>WLWD01006053.1_pt1 | contig 203110 bp, 73 predicted proteins | sample 6712731 | NCBI WGS metagenome assembly WLWD01 (sample SAMN12718690, study PRJNA576275) | sponge metagenome | isolation source: marine sponge | host: Mycale hentscheli | place: New Zealand: South Island, Marlborough, Capsize Point | collected 2014-11-01
GTTGCTTATACGTTGTTGTTGTTTTTTTTTTTTTTGTTTTTTTTTTTGTTTTTTGTTTTTTTTTTGCACCAAGAAGGATATTTGACTAAGATAAGCTTACATTTGAGTTGTTCAAAAGTTTCAAATGCTGCAGTGGTGGAGGTAGTATTGAGGCATATTTCTTTGTGCTGCAGGTTCTTGGTGGCCTATTCTGAAGGAATTGGAGGAGCGTAGCATACCAGTCATTAGGTTCACCCAATACCAAGGAGACATGGTCTGGTTGAACCCTGGAACTGTGCACTGGGTGCAAGCTGATGTATGTGATCTACTTGTTGAAATGGTTTACATAACTTTTTTTTTAAATTTTGTTTGTTTGTTTGTTTTCAGACTTCTTGCAATAATGTAGCTTGGAACGTGGGTCCCATCACAGCCCACCAGTTTAAAATGGCATGGGAAAGATATCAGTGGAATGTACAGGAAGGTAAAGTAACATTTGAATATCAACCATTCTTACAGAGCTATCCTGTTAAAAAAGTTTTTTTTAACAAACTTTCCTTTCGTCATTGAGTTTATAGTTCCTATATTAGCTTATTGTGGTTATTTTTTTCTTCGGAAGAAGATGTTTGGTGTAACTTATATTGATTTTAAATTCGTTGTTGGTATTTTTCTTTTAACTTCAGGTGTCCGCAGTATAGTGCCTATGCTAAATCTGACATGGAACCTAGCAAGGAGTGCAAGGATTACAGATGCGGCACTGCATAATTACATCAAGTGGGTGAAATTTGTATTTTCTAATTTTTTTTTCTTTTTTTTTCTTTCTGTTTTTAATTTAATTTTTAAGTATGCTCTGTGTTTTGTAGCACTTATGTAATACATAAGTCCTTTACTTGCAATTGTCTTTCTAATTGTCCAGAGCCTTGCTGCAGTCCAATATGGACCAGACTTACCAAGTACTTAACAAAGTCAAGGAAGCTGGCCTCCCAGTATACCGACAAGACAAGGCGGAAGAGGAAATAAGCCACGCCTGCCACAAGTGCCAAATAGAGGTCTACAACATCCTGTTTGTGTCGCCACAGGATGACCAGTACCAGGTTTTCTGCATGGCATGTGCCAGCAAACAGAAGCGAGAAATAAAGGTTTTGCAACAGGTAAGTTCGACTGTCACAATCTAATGAACTTTGTCAAGTTGCAATTTTTTTTATCTGTATGCTCTCTGTTACAGTTTGACATGTCTGAGTTAGAGACTATCTTTCAGTCATTTAAGCTACAGCAGAGGACAGGACAATGCCTATAAATGACAAAAAGACTGCAGTACAAGTTTCATTTTCATGTATTTATCTACATCCGCCATAATTTATCTCTTTTTTTTTTTTTTTTTTGCCAAGATATTTTTCTTAATCATTAATGCATTACTTTTTTATCCTGTTTCTTTTGCAGACCACCAGCTTTCACAAGTATTCTATTAGCTGTTTTATTGTTATGTTGATGGATATAAAAGTTTGACAACTAAAACGCGTGATAATATTGAATAAGAATGCGTAATATTTATGGGCGTGGCCAACACCTTTACATAAGTATACTCCTTTGCAGAGGTAGATGCACTTTTAGACGCTCTATTGTCTTAGCTACGGGCTCATAAACAGCTGAGAATTGGAAGTTTCCTGTGCGATCTGTCTATGGATGGACATATTCTCTCCTTGTTGCTGCTGGTCGGCCTCGCGTCTTTAGCTAAGGCAAGCATTTACATCACTTTACGCAACACCTCGGACCAAGAAAGAAACTTTAAATCTTACACGTCTGTGCGCTTCTACGACTCCAGATTCTCCAGCATCGATTCCAACGGCGTAGTGGGTCACCTGCATCAGCCGGAATCCGAAGATGGCTGCTCACCATTGAGTTTCAAACCACCCAATTCCTCCAACAGCAGCAACTGGTTTGCATTGATCGAGTACTTCCCTACCAACTGCCCTCTAGTGCAAACTGTGAATAACGTCCAAAAAGCTGGCTACAAGCTAGTCATTGTGGCCGACAAGACAATCAACTTTACCCAAACCAATGTGACATTGACTTCAGATGTGAGAAAACTGAGATTCCCCATTGTGATAATCGATAAATACTATGTTGATTACTTAATTCAAAGTGCCTCATCTGATTTTGCAAATCCAGATGTATTGGCAACTGTGAATGCTGATGGAGATCTCTTCATTCTAGTACTGATTATGGCAAGTATTTTTGTAGCCCTCCCAGTATGCATGATCTGCTGTGCACTGTGGTGCTATTGGCGAACACTTAGGGCAAGACACTATCAGCAAATTCCCACCATTCAGCGAAGAGGCAGGCTCAGCGAACACGAGCGCATAGCACGCAGAGAGCTCATCGACAGCATCCTCAGGCAGTTGCAGGAACTACAGTTGGAAGGAGAAATTCAGCAGCCACTAGGAGCTGAAAAGACGAGGGCATTGCCGACAAAGATGTACGAAACATCTTCCACTCAAGAGTCGTGTGCCATCTGTGTAGAGGACTTCAAGAATAAGGATATTCTGAGAGTTCTCCCATGCAAGCACTTCTTCCACATCAAGTGCATTGACGAGTGGTTAACTAACCACAGTGATGTCTGTCCACTGTGCAAGTCCCAAGTACCTAGAGGTTCTGACAGTCCAAGACATCCTCGTGGTCCAATGCTTGTTTCGTTAGACGAGACTGATGATACTGATTCTGAAACACTGCTTGGCCGTACCTCAAGATCCAGGCAAGTCAGGCCTTACGGATCAGTATAGTGAATAAATAATTTCCTTATTTTTTTTTGTGTTTGTTATTTATTGCTGCAAGTGTTAATCACACATTAAAAGTCAATTGTGAAAGTTAAAAAAAATCAACACGTATCAATCTGTTCTTACAAACTTTTTATTCACGCCTTAGGTTTGGTATCTTCCCAAATTACAAGATTCATAGACTACACATATGGGCACAGTAGATTTACTCACTGCCAACGCTAGACTAGGAACACAAGTGATCCTCGTATGTTGCACACACACACCAGCCCCATGTGACATTGCAATTGTAGTACTTTGTATTGTCACATTTATGGTACCACCCTCTCAGACAAGGCATATCTTCAAACACAAGTTCTTGTTCCAAACTGTAAATTTAATGTAATCCCAGTCACATGTCACAGTATTGGGGGTTTCTGCATCTCCTTTAAATTAACAGAAATTAATGGCTTGCTCTCACCCCAGATTGCACCAATTCATGAAATATGTAGAGAATAATCTCACTGCTTGACATAGTTACAAACCAATAGACAAAGATTATAGTGGGGGAAAAAAAAAAAAGAGATTAAAATAATTGCATGGCATATAAATTTGGACATCAAACACAGAAGGAATCAGCACATCAAACCTAAGGAGTAATGTGAGTTAAAGAATACTAACACAAAAGTTACAATGGAGGAAAAAAAAAAGGTATTTTTTATGGTGTGGCATACACAATGTGGCTGGTAATAAATAAACAGCTTGTATACTAGGTAAAGAGGTTTGCAGTACACAGCACCAAAGTTTTTAGGAGACTTTGTAAAGAAGGAGCAGTTTCATCACGAAGTAGTTGTGGAGTTACCTCCATCGGCCCCATTGGCAGATGGTGGAGGTTGCTGCTGTTGGTTGTCTCGATCTTGATTACCCCCAGCAGCTCCTCCTCTGCTTCCAGTCGCGCCCCCTCCTCTATTGCCTCTGTTTTGCCGGCCTCCTCGGTTGTTGCCTTGACGCTGCGGCCTAGGGCCATTGTGAGAGTTGGCTGAAAACTCTCGTTCGTCAACAAAGCCATCTCTCTGCCCGTCGTTAGAGCCATAGCGCCGTTGGCCACCCCTTCCCCTGTTGCCGGTTCTCCCCGCACCCCTGGATGGCCTGTCGGCATGACTTCCTCCATCCCAGCCTCTCCTGTCGGCATGACTTCCTCCATCCCCGCCTCTCCTGTCGGCATGACTTCCTCCATCCCCACCCCTCCTGTCTTCTCCAACAGTCCTACCATCCTCCCTGTCTCTGGGAGCCCCTTCCCCACCTCTTTCTCGGGGAGACTGATCGCCGCCCCCTTCACGTGTTTGCCGCTGCTGCTGGTAACCCCTCCTCCTCCCTCGATTTGGCCAACTGCCACCCCTTCGCTGACCTCTTCCCCCACCGCGACCCCTGCCGTTGCCCCGAAATTGGCGCCTCCTATCCGGTCCTTGCTCATCGTCTTCTGGAGCACTCTTCTACACACAGTTTCAAAGAAGAAATGGAAGTTGAAAGAAAGGAGGAAAAAAAAAGTTACATATCATTATTACATTGGAAATTAATGCCACCAAACAGTCAATGAGTTGCAATGGTTATATACAAAATGGTGCCGGGTACTTGCCACAACAACCAGGAGACTACCTAGGCATTACGTTGTTGAGTATTTTGGGAGTGCTTTAAATCTAATTGGGAAAATATTACGCTTGTTTACGACAAATGGAGTAATTACATGCTCTTTAAACTACATATGGTTAAATAATAATCTATACTTCATGTTACAAGCTCATAAGAAGTCACTGGTATAATGTAGCTGATAAAAAGAAGTAAGTCACTGGTAATGTAGCTGATAAGGAGTCACTGGTAACGTATTAATGGCACACATCTGTGGTTAGGCACAATCTACTATTTCCTTCCGATCACTGGTTACCTCCTCATCACTGGCAGGCTGGCCTCCTGCCGCCTCCTCCTCATTGCTGTCAGATTCATCATCAGACTGGTAAGTCTCTTCAGCTTGAGCTGAAGCAGAGATGGAGGTTGGCTCTCCCATAGTCTGGGGGGAGGAACCCACTGCCTCTTCTCCTTCGTTCTCATCACCTCGAGAGCTGTCATTTCTGAAAGAAAATATAGATCATTGTAGCTAATAAGGATTGGGAAACCAGAGAGAAGCAGTGACTTTACAAACAACTACTTACAATGTATCACATAAATCCATTGTTTACTACTTTAGCAATTCAAAATAGTTCCATTTAATAATAAATAGTCACACTTATTCATTAAACAATTAAAATTAAATTACTAAATCTTTTCCCCTGAGGCTTTTGTTCCTAATAAAATTGTCAGTGATACTTAGTTAACTGCAATGATCTGACTACTTAGTCATTATAGTAAACATAAAAAAATAACAACAACAACAACAATAATAAAATAAAATTTTAAAAATGAAGTAGTGAAAAATAAAGAATATCATTTGACACACATGTACATAACACTGCCAAACTTACTCTTGCAATTTATGGTTATGCTCTCCACTAGTTCATTAAATAAAGTTCTCTAATTTCAGCCACTATGCAGCAAAATTACATCACTATCTTAGTCATACAGAACTTTTTTCTTCTTTCCCATCTAGTCGAAGAAGTCACTCCCACAAACCACCAATAGTAACACTTCTAACTCACCTTTCCCTCGGCCTCTGTGACCTGTTGGTTCCCTGGTAGCCGCCACGCCCTCCTCTGGCAGGTCTACCCCTGAACCCTCTCGATTGGGAGGGAGGAGGGAAGAAAGTGTTGTAATGGCCACTGTTGGAGGGACTTTGCTGGTCCTTGCGAGTTGACAGGATTTTCTCCACATTCTGCAAGATAGGTAAAGATAAGCTTGTGGAACACTGTAGTATCCATATAGCATAGATGGTGAGCAAGCTAATAAGGAAATATTACCTTCAGGTGATCCAAGTGGTACTCCATCATCATCTTGGCATTGTCAATTTCTGCTCTGCGACCAATGAAATCAAACTGTGTCTATAATACACACACACGCACAATCACTACGGCCCACATGGACAAAATTAATACAATAAAGTTACTATGGAGTCAGAGAAAATGGTACAAAATAATGAAGAACCTCCCCTCCCCACACCTTTCCCCAACAATTTAGAATAATATATATTTACAACACCACCTATGCTTCAAGTTAAAGCTCAACACTCGCCCTACTTTACAGCACCAAGTGAAAAGAAAGTGAGTCTGTGAACTGTAGCACAGAAAGCTAAAGACAGGGTCACATTCATAAGTTGCACCAAAGTTAAAGGCTTCCTCCGGCAGATACGGTGAAGTTGTAAAACTACAATATTTTTGTACCACTTCCATTATCTGTTCCACACAACAACCGACCTAATGCCTGGAATGACACTTAAAGCTTACTAGGTAGTGTTTTCACGATCTCTTTCTTTCTAAATTAAGGAAGCAAACATTGAAGCAAGTTGTACTAGCAGACATATTTGGATCACATAACACTGATAATACTACATTATAGTACTCTCAAGTAAAGTGGATCTCACTACCACCAATAGCACCATGAACCATGTTCCTACTCTGAAAGCTAAGTATAAAAGCAGTCTTTAATAACATTATCGTGGTCTAAAGTCTTGAAATTAATAATTGCAGCTCTGGTCTACTCCTGCAGCTATTATACGGAGAAGGTCTAAACATGCATCCTTTGGACTATTTGAGACAATGAATTGTAATTAACCCTCAGCGCGCATGCGCCCGGAGGGTTACAGTAGTCATCCTGTCTGTGTGTCATTCATTCATTCATTCATTCATTCAACAAAGGATCTCGAAGACGACGGCCTTCCAGGCTCTGAAACGATGTAGAGATAGAGAAATTTACAAAGTAAGTCCCTTTAATATGCTAGAATTTTTTGTTTCGACTTAGTTTTCAAGAAAAAGCTAGTCGATTGTAGCCGTTCGTCGTACGATCGTTGTGCTAGTGCGCTACCAGTAACGCCCCTTTACCGCACGTTATAATCACGTGAGCTGAAAATTGCAGCTAGAGAATGGCCGGTTGGCTTGTAGTACTACTGCAGTTGCAATTGTCGCGCTTCATGCGTGTAAGGGGGCTCTAGAGTCGAGTTATATACCGCGGAGCTGATCTATTTTAACCTAGATGCGTTCCCTTCGCTCTGTTGTTTGCTTCTTTCTTTGTATCGCCGTAAGTAGTAACTGTCTGTGTCTAAATGCTAAAGGTTTGAAATAATTTTTAACAGACGTTCGCTTCTACTGCTGATCTCTGGTGGACATACGCTGAGGGTTCGCACCTCCTGGTGCTTCATTTCTTTGTAGAAATGACTAGAATATAGAGAAGCAAATAAAGTTGATTCTATGGATTACACTCTAAACTCAAAAGCATGAGATTCGCTTTCAAAATAAATACAGACATCATTTTATACATGCAACTACATACAGTAGTCTTTGGCAAGCAAGTGAGACACATACATGGATATACACATACATGGATAGTATGCAGTCCTTTAGACACATATACTGCTTTTTATCCCCCCAAATACACTTTTTAGGCTATCCCACTTTTGGCACTACAGCAGTAAATAAATTTTATTCTCGCAAGCTATTTTTAGAACCAAACTTTGCAAGGTCAAATCAGAGTTGTTGTTGTTGTTTTTAATTTCTGGGAAATAGAAATCCTAGTAATCATTGTTGTTGTTTTTTCTCTTCAAGTTACAAAAAGTTGTGGTGAGTGGTTACCATGGCATTGAAGACTAGAAGATGAGACTTTGTTGTCAAGAGCTACTGGTATTTCAAACAGTAAGAACAGAACAACTAAACAAATTGGTACTATAGAAGCTAACATACTCGGGGAAAAAAAAAAATTGAGGTAAGATAGTATTTGCAGTACTAGTCAACTGCTAATGGCTATGGGATCATGTGGTTAATATTAAGAACACACAGTATTAACCCTATCTTGTAATTTTAGCTGCTAACTCACCCTCACCCAACAACAGCTATCAGAAGTTAAAATTTAAAAAACCTACTGTTTCTCCTAAAATAAAGAAAGAGGTCTTCAACAAAAGAACCAAGTCAAGAAAGTAGTGTACAAGAACTAAAGAATGCAGTTTCCAACAGGACTTTTTAAAATTTACACATATACTTAAAGTACAAAATTTAATGACAAAAAAAAACAAAAAAAACAACAAAAAAACAAAAGAAACAAAAAACAAAACAAAACAACAACAACAACAAAAAGCTGCTGTTTCCAATGGCCTTACCTGACCAGCCACATCCACCCCACGATCCTTTGCCTCCTCGTCACCTACAATCCGTACATTGTGCACTTTGGACTTTTCCAATATCTCCTGAATCACATTTCCATTCTTGCCTATCATCTTGCCTAGACAGGAAAAATACAAAAAACAAACAAAAACATCCAGGGTAATTAAAGAATTATAGACAATCCATTACTAAACCAAAAATTTGGAAACGACCGACGGTGTGTGTATTCATGAATAATTCATGAGCTTTGTACGGTTCGGTAAAGTGTCGTCCCCTTATGGTAGGTAAAGTGTCGTCACATTCAGTAGAACATGCTGGTTACTTCTAAAAAGCGGGTGCAATAGACGATGGAAGGCAGCGTAGGTTTAAAAAAGGCGAAGTACGGAAGAGAACATAAAAGGCAATTAATCATTTAACTGAAAAGCAAACGGAATCGGCGAGGCAAGGCGGTGAGGTTTAAAATGGAAGGGAAGAGAAGGCAAAAAGGCGAGCGATTAATTATAACTAGAATACGGGTGGAATTGATGAGAAGTGGGACAGAAATTCAGAAGCAGGAGAGATAAACAAAAGTAAAAGGGGGCTCCACGACTCGAGAAGAAGAGCTGAAGTTAGGAGAGGTGGGGTAGAAGAAAAGCTCAGATAGTTCAGAAAAAATAGAGTAGGAGAGGGAAACTTATGTAACCTTAACCAATGGTAGAGAATGATAACTGAGCAAGATAACCTGTGCTACTGCATTCTTACTTTGCAATATGTCAAGCGCCATTATATGACGGGGTACTTGCTAGTACATATAATAGTAAGTAGCCCATATGTATTAGTTCACACACTATCTGAAAGAGGCTTGTATAAGGCATAAGTATAGTCTCACCTGCTAAATTTCGTGGGACATACATTATCTCTCGGCCAAATTCAAGTCTCTCCTTGGCTTTCAAAAGAGCATCTTCGTCCTTATAAATAAAAATTTTTAAGAAAATTAGACATCAACACAATTACCTAAACAGAAACATGCACAATAGATGAGTTTAGTGTGATAAAATCACACCTAAACTCACTGACTACTACAACATACTTACTTCCCCCTTCACCAAGAACATGGAGGAATAGTCATCAAATTCCACCGATGTAACACCTGGAATACGCCGAGCCTCGTTCACATTGGCACCTTCACGGCCGATTGCCATGCCAACCAGGTCTTCAGGAATATGGAACCGGATTTCTTTTGATCGAGGTTCCATAGCATGGTAGTTGTGCTGCATAATAATAATAATAATAATAATAATAATAATAAATAAATAAATATGCTAAATACTTTGCTTTGGATTCAACCACTTTGTACAAAGAAACTTTTATGAAATTAGGTGGCCATGTCCCATGAAGGCTATTTCTTTTTCAGGGGGAGAACAAAAAATTCATTTACATTTCAATAATAATAACGATCTATATAATAATATGCTTGTGTATCAGTAACGACGACAGCTGCGTGTGCATTTATAAATAAAATTCATTAGCTGAGCAGGTTGGTAAAGTGTCACCACGAACTGAATGTGTATTGCATGATCATATTCAGTAAAAGGTGATTAAGGAAACAACGACCATTGTAGCTAAAAGAAGGTGAAACTGGTGAGGTAAGGACGGGGAAAGGTTTTAAAGGGAAAGGACAATAAGAATAGATAAAAATACTTTATGTTACTCGATTCCTAAATGTGTTAAAAGTTTCTACATTAAGTGCCACTGTGTGGTGGGGACTTGCTAATAATACAACAATAACAACAACACTAAACAACAGAAATATTTGTTATGAACAAGCCACTGTATTACATGCCCAGAAATCTCAACACATTATATCTCTACTCATGAAGTTGTTATTTCAGTTCTCCCACATGTTAACTATCTACAGAGTAAGATCTGTTTTGCTCAACCTTTAAGTTTACACCATATTGGCACTACGCTTATTACAGGACTACAGTTGGGAAGAAGCAATGAAATAATAACATTAACACTACGCTGGATAGCCATGCTCAAGTGGTTACTTACAAATATGGATTTCACATCTTACAAAAATTAACACCCACACTCAACCTTTAATCATCATAGCCTTTATCTTTCAGGGTGTTTGAATGTCAGCATTATTTATAAGGAGGCTGTGTGTGTGCATGTGTGTGCGTGCAATGTGTCATCATCACACAAACTAAAGCACTTACCCTTGGGCCCATCACATCCACACCAAGCAAAGACTTCTGTGTCCTCAAGTCCTTGAAGTGCATGTCACTGAGGAGCTCCGCCTTGCTCAAACAAGTCTCATTGCTTGCCTGAAACACACAACAACAGTGCTTGAATACAAAATTGTCAACACCCAATCTCTACGGAGGAGTGGCCTCACAGAACAAACACAATCATGGGACCAGATTCAAATATTGAAAATTAGGGGCAAACACAAATTGAATTTAGGAGTCCCATTAATAAAAAGGTACCGACTAAAGTTGCACAATATCTTATTAATTATTAAAATCTAAAAACTGATATTTACTTTGCCAGCCTTTCTTATTAAAACCTGGACAAAGACTTGTGGTTTCAGGACTTGTAAGCTGGCCCACCAGTATCTAATGAGGGCTGAGACACCTGGCTGAGACACCCACCCTTTTTATCTGAGATCTGGACTCCAGTGGTGATGTACTCGATAACTTTAGAAAAACAAATTAAAGGGGTGGAGAATACAAAGATAAAGCTGGAATTATAAGGTGCAACTGTACAAGGGTGCAAAGGCTTGTGCCACACTAATCTAAACTTTCACTGGGTTTGTGATTGCCACAAGTTTCTCTACCTAGTTTCTCTCCTCATACACATACACAAATAAGGAACCAAGGAATAAGTAATTGTGGATTGCAATTCATTCATTTATAATTCCTGTAACTACCTTTTTCAATTTAATGGTAACAAGATAACCCCCAATCCTTAGTTTGCACACCGACCAAAAGGAAATTCTATCATGAAGCCAAGGTACTGCCTATCGGAATTCCCCTGGTGCTTTCCCACAACACAGAAAAGTATTACTTTACACTCACCAGTACGGCTAGTTTGTTGTTCTGACCATCAAATGACACACATGTTGCGTTGATCTTGCTTCGAAAATTTTCATGAACACCACGTCTTTGACAACTGGACAGGAAAATGACAAAAATAATAAAAATTAGCTATAAAAATTAACAAAAAAACCCTCTTACTAGTCATTCAGCTCCTCTGGGACATCAAACTCCTTTTTGTACAATGTGACTTTAGAGAGTGGCAAGCTGAAAAAAAAAGAGAATTAACTTAGCTAAGGCAAAAAAATGAAGTAGCACAATTTCACTCACTTGGTATTGGGCGGTCGCAGCTTGTCATTCTCCACAATGTCCTGGTATTTCTCTGAACCTGACTGGAACTCCACCACATGAAGCTATACACAACACAAATCATGACTTATTGTTACATTCGATTACTAAAAAGTACGAACACACACGCATATATATACTAGACTAGCCGAGGCAACATTCTCCTACCCACACTTTCCCCCCTTCCACCACTGGGGAAAAGTAATTAGTAACTTCACTATATAGAAGATGCCTTACATCTCCTTTAGACTTGAGCAGTGTGCCCATCCACCAGCCAGGAGGTTCATTGTCATGATGCGGAAGAAGTGCCTAGAGGCCAACCAACAGGAAAACATAAACACTTGTGTGTATATGCACATACATTCATATATGTATAAGTAAACGCATATACACATTGACAACTTTAGTCCTAATGCTATTACGTTAGCATCCAAGCCAGATAGATATAAACAATGTGAGGGGTAACTTTCTAGAACTAAAAGGGGTGACACCCAGGAATTGCACTATGAGAACTCTACAGCCTACTATGAATAGTATCACTGCCATTATGAATATCAGCAACTACTTAACACAACTATATTCATAAGACTATTCTAAAGAAATCTTGTGTCTTACAAGAACATTTGATAATCCTCTTGTCAACCAATGGGCTTAAAAATATGTTAACATACACAAGGCTGCACTACACCTTGCACAGGACTAGCAAGCTTCATTTTTTTTAATTAAAAAAAAAAGAATAAAAAAGTAAAACAAATGTCAGACAAGTCTTGCTTTCGTAATACTCAGTTCCATCACCACATGTATTTCTTCTACTTACTTCCACTTTCTTGCCAGTTTGAGAAGACATGTGGGTGACAGCTGCTACATCCTGGACAAACCTCACATGGGCCAACTCAACCCATGCTGCTGGCTTCCAACTATATCAGGGTAAGGTAGGAAGCATGAAAGGAGCAAGAAAATAAAAAAAATTAGTGAACAAGTGGGTGTGCTGCAATTAGAAATGACTTACTCTGCTGGAAAAGTCAAGAAAGCTGTTCCCTTAGTTAGGTCAATGTCTTGTAGATAAGCCTGTTAAATAATACACAACATAATAGTACCCAGGACTCTCAATTACCAGCTAATAATACAGATTAAGGAAAACGAAAGTCCGGAATAAACATTGCAACCGTAACCATTGCTACACGTTAAAATACGAACCAACCTGGTAGAAGGCACCACAAACTCTCGGGAAGACTACCTCCACCTCCATGTTAGACAGTCCACCAGAACATACAACCTCGAAAGAATTTTTTCCTTCACCGTCTAACTTGAGAGATACACACACACACGGCCTTCAAAAAAATGTCCTCCACACTTTTCGTTGGGAAGGTAAAGGTCGCTAACCTGCTGTGACACCCTTTTTTTTTTTTTTTTTCCCCTCAACCCGCCCCCTCCCCCGCGGGCGGCTAAGTCGCACTTCCGTCATGGGCACGTAGAAACGGCAGCTGATAACATAGCAACGCATCCCCCGCACTATTACTCCTCGCACGTGACAATTGACATCAATACTTCCGCTTCCGCGTCATGGTCACATGTTTGACAGGTATATAATGGTGAAATGCTGAAGTTCAGAATTTGGAACTGACGGATAAAGGGAGCATGGCTTCACCCTTACCTAAAGCTAAGCGGCCGACTCCCATTAGCAAGTTAGAAGGCCACAGCGACACTGTGAACAAGGCTCTTATAGTTCCTGGAGAAGATGCTGTTATCAGCATCAGTGATGACAAGTAAATGGGATAGCCTCCACTTTTATATACTTGCCTGATATGATTATGCTATCAATAATTGACCCTGTGTAAGGAAGGTGTTATGTAGAAAAGCAAGGCTTCTGATGCTTTGTTACATCGTTCTTCTTGAGTGCAATTTATATTTTTCTGCAGGAGCTTGAGGGTGTGGGTGAAAAGGGATAGTGGACAATATTGGCCAACAATATGCCAAGTGTTTCAAGGTGAGTAAAAGTCACCAAGATGTATCAGAAAGGAGGTCATCACATGACTTGGGAAGCTCTGCATTCAGCATATAACATCCTTACTATCAGTATTAGGAATTTAGTATTGTATCATAGTAGAAATTGTTAGCTGAGAAAGTGGTGGTGGTTTTTTGGGGGGATAGTTCCGAGTGGGTATAATAAAAAACTTTTTTTTCTGTGTAGCTTCAGCCTCAGCACTCGATTATGATCACAGTTCTCACAGGTTGTTCGTTGGACTAGGATCTGGAATTATTCATGTGAGTTGAAGTAGTGAAAATGAATGGATGGATGTGTTGTGTAGCAGTTCTTTTTACTCAGTTTGCTTTAAACTTTAGGAGTGCTTAATCTACGTTCTCTATTAAATAATTAGTATCCCTTTCACTTTTCTGTATTGCTGGACTGGAAACAGGGAATAATAGTTAATTATGTGTGCTTGTTGCCACCAAGTCCACGTCACATGTTGCACCAAGTCCACGTCACATGTTGCCACCAAGTCCACGTCACATGTTGCACCAAGTCCACGTCACATGTTGCCACCAAGTTCATGTCGCATGTTGCCACCAAGTTCATGTCACACCGAGTCCATGTCACATATTGCACCAAGTCCATGTCACATATTGTGTCCATGTTGCACCAAGTCCGTGTCGCATGTTGTCACCATGTTCATGTCACATGTTGCCACCAAGTCCATGTCACATGTCACCACGTCCATGTCACATATTGTGTCCATGTTGCACCAAGTCCATGTCGCATGTTGTCACCATGTTCATGTCACATGTTGTCACCAAGTCCATGTCACATATTGTGTCCATGTTGCACCAAGTCCATGTCGCATGTTGTCACCATGTTCATGTCACATGTTGCCACCAAGTCCACGTCGCATGTTGTCACCAAGTCCACGTCGCATGTTGCCACTAAGTCCATTTCACATGTTGCCACCACATCGCATGTTGCCAGTTGCCACCCACCAAGTCCACATTGCATGTTGTCACCAAGTCCATGTCGCATGTTGCCACTAAGTCCATTTCACATGTTGCCACCACATCGCATGTTGCCAGTTGCCACCCACCAAGTCCACATTGCATGTTGTCACCAAGTCCATGTCGCATGTTGCCACCACGTCCATGTCGCATGTTGTCACCAAGTCCACGTCGCATGTTGTCACCAAGTCCACGTCGCATGTTGCCACTAAGTCCATTTCACATGTTGCCACCACATCGCATATTGCCAGTTGCCACCCACCAGGTCCACATTGCATGTTGTCACCAAGTCCATGTCGCATGTTGCCACCACGTTCATGTCACATGTTGCCACCAAGTCCACGTCGCATGTTGTCACCAAGTCCACGTCGCATGTTGCCACTAAGTCATTTACTGTTGCCACCACATGCATATTGCCAGTTTCCACCCACCGGTCCAATGCATGTGTCACCAAGTCATGTCGCATGTTGCCACCAGTCCACGTTCACATGTCGCATGTTGTCCCAAGTCCACGTCGCATGTTGTCACAAGTCCACGTCGCATGTTGTCACCATTTCACATGTTGCCACCAAGTCCCGTCGCATGTTGTCACCAGTCCATGTCGCATGTTGCCACCACGTCCATGTCACATGTTGTCACCATGTTCATGTCACATGTTGCCACCAAGTCCACGTCGCATGTTGTCACCAAGTCCATGTCGCATGTTGCCACCACGTCCATGTCGCATGTTGTCACCATGTTCATGTCACATGTTGCCACCAAGTCCACGTCGATGTTGTCACCAAGTCCACGTCGCATGTTGTCACCACGTTCATGTCGCATGTTGCCACCACGTTCATGTCACATGTTGCCACCAAGTCCATGTCACATGTTGCCACCAAGTCCACGTCACATGTTGCACCAAGTCCACGTCGCATGTTGTCACCAAGTCCACGTCGCATGTTGCCACTAAGTCCATTTCACATGTTGCCACCACATCGCATATTGCCAGTTGCCACCCACCAGGTCCACATTGCATGTTGTCACCAAGTCCATGTCGCATGTTGTCACCACGTTCATGTCACATGTTGCCACCATGTCGCATGTTGCCACCACGTCCATGTCGCATGTTGCCACCAAGTTCATGTTACATGTTGCCACCAAGTCCATGTCGCATGTTGTCACCACGTTCATGTCACATGTTGCCACCACGTCCATGTCACATGTTGCCACCAAGTTCACGTCGCATGTTGCCACCAAGTTCACGTCGCATGTTGCCACCAAGTTCACGTCGCATGTTGCCAGTTGCCACCCACCAAGTCCACATTGCATGTTGCCACCACGTCCATGTCACATGTTGCTACCACGTCCATGTCACATGTTGCCACCAAGTCAATGTCGCATGTTGCCACCATGTCCATGCGCATGTTGCCACTGTTAGTGATATTCGTACATAAGAAATTGTACTTCTCCCTCTAATTTGCAGTTCACTGTTATGGAAAGAGAAATGAGAATTTCAAATTTTGAGCAGACCTCATGACGGTGTTCTCAGTATATTTTTCTACACCATGATACACTTCCCCTCCTCTACATCTTTTATCCCGAGTGAAAAAAAGTAATGATCAATACAGTATAAGATATGAAAAATTATAACAGTTTTTTGTAACTCTACAAACTCCCCTCATCCCTCTTCCCCCAGCACAATGTCCTGTGTGAATCCCTGCTGAATGAAATGTGAATTCATTGCACTCACCCAATCCAAGTTTCAGAACCACAGGTGCAAACTGAGGCAAGCAAATTATCACGTTGCACTATCTTCCTTATACGAATCCCTTCTTCAAACAAACAGGAACTGAACTTTGCAGCAGGGACACACTACAATACAGTGGCATACAGGCTTGTATTTAGAAAAATTTAATTTGCAGGAGAAGGTGGGCGAGTCCGCCCCCTCTATAGATACCAAGTTATAAGGAAAAGGATTTTTTTTTTTTTGCTTTATCATTGACAGTAGATGGCATGGAATTAGGATGAGCTTAGAGGAGGCTGAGGAGTTTGGGGTGGAAGCTGGCAAGTTTGAGTTTGGAGGAGAAGCTTCTCTCCCCCCACTAAATTGAACCCTGGTATTGTATATTGTATTGTTAATATTCTTCTGGTTTGACTCAGTGTAGTGTTCTTCAATGAGGCTGGGGAAGCAAAGGAGATATCATTTGAGTTGAATTAAAAAGTAGTGAATAATGGAGATATCTGATTTGCAATTCCAGTATTGAATGATTAGATCGTAATGTAAGTGGCGCTGGTTCTTAAGGGCTCTGGTTGTCAGGTACTCTGATTTCATAGTTATAGTAAGGGGCATTGGCTGTTTAAAGGTTGATTGTCAGGTACTCTGATTTGGTACTGCTTCAGTTGATTAGATGGTGAAATCCTTGAAGTCTTGACAGTGATAAAAGTAATGGAGGGATGTCAGAAACACTACATATACTCACATGCGTGCTCGCTAATGATCAACTGACCTTATTTGGTGCTGTGTGGGGATTTCCATTCCGTTAAACAAGAGTTGGATATTTTCTAGTCGGTGTAGATATCAAAAGCAGTTCCTGTAGTGTGTGGTGCAGCATACAGCCACTCAGACCTGCACGAATAAGGCCATATGTTCCATCTATGGCCAACACATGAATATCTGTACTCCTGAATAACATTATGCCTTATGTGATGTCTTGGAGGAGGGGTTACAGAAGCTACTTTTGTGAGGTACATCTTTCTTCCCTTAAAGGCAACACTGGTTGACAAGTACTCTTAGTCAGGGTTTTGTTGTTGTTTTGTTAAGCAACGATCATCATTAATAATATTCATTGTTTTATTGGTTTTAGTCAGCGTGTGAAGTGCACATCCACAGAGAGAGACTCTATGAAGTGTGCACTGTAGGTGTGTGAAAGAAGCTAATCCTCTTTAATCCATCTGGATAATATGTTGGTGCAGGCATAGGTAGCCTGGGTAGTTATTGTTACCTTTTTGGATAGAACGGTATATTATACACAGGGGTCTTAATTCAATGTGTGAAGATTGTGTCACATGCATGTACATTTCACATAGACATGTGGCCTGTGTTATAATGTTAACAGCCTTATCTTGTCAGCTGAATCTAAGAGAACTTGAAGTCTCTGTGCCATGGTATTTATTTGATTTGTTATGTGATGTATTATATCACACTCTTTAGATGAACTGTCATAGGAATAGCAGGTACAAAATATTGAGCTGTTTTGTTTTGTTTTGTTTTTTAACCAATAAAATACCCAATTTAGCTGTCAGAATGTAACATGCTACTACATATATAAGTCACAAACTAGCTAAAATGAAAGAAAGAAAAAAAAAGTCTGCTAGAAAATGTTTTTCTGTTGTAGTTTGATGGTACACAACTCTCTGTGTTTGTGTGTTTGTGTGTGTGTGTGACCAGGTGATTGTGCATGGTTGTCGTCAGGTCATTGACAAAATGATCACGGGAACTCCTCATCCCTTTTTCCTTTATTTATATTTGTATTCCATACTTTTACAAATGAAGAGTTGAGTAATGATATGGTTCCAGCTCAGAATGGTTGCTGGGTCATGTGGGGAAGGTCATGTGACTGCAAGAGTTGCTTACATCATGCAAAATGCAATACGAGGTTCTGATGTGGACTTTTTATGACTATCAGTCTGGCTGGTTTTATGTAAGCTTTAATACTATAACTGTACCTATGGCTGTTTATGTATGTGTGTGTGTGTGTTTATAGTTTCTGAGTAGAACATTGTTTTGTATATAAATCTGTTTACTTTCACTATGGTGGTCGGCCATTTCTGAATTTGTACAGATAGCGCTGTTTTTGAAGTGGAGCATAACTTAGGGTACTTGATCCCACAGTTACTAAATAATTGGATGTTGTTTAGTTAACCAGTCTCATTACATCATAATCTGATATGGAGTGTTGCCTGATACTGCATGCTCAGTCATTAGGTAAGGGAGTGCACATAACGAGTAATGGATAGAATTCTCCTTTACTTTTTTTATACGTGTATGGGTTTGGTATGTCATTCGTTCTATTAAATTGGGCGGAGCTATAATACATGTTTTTATCTACTTTTCTCATAATTTTCAACCTTTTCTTAAATACTTGTATTTATTGTAATATAACATTTTTAACACTCACTCTATGTCAACTCCCATTTTGTCTACTCCTACTGTGTTCATGCTAGGCAACTTTTCATAGCCACTACAGTATCAGAATTATCAGAGTCAATGTGGATAATGATCAACCACATTATTAAAAAAACATGTCTGTGTAAATTGGTATAGAATCGTTAAAGTTTACTCTAACAACCCCACGTAAATTATACTAGTCTAACTCACACCATCACCTTGCTGTCTGGCGCACTGCATAATTCAATAGCACAAGAAGTACGTATAGAAATCTATATCTTACTTGTCATGGGTTCAGGAAATACTCATTTTGAATGTGGATAAACAGTCTTCCATCTTCCTACAAGCTTATATTAGGTCATGTGATTACTTGGTATTCTATTCAAAGCTCAATGTATGTATTTTCCAGTGTACATCGTTAATCAGGCAATAATGACAGGAGTATCCTCAATACATAGCTTTTGAAATGAGGGGGCAATGCATGGTTGTTGTTGTTGTTGTTGTTGTTCATTACTGCAGTTAAGTAGTATGAATAGTAACATACTTTTTGAAAAGCATTGCCATGACATCCTGGACCAGAAAGTACATAATAATAGCAGCATCTTATTAGGAAATGACCACATTTCACTGGTGGTTAGTTCCATTTCATTTCCTCTGGGTTCTGCAACACAACATGAGTGGGGACTTTACCTCAAGATTTGGTATACCGGCATAAGTGGGGGGCCTACCACGAGTTGATTGCAAATAATTTTAAAAGTTCCACTCAGACTTGCTGTTGATCTGACTAGTAATTAGTTTAAGTTTAGACTGGATCCGTGAGTAGTTGCTGTGCTATCCGCTACTCACTGAGCGAGTTAACCTAACTTCTCAGCACCATTAATAAATGTGACAGTCTATGGGAAAAGGGGGCACTTCACGCAAAAATTGAAATTGAGATATAGGCTCCAGAAGTAAGTCATCGGAAAAATTCTTTCTTTCTCCTATTTTTGTTTTTTGCAGAATTAGTCTTAGTGACCCTTACTCTAAGTCTACGCCAAATTTCAAATGCCGAAACAACTTAAAAAACCCCAAGCGTGCCGTGGAAAGACAAGCTACTTTTTATTCTCTCTCGTTCTCGAAGTACAATAAACGGGGAATGGGTAGAGTTTCAAACAAGCAGCTAAAAAAAATGGCATAGCTTTGAGAATAGTGCATGCAATCTACAGCTTACCTCTGGTTGAAAGTTTACCACTACATGGAGTAGAGTAGCCAAGGATTCCGACAAGACAGGCCGTGAGACGCTCTGAAACCTAAAAAGAACTCTACGCAAACTTCGTTAGTCGCCGTTAAAAAGAGGCTGTACGATTTAATTGCGTATGCGGAGTACGCCGTTAAGTATACGTAAACATTAATTTTACCGGAAGTGGAAATTCAATTTATGTTTTCTCGACTTCTAGTTCAATTGCTTTGCTGAATACATCCCAGTTCAACTGCTAGTTTCTCTGCGCGTCGAAGGTTTTACCCTCCAGTATTTTAGCACTAAGTTGAGATAAATTGTAGCTTTTTATTAGCATAAAAAACTCAATTTTTTTGGTTTGAGTGAAGTGCCCCCTTTTGCCAGAGCCTGTCACAAATACTGACAGGCTTAATTTTTGAGAGGCATAGTGGCACGATTTAGATAATTCTATTTGCTAGCACAAAGAATTATAATATGATTAACAAAATGATTAACAAGAATAAAAGGGAAACTCTACTGGTGCATAGTGTGTGGGTGTACCAAAATATAAATAATTTAGTGGGGCCTAAGCCTGTCCAGATGACAATTTAAATTCCCGTTTTGAAAGTCAATTTATTTTTAAATAAGTGTTAATGAGGAACAATGATTTTAAAAATATTTTTGTTGTGTATAGGAATACATCTTATCTGAAGACCTGAACAGACTCAATATCAAGAGGCAGTATCAGTGTAAGTTGAACTGAAGGATGAATTGTAGCTTGATTTGAAAGTATTCCAAATTGCATACCCTATACCAGGTTTTTGGGCCAATATCTGCTGTTATGTGAACACTTTACCTTTCAATATTGCTATTATCATTATTGTTATTATATCTAGCTCACACAAATAGAGTGACGGCAGTGAAGTTCATAGAGGACCAGGACTGGCTGATCAGTGTGGGCAGAGACAAGACTCTGCAGTTCTACTCCACCAAGACCGGGCGCAAGTTGGGCACATATGAGGCACAGGCCTGGTGCATGGATGTCGAGTATCCTGTGAAACCCCCCGTTCTTTAAGTGTCAGAGGGTGGGACTAGGGCTGTGGCAGTATTTTTTATTAATTATTATTCAACAATTAGGGACGTACTTATTTTGAGTGTTTAATGAACAATTGGGTGTATGCTAATTGTACGTACGTGGGATTGTATGTTGTCCCTCTCAGCAACTCAGTGGAGCATTTTCCCTTATATAATTCTGACTCCACAGCACTGCAATGGTCCAGACATTAGTGTAGGTTCCCTATATAATTCTGACTCCACAGCACTGCAATGGTCCAGACATTGGTGTAGGTTCCCTATATAATTCTGACTCCACAGCACTGCAATGGTCCAGACATTGGTGTAGGTTCCCTATATAATTCTGACTCCACAGCACTGCAATGGTCCAGACATTGGTGTAGGTTCCCTATATAATTCTGACTCCACAGCACTGCAATGGTCCAGACATTAGTGTAGGTTCCCTATATAATTCTGACTCCACAGCACTGCAATGGTCCAGACATTGGTGTAGGTTCCCTATATAATTCTGACTCCACAGCACTGCAATGGTCCAGACATTAGTGTAGGTTCCCTATATAATTCTGACTCCACAGCACTGCAATGGTCCAGACATTAGTGTAGGTTCCCTATATAATTCTGACTCCACAGCACTGCAATGGTCCAGACATTGGTGTAGGTTCCCTATATAATTCTGACTCCCAGCACGCAATTCTTGGTGTACCCTATATAATTCTGACTCCACCACTGCAATGGTCCAGACATTGGTGTAGGTTCCCTATATAATTCTGACTCCACAGCACTGCAATGGTCCAGACATTGGTGTAGGTTCCCTATATAATTCTGACTCCACAGCACTGCAATGGTCCAGACATTAGTGTAGGTTCCCTATATAATTCTGACTCCACAGCACTGCAATGGTCCAGACATTGGTGTAGTTCCCTATATAATTCTGACTCCACAGCACTGCAATGGTCCAGACATTAGTGTAGGTTCCCTATATAATTCTGACTCCACAGCACTGCAATGGTCCAGACATTAGTGTAGGTTCCCTATATAATTCTGACTCCACAGCACTGCAATGGTCCAGACATTAGTGTAGGTTCCCTATATAATTCTGACTCCACAGCACTGCAATGGTCCAGACATTGGTGTAGGTTTTATGCTGTGTGGCTAGTTTGAAGAATTGCCAACCTTTTCAGGTCTCTAAAACTACAGCTAATAGTTCCCATGAGTTTGAAACCCTTTACCCAATCTCTAAACGGTGGCCAGTTTGACAGCTGTAATTGCTGCTATGATTGAAATAGTGTAGCTTTGTTTTGTTAGTGTTAATACAAGTAAGTTCTAAATCAGTAGGTGATGCCATCAAGAACAGTATCAGTAATAATCTTTGATCTTAGTGCATCAGAAATACATTATTTCTGTTGCCTGGCAATTATCCTCCTTGACTCTTAGTCTTCTTCCCAGATACGACCCAACCAGCAAGTATGCCTTTGTGGCAGATTACAGTGGCCAGGTGAGCGTGCTCAGACTGGAGGCCACTGGTTTCGAGTTCCAGACGAGTCTAAAGGGTCACCAAAGTAAGAGCAGAAGTAGAATCTCAATGTGTCGTGTTAGCCACTCTTCTCCGAGTGTGTCAAAGACTTGTCTATTTAACCTTTCATAATTGAGTGACAGTTTGAGATAACCTGGACTTGTATATGTAGCAGCCAAACTCATTTACAATTATTGCTTTATTGTATTTGTCTAGCTTTTTTCTTCTTCTTCTTCTACTTCTTAATCCCTTCTTTATTTCCTTTCCCCCTCTATTTAGAACAAGGTTAGATGATTTAGATTGCCAGTAGTATTTATATTGTGTATATATGCTCAGTGTGTATGCATGTGTATACATATAACTGTGTTTCATCTCAGGTAGTGTGCGGTGTGTGTGCTACGACACAGAGAGAAGGATGCTATACACTGGAGGGTTTGACCAGTTGGTGGTGGTATGGGATATTGGCTCTGGGAGTGGCACAGCTTACGAACTTACCGGACACAAGTGAGTCCAAGTATTCATACGAGCAGTGAATTCACATGTGCACAGTAGGATAGTGATGCTTATAGCCATTGCAATTGCCGATGTAAAAACTTTTTTTTTTTTTTTTTTTTTTTGGCAAGTAACTTTTTTTAGACAGTTTACTTTATAAATGAAATCGGGTTTTTTTTTGTTTGTGTGTGTTTATTTGTGTGCTTGTGTATAATCTTTTTGTATTATTAGCAGACAAACAAACCAGTGAACACATTATATTTGTCATTATAATATTATTCAATTTTTGGTAGCACATTATGAATTTGGTGATATATCTGTTGCATTAGTGTGCAGATACTCCATATTTGGTAAGGTGATACTATTTATAATACTGTATGTAACATCTAGAGGCAAGCTATGCTCCCTCTTGTACTCGAGTCACACCCGGAAGTTGGTTTCGAGTGACGATGACGGTAAGGTGGGCGTGTGGGACATGAGCACGGACAGACAGGAGACGGCAGAATGGGCGGCTGGAAGCTGTTGCGAGAAGTGTGGCATACCGTTTTTTTGGAACGTCAAGCAGATGTGGGCGCAGAAGACAGTGGGAGTGAGACAGGTAAGGGAGAGGGAGGGGGGGGGGGGGGGGGGGGGGGGGAGAAGGAGGAGGTGGGTGAAGAAGGAATGGTTTGTGCATTATTGCAGTTAATTGAATTTTATTTGATAATACAAACTATTCTCTTGGATTTTACCTCCATAGGGCGGGCAGTGCTTGACAATGAAGTGGAAACAATAAGATTTCCCCCCCACCTCTTTAAGTTGAGGTCTCTCCTCTAAGTTTCCTAGCCTATATAATAATTAATCCCCCCCTCAAACACAACCATCTGACGTCCTTTCTGCATGCAAATTGCCACTGTTTTTGTTTTTCATTTGATGCTGTTGCCATGGGCACACAGCATCACTGTAGGAAGTGTGGGAGGGCCCTGTGTGGACAGTGTGCCGACAAGCAGTCGACGTTTCCTCCAATGGGATTCGAGATACCGGTGCGCATGTGTATGGACTGTCACCAGGAAATCACCACCAATGAGTGAGTCAGACATGTACACCATTTGCCCATGTGACTCATATAGCAATTGAAGTAGCACTGAGCTTTTCCTTGTGCTACTTCAATCCTTGTTGCTATTAATCCCGACTAGCACGGTTACCCATGCAATTACTCATATATAAATTGACTCGTGTATATATAGTCGGGAAATGCCAGAAAAATTATTTTTTTGTCTGAGAAATTTTATTTTAATAGCTAGCTGTGAATAGCAGCTCTGAGGGTTTGCGCCTAACATGCTTTAGTTAACCGGCAGTGTGCATTCACGAGAGGGTTGTGTGCTCAGTTTGTCTGTCAGTCAGTCATTCTGTTACACACACACAGTGGTTCTCGAAGATCGTAACTTCCTGAATGTAAGAGGCATTAAAATGTTGTACTGGACAATTTAAGTTTCTTAAACGTGCCAGTTTTTTTTTGTTTTTTTTGTCTTAGTTTTCCAGAAAAAGCTAGTTATTTTTTTGTTGTACAGTCGTAAGCTTTGGTGGGTAATGCCCCGCCCCCTATTGTCACGTCCTAATTATTAAGCAAATAATTTCATTATGCTTTATAGTTTCCAGAGGTTGTCTTATCAAGTGCTGGAATTGGAGTTTGCTGTTGGAGTGTCCCTTTGTTTAGCTTATCTTATGAAGACAGCATTTACCTTTGATTTTATTGCGTGTGAGCTACATATCAACATTGATGTGCCAAATAAATTATTCTTTGGTCTGAGTGACTTTAGAGCCTTGTAAAAAAAAAAACAAAAAAACTTAAGCCACTTCACGCATACCAGATTATGAAAGCCACTGAAAAGGCACTGCTTTTCTTCAGCACCTATAGCGAGCGTGTTCTGACACTAGGGCTTCAGTGTGTTGCTAAGTACTGCACAGGGAAGACACTTGAGCGTGCTGTCTGAAGGGAATGCACTTATACATTACAAGCAAGCTTGAAGTGGGGAATATGGAGGAATAATATGATAGCACTCTAGCTCATAGTGAGCTCTCTCTTGCTAATAGTAATTATAAATATGTGAATAAAATAGGATGTTTTATTGAGAATGTAAATGAGCTAGTTCGCTTGCCTTTTGTGCTGAAGCACACCACTATTATTTAGAAACAACAACAACAACTACAACAAACAAGCTAGCTAATAGGTACACAGAGCACAAAGCCACACGTAGCATAGCTTGGGAGGTGAATTATAAAGCTAGACATCGGGGATCGAACTCAGGACTACTTGCTCAACACAACTTTTAGCGTACTACTGATTGGATAACTGGTTTTAATTTAGTGACTACAATATTTTTGTGTGGCATTCTGTCCCTCACACATGTCAATGAGTTAAACTAGCATGGAAGAGTTCACTCACCACACTGCCTTACCACTGTAAGCAGATGACAGTATAGCTAGTGAGTGTGTGTGGTTTATATCACTTTCTATCAGAGAGATAGTTTTGTCACTTGGGTTACCTTTTCCACCAGTTAGACTATAATTTTTCTATCCCTTAAAGCTACTTACTGTATAATTTCATTAAGTGTATAATGAACAGGAAGTGTTGGAGTGACCATCACCTGAAATAACGAATATATTTTGTGTTCGTATTCTATTTGTATTACCAGTATGCCCTTTCAGTACCTAAAATAACCTCATTAGTTTAGTCTTTGTTATACGGTGATGTTTCATGTACCTGTATATGTGTGTTTAGTCGCACTCCTCGAGCTAGTTTCACGGCCTATCAGAACACTCTGTACAGTATGCATATGGACCAGCCACGAGGACTCTGGCTCACAGTAGGAAACAACAGAGTCATTACGGTAAGGTGTGGGTAGGCTGTGGGGTTTGTATGAGGTAATACATATACTTTAGGCTGTGGGGTTTATATGAGGTAATACATACACTTTACTAAGACGTTTAAAGCTTGTGTAGATATGAGTGATGCTGGGATGCATACAGAAAACTAATCCAGTAGGGGAAAAAATAATTTTCCTAGATTTTAGGAGGGCAATAACAGACTGGTTGTGTTGTGAAAGATACATATTAACAGCCAATATACGTTGAACAGGGGGTGTGACTCCCTGAGCTCTGAGTTATAGCAGGCGAAGGACCAGCCCAGTAGTGGGCAACACGCAAACACAAGAAACAATTTCAAAGTCTTTAATCCAAAAACTGACAGTAGCAAATGACTGAACAAAAAACACGAGTCATAAAACAGCAAGAAAAAAAGAACTGAGCATGCGCTACAGAAAAACGCATACATATACAAAAAATGAAATGTTCCGTTCATGAAGTACTCAGTTCTGGAGGGTGGAGTTGTAGGTGGACCCGAACAACATAGTTAATTGGGTTAAGTCATAATTAACTGTATTGGCTGTTAAAAAGGGAAAAATTTGCTGTTATTATGTATACTAATGTATGCTTATTCTATGTTGCATAGTCAAAATGTTACTACTAAACGATTTCTAGGAGGATGAAAGCTTTTTGGGGTGGGGGGGGGGGGTAAATGGCCACTTTGCCCCCTGAACTTTGGAACTAGGTTAATAATTAGGAGGTAGTATAGCTAGAGCTTCTAAGGCTAGTGCTTGTTAGCGTTTGCATGATATATTTAAGCGTATATTTAATTGAATGAGTAGTACTATATGTAATAATAATAATCATAATAAATGATTTTTAATTCATATTTGATTTGTTTCCTTTGTTGTAGCTATGGGACATGCGACCAATGTTGTCATGAATCAGATTTTATATTCTTTCAGTCATCTCTCCCTCTCTCTCTCTCTCTCTCTCTCTGCTGCCGTGTGTATATTTTGGCTCATGAAGGAACTATTCTATTATGCACTATATTCTTTGAGATTTATACTATATTTTTAATGAGTGTTTGTTTTTTGTGTCTTGCATTGTTATAATTGCAAATTGTAAGTGCAGGTTTGATGCAAAAATTTATTAATCCAATTGTAATGTATTGGAAATTTTCACTAAGAAGAAGTGGTTCAACGTTTTCATCAAATATATTTGCTTGAAACTGAACATTTTGCAGACGTATGGTGACAAATAGCCATGGAAGGAAAGTGGACGTATTTATAAACTTGTAGTGTGGTGCTGTTTAATATATCTGCATATCTGATGTTGATGGTACTCAAATTTATTCCCCTTTATTAGAGTAATAGTAGAAAGGAAGGATTCACAGTGACAAAGGCAACTGCTATTGTTGATATTTAAATATTTATTGTGAATTCCTGCTATTGCTCTTTAAATAAACCAGAGTAACTAAACTTCACGAAGGCCACACGCACGCGCAAGTATAGGAAAATTAGTCTAGCTTCGTAAAATTTGTAGCCCGTGTACTTTTCTGGTAAGCAAATTGTGAACGTTAATACAGTTCTGCGGACTTTGGCGTTTCCTTCGACGGCTCGGTGTCAGTAGGGGCCTCACTAATCTCTGTCTTATTCATCTGAGACCAGTAATGGGTAGCAGGCTGGTACTATTGCTAATAGTAATAGTCTTGATCAATTGGACTGCAGCTAAAAAAAGTAAGTCAGTAGTTCGGTAGCTTAGGAATGATTGGGGGGAATAACAAAGGTAAAAATAGAATTACAAAGCTTCTCAATTTATATTGAAGAAATGCTGAACAATTTGAGGCTGGATTGCTGTACAATTTAGCTATGATGTTTGTGTGTGTGTGTTCAAATTAATGGTTATAACCGTGAGAATTTTTTTTTTTTTTGTTGCAAATATTGTACCTAAACCTATAAAAACTAGTGATGTGCTTCAGCACAAACGCCGAATGGTGATCGAGCCATTGGCACTTACAAGATCTGTCTACAAAATAACAAAGAAGGCAACATTTATTTGTGAGTGGGTCTAGGAAAAGGGACCTTATGGAGCAAATCAAAAAAATTGAGTTTTTTATGCTAATAAAAAGCTACAATTTATCTCAACTTAGTGCTAAAATACTGGAGGGTAAAGCCTTCGACGTGCAGAGAAACTGGCAGTTGAACTGGGCTGTATTCAGCAAAGCAATTGAACTAGAAATCGAGAAAACATAAATTGAATTTCCACTTCCGGTATAATTAATGTTTCCGTATACTTAACGGCGTACTCCGCATACGCAATTAAATCGTACAGCCGCTTTTTAACGGCGACTGACGAAGTTTGCGTAGAGTTCTTTTTAGCTTTCAAAGCGTCTCACGGCCTGTCTTGTCGGAATCCTTGGCTACTCTATACGCTGTAGCGGTAAATTTTCAGCCAGAGGTAAGCTGTAGAGTGCATGCAATAGTCTCAAAGCTATGCTGTATTTTTAGCTTCTTCTTTGAAACTCCGCCCATCCCCCGTTTATTGTAAATCGAGAACGAGAGAGAATAAAAAGTAGCTTGTCTTTCCACGGCACGCTTGGGGTCTTTTAAGTTGTTTTGACATTTGAAATTTGGCATAGACGTAGAGTAAGGGTCACTAAGACTAATTCTGCAAAAAACAAAAATAGAGAAGAAAGAATTTTTCCGATGACTTTACTTCCGGAGCCATATCTCAATTTTCATTTTTTGCGCCATAGGTCTCCTTTTCCATACCCGCTCACATTTAATTAGCCTGAAACTGATGTTCTAGCTCCTATTCACCTAGTCTACCAAATTATAGTCCTTTAAAATAGCTAGAAGTAATCAGCCCTTGAGAATATTACTTTTGGTTATTGGTTTAATTTACCCTAACATTGGACAAACCTTTGTGGCAATTTTTATTGAAAGCAAAAATAAAAGATTACAGCTGATAGGAACATTACTGATTATCGAAGATTTGAATTATAAATATTGTCAGCCAAGAGCCAAATGAAATCACACATTGTCAGCCAAAAACATCATCAGTGGTAAATTTGGTTTCAATGTTGATAAAGTAGACATTGTAAGACTTAAACTTGACTTTTAGGAAGTCTGGTCATCTTCCCAAATGGCATCATTGGTAGCTGTGTTCAGTAGTAGCTATTTTGAAGAAGACCACTGTGGGTCATATGCACCAAATCTTGTTCCAAGGTGGTTCCATGCTGGAAAAAATGCGCTAACTACTAGTGATGTGCTTGAGTACAAATGGCGAGCGAGCCTAAAGACTATACTATTTTTATATGAATGATTTTGACTTCTAACACTGAAGCTACTGAAAATAAGGTCCAGTTTTTTTAATTTCGCATACACGGTAAAGGGATTTCAGTGCCATAGTAACAACTCTCTGCAACTGCTTGAATTGAAGGAAAAAAACAACAACAAAACAATACACGTTATTTAAAAGTTTTCTTTGTGATATTCTTTAGCTAAGTAGTGGTTGTAACACACAATGCTTTGATACAACTGGACATGCACCTACACAGACTTACCTTCGCAGTAGTCTAGTGGACAATATATTTTCAAGTAAATACTGTTGTGCACGGCTTATAACCATGACAAAGAGCGCATTGACTTACCACCGCCACTAACTCGAATAGAAATGGAAGTCCCTTAAGTTTTCAAGTTTGAACTGCACCCGCAAAAGAATTCAAAACGGTAAACAATTCAATTTCTAGGGTGATACGGGTACCGATCAATTCTTCTGAAGGTTATATTTCCTAACAATTAGGTCACAGTCAAAAACTGCTTTCAGCATCCTGTTGTAGAAAATATGTTTCTACAAGTATATTAATAAGATCAAATCAGTAACACAATTTATAACACACTCTCTTCAATCATACAATGTCATACAATATATGAACTTTATTGAAGTTTAATGTAACAAATAAATAAAAAGTAGAACCAAACCTGTGGGATTACAGCTATTGACTGTGGTTAATTTGTATCTAGTCACCTTATCAATTACTTGTGGCTGTATTCACCTATCATGAAGTGGTTCTATATATTATATTGTACGGCCACAAGTAATTGATAAGGTGACTAGATACAAATTAACCACAGTCAATAGCTGTAATCCCACAGGTTTGGTTCAACTTTTTATTTATTTGTTACATTAAACTTCAATAAAGTTCATATAGAGGCTCTACTCACTAATCTCAGTTCAGAATGTTCTACACTGGTCAGAGTGATATGGCTAGATATTTCACTCTCAGGCTTTATTTTCACTTACCTTTGGCTCATGAAAATAAATTAGCCTACTCTGCTAGTGAAATATTTCACCATATCACACTCTGACTCATGTAATAAGTACTATAATTATATATATATATATTATATATATATAATTATATCAACTTGTTTGAGTACAGATAGCTAATCTTTTCACAGAAGAGTGATAAATTAGGGGAACAATTAGAAATAAGGCTAAAACTATATACAACTATTTTTTAGAGTAGCATTGATTAGTAATGATTACTAATCATCTTGAACTATGCAGACACATTTTTGCACGCTTTGAGCCCAATTATTATGTAAATGGCACTCATGGTCTTTCCACCGCATAATAGGATCTACGGCTAAACTAGCATCTGCAACTAACAGGTAATCAGGGAGCTCTTCTTTAGTTCTGTGATGACTAAAGGTGTAAACACTCACATCATTTATATCACTTGGAGTAGGAGGCATGGAATTGACCTTAGAGGGAGAAAAAACGACGTGCAACTTTTAAAAACAGTTATTGTAGGCTTGAAATCTTGAGAAAACTTGAGCTTGAAATAATATGCTGGCGTTAGAAGACTATATTTCAGCTTCAGCTATGCTGAAATATAACCCACTGCTAAAAGCTTTACTTTTTGTAACTCGCAATATGTAGTTAATTAGCTATCACATGAATTTTGGCCAGGCATTAAACAGGCACATTTTGAAAGAAATGTAGGACAAGTTTGGGATTGGAGAAATAAGTTTAGACAGAAAATAAAACAACATTATCTATGCTTGGTTATGACTATTACAGATGTACAGTGATAATCTTGAATTATTTCTCTTTCAACTAGGAAGTTTATGTGTGGTATATGTAAGAGTTGTGTGAGCCATATTTGTACATGTTAGGCTAACAAGCTTTCTCATTTTCCAATATTTCATTAACTGTAAGGGTTAGCTAGCCTGCTGCTGCATTAATACTCTAGAGTTACAGAGCTAAAAATAGCATGCGGACATCGGTCAATTACCGTACAAAACTTGATTTGGACCGCACAATCAATGATATGCATGGTCATTGTGTCCGGCCAAAAGGTGGTGCATCAAAAAGAACCAGAAATAAAGTTTTCTCACTCGCTGGGGAAAAAATGCGATACGCGACAGGCCAAGAAGCAATAATTAAGTCGGTCGCGTGATCCTTCCGATTGTGCTGAATCAGCAACTTCAGTTCTTCAGAAATTGGGAGTCCGTAATGCTTGCGCGGAGTCGATTGCTACCTTTCCCTCAAGTTTTCTGCGTGTGTTCTTCTGATCTAGCTTCTTGTTAGGCTTGTATGGTTGTGTCCAAGAAATCTACGATCTCTTCGGTAAGTTTATTTCCTGTTGTCAGCAAAATACAAGTGCTATTAGCTGTAGCTTCTTTTGTAGCTAGTGCTTGTAATCAATGAAGCGCTACTCCAAAGATACTGAAGCTAGACCTGGACCTTCTAAGCAAAGGTGTGTTTATCACTCAACGTTTAAAAAGTGGCAAAATGAGCTGGACAAACCTGGACCTTCTAAGCAAAGGTGTGTTTATCACTCAACGTTTAAAAAGTGGCAAAATGAGCTGGACAAAGAGTTTCAGGCTATGTCTTGGCTTGATTGTGAGGTGTCTGGAGCAAAAATAACAAAGCTTGCTTGCAAAAATTTGAAAGTAAAATTGTTGGCAGGAGAAACTACAGCAATAATTATTGTAATAAAATGGGTTGACCACTCAAAATAAGTCAATGTCCAGGCAAACTTGGATTTGTTCGGACAAATTGTCCAGACAATTTTTGAGTGTTATTTTTAGGTCTGGAGTTATAAAATTAATAACTCAGAATTCAGAAATATCCCAGCATTAACATGGAGGTAAAAACAAAACAAAAAAAACCCAACAGGTATGGGATATGTTGTAATTAAATTAACAGTATGTAGTGGCAAGAGTTATGGGGTACTATTTGTTTGTAGAAAAGTGTCCAAAACTTACAATAGAAGGTGGAAAAGTGAAAATTAGGGGTGATAAAGCTACTTACACATGTTCAAAAGGATATTTCTTGAATGGCCCAAGTGAAAGAAGATGTACTGATGGAACATGGAGTGAATCCTCACCAGAATGTAGAAGTCACAGGTCACTTCAATAATGTCATATTCGATACTTGAGAGATGATACATTGAGTAAAACGATACTTGTAATACTTTTAAAGATATTTTGTCCTATTTAAGTAACTGACTTTTACTACATTCATAGCTCATCCAATACGCTAACATTACACTTATCAATGGTAAATAATATCAGTAGCCGTATTTTTCACACATACATGTTCACTGGATATACCAACATAAAATCTTACTTTGTATTCTCTTTGTAACTTAGCTTATCTATTGGACAATAGATTTCCAAGTTGGATACAAATTCTCTGGCTAGTTCCAAAGGAAGCATTCAGCAAAATGGAATATTATTGCATGCCTGCAGTAAAATTTAGTGTTGCATTAGGGGGACAACTATTTTTTTGTATTGTGATTATATAGAGTAACTTAAAATCCTATAAATCCAGGGAGGGACACTCTATCTACTGTCTCTTCGATTAGTAGTTAGGAACAGTCAATATGTTCTAGTTTAATTAAACACTGTGCTTCACTATCAGTTGCATTATTAGGAACGGTTGCCATATCCTAAAGCAGTTAGGCTCTGTGCAGCCATCATGAACTGCCATGTTTAGTTAGAGTAACATGCCTAGAGCTTTTGATATCCTAAATACCTTAGACATTGAAAGCAGCCTTATAACTTACTTACTATCACCCACTTTGGAGTTGATATCACAATATTATATCCAAAGAATTGAACTAAAGTGTTTGGTAAAGAGTCACCCAATTGCATAGCAGCACCAATTGGCATAGCATCCTTGTGCAAGCTTTAGTTTTGTAACAAACCATAATTGATGGGTAAATTACTTCTGTATGTGAACCATAGCATTCCATGCCTCACCTCTACTTCCTATAAGGAGAAAATCTGATGATGTTGACACAACACTTTTTTAAAACGAGGAAATGCAACAACAAGAGCTCATGTGAGCAGTTATGTATGCAATCGGCAGAATGATTGGATTTAGTTGGGATTCAAACCTTAATCTAGACTATTTATGTAGAAATTAAAAGGATACAGATAATAGAAGTAGGAGAGATAGACAAAGGAGGAGAAGGGAATCCATGAGCTAAAGAGAGAGGAATAATAAAAACTGAGATGCCTCAGGAAGAAAGAGAGTGGAAGAAGGAAACCATGAACAAAAATACCTTTTGCTACCATATTCCTATTGTGCACTAGTTTAGTACATCTCAAGTGACATTGTGTGTTGGGGTACTACTAGTACAAATATAATATTCCATTATGATGCAAACAAATGTTTAGAAAATGGAGCAGACTGGACAAATTTTGAGGATTGCATGACAAGTGTTGTGTGAGGATTGAGCATGTAAAGGGTTTTTTAGAGAAGCACATCAATCAATTTTTGTAGCAGGAATCAACGGCTGTGAGACATACTAAACTGATCTGTGTCACATTTATGAAAATTTTCTTCTGCAATATAGGAAGCTGTGATTCCCTCTCAAGTAGTATCTCCAATGGAATGGTGGAGCACAATGACACAACTGCAACTTATACATGCGATAATAGATATATGATACTGGGGTCTTCATCAAGGCAGTGTCAAGACAACGGTGAATGGAGTGGAGATGCACCTTCGTGTGAAAGTAATGAATAGAAATGGGTAGATCTAGCCTGTGTCACTCCATTAGGCGTATAGTTATGTGTGCGCTTGTTTGTATGTTTGTTTGTGTGTTTGTTGTGTTGTGTGTGTGTGTGGGTGTGGGTGTGGGTGGGTGGGTTGGTAGGTGGGTGTGTGAAGCATAGAATATGATATGAAAGTCATAGTCTAGTAACAGGGGTGATGATTCCATTGTATTTTGGGTGATTTTTTTTAAGACCACTAGCAATGTTGTTTGGGACTATCCAGCTGGTTGTTGATCCCGGCGTAGTCTGCTGACGCAGCACTACACTAAAGAGAAGCAAAGTAATTAGTGCAGTGAAGACCCACTAGAGGGTATGGAAACGTCAGAGATCCAGAAAGAAAGTCAACTTGACGACCTAACTCCGTCAGAAGAATTCTATACGAGAGAATAGAGACAGAGGTCGTAAATCTCTCCTCGTTCTCCCGTTGACTGGATCCTCTGAATATAGGTTGTCCACTAGCTAAGAGACAGACCCGATATTTAATATTACCAAGTAGGTAGAATAATTTTGCTTGACCAATAGGTGGTATGCACAGTAAAAGATAAAACTTGTAACTAAGGTGAATGACAGTGATCTAGGTGAATGACAGTGATCTAGGTGAATGACAGTGATCTAGGTGAATGACAGTGATCTAGGTGAATGACAGTGATCTAGGTGAATGACAGTGATCTAGGTGAATGACAGTGATCTAGGTGAATGACAGTGATCTAGGTGAATGACAGTGATCTAGGTGAATGACAGTGATCTAGGTGAATGACAGTGATCTAGGTGAATGACAGTGATCTAGGTGAATGACAGTGATCTAGGTGAATGACAGTGATCTAGGTGAATGACAGTGATATAGGTGAATGACAGTGATCTAGGTGAATGACAGTGATCTAGGTGAATGACAGTGATCTAGGTGAATGACAGTGATCTAGGTGAATGACAGTGATCTAGGTGAATGACAGTGATCTAGGTGAATGACAGTGATCTAGGTGAATGACAGTGATCTAGGTGATATATACAAACAATAAATGAAAAAAAGAATAAATGATCATGTGTAAATAAACCGTATTGATATAGTTGTTGAGGCAGTTAAGGATTCGATCCCGAACAAATGTTTTCTAGTTTATTACCGCCTTAACAAGCAAAACAAATAAATGAAATCTTAAATTTATTTAGGAGTTTGCAGAGATCTTTTGGGAATAGTCAATGGGGAGGTGAAATATAGTTCTGCTACTAAATTTGTGGACACAACGGCCACTTATTCCTGCAACCATGGCTATATGCTAGTGGGATCTTCAATGAGAAGATGTCGGAGTAATGGTTGGTGGAGCAGTAGGAAGCCTTCATGCTGGAGTAAGAAAACCATTCATTACAAATGACTCTTTGCTTTAATTTTAATTCATATAAGAGTTTGCGATAGCCTTTTAAACATATCCAATCGACTCACGACTTTTACTATGTTCATATATATATATAATATCTCACTGGCTTGAATTTATACAGCGCCTGTGGTGTCTATTTTTCTTTGCTTGCGCATCCAATAGCTAACTATGTCATAATTATGAGGACTAATTTACTCCTGCTTATAATAAAAGGCAACAACACTTAATGTGACTACCCCCCCACTTCCTTGTAAGAGTGGGTTACCCCCAATGGTCACATTGGAGTGAACACTAATAGCAACTGTTGGTAGCTAACTGCCAAACACTGATCCCGTCATTGTATTATAATTATGTATGAACCTATATGACACACATAGTACGAGGACTGAAAATTAACAATGTAGCCAAGCCAGGGCTATACATGGTAGTTGAGTGGTCAGCGAGAATAATGGCTTCTGGAGTAACATACAATCATCATACTACAGTATGGTGCACTTTTTCTATACTAGTATATCAGTAAGGTAGCTATTCCTTACTTTATGTTTTGATCAAAGAGGTAAATCCTATTGTATTAATCTTTATGCAGGGATATGTGGGAACCTATCAGACATCCCCAATGGAAGAGTGACATTTAATAGTTTGTTTGTATCTTCTATTGCGAGTTATCAGTGTAACCATAACTACACGATAATGGGACCATCATCAAGGACATGCCTAAACAATGGCTCCTGGAGTGGAAGAGAACCTTTATGCATAAGTATGTGAACCAACAAAAAATATGAAGTAAGATTAGTATGCTTGTAATTTTATTTCAATACAGGAGTGTGTGTTGTTCCTGACAACATTACAAATGGGCTGGTACTATTTGACAGCACATACTTTGAATCAGTTGCAAGTTATAAATGTAACCATGGTTACGTACTGGATGGACCGGTCAATAGAACATGTCAAGATAATGGCATGTGGAGTAGGCAGGAGCCATCCTGCAAGCGTGAGTCAAGGGCTGTTGTCTTAATTATCACTATTGGCACTCCGTAGACGCGAGTTGTTAAACACCCTTTCTTTGTTAAGCGTTTTTTTTTTTGTTAAGTACCTGTTTTCTTCTATGATTTTAGCACTTTTTATTAAACGCTCCACACGTTCCATCTACTGCTATGGTGCTCAGTCCTATATTTTACGGTGCCACTCACTGTTAGTGGCCATTTTTTATTAAGTGCCCATTTCCTTACTGTTTGTTGTTGTTATAAGCGGGGAGCTTAACAACTTTAGCACCTTCGTGCAGAAGTAATGAATAGAAATGGGTAGATTTAGCCTATATCACTCCATTAGGTGTATACTTATGTGTGCGCTTGTTTGTATGTTCATTTGTGTGTCTGCTGTGTTGTTTGTGTGTGTGGGTGGGTTGGTAGGTGGGCATGTGAAGCATAGAATATGGTGATTTTAAAGTCACAGTACTAGCGACAGGGGTGATGATTCCATTGTATTTTGGGTGATTTAAAAAAAAGACTACTAGCAATGTTTTGGTAATTAACAAGCAAAAAAGAAAAGAAAAAATCAATGAAACCTTAAATTCATTTAGGAGTTTGCAGAGGTTTTTCAAGAATAATCGACAATGGGGAGGTGAAATATAGTTCTGCTACTAAATTTGTGGACACAATGGCCACTTATTCCTGCAACCATGGCTATATGCTAGTGGGATCTTCAACGAGAAGATGCCAGAGTAATGGTTGGTGGAGCAGTAGTACGCCTTCGTGCCAGAATAAGAAAACCATTATTCATTACAAATTACTCTTTGCTTTAATGTTAATTTATATAGGAGTTTGTAATAGCCTTTTGAACATATCCAATGAACTCAAGACTTTTACTAGGTTATTTCATTTCTTTCTCTCTGTGCGCATATATATCCCACTGGCTTGAATTTATACAGTGCCTGTAGTGTCTCATTTTGGCTTTGCTTGCACACCAAATAGCTAACTACATCATAACTAGTGATGTGCTTGAGCACAAATGGTGAGCAAGCCTTTGCACAAACAAAACACTTCAAAAGAATTTATCAGTCCATTTCTAAAAGTACATAACTGTTGTGAGCCTAACAGTAAGTTTATAAGACCAAGTGTGTCTTGTGGCATTTAGAAACGACCTAATACGAAGGGGTAATCAATTAAATTTCCTTGAATGATGCAGGATCGCTAAACTGAAAGATTATGTTTAGTGGAGGTATGGGAATAGGTAAACCATGAAACAGACACAAAAATGCAAGGGTCAAAGTAAAAACAATGACATACGTATGTCCACACACACACACATATAATATATAAACAAACAAATATCCCCTATTTTCAATTATACCCCTATAGTGTCTTGCTCACTTCGCTCGCTCGCTCGCCTACAAGGAGGGAAACGAAGGTGATGAAAAAAGCACAAACAGGGGAGGGTGAAAGAGGACGCTCTCTTATGAAAAAAACACCACCGGAACCCTCCCCCCCTCTCTCCCACCACCACCACCACCACTCCCAGTAGCTATGCATTGAATAGCAGTGTAGTTGTAAGAGTGGGTTACAACCACAGGTCACATTGGAGTGAACACTCATAGCAAATGTTGGTAGCTAACTGCCAAACACTGATCCCGCCATTTTATTATAATTATGAGGTGAGCATGAACCTATTTGACGCACGTAGTACGAGGACTGAAAATTAACAATGTAGCCAAGCCAGGGCTATACATGGTAGTTGAGTGGTCAGCGAGAAAAATGGCTTCTGGCGTAACATACAATCATCATACTACAGTAGCTAGGTGCACTTTTTCTATACTAGTATATCAGTAAGGTAGCTATTCCTTACTTTATGTTTTGATCAAAGAGGTAAATCCTATTGTACTAATCTTTATGCAGGGATATGTGGGAGCCTATCAGACATCCCCAATGGAAGAGTGATATTTAATAGTTTGTTTGTATCTTCCACTGCAAGTTATCAATGTAACCATAACTACATGATAATGGGACCATCATCAAGGACATGCCTAAACAATGGCTCCTGGAGTGGAAGAGAACCTTTATGCATAAGTATGTGAACCAACAAAAATATGAAGTAAGATTAGTATGCTTGTAATTTTATTTCAATACAGGAGTGTGTGTTGTTCCTGACAACATTACAAATGGACTGGTACTATTTGACAGTACATACTTTGAATCAGTTGCAAGGTATAAATGTAACCATGGTTACGTATTGGATGGACCGGTCAATAGAACATGTCAAGATAATGGCATGTGGAGTAGGTGGGAGCCATCCTGCAAGCGTGAGTCAAGGGCTGTTGTCTTAATATATCACTATTGGTATATTTATCTAGCAGAGAATTATACATATTTATTATAGTTTGTGTGACTTATGTTGATGGTTTTTGTCATGTGAGGGATGATTAATAATAGGGGGCCACTCCTATCATTATCTGTCACATTAGCAAAATGCTATTAATTCACGGGTCTGGTACCAATTTTTTTTCCAGGTGTGTGTAAGGATATTTCGAATATACCTCATGGAATTGTGAAATTAAATTCAAGTTTGGTGGATTCAACTGCACGGTATTTGTGTGACAGCGGCTATATGCTAGTGGGAGCTTCAATTAGAACATGCCTTGGGAATGGTTCATGGAGTTGGGATGAACCTTCATCATGCAGAAGTAAGTAAAATCCAGCACAGATACAAGATATTTACATGCTTCTCAGACAATTAATACTGTTAGCTCTAAATACTTTCAGATAAGCGATTCTATGTAGGCTATAAAAGAACTGCCACATTGTTAAATAATAAATATAGGGCAACTCTGTCTATTCTTGTGCAGGGTGGTTGTAAGGCTCCTCGCAGCTGATGTTGAGTAATGCGAAGGACCAGCTCTATCTATTTATTTAGATTGAGCAGTACGATTGGCAACCACAGCTAGCTAGGCTAAGTACAAGCTAGAGCGACTACTGATAGATAAAATAGATAAACTATGCCTACTGTGAAGGCAAAGCTAAAGAGATAGATTAAGTATAGATACTGAGCTTGCAGCAACTAGGTTTCAGATTTTCAACAAAAATGGAATGAATACAAAACAGAGAAAAAAAAGAGTGATATATATCATTGGGTTTAGTGGGTGGTGCCTGCATACAGAACTCAGACAGTGAAGAGACTGGGCAGGGCCAAACAATCAATAGCTACACAAACAAACCAATCAACAAGTTCAAAGTTCATGCATTATTGGATGACACGTTATCTTGCACACATAGGGTCCGGGTAGGCCTGGACAGCTCTAATTTTATATAGTACAACTTAATTTAGGGAAAATGCTTCATCTTGATTACCAAGTGACTATTTTTTTGCTTGCGATTAATGCACATGGTTAATTAGAGTAGATATTGTCTGATCGATAAAGTAGAAACAGGTTAATTTCTCCCCTTCCCGTCCTCTTCCTCTCCTCCACTCTCCCCTGCACTTCTCAAACTAAGGAATTCTCTGTCAGTGGTTTGACGAGGCACAGTGGTTGCAAATGTTGCACTTTCGAGCCAGTTAATTACAACTCAAACTAATTAATATTTTAATAATAAATTGTTCTCTTATATCAACTTTTTTTTAATACATGATAGTAATGATGTTTTGACAGTCCTACTGCTGCCCTCATCATGTTACAAAAATTAGTGAATTTGAATGAAAAAAATGCATATACGAATAATATATTTTGTTATTTGGATGTATGTAGGAGTTTGTGATAACCTCTTAAATATAACTGATGGAAAAGTGACCTTTAAAACAAGGTTTATAAATGCAGCTGCACATTACACCTGCAACCATGGCTACATGATAATGGGATCTGCAATAAGAATGTGCCAAGAAAATGGATCTTGGAGTGAAGAAGAACCATTTTGTAGAAGTATGTGATTATTAAGAACTGTCACAAGAATGTGCCATTATGAGGGGTTTACCTTTTATGTTTTTAGGAGCATGTAGAGTTCCTGATAATGTTACAAATGGATGGGTTAAATCCGACTCCAGATATGTAGGATCAGTTGTAAATTATTATTGTAACCATGGATACATGATTGAGGGGTTGATGAATAGAACGTGCCAGGATAGTGGCATTTGGAATGGACAGAAACCATTGTGCAGAAAAAGTAAGAAACTAAAAAGGAATAATAATAATTATTATAGTAAGTACCCCGCCACTTGATGTAGTAATGCTTGCAGATTAGGAATGCAGTAACGTTAAGGTATTTTATCCATGATTATCATTTTCTACCACTTGGTTTAGCTACATCAGTTTCCGTCTCCTGCTCTCTTTGTTCCTGAACTATCTCATCTTATTATTATTATAATTATTATTATTATTATTATTATTATTGCCAAGCAGGTGAAGTGAGTGAGACACAATTAGGATTACATAATGCTTATTTATATTTTGCTCACTAATATACCGGGCTGACATGATCACCATTACTGTACATACTGTACAGCCAAGCACACCACCAATTATTTAGCCATTCGTTAATTAATTAAACTTTTTTTAAATCATTCTTGTATAGTACAGCATATTGACATGCATGTATGGTGCTTCATACACATGACATCTATCACTTGTTGAAAGTAATCATGACAAAAATCCAATACTGACTGGCTACTGTGGGAAGATATAGGTAGGGGCACGGATGCATGGGCCTATCTGTTCTCTCCAATACTGTCTTGTACTACATTTAGTACTACTCCCACTCATAAAAGGATAAAGCTGTCTCCAGGGTGTGGCACATTAGCTGTCTCCAGTATGTGACACATTAGCTGTCTCCAGGATGTGGCACATTCAATACTACAAAGTCAAACAGTGTAGCTTACAAAAAGCAGGTGCCCATTCCTATGGTTTATTGCACATGCTTCTGCTGCAGTAGTAGACATCAAAGACAACACTTGAATAGTGTGAAAAACAAACAATAAACTTCCTGTAATAACTGTGAAATGCTCTTAGATATTTCTTTGTTCTTTGAACCTTCTAGTAGAGATGTGATGTTCTGTATCCTCACCCATCTCTCTGACTTCAATTCAGAGCCTATAGTAGTTGTATAGCACTAACTAGTTATTGACTTTGATCAGACAAACAGTGTTTGATGTCAAGGTGTCTTTTTCGCAAACTTCATGTCACAGTAGTAAACCCAACTTTGTCTTCGGCGGTATTTAGTAGAATGGTGCAGATTTCCAGATCAATGGATACCTGCGCACACATACACAGACAAACCATAACACACACTAACTATAAAACACAATACAACAACCACAGCCTGAGAACAGATTCAGTTCCCAGGTAGGGCTTCTCTTCAGGCTTCAAATGACATGGATCTTGATGGAGGAGCAGTCTCAGAACTGCTGCCACCAATATGTGAATATGTGGGGGAATTAGGTAGGGGCATGGATGCTAGGGCCCATCTATTCTACATACACTACAATATTCAATAATTAAAAGACTTGATATACAAAACACTAGTCAACAATTTAACCCCACCCTCTCCTTTCCCTCCATGATGAAAAGCCAAAAGAAACCCTTTACTGTATAGCTAAAATTATAGTAGTGTTCTATTTGTTTAAAAACAATGGATCAGTAACTGTTGCCCCTCCTTCCCCTCCAACTTTTGAACGGAATTACCCTCTGTACTCGATTGGAGTCATGGGAGAAGAACAAGAGAATAAATAGAATGTAGCACAATTAAACCAGACTTAGTACCATCTCCATAATAATTTAGCTGTAATCGGAAAGGCACATTACCTTATTATTCTTATGCAATAGCATGTAATCGTCTCAAGGACCCAGCTAATGGAATAGTAAACTATACTGGAAGGCTAGTTGGTGTGAATGCTACCTACAGCTGCATGACTGGATACATTTTAAATGGTGCACAATTGAGAACTTGTCAGAAGAGTGGTAATTGGAGTGGACCCGAACCTAGTTGCACAGGTAAGTTTGTAACTAGTTATTTTATGTAGGAACTGAGGGGGGGAGGGGCACTGGGGGCGTGTCTCACCCCCAATACTTTTGAACCTCTTTTGTGGTTTTAGTCAGAATTATTTTGTATGCATATAATAATTACATGCAGCTGCATTTCAAAACAGAAGACAGAACAATCAGGTATTTTTGGACATTGTCATCTGTGACACAAGTTCCTTAATTTATTTTGAAGATTACAACAAATACTTATAACTAGCACAAATATCTTAGAAGACACACTCCCTCTGGTGTATCTTGGTGTTTGTCATGTTGTGCCCCCTCCCCTCCGCCCACCCAATTAGAAACTATTCCTACACCTATGTATTATACTTATGATATGAAAAAGTGTAAGAAACATTTTAATACATCTACACTAAGTTCCCAAATAGTTTCTAAAGTGGTTCTTTTAGGTGGCCTGTCACTTAGAACTAAGGATGATGTGATTATAAAGTATTTTGGTAATTATTACCATTGTGTTTCTTATCAATTGTCTTGCAGAAATCCAATGCCACAGTTTATTAAATATCTCAGATGGACATGTGGTAGTCAAGGGGATATTGGTTGGAGATATGGCAGTATATGAATGCTTGGATCAGTATAAATTAGAAGGTGACAGAGAAAGAGTCTGCCAAAGCAGTGGTCAATGGAATGGTACACAACCATCCTGTTTGAGTAAGTAAATGATAGTGTGCTCAATATTTTAAGCAAGTCATTCCTATCGTCTCGCTACACCACACATGTACACACACACCTCAGAGTATCCCGCTGTAGCTACAGAAGGCTTAAAGTCGCAGTCTGGTGGTCATGGATATTTAAGCTACAGCCTAGGAGGAGCTGTTGTGGCAGTGGTGATTATAATAGTTCTTTTAATTTTGATACTATTGGCTATTTATTTCAAAAAGAAAGAAAAGAAAGTTGAAAATGGTGTGGAAATATCTACTCGTGAGAGTAAGTTTTGGTTGTTTATACAATTACAAGTATTGCATTGTATTAGCAAGCAAATTATCATTATAGTAGCTATGATTAATCCTCAGTATGATCTCAAAAGTACATGGTAGGTGTTATGTAGCTATAACGACTGGATATGCCTCATAGCTAATTGTAATTTTATGTTAGTATTTTCTTCTTTGTGTTAGATCTGGAGTTGGACAATCTGTGCTATGAAAGTGTTGAGGTATGATTATTTTTTAAATATTTAATTACGATATAAATACAACCAGGGGTAGATCTAGGATTTTTTTAAAGGTGAAGATGTCTTTAAGAAGGAGTAAAAAAGCTATAGCTACTTTTTGGGAAAATGTTGGCTATATTGTATTTCCTACAAGATTATGTTCTAATATTTATTCACCAACATTTAGCATTATAATGTGACTATCCAGAACTGAAATAAATGCACTGCTAAAACTAGGAAGGAAAAAAAATTAAAACTAAAAACAAAACTAATTTACAGAAGTATTTTTGTCTAGAATAAAGAAAGTGTGTGAATAGGTTACTTTCATCATTAGCTAAAATTCTTTCGTCATTTTTTGTCATGAATCACTTTCATTTTTTCTTCATGATTAACTTTAGCTAATTCCCAGGTTCAACCATGAAGAAAAAAATTGAATAAGCAACAACCACTAAATACAATACCATTCAGAGATATAATAGCATGGAAAACTGTGGTATTCGGGATTAATAGCACGGCAAATGGAATGAGAAAAATTTCATGAGGCAAAAGCTGAGTGAAAATTTTCGCCGCATGAGTGCTATTTATCCTAATACCACAGTTTCCATGCCATCATATGTTAATACTTTAGTCAAAGGTAACAGTTCATTTCTGCAGCTTAGGAAACTATTATCTATTAGATGTATTCTCTCTCTTTCACAGGCTTTTTTAAACAATACAGAATTAAAAATATTTGGTTGCCACCTGGAATTGAACCCAGGGCCGCTTGCATAACGCACAAGCACTCTGCCATTGAGCTACGACAACCAGCCAGCAACCAAATATTTTTAATTCTGTATTGTTTAAAAAGCCTGTGAAAGAGAGAAAATACATCTAATGAGTAAAAGAAGGCTGAGAAAGAAATTATGAAGAATTTTTTTCATTCCAATTTTTCTATTATTCATACTTTTCTTACCGTTGCTAAATAGCGTTTCCCTGGAATTTTGCCGCGATATTGCCTAGTGTATAAAAGTGCAATGAGGTCGCGAAGAGATTGCCTTAACCAATCAGATCATTATTCCAGTTTTCCACTGCTGTGGCATTTAAAAATATACTACACTTTTTTGTTTTGAAAATGACTCTGCTATGGTATTATATCCAGAATTAAATACTAGACTTCTCTGCTTTGGCATACTATGAGCTTGGTCTGCCATATTATAAGGACAAATAGTAAAAAAATCTTGACTCAGCATATCAATAAGTAGAGTTGCACTCATAATAGACAATTGCAATTACTAGAGGATGAGAAAAGACAACATTGAACAAAATGTTATTGCTATTATACTTATATTTCCACTTACAGGTAAGAAATGAAGCAGGTAAAAAATGAGGACTCATTCTGAAAAAGGGGAGCTCGTATGACACCAGTCAAGCCCCCACACACCCCCTCCCCTAAATCCGCCCCTGACAATCATGATATCACTGCTAATACTCGAATACACTATAAGCTTAGCAAAACAACTGCCTAGCTGCAGTGAGGAATAATTATACTTAGTCAAGGGTGGGGAAAGCAATTTGGATTTGGCCATGCCCATGTAGTATTTAAAATTAGCTATAGCTTATTTATTTTGCATCTGTCATCATTGGTGGTACCTCATTTAGGACCTTTATCTGGTTAACTAAGTCTGTTAGGTGCTTGTGTATATACAAAGCCATCATATAGCTGGTTCATAGCTCTATGGTTTAAATTTTCAAAGAGAAGATGCACTTTTCTGCTTCAGCATTAATAGCTGGCATTAACAGAAATAATTTGATTACTAAACTTTTTTGTGGGATAAGAATGAAATACTGGTTTGTTTAAATGTTCTCCAAAAATTAGAGTTTCTGATGACTTGTAGCCTTACAGAGGGGGAAAAATATTATGAAAGATCTTATGCTCATGTGCTTTGATTAGAAGAAGACACACAGGCATTTAAGTTTTAAATCTCACAGTGTCATTGGACAAAGTCAACACCCAAAAGTCATGGTGTGTGCAAATTGTATATAAAAGAGATCCAAAATATCCCCCCCCCCCCCCCCCCCCCCCAGTTTCCCCAGGTCTGTTAGTGACTATACTGTGTATACTGTGAACTGCAGGACTTTAATGTCAGGTATGCAGAGCTTGGGGCTAATGCGTCTATCTGCAGTGAAGGCTATATGGTAAGGGGTCTATAGGTGAGCGAGACAAAATGTGGTAAAGTGTTGACAGTACCAGTTGTGCTCATCATTATGTGTTAACACATATTTTTCTCAAAAGCCTTATTTGTAACAACTTTGTATTTAATCAGCTAATCTTATTGTTTATTTGTATTAGGATTCATCAACTGATGAAGAAGTCTATAGTATGCCGCCATTTGAAGAAGAAGCTCTTTATTCAAAGTTGGAAAACGACATGATGCAATACTTAAAGCGAAGCTCTGTGAGGTTAGTATGGGGAACTAAATATATACATTTATCAACATCACTTCAAGATCTAATTGGACTAGATGCTGTATGTTGTAGCAATACAGTTAATTTAACTCCTTGAGATTGGTAGCTATTTTTGCATATACTGAATCTAGTTGAGAGTATGTTGCAGTTAAGTGTTTTTGTGTGAGTTATAACATTCCATCCACTAGTCGCTATAACTATTTATATACTGCTGGTTTTCATTTAAGCTTAAAATCCTTGAAACAACTATTTGCACTGCATAAAAATACGTGAAATATTAAGTTAACCATTTATTTTTAGTCTTGAAAATAAACTTGGCTCTGGTCAGTTTGGAGAAGTGTTCAAAGGAAAATGGCACAACAAAAATTGTGTGGTTGAAGTAGCTGTCAAAACTCTCAAGGAAGGAGCAGGAGAAGAAGAGAGAGTGAAGTTTCTTCAGGAGGCAGCCATCATGGGACAGTTCAAGGACCCCAATGTAGTAACTATGTATGGAGTGGTCACAGCAGGAGAACCTGTGAGTCACATGATGACATGACGTGTTTGTATGGCATATCCCTTACCAGGTATCAAACAGGGAGTAATATTCTACCAGACTTGTATAGCCCCCCCCCCCCCCCCCCCTCCCCCCCAACTTTGAAATTAATGATATTTATAGCTGGAAGATCTTGGCTTCCCTGATAGGGATGATATTTAAAGTGTTGTATATGAGCACTTATACCATGGAACTTGACTTTTTTTACACCATTAATCTGAATTTGCTGGCCAAAACGAGATCCCACATTAATAGTTTGAAAACAGATTGTTGAATTGAGAAATCTATGGTATGACATTACAAAGCACAAGAGAGACAGTCACATGATCACACATTACATATACAGTGTTGTTTTGGTTCAGGGATTCCAGACTTTCTTAGTTTTAGTTATTCATACTAAAAAAATATCTTGAATGCTTTGTTTTAGTTTTTTCCCCAAATTCTCCCTGAAGATTTAGTTAGTTTTTAGTTTTCTTCAATACCATGTGGAAGATTTGGTTAGTTGGCGAGCGAGCGTAGCAAGCGAGACACTTACAGGGGTAACACAATTGAAAATCGGGGATGTTTGTTTATTTATTTATATATATGTTTGGACGTATGTATGTTATTTTGTACTTTGACCCTCCGTATTTTTGTGTTCGCTCCGAGTTCGACCCCGTCCCAAACTTACTAAACAGAATCCTCCGGTTTAGCGACCATTACCTGTATCACCATAGAAACTGAATTGTTTACCGCTTTGAATTCTTTTGCGGGTGCAGTTAAAATGCAAAAACTTATGGGAGCTCCATTTCCATCCGAGTTAGTCGCTATTTGTCACAGTTATAAGCCCTACTCAACAACATTAACTTGTAAATGCATTGTCCACTAGACGAACCACGAAGGTAAGTCTTGCGTAGGATGTTCAGTTGTGTTATTGTGCGTTACAACTACTATTAAGAAGTCGCAAAGAAAACTTTAAATAACGTGACTTGATTTTGTTGCTTCAAACAGTTGCGGGGAGCGGTTACTATGGCATTGAATCCCCTTTACTGCATACGTAATTTAAAAACTCGACTTTATTTTAGTAGCTTGAGTGTTAGTTGTTAAAATCAATCATTTAACAATAGTGTAGTTTAAGGCTCGCTCGCCATTTGTGCTCAAGCATTCTGTGAAAACTTGGGTATTATTAATAAAGTATGGTATTTGTTATGTAGTTTAGAGAATAATTACTTGATGGGAATTTATATTTTCATTTAATAATGACATAATTCAAGGTGAATTGTTTACAATAAAATTTGCTTAGTTTTAGTTTTTGTCATCCACTCTACTGGTAGTTTTATATTATCGAATTTACTGTCTTCTAAAATAATTAGTTTTAGTCTTTTCATATTCTCTACAACTTAATTTTAGGTATTCTTACCAAAAGTAAAATACCCCAAAACTAAGGGGTTCTGGTTTTAGTTTTAGTTAACTAAAACAACACTAATTAATGCATAACTACCACGCATGAACAAAGTTCCTGAGACAACATACACAATTCACAGCACAGTCTTGAGTGCAGCTTGTAACTAACATTTGTGAATGTGGTTGTGTGTGTATGTTTCCTGAGGGATTATTAGATTGCACATGCTGTCTGGTTACAGTGCATCACAACAGAGATCATCAGTTAATTTATTGTTACTAATGTTAGATTCTTCTTGTACTTGAGCTTCTTCCCAATGGAGACCTCAGAAATTGTCTTCTAGAATTAAGGTCACAGTCAAAGCAAGTTGATGGAAACATCATTGATAGCCACACCCTTCTCAGTTACTGCCGTCAAGTGGCCTCCGGTATGGTATATTTGTCAAGCAAACACTTTATCCACAGAGATCTAGCAGCTAGGAATATTCTGGTGGCCAGCGATGGAATATGCAAGGTTAGCACTATTAATGCAGCTGCTGCATGAATGCTGATTTATATGTGTGTGTGTGTGTGTGAAAGAGTAAATTTCACGAGGTGAAGCTGAGTGAAAATTCTCATTGTACGGTCATTATTAATCTGAATACTTCGGTTTTCTATTAATTTCTGCAGTCAAGCTTGTACATTTCGTCAAAGAAATCATCCCACTCTGGTTCTACCATTGTTCATACTTTTATTTCTGTTGCTAAATAGTATTGACCAGGAATTTCACTGCAATATTGGGTAGTGGATATAAAAAGTGTGCCGAAGACACAGGTAGATTGCCATGACCAAATTAGATCATTAACCCTCAGTGAGTATGCGCGAGAAGGTTATAGTAGTGCATTTGTCTGTCTGTCTGTCTGTCTGTCTGTCTGTCTGTCAGCATTCAATTTCATGAATGGCTGAGAACTAACCTTTAAAACAAGTATGACCTGACGCAGCAGGAGAATTTAAGTCCCTTAAATTGACCACTTTCAAATTTCGAGCTAGTTTCTGAGTAAATGAGGAGAAACTTAAGCTCCAAACAAGCTCAAGCTAGATGCAACGACCCTTACCTTTCGTGTACATTGACTTATATCATACTGCGGTCACGTGATCACTTATAGTCCATGTATTTTCTCTTAACCGCATGTGTCCTCGGTAGTTAGAAGTTGAAGTGATCCGAAGAAATCTTAGTTGTGTAATAATGCGCTGAGTGTTCGCACCCTTGGTGCTCTAGTTATTTCAGTTTTCCACCGCTGTGCATTTCAAAAATAATAACCACACTTTTTTGTATTGAAAAATGACTCAGCTATGTTATATATATATATACAATTATATGTGTGCGCGAGTGTATACATTTTATCTTATTTGACGTGCAGCATTTCATTATTTTTAACATGCATCTTATTAATTTGTTCAATAGTTATTTACCAATAGCAATTTTTTTTATTAATTAGCTAATAGACTATTAACAAATCATATAAATTTAAGGAGCAATGCTGTGGCTTTATTAGATTGCTGACTTTGGAATGTCACGAGATCTTTTATATGATTCATTTTATACTTCTCATGGAGGAATGATTCCAGTCAAGTGGACAGCGCCTGAGGTATTCAAAGTTATGTCCCTTAAGACAAGTCTGGGATGAGCTAAAGTTAATGCTACATAGTTCAATTAAGAAAGGATAGTTAATGACTACATTGTATGTCAAATACTTCTTGTTTAAGAGTCAAGTGTCCAGGAATATTTGTATTGCCTGTTTATTTATGCACTCTTTCAAACATTAATTTGTCTTACGTAAATTTCTAGGCTCTTCACTATAAGAAGTATTCTACAGCCAGTGATGTTTGGAGTTATGGGGTTTTGATGTATGAGATATGGAGTGTGGGACACAAACCCTTTGAGGACATAAACAATAATAAGGTCAGTGTTGAGAACAGTGCATGGGTGGATGGACAGTAGTTATATACTGTCTGTATTAATTTAATCAATCAGTTTTAGCATGCCCATGTTCTTTCTTTGACTAGGCAGCTGGTTTTTTTATGGTATTAGCACACTGAAGTGAAAGTCTATGTATACTCCTTGTAATGGCATGCTGAACTCGCAGTGCATTCACTGATGGTGCTCTCTATATTTAGCTATATACACAGAATGGTTTGAATCTGTACACCACTCACTTTGCTGTGCTTGGTTACTGACAACTGAGTAGAAGAAGAATTACCACCATTAATAAATCATTGTTTTATAGTTTTCTTATCTCAGATGGAAAGCATAGGAAATAAATTCCACAGTGAGCAGATCATATCTAATTCAAAAGGGTAAATATTGGGTGATATAGGTAAGTATCACCAACAAATAGTTTTTGTTTAGTGGGGTATGGGATGAAGTCGACAACCTTGCGAACACAAAAACACGAGGGTCAAATTGTGGGTCAGTGTTGATTCTGGTGGTGGCCTACTGAGCGCTCCTGTGGCTTCTAGTCTTGCTTCTTACCACACTTAGTGGCAATAGTCACTATTTCGCTATTCTTAAGTTATATTTTTTTGTGGATTTTTCTTGTTCAAATGCTAACTTCGTTATTATTTTTGCAGTCATTTCTCTTAGTGATTTGACTATTGGACAATGGATTTTCAAGTAAGAAAAAAATTGTTCAAGGCGTATTGCTATGACAAACAGTGAGTGCACCAAGGTAACTTACTACTGCCACTATAGAATAGAAAATGAACTCCACCAAGTTTGACCCAGCAGTAAAAGTCTCTCTCTAGCCCTATGCCTTCATTTTTCCTGGCATTATTTCAAAGTTTTTTCTAGTTCTCCACTGAATTTCTTGCGCTCATGCTAATTTTAACATTTTAGAGTAGTCTCCGGGGGTGGACACACATTGATGTCTTTGAACTTTGCTATTATATATATTAACAAAATCTCAACTGAGACTCATTAGTGAGGGTCTCGCTTTGTTCACCCAATAAACAAACAAATTAATATCCCCATTTTCAAATTGTGTTACCCCTGATATTGTCTTGTGCTCACTCGCCAATAATTTGCTGAATGTGGTGAGATTTGTCACATGGGAATACTACTGACCATTGCATTTCAATTGATAGGTTGTAAGAGTGATAGACTCAGGATATCGACTTCCTCCTCCACCAGGATGTCCCAGGAAGATATACTCACTCATGATAGACTGCTGGTAAAGTGGATATCTTTTGTCATAATTATTATTGTATTGTAGATAGAATTCTAGCACTTAAGTGTTGATACTCTCTGTCTGTCTATCTGTCTGTCTGTCTGTCTGTCCATTAGTCTGTCCATTAGTCTGTCCATCTGTCTGTCCATTTGTCTGTCCATCTGTATGTCTTTGTCTGTCCATCTGTATGTCTCAGTCAGTCAATCTGTCTGTCTGTCTGTCTGTCTGCATACCTGTCTATCTATTCATCTGTCTGGTCTGTCCACTCAGTGTGTCTGTCCATCTCTCTGTCCATCCATCTGTCTGTCCGCCCATCTGTGTGTCTCACTCAGTCAGTCAATCTGTCTGTCTCTGGCTGCTTGTTTCCTATCTATCATTCTGTCCACCTGTCCAGCTATGTCTGTGTGTGTGTGTCTCTCTCTCTTCTCTTTCTGCATGTTCATCAGTTTGTCTGTCTAGGAATAGCCGAATAACTTTAAAGAATAAAGTGAAACACTGTTAAAAATGGGGTGTTTGGATAACTTAGCTTTGGTGTTAAATAGGAGGCACTGCCTGAACACCCCACTTTAAAGCTTCATATTGTCTCCATAGTTAGTCATTAATAAACGATATAAATAAAGAAACTAAAGGGTATTAGTATATGCTCACTTGGTATAATATGCATTGGTGTGGAAGTTATAAGGGCTCAAAGTGGGGTGTCCAGACAGCGCCTCCTGGTAAACACCTCATGAGGTGTTATTTAAGCACCCCATTTTAACAGTAAATAGGCCAAAGGAGATGAAGTGAGAAATACTTACTATAAGCAAAAACAGCAACAAATGTTCATATGTCATTAATAAGCATTGTGGCAAGTACTCTTAATTAGAATTTAGTTGGAATGTAAATGAACTAGAGCACACCACTCTATGAACGAGTGTGAATTTTTTTTTTTAAATATAACACTTCTTTTAGGCACCCTAAGTCCTCTAAAAGACCATGCTTCAAGGCTGTCAAGGACTTACTGTCTTTGTCAGATTCATCACTACTGCAGTGGATGGAGGAAGATTTAATGGGCCAACATCCAGATGCCATGAATGTGGGGGCCAGTTTGCAGTCAGGGGGAGATTTATTTATGGATTTACAAAACACTTACAAAGCATCATAAACTCTTGAATTTTTGATTGATTGACATTGATAGTGTGACATTGATAGTGTTGTGTACATGAGTAAGTTATAATAATATAGCTATAGCAATATTATATGTATAACCAGGCTTAATCACCAAGTTCTATTCCACAGAATTCAAGGAAAGGAGCTAGACATACATAACCAAACAGTGACAAGTGAGAACTAAATTAAAAAACATGTAAAAGAAAATATACCTTAATAATAGTAAGTATGCAACCTTATGAGAAGAGAGAATAAGAATGAAGTATGTAAATTGTAGGAGGTTAAAGTGATAAGAGAAACAATGGTGGTTTGTCAAAATATTGAAAGTCCAGAATAGTTGCCAATCCAGCCTGTTATGGACCTTTCTATCCATACCATATGAATATTGTGATGCATACACTTTACCTCACTGCTATGTAATTCACACTCTATTTCATCCCGTCCATACCTTGAGCTATGTGTCCCAGTTTCATACCTTACCTAATTCATTTTTACCTTACCTAATTCATTTTCATGTAACCCCTTCACCTCACGCATGCATGAATGGATTGTGAACGGACTATTGTCAACCACTCCCTTCAGATTTCCCATATGTTCAATAAGTTCAACTAAACTTGAGAGTGTGTGGGGATTTCTTTGGTGGCAGCGACTTTGGAGGAAGGTGGCCAGAGCTGAGACACCTGTACTGCTCTGCTCGCATTCTGCTCCTACCTGTGGGTCGAGGCTGCAGAACACAGCCTGGGCTCAGATTTAGAAGGTCTTGTGTTTCTTTGTCCTGGATGAGGAGAAGAATATGGAACTGGATCTTCTGGTTCAATTTGTGTGATCATGGCATTCCTATTACAAACAGCCCTTGGGCAAGGCTTCATGAACTTGGTAAAGGGTGGAAAGACAAGAAAATTACTTTGCAGGAAGGAGTTCAACACCCTCTTGGGTCACTTCTGTTTTGCTTTGCAATTTATCACCATGTAAACAACTACATGATCTTCACTGTGTGGTGATGTATATACAGGATGATGTGTCAGTGAGTGATCAGGTGGAAGATATGCTTTGTGGTTTGGAGATTGTCAAAGTTACAATAGCATCTTTCTTGTCTGCACAGACTCCGGCATAAGTATAGAGTATATTTTGTAAACTTTATAGAAAGAGTCTGTAAGTTAACTATGTATAAGGCCCCATTAGAAACCTAGACACTAAATATAAACACTCCGTTTGTCCTCCATGGTCAGTATGGTAATCATGTATATGACATCTTCAAGTAGACATTGTACTCTTTCCATTACCAGCCATTGCTTGTTTGTAGGGTATAATACATTGATTTAGCATCAGTCATAGCTTTGGGGAGAGGATCATCTTCTTCATTGGCATTAAATCTAAAGTGTGATGTGGTTAGTCCGTATGCCATATAATTTTTACCTGCAATTTTGTCAGTTAAAGGATTTGATTTTTCCTCCACTGAAGGCAGCAAATTTATATCCATTATATCTTTAGTAGCAAGTAGAGAAGATTCATCTTGTGGACTGACTGTCACATCTTAATAGAAATACACCACAAGTAATATTTTTAAACTCATTAGTATAAAATGCTTTGAATGTGAGTTAGCTCATTGGTATATTTCACTATGTGTACTGAGAAAGAATGGTTCCTGAGAATACATTAGAATAATGTATCTAAAAAAATATTTTAAAGACTTTTGGAAATTCATAGTGGTATCAGCAATATCTATCCATCCTGACCAAGTCAGCAGCTCTACTCTCACTTCAAATGCTACCATTTTTGATACACCTTGGCTCATACTGCTGCAGCAGCCCAGCAGTTGCCCCCCCCCCCCCCCCCCACCCCACTACTGCTAGGGGTGGGTAACCCTTTGAAGTACCCACTTTTTAGCACTTAATATTTTACAGTTATTTCTGGTTATCTATTTCTGTTTGGGAAATGTGAAATTCCCACAAAGTGTTACATCTTTACCTGTTATTAAACATGAAGTGTGAAAATTTCACCATTTTTGATTCCTTCTTGTGAGTGTCCAGGAAAGTTATAAAGAGATTCTTATAAGACATCACTCATGGCATATTTTTACAAGACTTCATTTCGACCTTCAGGCATTCCATCTCCTTCAGATCCTCAATTTAAGACAGTAGTCCACTGGTTCAAGGCAGACTGCTTGAGACTGGATGACAATCCCGCTCTTAACAATGCTGTCTGCAGTGCTCGGGAGCACAAGCTCATGTTCCAGGCCATCTTCATCCTTGATCCTTGGTTTGGCAACAAGTACAGTGACCGGAACGATTTCAGTAACAATGTTATGCAATTCTTGTTTGAGTGTTTGGTAGACTTGGACAGGCAACTCACGAAATATTATGGAGTTAAACTTAGAGTTTATGTTGGCATGCCCGATGAAATAATCAGAAGCTTGATTGTGTACTGGAATGTTGTGAAAATAACTTTCCAGTCATGCAAAATGTTCCCCGAGATCATTGCCTATGAAGACAGTCTCATTACGCAGTGCAGAGCAAATAAAGTCTGGGCAGAAAAATTTACTTCCCACTCTCTCTATGATCCAAGTGAATTTGTACACTTGTGCAAGAACCAGATTCCTGCTGTATTTGAAAAATTTGAGCTTTTCGTAAGGAACCGTAATCTTGGACATCCAAAGCCGCCAGTAGATTTCTACAAAACTCTACCCCACTTTAACTTCTGCTTTGGAAACAACATGTGGGATGGTGTTGAATTCAGCATGCTCTACAAGTATGGATTCCCAATACAGGATGACCTTTTCAAAAAATATTGGAAGGGAGGCGAGACCGAAGCCCAGAGGAAGTTAAAGATGCTCACTTCAATAAAGTCCTGTGTGGAACATACCAGTTCATATGACATGCTGGTGGATAAAGATGCTTTTAGTCCGTACATAAGGTTTGGTTGCATATCATTAAAGCGACTTTACTATGCACTGATCGTGAACAAGGCTAACTCACCGGTAAGATTTGATAGGATGCTTAAAGGATTACTGAAGCGTGAGCACTGTGTTGTACTTGGACATTTTGCTGAAAGGCTGGACAGTGACGAATCCAATAATCTCTGTATTCCAATTCCGTGGGATATCAACCGCAGTTATGTTACAGCGTTTCGGAAGGGAGCCACCGGTTTCCCGTGGATTGATGCTATTGTACGTCAAATTCTGCAGGAAGGATGGGCTTGCACAGAAGCTCGAAATTCTATAGCAAGCTTTCTTACGCGAGGATATTTGTGGGTCTCGTGGGTGGAAGGAGTCAAATTCTTCCAAGAATTCTTACTGGATTTTGAGCTGTCAGTGAGTGCTGTCTGTTGGATGCACTGTGCCAAATGCTTTTTGGGGGATGAAGAGGATGATTTTGATCCACTCAAAGAAGGAAAAAAGTTGGATCCAGAGGGAAAGTTTATAAAGAAGTATGTTCCAGAACTGACAAATTATCCCACAAAGTTTATCCACACTCCTTGGAAATTGCCTGTAATTGATCAGAAGATTACAGGATTTGTTATTGGGGTCCACTATCCAAACCCCATCATTGATCCTGGATCGTACAAGGCATCTACCACGAAGAAGGCAAGAAATCTCTTCAACTGAACTATATTCTGCCTACCTATTCCAACTTCATCACATTAGTTAACTTGATCTAGTATGACAAGTTTTTTGTTTTTGTTTTTAAATAAAGTAGTTAGCTATAGCTAACATTATTGAAGGCTACAGCAATTGGTCCAGACTCTACAGCTCTCTGGCGCAGGAGGGGTCATCTTGCAGCATATCTGAGGGGTGGGTTTGTGTGAGACCTAGTCCACCAGATTTAGACTAGAGACTACATTCTGCCCTGTAAAATAGAATGGTTGCTTTGATAAGTTGTGGTTGCTAAGGCCTCGTAACTAGGCCGACGGGTACTCTGGCGCGCCAAACCCTTTACCCAACCGCTCCGCTCGGTAGGACCGGTTGGTTGGGTAAAGGGTTTGGCGCGCGAGACTAGCCGACGGGTAGGCGCCTTGTGGGAAAATAGACGGTTCACACTGAATATGCATGTGCCACTTGTAAGCAACTCTCGCGGTGTTTTTTGATGCTACAAAATAGCTATACACGCCGCAAGAATAATTCATAGTTTTTTGCGCAGTTTCCTGACTCGTGCTTTCAAACCAGTCTGGTTTGAAGTACCGCTACTGATTCTATTGGGCCCCGTCCCCATGAAGTGAAAAGCAGCTTGTGCAAAAAATACTACAAAGTATTCCAGGAGAATACACAGTTTTCATGTTGTGTAATAGGCCCTGCCAGATTATGCTAACATTTTTCTGGAATAATGGACATTTATCAGCATAGTGTAATATTTTTAGAGGATAAAAAGAGTAATCACTTTGCTGGAGGTGTGGCATCCCTATCCCTTAATAATCAATTTACAAACTATGCCAGAACAAGTGTGAAGCAAGCACATAATATTTAGAAGCAGCAGTTTCAGTTTTAAGTTTGCACAGTGCTTTATTGCAGCCAACAGCGGATGCTTGATGACCTCATTGTTTTCTTTTCCTAAATTATCTGACCAATTGAAACTTGGACTATGGAAGTATTGTGCTGCAACTGAAGATACTTCTCCCACTCAGGACCCAGTTAGCTAGTTGTGTAGTAGAAAAAACATGCAAATGACCATCTACATTGAGAAAAAATCACTTGATCAATTTCATGAAACCCAACTTTGTTACTTGCAACCACACACAATTTTCCACTTACTTGTAATTAGAACAATTTGAGAATTTAATGGATAGTAATTTCAATGGTTTGTTCAAACAATGACAGATTTCTTTAGAATTCTAAAACTTTTTGAGCATAATTGGAATTGTTATTATCAATACTCCTAGACTGGTCTGTTTCTAACACAACTCAGGGTAGGTCTCTTTTCAGCATGAATTTGTATCCATTCTTTATTGGTTTCTGATGGTCCATGCTTTTCAAGATAACACATTGAAAAGTGTTACTACATCTACATGTAATACCTCTATCCCAGTTGACATACATGTACATGTATACTGTGTGTATGCTCAGTATAATTGCTGATACATCGTAGTTGTATCAGACATATATGACAAAATTTTACTTTTATTCTTCTAATTTTCCTTTTGATTATAGCTCAAATAGTATGTACCTATACTTTTATTTTCTAGTTACAAATTTTGTTCCTATTTGGCTTAGTAATTAACATAGAAAATTTTTTAAAAAATCAATGAACATGTTGTAGCTATAATAGTGTTAAATTCCTGAAGATGATTGCTGTTGAGCAAATCCGCAGAAGTTGTGAAATCTTGACCAGACATGACAGATGAAGAACACTAGACAAAGAGGAAAATCTACTAGAATGACTCTAACTCCTCCCTCGTATTTCTACTGCTTCAAATTTGTCCATTTGCTGAAAGGAATTGCTCGGTTTTTCCAGCCCATCGTCAGCCCATTTCACTCTCAGCATTGCTTTATTCTTTTAAGTGCCCACTTTTCTCAAAATTTGCGTATCAGATTTTGACAAGGCCTAATGGTGACACATATTTGATAGAGACAATATTTTCTTTTATTTGCTGTATGAGTACCCATTTTTGTCATAGCTATAGGCTTTCTTGGGCATTAACAAAAAATTTACTAGTCAAAGAAGAGCAAACTCTATTCCAGGACAAAAAAGTGCAATGAATGTGTTGTCCACAAAACTGAAAAGATCCCTCCAACTAAAAAAAGGTTAAATAATGAAGAAGGCCGAATCCCAACAATGATGGCATCACTCAATGGCAAACGATTAATGGCAACGATCTAGTATAAATTATGGATCCAGTGAAGTTAAAGGATGATCAACTGTGCAGAATATGGGTATTGGCAATGTGATGTGATGTGGTGAGTGAGGTTGGTTGGCAGGCAAACTTCATTCATGCATGCTTGTTAATGCCGCGAGGAAACCCAGCCTTTAGACAACCCACAGGACCTTCAGATAAGTTGTTTGTGATAAAAACTAGCCCAAACTAACGCTCAACATCGCTTCTTGGCCTATTGGCTAAGATCAAGTATGTAGAAACACAGCCCAGCAGACTCCTGCAGCCTTCAATTTGTCCTTTCTAGCAAGGACCAAGGACGTTCTTTCCACCTAATATCCCTCCACCCTGCATCTAATCATTGCATCCCCACTGGATGCACAGAGTACCATAAACGGGGTTGTGCAAATCTACTATAATAATAATGGATTGCCCTCTGGAGCTGTGTTGCAAGGCCAGCTATGCTCAGAAATAGCTCAGTTAAACTTAACTAAAATGATATCTTTAAAGAAAATAGAGAGAACAGAGAAAGAAAAGAGAGCAAGCAGAGAGAGCAAGCGTGAATGATGCAATCAAGGGTTCTCGAGCAGTTTGGAAGACAAAAGGATAAACATATTGTTAATTAGCTCATACCATAACAACAATTATTTTGTATATTCATGACTTCCGGCATTGCCGAGAAGCATTCGGATCAACAAAATTTCAGGGTTCACAATTGACCAGTAACCTACTCAAGACTAGCTAAAATTTCATTTTTTATTTTGTCTGCTCTACACAAGTGTAGAGCCTAAAGTGTAATTTTTAAATTGGTCGAAAAACAACTGTTGCCTTACTCCCTTAGGAATTTATGGTACCAGTAGCAGATCCAGGATTTTGAACGTCTGAAGTAGATAATACTATTTTCTGTAGCATTTACAAACTACACCAGTACCGTAGTGTGAACTGAATTGCTAGTATGATAGGTTGTATATTACAATTATTCAATAAACTTCTGAGAAGGGCTGGCCCCTTAGCCCCCTACCCCCTTGGATCATCCCATGCTCAAATTCTAGTAAAGAAGACCAAATATTATAAACCATATTATCTCTTGTGCTTATTTATTTATTTATTTATTTTTTGGCAATATTTCTAAATACTCTTTGTAATGTTGATATTCTATTTAACTGGAGCTTTTTCCATGAAGTGTATTGGTTATTATGGACATCAATTTTTTTTTTTTATGACTCATTCTTGGTAATGATCACAATTGATGTAGCTATTTCCAGTATTTAATAACATGATACAGCACACAAAAAAACAATGAAAGATTTTAAGTCTACAGTTCAATTAATCTGCTTTGAATGGAGTGCAACCATGAGGAGTGAGCCCATTATTTTTATACAACTCTTGAATGACTTCTGGTTTTGCTTTCTCTGTAGCAATACTTGACCTGAATGCTTCCAATTCTTTTTGAACCTTCTCCAAATGTACTTGAAGGTTTTCATTATCATCTGAAATAAATACAGATAAAATTAATGCAATTAACAAATAAACAAACAAAAATAACTCACTGCAAATAGTTTTGTATTGCCTCGTAGCATTCTGCAGTCTAAATTTGTAGTTCTCACACTGGCATTTGGCTTCAACAAGCTGCTCGACTGCCTGTGAAAGAAAGAGAAAGTGTAATATTTGAGATCATGCTTTATCTGGTCTCTACCTTAGATGTCTCCATGATTCCCTCAAATTGTGTGTCTCCTTTTATCAGGTTAGTTATTTCATGTCTTGATAACTCCACCTCTGACATCTGAATAGTGAGATAATTAGCTGTGCTTTCTTTAAATAGCTTCACTACATTCTCTAGCTGTTTCCCATTTACTCTGCTGTTTTTTCTAGCTACTTCGTCTTGTAGCAGGGCAATTCTTGTTTTCAAGTCTTTATTAACTTCTGTCTCCTACAAGTGACAAAAGTAGTGAAATGTGTGGCTCACTTCTTGTGCATGTACGTTCTCACCTCTGCAAGTTTCTTGCCTTTCCAGTTCACTTGTGTCTCCAATCGATGCCTATCACACTCCAGCTGGTCTTTTGTGCCTCTCAGTCCTTCTACTTCTAACTGCAGATACGCCATCATTTTCATGTAGTGCTTTTTCCCAAGAACAAGCCTGGAATTTTCTCCTTGGATAGCCAATGTCTGAGTTTCCAGCTGTTGTATTAGGTCATGAAGGTAAGAGAGGTTCAAAAGATGGCTTGCTTCTTTATTCTTGTACAGAGAAATTAATGAGTATGAAATAAATTATAAAGTCACTGAATGAGCATAGACAGTTACCTTCAATGTGACACCTTGCTGCTCCAGGTCTTCCTTCTCTTTTGAAAGACTATTAAAGTAGCCTTCTAACTCTTCTGCAGTAGTTGCCATGTCTGCCATTTTGGCATTTAAGACATGGTTTTTAAAATTGATGTGGCCTGCACCTTCTACCAATTTGATAAGTTGAACTAGAACATAAAAGTTATCAGTTAATATACAGCAGCCATGTCATGTCATGTCATGTCATGGACACTCACTGTCTTTCTGTTTCATCTGTGTTCTGAGCAACAAGTTTGACAACAAGGTACCACATAATAAAGAAACGACTATGATCCAGTGAATTCCATTGCCCTGTGTGAAGTTCTCATTCATTACATTGTTACTAATCAATTTTGCAAGCTTACTTGTGTACAGATCTTAATGACAGAGTCAATGCTCAGAAGTTGAACAGATTCCAAGGCTTGGAAAACTTTTTCCTCAAAGGCACACCACACAATGCTGTACCAAGACTTTTCATCTTTATGATAGTCTCCGAAGATAAGTTCTGATGAGAAGATGTTCAACTTATCGCCATGTTGCTTTGTGTCCCTCTCTGTTGATGGAAAAGGAACTCCATCATTCTGTAACAAAAATAGCATATTGGGAGAGAAGTAATGTCAACAAAAGAATCTTACCACTTTAACAGGTGTGCACATGATAGAATATTCCTCAACTGATGCAGCTTCAATGTAACCTGTTTTTCCTCCAATCTGTCAAAGAAAAATATAAATTGCAATAGGGGGATTAGTGAAATGCAAAACTGGATTTCAAGCAACTCACTTCTACCTCCCAAAATTCAATTCCTTCAATCACCTCCTTGCTTAGCACCATTACCAGGTCACCATAGAAATATGTCAAAAATCCAGGATAATTCTCTTGAAATGTTGTAATGGCATGCCCCATAGAAATGGCAGCTAAAAAAATAACAACAAAGATTCTTTTATTTATGATTGAAAAAATTTAACAAAATTTTTTATAACTTGAAACAAAATTATGGCAACCGAAAGTAAGTAACAACTGGTATGCTTGCACAAAGCTAGCCCCTTTACTACATTTCTTAAGTTTTATTTTCTTAGTAGAACAGCTCCAGCTTCATACAGACCAACAAGCAAATAAAATATTTGGTAATATTAAGATAAACTGTTCTAAAGGAATTATTAATATATTTATTATATTATATATATATAATACACACAAAATTACTGCCTGAAAAGTGTCCATTCACAATCATAAAAAATTGTGATGAAAACTGTAGTTTGTCTTGTCAATTATTTTTGCTCTAATTCAACATGGATTTTGTTATGGTTGTCAATGAACTCTTAGTATATAAACTTGATTAAAATACTGATATATTCTACGTAATTAATAATGACTCTTACTTGTACAGTCTTGATTACAACATTTCTTTGAGCTAACAAAACACAGTACACTCAACACCGTGTACACGTAACAAATATTCATAACGGTCCCTTCCGTGGCCGTTTTAATGGCAATCCTTTAAGTAATAGCACCTAAGTCACAGCCGTCCCAACAATGACAACCTCCAAATCCCTTGTGCGATTTACCGCAAACGCTAAGTAGACGCCAGGGTGTATTTATACTCTACACAATACGCATGCGCGTGGATTATTGCGTGATAAGTGTGGCATAGCTAAACCCTTTACCTAACCACTACGCTGAGAAAAGGTTCTGGGGACAATCACGCACCTTGGCCGTTCTAGATAGAGGGATGTGGTAGTGGTTGGTCAACAGTTTGCAGGACGCACTGACCCAAACACAACCACGGAGTATTTCAGTAATCACCAAAATTTTGGTTGTTCAGGAACGGGCTCCGTTATGTACATACAGTAGACCCTCCCATATCCGGGCCTCACATAACCGGGCTCCCGCTTTATCTGATAAACTTCATTACAGCTGATCTGTGGTTACAATTGTCTGAGCTTAGCTCCAGTCCAGACCAGAACAACAACTTGAACTGAATTATAGGCTGCTGTGGTACGAAGCGAGAGACAGCAGGAGAGTACTCCCACATCAGCACTACTGTTGAAGCAGATAAGAGATTTAGCTGTCATCAAGAGAAATGCAAGTTTAAAGCAAATGACTTTAAAAACATTCATTATTAACTCTTTCATTCACATAAATCATCAAAAAATCATTAAAAACTTATTTTATGAAGTGGCTTCACATATCCGGAAATTTCACGTATCCGAACCAAGGTCGGTCCCATATAGGTTCGGATATGAGAGGGTCTACAGTAGTTGATGCTTGGAACTGAACATAATCACTACCAGTGGTTGAGAGCTAATGGTGTTGCTTACAGAGATCAAACTCTTACTAAAGATGTCAGTTTGTTTTCCCACTACATAAAGATTTAAGTCTTACACAACTTGAATTTTTATGACATCAAATTTGTAGACAGACATTCTACACAGTGTTGGGTGCAATCTCATTGAATATGGCATTAATGACAAATACTAGCAATTAAAGTTACAGTTCTGACTAGGGGGAAAGGAGAATCTATGAGGCTTGATTTAATTAACATCTCTTCAATTGGTACACTGCTGTTTTATAGCATATCTTTTGGAGCTGAGCCCTTCAATGTCAATTTTTTTCAGTATTTGAAAAAATATTGACAGTATTGGAGTTGAAGCATCAATAAAAAAAACTGCAAGAGTCTATTATATATGTAACAGCCACTGGGGAAAGGTACACATTCGCTCAAAGAAGTTTTTGTTTATTTCAACTAACCATACTGCCATGCTGAACCATGCCCATCTTATAATGATCAAAGAGGGGAGGAGGGAGAGGAGGGGCTATAAGTTGATGTGGCAAGTGCCCTCAAAAAATTAGTTCTAGTATTAAAAAGTGTGAACTCTAGTGTTGTTTTAGTTAACTAAAACTAAAACCAAAACCCTCAGTTTTGGGGTATTTTACTTTTGGTAAGAATAACTAAAACTAAGCTGTAGAGAACATGAAAAAACTAAAACTAATTATTTTAGAAGACAGTAAATTCGATAATAACTAAAACTACCAGTAGAGTGGATGACAAAAACTAAAACTAAGCAATTTTATTGTAAACAATTCACCTTGAATTATGTCATTATTAAATGAAAATATAAATTCCCATCAAGTAATTATTCTCTAAACTACATAACAAATACCTTAAGGAGTCTCATTATTGCAGAATTTGAGAGGCAACATAAATTAACTAAAACTAAGACAATTGATAGTATAACTAACTAAATCTTCTACATGGTATTGAAGAAAAACTAAAAACTAACTAAATCTTCAGGGAGAATTTGGGAAAAAAACTAAAACTAAGCATTCAAGATATTTTTTTAGTATGAATAACTAAAACTAAGAAAGTCTAGAATCGCTAAACCAAAACAACACTGGACTGCAAGCACTCTACCATTGGCTTTTGAGTATTGTATTTTACTGCTACCTTGCTCTCTATCCAACCACTATCAAAAGCAGCTGCTAAAGGGTATGGGAGGAGCCATAGAATGTTATAGCCAATGTATCTATGCAGTGCATATATTTAGCATACAATAAACCACTAATTGTGCTCTATTACACTCCTGTCAGGATGATATAGCAAGATATTTCACTCATAGGATTAATTATCACTGCCTCTGGCTGAGAAAATAAACTAGCCTGAAAGTAAATTTGATCGACTCATGAACCTCATGAATCTCCCTTATCACACTTGACTCATGTAATAAGCATTATATATAAATATGTGTATATAGCTACAATTAATTGCTATATACTTGCAGTCATTTGGACAGTTCTCATAATAATAAAAAATCCAGCTCTGCACAGAACATTCTAGTGTTCCCATTGATCAATGGCAAACTCATCCCAAGTACCACTTCGCCATTGATCAATGGGAACATGTGGTATGTTCTGTGCAGAGCTGTACTTTTATTGTGAGAACTGACTGCAAGTGTAGCAATGAATTATAGGTATATATAATATATATGGTATAATGTGTATCAAGTGACATAGTTTACATGCATGAATTATGTATATAGCTACATACAACATATACATAAACCATAAAGCTCCACTACCTGATGCTTAGAGTGAAAGAAACAAAACTAACTTCTGAATGTACTTTCACATGAACATGAATAAGCTATAACACCCATAATAATATGGTAAGGGCTATAATGTCTCTTTTGGGGATGACTGCCATCTCACACCATGTAGTTCATTTCCTCATCTGTGTTAGTTTAGTGTCATTGCCCAAATCCCTTGTGCATGCCTTTTACATAAAACATTGAGGTATGTGAGCTGGGTTGAACTCGATTACCTTACCATGGGCGGAGTAGCAGGACTGCTAAGGATTGCCAGCCTTTCCACTTTCATCCACAATGTTCAATGTCAGTGGAATATTATCATTATTATTATTATTATTATTATTATTATTATATTATTATTATTATTATTATTATTATTATTATTATTAGTGCTTACATTATTTTGTAAGCAAGAGTCACAGTAGTTATTGTGATTCTGTACAATGCTTTGCTATTTCTTGTGGTGAATTTTTTATAAGTTGATAACTAGCAGTGAGTAATCAAACATATGATACAAACAAATTTAATTCCGGGAGCTTTATTGTTAAATATTTAAACTAAACAATTGTGTGCATGGTGTGCATGCATGTGTTTCTGCATTCCTTCCTTCCTCATCAAACACGAATTAACAAATGTGACTGTCTGAGCCAACCAGAACAGATAGGATCACCAGCCAGAACAGACAGGATCACCAGCCAGAATTGACAAGAACACCAGCCAGAACAGACAGGATCACCAGCCAGAACAGACAGGATCACCAGCCAGAACCTACAGGATCACCAACCAGAACAGACAGGATCACCAGCCAGAATTGACAAGAACACCAGCCAGAACAGACAGGATCACCAGCCAGAACAGACAGGATCACCAGCCAGAACCTACAGGATCACCAGCCAGGACAGACAGGATCACCAGCCAGGACAGGATTACCAGCCAGAACAGACAAGATCACCAGCCAGAACAGACAGGATCACCAGCCAGAACAGACAGGATCACCAGCCAGAACAGACAGGATCACCAGCCAGAACAGACAGGATCACCAGCCAGAACAGACAGGATCACCAACCAGAACAGACAGGATCACCAACCAGAACAGACAGGATCACCAGCTAGGACAGACAGGATCACCAGCCAGAACAGACATGATCACCAGCCAGGACAGACAGGATCACCAGCCAGAACAGACAGGATCACCAACCAGAACAGACAGGATCACCAACCAGAACAGACAGGATCACCAGCTAGGACAGACATGATCACCAGCCAGAACAGACAGGATCACCAGCCAGAACAGACAGAATCACCAGCCAGAATCAACAGGATCACCAACCAGAACAGACAGGATCACCAACCAGAACAGACAGGATCACCAACCAGAACAGACAGGATCACCAGCTAGGACAGACATGATCACCAGCCAGAACAGACAGGATCACCAGCCAGAACAGACAGGATCACCAGCCAGAATCAACAGGATCACCAGCCAGGACAGACAGGATCACCAGCCAGGACAGGATTACCAGCCAGAACAGACAGGATCACCAGCCAGAACAGACAGGATCACCAGCCAGAACAGACAGGGTCACCAGCCAGAACCTACAGGATCACCAGCCAGAATCGACAGGATCACCAGCCAGGACAGGATTACCAGCCAGAACAGACAGGATCACCAGCCAAAACAGACAGGATCACCAGCCAGAACAGACAGGATCACCAACCAGAACAGACAGGATCACCAGCCAGAACAGACAGGATCACCAACCAGAACAGACAGGATCACCAGCCAGAACAGACAGGATCACCAGCCAGAACAGACAGGATCACCAGCCAGAACAGACAGGATCACCAGCCAGAACAGACAGGATCACCAGCCAGAACAGACAGGATCACCAACCAGAACAGACAAGATCACCAGCCAGAACAGACAGGATCACCAGCCAGAACAGACAGGGTCACCAGCCAGAACCTACAGGATCACCAGCCAGAATCGACAGGATCACCAGCCAGAACAGACATGATCACCAGCCAGGACAGACAGGATCACCAGCCAGAACAGACAGGATCACCAACCAGAACAGACAGGATCACCAACCAGAACAGACAGGATCACCAGCTAGGACAGACATGATCACCAGCCAGAACAGACAGGATCACCAGCCAGAACAGACAGAATCACCAGCCAGAATCAACAGGATCACCAACCAGAACAGACAGGATCACCAACCAGAACAGACAAGATCACCAACCAGAACAGACAGGATCACCAGCCAGGACAGACAGGGTCACCAGCCAGAACCTACAGGATCACCAGCCAGAATCGACAGGATCACCAGCCAGGACAGGATTACCAGCCAGAACAGACAGGATCACCAGCCAGAACAGACAGGATCACCAGCCAGAACAGACAGGATCACCAGCCAGAAACGACAGGATCACCAGCCAGGACAGACAGGATCACCAGCCAGGACAGGATTACCAGCCAGAACAGACAGGATTACCAGCCAGAACAGACAGGATCATCACCAGCCAGAACAGACAGGATCACCAGCCAGAACCTACAGGATCACCAGCCAGGACAAGATTACCAGCCAGAACAGACAGGATCACCAGCCAGAACAGACAGGATCACCAACCAGAACAGACAGGATCACCAGCCAGAACAGACAGGGTCACCAGCCAGAACCTACAGGATCACCTGCCAGAATCGACAGGATCACCAGCCAGGACAGGATTACCAGCCAGAACAGACAGGATCACCAGCCAGAACAGACAGGATTACCAGCCAGAACAGACAGGATCACCAACCAGAACAGACAGGATCACCAGCCAGAACAGACAGGATCACCAGCTAGAATTGACAGGATCACTAGCCAGAATCAACAGGATCACCAGCCGAAACAGGATCACCAGTCCAGCTGGGTACTGAGTAGTGCAGAGGACCACACCATCCTTCTGAGGCATGTGTCTTAGGAGGAGTGGGGAAAACCTGAATAGCATCAGAATAAACTAAGTTGCATAATACAAATCAGAGATGGTAAACAAGATTAGAGTAGCTATCTAACAAATTTTGTGATCCATAAAACGTTTACACTCTATTTATAAAAATTTGAAAATTTGGGAGAGCATTCAATATGTCATCATTTGTAAATGTATTCACATGTTAGAAGCTAGCATTGTTGATAGCAGATACGGTATTCTGAAACAGAAATAATACTATAGAAGTTATCACAACACTGATTACACGGTTATTACTCAGTGGATAACCACTTCAGGCAAGTAGGACTCGATACCAGTGCTTTGTTTGATATTCTTGAGGTAATAATCTCATTGGCTTTGAAAGAAAAAAAAAAAGATTTACAGAGTATATATACTTTGTGGAAGGCATAATTACTGGAGTATGAGTCTCAATTGGTTGTGGTTGCTGATCAGTCTGGGGACAAAACTTACAGGTATGTATATATTTTTGTGGAATCCTGCATTGAAGTGATCTCCACTATTGCATAATAAAATTTATCATTGCATAGCCTTATGTTATTAAGTTAAAGCAAACTTTCGAAGTATTAAGTTACTGGATTTTTTTCATTTCCTATTTGAAGCAGTCATGACTACATAACTATCTTAAATTTGTGACTCACTTGTAGCTCTTAAACATATCACATTTATTTATCTTGAACTCCTAGCTTCAGCAGAAACTCAACAGAAATGCAATACTTCAGATAAAAGTGTGCTGTATACACCAGACCATACTCTAGTATGGAATGGCATTGCTCAGCAAGGAACAGTTAAGCAAGTATGGAATAGTTTTCCTTATTATATATTAAAAATTAATCCAACAAAATGCTTTGGAAAAATTGAAATCCAAATATGCTATACTACATCAAACAATACAGACCAGTATGATGCTGTGACGTTCACTTGGTATAAAAAAATAGAGAATGGACAACTATTTCAAAGAAAGTCGTGGATACAGCACAGCATTGAAAAACCTGATGAAAATTGTACTGAAGACAACAATGGAAACATTACATGCTGCCCAAGATTTCCTGCAGGTGATGAGCAATTTGAAAGAGATATCTCTGAATATATTGGCATATATGCTTCATCTAATGATGAAAACTTTAAGTTGCTGAGACTCGGTCCTAAAAGACGAATGAACACATGTACAATAAAATTAAAAAAGTGGAAAGAAATTAAAGACAATCCTAGCATCAACATCAGTGCAGACTGCATTAAAAATAACACTGAGACATTTTTCCCGCTACTACTAAGAATGTGGATTCGTGAGTTGTTCATAATGCAGATTTGTGTCTTAATTTTTTTCTTTTATTTTGTTTCATATACGCGTACAATACTTATTACATGAGTCAGAGTGTGACAGGAAATATCTCATGAGCACTCTAATTTATTTCAAAGCCTGGGAGTAAAATATCTTGCCATATCACTATGATCAGTGTAATAGGTGGTTTATTCTACCCTAGATATCTTCACTGCACTATAGGACTGGTAACTCAGTGCTCCCCACACCCCCAGCTGATATTTTAGTAGCTGCCCTAACCTGGTTAGGTATGTAGGCTACACCAGAGAAAGGTAGCTATAAAAAATCAGGAAAACTGGTAAGCTAGGCAGGTTGCTGTAACTATTATGGGTAATGAGCTTGTGAAATATCGAAATATATCTTGAGTTTTTCACTACCTAAAAATAACATTGTGAAGATATCTAGGATAGGACAATAAACTCATTGAATACTTTGAACTTCAAAAAAATCATTTGATTTCAGCGTTGTATTTATTATTTTCCATCAATAGGGAAAAAATAATAAATATTATTAAATTTTGGTAGTAGTAATAACTTCAAAGTACAAATAGAGTCACCAATATATTATTTTCATAATTGTATGTATGTTATCATTAGTGTATTTATAAACCAATTTCAAACACTAGATCATTCTGATGCTGATGATAAGTTTATGGAGAAATTAAAACTTGGCCTCTCCATTAGCGGAGGAATACTTGCATTTGTTATTATCACGGGAATTATAATATTGATCACATGGTGTCTCTCTGCAAACTATCAAAAGAGAATATCTCCTTCACCTCAAGGCCATGTTACATTGATAGAAGAAAGTAAGCCTTTGTATAATGTATAAACTGAAATGCTTCTCTTTCATTTCTTATTTGTATGATAACATGAAATCTTAACAGGATGATGTAGATGATTTGCTGCACATATTAATTAACAGAAATCCTAGTACCCTATCCACCTATAATAACAACTAATAATATTAATAACAATAGGAAGAATAATAACTAATATTAATAATAATAACAACAACAACAACAATAATAATAATAGTAATAATAATAATAATAATAATAATAATAATTTATACCGTAATTGCTGTGGTAACAGCCACAGATTAAAAAATCTTATTCCCCTGTGTTATTCCCCTCCAATCTCCTGTGGAAAAAATCAAACTGTACAAAGAACTGACACAGAGAATTATTTATTGGAGTATAAAGTCTGAGCCTCACTAAATATCATCATTCAATCACTTCTGTTTTTGCTGAAGGTGGCAGAAGAGGAACGAAATGCACTTATCTTATAGTTGGTGTTTTGGAATGACCCTCACTGCATTACTGCATTCACTGGCCCTCAAAACAACAACATCTGATCTTTTTATTTGGTCATTTGCTCTGTTCAAAATGGTAACTATGGTATAAAATAGTTAAACCACGTAGATAACGGCCCTCTTCCTAGGGCTCTGCCTCCTTCCGGCTCGGGACAGTTATCAGCACTAATTCCTCAAACCTATGGTTTAATTAGTACATATAATTTTGCAGAGCATAGGTATTTTTAATACATGTAAAACTAAATGCTGTATGCTATATTAAATTATTATTATTAGCTAATTTCTTATTTTTACTAGAAAATTCAGTTTTGAAACCTGGAATATCAAATGTTGTATATGAAAAAGTAAGTAAAATATATTATCAAAAATTCAACACTAAAATTGTTACCATTAATTAGGAGTTTACTGTGAAGTATAATAAGATGGAGTCCGATAAACTGAATCAAGATCAAGAGGTAAGGTGCAGTAATTCACTTAAAAATTGTATTAAGTGATTCCATTACTTGTTAGTTTTCATACATGCATGTGTGTTTCAGTGGTATTTTCAATGTGAAGAAACAACATGTTGAGAGTAACTTTGTTCTCTAAAGTTTACTACAAAAGTCCTAATGGGAGTTATAGTTAGTAAACTTAACATTCACTTCTTGAAGTAACAATGACTTGATTTGATAATTAAAACGATGTTATTTTTTGTGGTCTTTATGATAGGAGACATACTTAGATGACAGTAACTATGTTATTCCTCCATTTGAAGAGGAGGCACTATATTCTGTGCTGGAAAAAAACATGGAGTACATACTGAGGACTTCAGTGAAGTAAGACAGCTGCCAATTAGTCTAAGTTGGAGACCAAATTAATACCTAGTATTGTACTCCATTTTTCAGTTGATACTCCCTAATTTACACCTTACCTCACTCCAAACACACACACACAGAAGGCTAGCTGTGAATGCAATATATACAAATTCAAAACCGTAGTGTAATACTGCATTCATACACTGAAAGAGTTAGTTTATATAATTTTTTCCATTGTCTATGTCCCACAATTACAAATGGCGGATTGAGATAGCTACTACTGTATTATGAGTTACTGTTTAATTTAAAGGTGTTCCTCTATCATTGGATCAGGGCAATTTGGAAATGTTTATAATGGAGTCTGGTCCTGCCGCAACAGAGAAATCAATGTTGCCATAAAAACTCTAAGGAGTAGCTGTACTGATGAAGACAGAGTGAAGTTTCTTCAGGAGGCAGCCATCATGGGCCAGTTCAACGACCCCAATGTAGTAACTCTTTATGGAGTAGTCACTGCAGGGGAACCTGTGAGTTTCTCTACTGCAAACTGAAACCAAAGTAATGAAGCACCAAAGGTGCGAACCCTCAGCGCTATTAAACACTACCTAGCTATTGCAATAAATAATCTCCTCCAAAAGAACAAGCAATCTGTTAGCTATTTTAATGAGGCATCAAAATAGTTAGACCAATGAAAATGGTACATGGAAACGCTGTCTTCATAAGAGAAGAAGCTAAACTAGCCAGAAACACGTGACGCTAGGGGGCGCTGCCCATAAAAGCTGGTACTTACCGCGGAGCTGAAAGCTTCGCGTTTTCTCAACGATAAGCCCGAAATTTAAAAAAAGGAGCACAATAAAAGGTCCTAAATCTTCGTCCTGAGTAATTTCATACCTAAATCAACTGTTAATTGTCAGGATTCTCCAAAATCAGAGTGTGACAGACAGACAGACAAACAGACAGACAAACAGACAGGACGACTACTATAACTCTCTCGCGCATGCGCGCTGAGGGTTAATGAGTATGAAACATATTTATCCCACTAATGGAGATGAGATACACTAACTAGCTAGTAACTTCATAATTTATACTTTAATTACATTTTACTTGCATGTTAATACAAGCATATTTTAGTGGACAGAACTCCTCATGAGGATGTAATGAGCCTATCCATCCCAAAACAATATGACAGAGATCAAGTTGTATAAGTATACATACATATATACATACTACATGTGTGCATGAGTAAGTGAGTGTGTGCGTGCGAGCATACAAACAAACATACATACATACATACAAACAAACATACATACATACATACATACATATATACATACATACATACATACATACATACATATATACATACATACATACATACATACATACATAATACTGTATACATACATACATACATGCATACTTTCATGCTCATTCACACACACACGCACACATTAGTGGTGTGCTTCAGCACAAATGGTGGCCGAGCTCGCCTAGATATACAGCCCATAGCATAATTTATGTAGTTGTTGAAATTGAAATATTCTAGCTTGACATACTACATATTTACATTGTAATGTAAATAATGTAGAGCCAACAATGTTGTACAGTTTAAGTGACCATCCCAATTTCAAAATGAAAATAACACAGAGCTTTAACTAGTTTATAGATTATCAATGTTGATATCTAGACGTTGTTTCCGATTTTTGTATTATTATATGGTGTTTTATTTCTTGCTATTCCATGATGTGGTGCTGTGATGTACTGTGAACAAAAAATTGTCAGAAAAGCATGTTGGGCTTTCTAAAATGCAAGACCCCAATGGTGTGATGGGGCGTGTAAGAGACTGCCAAAGGTAGGTTACTGCCACCAGAGCTGCCTGGGCTTCTGCACATTTTAAAATCTGCTGGACCAAGCAAAGAATTATAGGCCTTCCTCTTGGAAGAGTTCTCAGAATGATTTATAATTCTTGCAGCACTCAATACAGACAATTGAGAAAACTCAAAATGAACAGACTATATGTAATGAACTAGCTAGATGTGTTGAACATGTGAAACAGAAATATGAATACACAAGTGGGAATTACATAACCACAGAGAGTGAGGTGGGGAAGGTGAATGGAGTCAATAGAATAAAGAAAAATTTAGAAAGGGTACTAATGGAGTTACAAGTTAAGTTAATTGAGCAAGTGAACAAATAAATTAAGGAAGTAGTAAGTAATTAAAAATAGTTCTATAGTTTGCAGAATGTGGTGAGGTATTCACCACAACCATCCCAATTACAAACCAAAACAACAACAACAATGATAACAGTTTGTAACTCAACACTAGTAATCATCCATTAACAATTTATTTCATTCTTGTTCTGAAGTCCTTATTCACTTCATTGTTACTGTTACTTCTGTTCTATACCAACTCAAGAGTATTTGTATGATTTTATTCTTCAGATACTGTTAGTACTGGAGCTCTTGTCCAATGGAGACTTGCTGAATCATTTGAAAAACTCCTTTTTGGGCAAAAATGGAAGCAAACTTTCAGATCCGCACACATTTCTTAGCTACTGTCGACAAATTGTATCGGGCATGACCCATTTGTCTAGCAAGCATTTTGTTCATAGAGACTTGGCAGCTAGAAACATCCTTGTGTCTCACCAAGGAATATGTAAGGTAAGCTCATTTCTAGTGGAGTTCAAATAGCTATCCACAAGTGTATCTGTGTGCAGGTGGCAGATTTTGGTATGGCCCGAGATCTTATGTATGTTGATTTTAGTTCTTCAAGTGGTGAAATGATACCTGTTCGGTGGACGGCTCCTGAAGTAAGCTAGAGATTTGTAGCAAAGAAAAATGTAATCATAATTGTTGGAAGTTAATTTTGTTAGTTTGTTTGATTGTGTGAGCTTGTTTTTTTTTTGTTTGTTTGTTGTTGTTTTTTTGTTTTGTTTTTTTGATGTTTTTTTTTAAATCTCTTTGTTAGTTAGCTGTGGGTTCATCTCTTCATTGCTTATTTGGCTTGTTTGATGCTTATTTTGGTTTGGTTTTGTTTGCTTGTTGTTGTTTTTTTTATGTATTTATTTAATTATTGTGTAAATTTGCTTGTTTGCTTCTCAGCAATGTATTTATCCCAGTATTGTTTTAATTACTTAATTATGTTTTATTAATTTCGGCATGTGTTATTTATGCATCATTTTTCAATCATTCTTTCATTGTACTCTCGGTCAGTCAGTCAGTCAGCTAGCAGTCAGTCGGTCGGTCAGTCAGTCAGTCAGTCAGTCAGCCAGTCAGTCAGTCAGTCAGTCAGTCGGTCAGTCAATCAGTCAATCGGTCAGTCAGTCAGTCAGTCAGTCAGTCTGTCAGTCAGTCAGTCTGTCAGTCAGTCAGTCAGTCAGTCAGTTCCTCTATCCATTCGTCAGTCAGTCAGTCAGTCAGTCAGTCAGTCATCAGTCAGTCAGTGAGATAGCCAGCCAGCTAGCCAGTCAATCAGTTTATCAGTCACTAGATATTAGATATTATTGTTTTAACTATGTCAGGCCATACATTACAAGCAGTATTCTACAGCCAGTGATGTTTGGAGCTTTGGCATTGTGATGTATGAAATTTGGAGTGTAGGACAGAAGCCCTTCAGTGAATTGGGAAATTCTAAGGTTTGTACTACAAAATGAAGCAAGTGGCATCATACTTCTACACACCTTATATACATATTATTGTACACTAGCATATTATACTAGCTACCACCAAATCCAACCAATTTTTTTTTCCAATTAAATCATGGCTTCACTTGGCAATCTCAGCTTTCTATGATTTTTTTTCTCACTGCCCAGTCGGAGTAATAACCTAGCCTTCTCTGTGAGGAATGTCAGTATAATATTAACATAATAACTATTGAATCCAAGTCTGCCAAAGTACTTTAACTGTAGCACTTCCCTATTCCCTCTGACAGATACCACAACAACTTTCTAATGTGAGCATGCTCAAAACTTTGGGTATTACTACATAACCTTTTTAACTAGTAAAAACAGTAACTCCAAAGTTAAAGTAAGGGTAGGAAATCATTCATTTCTATAATTTTTAGCATGTAATTAACTTCAAACTGCTTGAATGGACTCCTTGTGTAGGTAATTAAAATGATAGACTCAGGATATCGACTTCTTCCTCCACCCGAGTGCCCTGAGAAGATTTACACTCTCATGATGGACTGCTGGTAAGAGAAAGTTAGAAACGTTCAATTTTACTTTCATGTAACAGAAGTTCTAATGCAGGCTCTCTGATCCCACTGAAAGGCCTTCGTTCATTGAATTAAAAGATGAATTATCTCTATCTGATTCCACATTACTGAAGAAGGAAGATGGAACTCTGGGATGCAATTCTGTCCTGTTCACACAAGATGGATTTATGGTTGAAAAGAAAGACTAAAAGAGCATAATTATTAGCTATGATACATAATTTATTAAACTAACTTTCTGAGATGTTTATATTTTGTTGATTGTTCCTATCCACTAATAATGGAATATTACCAGGAGGTGTGAGTCATTCTGTTGTTTAATTTTGCTATTAATATTTCAATATTTGTGTGGCTTGTGTTTCTTATCAAAATACAGTGAGAGCATTTACCAGTTTATAGATTATTAATGTGATATTTTGGCAGACAGCACACGGTTTAAAATGTTTGTTTAACAATCAACTACATGTGTGTGTGTGTGTTTGTGTGCGTGTGTGTTTGTGTGTGTGTGTGTGTGTGTGTGTGTGTGTGTGTATCATTATTATTCATGGGTGTCTCATCCAATTGGATATTGGGTGGGTCACTATTTGAGGGTTTATGAGCTTTATGATGTAATTGAAACTTCACCAGTCTTGCTTAGTGAACTGCAATAATATATATATATATATTGTTATAGTTTTTAGCCGGGTCCTATAAGTATACTATTATTATACAATCACTTCACAGCTTCTTTCTTATTGTACATTAATAATGTACTATCTCCCTTCATAAGCAACACAGAATGTATGGCTGTCACCAGCATCAAAGCAGGTCCACTTGCTTAGTATACCCTAGAGCTCTGCTACAATGACATATGGCAACCAGGGGCAATAGAAATAACAAGAACTTCTAAAGCTAGCTAAATTCCTCACAAAAATAATTTTCCAGAAAAAGAATAAAGAGAGAGAGAGAGAGTTGAAAGTAAGACTATGGTAGTATTGCATAGCAATACCGGTTAACTGCAGAGAATTATAAACAAGCGGCGAATAGTTTACAAATTGAACTTCACCGTGGACAACATAAAGGAGGATGGGACGGTCTGCCCCCGGAACTTGGCTGAGTCATCGTGTGATGGTTTTTGCGGGGAGTGATGCCTGCGGGGTTTCGTGGGCTTTGCGCGACCGAGACGCAACCAAAGCGGAGTTAACTAGCTATTATAGGCCAACTATTGATTTTGTAACCCTTGCAGCTTCTCGACCTCCTCGGGCATGAGAATATGGAAGTAATAAAGTGCTTTGTTCTAGTTTGGGCTCTTCAAACAGCAAGTTCCAATGCCCTTTGTCTAAATATCTTCATCAATAGCTCTTGCCCTGGTGAAGCATGCAATATTTATTTTTCTTGCTTCTCCCTGATGGACAGCCATGAATGTGACCATGAAGATAACTGTATACTTTGGACAAGTGATAAAGTAATTGAATCTGGGATGTTGTTGGAAATATCATATGAAGAGCCAAAACAGGTAAAAGTATTATTATTATATTATTATTATTATTATTATTATTATTACTACTACTACTACTAGTGATGTGCTTCAACACAAGTGGCGAGCGAGCTGGTCTGACAGAAATTTAAATTTGAATTCTAACCACTAATAATTATTGGATAGTTAATTTAAGCTTTAGCAGCACACAACATTTTTATACTTAAATACACACTTATTCACTAACACAAGCACAAGGCCTACATTGTGTTATCTTCGTGACTAGACAATTGGACTATGGATTTTCAGAGAATATGCAGTTAAATTTCATCGAATGATACCAGTAAGGATCGCTAAGCCAAAGGATTCTGTTTCTATCCTCCTTTCAAAAGTTGACTCCGTTAAAAATGTTCTATTGTAACCAACGTTTTCTCTAAGTGACTTGACTATTGGACAATGCATTTTCAATTAAGTACAATTCTATTACATAAGGTGTATAGCTATGACAGTGTATTAACAAGGTAACTTACCACCGCCACTAATAGAATAGAAAATGAACTCCACTAAGTTTGCAAGATCTAACTGCAAGCGTCTCTCCTCTTCTTTCTCTTAGCTCTTTCCCATTTTTCTCTTACATGAGTCAGAGTGTGATATGGCAAAATATTTCACGAGCAGGCTAATTATTTTGACGAGCCAGAGGCGAGTGAAAATAAAGCCTGAGAGTGAAATATCTTGCCATAACACTCTGACAAGTGTAATAAGTGGTTTATTCCACATTAGATACCTTCACTACTGTAGTTAGTACTAGGGCGGAAGGGTAACTCACAGGTAAAGTTGGTTGTAGGGGCTCCCCACACCCCCGGCGGACATTTTAGCATATGCTCTGACTGGGTTGAGTTGGCTACACAGGAGGAAGGTAGCCGTAAATACCGAGAAAATTGATAAGTTTGGCAGGTTGCTATAACTACAAGGGTAATGAGCTTCAGGTGAACAACAGTGTGAAATGTCATGAGTTTCAAGGGCCATGTACCTAAAGATATCATTGTGAAGATATCTAGGGTGGAATAAATAAATAAATATATATATATATATATATATATATATTTATTCCACCCTAGATATCCACAATGATATTTTTAGGTACATGACCCAGTGAAATAACTCACAATAATCTCAAGCTGTTATTTCACTCTGTACTTGTAGTTATAGCAACCTGCCAAACTTTTCAATTTTCTTGGTTTTTACAGCCTGCTCAACAGGGTTAGAAGCAGCAGCTAAAATATCAGCTGGGGGGTGTGGGTAGCTCCTACAACCAACTTTAGCTGCTGTGAATTACCCTTCCTCTAGTACTAACTACAGTAGTAAAGGTATCTAGTGTGGAATAAACCACTTATTACACTTGTCAGAGTGATATTATGGAGTCCAACATAGACAAAATTATTAGTTAAAAGAATCGGTAAACTATTGCATAGGACAACGACTACCAATGCCATGCAGACTGATATGCAACAACAACAATAATAATAATAATAATAATAATAATAATAATAATAATAATAATAATAATAATAATAATAATAATAATAATTGGGGAGTGAGCGAGACAGTATCAGGGGTAACTCAATTGAAGATCGGGGATATTTGTTTATAATATATATGGGGACGTACGTTTGTCATTTGTACTTTGACCCTCACGTATTTTTGTGTTAGCTTGGTGTTCGATCCCATCCCAAACTTCACTAAACCGAATCCTCTGGTTTAGCTATCATTACCCGTACCATACTAGAAATTGAATTGTTTACCTCTTTGAGTTCTTTTGCGGTGCAGTTTGAACTCAAAAACTTGCCTGAGTACCATTTCTATGTGAGTTGAGTTAGTGGCGGTGGTAAGTTAATGCGCTATTAGTCATAGCTATAAGTCCTACGCAACAGTATTTACTTGAATATTCATTGTCCACTAGACTAACCACGAAGATAAGTCTTGTGTAGGTATGTCCGGTAGTGTGAAAGTATTGTGGGTTACAGCTACTATTATGAATACCACAAAGGAAACGTTACTTGTTTTTCGTTGTTGTTTTCAATTCAAACAGTTGTGGGGAGTACCCTTTTACGTATATGCATAATTTAAAAACTCGCCGTTTTTTAGAGCTTCTAAGTGCCGCTTGTTGGTTGTCAAGGGCTACTGGTAGTCAGAATGGCTTCTAAAGAAGCGACCAGTACTGGGTGAAGCTAAGATAAGTAGTAATTCCATATTTGTTAACTAAAGTAACTTTGGCCTTTTTTTTTTCTTTGTAACTGAGAGCTTGTTCAAGAGTAACTAATAATAAAAGTAGTCAGAATGGCTTAAATTTGATATTACAGACTTATTACTACTCAGGATATTAAGGTAAGAAAGCATTTATGTGTATATTTGCTGAATTAATGTTTAACTACTAAGAATTCATTATTGTCATCATAATGTTATAAAAAAGCAGGCAAAATTCATCATATAACCATATTGTAATTTTAAACAAGATAACAAGAGGCTCGTTCACCATTTGTGCTCAAACACATTACTAGTAATAATAATAATAATGATAACAATGATTTCAGAAATTTCAGTTGGTAGAGTGTCATCCATAGCTACCACAGCCTAAAAAAGTACTTCTGTTTCAATTTCAGCACTGTCCTAAGCTTCATCATCTGGTTCACTAGCTTGCTCAATTCTCTCTTTGATACTTAATACTGCAGCCTCTAATTTATCTATAAAATACATTTAAGTCCATGATTTTTAACTTCTCCGACTTAGCAGCCTAACAAAGCAGACAAACACGGTGTGTCTGTGAAAGGTCGTGTGATACTGCTTATGAGTTTGCACGCATGCGCAAGCCTTCGCCCCGCCGATTAAAACATCGACATGGACTATTGCTACTCCGACATATTGGGTTGTCTAACTCGATGAACTATAAACAACAAAATTGGGGACTGAAACATTGATTAATGTAACATCAACACCGATGATCGAATCATCGACGTCAATGTTTGAATCAGCGACAGTGATGACCGAATCATAATCGGAACATAGACGTCTACTCTCTCAGGCATCATTTTGTCCACTATGGCGCTCCATATGATATGGCAAGATATTTCACTAACAGGCTCGTGAATATAAATTAGCCTGCTCATGAAATATTTTGCCATATCACACTCTGACTCATGTAATAAGACTATATTATATATATATATACACCAAAATCTCAATTGAGACCTTGTTAGTGAGTCTCACTTCACTCGTCCAATTATTATTATTATTATTATTATTATTATTAGTAGTAGTAGTAGTAGTAGTAGTAGTAGTAGTATTAACTATACACTGTCGTACATAGGCAATACTGTCTCTTAATAGCCAAATGTAACTTATTTAACTTATGTGTAGGTGATTTTATCTACATTATTATTTATTTACACTCAGGAATTAGAACTATTCTTCAAATCAGTTGATGGTGATTGTAAATACATAGATGAATTCACTGTTGGAGTCCCACCTTACGATCACTCGATGCCAAGTCAAGTACTGACTGAGGAAGGGATGAATTCTGAAGTATCGGTAACCATACAATTCAGTGAGATGTGTAGCAACACTCCTCCTACCCAGGATCATACCTGCAGCGAAACCTGTTCATATGAACAGATGGGTGAGTTCTAGATACACTTAGCTTAGTATGAGGGACTGATATTGTTATTGTTTTTTTCTGCCTGTTGTTTTCTTATTCTTTTCTTCTTCTTTTTTTTTTTTTTTTTTTTTTTGCACATTGCAACGAGAATTTTTTATACCTTTTCTGGGGAAAGTAACATTTCATGATCATTCCTTCCCAAGTTTGATACTCATTAAAATATCCACCCACTTAAAATAAAGTGAACAGTGATTGGCACCCCGTCACTGTCAACCATGGGCAACGTTCGTAGTACGGTGACAACACACTGCCACCACTGCCATTTTAGGAGTTGCCCCAAAAAAAAACACAAATGATGTTTGCTAACATTCAACTTGTGTAAGGTTATGTGATTGAAGTACACTCTGATAGGACACTCAGCACAACATATTCTTATCTTGATTTAGAGGAAAAACTGCTGAATACGTATCCCACAAGGGTAGATAACTTCAGTGATGTGTTATAGGTAATTGGGGGCATTTGTGCGGGCTAACGAGACACTGAAGTGTTTCAACTTCTTGGCATATACCAATTCAAAATAAACTCAACTTCACAGTAAACAGCATCACTAATGATACTTTATTGTAATGAAGTACCGTGCATGTACTATATAGTGACCATGAAAATACGTATCCCTCCAATAAGTATGATAAATGATTAAAAAAATATGTGCTTGGCTTTCTTTTAGGTAAAGACAGTTCTAAAGATATCTGGATTCCCATAACTGTAGTCTTAGTGGCTGTTGCTATATTTGTGCTAAGTGGAGTGCTATTTGCTTGGTTCATTTGGAATGTTAAGCAAAAGAGGACTACTGCAACTGTAATAAGTCAAGTCAACAATGCTTACCATCGTAAGTTGTATAATACTTACATGAACCACTACCACAAAAATGCTCACTCTCACCATAATTTACTTGAGAAGACCTTAAGGTTTTGATAATTTGCATTTTATGATAACATGCTTTTAATTAGATGTGTGTGTGTGTGTGTGTGTGTGTGTGTGTACATACATGTTCTTGGACTGGAAACTAAATTAGTGGTGTGCTTCCGCACTAATGGCAAGCATGGTAGCCCAGCTATATTGGATTTACTAATACATGTATTACATTCCTTAAAAATGCTTCCAATTTTTTTATCCATAGATTAATAGGCTAGACAAAAGAGAGCTTTGAGCTACACCCCTCAGCATAATTGTCAATTTCTCACCTCTAGTTTTTTTAACCCGGCTGTTGTGTTTAGCACCACACTGAAGCCAAATTTAACAGTACGCTCAAGTCACAGTTGCACTTGCCATTTAAAAGCACCACAGTAGTCATTTTCAGGATCTCCAGTTTGCAATGCTTTGAGCAGCAGAAGTTAAAGTAGTCCAATTATACTTGCCATGTATTGGCATTCTAGATGAATATAGTGGTCACACGTGCCATATAAATCATATAAAAAATTAAAAAATAATTCAGAATAAATAAACATTCTAGAATCTTGATTGTGTTACACTGAGAGTGTGTCCGTGCTTACTTCACTCGATAGCCAGTTGGTGAAATAATTATATAAGATCGTTTTTTTGGGGGGGGGGGCATTATATGAATTTGTTTATATATATATATAATATTATATTATCCTTATGCTTGTTTTGTCAGATGAGATTAAAATGCAACAAAATCTGGACAGTGCTGTCTTTTCAGTAAGTAAAGAGCATTCTTATTGCCATACAATAATGTGCATATTTTACAGCTCATTTGACTTCAGGAATAGCTCCATTACATTATAGTTACTCAATTACGATACAGTCACTAGACCAGCTACTTCAATAATTCCTTAAAGCTTTAATTAAAATTGTTCATGAGTATACTGAATTGATTTTAACTAGAAGTAAAGGTTATACCGCGATGTGGAGGTTGGTATGGGATTTACATAACCGAGGGCCAAATGCCCGAGGATAGTGGAAATCCCGTACCAACCGAATGGAGGGGTGCAACTAACTTGTACCATTGCTATAGGCTATAGGAAACTCACACCTCCTAGGAGGTGAGTATGTAGATACCGCATCGTATGATTGACCGTATTTATGCCCGCGCAAATACTAAGCCAACAAACTCACTATACTCTCCTGTATCAAATGAATAATAATGTATTTATTTGTTTGCAAACAACTATTGGGTTACTTCATTTTCTCTTTTACCTAGCCTCCAGATTCATTTAAAGAAGATGGTGACTATGCTGATTATGCAATACCTGAGAGTGAAGAGGATATACTGAATGAAAAACTTCAAAATTTGAGCGAATGTATACTGAGAGATTTTATCAAGTGAGTAGCAATTACTTACTGAAGTATCAGTTAAGGTGGGGAAAAAAGCGTACCAAATATTGTTCAGTCTGTCAGTTAAGTAGTCTGTTAGCTAGTTTATTTATCTATCTGTCATTCATCTCTATTTTAGATTGTCTTTTTTCATTAGTTTCTGTCGAGATAACAAGTTTCATTTTTGTCCAATTATCACCAACACAGCAAATAAATTTGGGACTGGTTTATTTCAGGCTAGAGAAAAAACTTGGTTCGGGACAATTTGGTGATGTTTACAGAGGAAAATGGCTGCAAACAAATGGAAGTAGAGAAGTGGCAGTGAAAACACTTAAACAGGAAGCAGGAGAAGAAGAGAGAGTTAAATTTCTTCAGGAGGCAGCCATCATGGGCCAGTTCAAGGACCCCAATGTAGTCACTATGTATGGAGTGGTCACAGCAGGAGAACCTGTTAGTAATTGTAGATTTGGGAAAGTAAAAAAAAAACTTACAAGCAACATGCAGACTAATTTTTTTTTTTAATTTTTTAATGTGTAACAAGAGGTATTTTACTTAGTGCATAGTTAATTCCATTAATTTAAAAAAATTATGCTGCAGTCCAGGCAAGCAAGCACTTATCATTATAAATGCATGAAGTATAGAAAACTGCTATAAAAATTAATCTTATTTTGTTATGTTTTATAACAGATTCTTCTAATTATAGAACTTTTACCAAAAGGTGACTTAAGGAATCATTTGCTACATCTTGATCCAAGAGACGGACTGGATGGCAGCACTCTTCTTAGTTACTGCCGCCAGGTGGTCTCTGGGATGGTATATCTGTCTCGTAAAAAATTCATCCACAGAGACCTGGCAGCTAGGAATATATTACTATCTGCTCAAGGGATTTGCAAGGTAATTAATTTGTTTAAAATATAAACTGTTACAATTAAAATTCCTTGTAATAGAGTACTCCCTCTGTTGCAATAACAGTGAAAGGAATTGTATCCAATTACGACTGATTAGTGCACATCCAATAGTACTCAATAGTCTCATGTTGTATACACTTTCATAATGTTTATATTCCAATACAACCAAATTACAGCTATACTGTTTGACTCTTATAATTCTTAGAATGTCCATTAGCTATTATACGGTGATGACAGGAATTGTAATTGAATAATAAGAAACAATGTTATTCCAAACTACAACACACAATTCTGAACATGTTCTGTTATGAAATATGTTTACAACACCGAAGTCATGGTTGTTTTTTGTTTTTTTATTAATTTACTTTCAGTAACAGCAGCAATAACCTACAATAGCTGGCTGAAAGAGTGTCTAGTATTTAGGATTCAATGTATTATTTGACTACAGATTGAATAATAGGAAAATCTGAATCACTAGCTATATGATGTATATAAAAGATTGCAGATTTTGGGATGGCTCGTGATCTTCTCTATGAAACCTTTTATACCTCTCATGGAGGAATGATTCCCGTCAAGTGGACAGCTCCGGAGGTAAACTGCTCGTATACTCTAACATATTCCATGTATCAGTACCTGATACTTGTATAATGTGTGCTTCACATATAGGCTCTTCACTATAAGAAGTATTCTACTGCCAGTGATGTATGGAGTTATGGAGTTTTGATGTATGAGATATGGAGTGTGGGACACAAACCCTTTGAAGACATCGACAACCACAAAGTAATTACTAATTTTGTTTATTATTGACTTGGCATGGCATATTTGCTTACAGTCTCAAATTAATCTATGTAATTATAATCATCAAGGCAAGAAAGATGGTAGACTCAGGATATCGACTTCCTCCTCCACCAGGATGTCCTAGGAAGATATACTCGCTCATGATTAGCTGCTGGTAAACTTACATAAATAAACTAAACATCTAACAAAGTCAATTATATTTGCACCAAAACTAACCAGCCACAGCTAATAATTTGAAGTGCTCACACAAGAATTCAGGATTTTATAATACCCATTAATTAAATCATTGCTATTATTCCCCATAGGCATCCAGATTTTGCCAAAAGGCCTCCTTTTGAAGATGTGAGGGATGAACTTTCTTTACCAGATAGCACACTGCTGCAATGGACAGAAGATGACTCTAGCAATAATTCAGGAGCACTCCAATTGGGAGGCAGTCTCCAAGATGGACTAAACTTGTTCAAGGATTTACAGACAGTGTACAAGCAAAAATAAACAACAAACATTTTGCATTATAATATCAGTGTACAGCCATTTCATTAGTCTCGCATGCCAGACCCTTTACCATACCGCTTCGCACCCTTTACCATACCGCGGAGGGAGGGGCATGAGGGTCCGCGACTACCATTTCATATGGAACTCAAGAAGAGTAGCCTTGTTGCTTCCCATTAAGTTACTAATAATCCACCTGTGAAACTTATGCTATTAACCAAAACTAATTTGAACTATATAGCTATAACTAACCAAATAGCTAGTCATTGGGCATGCTTGGTTCGCTTGTTGATTATTAATTTACCAATAATGTGTTAATGGGTAAAGGATCGTCACTTGGGCAAGAGTAAATACTGCGGTAAGTGTTTAGTAGTGGTGGGCGATACCGGATTTATGTTTTCCGATATCGATACCAAGTACTTTCGAACCTGGTATCGGCGGGATCGATACCTATCGATACCTATATTTTTTTTTTGTGAGGCATATATACAACTGGTTAAAAGAAATAGACAATAAATATACAAAAAGTTCAGGCTACACCGTCCAGGGAGGGGGGTATGGTGGGGAGACGGTGGAGCCACAGCGATGCATACCTATATCGATACCACGCATGCGCACTAATTAATTAAATTATTCTTTTGAATTTAGATGAATTGTCAAAAAAATGATTTGGAAGAGTATTACAGTACATGTAAGCAAAGCAACTACTACGGATGATAAAGTTCGCTATTTTGATTATTTATTTCTATTCAGCTCTGGCCGCTAGAGATTAACCACATTAAATTAACCACATTAAATTAACCACATTAAATTAACCACATTAAATTAACCACATTAAATTAACCACATTAAATTAACCACCTTTACCAAGTGTTAATGTTGGCCACAATGAGATGCGGTAAAGGTCGATATTCTGTCTGGGCAGGGCTTAATATTTGGTATCGAAGTCTGTTCTCTGGTGGTGGTATCGATACCGGACACTTTCCTCTGGAAGTATCGAAGTATCGATACCAACTACTCGGTATCGCCCACCACTAGCTATGACCGCCTTCAATGGTTCTTGTTCGGACTCCTTAGCCTTGCGTATACGTACGTTGCTACGGCGAGTTTGTAATATTGGTTGAATCAGGTTTGTATACTCAGTGCACGTCTCGGACATTCACTGCTCCTACGACAACGTGAGCAAACTAAAGCAATGGCTGCAAGACACCAAGCAACTTATTGACGTAGTCCTAGTGTCTGGCGACATAGCCAATGTTCCGCTTACAGAGTATCACACCGCCTCTCAAGAACTGGTGAAGAAGCACGAAGAGCACTTGAAGACCATCACAGAAAGTTTCTTGAGCATTTCCCCCAAAGTCTACTATATCCCAGGCAATGTAAGTGGTCACTTTAATTGGGCTGTAGGGGGGGGGGGGGGGGGGGGGAGTAAGGGCTTAAGGGGAAAATTATGGAACTTGTTTTGTTTCTCAGCACGATACTCTGTCAAGTTTCTCTGACAAGTCCAATGAATCAGAAAAAGGCCCTTGCTATCCCTTGAACGTTCATCTGAAGTCAGCAAAAATGGCTCCCAACCTCATTGTCTTGGGCTTGGGAGGAAGTATACCATCCTTCACTCCGGAGGGCCAGCCTGTGTGGGAGGGATTTCCGTACGATAGTGATGAAAAGTTTGGCGAAGATGTCAGGCAGCTATTGGATGCTGTTATTGCAGATGAGGCAATGTCTCCCAAGGACACTTACATCCTCATGACTCATAATGGACCTAGTAATAGCAGTGAGTGGAAGCAAAATGTGTGATAAAACACTTTTAATTAATACAGCACTAAACGGCTACTAGCCTATAGTAGCTAATATGAAGAGAGAGAGAGATGTTTTGAGTTCAATCTGTTCACTTTAAAGGTTTCTATTGTGCCTTTCAGTCCATTTAAGGAAACAGTCACACACATGTGGTGATGTTTAGCTCGAGTGTACCTGTGTATGTGTGTGTGTGTGTGTTGATTAGGTACCACTGAGGTGTGGTCTACATCCAGTCCAACAAACCTAGCTGGTAGTAAAGTGTTGCATGACTACCTGTTGAAGGAGAAACTGGTAAGTTCAACGAGTTAGTCTCTCACTCCCCCCACTTTCCCTCAACATTTCACCTCCTCAGACTTATAACTCTGTACTATTCAGACTTGTAGCTACAACTAGTCCACTGCCTACAAGTTATTGAGCTTTCCACCTTCACTAACCTTGCCTATTTCTACCCAATTAGTTTCACTCAATTCCAGCCCTTCTCTACTCCTACTCTTCTTTTTTTTTTTTTTTTAGCTTATCCATTTCTATGTCATTTATTCAATTATTAAATGTTTGTTTTTGTTGTTGTTGTTGTTGTTGTTGTTGTTTTTACAATGCAGCAGTCTCACTGTCTACTGAACATCCATGGTCATAATCATCCTTCCACTGGGATGGCTACAGTGGGTCGACTCACCGTCATCAATCCTGGACCCCTGGTGTGAGTAATAGTCATAGGCAATGCATGCTCTCAACTTTAATCCAGTTATTGCAGCTATAGATACTGTTCTAAGGAGTGTTTTTGTTGTTTGTTTTTTGTTTTTTGTTTTTTTATTTATTTATAATTTAATAATACAGTTGACCCTCAGTTATCCGAACACCTCAGGACCGAGGGTTGTTCGGATATTCGAAATAAGTCATTTTGAATGGAGTCTTAATCTCTTATCTATTTAATACACAGCAAAATTCCAATGAATATCATTATAATTCCCAAAAATGATGTTCAGATTAGCGAGAGTTCGGATAAACGGGGTTCGGATAACTGAGGGTCTACTGTATAATCGGCGAGCGAGCGTAGCGAGCGAGACACTTACAGGGGTAACACAATCGAAAATCGGGGATGTTTGTTTATTTATTTATATATATGTTTGGACGTATGTATGTCATTTTGTACTTTGACCCTCCGTATTTTTGTGTTCGTTCCGCGTTCGACCCCGTCCCAAACTTCACTAAACAAAATCCTCCGGTTTAGCGACCATTACCTGCTTTGAATTCTTTTGCGGGTGCAGTTTAAACGCAAAAACTTATGGGAGCTCCATTTCTATTCGAGTTAGTTGCTATTTGTCACAGTTATAAGCCCTACTCAACAGCATTTACTTGTAAATTCATTGTCCACTAGACGAACCGAAGGTAAGTCTTGCGTAGGTATGTTCAGTTGTGTGAAAGTATTGTGCGTTACAACTACTATTAAGAATGTCACAAAGGAAACTTTAAATAAAGTGACTTGATTTTGTTGCTTCTTTTTCAATTCAAACAGTTGCTGGGAGCGGTTACTATGGCTTTGAATCCCCTTTACCGCATACGTAATTTAAAAACTTGACTATTATTTTAGTAGCTTGAGTGTTACTTGTTAAAATCAATCATTTAACAATAGTGTAGTTTAAAGCTCGCTCGCCATTTGTGCTCAAGCACACCACTAGTTAATTTTATTTGTATAGTTATAATTCTTAGCTTATACAGATCATTTGAAAAAGGAATTTTTTTTTATTTTCTATTTTATTCTCCATATTTATTGCTGAAATATAAATGGATAATTTTCACTTTAGTGATGGACACTTTGGTATATACAGTCTACAAAATGTGTCAGGAGCCAATCCAAGTTGGAAGATCAGATCTCTTTCTTTCCACAGACTAGAGGGAGCTTAACACACATCCTTCCAATCTGTTCACATGAACATTTCAAAACTGCTATTTTATCTCTCACTCAATATTCTTCTAAAACTGTGACTATTGTTATGTAAGCTGCATCACTACAATGTTTTATAGTAGCTACAATGAACTAATTATATGGCTTGGTCGGTGAACTAATTGTATAACTTGATTGGTGGGCTTCATTGTGCATTTTCAGTGATTAAGGCCAAATATAAAAGCAATCACATATTGATATTTTTAATTCAGTTAAACTTTATTTTGTAAATTAAAATTGCTCTTGATGTTATCAGATCACGAGATATTTGTGTGTTCCTGTCAGTGACACCTAATGTTCCTGTCAGTGACACCTAATGTCTTCGTAAGGTACCGATTACAATAACTAACTAACTCTGATATAGTTAGTGTGATATAAAGCAATGTATTCAAATGTCCACAAGTTGACAGTCATGCTTTTATTATGTTGGCTTTACCAGCTTCTAAACTGTTGAAATCGTGAACTCGGTTAGTGTGATCTAAACTTTTGACCATCTCATCTATGGTGCCATCAAAGAGACTGAAGATGCCACCTAGCCAAAAAAAATGTCAGCAACAATTTTTAAAATTAGCAAATATATTACCACATACCTGTGTTTAAATAAAGAATTCTGTGACCTTTAAACCGACATGGATTAAGGCTCATTTCTCTGAGCATGCCTAATACACCTTTCAAATTGTAGAAGTTGTCCAGGCATATACCAGTAGCTTGGATAATTTCCAAGAGATCAGCTACAAATAACAACAATAACAACAATAACAACAATTGTATATTATTTAAAAAATTTTATTATTAGCTACCTATGTCATTTTCAGTAACTCTTTCATAGCCATCAATGATATCAACGATGTCCTTTGAGCTGAGTATATTAATTCCTCTAGTCGTAGAGAAGCCAAACTCTTCCAAATGAAGGTCAATCTCCTCGTAGAAGTATTGAGGATTTTTGTATGCGCAGATGCCATGAATTCTACATTGGGTAAGATGAATGTGTCATAATGACTTGTGACTAGTCCTAACTAGAGTCTTTACTGAAGTTGTGATCCGGTGAAGTAGTTGGCTATGGCTAGACCTGCGAGACTGCCTCCAGATCCAATGGGCAATACAATATCATCAAAGTATTTAAATAGACCCTGATACAAAAAATATATAATAATTTTACCAGGTTATTTAATAATCACAGCTACCTGGTTATTTAATACTTTTTACTTGATTAATATTATTTTTGCCTGGTTTTTTGTTGTCGTTTTTGGGGGTTTTTTTTGTTTTGTTTTGGGGGGGGGGGGGGGGTTTGGTTTGTTTGTTTTTTACCTGATTGATGAGTTCCCTAAAGGTTTCAATGTATCCCCATGTTCCTGTTGGGTTAAATCCTCCAAGTGGTATAACATATGGATGCAATCCAGATGTTCTAAATCATCCAACCCATCTCATTAATAAATACACATACAGCAGTGCACCACTTGAATGGACTGACAAGCACTTACGTAAGATTCTGACGATGTGCTTCCATTTGTGTTTGTAATTCTGCTATAGAGCCTCCTTCCTCATCAAATGATTTCACAAGGACGATTGTGGAGCCCATTATTTCATTGAGCAACATGTTCCCTGAATGGCCTAATGCTGGAACATTCTAGAATATAGTACAACAAATAGCTACACAATAGTGTTGCCATGAAATTATAGTAACATTGGATAGATTAGTTCTGACGGTAACGACTATTTGAAAATATTTTTGCATATTTAATTGTATTTGCTAATTTTCAACTATAACTATGAGTTAGTTCTCTGTAGCTATGCGAAATATATATTTACTATTCTGTAATAGAAACAAAGGGGAGACACCAGATATTGTAATATACTCATCTAAATTTTGCAATTTAAAATAGTGCATTTCTTTATTTTGCATGAGAACGTTTACAGAAGAAAAAAACATTTAAAATCAGTATAACATACCACTCCACCATCCATGCCTAGTATTAGATGTGAGAGGAGTCCCAGCTGTCGTGCAGCTACAGCGCAAGCCCGAGCACAGTTTGATTGAGTTGAACCACAAGCCAAGATCGTATCACACCCCTCTTGCAATGCTTTGGCCATGAGAAATTCTAATTTTCGTACCTGTAACAATTGGTGTCTAAATTTATACAAGTAGTTCATACTATTTAGCTAATTAGCTGTTCAGTTCATGGAATCTGACACTATCGTGATGTCACTTATCTTTAATAGTGAGTAGCCATTAGCTTTAAAATCTCGTTACATTCTAAATTAACATTACAGAAATAGTTGGGTATGGCTAGACCTGCGAGACTGCCTCCAGATCCAATGGGTAATACAAATACAATATCATCAAAACATTCAAATAGACCCTGATACAAATATATATAATATATATATAATATGTAATATATATGTAAGCGTTTTTAATTATAGCTACTGGCTGTTCTTTATTATTATTTTTTTGCCTGTTTTTTTTTTTTTTTTTTTTTTTTTTACCTGATGAGTTCCCTAAAGGCTTCAATCTATCCCCACTAATTGGGTTAAATCCTCCAAGTGGATTCAGTGAATAGCTAGCTAGCTATATATAGCTAGTTGTTTCACATGCCATAACTTCATGCAGTTTTATACCATATGCAAATATGCAGTGTATATGTTTACTCTGACACAACAAAAATAAGTACAGCTAATTACTAGCTAGCTTAGCTTCCAACAGAAATATTAATCAGGTTAGCCAAATGTTGATTTTTGAGTGTTTCTCTTGAAAATTTCAGCCAGACTGAAATTAGTTCCTCAATTTGTAATCTGACAGATACCTACCTGAATGGCTCCATGCATGAAGTCATGAGGTAGATATAGTGACACAAATAGAAACACTACTACAAGGCCAAGTGTCAAAACAAGCAATTATGTAATAGCTAATGATGGTAGCTATTATTATTAACTATTGTATTTGTTATTTGAATAAACTATTCTTATAGATTAGCTGTACTTTTAATCTGCTTTTTAAGAGTCAGTACTCGTTATGAGCAGTGGAGTACTCTCTCTACAGGAAAAAAAAACTCTGGAAAACAACATGACTCCTCTCAAACTAATGGGAGCATAATGATCTACCCTAATACAACAACTCTGAATGTAGCCAAACTATTCAAGGGTCATAGCTAATACTTTCCCTCAAGCATGGCCTATCTAGAGAGGTTTCACTGTAAAAGGAAATATAACATTTAACTCTACTCATGACTATGAGCCCATAAACTTACTGTAGAGAATTAAAACTAGTTATCTTGATACAAGTGCAGTTTAAAATAAATCACACAAAAAGACAACTGACATATATATTATTCATTTGATACAGGAGAATATCACGAGTCTGTCGGCTTAGTATTTACGCGAGTGCCGCAGGCACGAGCGTAAATACCACCAATCAGACGAGTGATATTCTCGGGTATCCAATGGATAATAAATTTATTAAGTACTGCTCATGCGCGAACCTAGGGGGACGTAATAACCCAACATAATAACTATGAACACAGGTGATATGGAAAAATATTGCCCTAAGCCACATCCTGTTTACTTTAATGCATTTTCTATGTGGCAACAGTTATCAGGCTCTGTTCAGTACCTAATAAAATATAATACAACTAGGCTGTGGTCATCAAATTACCAAAAGGCTGGCTGGAATGAAATAATGAAAATTTTGTATAGCTATCCACATGTTTTAATTTTACATCTACAATGCAATGAGCGCTATGAACGACGATAAATGTAGTGATTATAGTTGAATACAAGAAATAATAGCTGAAAGCGGCATTAACTATGTAGCACATTATAGTAGAAACTTATTGAAACTTCAACAATTAGCAATTTACAAATATATGACCTGTAGTCAGTTATATCAAACTGTATGCATCTAATACCATTGAGATTCTGCCTGCCTTTTTAAAATTATTTATCCTACATCTAGTCAAGTTCCATATCTGTCTAATGTGTTATTACATAACTAGGTACTCAATTAAAGTGGTTCCATTTTTTTTTTCTTTTTTCAATTTCTAGACTGATTAGCTACTGTAGTTTTGTTTTATGTAACTATGCAGAATAGCGTGAATTCATTACAGAGTGAATTTATTTAACAATCACAACTATTCCAGCAATGGCCTACCTTGTTGCCACCCAGAGCACTTCCAGTCAAGTCATCTCTTTTGATTGATATTTGAAAGTTGTTGGGTACCTTGGGTAACTTCCACGGATGAATAGGCGTTGGCCTAACAGCAAGCTGCTCCACCCACAAGTGATTAAAAGAGCATGCAGTGATACATTTCATACCTCAACATATTTTGAAGGTCGCTGAGGAATATTGACAGTCCAAGCTGGAGGGTAATAAGGTACAAGCTGATTATACTTGCTGCTTCTTTGCGATGTGCTCCATGTAGAGGTACATATTCCTCTCATTTTAGATGAATGATGCATGTCCTGCTAACCAATTTGATGTGAAAAATATCTAGCTTCATTTCCATTTAAAGGTTCTTGGTGCCAAGTTGCGCATGCGCATAGCTGACTGTGAAGTCCGGATTTACAGCTTGGTATGCTAATTATCACCAATCAACTTAATTCAATAAAATTAACTGGGTAAAGATCGCCAGTTTCACTTGGACATGATCTGCATATAATGAGTGTTGCTGTTGCACACACCCCCACAGCTTTAGCAGAAAGCTACATGCTTGAATAATTAGTGCATCAATAAAGTGCGGGGCTACTGGAATATTGCTAGTCAATATCGGCATTGCGCCACGTGGAATGATTAGTATCGTTTCGTTCATAATGATCAGGTCCTTAAACAAAATCGGAACACTTGTGTGAGCCTATGTTTTACTGCTGCACAAGATAAAGATAATACCATCAGCTGAAGTGGCACCGGCTTGGAAGCGTAAACACGAGGTAAAAGGTCCTACTGTATACGTCCCTGTACCTGATCAAAACGTGGCTGGCCGGCTACAGCGCAAGGGCGCCGCCTGATGACGCTATATTTCACGTAATGACGTAATATGTTTTCGGGTATATAAGGTTGCTGCACACTTCCTTCACTTCCATAGCCGCATTTGCAGCTGACGAGAACACCTATGTGATGGAAGGGAATTTCGCGATTTTTTCCCTTAGTGCTTGCATAAATACTCGTAGTAAGCATGGGAATTATATTGTTTTTAGTAGATACGAGCGCTTCCATGAATCAAAAGACCTACCTAGGCGCATCTTACTTAGATGTAGCTAAGGTAGCTATAGAAACTTTTATGAAGGTATGCAAAAGGGTCTATTCACCTTGAGAACGTAGCTGCGAGTTTTAATTGATAACGCAGTTTGGTTTTTAGGAGCAAGAGTAAGCTACTGGTGCAGAAGTATGCTTATTACTGTTACTTTAGTAAGTGGGCGTGGCCTAGTTATGCGGTTGCTGTAGAGAGTGTTTACTACTTGGAATGGAATGTAATTGGAAGTCCTGTTTAGTGAAGTGAATAAGAAAGTGTGCAATTACATTAAAGTATGATATTTGACACAATAAAATCCTTGCTAGAGTTTGACCATGTGTGGATCCATTTTTTATTTTTTTATTTATTGTAGTATCGTGCTAGGGAAGCCTCCAATCGTCATGACAAGTATATGTTGGTGTCTTTTGAAGACCCTCCCCATTGCATCAAGGTAAATGCTATCAATTACAGGATAGGTAAGGGATGCATGTAGCTTTCTGTCAGTTATTGGTTGTGTTTAATCCCATCGATCAATGTGTGTGTGTAAGTTCTTGTTGAAGGAAAGGGAGTTATATACAAAAGCCATAAAAACTTGTATCTGCATGTTGTCAAGTGTTGTTCACATTAGGTTTACAGCTTGCTTTAATTGGTGTCATTTACTTATTGCCACCCAGAAGCTTGATACTTTAGTACTTAAGACTGGTTGGCTTGTTCCATTATTTTAGAGTCATATACACTAGTGTGATATAGTAGCACTCTGGCACTCTGATAACATGTATTGGGGTGACTCGTCAAGCATTACCTATCAATGGCTATTTAAAACAACTTTTTTTTTGGATATTAAAGATGGGAGGGTGGGTGTGGGGTGGTGGTAGGGTTTGAAGATGTAAAGGAGAGACTTGCTATGTGTGGTGCACTAGTACTTGGGAAGGGAAATTCCAGAGGTCAATGTGAAGCACTCTTTCTATAGTTAATTATTTATTCATTGATTCTTGTGGCTTGCTCCCCCCAGACTCTTGCCTGTGTTCCAGAGTACTGTGGATCTACTTGTATTGGTTTATTGTTGTTAACATGAGGTTCTCTTCCCAACAACATTAAATAAATTTTGCAATGGTCTGACATAAAGAAACTGTGATGAGCGACTAAAGTGCCTTCACACTTTGTTTTGCCAGATATTCGACTGTGACTAAAGGTCATGTAGGTAATTAGCTTCACTGTGAAGTAGTGATTCCTTTGAAAAAATACACTACAAGTTGACAATTATTGGAAACATGTAACTCAGTTATGACTGTCTTCACCTTACCTTAAATAAGTGTTGTCTATTTCCATCCAGAAAGAAAGGGATTGTGGTCAACAGCATATTGAAGTCAAGTATACATATATATATAATGAGTAATGCTGGGACGTGCTAAGATCACTGCCTAGTTTTCTGTTGTTGTTATGGTACCTTGGTTGTTTAAATTTTTTTCATTTTTGGACCAGTGTGCATAATTGGAATGTTTTTTGTTTGTCTATTTGTTTGTTGGTTTGTCGTTGTTGTTGTTGTTTAACTTGAGCTGTTGGGACGTGCGAATAGATGACACTGAGTTTTTGTTATGGTACATATCTTGATTGTTTTTTTTTAAAAATTCAGATTTGGACCAGTGTGTGTAATTGGAATGTTTTTGTTTGTCTATTTTTTGTTGTTGTTGTTGTTGTTGCTGTTTATCTTGAGCTGGCAAAAGCAATTAAAGATAGTTACAATTTTCCACAAACAGTGAAATAATAGTGAGATGAGAGGGAGCTATGCCAGGTATTCCTTCCATCTAACTCAGCACTAATATTGTTCCCTTACTTGCGTACTAACTTAGTTCAGATGAGTGAAACTGGTTGGGGCAGTCTGTCACTTGTTCTTACCATTCTCTGGTCATTATAGCTTTCTCTGTAGCTTCCTTGTCATTCGCGTATTAGAGATGCTCTCGGCTGTGTTCTGCCAAGTTGATATGAGCGTGCTCGATGATTGGGGGAGGGGTAAGGGAAGGAGGGCATATGTAAATGCTCTTTCGCGTGAAAACGATTCTTTGCATGTTAACAGCAAGGCATCTTGTCATTTAACATCAGTGAACTTGTGTGTTGAGAATCCCTTTATGGCCGTGTGTGCCATAAAGGGAACCTTTTGATTCATCTTAACTGAACATGGCCATTAGTGCCGTAGCATCATGGTTGACCAAGCAAAGGAAAGAAAACCTAATATTGGAGAAAGCTTTAATAGGTAAACTCATCAAATAAACAATTGTCTATGTTTTGTTGTTTTTTTGTTTTGTTTTTTGTTTGGTGAATTTATAAATAGGGACACACTGGATAAAGTAAGTCAACTCTCAACGACATAATAGTTTTGAGTGTTGTGCACATATGTATGATTTCTAGTTCATCTCTAAATCCCTTCTGCATTGTACGCCTTGGGAGTACAGTGTGTCTGTGCTGATCTGATCTAGTGAACACAGGTGTTATGCTGATCTGATCAGTGTGTTAATGCTGATCTGATCTAGTGAACACAGTATGTTAATGTTGATCTGATCTCTAGTGAACAGTATGTAATGCTGATCTGATCTAGTGAACACAGTGTGTTAATGTTGATCTGATCTCTAGCGAACAGTGTGTTATGCGGATCTGATCTAGTGAACACAGTGTGTTAATGTTGATCTGATCTCTAGCAAACAGTGTGTTATGCTGATCTGATCTAGTGAACACAGTGTGTTAATGTTGATCTGATCTCTAGCGAACAGTGTGTTATGCTGATCTGATCTAGTGAACACAGTTTGTTAATGTTGATCTGATCTCTAGCAAACAGTGTGTTATGCTGATCTGATCTAGTGAACACAGTGTGTTAATGTTGATCTGATCTCTAGCGAACAGTGTGTTATGCTGATCTGATCTAGTGAACACAGTTTGTTAATGTTGATCTGATCTCTAGCAAACAGTGTGTTATGCTGATCTGATCTAGTGAACACAGTGTGTTAATGTTGATCTGATCTCTAGCGAACAGTGTGTTATGCTGATCTGATCTAGTGAACACAGTGTGTTAATGTTGATCTGATCTCTAGCGAACAGTGTGTTATGCTGATCTGATCTAGTGAACACAGTGTGTTAATGTTGATCTGATCTCTAGCGAACAGTGTGTTATGCTGATCTGATGTAGTGAACACAGTGTGTTAATGTTGATCTGATCTCTAGCGAACAGTGTGTTATGCTGATCTGATCTCTACTAAACACAGTATGTGATCTGCTCTTTAGTGAACACAGTAAATTTGTTAATGTTGATCTGTTTAAGATGTCTTACATTTTCTATGTGGCAATCAAATGCAAAACAAAGTGAGAGATATGCTTTTTTTAACGTCTAGCAAACTTTTATTCAGTCTAAATCTTCATTTCATGGCAGGCGCGGGCCATTAATTATACCAACAATGGCGTCTGCTGCAGCAGTAGCACTATTTGTTACGCTAACACTGGTAAAGTGTTGCTAAGCCACCATGTAAGCATCCCTACTGTAGATTTTTATCGTAATCTTCCAACGCATGTAGCTAGCTTTGCGTAATTGTGTGCTGTTTGGTTCAAAATATACCTGGATAATAACAAGAGTCTGTGACTGGAGCTAGATTTATGTCTGTCTATGTGCAAGAGAGTGGTGCAGTACAGGACTCTATCTAGTGAGGGGGGGAAGCGTTTCAAACTTCCTAACTTCCCTCCCCCTTTACCTAACATTGCACGCTGTGTGCATTATGCCGTTAGACTGAACCGAAAATTAAGGCATTTAGCTTAAAATATTTTTAATCAAGATGATGGGCTTGCCTGAACCCCCCACCTCAAACAAATTTGTATAGCTAGAACCCTGCATAGTAAGTAGTGCAGGGTTACGCCACATGTGAAGGCAAGCTCTTCGCTGTTTAACTACCTTTAGTTGAGTTAGTCTATGAGTAAAGGGTTGTCACAGGGACACAACCCGGTAATGGCTGTGCCACCTCTCATGAGAGGGCTTTGCGAAGGAGGAGGTTGGAATTGCACGGACTAGTTAGATTTAGTTAAGGGTACTGGATTGATGTTTTAAACGTCTTAAATGTTTGCAGGCTGGCTGGAAGGCCAACAACTCTGTTTTCATCACCCAATTGAAGAACCTGCAGGCCACTTCTTTGTCCATGTTCAATAGAAGCCTGAAGGAGGCGTTTGACTTGCTCAACTTGTATCGTCTGCACACCGGAATAGACCACTATGGACAGGGGCGGATACCCATGTTCATGGAATGTGCAGTAGTCATTGCCATCACAGACGGAGGCAAGCTGACGCAAGTTAATGGAATTGATCGTGAGGTACGTTGGGGTTTGTTGGTGAAGTAATTGAAGTAATTACTTTATGGGTTCCCCTTAATCTATTAGATTCTCCCCCCCCCCCCCCCTCCTTCCCTATGATTCACACCACTGGAATTAGTGTTATTTATTGGACCTGGAATTGGTTATCCTCGTTAGACGGGGTTGAAATTAAATACGTTACATGAGAATAATATAGACAAACGTCAGCCAGGGTCTTCAGTAATCCATGCTAGCTGTCATCTAATTCTCTTTATTGTTATTGTGTGTTGTTTTGTTGTTGTTGTTTTTTGTTTTGTTTGTAATATTTGCTTTGTTGTTGTTTTTTTTTGTTTTTGTTTTTGTTGTTGTTGCTGTTGTTTTTTTGCTTGTTGTTTTTTGTTGTTGTTGTTGATGTTGTTGTTGTTTTTCACCTGAACTATTCTGGTTCACTTGACTAACTGGCAGTCCATTTGGATGTGCTGAGTCAGTAATTTGCAGATATGATTTATCTATGAGATTAGTTGTGTAATTGATAGTCTTCTATTACGGTGAAGCAAGTCTAGATTAGGTCTTCGGAGCTTGGAAACCAGTCCGTACACATTTAGGTGGCCTTGGTTACTGATCATGTAGGATTATGAGTATTAGAGAAGTCACTTTAACAGTAACTAAATTACCTAGTGAACTCTATAGAAATTGCCAATGGTTTATTGTCAATTATTATTATTATTATTATTATTGTTATTATTAGATGTATTCTCTCTCTTACACAGGCTTTTTTTTTTTAAACAATACAGAATTTAAAAATGTTTGGTTGTCACCGGGAATCGAACCCAGGAATGCTTGCTTAACGCCTCAAACAAGCACTCTGCCACTGAGCTACAACAACCAGCCGGCAACCAAACATTCCAATGCTGTATTTATACTGTTAAGAGGTACTGCTATGCTACAGTCTCACTCTCAACTCACCAACAAAAAATTTCTTTTTTCAAAGATTCTTTAATTAATCCGTGGAATTTTTTACTCTGCTAACTTATCACTTCCCCATTTCATTCTTAGCTTTATTTTACTCGTTAGCTGTATACGCTCTCTTTCTCTGAATTTTTAAAAGCCCAAGAGTGTGTCAGTAACAATAACGACAATAGACCGTGTGTGTATTTATGAGCCTTTCATGAGCTGAGCCCTGTCAGTAAAGCAGTTCCTTAAAATGGATTGGTAAAGTGTCATCACATTCTGTAGAATAAGGAAACGAAAGTGATTAGAAACGACAAGTAATTGTAGCTAAAAGCTAAAAGTAGGTGAATTCAGTGAAGAAGAGACAGAGAAGGCGATAGCTTTACAAAGCCTCAAGTCCACAATCATGAATAAAAGGACGGAGAGCTTGAAAAGCAGGAGAGATGAAATCTAATGGAGAAGGGAATCCATGGAAAAAAGAGCATGACAGAGTGAATGTAACTAAAGGATAATAGCAAAGGATAAAAAGGCCTTAGGCTACTGCTTTCATAAATTTCACATCAAGCACCGCTGTGTGGCGGGGTACTTGCTAGTTATTAATATTGGCGATGCATTTGATGAACCTATGGTAACAATCTAACTTGTCCAATAAACACTCAAATGACTCTATTGTCTTCCTCAGACTGTCTCATTCAATACAACTAAAATAAGCAAATTTGAAGAAATACTTTTCACACTTGTTACTCTAAAGTTGTTTTATTTTTTAAAAAAAAAAAAATTATTATTTTTTTTTCCCCCTTCCTGTTTAGCTCCACATAGCTGGGGATTCTGTCATGCAGGAGGGCAGTGAGCTCACTAACCAGCCATTTCGCTGGGATCAACGACTATTCACTGTCTTGCTGCGTCTCCCGGGCATTGGTGAGGACAGGAACGCTCCGGGGGATCTCGCTATTGATAACCATTACCGACTAGGGGAAGATGCTTTAACAAATACGAGTGAACTCACTGGAGGTGAGTGGGTTATAGTAAAGAGGGAGTGAGTGGGTGGAGTTTGTGGGTGTGGTATTTTATCAACTACACCGTGCTTGTACAAGTCTAACTACACTGACTTGTGGGGATTAGTTTAAATGAACATGAATAGCATCCAACATAGATTTCTAAAATGCCCTCACTCTATCTAGTGAGCAAGAGAGTTAACTGTCTATAAAGTGAAAGAGAGTACATACAGTGAGGGACGAGTTGGTACAGTGTGTTCACTATTTTTCAATTAATATCCTTTCACCTTTTGCTATTGGACAACTCTAGGTCCAAAATAAGTTCCGTTTCAATGCTGCTGCTTGTACCATCTTTAGAAATAGTGAGACTAGTTGAGAGACGGATTGTGGTGATCCTCTGATGATGATCTTAAATCCGAGCAGCCATTTTGTCAGTCATTATATGGAGCTCTAGTTTTGTTATATGCATTCTTCCTGCACCCTTGGAAGATGTTTCTAAGACTTGCCTTTTCGCAATTCTTTGCATTATACTCTGAATATCTAGCTTCCTCTTGGTGTGTATGTTTTTGGGCATGCTCGATAACTTTCAGTGTGTGTACTGAGTCATATGTTATTTTCTTTATTATCTGGCATGGTTATCAAACTTGAGGACTCTTTAGGACATCTTTCTTGACGCCTCCAAGCAGAACTACTATCAACACATATTACATTGATTCAGTACTGTGTGTGTAATGTACCACTAAAATGACATGACAGGCTTTCCTGGTGATTAGTGTTTGTTGGGTAAGGTATCATTGGCTTTAAGAGTGAGTGCGCTGTCTATAGGTGTGTGTTAGTATTTGATATTGTTTATGAACCGAACCTTTGAGACACTACTACAATATGTCTAAAGGTTTGTAAAATGTTAAATAGTATTAACATAGTAAACTAGAGCGCCAAGGGTGCAAACCCTCAGCACATTAGCACACAACTTATATTTCTTCGGATTACTTCAACTTCTAACTACAGAGGACACACGCGGTTAAGAGAAAGTACGTGAACTATGAGTGATCACATGACTGCTGTATGACGTAAACCCAATGTATGCGAAAGGTAAGGGTCGTTGCATCTAGCTTGAGCTTGTTTGGAGCTGAAGTTTCTCTGCATTTACTCGGAAACTAGTTCGAAATTTGAAAAAGTGGCCAATTGAAGGGACTTAAATTCTCCTACTAGGTCCGGTTATACTTGTTTTAAATTCTCCTAGGTCAGGTTATACTTGTTTTAAATTCTCTAGGTCAGGTTATACTTGTTTTAACTTCTCCTACTAGGTCAGGTTAGACTTGTTTTAACTTCTCCTACTAGGTCAGGTTAGACTTGTTTTAACTTCTCCTACTAGGTCAGGTTAGACTTGTTTTAACTTCTCCTACTAGGTCAGGTTAGACTTGTTTTAAATTCTCCTACTAGGTCAGGTTATACTTGTTTTAAATTCTCCTACTAGGTCAGGTTAGACTTGTTTTAACTTCTCCTACTAGGTCAGGTTAGACTTGTTTTAACTTCTCCTACTAGGTCAGGTTATACTTGTTTTAACTTCTCCTACTAGGTCAGGTTATACTTGTTTTAACTTCTCCTACTAGGTCAGGTTATACTTGTTTTAACTTCTCCTACTAGGTCAGGTTATACTTGTTTTAACTTCTCCTACTAGGTCAGGTTATACTTGTTTTAACTTCTCCTACTAGGTCAGGTTAGACTTGTTTTAACTTCTCCTACTAGGTCAGGTTATACTTGTTTTAAATTCTCCTACTAGGTCAGGTTATACTTGTTTTAAGTTCTCCTACTAGGTCAGGTTAGACTTGTTTTAAATTCTCCTACTAGGTCAGGTTCTACTTGTTTTAAAGGTTAGTTCTCAGCCATTCGTGAAATCGAATGCAGACAGACAGACACACACACTGCTATAACCCCTCTCGCATATGCACGCTGAGGGTTAATAATGAGCCTGTATAACATGGGTGTGTGTGTGTTAGTGTTTTTAGAAATGTGCATGGTATAAATTTGCACATGGAATAGTTGAGGAAATGCAATGTTTGCACAGTTGCTGCATACTACGATCTGCTGTGCTGTACCAGGCCCAGTAGGTGTCCTGGTTATGGTACTACATCTGGTCCAGTTGTATTGGTACTGATATCAGCAGTACAACAGTGCAATGTGCACATGGTAACAATACCACTCTTGATTACAGAAATGATTTTTTTTTTTTTTTAATGGCAAAGACTAGAATTGCTCCTATCAAAGAATTATCCATACCACATTTGGAATGGTGTGTGGCAAAGCTTCTAGCTCAGCGTAGAATGTGCAGCAACTAATACATTTACATTCAGTAATGAACTGGTTTGTACAATAAGCTACATGGTATACTTCGGTAAGCTTTTTTTTTTTTTTTTTTTTTTTTTTTTTTTTTTTTTTTTTTTTTTTTTTTTTTTTTTTTTTTTTTTTTTTTTTTTTTTTTTTTTTTTTAATTGTATTCTGTTGTTGTTTACTATTTTTGTGTTTGTTGTCAGGGAGACTTTATGTGGTGACCAACCAGAAGTCCATGGTGCAATGCATGGAGTCCCTCTCTCTGAAACTACAACCAGGTGTTGTCATTAACTTCCAGAAGATTAGGGGGAACTCCCCTCTCAACGAGGAGCAAGAGCCCATGGAGGTCAATGGTACGTCATTACGTGTGTTCACATGTGTTCAGATCGGCTTGTCTACAGAGAGGTGTGGACTGTTTGAAAGGTTTTCAAGAGAATGTGCTTGTTTGTGGTTTAGTAAAGGAAGAGAGAGAGGGGGGGCATGTGTGGAATTTCGACGAAAGTGATTGCAATAGGGGTGGAGTTGTGAGTGGGTGGAGTTAAATTCATGATTTGAATGCAGGGGGAAGAATGCATCTTACAGACAGCTTCAGTGAATATGAGGTGTGTCAGGTACCAATTATTGTGTGGCGTGAGATTTAGTAATTTAATTCATATATTTTAAGTGTAGTAATTGTTAATGTCAGCCATCTCTTTCTTGAGAGTGTTATATATGTAGTAACACTGTCAATAGTCCCAGGGACCAACAAAATGTCCCACGGGATGTCCCATCAAAGCTTTGCTATTTACGTAAGATTTGAAGCTTCACTGCAGGAAACCTCTTTTTGAGATAGAGTGATAAATATATATTATTCATTTGATACAGGAGAATATCACGAGTCTGTTGGCTTAGTATTTACGCGAGTGCCGCAGGCACGAGCGTAAATACCGTCAATCAGACGAGTGATATTCGCGGGTATCCAATGGATAATAAATTTATTAGGTACTGCTCATGCGCGAATACCTTGGTAACAAGAAATTTACCTAGGGGGACGTAATAACCCAACGTAATAACTATGAACACAGGTGATATGGAAAAATATTGCCCTAAGCCACATCCTGTTTACTTTAATGCATTTTCTATGTGGCAACAGTTATCAGGCTCTGTTCAGTACCTAATAATTATAATTATTCCATTTCTATGCCTCTTATTTAGTAGTCAGAAAGAAATAGCTGTAGCTCCTTTTATCTGTAACTTCCTAGGATATCCTCATAATGGGAAACTGCCAATTACTACAGAGGAAGGTCCTAAATCAACGCCTCCTCCTGGTGTGCCTGGATCAGCCAAATCCAACAGCAACAGCACTGCATGGCACAATACGCGGAGAATGATTTACGTCAAGTCCGGCACTACCCAGCCCGTATGGCCTTTACCAGAGTCCTTCTGGCCCGAAAACCACGTCGTCACTCTGGTAAGGGGTGGAGTTTACACTGGTGTTTTTGTAATTAGTGAGGGAGGGAGGTAGGTTGTTTGTACATTGTGTGTGGGCTATTCTGAATAAACCACGAGTGTTGTCTGGCTGTGATTAGTGTTGTTTTAGAGCATGTAACATGTAAGCATGGCGATGAGGGATCCACTACACTAGGCAAACTTCACTGGTTTTCTTGTCCATTCATGGAGTTAGTGTGTGTGTGTGTGTGCATGCGTGAATGTTTGTACCAAGTGTGTGTGTGTGTGTGTGTGTGTGTATGTGTTATTTAGAGTTTCTTATGTTAGGCACTGTACTTATGGAAATGTAAGTATTAGGAGCGAGGACATTAATCTGATTGTGAGTGTGTGTGTGTGTGGACAAGCTAAGTAAGTGACAGTGTTTGACGCTAATGTCCAGTGGTTACAGCAGCACACGCGTACACACATAATCATTATGACAAATCTTGTAACTTCACAAGTCTGTACATGTTATATTTCTACCTCAGCCGTCCCGAGACGTGCATCCCATAGTGTGGTTTGACACGTCAGACGTGGCCCCTATGCTGGTGGAGAAGTTTCCCTTTGACAAGTACGAGTTGGAGCCTTCTCCTCTCACCCAGTACATCCTGGCTCGAAGGAACACCAACATATGCTGGCAGGTGAGGATACGTGGTGTGTGTGTGTGTGTGTGTGTGTGTGTGTGTGTAATAATATATTGGGACTTCGGGTGCCCACACCATTTTGCTGTGAGGAAAGATATGTTCTCCTGCGAGTTCTTAGCCCGGCTCCAGGAGCTTTGCTTGCACGGCTCACAGTGCCTGCTTAGTGCACAGGCATCCTGGTTCTGCCAGGTGTGCGTGACCGCTTAGCGGCAGCAAGAGAATTTGCATTTGCATGATAATACATATGTGTTATAAAACAAGCAATACCTGTAGTTATACATACATTGGTTATCACTCCCTCCGAAGGCCCAAATGCACTTCTATGCTCATTCATTCAATCAATATAATTTGCATAATCAGCTAAACTGAGCTAAGAATTTGTAAATGAATTTCTTTTCAACACTCTTTAAAGTACAACCCTAAAATACTCCATAACACCTGTTTCACCATATATCATCCGCCAGTCATAACTCGAGTACGGTTGTCATTATTGCCAGTGTGATGGGTAATAAAGCAGCTAGGGAGGCATCTATAGGAATGAACGCTGAATATCGTGTGATTAGAATAAAGGTGTGGAGGTTAGATCATCTCTTAAGTGAGTCACTATAACAGTGTGCTGTGCAAGATGAAGGAGTGAGTCTAGAAGCCAGTGAGTGGTGAGAGACACCCACAGTGATTCAACTCCATGTCATTATCCATGTTGTATGCTATCTTATGTGAGAACTGTGATACATATATGTGTATACACAACAATGCATTCCTTAAAGCTTACATGGTGTTTAATACCTTCAGGACTTCAGCCAAGCTGCATATTGTTCACACACACACACAAACACACACACACTATCCATCATTCTTATTATAATAATAACAGATTTCTGTCTTAGCAATATAATTAAAACTAAACTTGACGTTTCGACTTCTTGCCTAGGTCATCCTCATGGGTCAATGAAATGCTGGACAAACTGCTACTATTAATCCTTTACCTGTTGTTTGCAGGTGTTCATAAAGAACAGTGGCAGCCAGGGAGGTCTGAGTCATCCATTCGGCTACCTGAAGGCCAGCAGCAGTCTAGCTCACGTCACTCTGTTTGTGATGCCTTACAACTACCCCGCCCTCTTGCCTCTGGCAGGTAAAGTACACGCCCCCCCCCTCACGTACACCTGGTTACTAGCATGTCACTTAGCTCTTTCTTATTTGTTTTGTGGTTTGGTTGTTTGTTTCAATTTTGTTGTTATTTGTAATAACCAGAGGACTTGCTCAACAATCGTCTCCGACCAAGCTCCCACTGGCGCCAGAAAATGGTGGAATATATAGCTACAGTGCCGTGTTATTATGCACAGGTGGGTGCTCATCTCTCTGTGTTTGTTTGTTTGTTTGTGTGCTAGTTTTGCATATTGTGTGCATGTTGGTATCTAACGTTATTGGGTGAAATCTGTATTAACTCTAAGTATTTGCCTTCGTTAGTTTGTGTTGATGCACATGTGTGTAATAGATCATGTGAGGTCATGTGATACGAGTGAGTGTTTAATATATCACTAGAGCTCTAAGCTAACTTGTTTATTTGTATGTATGTGTGTGCATGTACGTGTAGCCTCTACGTAAGGCATTCCACATGATGGGAGCTCCTGCTGTCATTCCTGAGAACTTTGATGGTCAAATAAGTTACTCCATCAGCAATTACCTCAGGAATCTCAAGAAGCAGGTGAGACAGCCTTCACTGTTTCACAATATACTGTGCGTCGTCTACTGAGAAATTCTATTTGGACAGACAATTGTGATGGCTAATTAGTCGCCATTTTAAAATACAAACTCTGCTTGGTATTTGTCACCGTCCCAACTGTAGTGATTTGTGACTAGTCTGGATTGTAGGCATCTCTGACGGGTTCAACTGATATTACCAAAAGCAGCAATGCTTTCATATTTGAAATATATAATATAACGTGAGCGGGTCTGGGAAAAGGGACCTTACGGCGCAAAAATTGAAATTGAGATAAAGGCTCCAGAAGCAAGTCATCGGGAAAAAAATTTCTCCAATTTTTTTTTTATTTGTTTTTTTTTTGTAGAATTTGTCTTAGTGACCCTTACACTAGATCTATGCCAAATTTCAGATGTCAAAACAACTTTAAAGACCCCAAGAAAAGACAAGCTACTTTTTATTCTCTCTCGTTCTTGAAATACAATAAATGGGGGATGGGTGGAGTTTCAAATTAGCAGCTAAAAAAATGGCATAGCTTTGAGACTATTGCATGCACTCTACAGCTTACCTCCGGCTGAAAGTTTACGACTACATGGAGTAGAGTAGCAAGGGATTCCGACAAGACCGGCTTTGAGACGCTATGAAAGCTAAAAAGAACTCCACGCAAGACTTCGTTAGTCGCCATTAAAAAGCTGCTGCACGATTTAATTGTGTATGTGGAGTACGCCGTTAAGTATAGGGAAATGTTATTATACCGGAAGTGGTAATTCAATTTATGTTTTCTCGATTTCTGGTTCAATTGCTTTGCAGCCCAGTTCAACTGCCAGTTTCTCTGCGCGTCGGAGGTTTTACCCTCCAGTATTTTAGCACTAAGTTGAGATAAATTGTAGCTTTTCATTAGCATAAAAAAAGTTTTGGTTTGCGCCATAAGGACCCTTTTCCTAGACCCACTCACATATACTTATGAAGTGGAGAGGAGAAGTAGCAGGAGTGTATATAGTAGCAGGAGTGTATATAGTAGCAGGAGTGTATATTGTAGCAGGAGTGTATATAGTAGCAGGAGTGTATATAGTAGCAGGAGTGTATATAGTAGCAGGAGTGTATATAGTAGCAGGAGTGTATATAGTAGCAGGAGTGTATATAGTAGCAGGAGTGTATATAGTAGCAGGAGTGTATATAGTAGCAGGAGTGTATATAGTAGCAGGAGTGTATATAGTAGCAGGAGTGTATATAGTAGCAGGAGTGTATTAGTAGCAGGAGTGTATATAGCAGCAGGAGTGTATATAGTAGCAGGAGTGTATATAGTAGCAGGAGTGTATATATAGTAGCGGAGTATATAGTAGCAGGAGTGTATATAGTAGCAGAGAGTGTATATAGCAGCAAGAGTGGTATATAGCAGCAGAGTGTATATAGCAGGAGTGTATATAGCAGCAGGAGTGTATATAGCAGCAGGAGTGTATATAGTAGCAGGAGTGTATATAGCAGCAGGAGTGTATATAGTGTAGCAGCAGAGTGTATATAGCAGCAGGAGTGTAGCAGGAGTGTATATAGTAGCAGGAGTGTATATAGCAGCAGGAGTGTATATAGCAGCAGGAGTGTATATAGCAGCAGGAGTGTATATAGTAGCAGGAGTGTATATAGCAGCAGGAGTGTATATAGCAGCAGGAGTGTATATAGCAGCAGGAGTGTATATAGCAGCAGGAGTGTATATAGCAGCAGGAGTGTATATAGTAGCAGGAGTGTATATAGTAGCAGGAGTGTATATAGCAGCAGGAGTGTATATAGCAGCAGGAGTGTATATAGCAGCAGGAGTGTATATAGCAGCAGGAGTGTATATAGCAGCAGGAGTGTATATAGTAGCAGGAGTGTATATAGTAGCAGGAGTGTATATAGTAGCAGGAGTGTATATAGCAGCAGGAGTGTATATAGCAGCAGGAGTGTATATAGTAGCAGGAGTGTATATAGCAGCAGGAGTGTATATAGCAGCAGGAGTGTATATAGCAGCAGGAGTGTATATAGCAGCAGGAGTGTATATAGCAGCAGGAGTGTATATAGCAGCAGGAGTGTATATAGTAGCAGGAGTGTATATAGCAGCAGGAGTGTATATAGCAGCAGGAGTGTATATAGCAGCAGGAGTGTATATAGTAGCAGGAGTGTATATAGTAGCTAAACTGTGTAAAAAAGATAACACATTTTCAGTAAGAAGGGTGAGAATCCTGGCTTGAGTTTTGAAATTCTCTCTCATTCTTGTTGATGTGATGTGTATGTTGTATTGTTTGTTGTTGTGCTTGTTTCTGTAGGCTAAACAAGAGAGTGATCGTATTGTGATGACCCATACCAAGCTTGCCGAGACGGTTAAGAGACCCAATAGCATGTGAGTGTCATGCAGTCATGTGACTGGGAGGGGCCTGTTCCCTAGGGCAACAGGATGTGCTACATGCAGTTGTATGTAGACTATTCCACTATAGACTGTATGTACATTTAAATATATTTTATTCAACTTTCAGTGAACAGTTCTACTGGTTAGTTGGTTAATTGATAACGATCAGGGTTAAACCAGTATGGTTTAAAGAGGGCATGTGAGGAAGTGTGGGTAGTGTTTTGTTGTTAAATAATACACCAAATGATGACCACATGTTTAGCTGGTGCTGTTAGCTGGTCAATTTAATGTCTGCCCTTGGTGAAGACCTAGATGCATCAGTTGATCCAAGTGGGGAATCAAAGACAGTCTTGTCTAAAGAATTCCCTAGCCTGTGTAAGTCCAAGCCAAGCTATGTATTGGATGACATCATACACAGTCAGAATTGCTAGGGACAACTCTCGTTTGTGAGCATGACTCCTGCCACATCTCCTCCACACAAAAGGTGCCACAAAGACGACATTTATCTAATTAGCTTAAATATGCTATTTTGACTTGAGATTGAAAGTGCTGAGACTCATACTTAGTAACTATAGCCCAGTGTATATTTTTTTTTTTTTTTTTTTTTTTTTTTTTAATATCACAGTATTGTATTGGTTGCCCATGAGTAACACATCGAGAATGGAGTGGAAATGCTAGGTTGATGTGCACCTCCTATGTCAGGAAAAGTAGACTTCCTTCTTTATGCTACATATGTTGAGTAATTTTATTGAGTTTTATGAATTAATTTTTGAATGTCATGCTCAAAGGTTTTGATTATCCAATAGTAAAATCTTGAAATGATTTTTTATGGGTTTTATTTGTGATCATCACTCCAGAGTTGATTTAGGGGACGGCATATCCTTGGCGATAGGCTCCACCCTCAAGGAAGATGGGTTGACCTGCCAGAGCTTCAGAAATCCGTACGACATTGCTCGTCGAAGCCTCCTAGGGAAGCTGTCCCAGATGAGGAACAGCTTTCTCAGAGCATCTTCTACCGCGCCCAAATATATTGATGAAGGTCAGTAATTAGTGTATTACATGCATTTGTTCTTTTGCTATGAATATATAACTCACTTACTGGCTAGCCCTCAGCGTGCATATGCATGAGGGTTGTAGTGCTCCTCATATCTGTCGTTCATTCATTCAGTCATTCATTCAGTCATTCATTCATTCATTCATTCATTCATGATCTCTGATGAAGCTGGCTTATGAAGCTTCAGTGGATTGAGCTATACTGCACAATAATTAAAGTCCTTTAATGTGCCAGACTTTGTTTCATCTAATCACTTGGATAAAAAAAAACAACGATATTTTTCTCCTTGTGAGTGTTACTGTTCAAAAGATGATGCCACTCTTCAATTGCATAAGCTAACATTTTACTGAGCCATCTCTGTTTGCTATGATCATTGATCATTAGTTTAAAAGGAGTTGTAGTTTTACTCAGTCTCTAATCATTCTGGAAGTGGGGAAAGCTTTCAAATTCTAGACACCACAATTCTAGAATTCTAGAAGCTATTCCCAAAAGTGTGCCTGTGAGAATACTCCTTTCAAGTCACACTCAATGATGAGCAGCCTGTGACCAGTAATTTTTATTTTATTTTTTTTTTATTCTTTAATGTCTTCGCTTGTAATAGCTTCAACACTTAATAAAACAACTAGCACTGTAAGTTTGCACTTCTGGTGCTCTAATGTAGTAGTAACAGCAGCAGCAGTAGTAGTAGTAGTAGTAGTTACTGCTGTCAGTGTCACAGTGTGTAGTTGCTGTCATACTGTGGTAGCCTGAGTAAGTGTGAGTAGTCTTCTATTTGTTGATACTGATAGTGGAGAGAGGTGTTGCTACATCCTGCTGTGTGGAGCTTGCAACGTCCTCTAGCAACCAGGCAGACATGCTATTAAGCCATCTCTCTAATTCTGTTGAGTAACATGTGATGATGATAAGACTCGTATGTTAGAGGATCGCTACAAATGCTTGGCCCTTTGTTTTATAGCTGTTGTATGCTTTTGTCTGAGATTGCACCTTGTAACTCAAGGGGTTTGGTTTTAAGACAAAATAGTGATAAGCTTATGTGCGAATGGTAGGCGTTGTTTGCTGGACTAGATGGGAATCTGTAGGAGGATTGAAAGTGGTTTTACTATAAAAAATAAAAACGTGTGTGCTTTGTTCTGTTGTTGTTTGTGGTTTTTGTTTGTTTGTTTTTCACACTTGTACCGGGAGCAGTCAATTTTATGGTGCCTACTGTCAAAATGCTTCAGCTTTATTTCGAAAAGCCAACATTATATATATCATAACAAAACAAAAGCTCTGTGAGTGTAAAAGTGTGTAGGATACAAAACACTGCACGAGCAGATGGTAAATTTGTGCTGACATGTACATAGTGGAACAACAATAGTGTTCGTTGAGAGTATATGACTATCCATGGAGGGTTTTAGTTCTCCGGTCTGAGGTTTGTTTTGAGGTTGGAATGTAGTGAACAATTGAAAGAAATTGAGTAGTTTAGATGAAAACGACCTCTCTGTATATTATAATTATTGTTGTTGTTGTGGCTTGTATTGAATAAATGTATATGTATGTGTGTAGCTATGCGTCACCAGGTGCCCATTGGTCAGATGGGGAACTACCAGGAGCACTTGAAGAAGATTAATCCACTGAGAGAACTGGACGAGGCTGGCGGTCTCCGCACCCAACTTTTTGGAAACCCGTACAAACTGGAGAGGGCCACCGATAAACAGGTAAGGGTTGTCTAATACTAGTTCACTGCTAGCACCGAGAGAGATCCTAGTTAGTCTTCAGGGACTTTAGTTGTCACTTTATCAAGTCCTTTTTGTATGATTTACTATACGTGTATTCCCATCAGATGGCAAGTTTTAGTTGTCTAATAGTTCTCTGGTAATCTATGTCATGTATGAGGAAATTTTTTTCCATGCCACGTCTGTTGTGTGTTTTATTTATGCGTTAAGCAAGCCACCCATTCTTACATGCATGTTGCAGTGATACATTAGAGTATTTTGTGACCAGAATATCTCAATATATGTATTCTATTACAACACTATTTCTCTCTCTCTCTCTCTCTCTTTTTTTTTCTTTTTTTTCCTTTTTTTATTCCAAGTCACTTGATACATCAAAAAATCAAATGATGTAATAATAATAATGAATAACTTAAGTCATGAGATGTGCTACACGTGTGTGTGTGTTCATGTGTGCAGGAAGGCATTGCAGATGAACATATGGTGGACGCTAATCGGAAGACAAATGCTAGAGGAGTAGGCCGGAAAAAGACGGCAAGATCACGGTTCTCCAGATCGACCACGCCTCCTCCTTTATCTCCAAGTAGTAGCAGTAATTTTAATACAGCGACCACAACAACATCTGGTGGTGTTACTACAACAACTACTACTCTGGCATCTTCCTTGACGTCTTCTAGCATAATTACGACAGATAAATCTAAGGATGAGTCTTTACTCAAAGACCCCGCCAATCACCCGGGCCAGGCAGCAGCCAGTCAGTCTACTGGCAAGAGTGATTCTTTAAAATCTGATAAAGATCCCTCTCCCCACCATCCACATCCTCCTCCTCCTTCTGCTACTACTACGTCTTCCAACTCTTCTCTTGAACCTTTCAAGTCCTCTTCGTTGCCTGAAGAGAAGACGAATCATCACTCTCTTTCCACCTCGCTCAACCGAAAGAGAGAAAGAAGCCCGTCTCCTACAATGCTCCTCAACTCCAAGCGAAGTTCTATTCAGAGTGATGGAGTTTTGTCACGGGGGAGTAATTCCGTGTCAAATCTGCTGGTCTCTCATGGGGGCACGGCAGGGAAAGCCCCTTCCCCGACACCCAATTCTATTTTAGGTAACATGTCTGGAGTTGGTAAAGGGTCGAAAGATGGTCCGGTTGGAATGTCGTCGTCAGCATCTCGAGTTTTGAATGAGGAAATAACAAAGCAAGAGAACAGCAAATTGAAGGTTGTGATCATTAGAGAAGTTCGCAAGCCAGGCCAGAGTAAGTCAAGTGACAATATGCATTTGTTGTTGTTTCGTTTGATTGTTTGTAGTTGCTGTTGTTGTTTTATTCTTTTGTTATTGCTTGTTTGTTTGTCCCTAGGCTATGACACTTTATTTCAACACTTGGAAAACATCCGGGGTACTCTAGAAACTAGAGAGACCTTTGTCGGAGACATTATCAAGGAAGCCGGGCGATTCAAGCGCAAGAAACTAGTGCAGCAGCTGGAGGAATGGAAGACTAACCTCAAAACTGGCTTCAGTGGCAGTCACCTAAACAACAAGAGAAATAAACTCGCCCCTCCAGCTACTGGGAAGAGATAGCCGGCAGCCTTATTTTATTAGGCTAATAAATGGATGAATATTTATGTCTTATCTAAGTAATTGTTTTATCACCATCCTATTATATACCAGTCATCATTCAATTGTGCACTCTTAAATTATAACTAGTGATGTGCTTGAGCACAATTGGCAAGCGAGCCCGTGCATAAACGAAACACTTCTAAGGAATCTATCCATCTATAAAAAGTAAATGTACGTAGCCGTTGTGACCGTACTATATCTAACAAATACAGAAATACTTTCTTACCTCAATTTCCTGAGAACTGTAGTCTGTAATATCGCATTCTAACTATCTGAATTACCAGTAGCGTTTGACAAAAAGCTAATGTAAATGGCCGAGTTTTTTAGCGTCTGGTAAAGGGTCTCAATATCACAGTAACATTTTGCGACTAGAAGTTCTAAAGAATTACCGCAAATTTGCAGCTAGCTAATTAAACAAAGGAGTAAATAAATGAATGATACGGGATCGCTAAACCGAAAAACTCTGTTTAGTTGAGGTATGGAAAGGGGTAGACAACGAAGCAAACACAAAAACGCGAGGGTCAAAGTACAAAATGACATCAGTACGTCCACACATTTATGCTTGAGCACAAATGGAGAGCGAGCCTGCGTTGTAAAAACTACAATATTGTTATAAGATCGTGATGATAAAAATAGTTATAGCACTAATTACAGCAAATACAGAACTACTTTCTTCCCTTAATTTCCTGAGTAGTGATAAGTCTGTAGTCTACTTGTATCAGTAACTCCTGAACAAGCTCTCAGCTACAAAAAAAAATTAGGCCAGAGTTATTCTTGTAACTTTAGCTAACCAATATGGAATTATGTACTTATCTCAGCTTCCTCCCCCCCCCAGAGTAGTGGTTGTTTCTGTAGAAGCCATTCTGACTACCGGTGGCTCTTACTTGACAACCAACAATATCCAAGCGACAGTTAGCTTCAAATAAAATTTAACGTCTGCTAAAGGGGCTTCAATGTCATAGTAACCGGTCGCAGCAACTTTTTGTGACTTGAAAAACAAGCGTTTTCGGAGGAATTCTCTCACAATTTTGAGCCTAAGCTAAAAGTAAAACTTGCTTAATGCTGTAGTACCAGAAGAAACTGGGATCAAGCCTAAAAGATCATGTTTTTAGGAGAAAACAGGAACCCGCATGAGCGTTTAAGGAGCATACGTACCATCCATACACACATGCTAGTGATGTGCTTGAGCACAAATGGCGAGCGAGCCTAAAGACTATACTATTTTTATGAATGATTTTGACTTCTAACAGTGAAGCTACTGAAAATAAGGTCGAGTTTTTAAATTACGCATACACGATAAAGGGATTTCAATGCCATAGTAACAACTCGCTACAACTGTTTCAATTGAAGGAAGAAAACAACAAAACAACGTTATTAACGTTTTCTTTGTGATATTCTTCAGCTAAGTAGTGGCTGTGAAGCACAATGCTTTGACATGACTGGACATACACCTACACGAGACTTACCTTCGCGGTTTGTCTAGTGGACAACGCATTTTCAAGTAAACACTGTTGCATTTAACTGCACCCTAAACAATTCAATATCTAGGCTGATAAGGGTACTGATCGATAAACTGGAGGATTCTGTTTAGTGAAGTTTGGGACGGGGTCGATATATAGTAATGTACTTGAGTACAAATGACAAGCGAGCCTGCCTAGTTAGGTTACATAAAACTATTTACCCTCCGTTCTGCCTCCCTTGCTCTGTAAGATTCTGTCAAACTTAAAAAGTATTCCTTGACAAGGTATAATTAGCTAATGGGTATGATTGCTTAGTATTTATCATGCTTTCATCAATTTACATCATTTATTTACTAGCTAATATGTCAAAAAAAATTATTAAGTACATTTAAACAATTTAAACCCCACCCAATATTGTAGGTATGGCAAATGTGCCACTTGATTGGTGTGGGGGTTTGCTTCAGGGATTTTAATCTCCTCAGTTCCTCCGCAACAAGACTGGGCTCGTACTTTCACCAGTCCCACTGTAACAGTTTAGTTTTCGCCGCCACCAGAATCAGAGTGTGACTTGTGCCCTGCACGCAGGTGTGTTCTATTCCTTTTACAAAATAGAAATAACACAAGCACATATACAGACACACAAGCAATGGTAATAGTTCTTACACCAAGACCAACACACAAGACTGACTGACTTCCACAACACACACGCTCAGTTTTATACTCCACTCACGAACAATCACACAGGCATTCTATCTTCTTATCTTTGTCTTCTGTCTTCTTTTCTTTCTCCTTCTCTTCTGTCTCTTACCCCACAATTGGCCACTTTAAAATTGCTTTCTACACCCATGTATTGTTACAAAATATACTTTTCATGCAAAAAAAGTAAATAGTAGTTGACCTAATATATACAGAATTACTCTCTTACCTCAATTTCAGGAATAGTGATTACTTCTGTAGTATCCAATTTAAGCCATTCTGACTACCTCAATTACCAGTAACTGGTGGACAAGCTCGCAGCTCTACCAAAAAAAAACATAGCCAGAGTTGTTTTTGTAATTTTAGCTAACAAATATGGAACTATGTACTTACCTAAGCTTCTCCCAAGTAATGGTGGCTTCTTTGGTAATATTTAGCCACTCTTGCTACCAGTGGCACTTAACAACCAACAAGCGGCATTTAGCATCAAGCACTGTTCTCTAGAAATATCTGGCAGAGTGGGAGTAACCAAAAACTTCATAAGACACGTTAAGGTAATATAACTTTACTAATATTAAGATATGCTTAGCTGCTGAATTGTGCATAATGTAAAAGCTACTGTGATTTTAAAGTACCCTAGCTAATATAAAATATGTGTATATATTGTTTTTGATAGAGGGCCATCCATCAGTGAAGACAAAACCATCAAGTGAAAAAGATTCATCTAGACAACGAGATCATCAGCTTACACTAGCTCAGGCAGTTCAATCTACAAAAAAGTATGACAGGAAAGACCCTCGCTAAAAAATAGGTAATGATTTACTTGTAGCTTTTACTGTGCATGATCTTCTGCCTCTATCTACTGTGGAAAGCCCACATTTCAAAGCGTTTGTTAATTTCCTTGAGTCTAAGTACTGTGTACCAACTAGAAAACTCTTTTCCCACAAAATGCTAAGAGATCAATATGAATTGCTGAAAAATAAGGTACTTAAAATGCTTATGGATGCAAATAATATTAGCATAACAATGGATATTTGGTCAAATCGTCAAATGAAGTCTTACATTGGGGTGACTTCTCACTACATTTCTGAGTGGTAACTCCACTCGCTGGTGTTGTGCTGTAGACAGTTAAGGGGTCGTCACACAGCTGATAGAATCCTACAAGAGTAGAGAGTATTGTTAGTGAATTCAAAACCGACGATAGAATCAACATAATGCTTCAAATAAGACGAAAGCTTTTCGTTTGCCTGGATTCGAGCTTCATAGTGATGATGGCATCATTGATGAGACAATCTGGTGATGTAGTATCAGAGGATCAGGATGATAGTGAGAGTGGCAGTGACTTGTCAGATACTGAGGACGGTGTGGTGATTGATACTGATTTTAGCCTTTCGGAAATGCTCACAGCAGAACATCATGGATGCTTCTCACACACTTTACAACTAGTTGTAAAAGATGGTCTGAAAGAAAGTAATAGAGTCACTAATATTATTTCAAAATGTTCCAAAATAGTTGCTCTTGTTCGGCGATCTACTGTTCTAACTGAAATTTTAGAAGGCGAGAACAGACTGCAAACGGCAACAGAAACAAGATGGAATTCACAACTCAAGATAGTTCGTTCTTTCCTAAAAATATCATCTGAAATATTAGATAAAGCTGACCTTCAAATAAAACTGACCACCTTCGAAAGAAGTATGCTTGAAGAGTTAATTAGCATTCTAATCCCATTTTAAGAAGCCACTGACTTCGTACAGGGTCAAAAAATTCCTTCTGCTGGCTATGTACTTCCATGCATTAAAGGTCTTAGAAAGCACCTTATTGGTCACAGGACTTCAGCAAGTGCATGCCACTCAGCCATGGTAAGTCAACTATTGAGCTCACTAGAAAGTAGACTGGGTATTTTTGAAAGTAACAAATCCTACTGTTTAGCTGCTGTTTGTGATCCTTGATTCAAAGTTCATTGGTGTTTAACCGAAGAGGAAAAGAAAATAATTACTAATGACATAAAAGCTAGAGTAAGCAGACTGCGTTGCTCTGTCAGGAAAGGGAAGAATGTAGTCAATGAAGATCAGCCTCCTCCAACTAAAAAGTGTAAACATTTGAAGACTAAACTATATAGTTATCTTGAAGCTGAAGGCAGTAGTTCAGATGGAAAAGATGATGATGAGGTGGATGATTACATGCACCTTCTATGCTTGAAAATGAAGGCAAATCCACTAGAATTTTGGCTTAAAGAAGCTCAAACATACCAATTTCTATCTAAAATTGCCGAATCTACTTTAGGTATTCCATCATCCGCAGCAGCTGAAAGATTATTCAGTATTGCTGGGAAAGTGTATTGTCCTGAAAGGTGTCATTTATCGGACAATAAATTTGAACAACTAATGTTTATTAGACCAAATATTAGTAACTTTATTAATAAAGTAATTTCCTTTTTGTTTATTGAATTATGTAATTTTCAATGTTCTTTCACAAATAAAATGAATAATAAAGAATTTCAACTTCTGAATAGAGCTTGAGCTTGGACTTAAGCCTTTAAATAAAGACTTGAGCTTGGACTTAAGCTCTTAATTACGGGGCTTGACCCAACACTGCTTGAGGGCAGGGACACTTAGTGTCCCTCCAGTTGCACTTAGTATTCTGTTGTTAGAACAGTCGCTACGTTCTAAATTAGTTAGGTGCTGCGCAGCCGTCGTGAACTACCATTTTTAGGGTCCTTCAGGCCCTAAGTAGCGACCTCGTTGCGCTCGGGAATGCTACAACCTAAAACCTTCAGGACCCTAAAACAGTAGTTCCCTCCGAGGCACCACCAAACTATTATGTAACAGTCAGTACTTACGGCTCAACTGGTGAGAACATGGCTATCTTTATCAAACCATTGCCGACAGTTTTATTAGTTCAAGCTAAGAAATTGTTAAGAATCTCATTCGCTTCCCTAGATAGTCTTATAGCCTTACTGATTGTTAATGACTTCATATTTGTTTTTCTTCAGAGATAAGTCTGATAGTTATTCGTCATCATATCAAACCACCACACGTACTTGTTCGTACTGATTTCAGACTGGCAAAACTAGTGAACTGAGTTTATTTGTATGTGTACAGGATCCCAGTAAAGTTGGTTGCCAGGGCAATGTTCTCCTTGACCATGCCATGGGTTCTACTATAGTCCTGCTGCCCCCTCTGTCCGAAGAAGGAGTTCCTGGTATGGAGAGCGAACTGGAGGACTACAAGAAGCATCTGGAGTAAGGTCAACCCAGAGAAGGATTCAATTTATTGAAATTGTTTCTTTCTGAACTCCAGGAAGTCTGGTGCCACACCTTACCTAATTCCTGTGGGTGGATCCAATGCTATTGGTGGTTGGGGCTACATTGATGCTTTTCAGGAACTGATGGACCAGGTATGTATGTACAAAAGGTTTCCAAGCTACACTTCTCTGCCCCTCTTTAGGTGTTGTTGTTGTTGTTGTTTTTTGGCAACACAACTTTAGGACACACCCATATAGGTGGGTCGAGGCTAATCTATATAATAATATGTTTGTGTGTCAGTAACAACGACGACCGATGGTGTGTGTGTATGTGTGTGTTCATGAATAATTCATAAGCTTTGGATCGATTGGTAAGGCATCGTCATCCCACAACGGGTAAAGTGTCATCACTTTCAGTAGAAATTGCTGGTTAATTCTAAAAGTGGGTGCAATAGGCGATAGAAGGTGGTGTAAGTTTCAAAAAGGGAGGCGAAAGTACAAAAGAAAGTAAAAACATAACTTAAAAAACGGACGGAATCGGCGAGGTAAAACCGCGTAGGTTTAAAATGGAAGGGAAGAGAAGGCAAAAAGCGAGCAATTAATTGTAACTAAAAAGTGGGTGGAATCGATGAGTAAAGGCGGGGGTTGGACAGAAATTCAGAAGCAGGAAAGATAGGAAAAGAGGACTCCATGACTCAAGAAGAAGAGCTGAAGAAAGGAGAGGTGGGGTATAAAAAAGTTTAGATAGTTCAGAAAAAAGACAGCAGAAGAGGGAAACTTATATGTAACCTCAACCAATGGTAGAGAATGGTAACTGAAAGATAACTTGTGCTACTGCATTCTTACTACTTTGCAATACATTAAGCGCCATGTAAATATGCTCTAACTTATTTACTATTACTATACAGTATTTGGTGATAATACGGACAATTGAGATTGATGGCTTACAGTATTCCTTTAGGGAGAACCCGTAAGATACCGGAGTCTATGTTATCATGGCAGCTAGAACTAACCAAATGAGTAGTGAGTAGAGGGTCAACTTTATGATGTTGTGGGTTACATGTGATCTCTAATCTCAAGGCATCGATCAATTGTACGTGGTTTCTAGCTAGTACAATACCACAGGTAATTTTATGAGGTTCCTTGAACTGTAGGCTTAATGAACAACTCCCGTTTGAGCATTTCTTTCCCTTTACTTTAATCTGACGTGGTTGCTTGCTCGTGTGTGATCGTGCAGGGACTTCACTGTGACTACGATGACATTGTCGTGGCAGCATGCAGTGGTGGCACTCTCTCTGATCTGGCCATTGCTAACTACTTGACAGGATCCATGTTATCGCTACCCTTTACCAAATATGAAAATCCTTTACCAAATATGGCTGTAACATGTAAAGTGTATATTCCCATCGTAATACTTGTCCAACATGGTTGGTTGGTCAATATCTTGTGCAAATATTTTTGTAACAGGTTGTTTGTATTGGCCACATCATCTATGTGCCGTTATCTCTTTTGTGTGTTGCAATTGCTGAGGTAGGATTGTTTCCAAGTTGTGGCTATTTGTTTAATTTCATTTTAACATAAGTTAGACACCATCACATTTTCACAGCCTGTGTAAATTGCCATACATATTTGACTATTTGTTTAATTTCATTTTAACATAAGTTAGACATCATCACATTTTCACAGCCTGTGTAAATTGCCGTACATATTTGACTTGTAAATGCTGTATGTATATGCCCATCTCATTTCCTTTTAGGTGGTATTTTTGGATTATACGATGGTAAAATCAACGACACTCTTACCAGTGCATCAGCTGCCAGTCGAGTTCTGAACTACAGCGAAGTCATTCCTGACTGACCTAACTCTTTATTTTTGTTATTATTTAAGTGTTTGTTGTAATTTTTATTACTGTTGTTTTTTTTATTGGAAATGTATTGTAGAGTTATATTCAGAGGTTCGGGCAAAATGTGTTAATTAAATAGAGGACTCCACACTAGTCGTGTCTGAGGCTTTGGTTCATAATGTAACTGGAGGGGAAAAGGTGAAGATAACTATGTAAATTAAGTCAGACAGCAATCATAGAAGAATGGTGGGCAGTCTGGTAGTGCATAAAAGTGTCCTTGCAGTGAATCGCTACAGGCTTAAAGGTGAACTTCTGAACTTTGTCTTGTACAAATTGTAGTCAGTGTAGGAAAAAGTTGTGTTTGCAAACTCCTCCATTTTCCCACTATTCAAAAATTACAATCTTAAATTAGCTAAAGCTGACATGTTTGAATAAAAAAATTGCTACAAGAGTTACAATGTCTTACCTATTATAATACATAGTAAAAAGAAACTACCATGAATATTTTTCATGAATTTTAAACATCTTTTCCATGTGAAGTATGGAGACTGCCGCTGCTTGTTGTCGGGGTATGGGGCTAGGGTGCAGAGTGTGCGGGTGCAGTTATACAGTGCTGCCAAGAATCGTTGTGCAAGAAATAGAAGAGTAAGAGACTATTCAACTCACCACCAATGGTTGCCTACACACCCCCTGAATGGGTCCAGGGACACCTGAAGGGAATACCTACACATGATGTGGAGGTAAAGGGTAGATTTAGAGTGTTAGTTGCCGTTGTTGTTGTTGCAGTTCTTAGCATCATTTCTTCCAATGAGGACTAACTAGGGTCACAAACTGTAAATTCAAAATAAACAATTAGTTGGGAGCTATTGGCACCGTTGTTCATTTGTCTCTGCAGCTAGCCCAGCGTCCCACGTCCATTCATTGGTGAAAGCTTCCTGGGCATGCTGATGGATTCAGAGTGTCAGTGAAGCAAGATGACATGACTGGCAGTATGTTGGGTGGAAATAAGGTAGATTTATTGTACTTTCTCTATGTATGTGTGGGTTTGACCACTCTCCCACGCCAAGGTTCGAAAGCTCGAGTTTTTGCTGACAGCGGCATTGCAGCTAGGCTGTGACCACGTCATCACTTGTGGAGGCATACAGTCCAACCTTTCCCAGTCTACTGCAGTGGCTTGTCGACAACTCGGCCTGCAGCCTCACCTACTGCTCAGGCAGCACGGAGGCATTGTGAGTGAGTGAGTGAGTACAGATATTGTAGCAAGGCTGGGTATGTGTGAGATCTGTCTCATGTGCCACACCCATTCGTAACTGTTGGTTGGACCAAGTTGGATTAAATGATAAAACAAAGTGTGTATTATATCTGTAAAAAGTAGTATCGGCCAAGGCAACGTTCTCCTTAACCGTGCCGCAGGTTCTACTAGTGTGCATGTGTGATGATGCGGACTACTTTCTCGGCCATATTGATGAGCACTTAAAAAACTTTAGCATAGATGCAAGAGCTAGTGACATAGCCAGTGTAATAGAAGGGTACAAAGGTCGTGGATATGGACTGAACAAAGATAGCGAGCTTAGTAAAAATTGAGTTTATTTGTATCTTATTTGCAGTTGTTGTTTTTGTTTATGATGTTGGTTGCTTTTTGATAATTCTTTTCAATATATTATATGTTACTAGCTATGTAGTTTGTTTTTTGTATTTTGTGTTGTGTTTGTTGTTGTTTTATTGTTGTTTTGTTTGTTGTTGATTTATTTGTTGTTACTGGGTGTTGTTATTATGTTTGTTGTTGTTACTGTGTTGAGTTGCGAGACATTATGTGTTCCACTGGCCTGTCACTGGATCCATGTTACACTCTTAAGGGAGTGAGGGGAATGCTGGGGGAGATCAACTCTAACACGATACGCTTCAAGGGAACTCGCATACTCTACATCCATACAGGTCAGTGTCATAGTAGTAGTTCTGACATTGAATACCCTTTACCTAACATGACTGTGAGAGGAAAAGTGTAGCATTCTGTCATTGTACAAAGCTAGTTAATGTCTAAAAGGACACTCAACCATGTGGGGGTATTGTGTACAATTCCGATAATTTGGTAAAGGGTTAGTTGTATTGGCCACGCCTTCTATTTGTTGATGTGTGCTGTCTTCTCTTTTGTGTGTGTGTGTGTGTGTGTGCAAGTGCCAGAGTGGAGCCTCAGTTGTTTCCTAGTTTTGGCTATTGATGTAATTCATTTTCACTGCCTAACTAACTGCCAATTCTATTTTAGGTAACATGTCGCTGGAGCTGGTAAAGGGTCAAAAGATGGTCCGGTTGGAATGTCTTCGTCAGCATTTCAAGTTTTGAATGAGAAAATAACGAGTGCTGTTTTGGTCAACTAAAACTATAGCTAAAATTAATTTTAGTTACACCTAATTACAACCTACTATGATTCTTCTGTTGGACAGCAGTCTGTGGTTGCTCGACTATCTAGCCCAGCCCCCCTCCCTTAACAAAATATCAAAAGTAAAAAACTAAAAATTAAAATGGAAGTTAGTATATTTAAAAAACTAAAAGTAAAACTAATAATGGAAGTTAGTATAATTATTTCAAAAACTAAAAGTAAAAACTAGAATTGAAATTAATACATTGGAAAAAACAAAACTAAAACTAAAATTGTAGTCTTTACTAGTGAAAAACTAAAACTAAAATTAATTTTGCAATATTTTGTCAAAAAAACTATAACTAAAACTAAAATGTAAATGTTCAACTAAAACAACATTAAAAATAACCAAGCAAGAGAACAGCAAATTGAAGGTTGTGATAATTAGAGAAGTTCGCAAGCCAGGCCAGAGTAAGTCAAGTGACAATATGCATTTGTTGTTGTGTTTTGTTTGTAGTTGCTGTTGTTGTGTTATTCTTTTGTTATTGCATTGTTTATTTGTCCCTAGGCTATGACACTTTATTTCAACACTTGGAAAACATCGGGGAAGGGGGGGGGGGGGGGATACTATAGAACTAAAGAAACCTTTGTGGGAGGAAACTAGTGCAGCAGCTGGAGGAATGGAAGACTAACCTCAAGACTGGCAGTTAAACTAATGGCAGTCACCTAAGTAATTGTTTTTCATTATATACCAGCCAGTTCAATTGGCACACTCTTTAAAAAATGATTAAAATGGGTAATGAATGGGCGGGCGTTGACCATATTCCGTTTATTTCAAACGATCCTTTCCAACTGTAAAGTACGACTATGGCGACTGCTCTACTGTCGTGTAGAGCGAGGATACAGAGTGTACGGTCGCGGTTATACAGTGCCGCCACGCCTGGCTGTGTAAGAGACTATTCAACTCACCACCAACTGGTTGCGTACACACCTCCTGAATGGGTCCAGGGGAAACTGAAGGGAATACCTACACATTATGTGGAGGTAAATGGTATATTTAGAGTGTTAGTTGTTGTTGTTGTTGTTCTTCAAACTGTAGCTAGTAAGATATCCCTTCCCCCATTACTTTAGTGGGATTATCTGCACTTTTTCTCTTTTAAATGGCGAGCGAGCTGGTCTAGCTGGAGCAAGCAGAAAATTTAAATTTTCATTTTCTTACGAGCGCTATTGATCCCTAATAGCACAGGTTACCCGTGCTGTCACTCGCTAATAGTAGGCCAACTTTTTTTTTAATCATTTGTTCTGTAGCTAATAGTAACCAAGATAGCTTTACCTCTGCCACTAATTCTAATTACAGATGAACACTATGTTTGTAAGACCTAACTGTAAATGTCTCTTTTTCTGTCTTCGTAGCTCTTTGCCGTTTATTCTGGCATTCTTGCACCCGTGTTAATGTTAACGTTTAAAAGTAGCCTCTGACCTCTTTGAACTTAATGTTGATATCCCCCCTCCCCCCAATTCACGTTGTCTAAGTTAGCCCCCCTCCCCCAGGGTGAAAAGCTGAAAGAAAAATTGTTCTAGAGAACAAACTAGTGTTCTGTACTGTTAATTAATCGACATCCAAATAAGTTGGGACCTACTGTTCATAACACTACCTTTCTTTGTCTCTGCAGCTAGCCCAACGTCCCACGCCCATTCATCGCTGGAAACTTCCTGGTGTGCCTGATGGATTTAAAGTGTCAGTGAAGCGAGATGACATGACTGGCAGCATGCTGAGCGGAAACAAGGTGGGCATATTTTTAAAAAAAACTTGGTACTTTCTGTCTGTATACCCGTGTGTTTGACAACCACTTACCAGTTATTGCAAACTCCCTCTTATTATGTCCCCTCCCACTCCTAGATCCGCAAGCTCGAGTTTCAGTTGGCAGAGGCGCTGCAGCTAGGCTGCGACCACGTCATCACTTGTGGAGGCATACAGTCCAACCATTGCAGGGCTACAGCAGTGGCTTGTCGACAGCTCGGCCTGCAGCCACACCTACTGCTCATGCAGCATGAAGGCATTGTGAGTGAGTGAGTGAGTGCTATGTTTTATGTCTGGGTACTGTGAGATATTTGTCTCATGTGCCATGCCCATTCTTAGCTATCAGTAGGATGACAAATTGGATTTTTTTTTGCCTAAGATATAACAGAATGCATAAATAAAAGGCTCTCCATTATGATGGAATAACTTGTGAAATTCAGCTAAAGGAGTTTAATTTTTTTTAAACTTCAAGATAGCCTTTGCAGCCAAAAAGAAGCTACCAGCTATTTTTCAGGAATACATCTTGCCTTCTGACTGTCCTCAGCAAGGTATTTTCAAGGCTAAGTGCAAGCACTATTCTCTAGAAATATCTGGCAGAGTGGGAGTAACCACAAACTTCATAAGACATGTTAAGGTAATACAACTTTACTAATACTAAGATGTGCTTAGCTGCTGAATCGTGCATAATGTAAAAGCTACTGTGATTTTAAAGTACCGTAGCTAATATAAAATATATGTATATATTGTTTTTGATGGAGGGCCCATCCATCAGTGAAGACAAAAACATCAAGTGAAAAAGATTCATCTAGACAACGAGATCATCAGCTTACACTAGCTCAGGCAGTTCAATCTACAAAAAAGTATGACAAGAAAGACCCTCGCTAAAAAAGAGGTAATGATTTACTTGTAGCTTTTACTGCGCATGACCTTCAGCCTCTATCTACTGTGGAAAGCCCACACTTCAAAGCGTTTGTTTATTTCCTTGAGCCTAAGTACTGTGTACCAACTAGAAAACTCTTTTCCCACAAAATGCTAAGAGATCAATATGAATTGCTGAAAAATAAGGTACTTAAAATGCTTATGGATGCAAATAATATTAGCATAACAATGGATTCGGTCAAATCGTCAAATGAAGTCTTACATTGGGGTGACTTCTCACTACATTTCTGAGTGGAAACTCCACTCGCTGGTGTTGTGCTGTAGACGGTTAAGGGGTCATCACACAGCTGATAGAATCCTATAAGAGTAGAGAATATTGTTAGTGAATTCAAAATTGACGATAGAATCACACATTATTATTACAGATAAAGCTTCAAATATGATGAAAGTTTTTCATTTGCTTGGATTCGAGTTTCATAGTGATGATGGCATCATTGATGAGGCACAATCTGGTGAATGTAGTATCAGATGATCAGGATGATAGTGAGAGTGGCAGTGACTAGTCAGATACTGAGGACGATGCTGATTTTAGCCTTTAGGAAATGCTCACAGCAGAACATCATGGATGCTTCTGACACACTTTACAACTAGTTGTAAAAGATGGTCTAAAAGAAAGTAAGCGAGTCACTAATATTATTTCAAAATGTTCCAAAATAGTTGCTCTTGTTCGGCGATCTACTGTTCTAACTGAAATTTTAGAAGGCGAGAACAGACTGCAAACGGCAACAGAAACAAGATGGAATTCACAACTCAAGATGGTTCATTCTTTCCTAAAAATATCATCTGAAATATTAGATAAAGCTGACCTTCAAATAAAACTGACCACCTTCGAAAGAAGTATGCTTGAAGAGTTAATTAGCATTCTAACCCATTTTAAGGGTGGCCGCACACCGCCTACGCAATTTTTTGTTGATGGTTGCTATGCACGATTACTACTATTGTATACTTACAGGGGCTTCTCTACTACAACACAAGGACACAGTACCTGCCGAAGGAGCCGCTCACTAATTTTAGAGCGAATCTGGAGGAAATATCAGGAAATATCGGGACCTGGTGATAAAACTTTGTAGCACTTTTTTGGAGCGGTGCGGTAAGTTGGAGCTCCGCAATTTGGTGCACTACTAGCCGAGCCGATCCAGTTCAATATTACTTTATGATATATTCGCAATTTTGTCTATTTATAAGATTTGAAAAATTCTCGTTGTAGTGCAGTTCATTTTTTTTGGTTTACTCGTGTATAAAATTGTTGTGCCGTTCTCATTATTAGATTCCAAGAAAAACTGTTACAAAATTTGGAATTTTCATTCCACTCGCAATTCTTAAGAAATAGCCCCACCCCCATATCTCGTACTACGAGTACGCGAGCATTTTTTTTTTCAATTAGTTTGTATTGGTTCTAAAAAGAGCCCGCCTATATCAACAGTAAACAAACATCAATACAACAATAACAAGAGAGTCAGAAGAGAGAGCAGTTTATTGGAGATAGCCATAGGTGAAGGTATTAGATCTGCACAGCTTGGGAAGTCTCCGCTCCGCAGAAATCGAGCCTGGTATATCCATCCGCTTGAGTTCAGGTGCGCAGAGTCCAGAGAACGGCTACTGGAGGAGAGGCAGCCTGGTGCACCTTGCTGGGTGAGGTCAGATGACGTATAGAGAGTTGGATATGAGACAACAAGAAGCTAAACTAAAACACTAGAACTTCGCAAAGTATACTTCTACTACTACTGCGCGATAGTTTCTGCTCACGTATTATCAAATGGTGGGGTATAATTAATGGAATACAGGCGATGCGCGTTGCTATGTGCGGCCACCCTTAAGAAGCCACTGACTTCGTACAGGGTCAAAAAATTCCTTCTGCTTGCTATGTACTTCCATGCATTAAAGGTCTTAGAAAGCACCTTATTAGTCACAGGACTTCAGCAAGTGCATGCCACTCAGCCATGGTAAGTCAACTATTGAGCTCACTAGAAAGTAGACTGGGTATTTTTGAAAGTAACAAATCCTACTGTTTAGCTGCTGTTTGTGATCCTTGATTCAAAGTTCATTGGTGTTCAACCGAAGAGGAAAAGAAAATAATTACTAATGACATAAAAGCTAGAGTAAGCAGACTGCGTTGCTCTGCAGGAAAGGGAAGAATGTAGTCAATGAAGATCAGCCTCCTCCAACTAAAAAGTGTAAATATTTGAAGACTAAACTATTTAGTTATCTTGAAGCTGAAGGCAGTAGTTCAAATGGAAAAGATGATGATGAGGTGGATCATTACATGCACCTTCCCTGCTTGAAAATGAAGGCAAATCCACTAGAATTTTGGCTTAAAGAAGCTCAAACATACCAATTTCTATCTAAAATTGCTGAATCTACTTTAGGTATTCCAGCATCATCCGCAGCAGCTGAAAGATTATTCAGTATTGCTGGGAAAGTGTATTGTCCTGAAAGGTGTCATTTATCGGACAATAAATTTGAACAACTAATGTTTATTAGACCAAATATTAGTAACTTTATTAATAAAGTAATTTCCTTTTTGTTTATATTGAATTATGTAATTTTCAATGTTCTTTCACAAATAAAATGAATAATAAAGAATTTCAACTTCTGAATAGAGCTTGAGCTTGGACTTAAGCCTTTAAATAAAGACTTGAGCTTGGACTTAAGCTCTTAATTACGGGGCTTGACCCAACACTGCTTGAGGGCAGGGACACTTAGTGTCCCTCCAGTTGCACTTAGTATTCTGTTGTTAGAACAGTCGCTACGTTCTAAATTAGTTAGGTGCTGCGCAGCCGTCGTGAACTACCATTTTTAGGGTCCTTCAGGCCCTAAGTAGCGACCTCGTTGCGCTCGGGAATGCTACAACCTAAAACCTTCAGGACCCTAAAACAGTAGTTCCCTCCGAGGCACCACCAAACTATTATGTAACAGTCAGTACTTACGGCTCAACTGGTGAGAACATGGCTATCTTTATCAAACCATTGCCGACAGTTTTATTAGTTCAAGCTAAGAAATTGTTAAGAATCTCATTCGCTTCCCTAGATAGTCTTATAGCCTTACTGATTGTTAATGACTTCATATTTGTTTTTCTTCAGAGATAAGTCTGATAGTTATTCGTCATCATATCAAACCACCACACGTACTTGTTCGTACTGATTTCAGACTGGAAAAATTAGTGAACTGAGTTTTATTTGTATGTGTACAGGATCCCAGTAAAGTTGGTTGCCAGGGCAATGTTCTCCTTGACCGTGCCATGGGTTCTACTATAGTCCTGCTGCCCCAACTGTCCGAAGAAGGAGTTCCTGCTATGGAGAGCAAACTGGAGGACTACAAGAAGCATCTGGAGTAAGGTCAACCCGGAGAATGGGTTCAATTTATTGAAATTGTTTCTTTCTGAACTCCAGGAAGTCTGGTGCCACACCTTACCTAATTCCTTTTGGTGGATCCAATGCTATTGGTGGTTGGGGCTACATTGATGCTTTTCAGGAGCTGATGGACCAGGTATGTAGCTATGTACAGAAGGTGGTCCAAGCTACACTTCTCTGCCCCTCTTTAGGTGTTGTTGTTGTTGTTGTTGTTTTGTGGGTTTTTTTGGCAACACAACTTTAGGACACACCCATATAGGTGGGTCGAGGCTAATCTATATAATAATACGTTTGTGTGTCAGTAACGACGACGACCGATGGTGCGTGTGTGTTCATGAATAATTCATAAGCTTTGGGTGGATTGGTAAGGCATCGTCATCCCACGGTGGGTAAAGTGTCGTCATCTTCAGTAGAAATTGCTGGTTAATTCTAAAAGTGGGTGCAATAGGCGATGGAAGGTGGTGTAAGTTTCAAAAAGGGAGGCAAAAGTACAAAAGAAAGTAAAAGGTGATTAATCGTAACTAAAAAACCGGGAAGAATCGGCGAGGTAAGGCCGTGTAGGTTTAAAGTGGAAGGGAAGAGAAGGCAAAAAGGTGAGCGATTAATTGTAACTAAAAAGTGGGTGGAATCGACGAGTAAAGGCGGGGGTTGGACAGAAATTCAAAAGCAGGAAAGATAGGAAAAGAGGACTCCATGACTCAAGAAGAAGAGCTGAAGAAAGGAGAGGTGGGGTATAAAAAAGCTTAGATAGTTCAGATAAAAGAGAGCAGAAGAGGGAAACTTATATGTAACCTCAACCAATGGTAGAGAATGGTAACTGAAAGATAACTTGTGCTACTGCATTCTTACTACTTTGCAATACATTAAGCGCCACTATGTGGCGGGGTACTTGCTAGTATTTGTAAATGTGCTCTAACTTATTTGTTATTACTATGCAGTATTTGGTGATAATACGAACAATTGAGATTGATGGCTTACAGTATTCCTTTAGGGAGAACCCGTAAGATACCGGAGTCTATGTTATCATGGCAGCTAGAACTAACCAAATGAATAGTGAGTAGCGGGTCAATTTTATGACGTTGTGGGTTACATGTGATCTCTAATCTCAAGGCATCGATCAATTGTACGTGGTTTCTAGCTTGCACAATACCACAGGTAACTTTACGAGGTTCCTTGAACTGTAGGCTTAATGAGCAACTCCCGTTTGAGCGTTTCTTTCCCTTTACTTTAATCTGACATGGTTGCTTGCTCGTGTGTGATCGTGCAGGGACTTCACTGTGACTACGACGACATTGTCGTGGCAGCATGCAGTGGTGGCACTCTCTCTGATCTGGCCATTGCTAACTACTTGACAGGATCCAAACTGAGGTAGGTTCAAAGTTCGATGCAATTGTGGTGTGTTCATGTGTTAGGCCATGAACTGAATTGCCGTAGTCCACAACTCAATCTATAGTTCCTACCAAGCCACTGGAGTTGATACTCCATTTAGAGTTCTTGATTCTATGCTAGATATCTTCATGATATATAGTATTTTAGGTTCTGACCCATGTGGCAACTTGTATGTATGTCTGTGCGTGCATGTCCAGGGTTCACGGTGTGTGCGTGAGTGATGATTCTGACTTTTTCCTGGGATACATTGATGAGCAGTTGAAGGATTTTGGCATAGATGTGAGAGCTAGTGACATAGCCAGTGTAATAGACGGGTACCAAGGTCGCGGATACGGACTGAACACAGACAGCGAGCTTGGTACGTTTGATAATGTTTTATTCCTATGTGTTTTGGTTGTGTATTTATAGTTGTTGTTTTATTGTTTTTTGTTGTTGTTGTTTTGTTTGTTTGATGTTGATTTGTTTGTTGTTGTGTTTGTTGTTGTTGTTACTGTGTAGTTGAGTTGCGAGACATTATGTGTTCCACTGGCCTGTCTCTGGATCCATGTTACACTCTTAAGGGAGTGAGGGGAATGCTGGGAGAGATGAACTCTAACCCGACACGCTTCAAGGGAACTCGCATACTCTACATCCATACAGGTCAGTGTCACAGTAGTGGTTCTGATGTGATAACCCTATGCAAACTGTAGTGTCTTGGGCCGAACAAACACTACCCCGTCGCTTTAGTTAATCACTACTTAAGTAATTTATTAGTATCATCAAATGTTACTTGTCCTAAAGAATGAATAGAAAGCATAAGGTGCATGATTAAGTAGTGATGAAGTAATGACATCATAGAAACCATAAACCACATGTGATGAATATACTTACTAAGTAAACTATACTACAGAAACCCTTTACCAAATATGAAAACCCTTTACCAAATATGGCTGTAACATGTAAAGTGTATATTCCCATCGTAATACTTGTCCAACATGGTTGGTTGGTCAATATCTTGTGCAAATAATTTTGTAACAGGTTGTTTGTATTGGCCACACCATCTATGTGCCGTTATCTCTTCTGTGTTTTGCAATTGCAGAGGTAGGATTGTTTCCAAGTTGTGGCTATTTGTTTAATTTCATTTTAACATAAGTTAGACACCATCACATTTTCATAGCCTGTGTAAATTGCCGTACATATTTGACTTGTAAATGCTGTATGTATATGCCCATCTCGTTTCCTTTTAGGTGGTATTTTCGGATTATACGATGGTAAAATCAATGACACTCTCACCAGTGCATCAGCTGCCAGTCGAGTTCTGGACTACAGAGAAGTCATTCCTGACTGACCTAACTCTTTATTTTTTATTATTTTTTAAGCTTTTGTTGTAATTTTTATTACTGTGTTTTTATTATTAATCATCCATCAATGGAAATGTATTGTAGACTCAGAGGTTCAGGCAAAATGTGTTAATTAATAGAGGACACCACACTAGTCGTGTCTGAGGCTTTGGTTCACAATGTAACTGGAGGGAAAAAAGTGAAGATAACTATGTAAATTAAGTCAGACAGCAATCATAGAAGAATGGTGGGCAGTCTGGTAGTGCATAAAAGTGTCCTTGCAGTGAATCGCTACAAGCTTAAAGATGAACTTCTGAACTTTGTCTTGTACAAATTGTAGTCAGTGTAGGAAAAAGTTGTGTTTGCAAACTCCTCCATTTTCCCCACTATTCAAAAATTACAATCTTAAATTAGCTAAAGCTGACATGTTTGAATAAAAAAAATTGCTACAAGAGTTACAATGTCTTGCCTATTATAATACATAGTAAAAAAACAAAAAGAAACTACCATGAATATTTTTCATGAATTTTAAACATCTTTTCCATGTGCAGTATGGAGACTGCCGCTGCTCTGTTGTTGGGGTATGGGGCTAGGGTGCAGAGTGTGCGGGTGCAGTTATACAGTGCCACCAAGAATCGTTGTGCAAGAAATAGAAGACTAAGAGACTATTCAACTCACCACCAACTGGTTGCCTACACGCCCCCTGAATGGGTCCAGGGAAAACTGAAGGGAATACCTACACATTATGTGGAGGTAAAGGGTAGATTTAGAGTGTTAGTTGCCGTTGTTGTTGCAGTTCTTAGCATCATTTCTTCTTCCAATGAGGACTAGCTAGGGTCACGCACTGTAAATTCAAAATAAACAATTAGTTGGGAGCTATTGGCACCATTGTTCATCTCTGCAGCTAGCCCAGCGTCCCCACGCCCATTCATTGGAAGCTTCCTAGCATGTCTGATGGATTCAGAGTGTCAGTGAAGCAAGATTACATGACTGGCAGTATGTTGGGTGGAAATAAGGTAGGTTTATAGACTCGTGTACTTTCTCTATGTATGTGTGGGTTTGACCACTCTCCCACGCCAAGGTTTGAAAGCTCGTGTTTTTGCTGACAGCGGCGTTGCAGCTAGGCTGTGACCACGTCATCACTTGTGGAGGCATACAGTCCAACCATTGCAGGGCTACAGTAGTGGCTTGTCGACAACTCGGCCTGCAGCCTCACCTACTGCTCAGGCAGCACGGAGGCATTGTGAGAGAGTGAGTGAGTACAGATATTGTAGCAAGGCTGGGTATGTGTGAGATCTGTCTCATGTGCCACACCCATTCGTAACTGTTGTTGGACCAAGTTGGATTAAATGATAAAACAAAGTGTGTATTATGTCTGAAAGAAGTAGTATCGGGGAGGAAGGGGGGCAAATAATGTCCACTGTGTTCAGGTTGTCCGCTTTTTTTAATATCCTTTGTAAGAGGATTCACTGCATTTTGGCTTAGCCTATAACCAGCTGCTTGATTGTCACTCCTCTATAGTAGTACATTCCATATGTCATTAGTTCAAACTCGTTTCAGACTGGCTAAATAGTGAGAGTCAAAATGTGCATTACAGTTGGTAAAGTATGTCATACTGACCCGAGTTTTATGTATGAATGCAGAATCCTAATAAAGTCGGTTGCCAGGGCAATGTTCTCCTTAACCGTGCCATGGGTTCTACTCTAGTCCTGCTGCCCCCACTTTCTTTTCAAGGAGAAGGAGCTCCTGGTTTGGAGAACAAGTTGGAGAAATACAAGAAATATGGAGTAAGGTCAACCCACGGAATAATATATTGTATTTATGAAAACTGTTCTTTCTGAACTCCAGAAGTCTGGTGTCACACCTTACCTGATTCCTATAGGTGGATCCAATGCCATGGGTGCCTGGGGCTACATAGAGGCTTTCAAGGAACTAATGACCCAGGTACGTATCTTACAATTGATGCAGTCCAGCAATATAAAGATTCTTCACCCAATCCTCTCTATTAGATAAGTACTATCACCAATGCATTTATTATTATTATTTTTTTTTTTTAAATACTCCTGTGGGTTATTTTGGCAGCACCACTGTAGGACACACCCATACAAGTGGGTGGAAACTCCAGATATGAGTGAATTACTAGGCCTGTTTGCTATGACTAATGCGGTATTGGAAGTCGAGAAGAATAAAGTTACTTTCTTCTGTAGTTCAAATAGAACAGGGTCCCTTTGGAACCCACAAAGACAGAGAAGGGTCTAGGCTATCATGGCAGCTAGAGCTAACTGAATTGGTGAGTAGGTTTGATTCAATGATGATGTGTGATCTCTTATCTCAAGGCACAATGCCTCGTTGAGTATTTTTAGGATTAACTGTAAACTTAACAAACAGCTCCCTTCAACAGTCATCTCCCTTCACTTTAATCTACGTGGTTGCTTGCTCGTGTGATTATGCAGGGAGTTTACCATGACTATGATGACATTGTCGTGGCAACGGGGAGTGGTGGCAGTCTGTTTGGTCTAGCCGTTGCAAATTACTTGACTGGATCCAAACTGAGGTAGGTGCAAAGTTCAATCTACCGTGTGTATTTACATGTGTTAGTGTGTTATGCATGTCGTTTTGTTATGTGTGTGACAACCCTGTGGTTAATGTTGTACGTGTGTGTGTGCATCCAGTGTTCATGGTGTGTGCATGTGTGATGATGCGGACTACTTTCTTGGCCATATTGATGAGCACTTGAGAAAATTTTTAGCATAGATGCAAGAGCTAGTACAGCTCTGACAAGTAACTGTTTCAGTGTAGAAACATTGAGAAGAATACTGTTTGCAGTCCATCACCTTCCGAAGAACATGCCGAACTATTGACATAGCCAGTGTAATAGAAGGGTACAAAGGTCGCGGATATGGACTGAACAAAGATAGCGAGCTTAGTAAATAGAGTTTATTTGTATCTTTTTTGCAGTTGTTGTTTTTGTTTATGATGTTGGTTGCTTTTTGATAATTCTTTTCAATATATTATAATTATGTAATTTGTTTTTTGCATTTTGTGTTGTGTTTGTTGTTGTTTTGTTTGTTGTTGATTTATTTGTTGTTACTGGGTGTTGTTATTATGTTTGTTGTTGTTGTTATTATGTTTGTTGTTGTTGTTATTATGTTTGTTGTTGTTATTGTTACTGTGTAGTTGAGTTGCGAGACATCATGTGTTCCACTGGCCTGTCTCTGGATCCATGTTACACTCTTAAGGGAGTGAGGGGAATGCTGGGGGAGATCAACTCTAACCCGACACGCTTCAAGGGAATTCGCATACTCTACATCCATACAGGTCAATGTGTCACAGTAGTGGTTCTGACATTGATTACCCTTTACCTAACATGACTGTGAGAGGAAAAGTGTAGCATTCTGTCATTGTACAAAGCTAGTTAATGTCTAAACGGACACTCAACCATGTGGGGGTATTGTGCACAATTCCGATAATTTGGTAAAGGGTTAGTTGTATTGGCCACGCTTTCTATTTGTTGATGTGTGCTGTCTTCTCTTTTGTGCGTGTGTGTGTGCAAGTGCCGGGGTGGAGCCTCAGTTGTTTCCAAGGTTTTGGCTATTGGTGTAATTTATTTTCACTGCCTAACTAACTGCCAATTCTATTTTAGGTAACATGTCGCTGGAGCTGGTAAAGGGTAGAAAGATGGTCCAGTTGGAATGTCTTCGTCAGCATTTCGAGTTTTGAATGAGAAAATAACGAGTGTTGTTTTGGTTAACTAAAACTAAAGAAAATTAATTTTAGTTACACCTGATTACAACCTACTATGATTCTTCATAGCAGCTAAGTAAATTGTTTGGCTAAGGCAAACTGTTGGACAGCAGTCTGTGGTTGCTCGACTATCTAGCCCAGCCCCCCTCCCTTAACAAAAAAGCAAAACTAAAACTAAAACTAAAAATTGAAGTTAGTATACTTAAAAAACTAAAAGTAAAACTAAAAATGGAAGTTTATATTTCAAAAACTAAAAGAATTGAAATTAGTACATTGGAAAAACTAAAACTAAATTGTAGTCTTTACTAGTGAAAAACCAAAACTAAAAATTAATTTTGCAATATTTTGTCAAAAAACTATAACTAAAACTAAAATGTAAATGTTCAACCAAAACAACATTAAAAATAACCAAGCAAGAACAGCAAATTGAAGGTAGAGAAGTTTGCAAGCCAGGCCAGAGTAAGTCAAGTCACAATATGCATTTGTTGTTGTTTTTAATTGTTTGTAGTTGCTGTTGTTGTTTTGTTCTTTTGTTATTGCATTGTTTATTTGTCCCTAGGCTATGACACTTTATTTCAACACTTGGAAATCATTGGGGGGGGGTACTCTAGAAACTAGAGAAACCTTTGTGGGAGACATTATCAAGGAAGCCCAGCGATTCAAGCACAGGAAACTAGTGCAGCAGCTGGAGGAATGGAAGACTAACCTCAAGACTGGCTTTAATGGCAGTCACCTAAACAACAAGTTAATGGATAATGAATGGGCGGGCGTTGACCATATTCCGTTTATTTCAAACGATCCTTTCCAACTGTAAAGTACGACTATGGCGACTGCTCTACTGTCGTGTAGAGCGAGGATACAGAGTGTACGGTCGCGGTTATACAGTGCCGCCACGCCTGGCTGTGTAAGAGACTATTCAACTCACCACCAACTGGTTGCGTACACACCTCCTGAATGGGTCCAGGGGAAACTGAAGGGAATACCTACACATTATGTGGAGGTAAATGGTATATTTAGAGTGTTAGTTGTTGTTGTTGTTGTTCTTCAAACTGTAGCTAGTAAGATATCCCTTCCCCCATTACTTTAGTGGGATTATCTGCACTTTTTCTCTTTTAAATGGCGAGCGAGCTGGTCTAGCTGGAGCAAGCAGAAAATTTAAATTTTCATTTTCTTACGAGCGCTATTGATCCCTAATAGCACAGGTTATCCGTGCTTTAAGCCTATGGCTCCTCCTAATCTGTTTAATACGTGTAGAACTTCTGCGTTAATGAGTGGCATAGTCTCCAACTTTTAACTACTCGAACTGTACGTTTCCAAGGCTAGATTTGCACACAATGCACACTTACCCATACTATTTCACTTAGCTACCGTTGTGTTTTCACTTAGTTACGTGCTATTTCACTTTCCCCGTGCAATTTTATTTGAACAGCGATTTTCCCCATATATTTTTAATGGGGCTTTTACGTGCTGTACTATTAATATAGTAATTTGCTTTTAGATTTGTTTGTGCTATTCTTTAGCAACATACAATATTTATGCACACGCACACATACTTGTTCACTGGGTTTACCAGCACAAGGCTTACTTAGTATTCTCTTTTTTAACTGGACTATTGGACAATGGATTTTTAGGTGTGAGCAATTTCTTTGTTAGGGCGTGTAGCTATGACAACTGTGTTAACCAAGATAGCTTAATCTCCGCCACTAATTTGAATACAGATGAACTCTAGGTTTGTAAGACCTAACTGTGAATGTCTCTCCTTTTCTGTCTTCGTAGCTCTTTGCCGTTTTTTTATTCTGGCATTCTTGCACCCGTGTTAATGTTAACGTTTAAAAGTAACCTCTGAACCTCTTTGAACTTAATGTTGATATGTCCTCCCCCCAAATTCACGTTGTCTAAGTTAGCCCCCCTCCCCCAGGGTGAAAAGCTGAAAGAAAAATTGTTCTAGAGGACAAACTAGTGTTCTGTACTGTTAATTAATCGACATCCAAATAAGTTGGGACCTACTGCTCATAACACTACCTTTCTTTGTCTCTGCAGCTAGCCCAACGTCCCACGCCCATTCATCGCTGGAAACTTCCTGGCGTGCCTGATGGATTTAAAGTGTCAGTGAAGCGAGATGACATGACTGGCAGCATGCTGAGCGGAAACAAGGTAGGCTTATAGACTCGTGTACTTTCTCTATGTACGTGTGGGTTTGACCACTCTCCCACGCCAAGGTTCGAAAGCTGGAGTTTCTGCTGGCAGAGGCACTACAGCTAGGCTGTGACCACATCATCACTTGTGGAGGCATTCAGTCCAACCATTGCAGGGCTACAGCAGTGGCTTGTCGACAACTGGGCCTGCAGCCTCACCTACTGCTCAGGCAGCATGGAAGCATTGTGAGTGAGTGAATACAGATATTGTAGCAAGGCTGGGTATATGTGAGATCTGTCTCATGTGCCACACCCATTCGTAACTGTTGGTTGGACCAAGTTGGATTAAATGATAAAACAAAGTGTGTATTATATCTGAAAGAAGTAGTATCGGGGGAGGGGGTAAATAAATGTCCCCTTTTTTGGAATATCCTTTGTATTTTGGCTTAGCCTAAAAGCAGCTGCTTTATTGCCACTCCTCTATAGTATTTAATAAAGTCATTATAGTATGTCCACGTTGAGTTCGCACGACCACAAATGTGGCAAAAGAGGAATGCACTTGGCGAAACCGGAAACCAATTAAGGTCACATGACAGTAGTAGCTCAAATGTTGACGCCCACAGTAAAAATGGGGCGGGTCTAAGGTGCGCATTATTACTGTAAGTTTACTTGTTGAACTGAAAAAGAAGCTATGGCAGTTTCTTCCGCACCTGTATTCAATATATGCCCGGTTATAACTAATCACTCGTAGTTTATCATTTATATGAGCTTCTAGTTGTGCGCAAAACTGGCTGAAGGTTGTGGAGGGTGATCCGGAGCTACTAAATCATGTAGCACAAATCTTCGAGAAAAAGAACCGCAGGACCGCAGCTGAATGCATCCTCAAGTAAGTCTGACTGTTATGTGCTTAAGCGTGTATTTAAACTCTATTCTTACTTTCTTGGTGTGACGAACTTCTGAAGTACTCAACAGTAATGTGAAGAATCCAGTACATCACCTACACCTTTAGCTATGGTCACACACATTCCAGTATTACTTTGTCCTTCACACTGAATCATTCATATCATTTTATTCATGATTTTACTATATTTTCTATCTACTACAATTTTTTTTTTATTATACAAAAAAAAAATTGACATATAGTTAATATAATTTTATGATGACATGAAATTGTGGTAGCTACAAGCAGCAGTTGAATGTGGAGGGTGGTAAATAGCATCCCCATAACCATAGAGAACTGTACCTATATAGACATAAGGAGTAATGGACAGCTAAAGCATAAATAGTGGCATATAGAGTCTATGATGAATTATATATCTTATTATCTTGGTCAGCAAACAGTAAATTGGCTGAGTTTCTAAATATATAGGCCCTATTTAAACTGGTAAGAAAATCTGAGTGGACAAGCAACCTGTGTTACAAACGTACCTCACATTGTAGCAACCAGAATATCAAGCAGAAGGGTAGAAAAGAAGTCTGTCTCTGTTGTACTGAGCACGTGGTTGGCCCAGTTTGAGGGTGTGACTAAATCCCGCCGTGTGTAGCGCGGGAAACGTGTGGTTTTATTTATTCCCATAGACGTTTGTGTTGAGTTTGAAACTGCACTTTCCTGCCAGTTCTGAAGTTTTTAAAGAGACTTTTCTGGACCGCTTCAACACAAGCTTTCGAATGGTACAAACCCCGGAAGCGTAGCTAATTCCGTTCAAAAGTTATTAATGGTATTTACAGTGCCAACTCAACTTGGACATACTATAGTTCAAACTCATTTCAGACTGGCTAAATTAGTGAGATTCTATTAAATGTGCATTTCAGTTGGTAAAGGATGTCATATTGACCAGAGTTTTATGTGTGTACAGGATCCCAGTAAAGTTGGTTGCCAGGGCAACATTCTCCTTGACCGTGCCATGGGTTCTACTATAATCCTGCTGCCCCCTCTTTCTTTTAAAGGAAAAGAAGGAGCTCCTGGTTTGGAGAACAAGTTGGAGAAATACAGGACATATCTGGAGTAAGGCCATCCCATGGAATATAATATACTGTATTATGGAAACAAATTATTTCTGAACTTCAGAAAGTCTGGTGCCACACCTTACCTGATTCCTATAGGTGGATCCAATGCCATGGGTGCCTGGGGCTACATAGAGGCTTTCAAGGAACTAATGACCCAGGTACGTATCTTACAATTGATGCAGTCCAGCAATATAAAGATTCTTCACCCAATCCTCTCTATTAGATAAGTACTATCACCAATGCATTTATTTGTTTATTTATTTATTTATTTATTTATTTTTACTCCTGTGGGTTATTTTGGAAGCACCACTGTAGGACACACCCCTATAAGTGGGTGGAGACTCTAAATATGTGAGTGAATTACTAGGCCTATTTGATACGACTAATACGGTACTGGGAGTTCATAAGCAGAATAGAGATTGAGTTACTTTCTTCTGTAGTTCAAATAGAACTGGGTCTCTTTGGAACCCACAAAGACAGAGAAGGGTCTAGGCTATCATGGCAGCTAGAACTAACTGAATTAGTGAGTAGGTTTGATTCAATGATGATGTGTGATCTCTTATCTCAAGGCACAATGCCTAGTTGAGTTTTTTTTACCAATAACTGTAAGTCTAAGGAACAGCTCCCTTGAATAGTCCTCTCCCTTGAATAGTCCTCTCCCTTGAATAGTCCTCTCCCTTGAATAGTCCTCTCCCTTGAATAGTCCTCTCCCTTGAATAGTCCTCTCCCTTGAATAGTCCTCTCCCTTGAATAGTCCTCTCCCTTCCCTTTAATCTAACTTGGTTGCTTGCTCATGTGTGAATATGCAGGGAGTTCACCATGACTACGATGACATTGTCGTGGCAACGGGGAGTGGTAGCACTCTGTTTGGTCTAGCCGTTGCAAATTACTTGACGGGATCCAAACTGAGGTAGGTGCAAAGTTCTATCTACCGTGTGTATTTACATGTGTTAGTGTGTTATGCATGTCGTTTTTGTTGTGTGTGTGACAACCCTGTGGCTAATGTTGTACGTATGTGTGTGCGTCCAGGGTTCATGGTGTGTGCGTGTGTGATGATGCGGACTACTTTCTCGGCCATATTGATGAGCACATGAAAATTTTTGGCTTAGATGTGAGAGCTAGTGACATAGCCAGTGTAATAGAAGGGTACAAAGGTCGCGGATACGGACTGAACACAGACAGCGAGCTTGGTAAATAGCTTAAATGTTCAAATCCCAATTTTGTTAACCCTCAGCATGCGCGAGAGGGTTATAGTAGTCATCCCAGTCTGTCTGTCTGCCATGCTCTGATTTTGGAGATTACTGACAATTAACTGTTGATTTAGGTATGAACTTACTCAGAATGACGATTTAAGACTTTTTATTGTGCTACTTTTTTTAATGTCGGGCTGATTCTTGAGAAGACACGAAGCTTCAGCTCCACATAGGTACCAGCTTTTGTGGGTAATGCCCCCTAGCATCCACGTCATAATCACGTGAGCAAATAATTTCTTGCAGCCAGTGATGTAGTTTGCTTTATGCTCAGTGAAGTTAACGGAGTTGAAAGAAGTGAAGTTTCGCATTGAAAATGTACGTATACCGGTGAGTGTTTCTGTCTAGTTTAGCTTCTTCTCTTATGAAGACAGCGTTTCCATGTACCATTTTCATTGCTCGAGTTATATTGATGCCTCATTAAAATGGCTAACAGATTGCTTGTTCTTTTAGAAGGAGATTATTATTGTAATAGCTAAGCAGTGTTTAATAGCGCTGAGGGTTTGCACCTTTGGTGCTTCATTTTATTTGTATCTTATTTGCAGTTGTTGCTTTTGTTTTATGATGTGGGTTGGCTTTTTGATAATTCTTTTCCATATATTATTATTTACCGTGTAGTTTGTTGTTTTGTGTGTTGTTGTGTTTGTTATTGTTGTTACTGTGTAGTTGAGTTGCGAGACATCATGTGTTCCACTGGCCTGTCTCTGGATCCATGTTACACTCTTAAGGGAGTGAGGGGAATGCTGGGGGAGATGAACTCTAACCCGACACGCTTCAAGGGAACTCGCATACTCTACATCCATACAGGTCAGTGTGTCACAGTAGTGGTTCTGACATTGATTACCCTTTACCTAACATGACTGTGAGAGGAAAAGTGTAGCCATTCTGTCATTGTACAAAGCTAGTTAATGTCTAAAAGGGCACTCAACCATGTGGGGGTATTGTGCACAATTCCGATAATTTGGTAAAGGGTTAATTGTATTGGCCACGCCTTCTATTTGTTGATGTGTGCTGTCTTCTCTTTTGTGCGCGTGTGTGTGTGTGTGTGCAAGTGCCGGGGTGGAGCCTCAGTTGTTTCCAAGTTATGGCTATTGGTGTGATTCATTTTCACTGCCTGTGTAGATATATTTGACTTGTAGATGCTGTATGTATATGCCCGTCTCGTTTCCTTTTAGGTGGTATTTTTGGATTATATGATAGTAAAATCAACGACACTCTCACCAGTGCATCAGCTGCCAGTCGAGTTCTGGACTACAGAGAAGTCATTCCTGACTGACCTATCTCTTTACTTTTATTTATTTTATTTTATTTTATTTTTTAATTTATTATTACTATTTTATTTTTTCATTTTTTATGCATCACTATCATCCATTAATGGAAATTTATTGTAAAGTTAAGTGAAGTGGTTTCAGATCACATGTCTGTCTGAGATTTACCATGTCACTGTCTGAGATTATATTTGGAAGGGGAGGGGATTGGTGTAGAAAGTAAGTCGGGTAACAACCATTGATGGGTAGTTTGGTCATGTGTGATGGGACAAGAAGCCATATTGGTATTCTTATAGTGAATTACTAGAGGCAAAAATGATGGATGTGTCCTGTAATTTCAATATAAAACTTACTATCTTGCATTATAGTAGGTTTAAGATAACACAAATGATTCTCCCAGAAATGAAATATTTGAATTTATTATCTTAACAGTTACAATATTAAAAATATTTACTATGACTATTTTACGTAGAAAAAGGAAACGATGGATTATGAAAAGCAGTTTTAACATTAAAGTAGTGAGCAGGGGGACACAACAGCTCAGCTAGAACTCATGATATTTTGTAATCTTTTTTGACTTTTCATTAGTTATTAATACAATATTTTAAAAAAAGATGAAAAGTACTGGTATTTTAAATAATGACGGTGGGAAAAATAAGACAAGAAAAGTAACACAAATCAAATGTCATCACTTAAAATTAGTGAGTGGAAGAAGTCCTGAAAGCTGCTGAAACGTGTTGGCAAAAAAAAAAAAAAAAAAAAAGCAATGGTATAGGGAAAGGGAGGGAGCAAGAGAATGACTATTGACTAGAATGGTCGGATATAAAAATAATGTAATGCAGAGGAAAGTCTGCCCAAGAGTCTCTCTGTCTCTTCTGCTGGAGACGGAACTTGTTAGAAATTCTTGAAAGGAGCTATGTCTTGCTCTCTAAGTGAAGGAATGTTGAACCACCCATCCTCGGGGTAGCGCTCAAAGTTGCGCGTATCTCCCGGGTGGGTCACTCTCGGAACTATCGGAGGCTGCAAGTCACAATTAGATACGCAATTAGTAATTACACCTAAACATTTCCCATTACATATTACATGTTAAACTCACACCATGTTGATTAACATCAACATTTTTTTTCAATGCAGCCAAACCTGAAACTCTTGCAATTCAACTTTTTTTTTTTATGCTTTATTCTGCCTTTTATTTTAATAGCACATTACTCCTGAAGTATTTTTAGCTAGCCTTTGTTTATTCTGGCTTCTCATTTCTTCATTCCACCAAATGCACCGAACACACCGAACACTTCAATAATATTCTAAATTCCACCATTAGTTAGTCAACATCTTACGAGTAATTCTATGTTAACATTTCACCAGAATTCCTTCCACACATGTAATAAATGACTCTATATAGCTTTGAGAATTTGAATCATTTAATTTGTGCCAACTCTTCTTTACTGCTATTTGGTAACCGGTAAGCATATCTAATCGTGTAGAATACCCTTCCAAAAAATATCCCCCCCCCACCCCACTCAGCTTCAATACTATCATCATCAGAGCTCACACACAAGCCTAACTCAAACCCACTGAATTGTCTCCTACACTAACAAACTACAACCACACCCACTGACTGACCACTAGCTTCCTTTGAAGAACTGCATCCCAATCCAGAGACTTGAACCACTTGTGCTGCTTGACATCCTCCACTCCGTGCTACAGCCACAAGTAAAAGAATAATCACAAATAATAAAACAAATAATGATACTAGCAAATACCCCGTCTCACAGGGGCGGGTGCTTGATGAAGGGGCGTTTGCTAATTAAGAATGAAGTAGCATCTTTTTACTACACCACTTTACCAACTCAGTTCAGCTTTATGAACACACACACACCCGTTGTCATTACAGACGACACTTTACCCAACCAGCCCAGCTAATGAATTATTCATGAACATGCACAGTCACCTTGGTTGTTACTCTCTAAAAATATGGAAACAAGAAATGTTAAAGCTAAAGTGTTTAATTCGAAAGAGTAGCATTACAAAACTTGCCCAAATTGAGAATGGTGATTTCAAGTTCAGAACTTGCTATTTGTCAACTTCAAAAGTTCTGAACGTTGTCAAACAAGTCAAACACATGCGACTTAGCTTGACTTTAGTCTTTCTTGATTCTAACTTTTTCTAGAAATCCTAATTGTTTTTACATTTTGAAATTTTTTTTTTTTTTTTAATTTAGTGATTTAGGGTTGTAGAACCACCATCTCAATTTGGGCAAGTTTTGTACTGCTCCTTTAGAATTAACACTTTGGCTTTATAATTCCTTGTTTCCTTATTTTTAGAGCAGCCCAAATTTTTTTTCAACACTCATGAAATATTGTTGTTGTTTTTTCACAACTAGTTTCCCACTTTTTTTTTACAATCTTTGCCATAGTCACTCTTCATCTTTGTATGTCATTTCAGTTCCATTATGCTTTACTACATCATCTTAGTCTCAACTGCCCACTTTTCAACATTCACATTACCTTTATCCACGACAGCTTCTAACACAACTACAAAACGTTTACTTCTGAGACAATCTATGCCAAGCATTTACTGTTTTCTCCAACGGCTGCTGCAAAGAAGACACAGTGATCCACACTACTCTTTTTTTCTCTCTCCCTGCACTAAGGACAAACATGTCAGCATAAATGAAAAAAGGCGTGTCACTTGTTGAGCCGCTCAAAATGGCGTAAAATCTCAGGAGGCTAGGATGCTTCTTCGTGACACAACTGTATGTTGGGGGGGGGGGGGGGGGGGGGGGGGGGGAACGAAGGGGCGTGGACCTATGTTGGAAAAGTACTGATTTATGCTATTGGTAGCCCCAGAAATGATCACAGTTTTCCTCTAGGCTGGTTCAAGGAGAAGAAGAAGTTGATGATATGGAGAAATTAGATTTTTTATAACTTTTAGTTTTTTTGTACTCTGTGGGTTAGAATAAATATATAGCATCATTAGAGACTCCAAAAGACAACTAATCACTGTTGTTGTTGTTTTAATTATTGTTGACTGAAACCAGATGTAATGTGAATTGAATTTGTATTATCTCTATGGGAAAGGGGTGGTCAACCCTAAATAGAGAGAGCTACATCACTCTCTGATGCTTTATCACTACATTGGTTTAATGTGCCAGGTTTTGAATCCTCAGTTCACTGTATTTAGAATTGTACACCATCTGCTACCAGTGGTTGGTATGAAATTGAACCGCAACCAAGACCCAACTATACCATCTGTATATTTTCATAACATTGCTGCGGCTCATCACTTATGTCACTTCATACCACCACAGCACATTGTATTACATTACACACACACACACACACACTACCTGCCCCTGATATGAAATGACCCCTTCCTCCCTATAGACTAAGCACTAATGAAGATTCATGATCGTTTCCTTTCTCTCTCTCAACATGGCATCCCTGTTCATCAACCTTCCAGTCCCTGACAAGAGCGTGTGCTCTACCACAATGAGTTGGTGAGAGAGAGAGAGCATTTCTTCCCAGCTAATGATTATGCATCATTAAAAATAATGCCTACAAGAATTCTGTTTATTACCTCACCCCCCCCCCCCCCCCCCACTGAATCTCATAAATACTTGCACACACACACACACACACACACACACACACACACACACACACACACACACACACACACACACACACACCACTGTCGTGTTGACCTACCTTCAAGCTACCCAGCCTTCTAGTGACATCCCTCACTAGCAACTTCTTGATCAAATCTTTAGAGTTGGTGTCTAAGTGTCTGGACCAATCTATCTTCCCTTCCAATATCTTCTCGTAGATTCTGAACGGGTGCTCGTCAAAGAAAGGAGGATACCTGCAGGGGCAACCACTTAACCAGTGATCTGTCACATGACTGTCATGTGATCAGAAACTCACCCCACGAGCATCTCATAAATAAGAATACCAAGAGCCCACCAATCCACCTCCTTGCCGTGACCACGCCCCTGAATAATTTCTGGTGCCAAGTACTCGGGAGTGCCACACAAAGTGAATGTACGTCTAAAACAAGACAACAAACAAACAAACAAACAAACAAACATTAGCTTCCCCAACATATTGAGTAAAACCAGCACTTTGTGGAAAAGAAAATGGACAGTGTGGAAAGATTCCTACAACATTGTCCAAAGTTACCCAATAGCACACGCACACACACACAAATGCAAATTCTCTTGCTGCCACTAGGTGGTCACACGCACCTGGCAGAGCCAGGATGCCTGTGCACTAAGCAGGCACTGTGAGCCATGCAAGCAAAACTCCTGGAGCCGGGCTAGGAACTTGCAGGAGAACAGGCCTTTCCTCACAGCAAGTGGTGTGGGCACCTGAAGTCCCCACCTGGACCATTGCTGTTTCATGAGAAAGGCCTTGAATTTGCACCCCAGCAAATGCCAGGTACCCAATCACAGCTGGGTGGACTGGTGGGGCTGGTAGGAGGCAGAGGAAGAAAAACCAGATGGAAAATTGTCTGAGTTGGGCTTGAACTCAGGACCTCAGGCTCTGAACCAAGGACACAACCACTACACCACACACACACACACACACACACACTTGTGCACATACTCACATGCACACACACTCATCCACATACACGTCCCTCCACAGCACATCTGCTAGTTCATGCTTGACAATAGTTAGTGGTCAGAAACCATAGAGTTATGATAACGACAACAAAAATAATTAATTCATTTGATATTTCACATGAGAACTCATCACATCTGCTGCCTGTGCGACCTATACATTCATTGACTGGTCAACTAAATCTATGAGTCTAGTACACAAGTACCCCCCCCCCCCCCACACACACAAGTACCCACCCCACACACCCACACACACACACACACACACACACAACACACAAGCACACCAAGTAACCACACACCCCCACAAACACCCACAACACACACACACCCCACCACCAACACCACACCCCAACACAACACCCCCACACCCACCACCCCACACCACACCCCCACACCACAAGTACACCCCCCCCCCCCCCCCCCCCCCCCCCCCCCCCCACACACACACAAACAGCTCGTTGTCACCTCACCTGTCCACCAGTTTCTTGGCAAATCCAAAGTCAGTGATTTTAATATGTCCTGTGCTATCAATCAGAATATTCTCTGGCTTTAAATCCCTACGAAATAACAACAAACAAACAACAACAACAGTAAGTGCACACACGTAATCACACACATACATACCCACAATCACATACATACATACAGTACATACATACATACATACACACGTACAAACGAGCACACACATATATACACACAATCACACACACATACGCACACACACCTGTACACCATGTCTTGACTGTGAAGGTAGTCCAGCGCCATGACTATCTCAGAGGCAAAGAACAGCGAGGTTGGGTTATCAAACCTGTGCACAGTTCGTAGGTAACTGAACAGTTCCCCTCCAGCCACGAACTCCAGCAGCATGTACAGGAACCTGTTGTCATGGTGAGTCCACATTCTGCACGTGCACAAGGAGGGAGAAGAGAGAAAGGAGGTGAAACAGAAATTCTGTAACTCTCAAATTCAGCTCCCCGCTCCTCAATTTATTTATATTCAACTCCCACTGTCAGGCACAGAACCAAACTTGATAGGGGTCAAATCAACATTGATAGGGGTCAAATCAACATTGATGAAACTTTGTGGTAAAATGTCAAAGGTCGTAATTCAGGGGGAGGGAGGGAGGGAGGGAGGGAGGGAGGGAGGGGCAAAATTATTTTCAGGAGGTAAACTGCCGGTATCTAACAATAGAATTACAAATTCCAACAGAAGACATGGAGTGATATCACGTGCTCCCAGCATGTCCCACCTTACCAACTCTCACTCACCTATCCCAGTCAGTACTGCTATTTCAACATTACATGCATGGGGAAAAAAAGTATACTTCTATAGGCTAATATAGAAGGCCTAAGAATCCTATACAATACCCAACTTATGACACAATTCAAGACACACACAAATACTCATAAACAAACACACAAATACTCATAAACAAACACACAAATACTCATACACACACACATACTCATCCGCACACACATACATACATGTAACTTCAACTTGCAGCCACAATGGGATAATGACTCATGAATAATGTGCTGCTCATTGACCCCACATAAGTAGCACACAGGAGTTGGGCTACCACAATGGGATGATAAACTCGTGAATAACATTAACCTCTTTCCAAGCGCTGAAGAGGAGGGAAATGGAGGCGTACTCGGTCTAATTCACGAAAATGTTGATAAATTATTCAGTTGCCCGCAGAAACAAAAAAGGAAGTTGAGCAACCCCACGTGTGGATCCAGTTCAGAAACTGAGATATCTTGTATCAAATAGCTACAGCTGTAATCTAAACCCGCCGGTGGATAAACTGGAACCCTTGTTTCATTGGTCCTGTTGACTTTGTTGGCATTAGTTGTGTGTGTTTGAGCACACGCGTACACACTGAGCTATATCCCATTACCAAGTGTTTACTTTCTAGATCAACTCTTACTTGCTGCAGAATGTACACCAACTCCATCACAGCAAAGGGAGGAGTGGGAATTGTGCATTAAATTACACATTGAGCTCTCTCTCTCACACACACACACACACACACACACACACACAAACACACAAGCACACATAAGCACACACATAATTGTCATGACTACACGTACAAAAGGGATTAATTTTACATTCTCTAAAAAAAATCAACTGCCTCTCCTCATCAATAAATTCCACCTTAAAATCCCTTCACAAAATTTAGCCAAAAAAAAAATGCAGCTAATATTATACCCCTTTGTAGCCAAGCTCCTTTAATTACCAGCTCATTGCCCAGTGGGTACGTTCAGAACGACAATAAGCCTTATCTTACATCAGTGCACTGAGCAAGACTGCAGCCCGTGCTAATCTATGCCCTCCACACACTTCAAAGTGACACAGTGGCAAATATTTTCCTATGAATAAGTCGATTCACGGCCTGCTGACCGTCGCCTATCTGGCAGCTGTGTGGAGGCGTGAGCCAGAACCAGGGTTTTCAAGACAACAGGGATTCAAAACAAGAATATGATAATTATAGTGCAGAAAAAAATAAGGTCATGAATATCATTATAGTGCACTCCCAATGTCTGCACAACTGAGCAAATAGGACTTGTGACGATGCCACAACTAAACAATCAGTTCATTATATCCAAACTTCTAATTACCCAAGTTCATTTCTAAGCATATAACTGAACCGATTAAACAAATCTAATTGTACTGCTATTGGTGCCAGCATAACTCTACGACACAAAGGCCAGCCAGAGTGAGGAGGGGTTTAGAAGATGTGACAGGAAAATGCAACTTGTCAAGACTTGGTTATTCCACATACCACTTGGCATCGTGGCAACAACCACAGATTCTCCTCCTTAATCCTCCCCACCACACAACACCCCTCATTCCAACTCACACACACACACACACACACACACACACACACACACACACACACACACACACACACACACACACACACACACACACACACACACACACACACACACACACACACACACACACACAGGCTGTCAGCAGGGTTTTTCCCTTCTACCCACAGTACAGCAGCAATTCCTGACACAACCAAATCTCTGGCAATATTAAAACATGCATCTCATCTGTTCCCATCCATATATTCAAAATAAAATTCTTGTTGTTAACCATAAAATGGATCCCTAAATAGTAAAATCACGAGTCACAACTTAGCCCCACCCACTCACACATTGACAATGAAGGGGTGTGAGATGCTGCAGAGGATGGTCTTCTCACTGTTGACGTGCTCCACCTGTCGTAACCGGATGACCTCAGCTATGGCCATGATCTTGAGGGCAAAGAACTCCTGAGATGGCACATCGCGCGCCAGCATCACTCGGCCAAATGTACCAGTACCTGTTCAAGCACACAACAATGTGAATAATAATAATAATAATAATAATAATAATAATAATAATAATAATAATAATAATAATAATAATAATAATAATAATAATAATAATAATAATAATAATAATAATAATAGTAATAATAATAATAATAATAATAATAATGTAATAATAGTAATAATAATATAATAATTAATAATAGTTATAATAATACTAAGAATTTAATAATAATAGTATAATAATAATCATAATAATCAAATAATAAATAATAGTAATAAATAAAATATAAGATAAATAATAATAATAGTAATAATAAATAATATAGTATAATCTACTAATAATAATAATAATAATAATAATAGTTAAAATAATAAAATAATAATAATAATAGTAATAATAATAGTAATAATAATAATACATAAGAATCAAGTAATAATATAATCATAATATAATACTAATAATTAATAATTAATAATAATATCAAATAACCTAAAGCGTTGTGAATGAGAGAGAATACATTTAATGAGTAAAAGAAGGCTGAGAAAGAAATGGTGAAACATAAAAATAAAAATAATAGCGATACTATCATTACTAGTGCTTATGGCATAGCACACAAATCGGAGCGAGTGGTCTGACTGAAATACAAATTTGAATGCTAGCATATAATACTTCCTGCTAGTGAATGTTATTGTTTAAATTATTGTGCTATTCTTTAGCAACACACAGCATTTGTAACACATATATACACTTGATCACGAAGATACCAGCACAGACTTACCTCGTAGTCTCCTCAGACTTGCCTATTGGGCAATTGATTTCTACGGGTTAAGCAATCAATCTTTCCCAGCGGGTAAGAATCGCTAAGCCAAGGATTTGTTTACAAGCGTCCTTACAACGTACGCGTTGACAACGCTTATGTACCAGAGATCTTGGAGATAACGCATCTATGTATTCTTGATGACCTGACTATGGGAAAACGGGATTTTAAGTAAGAAAAAATCTGTTACGGAAGGCGTTTTATAGATAGGACACTTAGCCGCATTAACCAAGGTAACTACCCCCGCCACTTAATGAATAGAAATGACACTCTCTAGGTTGTAAGACCGAACTCGTGAATCTGCTCTCATCTCAGTAGCTTTTGTCTTTATTTTACTAGCATTATTCAAAGTTCTTTCACACGAATTTCTTGCCACCCGTGCTAATGGTTACATTTTGAGAGCATCCGGGGATGGACTTGAATTGACATCTTTGAACTTTGCCCAAATTATATAATATATATTACCAAAATCTCGAATTGAGACCTGTGAGTGAGAGTCTCGCTTTGCTCACCCAATTATAGGGGGGAGGGAAGGAGGGTTTATAATTATTTTTTGGATGGTCATCAGTACAAGGCAAAATTGAATTTCACAGATGCCTCAAGCACACTCTATTGTAAATGGATACAGTACCAGTCTTGCTTCAAATTATTGAACACAGAAAGTCATGAATACAAAAGTTATTACAACTACAGAGAATTACAAAATGAACTGAAACTTGTTCCAGGCGATGCGAACAAACACACAAACATACACACTATATAAGTGCACTCACTCCGGTATTTCTCTCCAATTTAAATTTCGGCATTCTAACAATTTACTCGATGAGTTTGTTTTTATTCATTTTTAAGTAGCCAGCCATAGCAACGCAGCATAGCATAGTGCCACCCAAATATTATATTAGGTAAGATGTTTGCCCATATCTGTGATGTCACCTCACAGGAAATGCAAGTGTGGCCTTCGCAATGCACTTTACCATAAGCTGCTCTGTTTATAATGCACTCGATCAATGGCCGAAACATGACCTTCACAGCTGCACCCTTTAAAAATTGTATTCTTTTTTCCTTTCTCCAGAGCTTACATTCTTGGCAAGCCCACAGCCAAGGCTAGAATCTAACAGCACAGTACTTAGCCAATTAAGGGATGAACCACCCACCAGTAGGCTAGACACCCTGAAGGGGAAGGAGAGAGAAGCCAAACCAGTTAAATAACGAGTTATCTTGTAGTGCAGAATTAGAATGCTGGAAAAGAGAAAGAACTTGATGTCGTTATAACGTTCAGTAGTTGCAGTAGTGCAGTTAGGCGTGTGTGCATGTGTGTGTCGAGGGAGGGAGAGGGATAGCATGTATTATCACCATAGTGACATGCACTTTTGCATGCTTCCTAAGGGACATGCACCAACCACACTGTCTACAGAGGTGGGGGGTGGGGGGGGTAGGAGGTATTGAGACTACACTCTTGTGGGGTATTTGTGTATGTGTGTATGTGTTGATATGTGTGCGTTCGGTCAAGAGTTATTACAGTTGTGAGACCACAAACAAAATAGTAGTGTACTCCATAACGCACACACGCACACACATACACAACCCTCTGTGATAATCCCCTCCAGCCTGCCACACATACCCCACCAATCAAAACGTACTACCAACCAAACAAACCAACTTATGCCAATTAACAAAAACTTAACTTCCCCGGAGAAGCAAGGAATACAGAACTAACGGGAGGAAGCCAAGTAGGTAGGCACGTGTGAGCCACCAGTCGAGGCACCGTGGTGTATTAATTGGTGTTCACACCTTTAGACAGTTACACCGTGTGGACCACTTCTATGAGTCCTTCTTAATGAAATACTTGAAACAAAATAATAATAACAAATATAATGTCTGGAATACTCACAACACCTCACGAGGGATGAAAGAAACGGTGAATTATCAGACATGCACACACATACATACATGCATAAAACATGGCTGAATTATCACACACACAAACAAACAAACGTATATACATGCCTACACACACACAAATCCTGCTCAAATCACCATCACATATATATCCTACAGGCACTAATTACAGACTAAGTCCACAAGTAGTCCCAGAGCTATCACCACCATCAAGACCTCATTCTCCTGACTCGAGAGATACTCGATTTAAACCAGTATAACAGGATCATCTCGCCAAACCACATTACCCACAGCTATCAAACATTCGCTCCTTAAAATTCAGCACATTTTCTTTCTTATTTCTGCATCTATCCTAACACACACAGCTTCTTGGTGTAAGAAATAGACCGGTGTAAGAAATAGACCGGTGTGTGTGTGGCTAGCTAGCTTGTAATATGATAGTATAGAACTTTACCTCAACAAAATTTCATCCTACATGATCACGGCACCCTACATACTTGAAATAAATAGCACCTAGTTCACCCCACGCCCACCCTTAGTGAAAGAACACCACGCCCACCCTTAGTGAGCTAATGATCATACTCCTCATCTTTATAACAACAGCAAAAAAAAAACAAAAAAAAAAACAAACAAAAAAAAACAAAAACAATACTGACTACTGACTTGTATGAGCACCTCTAGGACTGATGGGTATAGTCTGCATATACTTGACTGTGCTCTTTCTTGTTGACTCTTCATCATTCTCCTACAACTCATTCCTTACTGTCTTCAAATGATGGAGCTACTCTCAACAAGACTAAGTAGGTTGTAGTACTACTATGTCAAGCATCTCTATGTCAACCTCACACCTCGTGCTCTACATCTTAACTTCATTGAGGCCTACATCACGGTAAGAAAGCCGCTGAGTTGGCAAATGATTTGAAAGAAGACAGAGAGAATAGAGAGATTATAAAAGAAATGAATCCGACTCAAGGAAATTTAGAGGCTAAGGTGACCTGTGCTGACCCCTACTTCCCTTTCTTGGCTTCCTGCTGGAATATGTTATGAATTCCTTAATCTTCATATGTATAAACTGGAGTTTATTTATTAAGCACAGAGTTCATGCACGCCCACACAACATAACAAACTGTCAATCAATCAAAGTACATTTAAATAAACAAACAAAATCAAAAACATGAAATGATTCCAATCTGTAACAATTCTGTGACGGTCAGCTAGACCAGAAGATTAACATGAAGCCATTAAAAGAGGGATGAGATAGACTTGAACAGTAAAAGGGAGGGAGGGAGGGGGAAGGACCTCATACGCACGCACACACACACCTTCCACTACAAAGGACCAGGTTCTGTGTTTCCAGTACTAGTGCCTTTAACACATTATTAAGAGCCATGAGGGGGTTTCCCCTTTACTCGTTAAGGTCGCGGAAAACGTGGTACATTAAGTTAATAAATAGAGCGTGCCACTACAATTAGTAATAATAATGGTGGTGAGAAAGCATCAGCCATCACTTCTCTCAAACTAGTCTGTTATCTGTCGAGTAGAAGTTGCATTACATATTAATGACAAAGAGATGTCTACCAACCAATCAGGTGCTGCCAAGTGTCACCTACCAGCTCAACAAAAAAAAATCAAACAAAGAAAATAAAGTTATTTGACCTCTTTTTTTTTCCTTCACATGACAGGGAGAGATGACAGCAAGTTGGCTGTAAACTGGCGGTAAGTTAGTGGTAAGTTAGCGGTAACTTAGCAGCAAGTTGGCAGTAAGGTCATTATTAGCCTGAAGTAGAAACTACAAGATTCCAGGAAAAGTCACAGATGACAAAACACTATCGAGAAGACATAAACAAGACCATCGTGTTGACACACCGCCCACCCACATGTTCGCAATTAACAACTTCACCAGTTCTGACACATTCATTAAAATAGAACGACTTCACCATTACCCTCAGAATCAGTGCAGAGGGGAATATAATTACCCCTAATAATATGATGACCTGCTAATTGAATACGTAAAGTTTAATCTAAAATCATTAGAAATTTAAAATACTACACAGAAATTCTGCCTATTTGTTAAATACTTACTTAAAATACGAAAAAAAAAAAAATTTTTTAAAGAGAGAAAAGGTAAGAGAAACTCTGTAAGCTGGTATGAAGGATTTGGATCCATCACTAAATCAAAAGGAAACAGATTATTCGACAAAGTTTAGATAACTTGACAATAATGATTATCAACTCGTTGTTATACCTATACATAATTATGTTACACTTATAATGGACAGATATGAATAGTACGTTGCAGATGACGTCACAAAATTGTCTTCATTGAACACATACACAAATACCTGGCTGATGCAACACTATGAGACCAGAAACTCCGCATCTGACCCCACCCCCTTACTTGGATACAACCAAAAGAGTCCCCCTCCCATCAAGATATGTAATAACTCTAAATCTACCTTCAGATAAATGGAAAAAAAACACTAATTCTAAACTTGGAAAAGGACAGCATACTTAATAATCTTTTCCAACCAATAATACACACACTCCCCAGACCTTCACCAAACTTAAATTGCAAGGAAATATTATACCACGTTCACTGCCGCTTTGGCAATATCATCTTAAATTAGATATGTAAATTAAAGTGAAGCGCAGATGGAAAGAAAATACACGTGTATCTCAGAATGGATAGGATTTCTATAACTACGTATTACTCCATTGAACACTCAACAATTAATGTCTCTTTAGAGCGCACACACATACACACACAAAAAAATGCTTTAATACATACACCTTGCCATTTATCCATAGCTTGAATTGTTTTGTATAAGACCAGACACTTTCTTACAAAGTGACTGGTTCTCTTTCACAACTTACATGCGCACACAAACACACACTCACCCTCAAGCAGACAAACACACACACACTCACACAAAACTATTCAAGTTTACAGTATCTAAAAGCACCACATTGCTAACTCTGCCACAGTAACAAAGGGGCAACAGCAACAACACTACTACTATTACTACTACTATTACTACTACTATTATTACTACCATTACTACTACTATTACTACTATTATTACTACTACTACTACTATTACTACTACTATTACTGTTACTACTATTACCTCACTACTCCTACTAATACTTATTACTTACTAAAAGGCAGATAGTGAAGAATAGAAAAGAAAATATCTGGATGAAAAACAACAAAGAAAAGGTTCAGGTGCACAAATGTGCAGAGTCAATCTTGGCCTCTGCGTGTACAACACTTAGGCCAGCACTAGGCTTCACAGGATGACCGTTGCAGGATCACTTACTATTACTACTACTACTACTACTACTACTAATACTGTTACTACTACTACTACTACTCTAAGCCATAATAAAATGTTAAAGTTTGTTTTTTAATTTCACGCATTTCTGTATTATAATAGGCCAACAAATATTTTGCAGGGATTCTGTGTACTACAGTTGTGGTCATTGGAGCTCAAACAATTACTAGAATTATGACGTGCATACAGCTATGCAAGATAGACCATCACACTGTATCTAGACAGGCCTCATAAACCTGAGCACACAGGCATACTCACACACAAACATGCTCACCAGTATCAGTGAACTATTAATGAAGTGCTTCTAATGGTGATTATAGTATAATAGTATTCAAGCAAGGCACAAAAAGAGAGCAGACACAGCAACTGCATAGAAAATGAAGCACCAAAGGTGCGAACCCTCAGCGCTGTTAAACACTACCTAGCTATCCTTACAAAAGAACAAGCAATCTGTTAGCTATTTTTAATGAGGTATCAAAATAGCTCGACCAATGAAAATGGTACATGGAAACGCTGTCTTCATAAGGGAAGAAGCTAAACTAGCCAGAAACACTTACCTGTATACATTTTCAACGCGAAACTTCACTTCTTTCAACTCCGTTAACTTCCCCGGAGTAACGCTTAGGAGCCTGAGCATAAAGCTAAGTACACCGTTGGCTGCAGAAATTATTTGCTCACGTGATTATGACGTGACGCTAGGGGGCGTTGACCATACAAGCTGGTACCTACGCGGAGTTGAAAGTTTCGCTTTTTCTCAACGAATAGCCCGAAATTAAAAAAAGTAGCACAATAAAAGGTCTTCCTGAGTAAGCTCATACCTAAATCAACTGTTAATTGTCAGTAATCTCCAAAATCAGAGCGTGACAGACAGACAGACAAACAGACAGGACGACTACTATAACCCTCTCGCGCATACACGCTGAGGGTTAATAATTTAGTCTATTGAACGGAGGGGAGGGGGGGGAGGAAGGGAAGGAGGGGGGGAAGGAAGCGGGGAAGGGGGGATGGGGGGAGGTAGAGATAGAGAGAAAGAAAGAGGAGGTTATGATAAGCCTATGCAATTCTAATAATTCAGTCACCAGCTCCACACTACAGCTAATTTATACAAATTAGAGCAAAGTGCCAATACTTACATTATTGCATGAAATGTCCATGTACGATTGCAACCCTTTACCACCAAACTCAAATTCTTACAAAAGCAAAACATGTTTTCAGATGCAAAAAGCTTGGGAGAGCATGTTTTGCTACAATTGCTGCACAATAAAGCATGATTTTTATGAAGCAAACTGGTAAAGTATGGTTCAATTTTTCGTTTAATAAAAAAGCTTAACAACATAGAACCCTTCCAACCAATCCAACTCCATCTTACTGGCTTTCCGAAACTGTTAAAAAGTGCTAAGCAGCTGATAAAGAGGCCATTCACACCTCAATATACCTAATGCCCAGCATTCCTTTATTTACACTGCTGCGGGGGTTGCTTAGACACATACGAAGTGTGATCACACAAAATCAAAAGTTACTCTTCCATTAAAACCAACCTTCTGTAATTAAACAGCATACTCAAAATAATAATAATAATAAATAATAGTAATACTAATAGAGGGATGTGAAGGATATGGAGCAGGTGTTGTTGAGAAGAAAACGTGTAGTAGAAGTTTCATTAACAGCTTCACAGACTGACTAGTGTTTTCCGCCATGTGTAAACCTGTCAAGTGTACTCTTGAAACAGCTAATGGAAACTCTGGCTTATTTAACTAAAGACCACCAGAATAAAATCTCTTACTGACACTAGGTGGTTTATTTGTACCAAAATAAACTAACTTGGGTGCTCAGGACTAAAATGGCTTTTCACAAAGCCTAATTTAAGCAAATTCAAAACCAGTACAACACTAATACACTTAAATTTATAGAAACCAGAATTACACTTACTATTTACCTACAACACTAAATGTATGGCCTAGCAGCCACAGCTGCTGGTGCTAAGCTGAACTGGTCAGAGGGTTTGCAAACCAGCTGCAGGAACCTCACCCAGAGGGCCACGGTAGCGCCTAAGAGGGAGGAGCCTAAGAGGGAGCCAAAAGAGGAGCACCCCCAACATCACTCTCTAGCTAGCTGCGGGGATTTGAGAGCCACACCCCTTCAGCTTAGGGTGAAGAGCTAGAGCCACACCCCTTGAGCTAGCGAGCAGGAAAAAGCAGCCAGCCACACCAGCCACACCAGCCACACCAGCCACACCCCTTACCAGGCGGCACTAATCGGCACCATCTCGCATATTTCCGTTTTAGAATAAAACTTGTACTTCTTCAATGGTTGCAGCAACTCCAACACAACACAGCATTAACACAACAATAACCTCCCTCAAGTATTGATTTGTTGGTTGTACACACTAAATAAATCATTCCCTTATACAATCCTAACAAAACACACATCTGACCTAAAGTTTGCTGGATCTCTAAGTTTCTGAGGGAGTACTTGTCAGGAGAATAGGCTGGTGCCTTGGTGGCTGCTGGTAGCAGAGCAGAAGCAGACGACGAGCTGCTAGTGGAAGGTTCCAACGATACTTGCCCGAGCTGTTCCACCAGGTCCCTCGCCAGACTTGTCCCAGTAGCCTCGTGAGCGCTAGCAGTAGCTTCTTCCTCCATTCCCGTGTGGTTAGGAACCCCGCCGTACGCCATAAGTAAGTGTAGAACTCTATCTCCTTCCCACCTGCAATGAAAAAAATATATAGCTATATACAATATACAATATAATAAATCCTGTAGAGTTAGTATAGAAGAAAATAACCTTGAGCTTTTAATAAACTTTGAGTGAAACGACCATCTTCTTCAAAGTTGTAAGTCGCGGAGTGAATCCAGCCAGCAAGACTCAGTTGTACCACTCGCCGCCTAGAAAAAAAGGGATTGTATCGCAAATTAAATTGACCGGATGTTGATGTCACATGCATGCTTAATGATTGTGGTTCCGCCTACTAAATTACTTGAGTCTTCGGGAACTGACTTCGAGGGAGCTCGGCGGCGAGTATAAAACTACAACATTTTCTATTGTTGCTTGTTCATGTTGTTGTTGTTGTTGTTACCTAAACACATTGTACCTATGGCACTAAGTATTGTTAAATTGGCAGTAAGAAATGCTCATATATAGCTTTTTTCACTTCATTTTGTTGCAATGATTAAACTTGTAAAAGGAAAGAATTCCTTTGGTGTCTACAAGGGAACCTAAAAGGCTCTGTAGTGTAAAGTTTATGCTCAGTGCATGGATAAGATGTTGAGCTTTGGTAGCTATATGTCTTCCTGTGGTCAACTTCTACCTAGTAAAGTTTCCAAATATTGGTAATATAATTAGCTAGCATATTTTAGAAAATGAACTTTACAGAAACAGTATTTACTAACTCCTCAGCATGTGAATTATTTCCTCTGTGAAACATGTAAAATACCTTCACCTCCCACAACAAACTAATCTCTTTATTCACTTAATTAGTCTATTCATATTCATTTAGCTAGCTACAATGTATCACACTTTTTTTTTCTATTTCTTTTGAATGTAGTGCATCATCTACTCATCCCATGCTTACTTATGCAATGCATCTTTTCTTTTGAGTCAGAATTACCTTTAGCTTAAAAATAAATAAATAAATAACTGTCAATCTGTCCAAGGGAAAAGCTAGTTTGAACTCCTCTTCATTGCCTTGGGCTGGTAGATGTCCCCTGCTATAGTGTTTACCTGATGAGTAGGAGAGGTAGTTCTGAGGTGAGCAATACCAGGTCTTCAAGCTGATCTACGAATTTCCATTATATAAAACTTGTGCATGATATACATGTAAACCTACTGCTAGCTGCTGTAATACCAGTGCTACAAAAAAGAATCATGTCAGAGAGACTGAGTGCTAAGATGACTAAGATGAGAATATATGTCAATTAATCCTTTTATTACTGTTTTATTTAATGTACTATGAAAAAAATTGTATGTTCCATGAACAAGGTCATAGGAATTAAGCCAGGATGTTATTATAGTAATTTGATAGTTGCATGATTTAATTTATGGTTGCAGCAAACATCCAAGCATTTACTCTATTTAGGATTGCAAGAAGACATTTAATCTACACTCTCACCGGGATTAACCCTGCAATCTGATGGCTAATGCTCTACCATCTTGACTGTTGATTTTTGTGCATGCATGCGTGTGATGGGGAGCGCCAGGTGTCCAGTAATCACATTACTTGTGTTATTGTTCTGGTAGGTTTATATTACTACAAAAGAGAGGGGGAGACCAGTGGGTGGGCTAAGCGTGACGATGACTGGGTTTGTGTGTGTGTGTGTGTGTGTGTGCAGACACATACGGGATGACTGGGTTTGTGTGAATGTGTGTGTGTGTGTGTGCAGACACATACGGTATGCGTGGCAAACCCTACTACATCTAAGTATGCGCCTAAAAATTGGTAAAAAAAATTGTTTGCTTTTGTTGTTGTTGTTGTTGTTGTTGTCTTAATTGTTTTACATGATCATACCATTAAATATCAGTCTTGAATAAGTCATCTGAGTGCTACAACAAAAGAAAGGCTAAATAAATGGACATGGTATGTTAAAGCATTTAGTTTCTAGCTTATTTCTGGTTATTTTATTTATTAGCTTTCGTAGTAGATTATAACTATAAATAGTCAAAACGTTTCGACCCGTAGGTCTTCATCAGTTGACAAAAAACACAATACTGAAAATGACAAAAAACAAAACCAGTTCAATAAAATGCAAAAACCCTGAGGATGCACTAGTTATAGTGACGCTATAATTGGTTGCCATGTTGGATTTAACTCCAGGACATTGTCCAAGTTAGATGTTGATGGCAGGCTTTGGATCACTACTGCCTCAGTAATCCTTCTTCTGGTGTAGTTCTCAACTCTCTCTTTCACTTTGGCCTCCAACCAATTTACTTTATGATTACTGTTCCATGCATGTACAGCTATACCATTCTTCTCATCATGCCTTTTTACTGCATATTGGTGTTCCTTTAAACGTTTGTCTAGTGTACGTCTTGTTTCCCCTATATATACCATACTGCAGTCCATACATGGGATTTCATAAACTACTCCTTTGATTTTTGATTTTTCTCTGGGTGTTTTTACCTTCATTAGATGTTTCTTGAGGGTTGGTGTTGATGTAAAAACTGTTTTTATGTTCAAGGAACGGCATACATGTTCAATTTTTTCACTAATCCCTTTGACATATGGTATTACCAAATATTTGATGGTTTCATCTTGTGCTTTGGTTGAATTATTTGTGGTTGAATTTCTTTTGGATTTGATGTTGCTGTTTATTGTTTGTTCTGGGTAACCATTTGCTAGGAAGACTTCTTTTAAATGTTTCAGCTCCTGTTCAATTTCAGATGGGTGGCATAATTTCTTTGCTCGATCTGTTAAGCACTTGACAACTCCAGACAAAATTCTTGGATGGTGGTTTGATTTATAGTTTAAGTATTTGTCTGTATGAGTCTTCTTTCTGAAGATTGAGGTGATAAATTTGTTATTTTTTCTTTCAATCTGTACATCTAGAAATGCTATTTTGTTTTCATTTTCTTCTTCTGTTGTAAATTGGATGTGTTTATTTTGTTTGTTTAGATGGAGTTTGAAGTCTTGGATGGATTCATTGTCATGTGGCCATAAGGCAAAAACATCGTCTACATATCTGCACCAAAGAGATGGTTTGAGAGGAAAGTTTTTGATGGCTTCTTCTTCCAGTCTCTCCATGTAGATGTTAGCTAGAATTGGTGATAAAGGAGACCCCATTGATGCTCCTTCTTTTTGTTCATAAAATGTCTCTTCAAAACAAAAATATGTGGATTTAACACAAAATTCAACCAGATTGCACAATTCACCTGGTGTTATTGCAGTTCTGTCTTCAAGGCTGTCATCTTGTTCCAAAATTATTTTGAGAATTAGAATAACTTCCTTCATTGGAACTTTTGTGAACAAACTGACCACATCGAAACTTATCATTGTGTCTTTTGAATTTATTGCAGGACTATTTATTTTCTCCATAAAATGTGTTGAATTTTTTATATATGAGTTTGTCTTTCCTGTAACAGGGCCTATGATTTTTACTAGAAATTTTGCTAGAGGATGCGTTGGAGAATTGATTGCTGAGACTATAGGTCTTAGTGGCACGTTTTCTTTATGTATCTTAGGTAGACCATATATTTGAGGTGGTGTTGAATGTTGGGGTGCTAGTTTTAACCTTTGTTCTTTGGAGATAAGTTTTTTCTCTTCAATACTTTTTAGTGCTTTTGTAATCTTATTTTCAATCTTTGTTGTTGGGTCATTAATGATAAATAAAAACCTATACTTCTTATATCTGCCGAGCAGGTTTTTAATTAAAGGATCCACTCTGCTATAAACTTCAATAGTTTCCCCGCACAGGTAGAGACCCTTATCATAAAACTATAGTTAGCCTACCTATGCATACAGTGGGGGAAGGTAAAGGGTTACCTCAGCCAGTCTAACTCAGCCAGTCTACCTCAGCCAGTCTACCTTCCCTGTTACTACCTTGACATGAAATACGACACTAGCTAGGGCAGAGACTATTATATAAGGATCAATGGCTAACTAGTTAGAATTCTTTTATCTTTACAAGTAGTAATGTATAGACAGAATTTTTAAACTCCTCATAGCTATACTATACATATACATGTATGCACTTGTAATACTCACTGAAACCTCTGCTCTCATATAAGTGGACCTGTTATGCTGCTAGTTATATGTGAACTAACATTTAAAATTTTATGTATTCGAGTAATCAGACGTGGGACGTATGGTATACAGACCATCTCTTCACGATGTTAAAAAAACAACTGCTGGGTGTAAGATACCCCATCCGAAGCAGTGTAGCTATGTTAAAAAATACCTCAGTATATATACCTAAATGTAGGCTATTTTTTATTGTCCCATACTAAAATTTCATCTCGAACTACTTAATCTCAAGAATAATACACCCATATTTCTCCATATGTTCAAAATGAAGTAGCAGATATAATAAATATATATTATTCATTTGATACAGGAGAATATCACGAGTCTGTAGGCTTAGTATTTACGCGAGTGCCGCAGGCACGAGCGTAAATACTGCCAATCAGACGAGTGATATTCTCGGGTATCCAATGGATAATAAATTTATTAGGTACTGCTCATGCACGAATACCTTGGTAACAAGAAATTTACCTAGGGGGACGTAATAACCCAACGTAATAACTATGAACACAGGTGATATGGAAAAATATTGCCCTAAGCCACATCCTGTTTACTTTAATGCATTTTCTATGTGGCAACAGTTATCAGGCTCTGTTCAGTACCTAATAAAATAAAATAAATTAGTCTAAAGCAGTTTTACATGCAAGGGGTTATGTGCATGAAGTCACTTACATAGATAAGATGATAGGATATAAGAGAAGGTGCAACAATGAAGATTTGTTGACAACAACTTGCGTATCAGAGACAATTCCCAGCTTGACTGGAAGTATGGAGAGTCCATGGTTTCAGTATGTTCTTGAGCAAATTTTTCTATTAAATGCTATTAGCTACTGAATTTGAATTTATCAATCGTGGTCTTTCTTGCTATCTAGTATTCTTTGTCACATCAAGCATGGCATCGACATTATTACCCAACTGTTGATACTGTTATAACATATTAAAGAAGTGAATAATATATTTCTCTTCACAGAAATATGAAAACTTGAGTTTCACAAGTTCTAATAGCAAGCTCAGATAATTTTTGGGACAATATATGCCATTCAGAATTTTATTGTTGTTATCACAGCTGAATAATATTATCAGGAGAAAGCATGTTGACTGAGGGTAAAGGTGAAAATAGTATATATAATAATAGTTAATGCAGCTGCCTTTCCTCTTGGGTCATTTTGCTGCCAGGGATAATATTGACATTTACACTTGCACCCATTCCCCTTCCTCTGTTGTGGCACTGCTATACATATACAATACAGGGTGAGGGTTCTATTTGAAAATTTTTAATTGAGGGGGGGGGGGGGGAGGAGAAGTTGATCTGGCAAAACCACCCCTCTAGCTTATAATGTATATATTGCTATATGTATATATATATATTCTACCCTAGATATCTTCACAATGATATCTTTAGGTACTGCTGTATTGCCCACTACCCTAGTTAGTTATAGCAACCTCCAAGCTCACCACTTTTCCTGGTTTTACAGCTACCTTCCTCTGGAGTGGCCCACAGACAGGGTTAGAGCAGCTGGTCCTAGTACACACTATGGTAGTGAAGAATCTAGGATAGGATAAACCACTTACATTTCACTCATCTCTGGCTCTTGAAAATAAATTAGCCTGCTCTTAAAATATTTCTCCATATCACACTATATATATATATTATATAGTACTTATTACATGAGTCAGAATGTGATATGGTGAAATATTTTATGAGCAGGCTAATTTATTTTCACCAGCAAGAGGTGAGTGAAAATAACCAGAGGAAGGTAGCTGTAAAAACCAGAAAATTGAAGAAAAGTTTGGCCCTGTTGCTATAACTACAAGGGTAATGAGCTTGCACAGTACAGAGTGAGATAACAGCATCTTGAGTTATTTCATGAGTCATGTACCTGAAGATCATTGTGAAGATATCTAGGGTGGTATAATAGCTATATTTTATTCTTGGAGCAATTTGTATGAAATGATTATGAGCAAAATGCTAATTTGGAGTTCAGCCTATAAATGGCATACTACATTATACAGTATGCAAATATTAGTGGGGAAGCTAAGAATTTTGGGGGGAAGATGGGGAATAATGAAGGCAACACTTCCCTCCTGGGTCCATGGACCTATAGCATATATAATTCAGAGAAAATGAACATGAATGTATGATTAACCAGGGTATTATTTAGAATAAAACTTGAGAGAGGTTAAACAACATTCCTGAAATTTCAGGAAAGTTTCTCATTTCCATAAAATTGATGAAAATTTTATGGCACAGGTCATTAATTTTCAGGGGGGAAAATATTTTTAGGGGGCGGAACCTTTTTTCAGTACAGGGCAAAATGCCCTCCTAGAAAGGCCTAAAAAGATCCTCGTATTAAACCACCTCCCCCATGCGCCAGAGAATAGTGATTGTATTCTGCATGATTAAAATAAATCTTTAACTGGTTGGGGGGGGGGGGGGGGGGGGGGAAAGGGAGGGGGATTGCAAATAGAGTGTATACTGCTGTCTGTCCATAAATATGCAGGAAGAGTGACACTGCAGGACATGATGACTAAACTGCACAAATCCTGCAGTAAGAAATTTCAGTTCTTTTTCCAGTGATTGTTCTTTTTCCAGTGATTTTCTTTTTCCAGTGATTGTTCTTTTTCCAGTGATTGTTCTTTTTCCAGTGATTGTACTTTACCAATTTTCAACTATTGTACTAGAGTGTCTAGCTGTAACGTACTACTTTTACCAATTTACACAAACTATTTTGTTGGAGCTGCTGTGCTTCTGACATGGAGGAGGTAGTTTATACCAACACTATTTGAATAGAAGAAGCCATTGCCCACACACATAATGCTGAGTTGGCGGTATGGCAGGCTTTCAGAATTCACGAGCATGGTACAGTAGGATTAGCTTGAATCATCAGTACTTCACCTAGAGCCAAGGACTACACTAAGTTAGTAAGATATAATCTTTTATATACACAGACGAGAGATTCCAGGGTTTTATATGGTTTTCGTAAAGCGGGTGGGGGGTCCGGTGTAGCCATGGACCGTTATACCGAACCGCTACGCTGTGGGTCTGGGGACATGGCCATACCAAATTTGTTCTACCGCACATATATTGCAGCAGTCAATTACCGTTAGCAAATTACCGGGAATAGCCCTCCTCAACCACAAATAGAAATTCCTGTGCGTGTCAGCCACCCTTTCCAACGCTAGGTTTAGCAAATCATGGCTAATTTGCGGTGGTATAAAGGAGTGGGGCACTCACCACTTCCACATTCCTCCAGAACAAATTTGGTACGGCCATGTCCCCAGACCTTCCGCGCGCTTTGCGCGCTACGTGGGTCTGGCTATGCCGGACTATAGGTGGGGAGGGGGGGGGGGGGGGGGGGGGGGAAGCAGTGAGATGTAGCTATCACGCCTTACACCAAGACATATTGGTCAATAAAATTGAAAAGATAATACTATAAATTGTGACAGCTTTCCTAAGTAATACTGTTCTTCATTATTTGAACATTCAAATAACTAATCCAAAATTTGTGTACAAGCTGGCATTGGGTCATGTATAGATTATAGGTAGCATAGGCTGAGGAACATAAATTTACCTGGGGGGGCCAATCTCCCAATCCCAATATAACAATGTAACAATAGAGTTGTGATTAATAATGAAAACATGGCATCAAAATTCAATCAATTTTAACTAGTTGTATACATGTATAAACAAGTCATGAAAAATGTCACTAGCAAAAGCAGCTGGTTGCTGACTGCAAAAAAATCCAGCTGCAACCATAGTTTCAGTGGTTATGCATGGCAGCTGAAGTGGTTATGCATGGCAGCTGAAGTGGTTATGCATGGCAGCTGAAGTGGTTAATTCATGCATTTTGATTGACTCAAAACAAAAGAAAGAAGAGAAGTGCTAATGCAGTCAAGTGATACTGCCTTCTGCTACTACATAATTAATACCTTGATTGAAATCTGGGGGGGCCAAAATGCTAAACTTAAAGTTCTGGGGGGCCATGCCCCACGCGCCCTCACATGCACACAAGTAATGAAAACCTGTGATCGATCCTAGTGTGGATCTTACATGACCACACTATCTAGTGGTTACTGAGAGTCCTTTGATTATGGCTGGTTCTCAATTTTTTAACTACTAAAAACTTTTAATAAATGTTTTAATAGGAATTCAAAGTTACAAAGTGTATAATAATTTGACTAAGATAAGAAATTTTGTATACTAAAAATCACTACAAAAGCACTATATATATTTTAAAGTCTATGATATAAAAATATTAACATGTAAAAAATTAGAATAGCAGAGAGAAAAATCAGTTATATGTCCACAATGAAAGGACTATCAGGGACTTGCTCCCCTCCCCACGTCACATCAATGGTATATCTTCCAGCTTTTTGTGGGAGGTAGCTCGCAAGGAACAACTTCTCTTGCTCTAGGTCTTGGTTTAAGTCCACCAAGAACTGTCCCTCTGGTCCGGTGACATTGACAGAGATATTTCCGTGGCCAGCTTCAGTGGTATCAATAGTGAATTCACCCTTTTCGCCCACAGTGCTGCTTTTGAGGCCAGGGCCATAAACTTTAACTTTTTCTGGGTGAGGTGGTTCAACGATGTCAACTTCAAATGGAGTTCCTTCCAGAGGTCGGTTATCCCAGGTGACCTGAACTAGATATCTGCCTTGGTGCTCAAGGTGTGCAGTGCAGTTGTATTTTCCTTCATTTGTCCTTTCGTAGGACCCCATTACCACCCCTACTGCCTGAGAGTATGCAGATACCTTAAGCTCACCACCGGGTATTTCACTAGCTGGTTTGAAGGAGAATTGAAGAGGATTTCCTTCAACTATTGTAGTTGAAAAGTCTTCAATTTCTGCAGGTATGGTATTGTCTGGTACTACACAAGCTACATCAAAGGGACTTCCAGGTATATCTTTTCCGTTCCAGTTCAATGTGATTCTGAAATTACCGCTTTTCTTGACCAGATACTTCACTTCGTATTCTAGTGAAGGCGTAATAGTCTTGATCAATGGTCCAGAAACTACTGAATTTGCATCATCAAATAGTACAGACAGATCTCCTGCTTCATCTTTAGCTTTAACTGTGAAAGAACTCCACAAGCCGACTTCGCCAGTTTGGATCCCCTCACCTTCCACAGAACAATCAGTAGCATAGACAGGAGTTGTGGTGTAACTCAGATTGAATCTGTCAGCAATTTCCTTTTCTTCTCTCTTGATTCTCAGGTTGCATTTGATGGTCAGCACGTATTCTGACTCTTGAGTTGGGACAAAGTCGATACTGTACTGCCCGCCTAAGAGTTGACTGAGAGCCACTGGAAGTTCTTGGGCTCCTGATGCTGACCTTATGTTGGCTGACAATCCAGAATGCTCCATCCCGGTTGGTGTGGAGAGATTTAGATTCAAACTTGATGGCTCTTGTGGGATAAAATCAACATTAAAAGGGCTTCCAATGATATGGTGCCCATTGTATTTGACTGACAGGGTATTGGACCCAGCTTCTTTAGGAACTACTGTGCAGTAGTGAACTTTGTCATCTTCTGAATATTTGGTAGTAATATCTGCAGCAAAAAAGTCATCATCTCCACAGGCTACCTCCAAAAGACCTTCATTAATAGTGGAACATCCAACTGAAAATTTGTGGAGCACGCCCACTTGCATTTTTTCACCTTCCAAGTCAACCCCTGAAAGTCCGTAATATTTCAAGGTGCAAGGGCTACCCTCTATGTTTTTGTCATTAAACAGGAAGTTTAGCGTGCACGATCCCATTGCTGTGGGTGTTATTGTACACCCAATAATTCCATCACTTTTCTTCGTAAACTGTACACCAGCTTTACCATCGCCAGACTGATTTACTTTCAGAGCACCGCGAGGGATATCTTTGACGTCAATGTCCACATCAACAGACTCTCCAAGAACAATAGTTGAAGTTGGAACGGACAATACACGAGGATGTCTTTCTTCTTCTTCCATTTGTGGCACCGATTCCAACTGTGGAGTGCTGATTACACTTATAACATCATCTTGGTTAATGACTGGCTCCTGTGCTTCGGTGGAAGAAGCCAGACTGCTTTTAGACTCAGTAATGGTACTTCTAGAGCCACTGAAATGGTCTGATGGAGTATGTCTGTGTTGTACATTGATAGAGAGAGGTGACTGTGGAATAGACTTCTTGTCCCAAGTTATATCAAAGGAATGCTTGCCTGATGATTGTGGGGTGTGTTGAACTGTATAAATGCCATCCCTGTGATCTGTGACATTGACTACACCACTTTTTGACTTCTTGGGTGGTGTTACTTTAACTTTGAGTTGAGAAATTCCGGCATCTTTAGCATCCACAGTAAACGTGTACGGCTCATTTTTGTATACTTCATCAGGCACATCCAGAATCTTCACTGCTTCTGGCTTCGGTGGAGAAGCATATCGCACGTAAAATGGACTGTTTTTTATTTCCTTCATCTTTGAGTAGACATTAATAGAATACAACCCAGGGACTCTAGGTTTAAAACTGATGCTGAACTTATTCTTTGCTAGTTTTATAACTTTGCTCTTGAGACGAGCACCACTCTCCTCCTGGAACACCAGTGAATGCAAATCACTTTCTTTTGCTGCAACATCCAAGTCAAATGCAATAGGCTTTCCATTAGGATAAACTGGAATAGGTTCTACTTGAAAGTTTAAGGGAGACTGTGGAATCTCTTTATCAGACCAAAGAACTGTTACTTGATGATTTCCTGGAACATTCGGAGTGTATTTAACATCAACCAGACGTTCTTCACTTGAATTTGGGTTAGCTTGCAAATCAGGTTTCCCTCTTGGACATTCTGCCTTGATATTGACCTGCCCATCTCCAGCCAGACGTGTGTCAACTTGAAAAGATATATTTTTCCCTACAGCGAAGGTTGTAGGGTGCTCTTCTAATCCAATAATTTTACATTTAGAAGCATCAGGAGGTGGAACAGAGTAATCCAAGAGTAGAGGTGTCTCAGAGATGGTCTCTTCGTTCAATTTAGCTGTGAGAGTGTACTGGCCTGCTGTGGAAGGTTGAAAATATGTCAAAAAAGTGTCTTTATCAATTTCAGTTTTTAGTGGTTCAGTTTCTTTAGTTGTAACATTAGTGACAGAAGCAGAGAACTTTCCATTTCTTTGATCATCAGTGCGAGTTTTCACAGAGAGCAGAAGTGTTTGATCAGTAGTTGTTTCCACTTGGTTGTTAGAGACAGGAAAGTCAATAGGATCCCTTGATCCAACGCGATTTATCAAAAATGCTTTAGTGATCAATTGTTCATCAGCTATATCCTTAACTTTTACAGAGAAAGGTGAGCCTGGAACATGTTTCTCTCCCCACAAGACATTGACACCAAGAGTGCCAACTGTTTCCGGAGTAATATTAACAGAGTGTGTGCCATCTTTCTGATCAGTAAGGGAGACTTTTCTTGTAGGCTTTTTATTGGGCTCAATGGCTGTTATAGTCAAAGAACCATCTCCAGCCTCTTTGGTATCCACAATGAAATTTATATCTTCTCCCAAATAGCAAGTTGAGTCCATTCCAATTACTCGACATTTCTCAGGCTTGATTGGCATTCCATATTTAACCACATATGGACTAGATGGAATTTCTTTATCCTTAGAGAATACATGGAGATAGTACAATCCTGGTTCTGTTGGACTAAATGTGGCTTTATATTTCCCCTTTTGTACCTTACTCAATTTTCCTTTAATTGTGCTTCCAGTCTCCTTGTGTACAATCTTCAGCTTCAAATCTTTACCTTCAATATTGAAATCTGCAGCTATTGGCTTACCATATTGGAAAAGCTCAACTTTTTCTGTGTCAACGGCAAGGAATTTCACTGGAGAATCTGGAATTGGCTGTCCAGCCCAAGTAAAATCAAGATTGTGATATCCACTTGTGTTTGGAGTGTAAGAAATTTCATATTTAGATTTCTCTCCTTCTCTAGGTTGAACTTTCAGATGTGAAGGGTTGGCAGCATCTTTAGGTTGTGATGTTACTTCAAGTTCTCCTGGTCCAGCATCAATTGCCTCAACCAAAAGTGAAATTTCATTTCCTACATCAACTGGGTGTGATATGTCACCTTTCCCAATAAGTATGCATCTAGTAGGATCAGTTTTTGGCATCACATATCTGACCTTAAAAGGAGTATGTGGAACATCTTGGTCATTCAGTTTTACATCAATTCTGTAGAGATCTGGTTCTTTAGGATTAAAATAAACTAAGAAAGCTTCATCAGGGAGTTGAGATATTTTCAGGTCTCCTTCTCCTGTGTTCTCTCCCACTGCAGAAGCCTTCACTGAGCCATTTCTCTGCTCATCAGTTTCTGGTCTAATCTTTACATTCAGTGGCCTTCCAATAAATTGAGTAAACTCTTGAACTGGAGAATCTTGTGGAACAATTTCACTTGAGTCATCTTCCTCAAGAATAGATGGAAGTGCATATTCTTTTGAAGGCAATTCCTCCATTATCATTTCTTCACTGACAGGTATTCCAAGTCCAACTTCTGGCTCATAATAGTGAACATAGAAAGGACTTGAAGGAACTTTTTCTCCATTGAGCTCAACATCGATGATGTAATGGTCCGCTTCAGAAGGATTAAATCTTATTTCAAAAATACCATCACTAGTCTGATTTACATTTATTTCACCAGGTCCAGTTTCAGTTCCATGAACAGTTGCTGTCAATTTACCCTCTCTCTGTGTTTCAGTCTGAGGACGAACTTTTAGTTTCAATGCTGTTCCAACTTCAACTTCAATTTCTTTTGGCTTAGATAGTTTCTCAATTAATTGGCCAGGTACAGATTGAGGTACAGAATGTTCAAGAGGTTGAGTGTCTACAGTAATATTTTCAGGAACATATTGAGCAGATAAACTGTCAAAGATTTCATTAATAAAGTCATGATCCTCCTTAACTGGTACTACAAAAGGACTACGTGGTACTGACTGTTCAGACCACTTCACATCAAATGTGTGGTCTCCTGCCACGTTAGGCACGTACTCTACTGCATAGGTCTGGTCTCCGTTGTCGTTCACTCTGACAGTTGGCTGCTCCTCTCCGGGCTTTTCTCTGGGAACGTTCACGCTAAGACTCAAATCTCCGCTGCCTGCCTCTTTGGCATTCACCGTAAACGTGATGGGAGTGTTGACCACTGTCGACTCTGTTACGTCTTCCAAAATGCACTTTTCTGGCCTGGGCAAGCTGGGCTGGAACTGGAGGGTAAACGGACTGTCGTTGATGCTCTCGTCATTCATCAGAACATCCAGTTCACACTTTCCGGGAGCCGTAGGAGTGATGCTCAGGCCGTATATGTCATTTCCTTTGTCCCTGAGTGCCATTTTGCCTTTTCCTGGACCCGTTTGACGTGCCTTCAGACGTCCGTATCCGGCTTTGCTGGTGTCCACATCAAACTCCTCGGACTCTCCCACTGGTATGGGCTCTTTGACCTTCTCCAAGCTTGGAGGCGTGAGAACGACCAGCTGTGCATCGCTTTTCTTTTCTGTGGCATGAACTTTGAACGCCTTCCCTTCGTCTCTGTCAGCATCTTTGGCCACGCCAACGATGTAGTCTCCTGGCACTGAAGGGACAAATCCAATGCCTCTGCTGCTCTCCAGTTCGCTGGTGACTTTCACTTTGCACAGTCCCTCCGGTCCTGCAACAGATATGTCTGTGTTGTCGTCTGTGAACTCCTCGCCCCAAGGCAAGACCAGACTGACAGGCTTTCCGCACTCCACGTCGCTGGGAAGATAGTCTGCGGACCTCTCAAACTTGGGAGAAAGGTTCTTTTTGTCCACAGCTTTGATCAGGAATGGGCTTCCTTCCACCTCGCTTTCGTGCATGAACAAGTTCAGGATGTAGTTGTCGGCTACTGTAGGGGTGAATTCAACGGAATGCTTGCCCTCGCTTATCTTCACAACGGGAGCATCCTTGCTGCCTGACTTGTGAGGCTTGACGGCTGCCCTCACAAAGTCCCTGCTTTCGTGCTTGCCGACGTTGTCAACGTCTATCACCAGCGTGTTTCCGACTGGGACAATGTTGGTGTTGGAGCCGAGGCTGGACTTCACCACTGGCACCTTCTTGCCTACGCTGACAGACACGGGTGACTGGGGAACGCTCTTCTTGTCCCAAACCACTGAAAACACGTGGTTCCCTACTACATCAGGAGTGTGGTCCACCGAGTAGATCCCGTCTTTGTGGTCCACCACCGAGAGTGTTCCGTCTTTGCCCTTCTTGGGTGGAGTGACCTTCACTTTCAGCTGGGAGAGTCCGGCATTCCTGGTGTCCACAGAGAAACGGTAGGATTCCTTGATGTAAGCTTCCTCTGGAACGTCGCGTATCACAACAGCATCAGGCTTGGGAGGAGCGGCATATCGAACGTAGAATGGACTGTTTTTGATTTCCCTCATTTTCACATACACGTTAATGGAGTACAGACCTGGCACTCGTGGCTTGAAGCTGACACCGAACCTGTTTTTGGCCAATTTGTTGATCTTTCCCTTCAGACGACTCCCAGATTCTTCGTGGAACACGAGGCAATGCAAATCGCTCTCTTTGGCTTCTTCGTCAAATTCAAAGGATATGGGCTTGCCGTTGGGATACACAGGAATGGGCTCCACTTGGAAGTGAGCAGGAGACTTGGGGATTTCTTCTCCAGACCATGCCACCGAAACCTTGTGACGTCCGGGTACGTTGGGAACGTACGTGACGTCGATTAGCCTGCTGTCTACAGGATTGGCTGCTGCTTCAAGAGCAGGCTTACCTCTTGGTGACTCCCCTTTGATGCTTACTTTCCCGTCCCCTGCTAGCCTAGTGTCTACCTGGAAGAAAATGTTTTTGCCCACCATGAATGTGGGAGGGTGGTCTTCCAAACCTATGATCTTGCACTCCGAAGCCACAGGAGGAGGTTTGCTGTAGTTCAAACTTAAAGGTGATCCCGGAATTTCCTCGTCGTTGAGCTGTGCGGACAGAGAGTAGGTACCGGGAGAGGCTGGTTGAAGAGACACAAAGTAGGTGTCGCTCTCCTTGACCACTTCCACGGGCACTCTTGCTTGGGTGGCTGCATTGGTGGCAGTGACACTGAGTTTGCCGTTCTTTTGCTCGGCAGTGCGCATCTTTACTGTCATTAGAGTTTTTTGGTCGGTTGTGGTCTCCAGGATGCCTTGGTGTGGAAAATCTACCATCTTTCTGTTTCCGATGCGATTCACGAGGAACAGTTTGGTGATCAGCTGCTCGTTTGCCAAGTCTCTCACCCTGACCTTGTGAGGAGAGCCTGGAACTGGCTTGTCTGACCAAGTGACGTTGATCTTGTGATCCCCGGCCTTCTTTGGAGTGAATGCGACGGCATGTGTTGCCTCTTTGTTGTCAGTGACGGCGACTTCTCCCAAATTTTTCTTGTCTGGTCCCACAACGCTGACTTTCAGTTCACCGTCTCCGGCGTCTTTGCTGTCAACGCCAAACTCGACAGACTCTCCCAAGAAACAGCTCTCTTCGAGTCCTACCACTTTGCATTTGTCGGGGTAAGCTGGTCTGCCGTACCTGACCACGTACGGGCTGGATGGAATCTCCTTGTCTTTGGAATAGATGTGCAAGTAGTACAGACCAGGGTCTTTGGGTGTGAAGCTTGCCTTGTACTTGCCTTTCTGAATCTTGCTGAGCTTCCCTTTGAGAACGGATCCCGTTTCCTTGTGCACCACCTTCAGCTTCAGGTCTTTGCCTTCGATGTTCAAGTCTGCACCAACCGGCTTGCCGTGGCCAAAGAATTCCACGTTCTCTGTGTCCACAACCAAGAAATTTACGGGAGAGTCAGGAATTTCCTTGCCTCCCCAAGTGAAGTCCAGGTTGTGATAGCCTTTGGAGTTGGGCGTGTAGTACACATCATACTTGGCCTTTTCTTCACTTCGGGGTTGCACAACAAGCTTGGAGACTTCATCTGGTTGGCGAGAAGAGACGTTGAGTTCACCTGGTCCAGCTTCGGTGGCATCCACTAGGAGGGAAATCTCTGCTCCAAGGTCGGCTGGATGGGAGATGTCGTCCTTGCCAATCAGCCTGCACTTTGATGGGTCGGTCTTGGGCATGATGTAGTTGACCACAAAAGGCGTGTGTGGAACGTCCTTGTCGTTCAGTTTGACGGTGACAACGTACCTGTCTGGCTCTTCAGGATTGAAATGCACGATGAAGGTGTCATCCGGCAGCTGCGTCACATCGGCTTTATTGTCGCCAGTCTTGTCGCCCACCACTGTAGCTTCCACCTTGCCTCTTCTGTCTTCATCTGTTTCTGGCCTCACCTTGACATTCAAAGCTCGACCGACGTACTGGGTGTGTTCCTGCAGAGAGCTGTCTTGGGGTGTGATTTCATCAGTGTCCTCTTCATCAGGTTGGGGTAGAGCAAAACGTTGCATTGGGGCTCTTTCCACTGCCATTATTTCTGGGACAATCTCTTCTTCCACTGCTTTCCTCAGGTCCACAATGAACGGTGATTTTTTAATTTCGCGGTCATTGTACTTTACTTGGATGGCGTAGCGATCTTCTATCTCGGGCTTGATGCGGAGCTTGAATTTTTTAGAGTCGGGAGCTGTTTCAACCACTTCAACTGGAATTTCACCACAGGTATCCCCAAAGCACTGAGCAGTGAGTGTGCCTGGACCTTCGTTGCTGAAGTCTAGCTCCATGCTTTCGGGTCTGCTGTAATCAGTCTCGTCAGGCGGGGTGCTCTCGAGCACTGGATCCTCAGTCGTCTCTATGAGTATAGTTTCTTTAATTGGCTCAAGAGGTTTTGGTACAATCTCTTCTTCTTTGGTGGGCTGCATTGAAGGAAGACTGTCCAGAATTTCGGCTATGAGATCTTCCGAGACTGGCACCGTGAATGGACTTGCCGGAATGGACTGCTCTGACCATTTGACACCAAATGTGTGGTCTCCTGCCACGTTAGGCATGTACTCTACTGCATAGGTCTGGTCTCCGTTGTCGTTCACTCTGACAGTTGGCTGCTCCTCTCCGGGCTTTTCTCTGGGAACGTTCACGCTAAGACTCAAATCTCCGCTGCCTGCCTCTTTGGCATTCACCGTAAACGTGATGGGAGTGTTGACCACTGTCGACTCTGTTACGTCTTCCAAAATGCACTTTTCTGGCCTGGGCAAGCTGGGCTGGAACTGGAGGGTAAACGGACTGTCGTTGATGCTCTCGTCATTCATCAGAACATCCAGTTCACACTTTCCGGGAGCCGTAGGAGTGATGCTCAGGCCGTATATGTCATTTCCTTTGTCCCTGAGTGCCATTTTGCCTTTTCCTGGACCCGTTTGACGTGCCTTCAGACGTCCGTATCCGGCCTTGCTGGTGTCTACATCAAACTCCTCGGTCTCTCCCACTGGTATGGGCTCTTTGATCTTCTCCAAGCTTGGAGGCGTGAGAACGACCAGCTGTGCATCGCTTTTCTTTTCTGTGGCATGAACTTTGAACGCCTTCCCTTCGTCTCTGTCAGCATCTTTGGCCACGCCAACAATGTAGTCTCCTGGCACTGAAGGGACAAATCCAATGCCTCTGCTGCTCTCCAGTTCGCTGGTGACTTCCACTTTGCACGGTCCCTCCGGTCCTGCAACAGATATGTCTGTGTTGTCGTCTGTGAACTCCTCGCCCCAAGGCAAGACCAGACTGACAGGCTTTCTGCACTCCACGTCGCTGGGAAGATAGTCTGCGAACCTCTCAAACTTGGGAGAAAGGTTCTCTTTGTCCACAGCTTTGATCAGGAATGGGCTTCCTTCCACCTCGCTTTCGTGCATGAACAAGTTCAGGATGTAGTTGTCGGCTACTGTAGGGGTGAATTCAACGGAATGCTTGCCCTCGCTTATCTTCACAACGGGAGCATCCTTGCTGCCTGACTTGTGAGGCTTGACGGCTGCCCTCACAAAGTCCCTGCTTTCGTGCTTGCCGACGTTGTCAACGTCTATCGCCAGCGTGTTTCCGACTGGGACAATGTTGGTGTTGGAGCCGAGGCTGGACTTCACCACTGGCACCTTCTTGCCTACGCTGACAGACACGGGTGACTGGGGAACGCTCTTCTTGTCCCAAACCACTGAAAACACGTGGTTCCCTACTACTTCAGGAATGTGGTCCACCGAGTAGATCCCGTCTTTGTGGTCCACCACCGAGAGTGTTCCGTCTTTGCCCTTCTTGGGTGGAGTGACCTTCACTTTCAGCTGGGAGAGTCCGGCATCCCTGGTGTCCACAGAGAAACGGTAGGATTCCTTGATGTAAGCTTCCTCTGGAACGTCGCGTATCACAACAGCATCAGGCTTGGGAGGAGCGGCATATCGAACGTAGAATGGACTGTTTTTGATTTCCCTCATTTTCACATACACGTTAATGGAGTACAGACCTGGCACTCGTGGCTTGAAGCTGACACCGAACCTGTTTTTGGCCAATTTGTTGATCTTTCCCTTCAGACGACTCCCAGATTCTTCGTGGAACACGAGGCAATGCAAATCGCTCTCTTTGGCTTCTTCGTCAAATTCAAAGGATATGGGCTTGCCGTTGGGATACACAGGAATGGGCTCCACTTGGAAGTGAGCAGGAGACTTGGGGATTTCTTCTCCAGACCATGCCACCGAAACCTTGTGACGTCCGGGTACGTTGGGAACGTACGTGACGTCAATTAGCCTGCTGTCTACAGGATTGGCTGCTGCTTCAAGAGCAGGCTTACCTCTTGGTGACTCCCCTTTGATGCTTACTTTCCCATCCCCTGCTAGCCTAGTGTCTACCTGGAAGAAAATGTTTTTGCCCACCATGAATGTGGGAGGGTGGTCTTCCAAACCTATGATCTTGCACTCCGAAGCCACAGGAGGAGGTTTGCTGTAGTTCAAACTTAAAGGTGATCCCGGAATTTCCTCGTCGTTGAGCTGTGCGGACAGAGAGTAGGTACCGGGAGAGGCTGGTTGAAGAGATACAAAGTAGGTGTCGCCGCTCTCCTTGACCACTTCCACAGGCACTCTTGCTTGGGTGGCTGCGTTGGTGGCAGTGGAACTGAATTTGCCGTTCTTTTGCTCGGCAGTGCGCATCTTTACTGTCATTAGAGTTTTTTGGTCGGTTGTGGTCTCCAGGATGCCTTGGTGTGGAAAATCTACCATCTTTCTGTTTCCGATGCGATTCACGAGGAACAGTTTGGTGATCAGCTGCTCGTTTGCCAAGTCTCTCACCCTGACCTTGTGAGGAGAGCCTGGAACTGGCTTGTCTGACCACGTGACGTTGATCTTGTGATCCCCGGCCTTCTTTGGAGTGAATGCGACGGCATGTGTTGCCTCTTTGTTGTCAGTGATGGCGACTTCTCCCAAATTTTTCTTGTCTGGTCCCACAACGCTGACTTTCAGTTCACCGTCTCCGGCGTCTTTGCTGTCAACGCTAAACTCGACAGACTCTCCCAAGAAACAGCTCTCTTCGAGTCCTACCACTTTGCATTTGTCGGGGTAAGCTGGTCTGCCGTACCTGACCACGTACGGGCTGGATGGAATCTCCTTGTCTTTGGAATAGATGTGCAAGTAGTACAGACCAGGGTCTTTGGGTGTGAAGCTTGCCTTGTACTTGCCTTTCTGAATCTTGCTGAGCTTCCCTTTGAGAACGGATCCCGTTTCCTTGTGCACCACCTTCAGCTTCAGGTCTTTGCCTTCGATGTTCAAGTCTGCACCAACCGGCTTGCCGTGGCCAAAGAATTCCACGTTCTCTGTGTCCACAACCAAGAAATTTACAGGAGAGTCAGGAATTTCCTTGCCTCCCCAAGTGAAGTCCAGGTTGTGATAGCCTTTGGAGTTGGGCGTGTAGTACACATCATACTTGGCCTTTTCTTCACTTCGGGGTTGCACAACAAGCTTGGAGACTTCATCTGGTTGGCGAGAAGAGACGTTGAGTTCACCTGGTCCAGCTTCGGTGGCATCCACTAGGAGGGAAATCTCTGCTCCAAGGTCGGCTGGATGGGAGATGTCGTCCTTGCCAATCAGCCTGCACTTTGATGGGTCGGTCTTGGGCATGATGTAGTTGACCACAAAAGGCGTGTGTGGAACGTCCTTGTCGTTCAGTTTGACGGTGACAACGTACCTGTCTGGCTCTTCAGGATTGAAATGCACGATGAAGGTGTCATCCGGCAGCTGCGTCACATCGGCTTTATTGTCGCCAGTCTTGTCGCCCACCACTGTAGCTTCCACCTTGCCTCTTCTGTCTTCATCTGTTTCTGGCCTCACCTTGACATTCAAAGCTCGACCGACGTACTGGGTGTGTTCCTGCAGAGAGCTGTCTTGGGGTGTGATTTCATCAGTGTCCTCTTCATCAGGTTGGGGTAGAGCAAAACGTTGCATTGGGGCTCTTTCCACTGCCATTATTTCTGGGACAATCTCTTCTTCCACTGCTTTCCTCAGGTCCACAATGAACGGTGATTTTTTAATTTCGCGGTCATTGTACTTTACTTGGATGGCGTAGCGATCTTCTATCTCGGGCTTGATGCGGAGCTTGAATTTTTTAGAGTCGGGAGCTGTTTCAACCACTTCAACTGGAATTTCACCACAGGTATCCCCAAAGCACTGAGCAGTGAGTGTGCCTGGACCTTCGTTGCTGAAGTCTAGCTCCATGCTTTCGGGTCTGCTGTCATCAGTCTCGTCAGGCGGGGTGCTCTCGAGCACTGGATCCTCAGTCGTCTCTATGAGTATAGTTTCTTTAATTGGCTCAAGAGGTTTTGGTACAATCTCTTCTTCTTTGGTGGGCTGCATTGAAGGAAGACTGTCCAGAATTTCGGCTATGAGATCTTCCGAGACTGGCACCGTGAATGGACTTGCCGGAATGGACTGCTCTGACCATTTGACACCAAATGTGTGGTCTCCTGCCACGTTAGGCACGTACTCTACTGCATAGGTCTGGTCTCCGTTGTCGTTCACTCTGACAGTTGGCTGCTCCTCTCCGGGCTTTTCTCTGGGAACGTTCACGCTAAGACTCAAATCTCCGCTGCCTGCCTCTTTGGCATTCACCGTAAACGTGATGGGAGTGTTGACCACTGTCGACTCTGTTACGTCTTCCAAAATGCACTTTTCTGGCCTGGGCAAGCTGGGCTGGAACTGGAGGGTAAACGGACTGTCGTTGATGCTCTCGTCATTCATCAGAACATCCAGTTCACACTTTCCGGGAGCCGTAGGAGTGATGCTCAGGCCGTATATGTCATTTCCTTTGTCCCTGAGTGCCATTTTGCCTTTTCCTGGACCCGTTTGACGTGCCTTCAGACGTCCGTATCCGGCCTTGCTGGTGTCTACATCAAACTCCTCGGTCTCTCCCACTGGTATGGGCTCTTTGATCTTCTCCAAGCTTGGAGGCGTGAGAACGACCAGCTGTGCATCGCTTTTCTTTTCTGTGGCATGAACTTTGAACGCCTTCCCTTCGTCTCTGTCAGCATCTTTGGCCACGCCAACGATGTAGTCTCCTGGCACTGAAGGGACAAATCCAATGCCTCTGCTGCTCTCCAGTTCGCTGGTGACTTCCACTTTGCACGGTCCCTCCGGTCCTGCAACAGATATGTCTGTGTTGTCGTCTGTGAACTCCTCGCCCCAAGGCAAGACCAGACTGACAGGCTTTCTGCACTCCACGTCGCTGGGAAGATAGTCTGCGGACCTCTCAAACTTGGGAGAAAGGTTCTCTTTGTCCACAGCTTTGATCAGAAACGGGCTTCCTTCCACCTCGCTTTCGTGCATGAACAAGTTCAGGATGTAGTCGTCGGCTACTGTAGGGGTGAATTCAACGGAATGCTTGCCCTCGCTTATCTTCACAACGGGAGCATCCTTGCTGCCTGACTTGTGAGGCTTGACGGCTGCCCTCACAAAGTCCCTGCTTTCGTGCTTGCCGACGTTGTCAACGTCTATCGCCAGCGTGTTTCCGACTGGGACAATGTTGGTGTTGGAGCCGAGGCTGGACTTCACCACTGGCACCTTCTTGCCTACGCTGACAGACACGGGTGACTGGGGAACGCTCTTCTTGTCCCAAACCACTGAAAACACGTGGTTCCCTACTACTTCAGGAATGTGGTCCACCGAGTAGATCCCGTCTTTGTGGTCCACCACCGAGAGTGTTCCGTCTTTGCCCTTCTTGGGTGGAGTGACCTTCACTTTCAGCTGGGAGAGTCCGGCATCCCTGGTGTCCACAGAGAAACGGTAGGTGTCCACAGAGAAACGGTAGGATTCCTTGATGTAAGCTTCCTCTGGAACGTCGCGTATCACAACAGCATCAGGCTTGGGAGGAGCGGCATATCGAACGTAGAATGGACTGTTTTTGATTTCCCTCATTTTCACATACACGTTAATGGAGTACAGACCTGGCACTCGTGGCTTGAAGCTGACACCGAACCTGTTTTTGGCCAATTTGTTGATCTTTCCCTTCAGACGACTCCCAGATTCTTCGTGGAACACGAGGCAATGCAAATCGCTCTCTTTGGCTTCTTCGTCAAATTCAAAGGATATGGGCTTGCCGTTGGGATACACAGGAATGGGCTCCACTTGGAAGTGAGCAGGAGACTTGGGGATTTCTTCTCCAGACCATGCCACCGAAACCTTGTGACGTCCGGGTACGTTGGGAACGTACGTGACGTCGATTAGCCTGCTGTCTACAGGATTGGCTGCTGCTTCAAGAGCAGGCTTACCTCTTGGTGACTCCCCTTTGATGCTTACTTTCCCGTCCCCTGCTAGCCTAGTGTCTACCTGGAAGAAAATGTTTTTGCCCACCATGAATGTGGGAGGGTGGTCTTCCAAACCTATGATCTTGCACTCCGAAGCCACAGGAGGAGGTTTGCTGTAGTTCAAACTTAAAGGTGATCCCGGAATTTCCTCGTCGTTGAGTTGTGCGGACAGAGAGTAGGTACCGGGAGAGGCTGGTTGAAGAGATACAAAGTAGGTGTCGCCGCTCTCCTTGACCACTTCCACAGGCACTCTTGCTTGGGTGGCTGCGTTGGTGGCAGTGGCACTGAATTTGCCGTTCTTTTGCTCGGCAGTGCGCATCTTTACTGTCATTAGAGTTTTTTGGTCGGTTGTGGTCTCCAGGATGCCTTGGTGTGGAAAATCTACCATCTTTCTGTTTCCGATGCGATTCATGAGGAACAGTTTGGTGATCAGCTGCTCGTTTGCCAAGTCTCTCACCCTGACCTTGTGAGGAGAGCCTGGAACTGGCTTGTCTGACCACGTGACGTTGATCTTGTGATCCCCGGCCTTCTTTGGAGTGAATGCGACGGCATGTATTGCCTCTTTGTTGTCAGTGACGGCGACTTCTCCCAAATTTTTCTTGTCTGGTCCCACAACGCTGACTTTCAGTTCCCCGTCTCCGGCGTCTTTGCTGTCAATGCCAAACTCGACAGACTCTCCCAAGAAACAGCTCTCTTCGAGTCCTACCACTTTGCATTTGTCGGGGTAAGCTGGTCTGCCGTACCTGACCACGTACGGGCTGGATGGAATCTCCTTGTCTTTGGAATAGATGTGCAAGTAGTACAGACCAGGGTCTTTGGGTGTGAAGCTTGCCTTGTACTTGCCTTTCTGAATCTTGCTGAGCTTCCCTTTGAGAACGGATCCCGTTTCCTTGTGCACCACCTTCAGCTTCAGGTCTTTGCCTTCGATGTTCAAGTCTGCACCAACCGGCTTGCCGTGGCCAAAGAATTCCACGTTCTCTGTGTCCACAACCAAGAAATTTACGGGAGAGTCAGGAATTTCCTTGCCTCCCCAAGTGAAGTCCAGGTTGTGATAGCCTTTGGAGTTGGGCGTGTAGTACACATCATACTTGGCCTTTTCCTCACTTCGGGGTTGCACAACAAGCTTGGAGACTTCATCTGGTTGGCGAGAAGAGACGTTGAGTTCACCTGGTCCAGCTTCGGTGGCATCCACTAGGAGGGAAATCTCTGTTCCAAGTTCGGCTGGATAGGAGATGTCGTCCTTGCCAATCAGCCTGCACTTTGATGGGTCGGTCTTGGGCATGATGTAGTTGACCACAAAAGGCGTGTGTGGAACGTCCTTGTCGTTCAGTTTGACGGTGACAACGTACCTGTCTGGCTCTTCAGGATTGAAATGCACGATGAAGGTGTCATCCGGCAGCTGCGTCACATCGGCTTTATTGTCGCCAGTCTTGTCGCCCACCACTGTAGCTTCCACCTTGCCTCTTCTGTCTTCATCTGTTTCTGGCCTCACCTTGACATTCAAAGCTCGACCGACGTACTGGGTGTGTTCCTGCAGAGAGCTGTCTTGGGGTGTAATTTCATCAGTGTCCTCTTCATCAGGTTGGAATAGACCACAAATATGCATTGGGGCTCTTTCCACTGCCATTATTTCTGGGACAATCTCTTCTTCCACTGCTTTCCTCAGGTCCACAATGAACGGTGATTTTTTAATTTCGCGGTCATTGTACTTTACTTGGATGGCGTAGCGATCTTCTATCTCGGGCTTGATGCGGAGCTTGAATTTTTTAGAGTCGGGAGCTGTTTCAACCACTTCAACTGGAATTTCACCACAGGTATCCCCAAAGCACTGAGCAGTGAGTGTGCCTGGACCTTCGTTGCTGAAGTCTAGCTCCATGCTTTCGGGTCTGCTGTAATCAGTCTCGTCAGGCGGGGTGCTCTCGAGCACTGGATCCTCAGTCGTCTCTATGAGTATAGTTTCTTTAATTGGCTCAAGAGGTTTTGGTACAATCTCTTCTTCTTTGGTGGGCTGCATTGAAGGAAGACTGTCCAGAATTTCGGCTATGAGATCTTCCGAGACTGGCACCGTGAATGGACTTGCCGGAATGGACTGCTCTGACCATTTGACACCAAATGTGTGGTCTCCTGCCACGTTAGGCACGTACTCTACTGCATAGGTCTGGTCTCCGTTGTCGTTCACTCTGACAGTTGGCTGCTCCTCTCCGGGCTTTTCTCTGGGAACGTTCACGCTAAGACTCAAATCTCCGCTGCCTGCCTCTTTGGCATTCACCGTAAACGTGATGGGAGTGTTGACCACTGTCGACTCTGTTACGTCTTCCAAAATGCACTTTTCTGGCCTGGGCAAGCTGGGCTGGAACTGGAGGGTAAACGGACTGTCGTTGATGCTCTCGTCATTCATCAGAACATCCAGTTCACACTTTCCGGGAGCCGTAGGAGTGATGCTCAGGCCGTATATGTCATTTCCTTTGTCCCTGAGTGCCATTTTGCCTTTTCCTGGACCCGTTTGACGTGCCTTCAGACGTCCGTATCCGGCCTTGCTGGTGTCTACATCAAACTCCTCGGTCTCTCCCACTGGTATGGGCTCTTTGATCTTCTCCAAGCTTGGAGGCGTGAGAACGACCAGCTGTGCATCGCTTTTCTTTTCTGTGGCATGAACTTTGAACGCCTTCCCTTCGTCTCTGTCAGCATCTTTGGCCACGCCAACAATGTAGTCTCCTGGCACTGAAGGGACAAATCCAATGCCTCTGCTGCTCTCCAGTTCGCTGGTGACTTCCACTTTGCACGGTCCCTCCGGTCCTGCAACAGATATGTCTGTGTTGCCATCTGTGAACTCCTCGCCCCAAGGCAAGACCAGACTGACAGGCTTTCTGCACTCCACGTCGCTGGGAAGATAGTCTGCGGACCTCTCAAACTTGGGAGAAAGGTTCTCTTTGTCCACAGCTTTGATCAGAAACGGGCTTCCTTCCACCTCGCTTTCGTGCATGAACAAGTTCAGGATGTAGTCGTCGGCTACTGTAGGGGTGAATTCAACGGAATGCTTGCCCTCGCTTATCTTCACAACGGGAGCATCCTTGCTGCCTGACTTGTGAGGCTTGACGGCTGCCCTCACAAAGTCCCTGCTTTCGTGCTTGCCGACGTTGTCAACGTCTATCGCCAGCGTGTTTCCGACTGGGACAATGTTGGTGTTGGAGCCGAGGCTGGACTTCACCACTGGCACCTTCTTGCCTACGCTGACAGACACGGGTGACTGGGGAACGCTCTTCTTGTCCCAAACCACTGAAAACACGTGGTTCCCTACTACTTCAGGAATGTGGTCCACCGAGTAGATCCCGTCTTTGTGGTCCACCACCGAGAGTGTTCCGTCTTTGCCCTTCTTGGGTGGAGTGACCTTCACTTTCAGCTGGGAGAGTCCGGCATCCCTGGTGTCCACAGAGAAACGGTAGGATTCCTTGATGTAAGCTTCCTCTGGAACGTCGCGTATCACAACAGCATCAGGCTTGGGAGGAGCGGCATATCGAACGTAGAATGGACTGTTTTTGATTTCCCTCATTTTCACATACACGTTAATGGAGTACAGACCTGGCACTCGTGGCTTGAAGCTGACACCGAACCTGTTTTTGGCCAATTTGTTGATCTTTCCCTTCAGACGATTCCCAGATTCTTCGTGGAACACGAGGCAATGCAAATCGCTCTCTTTGGCTTCTTCGTCAAATTCAAAGGATATGGGCTTGCCGTTGGGATACACAGGAATGGGCTCCACTTGGAAGTGAGCAGGAGACTTGGGGACTTCTTCTCCAGACCATGCCACCGAAACCTTGTGACTTCCAGGTACGTTGGGAACGTACGTGACGTCGATTAGCCTGCTGTCTACAGGATTGGCTGCTGCTTCGAGAGCAGGCTTACCTCTTGGTGACTCCCCTTTGATGCTTACTTTCCCATCCCCTGCTAGCCTAGTGTCTACCTGGAAGAAAATGTTTTTGCCCACCATGAATGTGGGAGGGTGGTCTTCCAAACCTATGATCTTGCACTCTGAAGCCACAGGAGGAGGTTTGCTGTAGTTCAAACTTAAAGGTGATCCCGGTATTTCCTCGTTGTTGAGCTGTGCGGACAGAGAGTAGGTACCGGGAGAGGCTGGTTGAAGAGACACAAAGTAGGTGTCGCCGCTCTCCTTGACCACTTCCACGGGCATTCTTGCTTTGGTGGCTGCGTTGGTGACAGTGGCACTGAATTTGCCGTTCTTTTGCTCAGCAGTGCGCATCTTTACTGTCATTAGAGTTTTTTGGTCGGTTGTGGTCTCCAGGATGCCTTGGTGTGGAAAATCTACCATCTTTCTGTTTCCGATGCGATTCACGAGGAACAGTTTGGTGATCAGCTGCTCGTTTGCCAAGTCTCTCACCCTGACCTTGTGAGGAGAGCCTGGAATTGGCTTGTCTGACCACGTGACGTTGATCTTGTGATCCCCGGCCTTCTTTGGAGTGAATGCAATGGCATGTGTTGCGTCTTTGTTGTCAGTGACGGCGACTTCTCCCAAATTTTTCTTGTCTGGTCCCACAACGCTGACTTTCAGTTCCCCGTCTCCGGCGTCTTTGCTGTCAACGCCAAACTCGACAGACTCTCCCAAGAAACAGCTCTCTTCGAGTCCTACCACTTTGCATTTGTCGGGGTAAGCTGGTCTGCCGTACCTGACCACGTACGGGCTGGATGGAATCTCTTTGTCTTTGGAATAGATGTGCAAATAGTACAGACCAGGTTCTTTGGGTGTGAAGCTTGCTTTGTATTTTCCTTTCTGAATCTTACTAAGTTTTCCTTTAATTATAGTTCCAGTTCCTTTGTAAACTATTTTTAGTTTCAGATCTTTTCCGTCAATGTTAAATTCTGGAGATACCAGCTTGCCATAAGGAAATAGTGTCACATTTTCTGTATCAACAGCTAGGAAATGTACTGGGGACTGTGGTATGGGTTGGTTTGCCCATGTAATTGCTAGGTTGTGATATCCATGAGAATTTGGAGTGTAGTATACATTGTACTTTGATTTTTCTCCACTTCTTGGCTGTATTTTTAGAGTTGATTTGATTTTCGACTCCTGAGTTTCTGCACTGCTGACATTAAGCTCTCCAGGTCCTGCATTGCTTGCATCAACCAAAAGAGAAATTTCACTTCCTACTTCAGATGGGTGCAATATTTCATCAACACCTATTAGCTTACATTTTGAAGCATCAGTTTTGGGAATGATGTAGTTTACTATGAAAGGTGTATGAGGAACATCTTCACCATTTAGATTTATGGTAACTGTATATCTGTCTGGCACTTCTGGATGAAATTCCACCATAAATGTTTCATCTGGTAGTTTGTGTACTTTTGCTACAGCTTCACCAGTTTTGGCTCCAACAATATTTGTTACAACTTCACCATTTCTTTGCGCTTCACTTTCAGGTCTTATCTTTACGTTCAGCGTCTTTCCAATGTACTGAGTGAACTCAGCAAGAGGAGCATCTTGTGGTGTAAACTCTTCAGCCTCATCTTCATCGATATCAACTGGTGGAGGAGCTTGCTCCAACTCTTCTATTACTTTTATTTCACTCACTGGTTCACGATCTTCAGGTTCTAAGCTTAATTCTTTCAATGGCTTTCTCAAATCAACAACAAACGGTGAACCTTTGATTTCTATGCCATTGTTTTTCACGAAGATTTCATAGCGGTCTTCTTTTTCCGGTTTTATTTTAAGTTTAAACTTCCTTGAACCTGGTGCACTCTCAACTATCTTAACAGGTATTTCACCATGTTTGTCACCAAAGCACTGTGCTGAAAGTGCATCAATATTTCCATCACCAAAGTCCAATTCCAAGTTTTGCTCACTTATCGGTTTGGCATAGTAATTGACATAGAAAGGACTTGATGGGACTCTTTGTCCATTGAGCTCCATATCAACAACATAAAAGTCAGGTTCAGTAGGATTGAACCTAACTTCAAAGATACCCTCATCTGTCTGATTGATTTTCAATTTTCCTGGCCCAGTTTCTGTGCCATTTACATTTGCTACCAATTTGCCCTGTTTTTGTGCATCTGTCTGTGGCCGTATTTTCAATTTCAGCTCATTTCCAATTTCAATATCAATCTGCTTAGATTTTTCTTCCTTGTCCTTTATTTTCTCTTTGGGAATTGTATATGGAATAGCTTCTTCTTCAGGTAATTCCTGCATTTCCATAACTTCGTCCACTGGAGGTGGGGAAATTTCAGCTTTATCTTGAACAACTACTTTTATTGGCATCCTTGGTAAAGACATTTCATTTACATTAACAAACATCTCATAAGTATCTAATTCAGATGGCTTGAAGATTATATTGTAGGTTCCATCCTGGTGTTTGTTTATTTCTGGCTCTACTTTTCCGCTATTTCTTCCGAGAACTTCTGATGTCACGTGTTCTTCTTTTAAGTGCAAGTCATCATCCAGCTTGAACCTGACGAGGACCGCTGTGTTGAGAGGAATAGCTACAACTTCATCAAAATAGTTCACCTCTTCTTCTCGCTGGGATTTTTGGTACAAGTTTTCAACAGTGTATATGTTTGTGACCACATTGAATTCTTTTGCAGTGGTAGTGAATGGACTGCCAGGAATCTGCTTGCCACCCCACAAAACAGTGAGATTGTGAGGTCCTGCAGCCTGTGGTGTGTACATGGCAGAGTAAGTGAAGTCCTTGTTATCAGATACTGATAGCTTGTACTTATCTTTCTTGTTCTTCGGACCTGTTGGCCTAATTGAAATTTCACCAAAGCCAGCATCAGATGCGTCAACAAAAAACTTCATTGGGTAATTCAAATAGCAGATGCTGCTGAAACCGTCCACACGGCAAGCATCAGGTTTGAGTGGTATGCTGTAATACACGGTAAAGGGACTTCCCTGGATGGGGGAGCCTTTTACTGACACATGAATGAAATACAGTCCAGGATCTTTGGGGCTGAAGGTGAGCTTGGACTTGCCTTTGCTAACCTTGCTGATCTTAGCCTTATACTTGGTCCCACTGTCATTATGAATGGCGTAGACATCCAGGTCACTTGTTTTGCTGTCGACATCTATATCGAAGCCAACAGGTTTTCCATAAGGATAACTCTCCATGTTACCACAGTCAATGGCTTTGACATCCATTGGTGCTCCAGGAATAGGCTTATTGGACCACAGGACATTAATACTGTATGACCCAGGAGCAGTAGGTCGGAAAGAAATATCATATGTCCCTTTTTTGTAAGGCTTTTCCACAGCAGTAACGGCAGTAGGGGTAGGGCCATCTACTTCAATGACCAACTCACTGGCACCAGCATTATTGGTGTCTATTGTGAAAACAATAGGGCGATTCACAAGGACTACATTTTCTATTGGAGACTCAGAAATTTGGCATTTAGTTGAATCCGGTATTACTTCAATGTCTACTTCACCGGTCTCTGGCTCCACTCCGGGCCTCATGTCAATTTCAAAAGGAGACCCTTTAATGTGCTTGTCTCCGTACTTGACATCAAGAGTGTACAAATCTGGTTGTGGAGGGGTGAACAGCACCTGGTAGGCTCTCCCACCAAGACTGTTTAGCTGCACTGGTACTTCTCCAACTTCCTTACCGGTGCAGTTTGCTGTAAGATTGCCAGACCCGGCACCGCTGGCATCTACAAGAAGCTCTGCCTCTTCTCCTGGAATTGAATATATGGGAAGAGCACATTCGACATCATCAGGAGAACAGGGAGGCAAAAGGTCAATAATGAAAGGTGAACCAGGGACTGCCTTATTGTCCCAGTTCACATCCACTGTATATACATCGGCAACTGGTGGTTTGAAGGTCACGCTGCATTCATGCTTGCCATCCTGGGAAACTTCCAAAGGGACCAACCCACAACTCTCTCCAATGGCATTCGCACTGAATTTCCCCCAAAGAACATCTACAGAGAAGATATCAGGAAAAGGGGGAGTGAAGGTCAAGATATACGTGCCATTGGGTTCAAGACTGACTCTGATGGGAATTGACCCTCCAATTTCACCAACTGCGTTGGCTTTCAGTTTCCCCTGGCCGGCGTCAGCAGTGTCAAAAGCCATAACAACACTGTCTTTTTCATCTACCTTGGAAGTGTCGATGTGCTTGACCTTGGAAGGATCAGGAGGGTAGAGATTGACAACTCTGGGGGAGCCAGGTATGTGCTGGTTGTCGTAAAAGATGGAAAATGTGTAAATATCAGCTCTCGGTGGTGTGAAGAGAACATGATAATAGTTCTGCTCAGTGTCATTTGTGGCAAGTGCCTTTACATTCACAGGTATGTCTCCCGTTTCCTTGCCGTTAACTGCCCCAGTTAAATCTCCAAAACCAGCATCAGAGCAGTCCACCTCTAGCCAGACGTTGCTCTTACCATCAATGTTTCGTGGAATCTGAACCTGTCCCATAACCACTTTGTCTGGCGCTGTGGGTATGGGTGCTGATGGGGTCCCTACAGTGCTAGATCGATAGAACTGTGACAGATAGCTCAGGCGAGACAGCACATCTAGAGATGAGCTGCCAAACTGCTCATCGGTCACCGTTTTCAGGATGTTCAACAGGCTTTGAGCAGCATGCATACTTTTTGGCAAGCTAGAATCTGAGTGAGACTCGAACTGGCCACCTGAAACTGAGTTGACCAGCCTAGCAAGCAAAGTCCCATCAGTCCAGTCTTTGGAGAAATTATCCAGAACACTACCTGGCATTTGACTTCTGGCCCATTCTGTGAAACTTTTCTGACCATATGGGACAAAGTAAGACAAGTAAAGAATCATTGCACGTTCATCCAACTTCCCATCAGCAATGCTGCCGGCTTCTAGAAGTTGAGGTATGCCCAGCTCACTTTCAGCAACATCCATTGCATTCTGTATGTTGGTAAACGAAGATGATACCGGGTTTAGGGCATAGTTTGGTGCAAGAAAGTTCACGAGAGCTAACAAAACTTTTCCATTGCTCCAGTCCGAACTCAAATTTGTGATTCTGATGTCTGGAAGGATGCAATTGAGCCACATCAGAAGGTTTCTTCTCAATCCAAAAAATGTGTCCTGTAATGCTGAGCTTTCCTGTGTGTATCCGAACTGGTAATGGACAATGAGGGTCCAGATCAGATTAAGAATTGAAGTGTTGTTGCCATCTAATATATCTTTTGGCTCTGAAAACAAAGGAGACAAGATTTTGTTGATGCAGATATCCCGGTGTCTACTGACCCATATGACATACACTGTTGCAACCAGCGTGCACTAAAAAGGCAGAAAAATTTGGGTTTGACCATCTTATGTTTATAAAGCTGGTACAGAATTTCCTTAATATCATAATAGCTACCCACCATTCCCTGCCATGGCATTAAAAAAAAATTCTTGAGCTTAGACTCTATGAACTTACTTATGGCTTCAATGGGTATCTTCTCCACCTCAGTGATGAATCTCAAAGCCACTGTCAAGTTCTGAATTCTCTGAATTTTGATGAGAGGCTTGGAATAGTACCTACATAAAAATTAGTCTCCATTAAAAATTACAGCTACCCTTTACCAGATATATTTAACTACAGTTAGTCCAAATACCTTTAGCTAAACTAATTACCAAGAAAAATAGCTCCATATTCCGCCCATGAACTATCAAACTAACAAAACCTAAGCTTTGTTATGAACTACAACTATACCTTTAGCTATTTATTTTTACTTAAACATTTATTTAATTAAAAAGTCTGTTATAGTCTTCTCCTATGACAACAACAACCAAACAACTCGTACCTTGAGCCACTTCAGTATAACTGAAGTGACGAGGTCACAGAGTTCCTTATCTCTACAGCTGTGTGTATATGTGTGTGTGTGTGTGTGTGTGTGTGTGTGTGTGTGTGTCCCTAAGGCTGTCCATGAATGTACCTCTGTCTCTCTTGATTGCAAACTTAACAGTTAAATATCTATATAAAAAATATCTAATAGAAATCTTTCAGTACTTCTGTGATTTCTAAACATGGTTGTATGTAAACAAAAGCAGTAAAGACAAAATTTCACTAACCACTATAGACAAAAGACTACAGCTCATCCAAATTGAGCATTACTCCAAGCAGGGATGCTGTATTAATTAATACTACTCTTACTAGAACAAGACCGCCAAAAACAATATTTCTAAACTGGGTAGCTATGTGTGCTTTATTATTTATAGCCATAATCTGCTGTCACTGGAATATCCATTGACTTATACTTTTCTCCTTTATTTATTTTATATTGTGCTAGTGATGTAGAGCTATCATGAACACTAGAGACAAAAGACTATGCAACTCATTCGAATAGAGCATTACTCCAAGCCATTATCTTATTAATTAGGGGACTTGACCTGAGCAGATGAGCAGATCAAAACTGAGAGTTCTTTTTTTCAGCAGTTTTCAATTAGCCCTATCTGTATGGTTTTCCTCTGACACATGGCTTGCTTGCAAAAATAAATTGTACATTTAGAATAGCTGCAGCAGCTAGTGTGTGTTATTGTTGCATGTTGGGAGTTTGCGATGATAAAGAAGGCATGCATGGAATGCAAATTCATTTGCTTGAAGAATAACTTGATACTTTCAGTGAACGATTCTGACTTGAAAAGTAATACTATTAGACCCTTTCATTGTCTAAAGGTTAGCTAGTGACATCTGAAACTAAATGGGAAAAAAAAAAGAAGTAACAATGAACTTAACTACTGGGATTTGTGTGCAAACAGATCTTTAACTGACAGATCAAGTATCAACTTCTCTTCCTTACTTCAGTCGTTTAGTGTACACCATCCACTAACTCTTACCAAACTATCGGGATTTTTACAGGTAGGGAAGCAATAAAATATATATAAATTTTCCTAAAATATCATCATTAACCTTCTAGCTGACACAAACATCAAAGGAATTCTTTTTAAATGGGGTTACAGATGCATAGATGGTAGTATAGCCTGTTGTTGTTTTTTAGCAGGAAAGCTCATGGTTTTGTGAAATCTTTGTGTCAATGTGTCTGTCATTCTGGGAGGTGTAAATGGATCCCGTGGGAGGTGTAAATGGATCCCGTGGGAGTAATATAGACCCATTCTCACTGCTATGCCAGTAGGTGGTCTGAGTACTGTACTGTATTGAGGTCTAAGTGTTACATTCCTATTAGTGGATTGCAAATGTTTCACAAGGTGACAGCAATGGCTCGCAAACTTTCACTCAAGAAAGATGTGATTTGTGCATTGTTGTTGTAACTAGTAGCCAGATCTATCAACATAAAGGGAAGGGAAGACAGAAAGAAAGAAAAAAAGAAGGCTAGCTACAAAAATGCCTTCACTCTGTTATAGCTACTTAAGTCACAGTCTAAAATCTTGTGCACTCTAACCTGCCAGGCATATTCTTTCCAGGAGACAAACATAGAAGAAGGTTTATCAAAACTGTTCCACTATTCAAGTCTTCTGACAGGTTTGATGCAGCTATAGACTTGCTTCTCAAGGAGTGGTTCATCCAGTTGAGAAATGCCTGAGTCCTAGCCTCAATGGCCTCATCTGCAGATAGCTCAGTCTTCTCTCTGGCTATCCTCACATCCATTGAGGATGCCATCTTTGTGGTGGTGTGAGCTAAAGAAAAAGAGTAAAAGAGATGCAAAAACTATCAAACTATCAGATGTAGTAACTGCTGTTTGTAGCATTGTTCTTGCTCAAAAAGGTCTTTTTTGTACCGATATATCTGAAAATATTTGGGTTTAAAATCTTACCTTCTCTGCAGCAACAATAGACTCACTCTCACCAACTTCTTCTTGTAGAAACTAAAGCAAATTTCTAGCTTTTGTGTAAACAACACTGCTTTTTTTTTGCAACAAAAGGGAGAGTTTAGCACAAAGTGTAGCTATACTCAAGAGGAATTCAAAATAGACTGGCACTTTAAATAATAAGAATGCTGCAGTATCACATCCTGGAAGAGAAAGAGGAGGTGTGTCAAGTAAATAATATTCACGAGCCACTTCCTGTAAATTCCAGTACACAACTGAGGTTTATTAATATTCACGAACCACTTACTGTTAGAGTCCAATACACACCTGAGGTTTCACGAACCACTTCCTGTAAGTTCCAATACACAACTGAGGTTTATTTTTAGGACATGTAAGTTACCATGACATTTAGGAACCATGTCCACAAATCAAGCAGTTTTAATTTTGTCATCCCAGTTGGTGCCACTATTTTATAGTACCAGGTTGTTCTATACTTTCACTGGTGTGCTCTTGTCTTCCTCCAGCTACAATACCTAAATGATGGGTGCCCATTCTTTCATAAAAAGGAAGCTGTCAGTGGTATGGAGAATTAGTTGGGCCAGGAATAGGAGAAGGTGGGAGGGGAGGAGTAGTCATTCATTCTTTATACAGAGTGGTGTACACGTTTGTGTAATAACTACAAGATGCTGCAATTTACTTCTGCAGAACTTGCCACTACTTTCTCATCGATTCAACCTATTTTTAGTCCTCCATTAAAACCCAACCAAGTTTGTAACAAGATGCACGTATTAAAAATATTTTGGACAGTTTTTTTTCTCAGGCTTAAATTACTGTTAACTTTGCTATTATGAGTGGTTGTTTTATTTTTATTTCTGTTGTTGTTTTGTTGTTTTTATTGTTTTTGTTTTGCCCAAACAAGCTTTACAAACACTCTCATGCTTCCATACAGAAGTACAAAGTATAAATAAAGAGCCCTTAAGAAAAAAAAAAGTTTTATAAATTTAAATTAGACAAAGGGAATAGCATTGTTAGGAACTGCCTCATGGAGTAGCTCTACAAACAAAGTTCCAAGAAGCCTTAGAGTCAGAGTTGTTGATGCAGAAGCAGCCTTCTGTTTAAAAATAACTGTCAAGTAAATCTTCTTTTTTACATTATTAATACTAAATACACTCAAAACTTCAAACCTAGCTGCCTGGAAGTGTCACCCAAGCTGAACAAAGTGTGTTCAATATTTCTTCTGGCTATGGCTGACAGAGTTTTATTTTTTTTAAATTTAATTACAATTTTACCAATTTGCAATGAATGACACAGCAATGAAGTAGTAAAGCTTCACTAAGTCTTAACCTCACTTAAGTCCCCTACATTCCAAGAATGCACCAGCTAGACTACACTTCCCCCCTGCCCTACATGGTCCCTGGTTTGTGAGTGGTGCACACATTCATACTCAATGAGGCAGAAGATAGTTTCACTCAATTGAAACTAAACACACAGAGAGAGCCAGTCCCCCTAGAGTGACAACGGAATTGGGAAGACCTCATGGAATGTCTTTACTGGACATACTGGTGAAAAGGAAGCTGAAGAAGCACATCTGTTCTTCAGTTCAGCTGATGTTACAAGATGCTCAAAGCCAGCTCTCGTTAGCAAGACTCAAACCTTAACAAAATATTGAATAAGATTACAAAATGGAATAATAGAATGACGATGTTGAAGAATGTGGAATATAACACTCTCCCACCCCCGCCCACTCTCCCACACCCGCCCACTCTCCCACACCCGCCCACTCTCCCACCCCCACCCACTCTCCCACACCCACCCCTTTACTTTCCCATACACATAGACGTTTATTAAAAAGCAATTTAAGCAAATGATAAATTAAGGGTAATAGTGTGGCTACAATGATAAATAATAATAATAATAATAATAATCAGAATCATAATCATAACAATAATAATAACAACAATAATAACAATAATAGCAACCATAATAATAATAATAATAATAACAACAACAACATAATAATAATAATAATAGTAAAATAATAATAGCAAACTTAAGTTGAGTGAATGTTAATGGATGACATTTTATGTCAAGCTGCAAAGTAGCAGAATCATTAAATAATTTCAAACAACAGCTTGCCTCCACTAGTACGTAAACTGTTGTTGTTGTTTTCCCCTTTTGATTACTGAAATTTTAGTTTTGGTTATGTGTATGATTAATTACACATTCTGACAACAAAGTCAGAACATGTTTTAAACTGTAATTTTAATTAATTTTCCTCCATCCTCCTTTTCAGCTTTGTAAACCAATCCATGCACATTCACTTTCACTAAAAACAGTATGCTCTATTTTAAACAAAGTCCTGACAACATTATTGAAGGATTGTTACTTTATCATACAACACTGCGAGGAATTGAACTGTTTTACTCCTGTTATTTCATTTATCTTGAAATCTAAGCTTGTATTTCCTCCTGCCGCAAAGCAGTCTCAGAGCATACAAGTTCCATGTCTTTGTCACGGAATTACAATCTTCCTACAGCAATACTGCTATATCTTCACTATACCAGGCAATCCAAATTGCAAATTTCTATATTTCTCTTTATTTTTTAATTTGTTAATCAGTGTTTAAACCACAGCTATCTACTACCCAGAAGTCCTCTCATCCATCCATGCTAGTTGTGTAGGTCCAGACCAGATGTTGCAATGTTCCTATTATTGCTACGCTCCTTATTTGTGTCTGAAGATTATGGCTTCTTCCTGGCTGCAACATCTTCACCTGTACAAGATATAAGTGGGCCACTAGTAAAGTCGTCATGGTGATGGACATAGTGTCAGTATATCTGCTCGATGGCTTTTCCTCATTTTTATGTACTTGTAAAAACGTGTTGTTTTGCTATCAAAGAACTTTCAGTGACCCGCTTCAATCATAGTACTTACTCTATGTGTATACTCCAGTCGGCTATTTCCTGCAAATTGAATTTCTTATTTATTTTTAGTTTGGAACTACTATAACAACAACAACAGGGCACAGAGCTGTGAAGCCTGTGAAATATATCCTTTGCCTTCCATCAATCATTATAAACTTCCGGAGAATTTTTCAGTTTGAAAATAAATTATAGTGAAAGGCACACGTACGCAACTGAACGTATCATATCTTTGTGCTTGTCCCCTAATTCTCCCCTATCCTCTCCCTCCCTCTCCCCACCCGCCCCTCCCTCTCTCCCCACCCCTCTCTACCAGCTCTATAGAAAGAAAAAGACTATATTATTATTGTTGTGCGACTATAACTGCCAATGAACATTCCACTTTTAACTATAGACTGACATTACCACCTTTAGCAAGCTGGACAAACAAGCTCCAGGCTGCAATCACTCAGCTAGTTTTGGGAAGATGTAACAGATGCAATATTAACAGCTGCAATATTGAAAGCTAACACCACCAAAACTACTTAGTGGTGCAGTACCCTAGAAACAACAACTGTACGGCATGCATTGTGCAGGACTTACTTTCATCCATTGATTAGGTTTACTCACTACATGTTCACAATTGGCAGAATTAAATTTACATTAACACACATATATGTATTATGTCTGCACCAGGAAATGTCATCTTTTAACACTGTTTACCAGCCATTGAGGTGCTTGAAAACTCAAGGATTCATTTGAAGGAAGTTTGATTGAAGTTTAATTGAGTAGTTCATTAATTTGGAATCAAAATTCAAAGTGACAATCATTTTATCACTGATGTATCTATGTGTTGTCAGGCAAACAGACTAAGTGCAGGAGTCCTTTCCTTCATCTTCCTTAAGCTTCTGTGTACGCATCTCTTTCTAATAGCATTATAATGGCTTTATCAGATTAGCAATCATTTTTCTCACCTATGCAGTAAAGTTGACTAGCCAAAGTCAGATCAAATTTCAAAGGCCATATAAATATTCAAAGTTTATTTATAATAACAAGAAGCCTTCTCTAAATCAAGGAAATGTTTCTTTGTGTTTCATCCTTCCACTTTAATCAAACTTCAACAGATTAAAAATAAATTCAAGCTGCCAAACCATTTGAGTCAGTTACATGGCCACACATTTCATTTCACCATATCTATTCCGATAGAATTAAGTCTAAATCAAGCTCCTCACAATTAACATGGTTCATCCCTTAATTAAATGCATTGTAGTTATTTGTGGCCGTACGAAGCAGGGGCAGGCCGCATGTGCTCAAGTGGGTATTAATGGGTACTAAGTATAGACCCACTGATCCTCATTTGCATATATGGTTGGTCAGATTGGCTGCTAAGTGGTAGTACTTTTTTGCACCACTTAGCCCCTGATTTACCCTTTCCAAGTGCAAATCATCCTCCCTGCTTCATGTCACACTGGGTTTGGCTATCATCACTTTTTTTTTTTTTTTTTTTTTTTTTTTTTTTTTTTTTTTTTACCCAGAGAACTGACTTTACAGCCGCTTATTACCTGGCTTACGAGGTGGGTGGGTGGGAGAACTTGTCCTGCTGATTCGTTGCCTGCTCAGTCTGGCTTGTGCGATGCCAAGTGCCTGTTTTGTCCCACGTGTATGCCGCTTGCTTTGCGTTACCCTCACGTGCCCCCTTCGTGCTGGCCACGCCCACACACTTGTGCGTCCCATGCTTAACTCTGCTTAAGAGCCCGTCATGAAGCATCATATAAATTATTGCAAATGCATCCCAGCATACCAGCCATTGCTACTGAATGGTGGCAGAACTAAGAGTCTTGTGTCTGCAAGTCCCACCAACTGCTCTGGGACTTGGTTAGAGACCACAACTACAAACCACTAAGTGGTCCAAGGGCTAAAAGGGGCAAAGTCCAGTCTAGGGACTTCTCCCTACCATCAGAGTTTCATTAATGGAATGTATGTTGAAAGATACTCTGAGAGGCCTGACTCACCCTCCCTCATTTTCAAGCTCCTCATCTCAAATCTGTTTTCCTCTTCTTCCTGTCCTGACTCTCTCCCTCCAGAAGTGTACGCATCCTCTCAATTGACATTTTGTGTGTGTTTGAGTATCCTAGGTAATGATGTCTATTTCTGTATCTCTCTAGTAAAGGCTGTTAAATATCATTGTACATGAATTCATAACTTTTTAAACTTTTTTTGTAGTATGTAACTGACTGCCAAAACAAATATATTATTATGCTAAGAACGTAGCAAAATGGGCGGATCCAGTGCTAGTGACAGGGAGGGACCCAAATTAATTCACGTTCAAAACTTATAATTGATTGGGACGTTTACTTATGAAAGAAGTGCATGAGTTAAAGCATGTGGTTATCCTGTTGTCCTGAACTAAATTGTGTATTGGTATCCTTGTAACTATAATAAACTTGCTTTAGTGGGAGGGGGGGAGGGGTTGGCAGGAGGGGCTGGCTCTCTAGATTCCTCTCCCCCTTTCCGGTCCTAAGGTGACTTAGCTGGTTGGTGAGAATGAATGAGAACTGATTTTTAGAGTCGTGTGTATTTATGGTCAGTCATTTCCAGCTTACATGTGCACACATGCACACACATACATGTACATGCACTGACATGCCAGTATAAATACACCCTAATGGGCGCGTTCTCACGCTCTGATGGGCGCGCTCACTGAAGATTACATTAGCCCTAGATCATGAAGTGATAACGAGATGTCAGTGTTTTCCTTGATATTCACGCCAGTATAAATACACACTAATGGGCGCGCTCTCACGCTCTGATGGGCGTGCTCACTGGAGATTACATTAGCCCTAGATCATGAAGTGATAACGAGATGTCAGTGTTTTCCTTGATATTCACAATCGAGCATGCACCCGCTGATGGGCGTGTTCAGTGCGACCCGCTGATGGGCGTGTTCAGTGCGACCAATGATGGGCGTGTTCAGTGCGACCAATGATGGGCGTGTTCAGTGCGACCAATGATGGGCGTGTTCAGTGCTACCAATGATGGGCGTGTTCAGTGCGACCAATGATGGGCGTGTTCAGTGCGACCAATGATGGGCGTGTTCAGTGCGACCAATGATGGGCGTGTTCAGTGCGACCAATGATGGGCGTGTTCAGTGCGACCAATGATGGGCGTGTTCAGTGCGACCAATGATGGGCGTGTTCAGTGCGACCAATGATGGTTAAATAGTTTTATTGCAAGTGCTAATAAAGTGTCAGTTACTTCCTCAATTTGTATGCAGACATCACTATCTAATTAAAGGAATTATTACGAGAAAGAGAGGGAAGGGAAGAAAACTTCTTCTCATTCACTCTCACTTGCTTGACGTCATTGGATATGTGATTTATAACACACATTGCTGTGGCAATTTATTGAAGTGTTCAGAATTCTTAGTAGAATTCGATTCCCATTCCACCTGACATGTGGAATGAAACCACTTGAAATGCATCATTCCAGTTCACTACACATAGATTTTCTGTTGGTAGCTAGAGTGGGCATGTTTTGGAGCACTAGAAGTGCTGCCTCTGAGTACAAAGAGATCTAACATTCCCAGTTGAAGGTAAAGTACTCTTCCTGTTGTGTTTGTCTAGCCAGAGCCTCCCTAGTCCCATCAGACTCTAAGTAAATCAATCTACAAAGGATCTACAAAGGCTTTTCCGGCTAAATTGGGTGACTTCCCCACTAGGCACTTTGTGGCATTTTGAAATGATAATTTTGTGTTCTTCAGGACAAGTAGGATCACACTACATACCCGCTAACACCATAAGATGATGATGATGTGATGATGATGGTGATAATAATGATAACAATAATATACTAATAATAATAATAATAATAATAATAATAATAATAATAATAGCAGCAAAATTTTCTCGTTCTAACAGCCAATATTGTTAATTAAAACTTAACCTGAGTTGACCCCTGAGGCAACAAGTCGAAACGTCGGGTTAAGTTTAAATTAACAATACTGGCTATTGGAATAAGAAAAATTTGCTATTATTATAAATATTTCAGCCGAGAATGACTGAATCAATAACAGTAATAATAACAATAATAATAACAATAATAATAATAATAATAATAATAATAAGGCCCATTCCTGTGTTGTTTGTACTGTTAGATCCCGTTGCTATATTGTTACTAGGTGTACTAACTTGGTAAGTGTGCACTATTTTTTGCCTGTAGCCATTTCTGCGAAAATGCTGATAAACAAAGTTGCTAGTGGAAACTGGGCATGCGTAAACGGGATCTAAAATAGTTAGAGCATGCGCGCTTATGCTCTAACTATTACATAAAACTACCTAACCATACCAGTCAGTGCTGTACTGGTTCATGCAACAGTAGGTCATGACTTGTGTTGGAACACAGAACATGAATTCCACCAGAACCATGTGTCTGGTAGACGTGGTGTGTGTGTGTATTTCTTAAATTCATGTGGCTTTTTTTTGTGTACACACACACATCCTTGTTGTTCAAACTACTGCTGGTGAATTGGAACCTACTTATTCCCATCTCAGGCAGGCACTGAAGCCTCATAGTTATATGTACGGCAGTTGTGACTTATATACGTAGCAGTTATGATTGTTGCTATCCGTTGCGGGTGTGGTCTTATGAAGTGGTCACACAAGTGGCAAGTACTTGAGCTGTGACCAAAAATTTGCCCTGCCCAACCACAGATTCTCCTCAATTATTTAGCAGATACTTCTAGCCCAGCCTGTGGCCTGGATATACTCAATAGAGTAGTAATAGATAGCACCAATTAGCACTCCATCACCGACCCCAGGATGTGCCTGCCTGGGGAGACTCCACTCAGTTGACACCTGTGCCTCGGCAACCACTGCCAAGTACATTAAGGACCCATCACCATGGAGATGGAAACCCACACATTTGGAATTTTTACCTCAGTGCTGAGTTGTGATTGGTTCTCCTCTGGGAATAGCCTGGATAGCACTCTATTGGTTGCCATGGAAAATCTTATTTGCCACCTGAGGAATGTGTAATTAATTAAGTGAAACATTTCTCTTAAAAAGATTTACTATACACCCAGAGGGAGGGAGGGAGAGTGTGTGATGAATTATTAGTAGGTAAACGTTTATCAGAATGCCACTTACTATTTCATCTTAGAACAGCCTGTAATTGTGTGGTTGTGGCTGGTGGGATAGATAAAGCCTCTACCTAAACAACCCTTGTCCAACTCCCCAGGTTATATAATCTTTCAGGATCTCTTCCATTAGTCCCACAAACTCTTTCTTCTTGTGTCCAGAACATGGCTTTGAAGAACTGCTCAGTGGCACCTTGCATGGGTGTGGCTGTGTAAAGAACATGGCTTTGAAGAACTGCTCAGTGGCACCTTGCATGGGCGTGGCTGTGTAAATAGACTGCTGGTACGGTATGCCATCAGCACTACTGGGCTAATACTTCAAAGAGAAGGTACCTTACATTTTAAAGTTACTAAATCCATTACACCACACTTTCAGCCAAACTAGATGGTTATTGAATTAACCATTAATTTGGTTTTACAAAGAGTAAACTATTCTCACAACTGAGTTCACCCACCCTGCTGAGCTGCACATACCCTATGTCACCATGGTGACCACTGCTTCAGTCCTTGGCCCACTAAGTCCTCTGTGTATTCTAATCCTCACACACATACACACACACTACAGCAAAACAATAGCAACATTTATTTAGACTTGGCATAGCCTAGTTCCATGCGCTCTGGTATCTGGTCGTGAATATGTTTTAGTGTCACTGATGCTATCTTTTTTTTTTATTCATATCAACAACTTGAGCTTGCTACAGGTGTAAGAATAAGAAATAAAGGAAGAACTTCAGTAAAGAGTCCACTTTAGGAGTGAGCAGTTTAAAAAAAAAAGCATGGTTGTGCAAGAAAGTGCCAAAATCATTTACAGGAGGGATTTAAAATACACAGCCAAGGCTGTTGAACTAATAATTACAGCTTCAAAGACAGCAGTGTCAAATGCTTGAGTTACTTCCTTGTCCTCACAGAGATTGCTTTACAATACCCAGTAACTCAATACCTCTGAACTCTGATCAAACACTCACCATGCATTCTGTGGGCTCAGCTGTATAGCTGTCTCCACTGGCTTTCTGTGTAAAGAATCCTCACCGAGCCTAACAGCCTAGTGTGGTCCGACACTTATTGGCTTCATTTCACAACATTGCATGCCTATCCAGGCTAAAGGTAGCCATTTGTGGTGAATTTTGATTAATTGGAAAACTGTAAGTGGCATCCTCTTTTTACCTTTATGTCTAAAAATACCCAGTGAGTAATTCATTGCACAACTAAGAAATTCTCAAGTAACTAGCTAGCGACATTGAGTTTTGCAGTTAGCTGTCCTCTTGAATGAATGGAAAGTGAATGCCAGAAAGTTAACACGTTCTAAAAATAGTTTAACTATTGCCTTTTTTTTTTTTTTTTTTTTTTTTTGGTTAACATTCCATGTGTGTGTATGTGTGTATGTATATACATGTGTTTAAGTGTGTGTATTGGTTATACCACAATGTGGAGGTCAGTCGGGATTTACACAAGCGAACGTCGAAGGCCCGAGGATAGTGTATATCCCATGCATACTGACCAAACACGGAGTGGTGCAACCGACATGTACCATGGCTCTAGGCTACAGCAAACACACAAAAACTAATTTTGATTGGACAGTTTATTTTCACCTCCTAGGAGGTGGGTATGAAATATATTCAACTCGAATTGAGCAATCTGATTCAACTGGACAGTTTAAAAGAACCATGGTACATGTATGTGTGTGTATGTGTGTGTATGTGTATGTGTGTGTATATGTTTGTGTGTGTATATGTATGTATGTGTATGTGTGTGGTGTGTGTATGTATGTATGTAGGTGTGTGTATATGTGTGTGTATATGTGTTTGCGTGTATGTGTGTGCATATGTTTGTGTGTGTATGTGTGTATATGTGTGTATGTGTGTTTGTGTTTGTGTGTGTGTGTGTGTGTGTGTGTGTGTGTATGTGTGTGTGTATACTGCACTTGACTAATTTCTATATCTCACAATATCCTGCCCTGACTAGAAATCAGATAATTGGAACTGGAATTGATATATAACAGTATCTATTAATGCACATTTATATAATACTAAAACTGTATTATTGTGATGTAGTCAAAGACAAAATTAAAATGCAAGCTGAATATTAAGATAAAATTTCAATTAAAATAATCATGCAGACCTAGCTATGTAGTAAAAGATCTATAGTGGAAGAGACAATGGAATGCATTGAGGAAGCATGGACACACGCCTTTCTAAATAGAGGAAGATATATCATTCACACACATTAACACCTGAACTATGCATGCAATCTGAAATCCCGAGAAATTTAGGTAAACATACACACACACATACATACATACATAACTGCATGTAAATACACACATGTGTACACACATACACACATCATACATACATACATACATACATATACATGATTCACATGAAACGTCGGGTTAAGTTTTAATTAACAATATTGGCTATTGGAACGAGAAAACTTGCTATTATACAAACACACATGCACACACTCACACCTACGCATGCATACACATATGCACCCCCCCCCCCCCCCCCCCCCCCC
>WLWD01001054.1_pt1:0-17500 | contig 202818 bp, 145 predicted proteins | sample 6712731 | NCBI WGS metagenome assembly WLWD01 (sample SAMN12718690, study PRJNA576275) | sponge metagenome | isolation source: marine sponge | host: Mycale hentscheli | place: New Zealand: South Island, Marlborough, Capsize Point | collected 2014-11-01
AGTTTGGATCTTTCTTCCTCATTCTTTCTCTCCATTTCCTCTTGCATCTGCTCCACTTTCTGGTTGAAGTCTCGTTCCAGAGCCTCCTTTTGTTTCTCCAACTGGACACCATTGCTAAAAATTGCATAAATTAATTTTTTAAACATCGGGAGAGTAACCCATGTGGTAATGGACTGCATGACTGTGTGTATCAAGATAGAAACATGACAACAAAGATGGAATGACATCCTTAACGCTTTCCTGCTGGTAACTGCTTTCATGCATAATTAGATTCAACCGAACTTCTTCGTTTTAAAAAAACTTACCTTTTAGACATAGCACTCACCATTTAATTAATGCATTTTGTGGTCACTTGCTGTCAGAACTACAACCGTGTCATCATTTGTACTTACAAAAAGAGATTGAATTATATAGTTTACTAAGGACTTTGTTTTCAGTAATGATGTTGTAAACCCTTTCACTGAACCATCTTATATATGCATTTTATAGCAAACTAGCAAACAGTGGGGGGGAAGGGGGGCTTAGCCCCCTAAAAATTCCAAGGAGCTCCCTCCCCCAGTCCATATTTCTACCTTTGCCAGAGAAATAATACATTGAGTAACACTCACATTATAAAGTATATAATTGTTCAGGCCTGCAAGGATACCTGAAAGAAAGCACGCGTGCTCATTTAACCGTCGTCGATATTTGACTTTCACTAACTTATAACGCATACACTTTTTCATTTTACGTTAGTTACACTTTTTGAATCATTATTCATTTGCTATTGTGTTCTGTATTATCAATTACAAAGTCCAGAATGTCAGTGGGATTTACAACCCCACAATCGCGGGAAAGGCGTCTTTCTGGCGGGACGTGACCGTCCAATAATTTACCCCACACCCACATAGCTAGCTACAAACTCTAACCTTATCTCTATTTCTTCAGATGTATTTTGGGACTTTAGCCTGTCCTGCTTGTCTAGGTCACACCTTGACTCATGCTCCTATAGAAAAATAATTTCAGTAAAAGATGTAATTAATGATTTAAAGTCAAAAATTGTTCAATGTAACCAAATGTAGTTCATGAGTTCACATTTCAAATGTTTTTCACAATTGGCATAAATTTATCTTGTTGTTTTGTAATGAAATTTATAATGGTAAATCCATCTCAAAGCTATTTCATCAAATACAAACTAGTGATGTGCTCTATATCTATTTAGTTTGCATCAGTCCATTTATTCCTGAAAGTAGGTACAAGTAGCTATATAGCCCTTAACCATGTACTTCAACTAACAAGTAGTGGTCTTATCTCAGTTTTCCCAGACATGTAGCTCCATTGGTAAAAATAAGCCATTCTCACTATCTAAATGTCCAGAAGTTCCTGAGAAATAGCCAGCTTCTAAAACGGCTAAGTTTTAAAATCATGTATGGTAAAAGAGTCTCAATACTATAGTAACTACTCTTCCAACAGTTTGAGTTGAAAAAAACAAAACAAACACTTACAAGGAATTACCATACTGTTTTGAGCCTAACCCTGGTTATTACTATAGTAGCCGAAAGAGCTGTGTAAAGGAAACTACTATAATATTTATTTGTTGGTATTAATGTTTACTTTGTGCAATTGTTTAAATACGTAGTAGCTGTTTTGTAAGACCTGAGTCCACAAAAATTTAGATAAGTCAGAGATAGCCTAATTAAAAGGGGTAGACAAATAAATTTCCTTGGATTATCTGGGATTGATAATCCAAAAATACAACAACAAAAAGGACATGTATATTCACACACACAAACAAACAAACAAATATCTCCAATTTCCAATTGTGCTACCCCTAATAGTGTCTATCTTGCTTCACAGCTCGCCAATACATTAATGTACACATTTACACCTGAAAATTTAGTGTAGCTGTGAATTTGATTGCTTGAGCCATCACATTAGACTAATTATCTACTGGAATTTTGCCAATCATATTCACAGGTAATTTTTTCTTTTTCCCTTTGCCTGGTGGTACATCATACTGCCACAATGTCACACAGATAGAGCATGATCTGCTAGTAGTGATTTGGGTTTTATTTGGAGGTCAATAGGAGGCATTTGTCTCCCTTGAATTCTAAGTGTGCCCCCTTAAATTTTTCCTTTAGCTATAGCTTCGTATTTATGAAAGTATAAATCTATACACACACAAATTCTTTGAAGGTTTTTTCCCCATACACTATACTGCCATTCAAATTTGTATCTGAGGAATTCTCTGATGTCTTCTTGGCTATTTTCATCAAATAGAAAGGTGGGATCATCCAAATTGATTTCAAACTCATTTCTTTATAGCTGTTATTGACAGATATTGCCTAACAGATGCTTGCAAGAGTGCTTACATTTGGAAAACAATTGCTCTATGCATAGTACAACTTAGAATCAGAGAATCAAGGAGAGCATGCCTTCCAATAATTCTACTTCACTCCCTCAGTAATTGATTCATCACACACTGCAGAAATTCTTTTGACAGCTTTGCACAGGTACTAACTTTTGTGGGTAACGTTCTCTTTTCATCACGGCACAATCACACGAGCTAGTAATTTCTTGCTGTATGCGGTAGTTTTGTGTTATACTGTAAAGTTAGCCTAGTGCTCATTGTTGGAGTCATAGTTTCACATTGAAACCAAATACCGATGAGTATCTCTTGCATGTTAGCTTCTTCTCTTTTACATTTTCATCCATTACTTTTATTGCTCAAGCTATTTTGAAGTCTGATTAGGAATAACCAAATAAATTATTTTGAAATGATTGTGTAATAACTAACTAGGGCATGCACATTTGGTGCTTCATTTATGTAGCTAGCTAACATAAATGGAGAGTGACCTTAGGTACTATGATTTGAAACATTTCTTGTATAGAGCAAACTCAAGTACCTGTACATAAGCCAATACGGTACATTGCATTTGGAGAGTTGATACTTGCTGATAACAGATTGATTAGTCCTATGTAGCCATTGACTATAATAGTGATAGCTTCAAAATAACCTATGTTCCTGACAAAAAGCACTCCATCTAATTAAAAACACCCGAGTTTTCAAATGACATATGGTAAGAAAAAACAAACAAACAAACAAAACATGCACTTCTAAGGAATTACCACACAGTTTATATTTTAATAGTACAGTGTGTAAATTCCCCATTAAAAATGTATGGGAGAAAATCACTGTTTAATTGAAATTGCACGGGGAAAGTGAAATAGCGTGTAACTAAGTGAAATACCACAGTACCTGCAATCGTTGCTTGCAGAGTGTGCACACAAACCATTCAACAATCCACACCTAGTAGCTTGGGGTATTTTAAAGTGCATTATTAACCTATTGCATCCTATAAAAACTGAACACTGGGTCACTGAACTGAGTTGGGAAAGAGTGTGCATCTACAGTAGCTAACCCCATAATGAGTATAAGACAGGCAGAGAAGCAGGATCAATAAAAATAGAAACAGGTGAGAGAAAGCTGACTGGATGTAACTACTTCAATGAAGAAGTGAAAGAAAATACACAGAAAGGACAGAGATACTGGGAGCAGGAGCAGTAGACAGAGGAGTACCGGGATGGCTGAAAAACAACAACAAAAAAACAGAGCAGGAGAGGGAAACCATGGATAAAACTACCTTATGCTACTGCACTCCTAACTTGCACAAGTTAGTATGTCAGGTGCCACTATGTGGCGGGGTTATAAATTACTTACTTCTATTAGCTGGATAATGTTTGCATTCAATGCTCGTGTGGTAGGTCTTCTCTCTGGATTGTCATTTAAACACTGAAGAATAAGAGGTAGTAAGGCATGATTTTCTTGAATCTGATCAATAGACTGTTGTCGATTTTGTTTTTGTATTAGGCCTTGTTGTAGCATGGATGAAGTGATTTGGACCTCAAAAACTTTAGGATAATCTTCGATCAAAACATGAAGGCTAAGATGACCCAAAGAAAAAATGTCTAATTGAACAGTGCAGTCAGCCTTCTCCATAAGAGCTTCTGGTGGCCTGTAATTAAGATTACCTGGAGCTGATGTATATTTGCTTGAAGCCAGTGCATCTTTATCCATTAACTTTGCTACTCCAACATCTGCAATTTTAGCTTCAAGTTCTTTCGTAAGCAAGACATTTCTAGCAGTCAAATCACGATGGATGATTGGAGGATTGTACTCGTGCAGATATAAAAGACCATACGACACATCTTTTAAGATCGAAAGCTTCGTTAGATCACTTATATTTGAAGTATTTTCCAAGAATTCTGCTAAGTCACGTTCTAGTTTCGGCATCACCATTGCAATGTCATCCACACCATCTTTCCCATAGTATACTCCAATGAAAGGAACTATGTTGGGATGCCTCAACTTACTAAGGACAAGACATTCTTTCTTGAAGTTATTTATAACGCTTTCCTTATCGGATGTGCTCACATTCTTACAGAAGACAGTGTGAGTTTTTTTTGCTATGTAAGATGCTTGACCAATTTGAACTTCGTAAATAAAACCGTAGGAACCTGCGCCAAGCGCGGTACTACTTTTAGGATCTTTCCTCTTTTCTTCCAAAGCGCCTTTGATTAGTAGGGGGATTAAATCTGCATCGAACGAAGCTTCGGCCATTGTGTTCCGCAAGGAAGATGTAGCGATTGTACTCTGGGACTTAACTGCCACGCCCCCAAACGAGTCCAAGAATTTGCGCGCGCGTAAGGAAGCTGACGAGCTGTGGCATCACTTCCTCTGAGCAGGTGGACGATCTCCTACCACCTTCTTTTTCATCACAACCTGTACCTTTTATAGAGTAAGCAAAGTTGTTCTGGTCAGTGGGTCATGAAGGTCATCCTCCAGAGGAGGTCTCAACTCACAGTCAAAAAGCATGGGACTCCATAAGGACTGCTTCAACGGCTCAACATCTCCTGGATGATGCACTCAATGATGAGGAACGTGCTCGCTTGCTTTCAGTATCTGACAAGGAATCAGGAGCATGGTTGAGGGCTCTGCCAGTGTCTTCCCTTGGGCTTCGCATGGATGACAACACAGTGTGCATTGCTGTGGGCCTCCGACTAGACTTGCAGAGAGACCCCATGCAACCCAAGGACCCGGGAAAGTTGCTGCAGCAGCTGAGGAGAGGAAGGAAGAGAAATATAAGCAGCCTTCCACCAAGTCATTGGTTCTCACCTATGGCCATTAAGACCTTGGGTGCTGTGTGTCCAAAAGTCTATGGCTTTGCTGATGGATGTGGGATAACGCATAGTGATGGAGACAGAGATACTCACAGGCTAGACTATCTTTTCCAGCATCTCTCAGTGGCTATGCAGCGAGAAAACTGTGCCTCTGTCCTGGGAACAATCACCACCTAACTTACAGCCTCACAGAACAAATGAATACTGTTCACTTGAATTTCCAGGCTCCCATTTGAAGTCGTATGCTCAAAGCCGATTTAACATTTCCATGTTAATTGTATGTAATTACATTAGCAATATACAAACATTCTCATTGTAAATGTTTATATATTAGGTCTATGGTAAATATTTTAATGTGAAATAAATCCTTTGCCATATTATAGTAATAAAAGATGAAGATGGATTAAAAAAGAAATAAATTGAGTTTCATACGATTACATTATACCAAGTGAGAACTGAAATAGAACAGAAGAGATAATTAAATAATAACCTAATGACTGATCACAGTCCTGTCTTTGATCCATCACTGAAGAAGGCACTGAAGGAGACGAGTTTATCCTTGCACAAGTGTCTGGAACTGACTTCGTAGAGAGGGCAGGTCGGTAAGGTGGTGACGAGGGTCATAAGTGACTGCATGTAAGCCTGCAAAAGTTATGAAAACCATTCATGAGTAATTTCTATAAATATGTAAAAAAAATTATGCATCATCCATCATTAAATATTTAAAACAATATCATGGTTCAGTAGCTAAGATTTTCATCAAGTTGCATTGTTTCTACCACTTCCTGCTAGCAGTGTTGGTTGATAGCATGACTGTATAGAATTTAATGCTGTAATGATTGCTTTAAATAAGCCTATAACCACATTCAATGTGGCCTTTTAGTTCCTTCCTGTTGTAATCTTGACTTGTTATTCAGTTTACATGGCAACTAAGTTGCCAGCTGCATTATAAGGGAACCAGCCACTATTCACTAACTCAGCACTGAACCAAAGATCATTACCTGAAGTTGGTTTCTTCTCTGATCCACAAACATTCTGTTCTTGACACCAAACCACTTGGAAGGAGGGAAGGTGAGCACGGACAGCTGCAGTCATTAAAAATTCATTTCAAACTCAATACATCTAATTGAAATAGGAGTAAGAGTGGCACTGTACCTGTGAGTATCTTCTGGTTACTTCTTCATGGAACAGCTTGAACTGCTGGTATGACTTGAACACACTCCACTTGTCTGGACCAACAATCAACTGAAACACATAAGAAAGTAACACTTAATAAAACTTTCAATATATGACTCCATCAAGATAAAGGTAAGGTGTGACTATCCCTGAAAAACAAACAAAAACAAAACAACAACAACACACACACACACACACACAAAACAATTGTAATGCTTTCATTGACTTAGACTTGGTCACGTTGAATATTTACATATCTTATAATTATGTTGCTGCATGGAATATTATTTTGTTTTTTAAGTTTAGAGTTTACTAGCCTACAGAGAGCAATGTGCAGTCAGAGTGGTACCAACAATAAAAATTATTACAAAAAAAAAAGGAATGAAGGAGATAAGCTTAGATATTAAACGGACTCCTTGTATGTAACTGCTCACCCGAACTTCAAACACATGGTAAGCACTCCATCCGTCTCCACGCAGCAAGTAACCAGGCAACTCCACAGAGATGCGTCTGCTGGTGTTGCGTAGAGAGCGGCCGGCGGATTGGGACCTGTGACGTCTGGACGTGTCAGGAGTGCCGGCTGAGACTGCGTTAGACCTACACCTGCCTCTCTGCTCCATATCCTGGTAGGAGGAGACAACATACAAGCAACGATGAATTCAATGACACCCCCTCTCCCTTATTTACAGATATAATAAAAACATACTCGTCACAAAAAAAAGAAGAAAAAAAAGAAAAAAAAAGAAAGAAAAGAATTTAATTAAAAAGTGAAATTAGCAAACAGCCTAGAGTTTACTCATAGTGGTAGAGTGGTGAGGACTCATCACACTGCACTGCATTATTACTAGGGGCAGTAACTGGAAATCAAGTGAGCAAGCTAGTCCATCTAACCAAAGCATATAGTATCTCCTACTGCTTTACAGGGTTTGATACAGAGGGGATGGCACCCACCTCCCCTCCCCTCCATTCCACTTCGGAATTAGCTAAAGTTGAATTCTATGTGTAGTAAGATTGTAAAATCAAATGATGAATGATTAAGCATTAATTAGTGTGAAGTATATATTTCTCATAGGCATGCGTATCAAAGTAATATGGGTTTAAAAAGGGTGTGGTTAAGTCCACAGTGTCTCCCATCCCAGTGATAAATCCTGTAAGAAACCTTTTGAAAGTGTAAAAATTATCATCTTTCAGTATATAGTATTGAAATATCCTCAGCACACATTAGTAGCATCTTACCTTTTTGAAGAGTTCTTCTTTCAGTTGGTCCACCTTACTCCATAACTGCCTTTGTTCACTACATAGACAACAAAAACAAACCATGTAAAACAAACACACAAACAAACAACCCATTAGCCCCATAAACTCCCCACTTTGTTGTAACTCAGGACCTCAGGCCCCCCCCCCCCCAGCCAAGGACACAACCACACAACCACTACACCACACACACACACACACACACACACACACACTGACCTCTGGTACTGCATCTGCTGGTCATTGAGATGGTTTCTGAGACTCCTGGTCTTCTTATCTGCCTCAGAGAGCTGTGACTCCATGTCTTCCTTCTCCCTCTCGATCCTCTGGTACTCCTCCTCCTTCTCGCGGAGCTGCTGTTGAGTTAGCCTCAGTTGGAGTTCTGACACGTCTGCCGCATCAGTAGCGATGGAACAAGTCTCTCTGAAAGAAGAAAAGAAGAAAGTTGCGTAACCAAATGAATCTCTACATTGTAAGTGAATGGATCGCTGAAAGCACAAAACACCACATCCTCTTCATTTCAAATTTGCACTTGTAGGAGAGTTGAACTCCTCTATCACATGCTGATGGGTGTTAGCTCAAAGTTTCTTACTTATCACAAACAGTCCTTAACTATAAGTATCCCTCGCATGTATAGCTTGTGAAAAAAATACTTTTAGTTTTGCAGTATTATTATAAAAATATATTGATAAATCGTATTTCTTTCCTACCTCTATTCCTCCTACTTACATGGATGGCGTTGAGGCAGTCGGTGTTGAGAATACAGCTCCAGAATCCACAGCCTCCAGCACCTCGGGGCTGGTGGGTGAGACAGCCTCCTTAGACTCCTCCTCCTCCTCTTCACTGACCATGGTGAAGCCCATCTCTACGGAGTGAGGAGATCGCGGAGATCTCGACACATCCACAATACTTATGTGCATCGTTTCATCATCAATCTCATCCTGAATGATGGTCGTTCTGCGATGTCTGTTGGCGGGAGATGAATCTGGTGAAGAAGACGATGAATACTCGAAGGATCTGCTCTCAGGTGACGTGGTGGATCGGTAAGGGCTGAGGGAGGAGTCTCGTTCTCTCCCAACAACGACGCGGTCGGCTATGCTGGCGTTGTTCCATTTCCGAGCGGTAATGGGCGTGTATGCGATGCTTTGCATCAACTCGTATGCAGAGTTTCTTCTGACCTCCTCCTCGCTGTCTGACTGACTGCTGTCTCTGTCGGAATAGGTAGGAATTTGCTGCTTGAGTTCTTCCATTTCCTGCAAGAGTTTGGATCTTTCTTCCTCGTTCTTTCTCTCCATTTCTTCTCGCATCTGCTCCACTTTCTGATGGAAGTCTCTCTCCAGAGCTTCCTTCTGCTCCTCCAACTGAATACGATTGCTAAATCAATCAATCAATCAGTGAAATAATTAATCAAATCAATCAGTCAATCAATCAAATCAATCAGTCAATCAATCAATCATCCAATCAATCAATCAAAGCAATCAATCAGTCAATCAAATCAATCTATCAAATTATAAAAATAAATAAATGAAAATCAGGGAAGAATATTGTGTGGTATTGACTCATTATGCGCATCGAATTAGAATTATGCAGAACTAATTTTTGCTCTTTAAAATTAATGTACCCTAATTCATAATAATTCAACCAAATACAGACCCCCCCCCCCCCCCCCCCCCCCCGATTCCATGAGTCAAGTATGGGAGTGGCATAACAATAGAAAGCTCTTTGAAATCAGTGACACAACATTCCCGGCCTTTTCCCGCCAGTTTTGAATACACTATTGTTACAATTTCTTAAGTTGGCCTTACTTCTCCGGCTTGGAATTGTTCATAGGAGAGAGAGGGAGCAGCGGGTTTCTAGGGGCAACAGACTGTAGGCACAGGAAACAAAACCACAGTAACGGCAGTTCACAAGTTGCTATCTCTGTCCTCACTTACCTTAGCTTCCTCAGGATGGTTGAATCTGAACACTGAGATTCTTCCCAACTGAAGTAAGTCACCTACAGCATACACAAACAAACAAACCAATAAAGAAACCATTTAAAAAGAATTTAATTAAGATCCCAGATAAATTCAGTTGAGTGAGTTGTCTGTACGTATGCTGTACGTCAGTGCATGCCTACTAGGCAGGAATGGGAGAATTAACAGACTGTTAGTGAACAAAAAATCAACTACAAAAATATCATACATAAGAACAACTAGAACTATATATTAAATCCATTAGCCCATTTCACTACACTTCACAGGAGGATCCGAGGGGGAGGGGGCAGGCCTTCCCCTGCCTCCTCCGAACCAAGTTTATAGAAATTATAGTGTACAAAGATACAAATAACAGGCAATTTTGTTTATGAATGCTAATTTATGCTCTTCATTCATAAATAAATGTCCAAATTACATACATATTTTATTAAATTTCATAAGTTTTGACCTAAATATATTAGGGCCCCTCTCCGTTATTAACGCTGGATCCGCTCCTGCACTTATACCCTCTAATGCTTGCTCTTCCCCTTCCTCCTCTCCCTCGCTGACTCACCGTGGGACAAGTCAGTGTCCTGGTCAGCCTCCATGTGGTTGATGAAACACTTGCCTTCATGAGGTAACAACTTCACCTTGCTCTCTCCTTCCTCAGCCATCACTATGGAGCAATGGTGGTGCTCTATGTCCTCTCCACTCAGAACTATACAAACAATGACATCACAGAGTAAACAACTGGAGCTGCAATCACACAGCATACATGCATGCAGTAAGTTAAACAACCTCTGGTCAACGCTAAGTTTCACATGTCTCACCAATATCTGGTTCCGGTGAAGGCTCCTTGTCAGCGCTTGGAGAAGACTCCCGAGTACCTATGGTAGTGCAGCCATTCTGGAAATAATAAATAAAATGAAAAATAAGAAGAAGGAAAAAAAAAAAAAAAAAAGACAGAAAGAAAAATAAAATATTTACATTACATATGTGAAAGCCTCCACACACACAAACACACACACTTGAGTGCACACGCACACACACACACACATGCACCTATGGCCTTCAGTGTTTACCTTGAGATGATATATGACCACCTTCCCCGCATCGTTTTCTGTAAAGAGGTGTGGCTTCTCAGATCCCACCGTCATCTTGATACCTTCACTGTGCCAAGCCAAGTTTCTCTCCTAAACAAACACATACACACACAGAGCCATGACACAGAACACACACACATATGTCCTGGTATCTCACCTCCACTGCTCTCTGCAAGTCTTCGTCCCACTTGCCAGCCCAGCTCTTTGTTAATTCTACTATCTGTACACAAAATATTATATCAAGTGAAGGATACATAATATGGATAAAGTAAACAAGCCACTCATGCTATACAAGACACCATACTTAATATCTGGTAAAGTATGGATAAAGTAAACAAGCCACTCATGCTATACAAGACACCATACTTAATATCTGGTAAAGTATGGATAAAGTAAACAAGCCACTCATGCTAGCCAACAAGACACCATACTTAATATCTGGTAAAGTATGGATAAAGTAAACAAGCCACTCATGCTATACAAGACACCATACTTAATATCTGGTAAAGTATGGATAAAGTAAACAAGCCACTCATGCTAGCCAACAAGACACCATACTTAATATCTGGTAAAGTATGGATAAAGTAAACAAGCCACTCATGCTAGCCTACAAGACACCATACTTAATATCTGGTAAAGATTAGAAGAACAATAACCTACATGTAGTAGCAGTGCACAGCTGGTTAAAAAATAAAATAAAATCCTAACACACCATTTCCTCTTTCTTGTGTATCTTGTGCATGTTTTGTTCCAACGTGGAGTCTCCTAGCAACTGGTCAGGGTCCAACTTTGCGTCAGTGATGATGGTCTTCAGACGTTGGATCTCCGTCTTCAACTCTCGGATCAGTCGCACATTGTCATCCTGTCAAACCACATATATGGTAAGGGGAAGAAAGAACCTTCAATACAACTGATGCAGTGATTTTGACCACCCTTTACCTCATTCACAATAGGCTTGTTGACAATATTCTTGGCTCTGCTGGCATAGCGCAGTGTGCTCAGAGTCTCTCCGTAGTTCTCCTCAGCAGGAGAAATAGCTGAAGACAAACAAATCAGAACAATGGTAATGTAAGTACTGGAATGAATTACGGAAGAATTGAAATGAATGTTACCAGAATAGGAATGAATGTTGCTAGAATTGGAACGAATGTTTCCAGAATTGGAATGAATATTGCTAGAATAGTGATGCAATTGCCTATAGTGTACTCACTTGCCACCATGATGGTCTTCGAGTTTCCTCCCAGACTGTCTTTGAGTAGCCATGTCAGAACTGAGTCTCTGTAAGGAATGAATGGCTTCTTGCCATCTCCGCCCTTACTACGACGAGTAGGGGTCGACAATTCAGCTGGACCACACAAAATGGATTACTATGTTTTGACACATCATGAAATAATAATGAATGTGGAAGAAATAAATTAATTAGGAACTATAAATACTGTATAATAATTTAACAATTAGGTCAATATAACGTAAAATCATGATGTATGGAATTTGCTTAGAACAGATAGTGTTATTGCTTATAAGTGTCTGTAGAAACTTGTGGTAAAGGGAAGGACTGATTCTGTGTATATGTTACACAGAATCAGCTGGCTCCAAACAAATGTTGCTGCTTACAGTGTTTGGGCCCTGCCAAACAAACTGTGAACTGTTGTGAACACACCATACACCACACTCCATTTGCACCTATACACAGTCATACGGCTTTCTCCTGCAATTAGTGTTCTTTCTCACTCCTCCCCCCCCCCCCCCCCCCTGCCCTACCAAGACCATGTGGTGCCTTCATGGCACTATCTGATTGGTCGACATGAACTCCTCCCCTCACATTTACCATGTTTATTGTCAACCTCAGTCTGTTCTGTAATCATTATCTATCTCTTTCTTTTTTGTGCTTGAATCCTGTTAGTCCCCTTTCTTTATTTCTTTTTGTGAAAGACATCTTGTCTTCAGCTATTTCTTTTTTGTCCTTGTAGTCCCCTTGATGTGTGTTTCTTAATTATTATAATCCTTGTGTCATAGCTAAGAACTTTGTTATTTGGTGGTGGTTAATTTCCAAGGGTGCGACTAACAGTCAGAGTTACGCCTGACTGATACAAGGAACTATCACTCGCCCACATAGAGCAGGTGGAACGAGAATCTTTGACGTGGTAATCTGTCACCCCCAAACATACAGTGGTGATGAACAATTAAAACCAAGAACAGTCTCACCTGAATGTCAGGCAGGCTCCTACTAGCAACCAGATACAAAGTCTGCTCTGGTATTAAAGAGCACACAAGAGCACAAATTATTAGTCTATTGTTTGTTGAATCCAGTTCCCCACTAATTGTAAGAGGGGAACATATTATGGGGTAATTAGGAAATCTCTGGGAGAAAACTTCATAGAAGTATAAACAACCTTAAAAAACAGTAAACAAAAATTTCAAAGATAAGATGTTTTAGTGGTTCCAAAGTTTCAGATGCAAGCCTAACCAATGTCAAATTCTGTGTGGAAACACGTTCATGTCAAGCCTAAATGCTGCCTAATTAACCACATCTTACATACATTTGCATCCTTTACGTCTTGCTGCATCATATAGCAGTGTTTCATTAATTACTAGTGATTGAGATTGTAAAGAACTATGAATGATTCAGTCATTCTCGGCTGAAATAATTATAATAATAGCAAACTTTCTCGTTCTCACAACCATCATGTCTTAACAGATACAGTGATTCAACGTGATCTAAATTTATTGAATACCCTGCTGTGCTACCAGTACTATGTGTAATAGTTATAACCAATATTGAGTCTGTATGTGATTACAAATCCCAAGACACGAGGGTGAAGCCCAAGTTGCGAGGGTTTGTGAATTGCAGTACAAACCAATTCTTATTGGTTTATAACTATTTTATAGCCCAAGGACATAGACACCAAGGCAGGTTTCTGTTCTAGTTTATTAATTTTTTTCTGATGGAAGTGAGCCGGAAAAGCAAGACTTCAGATGATTATACTAATATGACACATAGAGTAAAAAGAGAAAATGTATTTTTCCTTTAATTTAATGTGTCCTGTGTAATTTATAATATAGTTTGAATTTGTTAATAAAAGAATGTGGTTATGGGCATAATAGCCTGATTTGGATCATCACTCCATTGTTGGTAAAGAGAAATAAACCCTCCTTTCAAAATTCCATAGACATTTCCCCTTATTTTTAGTGACCTTTCTGGTCACTAAAATAGTCTGGCCAGTGGTCTGGCCTGTTTCTTTAAATGGTCTGGCCTGTTTTAAAACAGTCTGAGGTCTGGAAATGGTCTGGCCCATTTTAAAACGGTCTGGCCCGTTTTAAAACGGCTAGACCATTTTAAAACAGTCCAAGTTTGTAATTGGTCTGTAACATATGTATTAGTTAGTTTGCTCATTATATTGTAGTCTGTTTCTAGTTCGTATAAAACTATGGACCAGTGCCGGTCTTTCTTGGTCCGATCAAAAGCATAATGAAAGTGTTCTTCACAGTCTCGGCTTTGATGAGACCGTTCACTTTCACTGCCACCTTGTGACTATGACACTCTGTAGAAGTGAGAGAGGGCCATGAAGAAGGCAGGGTCACAGGAGTGCACGTGATCGTCAACCTGGGCTTATGAACTGAAGACCAGGATACGAGCTAACGACTCGTACAGTGCACAAGAAACTTTCAGTAAGTCACAATGCACTTTATGGACAACTGCTGGTAGTTGAGACCACCTTTTCGCATTAGGAGTAATTAAAACAAAAAAAAATCCCAAATTTTCCACACGAGCTGTGCTCAAAAGCTGGACATACGTGTATAAAAGATAAGAAACACGGAAGTAGTCAAATTCAATGGCTTCCCAGTCATTGTATTCTTCCCTACTACTAGTATAAAGCCATACTGTACATAACTGCACCAGCTTACTATGGAAAAGAAGCACATTAACATCCAATGTCTACTCTAGGACAAGTCCTGCAGCTAAAGGAGGGAAAACAACAACAACCAAAGATGAAAAGATGGGAGATATTCCAGCAGATGTACATAAAAGACTGCAGCCACTTCAGTTGTAAATTTATACCAATAAGCAATAAAACAGCGAGCATTGTTTTACTTGCTCTAAGTCAATCTCCACTCTCACTTGATCTCAAACAAGCAATGGATTGTTGTCCATTCTCAAGTAAACCATCATCAAACAATGTATTGTTAAGACAATGCGAAGGAGAACATCACCAGAAACACATGTCACTCCAGATAACCGAGTGCTGTTCACTAGTTCTGACATGCACCAGTATTAAGCACTTCACATAACGACCGCCTTACCCAATGCAGACATGACGGCCCCTTAGCACTTCACGACCCCTTACCCAATGCAGACATGTCGGTCCCCATAGCACTTCACTTAACGACCCCTTACCCAATGCAGATATGACGTTCCCGAGGCAGGCCAGAGAGCGGTTGATGTTGCCTCCTTCCTTGAGTCTGATACCCTCTGCTCCTGTAGCACTGGCTCGCTCACTAAACACACACGACACACATGACACACCATACACAAACTTACATGCAAGCACAACTCACTACATATGTACGCATGCAACCATAACTAAGAGACTCATAATAACAACAACAAAACTAATTAGTAAAGAAGGAAAGACCGCCATTAAGATCCGCGACCATTTACCCAATCACACAACTATTATGTGCAGTGTACGTGTGCATACAGTCACAAGTCAAGTCTTATAAGTACTAATAATATACATTCATGTGGTCAGCAAGTGTGTGTGCATGTGTGCGCGCATGTGTATATGTGTGTGTGCTGTGTGTGTGTATGTGTGACCTGGACAAGCAGACAAACTCCCCCCACCATTATGTTCTCAGTATATCTGACACAAGTCACTCAACACTGTTGTGATAAGAATCTCTTTCAACCTTCATCCCCCCTCTCCACTCTAGCACACACACACACACACACACATCACGATATCTTTCAACCTATATAGACCTAAAACTCGCTCGTACACACCCACACCAAAATTATCTCTCAACCTTCATCATTTAGTGATTGCATATGTGCTTGAGTACAGGAACAAAACACTTTTGGGAAGAGTCTCAAAGCCCCAGCATGTAACATGCATGCAACACAAACACGTGTACAAACAACCCCGACGTCGTAGAGCTCATAAGAGCTATGCAATCCCCATCCCCTGAGGTACCTGGCCACCCTCCCTCCTGCCCTCTCCAGTAGGCCATTCAAACGCCTCACAATAAAACGAGTGTTTCTTACACATGTATGTATGTGTGCATGTGTGCATGCAGAAGATTGTTTCAGTGAGTCAGTCAGTGAGAGTCCCTCATAACTAGAAGAGCCATGTGTTGAAGTTTGAGGTCAATACCACTGCCATCTGTGCCCGGTATTCATGACTACTTGCATATCATCAAGCATGGCTTTCATGTGCTAACTCACTCTTGCTGCTAAGCTACGTCTCCATTTCCCATCGTGAATATTTTCAAGTGACTAGTTCAAATAATATTCACGACAGGCAGCTGTGGTGGTTTTTGCTAAGGGGCTCTGCCGGTTGTTTTTTTGTTTTTTTGCTGGCATCATGTGATGTGCGTTACTACTGACTGACATACTTACCAATACTATTACATCACACACACACACACACACACACACACACACACACACACACACATTACATCAGAGTACTCCATGGAGTAACCTGGAACTTATTGACCACATGAGAGTAACTATAGTGATAGAGTGAAGAAAAACAAAAACAAACAAGACAAAAAGTAACAACCTTCTTAGAGTAATGGATTTCACTTATAGTACTTCTCATTTTGAGGTGTGTCTTCAATGTGTCAATACTACAGCTCCTTCACACACTTAGTAGCACGTCCTGTATGTTGATGCCCGCTAGTGTGACTATTTCCGTCTAGTGTCACTAGTCCTAACCTGTCCTAACCTGTCCAACTAGTTTGTTGTTACTGACTTTTAATGATTTAAGCAAGCTGAGAAAATGCTTTTCATTTTCCCCCAGTTTACTTTCAATATTGCTAAACTCACAACTCTGACCCGTACTCAAACACACCAACCCATTCCTACCATACTGTCACATGATCATGCAAGTGTATCACCACACCCACCCACCACACCCATCTACACTAGGGTTTCATACCAGATTTTTTTTTTTTTTTGCTGTGGGTGGGAGACACAGGTGAATTAAGCCACACCCATTTTAAAATCCAACACGTCACCACTGATCAGTGTTTTAGTCTCATGCATGGTTTCATAATCTTACTCTTAGAATTCAAATTTAGCTACTGTACTATTTTTAACTTAGAAGGGAGGGCCTCCTGGGGCCAGCTTTCATCCTCTGCGTGAAAAACCCTGTAGACAAATACCCACCACCAACCACACCCACTTGCCACGCCCACACACCCGTACCTTCCAGCCAGGTCCACGAGGTGTATCTTGCTGACTGTCTCGCACGGTAGGTCTGACGAGTACGCGGCCTGCCATGGCAACACGGAAACACACAATTACAGCACATAATTTATTTTCACACGGTGTACAAAAATAAACACAAAATACACAGTAACAGAACATGTTGTGCAGATATCACCTTACCTACAGAGATCATACATCTTCAACATCCTATACCCAACATTACATCAACTCTCCCCCATAACACGTGTACCCACCCACGCTCTAGCTCCACATTCTGAATGGTTAACATTTAAGAAGTAAAGTGCTAATAGAGTGTTGGCTGAAATATTTCAATAAAAAATTTACTGTACAATGAATAAAAAATTAGTCTTGACACGGTTAAGGTAGCAAATTACAAGGAAAATTAAGTTCCTTTTTTG
>WLWD01001054.1_pt1:22500-202818 | contig 202818 bp, 145 predicted proteins | sample 6712731 | NCBI WGS metagenome assembly WLWD01 (sample SAMN12718690, study PRJNA576275) | sponge metagenome | isolation source: marine sponge | host: Mycale hentscheli | place: New Zealand: South Island, Marlborough, Capsize Point | collected 2014-11-01
GGAAAAAAAAATCTTCAAAAAAAGGTTTTTCTAGAATGAAACTTGAGAGGGGTCAAATCACCATCTGTGAAATTTCAGGGAGGGGGGGTATATACTTTCCATAACATTGATGAAAAATTTATGGCAAATGTTACAGTGAAGCATCAGGTCACAAATATTTCAGTGAGTGGGTGGGTGGATCACTAGGTGGTCTGCAAGTTATTCTGCTACTCTTTGTTTTCTCCCTTTCAGCTGCTAATGACTGGCCAAGTCTCCTTTACACCCAGCGTTTACGCAGTGACCAGAACTGCAAGTGTGAAACACATACAATGCTGCTAGTAGCCAAAGAAAGTAGTGACACACACTCTGAAGAATACTAGCTTCCAGGTCATGCCACCTAGTGATCCACCCACTCACTAGCCCATACATTATCACTGGCAATCGACTTAGATTCCTCACCAGCTCTGGCCGAGGTAAACCACTCATACTGGAATGGGAAAGGGAAAAAGAATAAAGGTCCACTTTTATATTATAAAAATACGGGTTCAGGTTTCTTATTACAGCAGGTGGGGGTGGAGGGAAGGGTGTGATAAAGATCAGAGCTAATCCTCCTCCACCTGCCCAACTAACTGTGCTCCCACCACTTGCAAATTTTAAATTAATCAAGACATGGTTGAGAGAAAGTGTACTTCAAGCAGACTGCAAAAAGGTGTTAATGATAAAAGTTCTGGGAATATATTTCTAAAGAAGATAGCCCAATTGCCACCATTTTGCTTACCTTTTCGAAAGAGGCCTAGCTCTCACAGCAACTTGAACGTTACTCATCTTTATCTACCGAATTCACGGACGAAAAACTGACTTAGTGACACCTGGCAACCATAGGTAAACGAGTTAGGTAAGTTACTCTGCAGCAGCTCGCATTCACCACCACGCTGGCAACAAAGGTTACTTGCGGCCGCTGGAAGTTAAGTCAAGGGGTGGAGCTAGAGAGCTTTTGACGCACGCCCAAAAATGTTCCCAGCAGTATATAGGTAAGGTATCGCTATTTAAAAAAAACCGTCATAACAAACATCGACTGCTTGACAAAAAAATTGTTGCCACCACTGACAACAAGATTAGCACAAAGCTAGTTTAGAAATAGATGTTACTATGGCAAAATTTACTGGGTGATTGGTATGCTCAGATCATTAATGTTAGTAGTAATCTCTCTATAAGGCTGTAGACAAGGAGAATACTATCACCCCCCCCAAAGTTCGCTGTCAGACCAGGCTTTTTTATTTCTGTAATTGGTGAAAACTTCGTACAATTTTTGTAAGCATGTAACAAAGTGCTTGTCATAGTAATGTTTGAATTTACATTGTATATTGTACGCTTGTCAGGTGCTTTAAATCCCTTTAAACCACGTCTGAATCACCTGTTAGTATTGGCCCCCTTGTTGATGAAGTATATTAACAGAATTGTGACCATGACACTTACACGTATATGGACACCCTAAACTGGCAGCCATACTCCCTACACTATTCACTCTACGCCCATTTAGTTGTTCACCTTGCTGCTTATACAAAGAGAAAAAATTATATTCAAACGTCTGCATTTCCCTCACAATACTGGCCACTCTGACAAATTCATTTGAATGTTTTTGAATGCCATCGACATTGAAAGCTTTCCCCCTAGCTATATTATTCATGTTCTTTTTTTGTTATCAGGTGATCACGAAAAATTCCATTATTCATTTCAGATTCTCTAAAACTATCAATGAACCAGCACCTTCTTTCAATTTTAGAGCTCCTTGAAAAGAACAAAACAAAAACATCTGTCTTCCATAAGTGTACTATTTCCAGAATTGAAACCTGGTGCAGCAATTTGTACACTTTTGTCTACATAGGACCAGCCAAAGGTGCCCACACACACTGAAATATCTTGATATTTTGTTGCCTTTTAACTATTAGTAGAAATACTGAAGGGCATATTTCTGGAATGTTGGTCCAAATTTAATTTTTGCTGGAATGAAATAAAAAACTTGAGATTTAAGTTTCTCACTACTGGCAAATGGCAAGAAGTGATTTTATGGATTTTACTTGATACAGATAGCTCAAAATTATAAACAGGTGTACAGCACTATGAACTTGATCACAAGCTATTACTGTTGCCACTGAATTCAGTGATAATAAAATGCAAATACTTCGAATACCACATTGGTGGCAAAAAGCCAGCAAGTGGTTTTGACAATCTGACTGTATGAAGAACATTTTTTGGCAAAAATAAAAACCATAACTCCGATGCAAACTTCAATAAAAAAAATGCCCCTAATTCTGCCAAGGTTTCGTTTTTTAAGAATATCTGTTAGGTCATTGCATAACAGTGGTCACCTGTGAGAGTCTGGTGGCAGTGCAACTGTATCTTTGGGACATTGTAATTGAGCCAAGCACAAAGTGCCCTGCAACTTTCCTTCACCCAATTCCCCACAACATCATTGATAATATACTAGACATTGCAATAGTAGTGGATATAAAAAAGGGATTCCAACCACAGCAAAACAAAATGAACAACGAAAGCAATAAAAAAAGGAGAGTTCATATCAGTGAAATGTCTATAATACTAGCAAAATAAACTTTAGCTGATTTAAGTAGTATTTTAACCTCAAGATCCAGACCTTTACATTCCAGAGAGAGTGGAGGTCTGGGGACAACCACTGTGCTTTCTAGTTCAAGCAAAAAAAAATATTTTGCTAGATTTTTTTCAACCATTACATATTGCTTCAACTCAACTTATTGACCAACACGTGGAGGAATAATTTTATATTTCCATTATTACATATAAATAAATAAATAGAAACTATTTAACTAAAATTAGTATTAGGTATAGTTTAGTATAGTATAAGTCTACAAACAGATGTCTCGACTCCGACGAATCTACATCGTTACCTTCATAAACAGAGGTTTGTCAAACATTGGTGCAATTAAAAAGTCTCTAAAGCACATTCCTAGAGTAGGCTCTGTCCAGACCATTTTTATAGCTACAGTGGTTGGTAAAGGAAGTTTCAAGTCGTGTGGGATTGCTGAGTGAGATGTTTTTGAGAAGTCGCGCGTAAAAAAGATAGCGTCCGCATGCGTTAAGTATTAGTCGTTTCCTTTATAAAGAGAGCGTAGCTACAAATTTCACAGTACAGCGACGCTACAGTGTTACAGCTAGTATTATAGTCATATCGTTCCGTTTGCCGTACCATTTTTGGTGAGTTTGCTAGATACTGCACCAACGCAGATCTTGTATGCCTTTTAATATTGTCATAATGGTTACACAGGACGGCACGTAGTTGTATTGAATGGTAGAATATATGTAACTGACTAAAATATATAATTCTGTGGGACTAGCTATAATAGGATGACGGGTAGACTATATTTTAGGTACTACACGAGACGCGACGCGTCGCGTTTTCATCGCGATTCATCGCTAGTGAAACACTCGCTATTCCTCTCAATTAAAAACAATTGTTTGACAAAAAAGAGCAAATTGGCAGCCCTAGTCCTAGCCCTAACCCCCAACTATTAGATGGTTAAAGGATAATGTGTTTTAAACACAAGGGATGGGTTAGTGGGGCTAGGGCTAGGGCTAGGGCTAGGGCTAGGGCTAGGGGTTAGGGCTAGGGCCAGGGGTTAGGGCTAGGTTTAATTCAATGCATGCTTCCACTAGCGAGGAATCGCGGGGTGCTTTCGCGAAAACGCGACGCGTCGCGTCTCGTGTAGTACCTAAAGTGAGGCTTTTTTGTCGAAATGTCATATTTTGGCCGTAAAAACAGAAACTTAGCTATTATATAGAATGGCTAAACGAATAGACTACTTGCACCTTTAACTGTCTAAATTGGTTTCTCTCATTATTTGGATTGATTATACAAAAAAAAATTTTATCAAAAATTATTAATATACGCAAGCTAGCGTATATTTTGGTCAAGTTATATTTCCTAAAGAGTTAGCGTCTGCACCAAGTCATAAAAATTGCTTGACAACTCTTAACTTATTTTAGTACCACCTTCATGACTGAGTGAGCTTGAAGATCATGGGTACAATTAGCTACCAGATATAAGGAGCACCATATACCAGTAAACTGTTGTTATCCTAAAGGAAATATTTTTATCCAAGAGCAGATGTCATAACTATTTGATAATTTGGTTGAAATTAACATAATGTATCAGTGTTTATACTCTTTGACTAACTATACATTATTCTATGCTAAGAACAGTAGAGATTGTGTAAAGGGTTGTCTCACCAGCAGGGTGTCTAAAATAGCATCCCAGACAATTGCTTCTAAATAATAAGCTTTTAGCTTACTCATGCTGAATATTTAAGAGAGTGTGTCAAACCACTAAGTAGATAATACTTTCTCCATGAGGACCCTTCTTAAGTGTCCAGCACAGAGAGCTAGGGGGTGGGTTGCTCCTTCACTTATCCAATAATATAATTATCAAGTATTTGTTATTCCCTCTGCAGAATAATTTATTATCAACAAAAATTGGAAATTATATCTTCTTTGGCTTGCACAATGACCCAATCTAAGATGACTGATTCAAAATTCAGTGAGGATGAAAAGCCACTTTTAAAGAAGTGGGGAAAGATTGTCACCTGCAGAATTTTCTCTGTCAACTCCTTTGTGAATGCAAGTATGAAGAAGTCTCTTTTGCAAGTCATGGAAGCTATTCGATATTCTGAGAATCCTCAGGTGCGCATACAACAACAAAGCATACCTGAACTGCTGTGCTACTTACCCTATCTCTTAGGCTTTGCTTGTGACACTGGATATCTCCATCAGATCCAGGTCAACATTACCAAACCGATTCTGATTGTTTCTAATACTATAGCTGATGCCTCTGTTCTTATGGAGACTATTTCTGGTCCACTAGTTCCTAATACTAAGATGCTCCTGAAGACAAAACAAGTTTTGTCTGACAGTGAAATTGCTAAAGGTGCCCATTACAGATCCTACCTGATTACTGACACCGATTCAATCAATTCTTCCAATCATGACATCAAATACGATGTTATAGTGTGTACTACTGACTGTCTTCCTTACCTTTCTCACAGGGACTATTCCCTAGTCATTGGACAAGAAGCTTGGGATCCAGCCCTGACTGGATTCAAAATATATTGCTCTTTTGTCTTGCTAACATATTCTTCTAATTCCTGCATCACTTCTCCAACTTTGACCAAATGTTCAGGACCTCCCTTGGTTGATTATGCAGATATGATTGCCAGTGGAGAGTGTCCTATGCCACTACTTTTGGAGCCTCAAATACATGGAATAGAAGCAATGTTGGATCGTGTGACTGATTTCAATTGTAGTCACATTCCTATTGAAATGAACATCTGTAAAGATAAGGGACTGAAAGAGCTTGTGTATGCTCTGCCTTGCTTGCTAGGCAGTGCTGCCATCAGAAACCCTGGCTGTTTGGATATTTCTAAACCTGTCTTGTTCTTAACTACAGATGTAGCAGCTTACACGCTTGTTTCTGGAATCTTGCCTGTCATTTCACCAATGGAGCACAAGGATACAGCAACACCTGATTCTAAGGGGCAATACCAGTGCAGCTTGTTAAAGAGCAATTTTGAAGTCTGCACATTTTGCCAGCAAGTCAACTCTTCTGAAGTTGTGCTCACTTCAACAGAATTCTCAAAAGTCAATAAAACAAATGAAGTTGCAGCAAATGATTTCTACAAGAACATTCCAAGCTACACTCTGTCTGCTGTTGTGATAGTGCAGACCAAATACTTGCCAACAAGAAGGAACAAGATATAGTCTATCATTTCAGAGGACTTACTACTATTATCATCAGAGCAAATGCTGAGACTGAGAAGGACGAAGAAGAAGGCAAGATCAGAGTTGTCCCTAAAATAGTGACAGTCCAGCAGTGCAGTGCTGAGCTCATTTACCCGACTCTGATGACACATGGAAATGACATCACCGAGAGATTCCTTCTCAGCCAAAAATCTATTTTGACTCATTATCAGCAGGTTGGACTTGCCAACATAGTAGAGTGGTTTGGGAGTTTTAAGAACAGTAGAGAAGTTTGTTTTGTGACTACTGCCATCGGGTTCAAGTATGCAGCCATGATGCTGTGGTGCCTACCATCCATGCTAGAGTGGGCAGACAACAATCAGTTGATTCCAGATGGAGCCATTAATTTGAAAAAGCCTCTCTTGATCCTATGCACAAAAAAGGGATCTGTGGAAGATCTTTGGAATATGGTACATTCTAAAAGTGCCTTTCACCAATCTTCTCTCCTCCGCTTAGTTAACACCTGCAGTGATGGCAAATCTTTGTCTTATCTTGCTACTGATGCAGAGTCTGCATGCAACATTGGGAGTGTAGCCGAGCAGTACAAGCTAGTGCTATCAGACATTGGGTGCCTCGATGACTTGCCCAAAGATGAATTTTCTCATATAATTGTATTCAACGAAGAAGCCATGTCTATCAATGAAGTGAATGCAGTCTCAGCAAAGTATGCTCAGAAGTCCAATATAATATACTTTACTGCTCATCCAGTGGGCCTTATGAAGAAGTTTGAATTACAGAAAGACTTTCCATCTAGTTCGTGTGAAAGTGATACTTCTGGTGCTAAAGACATAATGAGTTCAATCAAAAATACACTTGACCCTAAGAATGCTATCTCATTTTCTGCAATTGATGTGGAGAAGCCATTTCTCTCTGGTCTCCAGGAATCACAAGAAGTTGAGTTTGAGGAAGAATGTGAAGATATAGAGACAATAATCTTACCACCAGATTCAACTCCACAGAGGACGAACTTTGAAACTGTGCAGGAAGTGAAGGAAGGAGATGCATGTAATGGTCATGTGCAGGAAGTAAAGGAAGAAGGTACATGCAATGTTCATGTACAGAAAGTGAAGGAAGAAGATCCATGCAATGTGCAGGAAAGCATTGTAAGTGTGGAAGAAACTACTCCTGTAGAAATTGTTGCTCAGTCTGTGCCTGATAAGAAAAAGAAAACGAATTGGAGAAGGATATTCAAAAAGAAGGCAAAGGTCCAGAAAACTCAACAGCAAAATATACATTCTCAAGAAGTTCATTTTGATACTATTAGCGCAATGGGCCACTCTTCAGAGAACACACAGCCTGACATTGGTAGCCCTCAACAGAAGAAGACATCCAAGTGGTCCAAATGCAAGAAGCTTTTTCACAACATCTCCTCCAACAACAGCAAGGGAAGGAAGAGCAGGAGTCCACCAAATAATTACTCTTCAAGTCGATCACATGAGATTGCAGAAGATATTGATGATGAGAATCGCAGCATTGGATTGTTCATGTGCTGGAGAAGGAAGAGACCTAACAAGAAGAAAGGTACATCATCTAGTTCAGATCATTGTGAGCAATCAGAGAATGCTAATAGGAGCAGTGATCCAATGACTTGGACAGATCCAGTCACATATCTCTCCAACATCAGACTTGATGCATGTACAGAAGATATGGCAGAAGAAGCCCAGGAAGAAGATGCTTTTTCATTTGCATCAGTAGTCTTATCTGACCCATCTTCCTTGGATATCATTAGCCTTCTAGAAAGAGACTACTCAGAGAATAATAACATGTCTTATGGAGCTAATGCTCTAGACGTGTTGGGGGAAGTAGAGAATGAGCTTGTATTTTACCATGATCAGGATGAGCAAATTGTCAAAGTACTATCTCATGAGAGTATAATATCTCATCCCAATGCCATTGAATATGACACCTTCATGAAAACAGAGAATGGAGATTACAGTCAAGAAGCAACTACAAAGAAAACTTAAGTAATTTATCTATGCAACATTTATTTTAGCACAGGTAAGTTTGGAACCATGGTAACGATTAATTACTATTAATTTTTTTAGTTTAAGTATTTAACTGGTATTCTATTAGATAAATAGGAGGAATGATAAATGAAGTAATCTATTGTGTTTAATAAATGCAGTATGCATTAGCTGACAGATATGTAATAAGATCCATTAAGTCCTGTGAGATCAGGAGTGTGTGATATTCATTAAAAATTGTTGTATGTCATTAGTCAAAACTTAGAATTCAAGCTTTTAGCTTCTTCAGTGAATAAATACATTATATCATAGATGGGAAGTATATGTTTTGATTTAATTATTTATTACTTTTAAAGGTTATATTTAATTGTAAGCAGGATTAATTTATCTAACTAGCTATAAGGATTCTAGTAGTTAAAACTAAATAAATTTTGCTATTAAATCTTTACAAAAGAACTGATCTGCAGCCATTTAGTTTCCATCATAATTAAACTAAACCTATTGTATTACTGCCTCATTATTATTTCGTTTGCAGCTTATTTAGCTCAAGAAAATAATTATTAATCATATTCAAACTCATTTATCACAATTATATTATTTATCATTTTCAAAAACACAAAATGGCATGTTTGAGTAGCACAGAGGCAGCTGTAAAAATGGTAAAGCTGGAAAATTACAGCTTCCTGGAAGAGCCAGGTGATGATGAATATCTCTAAACTTGTTATTGTTGGGAGGGAAGAGTCTTAGAATTTAGTCATATCAACTTCAGCTTGCTGAAAGTGCTTGCTTGATGTTCATATTTAACACTCAATTTTTCATACATTTGCATAATGGTTGTCAGTTTTTCTTACATAGAGAATTCCAAGAAAATGTCCCCTTCCCACCCCTTCCCCCCCCTTCCCCTTCCCCTCTCACCCCGCCCACTCTTGTTTCTGATGTTGTCCCAAAGTAGTTACAAATACTTGGTTCACCTTTTGTGGGTACACACAAGGAAGTAGTCCTGTGTAGCCAAACCCCTATGCAGGGTACGGCTTTATTTTTATAGATAAACTGACATTGAGCAGTTTGTTCAATTTTTTCCCCACTAAATGGGGAGACCACAAACAATTAGTGGCACATATTAATGAGGTAATATCATGTGATGTAAGACTGCTCAAAGTTCTGCATGTGTTGTATCTCTATGAGCTATTCTCTGAGCTAAACTGAAGCCTGTGAGAAGCTCTTCCTTTAGATAATTCCACTAAATAGTGATCAAACTAGTTTTTTTAAAAGATCTGCAGTTAGAAGTTTTGCCAAGCAGCAAGATAAATTGCTACACTTTGTTGCTTTGCCTTGAAGTAATATAACTCAAAGTGGGATTTCTTCTAGCCAGTATGTACATAGCCAAGGCTAACCCCAATGTGAGTTAAAATGAAAAACCAGCAGTGTAAGCATGTAAGTACATGGCACTCTCACAATTCAACAACACTCCACACAACACAGACTGAAGACTATACATAGAAACATTAAACAGATGTAAAACTATAAACACACAAAAGCAACTCTTATCCATCTTAGCTATTGGTCGGCATCACACAACTTTCACATTAGTCAGATGTGGGATGAGGCTGAAGTATGAATGACATCCTAGACAGAACGTAACTATTAGATTTCCCCAAAATGTAGTCAGCTACACCATCACCGGAGTCCACAAGGTGGCTGTGGTGCTCTAGTTAAGATAAGTTAATTGGTTAGAGATATACAAACACAAGACAAACACACATACAGGACTATACTATTAACTGGAATACTACTCTGCAAAAGATCAAATGTGTAGTTACTTCCACATTTATGGTGAGTTAAGTTCAATGTTCTTCGGTCTCTATCTCAACACTAGGCTCTGGCTCCACATCAGACGTGGCTGACATACCTGTCTGGGACAGGCTGAACAGCCCCTCCCACCAATGCACATGGCCTGGGTTGGGGAGGTCTGCAGATGGACTAATTAACAATTCTATTGTTTAGCTGATAGGTAATCTTCAAAGAATATATTTACACCTCAACCCATTGGTCTTCTCATCATGGTTTCTATTCATATAGCTTTGAATTGAAACTTGTATTTTGAATGATTGTATGAATGTTTGCTCTGCTTTACTACTTTGCAATTAAAATTCTCTAATCTATTCCACTAGTCCTCTGCTACCACTACACACCTGCTGTTAACGGAGCCTCTGCCTAGACTACACTTGTGTGCCCGGAGTAGCTATTTTTTTAACAATAGTTTATTTCATTTATCATCCTTCCTGTTTATCTAACAGAATACCAGTAAACTAGTGGTGTGCTTAGTTAGGTTACATAGAACTATTTACCACTGGTGTCAACTGATTCTGCCTCCCTTGATTTGGAGAATGCTCTGTAAGATTATGTCAAACTTAAAAATTATTCCTAGACAAGGTGAACGATCCTGAGTATAAAAGGCGGCCACGCCCAAGAGATCCCCTTTACTCAGTGATGGACCGAAGGACCAGACTGCTGACGCCCTATGAGGCAAGAATGACGTGCAACTGCTGGCAATGGCTTGCAGTCTTGCACCACTCTCAAAGCTCCTACTCCCAAATCAACAATAACTCGGGTTAGGGTAAATCAGCAACAAAAATATGACTGCAGAAATTATTTAAATATCTGAGGCCAATGGCGTATGCCAGTGGTTTTAACTATGTATGAATATCATTAGATTCAGGTAAGGTAAGTTATGTGAAAATAATGAATGGATAGCTAAGGTAAACCTAGGTGATGATAGGTTGTGGAATGCCAAGACCGGCCTGGTCTTCAGCAGTCCTGAACATCCTCTGGGGGCGGGATGGCTATTCTGGTTGCAGTGGGGCGGTGACCGGGGCTACCCGGGCCTCAGGATGGTTGGTAGGTAGTCGGACGATCTTGACAATGGGTCTTGTGAGATTCTTTTCCCTGCATCTGAGATCCATGACTTGTACTTGTCCATCGTCACCCGGACACAGTTTGACGACTCGGGCGAGAGGCCATTGGCGGTATCCAAGTGATTCATCTTTTAGGAAGTACAATGTCATCAATTTCAATCTTTTTCCCAGGTGTTTGCCATTTTGCTCTGTGGTGTAGGGATTGGAGATAAGTGGATAGCCATTTTCTCCACAAGTCGGAAGTGATTTTTGATACGAAATTCCAACGGCGAAGATTGGAGATCTTCGATGTCGGTGGGTCTTTCGTGGGTGGGGCCTTCAAAGGTCTCCCTATCAGGAAGTGTCCCGCAGACAGGACGAAGTCTTCTGCCAATTCATCTGAATGTAGAGGTGTTGGGAGTTAAAAATGGCTTCAGTTTTGGTTAGGATGGTGTAGAGCTCGACAAATCGTAACGGATGTGGTGCTAAGTTCTTTCGAAGTAGAGTCTTCATTGATTTGACAGCTGCTTCCCACAGTCCCCCGAAGTGTGGCGCTCTTGGAGGAATATTGTGCCATTGAATTACTTGATCAGCAGTGTAATGAAGTATTTCAGTCTTGGTGGATTTGGATTCCATGATGGACTGCAGGGGTGGCGGAACCGGCCCGGCAGACCCGGCAGCCGCCGGACCAATCCAGGAGCACACAGTTAAAAACTTTTTTCCCCTCTTTGTCCCAACGAAATAAAGTATTAACTTACTCCTCGAAGCGACCGTGCAATTACTTTCACTTCTAGTCTATTATCGCTATTTTTTTTAATAAGCTTGCGATCGTGAGAAAATTATTAATAAGCTTGTGATCGTGAGTAAGTGCGGTAGTAGTACAGTATGGCTTCTGGTGGTGGCGAGGTGGATACTCCTTGTGGAGAGGAGATAGATATGGCTTCTTGTGGTGGCGTGCCAGTCAAGTTCCACCCCAACAAGTGTTTTAGTTTCCCAGGAGGAAATTTGGTACCGGAAAAGATGAAAGGTGAGCCATACTACTGTTAAATGAGGCCAGTCAGCTAGCTAAGCTTTTATTGTGAGTTACTAGCATACTATAATTATAATCATTAGCTATTGATTTACAATACAGGTCTTTTAGAGCAGATTGGTGTATTCAATATCCATGGCTGCATTATGACATCAAACAAGATGCTGCATTTTGCCATGTATGCATGAGTGCTTCTATGGAGGCCAAGTTTTTAACCAGTACCAAAAGAGAACCAGCTTTTATTTCGAAGGGATTTACTTATTGGAAAGAAGGTGTTTCAGCTTTTAAAAAACATCAAACAAGTGCAACTCACAAAGAAGCCACTGAAGCTGATGTTACGCTTCCAAAAGAGTTATTAGGTGACATTGGAGAGGTTGTAAGTAGTGCACAAAAAAAAGAAAAAGAAGGAAACATAAGGATTTTCTTACTTATTTTACAGAATTTATCTTTTCTTGCTCGTCAAGGCATACCTTTAAGACGTCGCGAGGATATGGAAAGTAATTTTCATGAGTTAATGCTGCTTCGCTGTTATGATTGTCCGGAGGTGAAAGAGTGGATGAAAAGAAAAACCAACAAGTATACCAGCCATGACATTCAAAATGAATGTCTTCAGATTATGGCCCTTCAAGTTCTTAGAAGGTTGAGTCAAAATATACGAGAAAGTGCTTGTTATTCTATAATGGCAGATGAGTGCACTGATGTTGCAAACAACGAACAGTTTACAATTTGCATTCGATGGATAGATGAAAAACTAGAGGATCATGAAGACTTTATTGGTCTCTATAAAGTGGATAACATTAGTGCTGAATCCCTTACTCATGCTATAAAGGATACACTTGTTCGTATGAATGTCAGCTTATCACAATGTTGCGGACAGTGCTATGATGGGGCCAGTAACATGAGTGGTAGCAGGAATGGTGTAGCAGCAAAATTGGCTTTGGAAGAGAAATGTGCTCTGTATACTCATTGTTATGGTCATGCTTTAAATTTAGCTGTTAGTACTACCATGAAGAAATCAAAGGTCTGTTGTGATGCCATGGAAGTTGCATTAGAAATAACTAAATTAGTAAAGTTCTCACCAAAAAGAAATGTTATGTTTGACAAAATCAAGGCCAGACTTAATTCCGAGGGTGATTCAATTTCTGCTGTTGGAATCCGGTCGTTTTATCCTACTAGGTGGACTGTTAAGGGGGCATCTATTGGAAGCATACTTGAGAATTATTCTGTTTTAAAGTTATTATGGGAAGAAAGTTTGGAGGGGAGCTTACTTGCAGATATCAAGGGAAGGATAATTGGCATGAAAGTTCAAATGTCTGAATTTCACTTACTATTTGGGCTTCACCTTTGTGAAAGAATATTAAAAATTACTGATAATTTGAGTGTATCCCTTCAAGCTGAGTCTATGTCTGCTGCTGATGGTCAGGATATTGCTGAGAAAACTATTCAGACCCTAAAGGATATGAGAAGTGATAGTATGTTTGAGTTGTTTTGGAAGTATGTGGAGTGCATGCAAAAACGAACAGATACTAATGAGTCATTGCTGCCACGAAAAAGGAAAGCACCAAAGCGACTTGAAATAGGAGATGGAGAGTGCTATTTTTCAGCAACTGTTGAAGATCACTATCGGCAAATATATTTTAAAGCCCTGGATCTTGCAGTTACAAGCATCCAAGACAGGTTTGATCAGCCCGGTTATGTGATGTATAAAATCCTTGAACAATTGTTTGTAAAAGCTGCTAACAAATGTGATTACTCGGTGGAATTTCAAGAAGTTATTACCATGTATGGAGATGATTTCAATGAAAGTGAACTTTCAACTCAACTTCAAATATTTGGTTCAAGTTTCTCCAGTGTATCCAATCAGAGTATAACCTTAAAAGAAGGCATCACATTCCTATGTAATCTTTTGTCAAGTCAAAGAGTATTCTACAAGCAAGTATGTTGGCTTGCTCGCCTAATTTTAGTTCTACCAGGTACAAATGCAGCTAGTGAACGGTCTTTCTCCACAATGAAGAGAGTTAAAGGCTATCTACGGAGCACAATGCAACAAACCAGACTAAACCATTTGATGATAATTGACATCTATAAGGATATTGTTAAAACAATGGATTTATCCGAAGTGGCTAAAGAGTTTGTTGGCTCTAATGAAAATCGACTGCGTGTATTTGGACATTTTTGAATGATTCACTATGTCCATTGTATCTATGTGTGTGTATCAATTATTTCACCTATTAATATTAACAAGTTACAATTACTTATAAGTAATGAATTTTATGACAAAATGTTTTGCCTGACCAATGAAAAATTGCTTCCGCCACCCCTGGACTGTATTTCCCAGATCTCCTGCTTGTCTCCCACGATGTCCGTGCCGTTGTTGCTGTATATATGACTCGGACAACCCCTTCTCGAGATGAAGTGTGGCCAGGAAATCTTCAGTGGAAAGTGAGGCACATAAATCCAGATGAATGGCCTTTATGGTTAGGCAAACAAAGACACAAGCATATGTCTTCATCAAAACTGGCTTTCGGGTGTGTCCCTGTTTGATGATGAGAGGACCCACGAAGTCCATTCCTATGCGGTTGAAGGGAGGAGCCGGCGTTGTGCGAGAAGTCAGTAGCATCCCCATCTGATGACACAAAGGCTTGGCGTAGGCTTTTTGGCATGTAGCACATCTCCTACTTATTCCTTTAAGTAGGTTTCTGAGGCTTGGTATTTAGTAGCTGCTACTGAGGATAGACATGAGGGTGGCTATTCCTGCATATCTATAATATAAGTGTTGTGCAACATCTGGAGCAATAGTTTGGTCATTCCGGAGCTCTGACACAGTATGATGAGTGTTTGTGGCGAGGTCGGGACGGAAGTGTCTCTCACTGTGCTAGTTAGCACCAGAAGTCCTGATTGGTTGAGGGTAAGAATTTTTCCTCTCAGGTGATGATGCTTTGGAATTGGTTTGTTATTATTTACTGCAGTCAATACATCTTGGTAGGACTCCTTCTGTGACATCTAGAGGAGTACAGTGCGAGCTTCTAGAATTTCATCTGATGACAAGTTGTCAGTTTCTTCTGTTTTTGGGATGTTTGGAGTTGTTGTGGAAACGCAAAATCCATGCAAGTACTCATGACAATAGGTGATAGGAAGAGAATTGATTCCAGAGAGATTTGCAGAATTTTTTTTAAACGGAAGGTCGTCGGTTTGAGGTCGGACTTGAACGGTTCTGCAGGATGCAGAAGGTATGGAATAAACATTTCTGACAGGCCATTGATCGGGTGGCAGGCGTAGCCAAGGTGGGCCTTCCACCAGATGTCTGACTCAGTCAGTTCTTTTGCGTGGAGTCCCCTGCTTGCTAGGTCGGCAGGGTTGTCTTTCGACAAGATGTGACACCAGTGTGAAGCCGGAAGTGAGTTGGTGATTTTGGATACTCTATTGGTGACAAATCTGTCAAGTTTGGTCATTTTCTTTACCAGCCAATGAATTACATCGCTGTCGGTCCAGGCGAAAATGTTCGTCAGTGGGATGTCCAGGAGTAGAGCCACTCGAAGCACTAATTTTGAGAGGAGGTGTGCCCCGAGTAATTCAGCTCTAGGAATGGTGACTGGCTTGATGGGGAATACTCTGGCCTTTGCGGTGACCAGAGCCACTGAGGTAACACCGTCTTTGTGAACCTTTCGGATGTAAATGGCTACTCCGTACGCTAATGAGAAGGCGTCGCAGAAACCATGTACAGCTTGGAATACGACAGGAGAGTCATGCGTGGTAAATCTCCTTGGAATGGAGAAGTTCTGTATCGATGGTAGGTTTTCAATCCAGATAGACCACTTCCTTTCTATCTCCGGTGGAACTGCTTCATCCCGGGATAGGTTGAGCTGCCAGTTGGAATCTTCTTCCTCAGATCCGTGGAGTTGGTCCTCCATTTTCTCAGAGTCAACCCTGCTGTCGATAATAGTTCACACAGTTGTTGTCGTAAATGGTTGGCATCTTCCAAGGAGTCTGTCTGCGCCAGACAGTAAATCATCGACGTAGAAGTCCTGTAGAATAGCCTTGGCTGCTTGTGGGAAGGCATCCATGCACAGCTCAGCAAGGGTTCTCAGAGTTTGCGTGGCCAGAAATGGAGAAGATTTGACGCCTAAGGTTAGCATCTTCATTCTGCAGTCGACGAGGGCACCTTTGGAGTCACGGAAAATGAAACAATCGCGATTTCTTACTGAAGGATGTAGTAGGATTTATCTAAACATCTTCGAGATATCAGCTGTGAGACCGATACGGAAACTTCGGAATCTTATGATGACATCTAGAAGTTTGGGATAGAGATTGGGGCCTAGTACAAGGGTGTCGTTCAAGGAGTAGCCTGAGGATGTCCTGGCTGAGGCATCGAACACCGCACAAAATTTTGTAGTTGAGGAGGACTCCTTAAAGACTCCATGCACTGGTAGATAATACTAGGGTTGCAGCTTGATCTCGGCCTTAGGGATGATTTCCATGGTCCATGGACAAGTATTCTCCTAGAACCACGTTGAAGGTGTCAAGCTGCTTCCTCTTCAAGAATTCAGGATGAATCTTTTCACGGCTTGTCCTTTCGATTCTCCGAGAGGCAGTGGATTGTCGAGTCGAGGCAACTTTACCATGAAACGGCCATCTACTCTTTGGTAACTGTCGTTAAACTCTTGGATGATCTTGTCATCTTCCGGAAGTAGTGACATCTTCAGGGACTTGGTCAATTTCCCAGAGCTTGGATAGATCATCTTGAAGGCTGTCTGGAACGGCTGTTGTGGTGAGTGTCTGAGTCATCATGGTATTTTTCAGAGGACCAGATATACTCCAACCGAATGGAGTGTTTAGGAGTTGGTAGCCCTCGTTCCTAACACGCCCTTCATAGACACAGTCATTGATGTTGAGGTTGCCTAAAGAGGTCTACATTCCCTCCCATTTCAGGGTCAGAGAGTGGGAGTTCATGCAGGAAAGGCTTTGCTAAGATCTCTTTTCTGTTGGATGGTGTTTCAGTTGGTTTGAACTTCCGAACCACTGTGAAGGTGAGAGGGCAGCTCCAGAAGTCCAAGTGCAGTGACTATAAGGAAGTGACTACACAGAAACGTCTATGTCCTTGGTCAAAGTTGCCGCCAGTATCATTTGTTGAGGATAGCGTTTTAGCTTTAGAGAGGATGCCAGATGCTCCGTCATGAGGGAGACACCAGCCCCAGAATCCAGTATGGCACGGGCACAAACTTTTCTTCCTTGATGTTGAGGAACGCAGGCTTGGCTTGTGGTAGTTCGGAAGTGACGTCTGATTTGGAATTGGATGCGGCAACAGTGAAGGCTGTTGAGGCATTTTCTGTCTGAGGCTTGTCTTTGTGGAGGAGAGCATGGTGCTTTCCTTGGCAGGTACGGCAGCTATACTTCGAGTTGCAGTTTTGGTAACCGTGCAAGTCCGAGAAGCAATTAATGCACAAACGTTTCTCTCTCACAAGTTTATGCCTTTTGTCCACGTCGAGTCCTATGAAGGTGGGGCATCTGACAAGTCCATGTTTCTCATCACATGCGACACATTTGTAGTTAGTTTTGGGTTTGGATTGCTTCTGAGTTGATGAGGAAATCTTTGGTGTAGGTGTTTTAATGATGTTCATGAGTCTAGTAAAACCCAACGCAAATTTAATATACTATACCCAACATAAAGCTAGTGTTCACTCTGCACAGAGTGAACATTGGAACACGTAAGTGTTAAGCATGGGATGAAGAAGCATCCTTTTTTACTTTAGTTTGCAGTAGAATTGCTATCAGTGATTTTTATATTTCTTCATCAGACTATGCTCCACATAGAAATTTTTTTTACTCCCCAGAAGAGTTGCTGTGACCATCCAAGGGGAGTTTAATTTGTCTAGTTATTGGAATCCCACTTTTGGGGTTATCTGAACTCCTCATTTTTAACAGTGTGTAGTTACAAATTTAAGCTATTTTGACCATCTGAATTACCAGTAATTCTTAACAAGTTCTCAGCTACAAAACAAAAGACCATTAATTTTAGCAAACAAATACAAAATTACTTTCTTACCTCATTTTCTTGAGTAGTAGTAACTTCTGTAGTATCAAATTGAAGCCACTGTGACTATCTGAATTACCAGTCTCTCTTAACAACAAGCTCTCTTCTACAAAAAAGAAAGGCCAGAGTTATTTTTGTAATTTTAACTTACAAATATGGAATTAAGTACTTACCTCAGTTTCCCTCTAGTAGTGGTAGCTTCCTCAGCATTGTTATAAGGTATTCTGACAGTGGTAACTTCTGTAGTGTCCAATTTCAGCCATTCTGACTACCTCAATTACCACTAACTGATGAACAAGCTCCCAGCTCTAACAAAAAAATAATAGCCGGAGTTATTTTGAAATTTTAGCTAACAAATACGGAACTACATACTTACCTCAGCTTCTCCCAAGTAATGGTGGCTTCCTTAGTATTATTATTTAGCCATTCTTGGCACTTGACAACCAAGCGGCATTTTTAGCAGCCCCCAAAAAACGAAGAAGTTTTGAAATTACGTCTGGTAAAGGGTTTCAGTATGCCATAGAAACCAGTCGCAGTAACTTTTTGGGACTTGAAAAACAAGGGTTTCGCAGGAATTATCTTACAATTTGGAGCCCAAGTTTCAAGTAAGACTTTCTTAATGTGGGGTCAAGCCTAAAAAGTCATGCTTTTGGAGGAAAAAAAACGGCACCCACGCGTGCATAGGGGCATACGTACAATCCATACATATATAGCAAACATTTACCCGATTTTGCATTATCCACCCCTACTAGTGATGTGCTTGAGCACAAATGGCGAGCAAGCCTAAAACTACACTATTATTATAATGATTGATTTTAACTTCTAACACTCAAAGCTACTAAAAATAATGTCGTAGTTTTTAAATTACGTTTAATCGGTAAAGGTATTTAAATGCCATAGTAACCACTTGCCACAACTGTTTGAATTGAAATAACAACAGCCAAACAATACATTTTATTTAAACCTTCGATATTCTTTAGCTAAGTAGAAGCTGTAACTCACATTACTTTCACACAACTCGACTTACTTACACAATACTAACCTACGTGGTTAGTCTAGTGGACAATACATTTTATAGTAAATACTGTTGCATACAGCTTATAAACATGACAGAGAGCACGCTGAATTATATCAACACCACTAACCCGAAATAGAAATGGACTTCCGGTAGGTTTTCAAGTTTTAACTGCACCAGCAAAAGAATTAAAAACGATAAACGATTCAATTTCTACGGTGATAGGGGTAATGATCGATAAACCGGAAGATTCTGTTTAGTGAAGTTTGGGACGGGGTGGACCACCAAGCAAACACAAAAATACGAGAAGGTCAAAGTACAAATGACATATGTACGTCCCTACATATATATAAATGATTTGCTTGAGCACAAATGAGAGCGAGCCTGCCTAGTTAAAACTACAATTGTTACTACAGAATTTTATATTTTAGCTTAATTCATGCAGAACAGTATAATAGCAGTAGCAAACACAAGTACCAAATTACATTCTTACCTGAGTTATGGTAACTTCTGTAGTATCAGACTTGAGCAATTCTGACTACCTCAATTACCAGTAATTCTTGAACAAGCTCTCAGCTACAAAATAAATAGGCCAGTGTTATTTTTGTAATATTAGCCAACAAATATGGAATTACTACTTGCCTCAATTTCCTGAGTATTGTTAACTTCTGTAGTTACAAATTTAAGCTATTATAACTATCTGAATTACCAGTAATTCTTGACATCAAGCTCTCAGCTACAAAACAAAAGACAATTAAGTTTAGCAAACAAATACAAAATTACTTTCTTACCTCATTTTCTTGAGTAGTAGTAACTTCTGTAGTATCAAATTGAAGCCACTGTGACTATCTGAATTACCAGTCTCTCTTGACAACAAGCTCTCAACTATAAAAAAGAAAGGCCAGAGTTATTTTTGTAATTTTAACTTACAAATATGGAATTAAGTATTTACCTCAGTTTCCCTCTAGTAGTGTGGCTTCCTCAGCATTATTATAATGTATTCTGACAGTGGTACCTTCTGTAGTATCCAATATCAGTCATTCTGACTACCTCAGTAACCAGTATTCAGTGAACAAGCTCGCAGGTCTAACAAACCATAATAGCCAGAGTTATTTTAGTATACTAAGCTAACAATATGGAATTACGTACTTACCTCAGCTTCTCTTGAGTAGTAGTAGCTTCCTTAGCATTAATATTACGGCATTCTGACTACCAATGGCTCTTGACAACCAACAATCAGGACTCTGTATCCCCCCCTAAAACGGCGAAGTTTTGAAATTAAGTCTGGAAAAGGGTCTTCAATGCCATAGTAAACGGTCGAATCAACTTTTTGTTTCTTGAAAAGAAGCGTTTCCGCAGGAATTTTCTCACACTTCGGACCTTAAGTATTAAGTAAGGCTTGCTTAATGCTGTTGTTTCAGAATAAACTGGAATCAAGTCTAAAAAGCCGTGTTTTTAGGAGAAAAAAAGTCCCCCGCGCGAGCGTTTAATGGGCATACGTACTATCCATACATACATACATATAACATATACCCGATTTTGTATTATCCACCCCTAATACTGTCTCGCGGGCTTTGCTCGCTCGCCAACTAGTGGTGTACTTGAGCACAAATGGCGAGCGAGCCTGATAGTTAGGTAATATAAAACTATATGTTTTAGCTTAGTTCATGCAAACACTATAATAGCAGTTATGGCCTTTTATTTCAGCAAACAAATACAAAATCACTCTCTTACCTGATTAATGGTAACTTCTGTAGTATCAAACATCAGCCATTCTGATACCAGTAACTCTTGGACAAGCTCTCAGCTACAATAAAAAAATAATAAACCAGTGTTATTATTTGTAATTTTAGCCAACAAATATGGAATTACTACTTACCTCAATTTCCTGAGTATTGATAACTTCTGTAGTATCAAATTGAACTTACTTTGACTATCTGAATTACCTCGAATTCTTGACAACAAGCTCTCACCTACAAAAACAAAAGACAATCAATTTTAGCACACAAATACAAAATTACTTTCTTACCTCATTTTCTTGAGCAGTGGTAACTTTTGTAGTACCAAATTTGAGTCATTCTGACTATTTGAATTTACCAGTCACTGTTGACAACAAGCTCTTAGCTATAAAAAAGAAAGGCCAGAGTTATTTTTGCATATTTAGCTAACAAATATGGAATTACGTACTTACCTCAGCATCCCTGGAGTAGTAGTAGCTTCCTTAGCATTAATACTTTATGTGCTTACATAAGCTTTTCAGAAGTAGTGATAGCTCTCTTAGTACTGACTACAGGTGGCTCTTGACAACTAACGAGCTGCACTTAGCCGGAAAAAAGGCGAAGTTTTGAATTTAAATCTGGTAAAGGATCTTCAATGCCATAGTAACCGATCGAATCAACTTTTTGTTTCTTGAAAAGCAAGCATTTTCGCAGGAATTTTCTCACACTTTGGAGCTTAAGTATAAAGTAAGGCTTGCTTAATGCTGTAGTTTCAGAATAAACTGGGGTCAAGCCTAAAAAGCCGTGATATTTGAAGAAAAAAGTTCCCTGCGCGCGTGTTTATGGGGCATACGTACCATCCATACATACATATACTAGTGATGTGCTTGAGCACAAATGGCGAGCGAGCCTAAAGACTATACTATTTTTATATGAATGATTTTGACTTCTAACACTGAAGCTACTGAAAATAAGGTCCAGTTTTTTAATTTCGCATACACGGTAAAGGGATTTCAGTGCCATAGTAACAACTCTATGCAACTGCTTGGATTGAAGGAAAAAAAACAACAACAAAACAATACACGTTATTTAAAAGTTTTCTTTGTGATATTCTTTAGCTAAGTAGTGGTTGTAACACACAATGCTTTGACACAACTGGACATGCACCTACACAGACTTAACTTCGCAGTAGTATAGTGGACAATGTATTTTCAAGTAAATACTGTTGCGCACGGCTTATAACCATGACAAAGAGCGCATTGACTTACCACCGCCACTAACTCGAATATAAATGGAAGTCCTGTAAGTTTTCACGTTTTAACTGCACCAGTAAAAGAATTCAAAAAGGTAAACAATTCAATTTCTAGGGTGATACGGGTACTGGTCGATAAACAGAGGATTCTGTTTAGTGAAGTTTGGGACGGGGTCGACAACCGAACTAACACAAAAACGCGAGGGTCAAAGTACAAAAATGCCTTACGTACGTCCATACATATATACAAATAAACTAGTGGTGTCTTCAATGCCATAGTAACCTGTCGAATCAACTTTTTGTGTCTTGAAAACAAGCGTTTTAGCAGGAATTTTCTCATACTTTGGAGCTTAAGTATAAAGTAAGGTTTGCTTAATGCTGTAGTTTCAGAATAAACTGGAGTCAAGCATAAATAGCCGTGTTTTTAGGAGAAAAAAGTTTCCCGCGCGCGCGTTTAAAGAGCATACGTACCATCCATACATACATACATACATAATAACATATACCCGATTTTGCATTATCCACCCCTAATACTGTCTCGCTCGCTACGCTCGCTCGCCAAAATAAGCTTGGCTAAAATTACAAATAATAACACTGGTTTATTTTTTATCGTAGCTGAGAGCTTGTTCAAGAGTTACTGGTGATTGAGATTATCAGAATGGTTGATGTTTGATACTACAAAAGTTACCATTAGTCAGGTAAGAGAGTGATTTGGTATTTGTTTGCTGAAATCAAATGTCACAACAGCTATTATAGTGTTTGCATGAAGTAAGCTAAAACATAGTAACATTTTATCTTACCTAACTATCAGGCTCACTCGCCATTTGTGCTCAAGCACACCACTAGTTTATTTGTATATATGTATGGACGTACGTAAGGCATTTTTGTACTTTGACCCTCGCGTTTTTGTGTTAGTTCGGTTGTCGACCCCGTCCCAAACTTCACTCAAAGCCGTAAACAATTCAATTTCAAAGGCGATACGGGTAATGGTCGCTAAGCGGGAGGATTCTGTTTAATGAAGTTTGGGACGGGTCGAACGCGGAGCGAACACAAAAATACGGAGGGTCAAAGTACAAAATGACATACGTACGTCCATATATACGTATAAACTAGTGGTGTGCTTGAGCACAAATGGCGAGCGAGCCTGATGTTAGGTAACATAAAACTAAGTATTGTTACTATGTTTTAGCTTAGTTCATGCAAACACTATAATAGCAGTTATGACCTTTTATTTCAGCAAACAAATACAAAATCACTCTCTTACCTGATTAATGGTAACTTTGTAGTATCAAACATCAACCATTCTGATAATCTCAATCACCAGTAACTCTTGAACAAGCTCTCAGCTACGATAAAAAAATAAACCGGTGTTATTATTTGTAATTTTAGCCAACAAATATGGAATTACTATTTACATCATTCTTGAGTATTGATAACTTCTGATTGAAGTTACTTTGACCATCTGAATTACCTTGAATTCTTAACAAGCTCTCACCTACAAAAACAAAAACAATCAATTTTAGCACACAAATACAAAATTATTTTCTTACCTCATTTTCTTGAGCAGTGGTAACTTTTGTAGTACCAAATTTGAGCCAATCTGACTATTTGAATTTACCAGTCACTGTTGACAAGCTCTTAGCTACAAAAAACAAAGGCCAGAGTTAATTTTGCATATTTAGCTAACAAATATGGATTTACGTACTTACCTCAGCTTCCCTCGAGAAGTAGTAGCTTCCTTAGCATTAATACTACGGCATTCTGACTACCAACAGCTCTTGACAACCAACAACCGGCACTCCGTATCCCCCCATAAAACGGCGAAGTTTTGAAATTAAGTCTGGAAAAGGGTCTTCAATGCCATAGTAACCGGTTGAATCAACTTTTTGTTTCTTGAAAAGCAAGCATTTTCGCAGGAATTTTCTCACACTTTGGAGCTTAAGTATAAAGTAAGGCTTGCTTAATGCTGTAGTTTCAGAATAAACTGGGGTCAAGCCTAAAAAGCCGTGATATTTGAAGAAAAAAGTTCCCTGCGCGCGTGTTTATGGGGCATACGTACCATCCCACATACATATATACATATAACATATACCCGATTTTGCATTATCCACCCCTAATACTGTCTCGCTCGCTCCGCTCGCTCGCCAAAAAACAAACATCCCCGATTTTTTTTATTGTGTTACCCCTGTAAGTGTCTCGCTCCCTACGCTCGCTCGCCAATAACATATACCCGATTTTGCATTATCCACCCCTAATACTGTCTCGCTCGCTCGCCAATAACATATACCCGATTTTGCATTATCCACCCCTAATACTGTCTCGCTAGCTTCGCTCGCTCGCCAATAACATTATACCGATTTTGCATTAACCACCCCGAATAGTATCTGAGCTCGCTTCGCTCGCTCGATAACAAACATCCCCAATTTTCAATTGTGTTACCCCTGAGATTATTATATTACTATATTTTAGCTTAGTTCCTGCAAAACACTATAATAGAAGTTGACCTTTTATTTCAGCAAACAAATACAAAATTACTCTCTTACCTGATTAATTTCTGTAGTATCAAACTTAAGCAATTCAGACTACCTCAATTGCCAGTAACTCTTGAAAATGCTCTCAGCCACAAAAAAAGAAAAAGAAAAAAAAGCCAGTGTTATTTATGTAATTGAGCCAACAAATATGGAGTTGTGACTTACCTCAAATTCCAGAGTAGTATTAGCAACTTTTGTAGTATCATATTTAAGCTAGTTTGACTATCTGAATTACTGGTAATCCTTGACAACAAGCTCTCAGATACAAAAATAAAATACCATTAATTTTAGCAATCAAATACTAAATTACTTTCTTACCTCATTTTCTTGAGTAGTGTTAACTTCAGTAGTATTAAATTGAAGCCATTCTAACTATCACAACTTACATATATCACTCTTGATAACACGTTCTCAGCTACAAAAAGTAAAGGCCAGAGTTATTTTTGTAATTTTAGCTAATAATTATGGAATTACATACCTCAGCTTCAGCAAAGCATTAAAAAAATAAAAAATAAAAAATAATAAAATAAAAAAATAAAATAAAAAAAGCCGAGAAAAATAGACACCCGCGCGAACGTTTGAGAGGCATACGTACCATCCATTCATACATACATACATATATACCTGATTTTGCACTGTCCACCACTAAAACTGTCGCCAATAAGCACAGGCACATAGCAACGCGCGTGCACTGTTAATTGAGTTCCCAGACCACGAGTTGTAGTTCGTGGCTAGCCTAAAAAAACACTCGCACGGAATTCCCGCCTTCAACTTCCTCGGTATAGTTAGCGATCTTACTCGATCTATATTTGATCGGACATTCTGGCAGGTTTTTCTTTGGTGGTGGGTTATCAAGTTGTGGCCAATGGCTAGTAGAAGAGTCAGAGGGAACAAAGAGGAAACAGCAACTTCTTGCTGCTAGGCACAAGAAAAGATGTAATTCCAGTAGAAGTTGATTGTTGCATCACACAAAAAAATAGTTCTAGCTACCTTAGCTACTTGTACACCAACTAACAATACACTGTCTGTCATCTGATAAAATTACTGGCAAAATCCTAAATATTCAATTGCACATCTGAGGAATTATTGACTGTTATGTAGTACATAACCTAACTACATTTTTTACAAAAAAAAATTGCAAAATTGAGATTAAAAAGTTTGTGTCAGGTTTATTATTGGTATCTCTGATGTAATATCACAGGTCCTGAATTGGAAGTGGGCGTAGGTCCATCTGTGCCAATGAATGCCTGTTCGTCTGTGCCAGTAAGCACAGGTCCGTCTGTGTCAGTAAACACAGGTCCGTCTGCACCAGTCAGTGCAGGTTCCCCTGAAAGATCAGGCATGCACACATATGAAGCAAGCACTTCCCCGTTGTTGGTGGTACACTTGTGGACTCGGGTCTAAATCCTGCAGGTACTGCTGGAGGTGCATTGGAACTTGTACCTACAATTGTATTCAATAATAGCAGAGGTAAATATTTATGGCACAAAAAGTAATGCCCTCCCCCATTCTCATCCTTGAGGAAGGTAAACAAAAATTTACATGACTTTCAGGGTCTACATTTGACTTTATTTAGATGAAAAAAGATGGGGTGCAGATTTTGCAGGAGGCGTCACTTGGCATGGAGAAACTTCACCAGAAAATCGTTGGAGTTGACATTGAAAGTATAGAATACTATTTAGCAAGTAGTGTATATAGTATAAAATTCATTAATTTACCTTAGATGCACACAGGGCTCTTCCAGATGTACTAGCACTTGAGCGGATCCTGCTTCATCCATCTCTAACAGGATGTCTAGACAAACTTCACATTCAGTCGCCTAGCATGCAAATGAAGAAGTGGTTAGCTCAGAAGACCCTGTATATCAATGCAGCACTACTCACCAGATCCCTTGGAAAGCCCGGCATCACACCAACACAAGCCAAGAAGTTAGTCACTCAGGGCTTCGATTTCCACACTCTATTGCTTCTCCGTAGAACCAGTGATACCAAGGATGCCTGCGTTGCCTCCCTGAAGCAGAAGGGAGTCAGGAGCAAGCCGCTCGGAGAGAAGTTGTACAGGGCGCTCTGCTCGACTTAGAAGTCTCAGCCCGGGCGCCTTCTCCCAATTTCGTTGTCTGTGTTTATTTATTTTTTCAAACTTCGTTCTTTCAGAGCCACTGCATTCCAAAATATTTCACCCTAAACAATAATCCGCGCTTCCTTACCTGCCCGAGGAGGGCGGGGCTGAAATTGACAAAATTGTGCGAGGAAAGATTGGCTTGTTCTGCGTGCTATTTCTTGCCATAAGTACGGAATGCGGGTTCAGAACCGTTCTATTTTTGGAATACAGGTACAGAAGATAAAAATAAAAAAAATTACAGAGGGAAATTTCGTAATAACAGAAAAAAACGGATATATTTAAGGAAATGGTCGCCACAAAAATAATAACAATGAATAATTTGAAAACTAAATTGTAAATCGAAAAAAGCTGCTGTAATTTTGTCGGCGGTGAGTCCCAGAGTCCGCAGCGGGTGAGACCCCCAACTGTGGAGTTGAATTGTCGGGGATATTTTGCCATTTATGTTGGAGAATGTGATGGCTTATATCTGCTATAGTAGTTGCTTTGGACTTCTAATTTCAGGTAAGCCAGCTCCTTAGATAGTTTACTGTGAGGTCCACTGTATAGGGTAGCCTGCAAAACATAAGAAATGTATAAAAGTAGGCCATAGCAACATAATTGATTTAGTTAATGGATTTGCGTGGGTGCATGCGTAGGCGGTGCGTAGGCGGTGTGCGGGCACCCTTAATTATTTTCAATTAGTTTCAGTATGTTCTAGCATACTTGGTCTGTTCAAACAGGAAAACTTACTACCTGTAACATGATTAGACACACATCATAGTTCCATAACTTCCTTGGTACAACTGCAGTCCACTTTTGAAGTGAACTTGCAGGGATATTGCCTTCACTCTTTGTTGAAAATCATGAATCTGTCATTTCTTTTAATGGTTCCAGTGTCTTTGGTAAGTATCATAGAATTAGATGTTGCACTACTATTGCTATCATCTTGTGTTTATGTGTAGATTCAACTGATAGAAGCTAGCTATGAATTACAGATTCACCTTCATTCTTTCTCTTCCTTCAATCAATGCTGCAACCAGTATTTTTGGTTCTATTATAGATGCAGACACTACTGTGAGCAACATTTTGAGTTGTGCTTGAAGATTCCAGGAAGAAAGGGTATATCTGAGGAGAACTGCTTAGGAGGAGTTCAAAGGACAAGAACTATTAATGGTATAGATGGAACGTTTGGACCATATATCAATGATGGCACTAAAAATCCATTAATATATCGTAACAATGCTCCATGGCTAGTAAGTGGAACATATTTGCCAGCAATGGTTTGTAGTAGGAGCTAACTATATGTTTGTATGTTGTTGACAACTGAGTTAATAATAATGTCAGATACTGTACATTATTATTTTACATCACAAAGCATCGCAAACACTTGCATAGGCAAAATAGATTTTACACTCACTTCTGAAAAACATTTTTTAATAAGTTGTCTTTTAAATCATCAGAAATAGTTGGCTTCAAAATATTTATAAACACTTGAAAATAATGAAAAAATAATTGCAATTAGCCAAATTATCAGGAGTGTTGCCAATTTTTATTTCAATTTCAGGAAGGTACGGAGTTTATTGTTAAGAGAATTGAAGAGGAACAGACAGACAAGAATTCCTTTACGTTTGGAACTCCTCCCTATTATGAGACTAAAAACCCACGCCAACCTTTCAGAATAATGATCACTTTCAACCTCACCTGTGGCCATGAATTTTACGGCAGAGATTGTCGCACACGTTGTGTGAGTAGTGATCATACGGTTACAGGTTACTATACCTGTGGAACAAATGGAGAAAGAGTCTGTAGAACTGGATGGGGCGACCCTGAGAACTACTGCAAAACACGTCAGTTTTATGGGAATTAAAGATAGTAATAAAAATAATAATATTAGAAGCTAACTGAGTCGAATTATTTTAGCTAAGAGCTTTTCATGCAAAAATCAGCTCAAATAACTGTACAGATTCTAGAAATATTGATAAGATAGGAATCTCATAGAAATTTTGTACCTTCTACATTAGTGTATTTGAATATTTTTAACACGGATATAAACATGATAAGTAAAACATTCATAAAACATATAGCAGACTAACAAGTATTAAGTAGTTAGTGAGTGTAACAGGTTCAAATGTAATTCTCTTGTAGCTATTTGTTCAGAAGGCTGCAATGAAACTTACGGTCGCTGTGACTTACCTGGAGAGTGCCTTTGTGATAGTGGATGGACTGGACCTAACTGTGACATATGTACACCAAGAATGGGCTGTAGTAAGAAAAGTGTTTTAATTTAAAAGGAATCGTATTATTGGGTTCACAAATTTAGTGGTAGATATAGTGAATTATATAAGTGTTACAGCATGTAAATGTATCTTTTCTGACATTCTGTCTATTCAGGTAAAGAAGGTGGATTCTGTCATGCTCCTGGAGAATGCTTTTGCAGAGCTTTATATAAAGGGGAAGATTGTCAAAACTTCACTGGCAAGTTTGAATAAAGTTCTGAGATGATATATTTAGCTATTCTCTCTTAAAATGACGAACTCCATAAAGCCTAGCATGTACAATTCATAATGTCAAGGTTTAGTCAAATTTATATCCTTTGTAAATGTTCCAATAAAATACTTTAATTAATTGTCCTTGGAGGAAGTTTTTTTAACTGATAATTAAGTTAAATTCAATAACAATTAAATAATTAAATAGAAACAAAATAACATTACAAACATTATAGTTACAAATTATATACCACGTAATGAATATGAATTTCACCTTACTCATTTGCCATACTTCACCTTATGCATTTACCATACTATTATATATGAAGCACCAAAGGTGCGAGCCCTCAGTGCTACTATACACTAGCTAGCTATTGAAAATCATCCAGACCAAAAGAATTATTTCTTGGCTTTCTTATCAGATACCAATATAGCTTGAGAATAATGGTGGATGTAAGTAAAGAAATATAAAAGCAGGCCAGGACACTCACCGGCATATTTTTTTCAATGCACGACTCCACTTCCAGCACTCTGTTAACTTTCTTTGCGTATAAAATACCAAGAAATTATTAGTTCACATGATTACAACATGACGATTGGGGGTGTTACCCACAAAGGCAAGTACCTATGCAGACCAGATAGCTTCGCGTTTTCTTAAAAACCAGCCCGGAATTTTAAAAAGTAGCGCAATAAAAGGGCTTAAATGGTCATTCTGATAAAGTTCACACCTTAATCAGCAATTAATTGTCAGTAATCTCCAAAACCAGTGTGTAACAGACGGACAGACAGACAGACAAACAGACAGGCAGGCAGGCAGGCGGGCGGGCGGGCGGACAGACAGACAGACAGACAGACGGGCAGACGGGCGGGCAGACAGATAGACAGACAAAATGACTACTATAACCCTCTTGCACATGTACGCTGAGGGCTAATAACAATAATTATGTGTATTCTCTCTAGGTATTCCCAGCTGCCATGAACAATTTCCTAGTCAACAATAAGAAAGTTCTACAACAAAGCACTAGACAAATTTCACTAAAGTTAGTGTAAAACTAGTTCCGTATTGAGTTCATGAGGAAGGAACCAAGTAATCAATGCATTCACAAGAGATTAACATCCATGTAGGAAACACATCACAAGAATATTTACAAGTATTTAGTGACAATAATTAAAATTAAAATGGTTACGATATTAGCCCTAGCCCTAGTCCTAGCCCTAGACCTAGACCTAAGTATAATATGAAGTCCTTCATGGGTATCTTTATTGAAAGTATCAATAATGTATGCAATTATAAGAGCTGTGCACATATTCATGTACCCATACACACATGCCTATGTGCACACACATAGGCACTCATGAGTGTCAGAAATACAGGATTTGTAGTGATCTAGGAGTTTGCACTGACCTCGCTAGTGGTGGATTCAGCTGTACCTGTTATACTGGTCATACTGGACAGAAGTGTGAGGAGAATATTGATGACTGTGTGAACATGCCATGCAATAATGGAATGTGTATGGTAAGTTATTAGTTCTAGAGCTGCATGTTATATTGCTAAGGATATTTGCTTTAACAGAGTCAGTTGCTACAATAGAGGTTAATTATGTTATATTGTTGCCTATATAGTTGTATTCTTACTCACTCATTACTGTGTCTGGCTGTCATTTTATTCCAACAGTGTAAGTTAACAAACATCAGTCAATCATGGAAATAGTCTTTAATCAGAAAAGTCAGACCAATCTACATTACCTAATGTATAGGTCATTAAGCTATAGCTTAGTACAAGGGCTAGTAAGGGTCTGGTTACAGTACCTGCTAAATGGAGAATAAAATAGAATTCTGGTGCTTTCTGGTAGTCTTGTAACATTTGTTAGCAATCAGAACAACACTTGGCGAAACTTGCAGTGATAGATACAATTGTTTCTTATGACATTTAAGGAAAAAGAATTAAACATGTTTAATCTACAGTAGTTCCTATTCCACTTGGCAGACTCTGTATCTGTAACTTTTATTGTTGTCTTAGGACAGCCATTGTTGTTCAAACAGTAGCTACAATGTTATGCTTGCGTTTAGGATGGAAATAACACATACACATGCACCTGTGATCCTGGATGGACTGGCCCTAATTGCCTCATGGATATCAATGAATGTGAACCTGTTGTTTGTCTTCACGGAAACTGCAGTGTAAGATATGCTGATATGTCATTTTCATTAATATACTCTTCTCTTCTTTGCCATATGATAGAACTTAATGAATAAGTATGAATGCATGTGTGATGCTGGGTACACTGGCCAGTTATGTGAGATCAACATAAATGACTGCAACGAAGACAGCTGCTCATCCTCTGGCTCCTGCAAAGATCTAGTCCACGGCTATCGCTGCACTTGTGATACTGGATACACTGTAAGTTATGTACAATAATTAAATACATTATAAGGGATTGTAGTATCAAATGGAAGGAGATGATTATAGTAGAAAACTTGAAGGCTATGGTGTTTCTGTATATTATCTAATTGCATTAAGGTTTGTTTTACTATGAAAAGTTTCTATATATGTAGCTATAGTCTTTTTTTTTTCTTTTTCAAAGTAAAAACAAATACACTCGAACCTCTCTTATCCGTTCGTCTAAGTTACGGACACCTCTGTCTACCGGACACCAACTAAAATTATTGACTGCGTACGGATCGTCAGTGTAGTCGGAAAGCTACCAAATTAAACGAATAAAATCGGGAAAATATTTCGCGTGTGGCACTTCGAGTGTATTTGATCGTAGCGTTGTGTGCGGATGGGAGCAGGGAAATCAACAGTCAGTGCGTCTACCGCTAGTTCTTCTCAGAACTCGTTGACCGGCGGCGGCGCTGCTAGTTCTTCTCAAAACTCTTGGAAAGGCAGTGCGGCTGCTAGTTCTTCTAAGAACTCAACGACCAGCGGTGGTGGAGGCAAGGTCGCGGTACTAAACGCAAGCGTAGCGTTTTAACTCTAGAAAGAAAGCTGGAGATAATATCAGAAGTTAAGAAAGGGAAGTCAGTGAGGCAGTGTCTGGACAGTTTGGTGTTCCAAAATCTACAGGGAATGATATTTGGATGAATGATGAAGAAATTGTAGAAGATGTTTTGCAAGAGAGAGAAGAATCTGAGTCCAAAAATGAAGATGAAGCTTCTTCAAATGCAGTTACTCCATCGCAAGCTTGTGCTGCTTTCGATACTGCTTTGGAGTGGTTGGAGTCCAAAGGCAACAAACACCCTGCACCTCTTATGCTGGTAAAAAGTTGGAGAGACGATGCAGCTCAGCGTAGCTTGAAATCTATGAAGCAAACTAAAATCACTTCATATTTTAAATAAATTGATTCATGTATTTACAGGTGTTTTTGTTAATTTTAAGTAATATACTAATTCAATTATCAATAATTAATTGTATACACGGTTCATCACCGAATAAATTAAGTATTTCTGAGTTACGGACATTTCTTAGTTACGGACACCCCTTGGTCCCAGACTGTCCGGATAAGAGAGGTTTGAGTGTAATGGAAGACATCTAAGCTTGCCAAAGATCAAGAGAACTAAGGAATTTAAAATTATTGACATAATATACATGTATTTAATTTCACTGATTGACTCTAGGGATTAAGTGGCAGTTCAATTAAGTGGCCGCCACCAGATCTCTTCCCTCTCAGTTATTACACTCCCTACACTATGCTACCCCTGTTCCAGTTGGTATACTGGATATTTGACCAGCCTTATATATGCCAAGCCTCTGAGATCACCAGAGAAACACATGACAATGAAACTGACCAATAAAACACTAGGAATAGCTAGCCCAAACTCGGGAACTGGGAGTAAATAACTATTTAAAATTAAGTCTGTGTGAAGACTCACAGAAGTGACTGTACAGTAAGTCTAAGAATGAAGAGAACCTTAAATAAGACAATACTTTACCAGATGTGTGGAGAGGGTGTGTGCAACAATAAAAAGTTGAGCATGCAATGAATACAACAAATGAACATCAGTAAAGAAAAGCCTATGTGGGGGGCTACAGTGGATGGCATGTGTTAAATTGCTTTATTATTAGATAGACAAACAATAAAATCAATTGCTTTGGCAAAGGCTTGAAATAACAACTACTATTGCATTACCAGTTAGAGTTGGTTTATTCCTTAAAGTAAAACGTAGTTAGTCATATTTGTGGTAAAAAAATAATGAATTTGTAAAAATTATAATAAAAAGCAGCTACCACACTCTATTTCATTCACCAGCTAATCCTAAATGCAACGTGTGTTTGAAAGAAATGGACACTTTGAATATTTTAGGGAGATGACTGTGAAATAGATTTGAACATCTGTCGATTGAACCCGTGCAAAAATGATGGCACCTGCTATAATGGAATACAAGGCAACTACACATGTGACTGCAAATCCACACACACTGGAGTAAATTGCTCTGAGAGATATTGTGATTCTTCACCTTGTCTCAATTCTGGTACTTGCACGGTAAGCAAAAAAAATAGAGCAAATAAGACAGTGTTTCACTTTCATACTGATGTAATTACAGCCACAATTGTCTGTCATGTCTCAATTGAGATTTTGGTATGTATGTATGTATGTATATATGACCAAAGATTACAGGGATCAATGCATGTCCACCTCCGGAGGCTATTTAAAATGTTAACATTAGCACGTGTGCGAGAAGAAAAAATATCAAGTTCCTTTATCACCTGCAGAAGATTAGGAGAAGGATTTGCCTCAAATTAACCGCAAAAGCTTTACTCTGATGTACAACACCTTTTCTGAAGTAGTGGCAATGGTGAAACATCTTGGTTAATGCACTGTTTGTCATAGCTTATGCTCTCAGCAACAGTATTGATCTTACTTTATACAATGGTCAAGTCATTATGAGAATACAAAGTAAATTTTGTGTTGGTATATCCAGTGAACAAGTGTGTTTGGGTTAGGCTCAAGGTTGTATGATAATTCCTTAAAAATACTTGTTTTCTCCAGTCACAACAAGTTGCTGCGAGTAGTTATGAAAAAACATTTTATAATACACTGTTGTTGTTGTTGTTGTTTTTAATAGGAAGTTTTAGTAGCTGAATAGGAGCTACTGGTTGTTTAGGTAGTTAGAGTATTTTACTACAGAAGCTACCACTGTGCCAGCCAACAGTAATTCCAAATTGTTCATAAACTGAACAGGAGAAGCATTAACTTTAGCAAATAACAAATGTAGCCTTTTGTGCATACAACCATTGCAATAGAAAAATACTACATTTATCAGATTTAAGGTTTATGTTTGAAAGTATTTGACTTAATTACTTGTGCATACAATAGCTCACTTGCTGTTTGTGTTGAAAATACGCCAGTTTGTGACTTGTGTAGCTTTAAAATCACACAACACAGATGGAGTTACAACCACAACTGCTGTGCAATTATTACTTTTATCTATAATTTATCTTGTTTAAACTTACTAGAATATATTTGGAGGTTACTTCTGCAATTGTCCAGCCAAAGCCAGTGGACGAAATTGTGAAAATATTCTCGGTAAGCTACCATTAACTACATTAGAATGTAGCCAGTTCAATGGAAGCAATCTGATTGGTCTGCTATGGGAATCTATTCGAGTAGTTTGATACTCTGAGGTATTTAGAAATTGAGCAAATCGGATGCTTGTTGTTTAACTTTAGGCTTTACGGTCAAGAACATAATTTGTTTTCTTTAGGTTTTATTATAATATGCTATGTTCTAAAACAGTGAGATTCAAATATCATGAATCGGCAACATTAAAAGATTTTTGGCCTCGATGAGCGTCCTCATTATGCTCAGATGCCACAGGTCAAAGCCTCACATCCCTAAATGCAGAAGCTTCACAATATTCTAATCTATCTTATATTTACTAAACCTCACTTGCAGTAGCCCTAGCCGTAGCCCTGTAAGAGATATTTTAGCGATTATACGTTGGCATTCGTCATATTTAAGTTGATCCATTATTTAAACACTGATGAAGATCAAATATTGATGAAATATTTTGCTATAGTAATGGCTACTATAAATGTTAAAGCACAATTATTCCTGAGAATTGTTTTAACTGGCTATTAATTGTTGCTTCATTTGTTAATTGTTATTTTGTTGAAATGATTTGGATTTCTTCTCTAGCGTCTGCTGTGAGTCAAACTATTGTAACCTGGACAGTCATTATTATTATTGCTGTTGCCATAACTGTCTCCCTCGGTATTACTTTCACGGTAATTTTACTGCATTACAAAAAAATTTCAAGGAAGAATGTGGGCAATAGAAATGCTAGAAGAGCCAGGAATCATCAAACTGGGAACACCAACATATACAACTTGTGAGCATCAAACGTCACTGAGCAAACCATTACATCAAGTACATAGATGTTTTTATGAAAATTTTCTTTTAAACTTTCACTTCTTTATCAATAATTTTAATTTGTCCATTAAGTGGTATCCATCATGACCTGCAGTTTATGAAGAGGGCTTTGTCAGAAATGGCTAAATTTTAAAGCTTAACTTAATCAAACTTTAAAACTAACGTTTGTAACCCACATGTGTGAATAACTAGACCAAGGCATGGATAATTACTAGAGACCTGTAATTATCAAATCTAATCATTACCTTATTTGACTGTCAATCAAATATGCGTGGTCACATGACCATGATCAACATTAATATGTTTATACCACTTGTTTGATGCCTTTGACAAAGGAAGATATTGATGTAAATGTTGAGCAATTTGCGTCTTTCATTTTTAAAATTTAATTTTTACCTTGTGGGGTCAAACTCAGTTGTTTAACCATAAATTAGCAGGAAACATTAGCTAAAGTGGGAGTGGTTGCAACCCCTCAGCGTGCATGCGCAAGAGGGTTATAGTAGTCGTCCAGTCTCTCTGTCTGTTTGTCTCTCATGCTCAGATTACTGACAATTAACCACTGATTTGAGAAAACGCAGAGCTTTCATCTAAGTGTAGGTGTGGTAGCTTTCAGTTTTCTCCTTCCAATTGTTGTAGCTATGTCTCTATATAATTACAATATAGAAGAGAAGTATAAAAATGACATTGACAATTCCTTCATGTGCAAAGTATAAGAGAAATGGTAGAAACATAAAGGAATATGGAAGGGGCTAGTGTACCAAATTCAGTGTGATTATTTAAAGGAAGTATCGACCCCTTTTTTTTTAGAATGAGCACTCTTATATTTAAGTAAAATGATTTTCCTTGTCCATCTTCAGATAGACGCGCCTCATCAATTATTAAGTGCCGTGTCAGGAATTGTACAATTCATCCATACACCCTAGAAAATGATAGAATACTTTTCAAAAGCAGCTATATGCCATCCCATCTTTCAATAGACCCATTCAAGAACACTCTAGATCCAACCCTGCATTGACGAGAGACAGGCTGAAGTCTAGGAACATTTTCAATGCATTATAATCTATATAATTTAACTTACTATCTAAATATTTTCATAAAATACCTTAATTAGAAAATCTTCTACCCATAATTCACATAGTTTGATACTGCTGATGAAACTTCAGCATGACACAAACATGGAGTAATACTTCTGTGCTCCAAATGACAGTCTCACCATGTCCCAATTTACATTTACATTCCACTACTGTGAATTTCCATTCAACCAAGAGCACACTCCTCACTATCATCTGGTTCATTATAATCTGATATTACTTTTGTTAAGTTTTTGTTTCATTCACTCCTCTAAACAAGTTTGTCTTTCTCCTTATGTGACTTTTATTTTTATCCAACTTTAGTTCTTAACCAAAACAAAACTATCTACTACTACACATTGTCATCATAATTTGGTTAAACAGGAAACTGCAAATCTTGATGTAGGGTAATGCAATTAGACACACGGTTAGTGTATCATAACTTCTACTATATGACTGTAATAAAGTTTTGAAGTAACTAATTGAACTGGTTGTAGAAAGTCAAGAATAAACTACTCTATTTTAGCACTTTCAGTGTCTTTAGTAAGTATCATTGAAAAGGATTAGCTGTAAACTACTTATATCAGCTTATGTTTATGTGTAGATTCAGTTGACAGAAGCCAGCTATGAGTTTCAAGTTCACCTTCAAATCTTTCTCCTCTTTTCGAATATGCTTTAATTATGGCAATGTTTGATTCTATATTGCTTCCAATCATTGGGGAAAAAACATTTTGAGTTATGTTTGAATATTCCAGGGAAACAAGAGGTTTAATGTTCCAACTCATTTGTTTACTACAGTCTCTATAGCAGCCACATCACATGTTATAGTCTAGGCTATCTATGTTCTGAATAAACTTACGAGACAAAATATGATTCATTGGTAGCTTTAGAATCATAGAAACTAGAGTGTTGAATAAAGAGTTGGCTAGAATTAGTGATTAGTCAGTCTTTTATTTTCTTTTGTTTTTAATAAAATACTTGTAATATTCTTGAGCATGACACAAACAAGATTAAAAACAAACCATGACATACACCAGTTTAACAAATAGACAAAATTAAAAGGTTAAAATGCTTTAATGAAGGGCATAATAATGAACTTATTTAATAGTGACATAATCACTCTCCCGAGCGATCCGTTGATGATGACTGTAGTGCATGTTCAATGTGCTGTATCCTTCACTGCTCACAGGCCACTCCTCAGACTCAGTATATGCGTTTGCAATTGACAAATCCTCCTTAGCTCCAGGCCATTCTTTCGTCCCAGGCCACTCCATCGATCCCACATATGTAGGATTCTCCAGTGCTTCAGATTTTGCTTTGTTTTCGTAAATGACTTCATCATTAGCTCTTTGCTTGCGTCTGTTACAGAAGAGGAGAGCACCAATTGCCACGAGTAGAACGACTATGACTACAACAATTCCAGCCATAACTCCACTAATGATTCCTCCAATGTTGATAGAACCATTAGTACCGGCTTCAGTGCTGCTGCCAGAATTTCCTAAACAAAGAAACGTAAAATTTAATTTAGAAATTGCCTGAACACTACAATGAATGGAATATAACACACACAAAAAGATTAATGGAGTCAATCTGTCGTTAACCTTTGCGTGTGATGCTATACAGAATTTATTATAAAATGTCTCCAGTAAAATATTATGAATGCTTTTCTCAACTTTCAACTTTTTTTTATCATTGTCATAATTGTTATTATTATTATTTCTTTAGAGATGTGATGACAGAATAGCCAATAGGGTGTTGTTGTTTTTAATGTGAGAATGAGGGTCTCATTTTTATACTGTAATAAAAAATATTTGTTGATATAGGCAAGAAATTCTTTTAATAATACAACTTGGACACTGTTCACATATCATGACACAAAAATGATCAACCTAATGTTCAATGCCCAGATAAACTACTGCTACAGCAGTTCTCAGGGTAATCACATGTATGTGTTCCATCAAGAATACTCATGTTCAACATAGCTAAATGCAATATTTACTTAAGTCTCAACTTATGACTGCTAAATGTTTTTGTTACCATTGTCCTTTATTTTGCTCATTTGTGATTCATATATATACGTAATATACACACCTAATAAATATTATTCATTTGATACAGGAGAATATCATGAATCTGTTGGTTTAGTATTTATGTGAGTGCCGGAGGCTCGAGCATAAATACGGCCAATCAGACGAGTGATATTCTGCGGTGTCCAATGAATAATACATTTATTATGTACTGCTCATGTGTGAATACCATAACAACTATTTCTTGTGCAATAAACACTTGTATAACGTGGAGGGATGTGATAACCCAACATGATAATAGCTCTGAACACAGGTGATATGGGAGAATATTGCCTTAAGCCACATCCTGTTTACTTTAATGTGTTTCCTATTTGGCAGCAGGTATTAGGCCCTGTTGTACATTATAAATGCAAAATTAGGTATTAGATGACTACGGCTCTCAGAGGAGTAGGAAGCCAAATAGAGTTGGTATGGCCATTGTAACCACACCCACTTGACCACACCCACTCATTCATCAAATTAATGAATTTGATTAATAAAAAGACAATATAAAAAGTGTATTTTTCCTCAAATGAACTAAGATTTTTCGACTATGCTCTGATGAGTTTCCAATAATATTCAATTGTTACTGCTATCAATTCAAACAATTAGCTAAGTACACACAAATTTATTAAATCACAGTGCAATAATTTTATGAACAATTAGTAGGTGGATGTCATAATAAATAATTTGTATTTACATTATGTAGAGTGTCTATGCTCCATAGCTAATATACTTATGGACAGACAACACAATTACAAAAAAAAATACTGAATCCCACAATCAAAACTTAATACCTGCTCTGCTCTTGTGTCAGTCTTAGCTTCAACATTTTTAAGTATTTGTGGCAAAAAAGCTACATCAGTAGACTTCTTGTAGTGAAAAAAATGGCCACATTGCAAATTAACAATGCTAGAACCTCTGAATCACGTTTTGGAAAACTAAAGGAAACACCAGACTGGTGTGTTCCCCAAAATATTCCAAAATACTCAATATTGCTGGCCATTTACTCCCCATAAGAAACATTTAGACTGTTTAATTTCGACCGTTTGATTTTGACATGACCGTGAGATCGGGCAAAAAAGTAGACACGCTAAGAGACTCATCTTTTTTGTTAAATATTGGTGTGGTTCTGATGCCCCTGGCACTTCCTTGATTTCTGTACCCTCTATAAAATTGTGCCAATAGACTGTGACCTGATCAATTGACAACCATTACCAATTATTTGAATAGACTGTGACCAGAATGATTGACAACCATTACTAATTATGACGCACATGAGGTCGAACTTGATGAGGAGTAAGAAGACAGAGTACTTTATAGATGACAAGCAGCTTAGCTCAGTTGGATAGCTAACAATTAAATCATATTTTACTCATTTACAAGATCCTGTGCCTAGAACTTGCAGTCAATCTCACCACATAATCACTGGAAGGAAATGGAGCACATCTTCAAGTATTGTGCCTCCTTGTGTAGTCTGCACAGCTTCTGTGTATGGGTAGCTATTGAAATAAAGTGTATTAAGCTGAGTCTAGACTAGACAGCATTCCAACTTAATGTTGTGAAGATGCTTCCAATGCTATGCTACTTACTTCAAGTGCTTGTGTTGTACAATTATTGGCTAAAGAATTTACCAATGTTTAAAAAAGAACATACAAAAACAGTACATGTATGTATTTTGTTTATAGCAACTTCCAACCAAACCAAAAACACATTTTTATGACTTATGGTAATCTAAATTCAATAACTAAAAATTGCTCATTCGTCAATTTGTATTTTCTGCCAATCTCAATTAACACAACTTAAAAAACAAATAATGGAGTGTGCAATCAGATCTCACCGTTTTGCTTCTCTCCATCTGCTTTGTCATTTTTTGGTTTATTGTCATCAACTTTGATATCACAGTTCTTCCCGGTCGTGTTAGGATGACAGTAACATGCATAGCTATCTCTAGTTTCCTATACACATAAGTTTATAATAATATATGAAATAAGAAGACAGATACTAGAGCATGGGAATATAATTACTTGACACATTCCTGAGTTCTTGCAAGGAGACGAGGAGCAGTGAAATACATCTTCTTCACATTGTAAGCCTGTGAATTTTGGAAGACAAACACATGTATAGTTGTTGACTTCATTGGAACATGAGCCGCCATTTTCACAAGGGTCTGACCGACACATGTTCAGGTCCATTTCACAGTTGGTGCCCTAAAATAGGAAGTAAGAGGAGAAAATAGATGAGGATGTGCAGGACAATTATATTAAGATATTAATATCACACAGCCAATACAATTACATTTAACACTCCACCCTACATTTTGAGCCAGCATACATCTACTATTGATGGGCAATATTATACTATAATGCATAGCAGAGTGAATAAACCACTCGTATTACTTTCTCAGGGGTCACACCAGTGGATTTAGGCAAAAAGGTGAGTATCAGGCAAAGCTATTTATTTATTAGCTGTGTAAAAAGAGAGAAATATAATTCTCATTATTTCAGCTGAGAATTATTGAAATATTGTATGAATATTTTAAATTTACCGTGAATTCAGGTTGACAAATGCATGAGTAGCCATTTTCTTGGTCTACACATCTGCCTTGGTTGATACATGGACGAGGTAAGCACTCATCAATGTCTACTTCACATTGGAGACCAGAGAAGCCAGGGGCACATGAGCAGTTGTATCCATCCATTAAGTTCTATAAAGTATTTGAGAGTGAACTGATATAAATCTCGTATTCATTGACAACATAGTTTAAAGTGAACTTTCAGTAAATCCATAATTAACTCGGTTAAATGCCCAAACACCTCAGTCGTTATTAGACACATTAGTTAGCCATTTTATACCCCATTATATTACGCTGGCTCTCCTGAGACTAAATAAATTCTAGTCTCCTAACAAGTTTTTAACCGCACAGTAAAGCAAAAACCTACTATAACCATTTGAGGTGTCATGATTCAAGAAGATGGACCCACAGTATGGCACGCTGAACTGCCAAAATTAAACTAACACATAATTTTCCAAATAAAACAGTAAATCAAGTCTTATATATTGATAACACCCACCACCATTTTATAGTGTGTTGTTGTTTTTTTAATTCTATATCCATTTTAATAAAAGATAGTCATTTGCAGAATTGCCTTCTTTGTAGCATTCATAATGTGAATGTAGAAAGTGTCGGTTAATTACAAGTTATAACATCATTTCTCCTTACCATGCAGGAACCATTATTTAGACAAGGGTCTGACCGACACATATTCAAGTCAATTTCACAGTCATTGCCCTGAAACAGCAAATATACAAAGAGGAACTTAAGATTAAACTATGAATTTTCATGTAGACTGCTTCAACTTTACCGTGTATTCTGGTTGACAAATGCATGAGTAGCCATTTTCTTGGTCTACACATCTGCCTTGGTTGATACATGGACGAGGTAAGCACTCATCAATATCTGTTTCACAATGGAGACCATAGAAGCCAGGGGCACAGGAGCAGTTGTATCCATTCACTAAATCCTGCAAAAAGTTGTACAAAAAGTGCTTCCATGACTATTGGTTAATCTTTTGCATAATTGTGGACTTTTTTTTTTTGCTTAACTATATACTTTTCCCTGTGTTGTATAAACTAATAGTGTATGCTATATAGCTAGTTAGTAGTGTCCACTTCAATGTTTTGCTTTGTAATGTTATACTAGTTAAATTATCATGTGAATTGGCTAAATTTTGAATTAAATATATGTTTATTCTACCCTAGATATCTTCTCAATGATATCTTTAGGTATATGACCCAGTATTATTTCATGCTGTACTGCACAAGCTCATTACCCTAGTAGTTATAGCAACCAGCCTAACTTTTCAATTTTCTTGGTTTTTACCAGCTACCTTCCTCTGGTGTACCCTACTCAACAGGGTTAGAGCAGTTGCTAAAATATCAGCTGGGGGTGTGGGTAGCTCCTTCCACCAACTTTACCCTGTGAGTTACCAGTCCTAGTACTAACTACAGTAGTAAAGATATCTAGTGTGGAATAAACCACTTATTACACTTGTCAGAGTGATATGGCTAGATACTTCACTCTCAGGCTTTATTTTCACTCGCCTCTGGCTCGTGAAAATAAATTAGCCTGCTCATGAAATATTTCACCATATCACACTCTGACTCATGTAAAAAGTACTATTTATCTTTAGATTCATCTATATGGTCATCATTACATACACACATATAATTATATATATATATATACACACACGTATATGTACATAACATTATAATATTCCTTACCATACAAATGCCACCATTTTGGCAATCAGCAAATAAGCAGTCATTAATATTCACGGAACAGGTTCTTCCTTCCCAACCAGGAGGACACGCACAAGTGAAGTTGTTCACTAAATTCTACATTTGAATAATGTGGCTAAATAATTATTTTATTAATTTGATATACTCATTTAACTTTCAATGCTTTTGTAAGAGAGGGTAGTGTATTTTGACCAGTATCTGTTCTTTATATTACATGTGCATTAAAATCTTTTCAAGTTTTTGCCTATTGATATTTAGTTGTGGCAGTGACAAATACTGTATAGCTACTAATTGACATTAAAAATAATAACTTCCTTAATATCTGTACAATAGTAGTTCAAACGTTTTAAATCACTTTGAGAAAGGCTTCGGTAGCTGAAAAAATTGTACAATATTATTATACACACTACAAAAGTTACAATAAATTTTGTGTGGTATAAAAGGATTTTTATGAACTACAAATAATTTAACGTTGATCTGAGCTATTATAAACTTAATTCACATTATACGTATTTGCATAAATGGAGATTACAAACTTACCGAACAAATTCCTTGATTCATGCAAAGGTTCGGTTGACACTCATTTATATCCTGCCCGCAGTCACTTCCTGTGAATCCCGGAAGGCAGACACAGGAGTACCCACCCACTCCATCATTGATGCACGCAGCTCCATTCAAGCAGGGGGAACTTCTGCTGCAGGGAATCGAATCTGAACAATAAGAGATTAGCTGTGACAGACATGTGAATTCCTGAGCACTACGAATCCCTTACCTATTTCACAATTAGCTCCCTGGTACCCGGTACTACAAATGCATTCTCCTGGTAAAGAACAGTATCCTCCAACAGTTGCTAATGTGGAAAAAAAAAGAACAAAGAAAGAAAGATAAATCGTTTTGCTATCCTTTTTGTTTTTGTCTTTGCTTTTTATTCTTATTCTTGTGTTTGTTATATCTTGATAATGGATACCAGCATTATGAGCTATCATTCAATCCTTACAGCAACCACTTGATGGTATGCACTGAGCACAGTTGGATCCAGTCCACCCAGACCTGCACAAGCACTGCCCCGGGCTATTGCAGTAGCCTCCAGTAGAGTGGCATCCACTGGCACATATTGCTATAAATGATATAAATACATCAGATCAAGTTTAAAAAAAATCATAATTTCAATAAGTTTGTTAGCTACACAATCAAGAGACCATTAACATAGTGAGCTAAATTTAATTAAGCAAGCAATTTGGAAACATTCAAATAGCTGCAACACTTTGACTATTTTATTAGCTCTTAAAAATTAATGAGGGTGATAGGGATTTTGAAACTCTTTATGATATTTGATATTGAATCAGGAGTAGTGCAAGCAATCTGGCCAAACAGGCCAGCTCTCAAATTGACTTTACCATTCTAAGTTTCTTATTGACCTCACAATAATAGATAAAACATTATAAAGCTTGTACAATTCTATATAGTAAACTTTAATAATAAGAAAATATGTGATTTTTGCAAAGAGAGCATAAATTAAACTGGATATCTTAATGGTTGTTACCATAACAATAGCTAAACGCAGATGACTGCTGGTCTGGAATAAGATAACAACTATGAAAATTGATCTCCCATATGCAGGCAGAGCTCAAGTGATAACAGGAAGTGATTTCACTTCAGTTGGAATTTTCACTACTTTACCAAACTACTATAGTGACACACTTTCATTGCTTAGAAACAAATGTGGATTTCTATACATTTTGCAAGCATTAAATTCCAAAATGAGTATGCAGGCATTTCAAGTAGCTCTTATTAGAATCTTTCTAAACTACCAATTTCAATAAAACTAAATATTAAAGTTTATACTCAATTGGTACCCATAGAAAGTACAGATCATTGGTAAAAAGGAAATGACCATCTTCAAAGTAAACCGGAAATTTGACAACACATTGTCATCACTGTTCAATGGAAATTTGACAACACATTGTCATCTGTTCAATGTATAACAAACTACAATATTTCCATAACAATATCTAATTACAATGCCAAAACATAAGACTAAAATGAATGTTACTTCAGCAAAAGTTCGGGATTGTTTGCAGTCTAATTACTTTCTACAAGAAGTCTGTTATTGTAAACTTCATGCACTATTATACAGGAAATTAATTGTTTTCTTAATTCTAATTGGTGAGCGAGCAAAGCGAGCGAGACACTCTCAAGGATAACACAACTGAAAATCGGGCAATGTAATTTAAAAACTCAACTTTTTTTAGTAGCTTGAGTGTTAGTTAAAACCAATCTTCTAACAATAATGTAGTTTTAGGCTCGCTCGCCATTTGTGCTCAAGCACACCACTAGTAAATACTGGAGTGTTAGTAGAGCTTGAAAAAATAAAAAAATAAATTAATAAAGCTAGCAGTCAGTAAATAGCTAATTTTAAAGTTTAATCATACTTAGTCTAATGTCATAGTTCTCTATTTGTCATTAGCATGCACACTCACCTACCCCCCCCCCCCCCCCCCCCCCCCCACACACACACAAACACATATCTGCATGCAATCATCCAGCAACCATTTACCATAAATGTACCAAAAACCAAAAATAAAGTGTGGTGACATAGTTACCAAGCCACGAGGATCTTAGAAATATTCTTATAAAAAATCAACATACGTGTCAAACAGTTAGAGGAGGCCATTGTCCAGCCCGGCCTGCACACAATTTCCCCACTGCTTCCACAGGTATAATGCCCTGAGGCATTATCTCTCCCCACACAGACAGTTGCGCAGTTACTGCCATAGTAGTTTGCAGAGCAAGAGACCCTAAATTGTAAGCTAATGGTTGATACAGACCGAGTGCCAACGAAAGACTGTCTGGTGGAGAAAGTTGAGGATGGAGAAACAGGGATGGCGATGTAGATGTCATCCACATGATCATGAAATGCTAAATCAAGGTCGGTGACACGAATAAAGAGCTGAACTTCACCCTAGTTAAATTTGGACAAATATTTGGACAAAAAATATAATTCTATGTTACTCTAACACAATATAAAGCTCAAGTCAGAATGTACTCACATGTTAAGTACATATCTCTACATATTTGACATGAGCATTCATCCATATTAATTGTAGATAGCAAGCCTTCCCCTTACTTACTGGCCATACACTTCCCGTGAAGCGCATTGGGTTTGTTAATCCGCCAATAGAAGAACCAAACGAGAATGAGGAGCCATCTATTTCTCCACTCCGACGAGAGCCAAGGGGACAAATCCCCAAATTTCCGTCATGACCTGTTCCTCTGTGTCTGAGACAGAAATCAAATTGGTTGTCACACGCCCCACAGAATATGTCACAGCAGCTTTCAGTGGTGGAGTATGAGACAGCTCTGATCTCCAGCACATAGTCACCTAGGGATCCTTCCAGCTGGACACAAACGATATTCAATACTATAGGGACTGAGTGTATTAACCCAAAGGCACCTAATGCTTCTGCTTCCTAATTCTGTATGTTCATTTCTGAATATGTACGCATTCCAAATCTGCGAACAATTTTATCTAGCTAGCTAATAAAGTGCCAGTTAGCCAGGAACTCAGCAAAGCTAGAAGGTTTTAGTCGATAGCTCTCTCGCTCAGTTTTTAGTACATTGAACTTACAAGAGATGCTAAAACCAGAGCAAAAATCGCTGTAGACATAGCCAATTTACGGACAGCAGCTCCTATTCACCCAAGGAGTTTCCACTGTTTCTCGAACAAACCAACGCAGCATTTTTTTTGTAGAAAACTACGACTATGAATACATTCCACTGCGTCTCCACCTGTTGCAAAGGGTGGGGCTGATTATGCTTTGGGAGAGGGGGGGGGGGGGGGGGGGGGGCTACAGGTGGAGGCGCGGCACTTGCCAGTTTTGCGTAATTCTGTGAGGGAGACAACTGTTCACACTTGTCCGCCCAGTTTTGCTTTGCTCCGGGTGAAAACGTGCGCTTGTTAGCGCGCTTGACTATCACTCGTAAAATAGCTGAGCTTGTTTCTGGAGGTGTGGCTATTATAAATAGGTTCTAAAATAGTCTGGCGCAGCCAGACTTTCCCGAAATCGGTTTGGCTCGCTAGACAACATGCTTAAATCAAGAAGATTATAACTAAATACTAAATATAGGATGGTATTTATTATATTAAGGAAATGGCAGTAACAAAAATTAGCAATAAAGCATTCCATGCCACAAGCAAAGTCCTTTTGCCGCCATTGTATGTCTAAAAAGGGCCTTCATTACCCTCACTAAACCAGGATGTGCGTGCTCACCTTTACTGGGCCAAACTAAGTGTATGTATGTGTCTCTGTGGGTGTAGATGTAGAAGTGTGGGTGTAGAAGTGTGGGTGTAGAAGTGTGTGTGTGTGTGTGTGTGTGTGTGTGTGTGTGTTAGCAGCTAGCCTAAGTTGGTATGTCATAGGGTCAAATTGGTATGGCAGAGTGTCCGCACTCTGCAGTAGTATTAGTAATGTACAGTTTGGGAGCCTTGCAGGAGGAAATGTGAATAGTATGCACCTACCGTATCTTGCGCTCAGCCAAGCTCTGATTGTAAAATATTAACACCTTCCCACTGGTGCTACAAAAAGGTTAATAAAGTGTCGAAAGTATCAATCTCTCAAGAAAACTATCACTTTGAAGAGTTCAAACTGCACAGCCTATTGAAGATAACTAGCTATGTGCTCAGATTCCTATTTAGTGTTTTTGAAGTCGCAGCACAGGAGTGAGAGCTATCCTCCAGTGCCGACTATATCCCTGCCTCTGTTCCCACCATCACCCAGCAAGTTATCTCTTCCTCCACTGGTCTCTTATCCTCGATCCAAGCCTTCAGCTATGGCCATACAGAACAGAGGCAAGAGAATGGTGGACATAATACAGGAAGACTTGGCCTACACAGCCAGGGCCAATAGAGCCTTGGACTCCCACATCTCTCATCACAATGTACAAATGGATATGGAAAGCTTCTCTTTTCTACCCCCTACTCTGCCCGCCATTGTAGATAAGGCAAGCTCTCCAAAAGTGAGTTCGAGACAGAAGAAAGATAATCAAACTCGTCTGGAATCAATCCAGATTATAGGAGTGCCTTTGTTGACAACAGACTTTCTACACAGAGGCAGTGCTGGTCTGAGTAGTGATAGAGACCGAAACTTGGGCACTACAAGCACACACAAGGAGTCAGACGAAATAAATGAGCTCAAATCGAAGCTATTGTTAAACAAAGCTGCTGTATCTCCACCACCAACTCCGACCCCAAGTGAACTTGAGCAGGATCAAGTAAGCATCTGCAATCTTACATTGGACTTGAAAAAAACCTACGACTTGTTAAAGCCTCCCAAAGTTAATTTTTGGGACCAGTATCAGGCCAAACTCAATTTTGAAGCGCAAAGAGCCAGAATGCGTCATGCTGATATATTCTGTAGCAAAACCAGCATGCGCTACTTGGCTTCCAAGAGGAATAAAATGAAACGAAAAGAACCCGAAACGAATGCCAAACTACCACAAATTGTTGGACAAAAAATTAAGATTTAGTTTCATTTTATTGCTGCATTTCTCCCCATTGACTTTTTATTCAATTATCTATGTTTATACACCACTATAAGTGATAATTTCAGCAGCTAATGGGACAAACTTATCACCTAGCTCTATGGTGTATTGCCATGTTCAATCTTATACTAACTATGGCAGTTTACACTTTTACTCTACTAACACACACACACACACACACACACACACACACACACACACACAAACACACACAAACACACACACACACAAACACACACACACACACTTGTTACTTGCTAGCTCAAGCTAACCTTTTATGCTATATTGGCCAAGTCACTTATGTTAATAAATTATTCCTTATTTCTCTTTACCCTTTACCTAATTTCTCTTTATCCTTTACCTATTATTCTATTATGTATTCTTAATAATGCTTATCTATTATTCTTATAGAAGACCTTTTTTTTGAGAATCCCTAGCTACTAGTTATTTCTACTGAATCTCTGAAATTGACTACTTACATGTGCTAGTTCTCAATACTATTAAATACCCCCTGTGCCCCTAAGTATGGTTGCCTGTTCAGGCCACACCCACTCCCCCTCCAATATTTTTTTTTAGCTTGAACCAAACTGTCACAGATCATTGCTACATAACTAAGGAGGAGGGGGGGGGGGGAGGGGGGTCACTTTTGTTCCCATCATAGATTCATTGCTAAGTGCATAGTCACACTAAACAATAACATAGCTCCTTTCAATAATATGAAATTCCGAATTAAAGACAATGGACAGAACTGAATTCCCACAATTGCTACACCATACAAAAAATGACTAATAGACATTCATTGACACATGTCAACATTTACAATAGTTTAGACAATTTTATGAATCAACAAGTTCTTTCATCAGCTCTTGGGTCTCAGAGGCGGTAGTTGCACTGTTACAGTGTATTTCTAACCCCTAACCCGCACTTCAATTCACTTTGTCTCCAACAACCATGGCAAATGCTATATTAGAGTGCCTTCGAAGTAGGCAATAGCTCTTCTATTACCAGAATCTCCTGTACACAGAGCTTCAAAGAAGCAATAGATGTATTGGATCAAAAAGTAACCTCATATTTGAAGCATTGTGACCACACAAGAGAAGCCATAGAGTTAAGAACAACTGTAGACAGTATTGTGAACTTAACATTTCATTGTTAGAGCATAATAATTGATGCGATTAATAAAAAAAAAACAATGTATGTTCAATTAGCTAATGAAGGGTAGCTTAGCCTTGTTATGTATTTCACTTAAATTCATTCACTCTAATTGTTGATGTAAAAATTTTACACAATCAAATATTAGATAAACAGCCAAAAAAGTGATGGTTTCTGAGAATGGACAGCTTCTCAACAATGGACAAAATTCGTGTTCTCATTTAGTCCTTTATTTGGAAGTTTGATTGTAGATTGAAATGATGCCTTATTATTTAAAAATATTGTAACATTATTTAAAACATTTTAATAAAAACCCAAGGGAATTGCTTCGATCCCTCATTACTCCTACTTGACGCCTGTTCTGGCACATCTGATCCCCATATTGGAGGCGGAGCTATCAGGAGTGTTCATACTCCTAGCAGAGCACCTGTACCTGTAGCAGTAGTCCTTGTGACACATATAAGAACCTCCTTTCTTCACCTTGTCTGTCCCTGAAGGAGGTCCCTGTGGATTCTGTGATGGAACATTAGAATGCCTGACTTGCCACCAGTCCGAAACCCACTCCCAGACATTCCCCACTGTATTGTAAAGGCCAAACCGGTTGGGCTGGTACGCATCCACAGGAGCTGTGCTTATGTACCCATCATCAGCAGTGTTCTCTTCAGGGAATTTCCCATGCCAAATATTCATCCAGTGTTCTCCCTTTGGGTTGGGGTTATTTCCCCAAGGAAACAGGCGATCTTTCAGTCCAGCTCGAGCAGCGTACTCCCATTCTGCTTCAGTTGGAAGTCGTCCTCCTCCTTTCCACTTGCAGTATGCCACAGCATCATTCCATGAGACATGGACAACAGGATGGTCCTCCCTATCTTTCAGATTGGTACCCTTCCCTTCTGGCTGTAGCCAGTAGGCTTCCTTCACAGGCAACCACCACGGAGCATCCTTGACTGCTTGTGTTATCTCTGAGGATACCTCACTAGACAGCAACATATCCAGCACAAAGGAATCCCCAAATGTCTCTGCCTCAGTGACATAACCGGTGGTCCTCACAAAGTCCGCAAAATCTCCATTGCTGACTTCGTATTTAAGAATTTCAAATTCTGGTAGGGTAACTTTGCGAGTTGGACCTTCTCCATCTTGCAGAGTTCCTGGTGTGCTTGTGTCAGAACCCATCATGAAAGTACCAGCTGGTATTTTCACATACTCGTTTTTAACTTTTCCAACTGGAAGAGTTCTCTTCCCATCAGATTTTACAGCAATTTCTTCTCCCTCTTCTTCATCAGCCACTTCCATTTCATCGTCTTCCTCTTCCGTACCTCCTTTCGCTTCCTTATTTTTCCGATTTAGGGCAGAACTACCACATCCACAGGAGGAAGATTCGCTCTCACTGGTGGGCGTGTCTAAGTCTCTGCAAGTAGCCTCCGCATCACAACTGTCATCGTCCCCAATGGATACTACTTCTTCAGCCCCGGAGCGTAAAAGAGCCACTAAACTGACTAGAACAAGCAACTTTATCCATGGAAATCCATTCATAATGTGCCAAATACAAACCTCTTCTCTAAAACGGACACAAGGAACGCCCCTTTGAAGCCACAGACATTCTTAACGATTCGTGCCCATTATAACTACGTGAAAATAGCGCGCACAATCATTAGTAGGGACAATGTAAAAATCACAGAGAAAAAGATAGTTGTTGGTAAGGTGACAGTACAGTGCGGCGAGTAAATGGGAAAAAGAAAAGAATAAATAACAAAAAAAAAAAAAACAAAAAAAAAAAGAGAGAAAAGGAAAAAGTTAACAAAATGGTTGCTTGAATATAAAGACTTCTGAGATTCACTTAGTAGTTGCTGCTGGATTTCGTAGCACCAATATGACAGAGTCCCCTCTCAGAAACATTTTGGCAATATATCGGTCTTTATTCACAGGCTTTGCCTTGGCCCTACCCTTGCCAGTCTTTGGAGTCTCAGTCCACATCTCTTTGACGTTTTCCAGAACCATATTGAAATGACGATCAAATGCTTTCACGCGTGCCAACAACTTGCGGTTATTTCGGCAGTTGATGAGAACTTGAGAGTTGGTCTTCACAGATTGTGAGAGGACGGACAGTGGGCCAGTTTGAAACTCCTCCTCCTCTCTCTTGCGGAGCTCTTCCTCCGTCATCTCTGATTTCGGCTTGCTACAGAGAAACAAGCACAATACACACCAGTAACACCAGGATGTACACAAGAGATTTATTAAAATAAGCTGTTCTTCAAAAGTAATGAGCAAGAATAACACTGACTGGTCATACTAAGTGACCACATAAAAGATAAAAAGAACGCTGCATGTTATTCACAAGTGGTGACCGACTATTGGCCACATAATCTAATTAGCTGTAATGACATTAGGGAGGTACTACTGTACGTTATTATGCTACCTCTACTCTAATATAAATGACACTTACACCCTTCCTAACCTTCATTGGTACATCACTCCAGTAGGACGTCATATTTCTCGCATTGTAAACTTTATGCAAACACTCTTTAAAGCAAGCCATTCACGGGATTACTATTTTACCTCAACAGAGTTAACGTAAGAAACGGCAAGTTGGACTACGAATCGCAAATGGCTGAATCAACTAATTGACATAAAACTACCAACTATTAAAATACACAATAACTTTTACATACACTTACAAAAAACAAAACTCAAAAGCTAATTTGGCAATCCACTCAATGAACACTCCTGACATGCCAGCAACTTAAAGCAGTTATACTAGAATGTTTATTCTCTAAGGTTAAGTAGAAGTGCAAGCTTTAAAAATGAACATGACTACACAAAACACATAAACATATTTAAATTCATCTGCTAATGTTTAGGTGAAAAATAATACCAGGAAAGGAAGAGTAGTAATGAGGGATTCAGTAAAAAACAACAAAAAACAGCAAGTAGGTGGAGACATTACTGTCTGTGTCGGCAACACAACTATCCTTCCTTTAAGTAGGCCCTTTATGGGCATTAAAGTAATGTCTATAGAGGGTTAGCACTGAGGACACTGCACGTGAACTCTTGCGTCGAATTAATGCCCACTAAAAAAAAAGTATAGTGCACTTACACAGCCATTGTGACTAAAAATTGAGTTGAAGATTTTTTGCGTGCAATCCAACCAGAAGATGGAAGCAGACGACTAAACGACGCTCCGCAAAAAGACTGCTGCTGCGTTCCTCTTCCGGGGTGTTTGCTAACTCTAATTTGAGCATGCGCTTAATTACGATAGGTAGGTATAGGTCGTTGCTTTAGTTAGACGTGGCATCGGCATTTTCGGAACTTTACTTGAAGAGAAGAGTGCATTTAGTGTTTAGTCATGGCTTTTTTTAAGTATGTACTGTTACTTCTATTAGTTCTAGTATTAGAAAGCCAAGCGGGAGGTAAAAAGAAACTTCAGATTGGAGTGAAAGTACGCCCCGAGACATGTGAAATGCGATCTAGGAATGGAGACAAATTGTCTATGCACTACACTGTAAGCTAACATAACCACTACAACGACGTTTTTTAAAGTACATTTTTGATGCTTAGGGTACCTTGGAAGATGGAACTGAATTCGACAGCAGTTTGTCAAGGAATACTCCGTTTGACTTTACTCTGGGTAAAGGACAAGTAATCAAAGGTAAGGTATTTGATAGTACCTTACTTTGGGTTTATGACTTTCAAATTTTTCAGGATGGGACCAGGGCCTGCTCAAGTGAGTTGAAACTGTGCGTATATTTACTTGATGTGATTTGTTGAATGGTTGTGTAGCATGTGTGTAGGAGAGAAACGTAAGCTAATAATTCCTGCAGATCTTGGCTATGGAGATCGTGGAGCACCCCCTAAAATTCCAGGTAATATATTGACTTTATTTTGGCCACAGAGTGTTAACTTGTTTTGTTTGTTTGTTTTCTGTTGTTTTTGTTTTTGTGTGTATTATGTGTTTGTCAGGTGGTGCTACCCTGATTTTTGAAGTTGAGCTGTTGAATATTGACAGAAATGAGGAACTCTGAAGTCATTACTTATTAGCATCATTTTATATATCTACTCCCTGTATGTGTAGTACTGTTATACATATACCTGAACTTTTTATTCGCTAGCAATGGTTGTTGTACTGACGACCCTTTACCTCTCGAACTAGTATGTAATGTAACTCCGCAAGTAAGCTATGGCTCTTGCTGCTGTGAGAAGAATTGTAGTTGCCACAGGTTTTCTGGCACTTGCTGGCGGTATTGGCTGGGGGATGATGAAGGCTACTGTTCCCAGCAAGGAAGAGCTGCTTAATGTGAGTGGTTTCCTATTAACAGTTTTAGTCGGGCTAGTACTATGTAGCTCCTACTGGTATGGTAGTGAATGGTTGTATTTCAGGCGAGATAGGGCATAATAATCTACTTCTGTGCAACACCCAAACACATTATAATTTGGCATTATTTTTGTGTATAGAAGTACCCTGAAGATAGAGAACAATTAGAAAAGAACCGTGAAGCCAATGAGAGAGTCCTGAAGTACTTGGAAGAAGTGGCTAAGAGCAAAGAACCTTTCTGGAAGAGAAAAGACAAATAAATTAATTAATGTTTTCTGCCAGAACACACAGCACAGCCCACTCACATCAGTTCACAACCTTAAATAAAATATAAAAAAATAGCGTTTTTTTTGATGGTACATAATAATAGTGATTTCAAATGCAGAGAAAAAAATAAACATGAGGTTCCATGAATGTCAATTGATGACTACTAATAAGGGAATTTTATTTCTTTTTGGTTTTGAAATATGCTTTCAAGAAGAGAGCCACAAACACCACAAAGACGCCCACAAGCGCCTGTGAGGAGAGCAAGTGCTGGTAGACGATGCAAGACAAGATGATGCTGAGAGCTTGACGGGTGGTCATGATGAGGGTGAACACAATGGGCCCAAACTCTGCAATAGTGTGGAATATAAAGAGCTGGCCAACTGCTGAACACACAGACATCATGAATGCATGAACCGCAAAGTCGGCATGAGAGGCAAGGAACACAAACGAGTATAAGAGCCCACCGCGGAAGAGTAGAGAACCTGCAGTGAGCACACACGAGAAAAGGTTGATACCAAACATCATCTGGACAGAGGTCAACTTGTACGATCGGAAGAGTTCAGACTGCCAGTTGGAAGTGAAGCTGTCGAATGCCATATAGCCAAGCAAGATGACTACTCCTGCCACAGTCGTCTCTGCTTCGTGGTTATGATGATGATGGCTCGAAGAAACGGGATCGGCGGCAAGCAAAAATACGGCCACACCCATTGAAAGGATACCTGCTGTCATGTATTCATGCCAAGGATAAGTACGGTTAGAAACAAGCTTCCCCATGAGCATAACCGGAATCACTTTGGCAGCTTTGGCCAAGACTTGGGTCGGGAAGCTTACAAACTTGAGAGCTTCATACTGACACCAGCTACTGAGGGTGTTGGAGATGGAGGAGAAGGAGTACTTGTAGAAGGGAGCCCTGTGATGAGGCTGGGGGAATATTCTCAGGTATATGCCAGAAATAGTGAGGGCCAGCACGCGATTGATGAACACGAGGAACTGGGAGTTGGTAAAGGTCTTACCATCGTACTGTCTGGTCATAATACGTTCCTGCAAATGAAAAACAATAGTTGAAACCTAATTACTATTCTAACTTAATCACCAGTATCACCTGGGACATTAAGGTGAAATAGCCGTGTCTCCATATACATGTATATAAACTAGGCAGGGGTTCATTAAGGTCTCACCCTTCCACCGTTCAAAATTTCTTACAATTTTGAAGCAAAAAGCTAAGTGAAAAAGTGAAAGTGACTATATGCTTAAGTCAAGTTTATTAAATAAAGTTTATTGCTGCTCAAAACTGTACAAGTTATCATTCAAAAATATACGTATGTACATGTACATGCTAGCCACACATTCTCCATAATGATATTCTTAACTACTCTTTCCATTCCATCTTGTCTTCAAACTTAATAATGTATGAAAGATATGACGTTTTGAGTGAACGTAAGCTGAATCTTGCCCTGCTTTAGATTAATTCCTAAATGAACCCCTGAGTAAGAGATTAATAGTTGAGGTAATGGACTACAATAGCTTCAGTAGACTACTGGTGTGAATAATCTTGTGTGTGTCTGTGCACAACAAATGTATGTGAGAAGTAAACATGAGTGATCACCAGTAGCTCTACATACCAAATGAAATGATTAAGTTTAAAAAAATATATATACAAACTTCAAAGTGACATCAGTTGTATGGTAAAGGATTAGCGATATAAAGTAAATTGTGAGCAATTTCAGAAATGAATGGATATAGGGAGAGCTAAATAACAGTCCCATTTCATGGTGACAGTCTTTTTGTTGTTGTTGTTGTTGTTGTTTTTGATAGAAATGAATTCAAAAATTTAATTTTTTTACCTATAAAAAATATGAATACTTCTTGGAGAATAATCCTATCATGAAAGGTAAAGCATTTTGCAAAATAGCACAAATGAATTTGAATGCTAACACCCCCCGAGAAACCTAAAGGATTAGTGATGTACTGTATTATTGGTAGCACCTGTTAACCTACTGAACATGTTCTTCAAATCTCACTCACATAAGTTACCTGACCTGCAAGATGCCCCAGGTGAGATAAGTGCCTTGCAGTCCTGCAATACACAACAGCAATTTACTGTAGTACCGCGCTGCAGTGCTCCCACTGAAGTCCGGCGAAGGTGAGCCCACGCCCACTCTGCTTCCCTCTCCCTTTTCTGCCAAAGAGAGGGGTGTGTCCTGCGTTTCGTCACCAAACACAAGCATCTTGAGCAAATTGTTCACCAGCCCTTGCCCTATGGAAGTGTACACAATCAGTACAAAGGATGTTATGCTTATCATTGTTCACTACAAGTAGTCAAAGAAAGTCTATATAAGGCGAGGAGGGGAGGAGGCTAGTGATATAGCTACTGCTGCTTTTCAAATGAACTGGTTCCATTCACCTAGTTTCTTGAGAGCAGATTACCTATATATACATTTTAAGTTCACAATGAGAGAGAGCTGAGATTATGGTAATACAGGGTCATAAATCAAGTTATCAGCTCACACTTAAAAAGCACAGAAAAACTTAAAGGAAACTCAAAGAACGAAACATGATTAGAGTCAACCTTAAATTGAGAAAAAACAAAAGGAAAAGCCACGTTTTCACTGTGGACGTGTATGGATTCATTAGCGTATTTATTTTTTTTACTACAAAAATATGATCTACTATCAAAGTTCATACCACACGATAAAAACACTCTCAATTATAAGGCTACCACAACCTACTGAGTTACATGTAGACAATTCGTACAGGATACAACAACACACTGCATCTTGACTACAACGTAGGGCCAAGTACAAAGTGGCATAACATAAATCATGCTCAAACTTTAGTCTTGTTTGGAAATATTTTTAAAGCTTCAATGCGACTGGTTTGTCTGTTTTTTGTACAAATTCTCGATTCACTTCAATATATAAACTTTTAAACATACACTAAACTGTGTGTGCAGTTTAGTGCACACACACTAGCCCTGCCAGCAAATTGAATGCTTTACAGATCTTGCATAGTGTAAGTTTCTCTCTGCACAGATCCTGGGATTTGTCGACTGATTTCTATCGACTAATTCATTTAATATATCAGTATCGAGATGCACCGATATAAATATCGCTCTATCAGTTATCGTCTGAGATTTCATCATCGATATTGGTCGCTGATGCTACAAGCAGTGTTGATATAATTAAAATTTTGTAGTGTTCCGTTGACGCTGAAAATAAAGGAGCTGTCCTAGTGCTTAAAAACGATCAATGAAATGAAAATATCAGGTCAGCATCAAAATATCTCACGTTAAAGAATGTTGAATCAGTTATAGGTATCAACTTGAAAACTTTGGCAATCAAATATTTGGTAAAGATTAGCATAGATATAAATGGTTTGCCAGCTGAACTAGCTTGAGTGCTAAAACGTGTACTCTAAAATGACTAAGTGAAGTACTCTGACCTTACAAAGTGATAATGCTCTTAAACATAAAGTAATCCATTTAAAAGCAATTTGAAGAAATTAGTCTTAGCTGTGTCAGCAGCAGCCCCCCCCCCCCCCCCCCCCAGCCGATATTTTAGCAGCTGCTCTAAACCTAAACTCTAAGTTGAGCAGGGTAAAGAGCTGGGTACTCCAGAGCAAGGTAGCTGTAAAACCTGAGAAAATTGAAAAGTTTGGCTGGTTGCTGTAACTACAGGGGTAATGAGCTTGCTCAGTATGAAACCTGGATGTACCTAAAAATATCATTGTGAAGATATCTAGGGTGGAATAAATATATATATTTATTCCACACTAGATATCTTCACAATGATATTTTTTTAGGTACAGTTACCCTGAGACTCAAGATATCATAAAGTGTTATCTCATGGCTGTATTGCACAAGCTCATTACCAGAGTAATTATAGCAACCAGGCCAGGCTACAAGTTTTCTGGGTTTTTACAGCTACCTTTACTCTAGTGGAGCCTACCCAGCCAGGTTAGAGCAGCTGCTATAATATCAGCTGGGGTTGTGGGGAGCAAAAAAAAAAAAAAAAAAAAAAAAAAAAAAAAAAAAAAAAAAAAAAAACAAAAAAACAAAAACAAAACAAAAAAAAAACAAAACAAAAAAAAAAAAAAAAAAAAAACTACCCCAGTTAAGATATCTAGTGTGGAATAAACCACTCATTACACTCATCAGAGTGATATGGCTAGATATTTCACCATCTAGCTATCTTCACAATGATATTTTTAGGTACATGACCACAAGCTCATTACCCTTGTAGTTATAGCAACCAGCCAAACTTTTCAATTTTCTAGGGTTTTTACAGCTACCTTCAACTCGGTGTACCCTGCTCAAACACCAGGCCAGCTCAACCGGGTTAGAGCAGCTGCTAAAATATCAGCTGGGTGTGGGTAGCCCTAGCTACAACCACCTTTACTCTGTGGGTTACCCAACCTCTAGTACTAACTACAGTAGTGAAGATATCTAGTGTGGAATAAACCACTTATTACACTTGTCAGAGTGTTATGGCAAGATATTTCACTCTCAGGCTTTATTTTCACTCTCATCTCAACTCTGGCTCGAAATTAACCTGCTCATGAAATATCTCGCCATATCACACTCTGACTCATGTAATAAGTATTATATACATATATGGTATATATATCCATTGTTTAGTTTTCTGTCATAAAGATGTAGAGGGAGTGTTCCTCAGGCTGATACCCATCTGTCAAGGTGGTGTAGTTAAATTAGTCAAAACTTACAAGGATTCAAATAATGGCTTGACAACGATGAGAGTGGTTTGATCAAGAGTCAAATACCTGCCAATACCGCTGCATTACCAGTATGTGGGCTATATACTAGCACATTACACTGCAAAGTTTATGCTGACGAAAGCCTTCAGCCATAGTTTATAGGCTATTGCCAATTGGAAGAACATCTAGACTCCACTACAAGCACCACCAGCTTAAATAAAGCCATATAAACAACTGTTCACTTCGTAGCTTTGACTACTCACCGTCCAATAAACTGGCTAACTCAAGCAACAACTTACCAGCTTGTACTGCAGGATCTTTTTTCCATTTTCGAATAAAGTATGCAGCGGGCAGGATTATTAAAGCATACCCTAGAAGGTTCAACAAGAAACTGCCTAGCCAGTGCTCCTGCAGCAGGGTCAAAAAAGGAACCACGTCAGTAGTTTCTATTTCACCAAGCTGGGTCGCTTCCATCTGGAATAAATTATGAGGACAGTCAATTCAATAGCGACAATAACTTTTGACGATTTATATGATGGTGGGCATCATTAAGGAAGTAATCGTGCACTTTATTTAAAGGTTTTGCTTACAATAAAACTAAATAACCATTATGGCAAGTAGTAGATGGGCGAAGAAGTTGAGGGAATACAACGAGAGACGTGGTAGGGATATTTCTGAAAGTCCTCTGGAAAGAGAAGACACACAAGAAGACAAGGAATTGTTGAAAGAGACCTATTTACAATTTAAAGGGGAAGGAAACAAATATAAGATAATACCCAAGTTTTATACCAAGGTATTAGATCCATGTATCTACAGTGTTACACAGTAACATTGTGATTTATTGGTTTTGTTGATTTTAAGTCTTGGCGCATTGGGAGTATGCTATTAGTGCCACTGAAGTGTGCCACACTAAGTTATGCACTGAAAACTCTATAAGCTATGCTCCCACTGTGAAAAGCTAGCAGCAACGTGTGAGGAATAGGGCCACCTTTAAAGCAATTTAGCTTTAGTGACCTTCCTAATGTGGACTAAAATCATTCTTAATTGTACTATACTCCTTACTATCAAGAAAAAAGGAACAGAAAATTGTATAGATATAGGTTTCCATTTAGCTAATGAATACTACTGATGTGTCCTGACTAATTCCAACTATAAACCTGATTATTGTTTATTGGTATATTGGGTTTCAGTATTAATGGACACCATTTTGACTTTTAGGTTCCTGCAGAGAATGATGTACTCCAACAGAAGCTTATGGAAGAGGCAAGGTGAGGCATGCTCAGTTGATTTAACTCCGAGTTTGGAGGGTTCTAGCACTAGTAGCACTAATATTATTTAAAGCCATTGTGAGATTTTTGTAAGCTAATAGCTAGATTAAGGTTTAATGTAGGGGTCATTATTCTCACAAGCACATCCTTGAAGTAGTTATCACAAAGCTATTTTATGTGTTTTTAGGGCAGCCTTTGTCCAGCGTCGTGGAGCAGAACTTATGGACAATGATGAACTTCAGGTTAAGAGATTGTCTTGTAGTGCAGTCGTGTGTGTGTGTGTGTGTGTGCATGCGTGTGTGTGTGTGTGTGTGTGTGTGTGTACTCAGTCTTTCCCAGTGAGGTTCATAGTAATATTGTTCCTGCAGAAACTGTGGGCTTTACTTGAAGAACACCCGACACCTCCTGATCCTGACTAATTCCAACTATAAACCTGATTATTGTTTATTGGTATATTGGGTTTCAGTATTAATGGACACCATTTTGACTTTTAGGTTCCTGCAGAGAATGATGTACTCCAACAGAAGCTTATGGAAGAGGCAAGGTGAGGCATGCTCAGTTGATTTAACTCCGAGTTTGGAGGGTTCTAGCACTAGTAGCACTAATATTATTTAAAGCCATTGTGAGATTTTTATTTTATTTTGTAAGCTAATAGCTAGATTAAGGTTTAATGTAGGGGTCATTATTCTCACAAGCACATCCTTGAAGTAGTTATCACAAAGCTATTTTATGTGTTTTTAGGGCAGCCTTTGTCCAGCGTCGTGGAGCAGAACTTATGGACAATGATGAACTTCAGGTTAAGAGATTGTCTTGTAGTGCAGTCGTGTGTGTGTGTGTGTGTGTGCATGCGTGTGTGTGTGTGTGTGTGTGTGTGTGTACTCAGTCTTTCCCAGTGAGGTTCATAGTAATATTGTTCCTGCAGAAACTGTGGGCTTTACTTGAAGAACACCCGACACCTCCTGATATTGGAGATGAGCAGGTAGGACCATGGAGTATGTTTGTGTGTGAGGAATGAGTGACTGTTTTTGTGCAGATGATTAGTTTTACTAACTTCATGAAGTTGAAGGATCAGGCGTCTGAGAAGTGCAGGTGAGTTGTGGAGCTCTGTAGACAGTGTGAGCAGTATCTCGTGAAGCTGTGAGGATGGCATCACAATCTCTAAACAACAAGCATGAGGACACCCATCTGACCTTAGTAGAGAGTATGACTGGCCCTATGTTGAAGTGTGTGTGTTGTTGTTGTTGTTGTTGTTTTTTGTTTTGTTTTTCCCCCCACAGCTGTATTCAGCTGTAGGTGATACAAATAGGTAAATCATTAAAATGACGTGAATGTCTTTCTAAATGGCAGCCAGGCCTGTCTATTAGACTCTGTCTAGCTAACGACTAGTGTCAATTGTCCAATAAGCTTGAGTTATGACAGACTTGACTCTATTCCTTGCAGTTTGGTTGCATTACATACATCCCCAAACACAGGCACAGCTATTGAGAGTCTGTAATTTTGGTAACCTTTTACCTATTCAAATTTACATGACCCTTTACCTATTTTTGTTGTTCATGTGGCCTTAGTGGGTTCATTTGAAATTAATCTTGGGGGGGCAGGCAAGATAAACTTCTGATTTAAGCATTAATGTATAATCATCTCATTATTCACTTTTCACTTTTTTAACTTTACTTTTTCATACGAAATTTAAGAATATTTCAAGGGAAGCAAAATGATTTCAAGGGAGTGTGAGCACCCTGGCCCCCTACGAACCCCTGCTTATTTAATGTGTGTTGTGTGTGTGTTGGGAGTGAGGGTGTATTAGTTGGCTCTGAAGTTATTTTCAAAAAGACATTTATATTAAGTTTAGAAGTGATAAGAAGTGGCCCAAAAAAGTTGTTGTTGTTGTTGTTGTTTGGTTATGCATTGAGTAGCATGGAGAACTGGTTATTTGTTTGTGTGTGTATTCTAGTGTGTTCTTCACAGCTCGTGTGTTCTCTAAACTCCTGAGCACAGATCCATATGGCAGGCAAGTCGCATGATAGTGCTATGTATTGATTTAGTATCCATAATGCCAGGACAATGCCTGCTCTTAACCATACTATACTTTGTTACTTTTGTCTCTACCATACTGGCTATTCTCTATTGGCCATTTAGACTAGGAATTATTACTAGCTGTAATGGATGCTAGTGCTGTGGTAATTCTGCAGTAGATATTAATCATTTTTATCAGTTTTTGTCATGTGTTTTGTATTTAGGATTTCAATTTCTCAACTCTTCTCTTATATTATGAGGAAAGGTAGGAACTTGTGTAACATAATGTATATGCACACACATATCTTACCTTATTCAATATTTCATGAATGTGAAAGAGAAGTTTAGAATAGAATATACCAGTTTATCTCGCCAAGTGAAGCCTCAAATAGTTAAAGAATAAATATTCAACCTAGAGTACAATAGATTGAAACTTTCTCACCTAAAGGAGTCTGGAAAAAAAGCAAAGGAAAAATGTGAAAAAATCTTAGCTGTCGCCGTTGTCTCGAGGAACATGTTTATTGGAGGAATCAACACTGAGGTCATCGTGGGAGAATCACTAGGACGGTGGAGGCCTGTTGTTCCAGTGGCCGTAGAAAAAAACCTCTGGGGTAGGCGTGGCACTATGAGAGCTGCGACTGGCCGAGGTGGTCAGTGTTTCTTAGTGTGTTTTTTTTCACATTGCTTTTTTTCCAGACCCCTTTAGGTGAGAAAGTTTTAATCAAGTTTTTATGAAGGGCTAGAACTTTGTAATAGTGCAATAGTTTGTTTTTAATCAAATGTCGCTTGTTTGTTTGTTTTTGTTTGTTGATTTGGAGACAGATTATTACGTGTATACAGGCATATTCTTCAAACAATACTTGGTTAGCATTTCAACCATTGCATTCTGTTTTTTAGTCTTGAACTAATTTTGTAAAGGATCCCCCTTTAAGTTTAAGTTGGGGTTTCGTGATACATCTGAAGGTGTCATACCAAAAGCTGCTAATCACTGTAATTATCACTGGTTTACACGTGACAACATATAAGTATGTTTGTGTTATTGTCTTCTCACTATTCTCAGTTTTTGCGTTCATGTACTCCCAGCTTGCACAAAGTGTTTGTTTTTGTTGTTGTAGTTGTTGTTTTATATGATGAGCTTATGCAGAAACTGATGTATTATTTGTGGGTAGCCAATCCATTTGCATATCCAGTCGTTGTTTTTGTTTTGTTTTTGTTGTTGTTGTTTTTATGGGCACCAGCCTACATGCCAGCCTGATTATAGATCTAGTTATTTCACACGCCAATATTATCATTATTGTTGTTTCTTATTTCATACTTTCAATTAAGCAGTTTACTGCATTTACTTCATGAAATATCATGAATACATTAGTATGATATCTATAATAATTATTAATTTACTTATTTTTGGATTTATTTTTAGTATTTATTTTTCAATTTTATTATGTATTATTATTATTATTACTAATACAGTTAAGGAAAAAGAGTATTTGCACTCTCGTGGTAAATTCTGTCATAATATGTAAAGTTGCAATTTGAACAGTGTGAAGACAAGAAAGACTGGCTAAATCCACTTTTTTAGAAGATGAGTAAACAATATATACTAATGAAGTACTTGAGCACAAATGGCGAATGAACCTAAAACTACAAAACTTGATTTTAACTTTTAACACTCAAGCTACTAAAAAAAAGTCTGAAGAGTTTTTAAATTAAGACAGTAAAGGTGATTCAATGCCATAGTAGCAACTGTTTGAATTGAAAAAAAAAAAAGCAACAAAATACAAATTACTAGATCTATAAGTAGTAGTTGTACAATACTATTCACACAACTGAACACACCTACAAGAGAGAGACTTACCTTCGTGGTTAATCTAGTGATCAATGAACTTTCAAGTAAATACTGTTGTGAAGGGCTTATAACTATGGCAAATAACTTTTAACTTGACCTACACACTTAACCCCACCGCCACAAAAAATTCTCAAAAGAATCCCACAAGAAATCGGAGAGGGTAATGATCTATTGATAACCAGAGCATTTTGTTCAGTGAGAAGTCAACACCGATGATAAAGTCTAGGTAAATATCAGGTAATGGTCGATGTAGCCTAGGCAACAGAGGTACGAACTTTCCAGACCTGCCAGTTTCCTCGTTGACTGGGGCTACAGATTGTGGCTGATTTCCTGCTACCTGCCTTGTTGTAGGTGCTGTAGCTGTGGCCAGCCAAGAAGTTACCCACCCTTTATATAGCTAGCCCCTATTTGTATTAGGTGTGTCTGGGCCTAGTAGAATACAAGTGTGTTGTGCTATACTACTGTAGCTTAGTGTTTTTGTTGTTGTTGTTGTTTTTAAGCTATTGTGTAGTAGCTTGCTATTCATTTATTTTGTAAACTGGTTTTATGTAATCAATACAAAGTTTGTTTACCTATTTACCAGTTCCAATAATGTACTGCTTTTTAATTGTATGTTTCAGTATAATGTATTATTTAATGTTGAAGAACTTGGATGTACAGACTCATGTTTGTCAATAGAATCACAAGTTTGGTGTTCCTCTGTTGCTCTCTCTCTCTCCTGTTGTATCTCTGTATGTATGTGTGTTAGTATGGCTGCAGCAGACTAGGATTGGACTCAGCTTGTTTGACATTCAGGGTCTCGGCTTTCTTAAAGAATCGGTAAGATATTAAAATAGTTTTGTAATAAGTGGCTGGTGTTGTTGTAGTTAATGCTAATTTTAACTGATAAATCTGTTACTAATTCAATGTGCTTTTTTTTTGCTGAACTAATTCCAGAAATAGAATTAAATAGTTTGGTTATGAGTTGTCGTGGTATTGTTGTAGTCTGTAACTTCAATATACATCCTTCTTTTTTTTTTTTTGGCAGTTCCAGAGACCTGTTTATAAGTGATATCCTCCATTAGTGATAAACTAGCGATTATTAGCTACTAGGGACATAATTAACAATCATGTAGATAACGAGGTTCTGTCCTGCTGCAGATAAATACTTAAAATTCAAAGCAGTTCCAGATGAGTGGCAAGTGACAGGCCAGACAGTCTTTGTTCATTAACCTGGACCTCTTGACCTCTCCTTCACACGCAGAGAAGTTAGCATTGTGTGGTGTACAAGTTGTGCTTGTTAACCAGTCTACCTTGTTAACAACCGGCTAAGTGTAAATATTGCACAGGCTCCTCCGGACTCATACTTCGAGGTTATACCAATAAACATTTAGTCTCATCAGTGCAAGCATTTTTTGTATCCTCCATCTCGCCCTCTCCCCCCCCCCCAATTTTTGTTTAAAATTGCTTTGTTATGCTATGAATTATGTGAGCTAAGCATGGAGTTTTTAAAACCTTTTTATGGGGGCATTTTGTCCTGTTCCCCCCCCCCCCCCCCCCCCCCCCCCCCCTCCCCCTCCTAAAAATGGTTTTGCCCCTCCTGAAAATTAAGATGACCTGCATTTAACATTTTTCACTAAGTTTTCATCCATTTCAAGGGGACAAGAAATGAAATTTTGAAAATGTTGATTTGACCCCTCTCTAGTTTAGTTCTAAAAAAATACCCTAACTCTAGCAGGAGAATGTTCCTCTCTTCAGTGTAGCTAATGTCACTGCGCTACTCTATTGTATTTGTTGATGTCATAGGAAATCTACTCACTTCTGACACTGTTTTGTGTTGGTATGTGTTTGTTTTCACTATTGCATCTAAAGTTAGTAAACTATTGCTTGCTCTGAATAAAGACTGCATTTTCCCCCCGTGGAGTGGGGACTAGAGGTGCCATGTTCAGACTAGCACCTTTAGTCATGTGATATTTCCAGCCCATCCCAATAACACTTGGCACACATTGGTAAGTCCCTTTGATTTACTAAGAGTAATCTGACTACAGCCCCTGTGTTAATGATCCATTTGGTCAAGCCAACTGTGTGAGATATTTTATTACAAGATACGCTTTGTAAAGGTGAGGTTGTAACCCAGCCACAGGAACATTGAATTTTCATGTTACAAGTCTATTGTACATATAGTTTACAAGTGTATTGGTGTAGCACACTTGGTATGCATTTCCTTTCCTCGGCATTCCTGTATTGTTACCTTGCTGGGTGAGTGTTCTCCAGACATGTGTTGCCCCGGCCACTGTCCCATGATAACGTCATTCTTTGCCGCCTTCAGGTTATTGTGACGGCATTAGCCACCTCTTACTCATCAACAACTTTCATATCTATTGGATTGGTAACTGTTTCGGGGTCAAATTTTTTTTATATTCTTCAAGATGTGTTTTTGGAACTCTAATTGCTGCAGTGTTTAGTTCAACAGAGGGGCAGTTCCAGGAGCAATAGTATTATTTTGACTGTAGATTTTAGATGTTGCATCACAGTAATTGTGTCTTAATATTAAATTTATTATCTTCTTGGGCCAATCGTGTTTTATGCAGTTCTAATATCATCTCTTCGTTGGATTGATCGGCCTTTTTTTTTTTTTTTTTTTTTTTTTAGTAAGATTTGATGTACTCCCAGTGTAAAACTCAACAAAATTATTTTTTTTATTAATTTATCACCCTGAATTGCTGATCCATTGTTGCTATGCAACTGGGTATTTTGGGGAATAATGTACCAAACTGAAACCTGAGGGAGAAAAAGAGGAGGACCTACGTATCAAATAGTGATACCCACTAAGTGTGTAGTACCAAGTGGATCTGTGGCACCTCCCCACATATCCTACTTACCTGGGAGGTGTGTATCTGGTAGCATAGTAACCACACATAATAACATTGTGACAATTCTTATGTGACTCCCCAGTCTCTGCTTGAATCTGACCAGTTTTGTTAGAATGGCACTTAGTCAAGCCTATACAGATAGCTATTGTTCAGTGAGTGAAGTATGCAGCACATTGCCCGGCTTTACCTCACACTTCGTTAAGCCACGTTCACACGTAGCCTAGACCTATTCATTTTAGTCAGTAACTATTTAATTTTTTTTTTTTAGAATATTTTTTCATAATAGTCTTCTACCTCAAGCTAATTGATAAGATATTACTACTCAATAATATGATGATGTTGAATTTGGCAGTAAGTGGGTCTTTCCAATCGATTTAATCAAAGCTTCACTATAGGCATACCTTCATCATCATTTCACACTAGCTTGTTGGTTGCTAAGGACCTCAGTGATCCAGGTCATTGTTAATAGGTGCCTTCCTTCTGCCGATGACAACAAAAACTCTCTCATAGTAATGGTTTGTTGTGTGTGTGCATAAGGTACTGTACTCCCCTGCTGTGTTTGTGTACGCAGAAGGCGTTGGGTAAACTATGAATATCATTACAACTGAAGTAGCTTTGAACTACTGCTTATAGCAGTTATGACTCAACAGTTCACTCTGAACCATCCCTTTATTCATAGACGTCACCTAACAACATTTATATCTGGACAGCTAACATTGAAATGTGTTGTCTGATATTTGATAGACTTGTCCATTACTTTAGTCTGTCCAAGTTGAGTCCAGAAAAATACTTAAATAGCTTTGAACGGGAGCAGCTACGTATCCAGGGTTAGCACTGTTAGGAAGTTTGTGCCAAACAGGCTCAAAATATCTCCCATTATACTCCAAAACCAGAGATAAATTGCTGTTCTAAAACTTGAAAGTCATTGGAATAGAAAAAAAAAAACCCATGCAATTATTCAGTGTTTGGCATTATGGTGTATTGTCAGCATTTACCCAAACAAGTGTTACAGAGTTCACTTAGTTTACTTCTGCTGGGGAGGGAGGGAGGGGGATGATGTATGTGTGTGAGCGTGCAATGTGTGTGTTTGGTGGGTGGTTTGTTGGTGCGTATGTGTGTGTGGTGGGTGATGTGTGTGTGTGTGTGTGTGTGTGTGTGTGGTGGGTGATTTGTGTGTATACAGTGGATGGAGGTGGACTCATTAATGTGGGAGGATCTCTCTAGTGAGAATCACTAGGGAGTTCACCTCTTGCAAGCTTGCCTCTGACAAAGAGTGGGAAGCTCAAGCCTGGTGAGAGGTTAGTAGTGTCTGGGCTCCATAGTCAATACATACTTAACAAAAAAAAAAAAAATTATACCAGAGTACGCCCAATGAAGTATTAGTGTCATGTGTGAAGTTTATGGTATATTGTAACACCCGGCATCATTTTTGGTAACCTGATTCTTTCTGTGGGATGCCTTGTGACAACACACTCGGAACTCCATGGGGTGGATGCCCAGTGGTGCATACATAATGGTGAACACAGACTTGAGAAGAACTGCACTGTTTGGTCTAACCTTCATGAGGTCCTCTCCTCAACAAATAGTACTATGTGTAGACTTCAATTGGAAGCCGTGTGTGTGTGTGTGTGTGCGCGCGACAGAATTGGATCTTTCCATAGGACCGTACAATATCGTTTGTTGTGTTTCAATTATTATTTCAGCATTATTTAGGAAGGAGTCATGGATTGGATGAACAGGTGTTGTATTGGTATCCAAGTCTTTGTGATTTGTAGTAGCTGTCCTCACAGATAACACACCACCTTCATCACTGGACCTTTGCACTTCACCTCTTCTACTTTTTGTGCCCTTAGGCTGTAGCAATGTTGGTTTAACATGGACGGCCTCAATAATCAAAGCTGGGCTGTAACCTCAACTACCCTTTGTGCCTTGTGCCGGTATCTAGAGTTGGACATGCATTGAGTCTGGCTTCGCGCCTTGCCAATATTTTAGTCACCCGGTGGCAGTGGTATGCGTGTCAGGAGACATGACTCTAATGCCCAGCCTTTTGTGACTGAATACTTTCACTATTGGTGTGCTATGGAGGAGCAGCTCTGAGGCTGTTTGACGTCCAACCCACTAGTGCTGTATTTAAACCCTGTGCTTGAGTTTACGCCCGCTCTATGCAGATAATTGTGAGTGGATAGGTGAGATAGAATTTTTAAAACCTATCGTGATTAACTTCAGCGAATTTTATTTATAAACACTGCAAAGGCACCAAATTTGGGGGAGAGTAACTAATAAACGCAGAGGATTCCCCTTCTATGGTGCTGCAGTTCACTGGGTGCATAATTGCGAGAACTACCAAGCGCACGTTTTGGTGTTAACTTGGAATCATTACGTAATATATTGGCAGTTTTGAGAAAAATTAAGATCAAATGTCAAGCAGTAACCATAGTGACATTGACGTTGATCACGGCTTCACATCGCAGAGGAGGGGAGTGGTAAACTCGGAATGTGTAGTTAAGTTCACATTAAGATGACCTGAATATTTATTTGAAGTACTTTCACTGCCCATCTCATTTAGCCCACGCACATTAAGTCGTTAAATCGTCTAAAATGGAGGATAGTTTAGGTATTCCATGTGTCTAACTTTAGCTATGATGGGACATCAGCGAGGTCAAGGTAAAAGGTTCTTGTCTTGTGTACATGTCAGTTGAAAGGGTGAGGTGCACTTGATATCAAGACTGTAGCAAGTCAAGGAATTTTATCCAACACTACTGCTTGGATTTAGTATTTTTATATAATTATAGCTCTGTATTATTATGTATATAATGTATGGCTCTGTTATATTATAATGTATGGCTATGTTATATATAATTATCTAATGATCTCATTGTATATAGGACCTAGAGAACTACATTCTGGAGTTGATTCCCACACTGCCCCAGCTCAAGTGCCTGGAAGAGTCCTTCTACTCTTTCTACGTCTGTACTGCTGTGCGAAAATTCTTCTTCTTCCTTGACCCTCTTAGGACAGGTAACTCACTACTGTGCAGCCTTCATTCCTTAACATCAGTTGTGCAAGATTGGATAATAGTAATATTATTAATTCAACTCTAGATGTGCCCTTTTCTGACAAAGATTCTATGGTTTGTAGCAGGTTTGGGTATCGATACCTGAGTATGTTTGGCTATAGATTTAAATTTTCTATATATGTTTGCCATTGCCATCATTCTGGAATGGCTGTGACATTGGTAGTTAACCTCAAGAACAAAGAATGTGTCAATATTGGTGCTTGGACTTTCTCCATTTATAGTTGTTCATTAGCTTTGTTTATGCTTAATGCACACCATTTCACTGGTCTAGCTGTTCAGAATGCTTCTCTGGCCCGGTACAATTATTCTTGCCATTATCCTGTGATATACAACTGTAGACAATACACTCAATCCCCTTTTATCTGGGCACATTGGGACCTGAGGGTGCCCTTATCTCAAATGCCCATTACTCAGGGAAGAAACATAGTTTTCTCCAACTACACATTGAATCAACTTTTTTCAATATGTTTCTGGTTAGTTTGTCAAGCTTAAACACAATCCTCTTTCGCTTGCAACCCTCAGTAGGCTCTGCAACTCTCTGGAACTAGAAATAACTGGCTTGTGCTGCCACAATTGGTAATGTTTGTCAAATTTTGATTAATTGAGTGGCTATCTTGTGCATTGTAAAGAAGCCGTACTTGTAATAGAGCCATCCAGATAAGAGGGGATTGAGTGTATTTTCAGCTACGAATTGTTTGTACATTGTTATTGTATGTATTTGATATCATATTGCCTGATGTGTGGATGAACCTTTGCCTTGTGATGCAGTGTGGAACATCTACTTTATCAGCATTGTTATACCATTAAGCACTAATTGTCACTTGATCCCATTGTACACTATAGTTGTGCTTTCTCAAATATCCTTCGTGACATCAATGGGATGTAAGTTAGAGACTGCCAATATTGTATGTATCACTTTCTGAGGAAATCCCTGCCATTTGCGTGCATGTACACAAACCTGACCGTGTTGTACCTGAAGTGGGCGTGTGCTTGCTGTTGCACATATGTGCTTTGCAAAGACTCTGGTTCATTGGGCATGCTCAATGAAGCATTGCATGATTTATTTACGTGTTACAAAGAGTGTGTGTGTTGTGATTTAAACTGAAGTTATGTGTGTGGGGCGGAGAAGTTGGTTATTCAGGGGGGCATGGTTGTCTTTGCTGTTGCCATTCTTGGAGGTCTCATCCTTAATATGGTACTTTGTAATTCAATTTTACTTTCTCAGTGAAAACTTATATGAATCGGTTAATGGTTGTACTGTTTTATGTTCTGTTAATTTTGTATCTTAAATATGTTTCAATAGCTAGATAATTATTTTTTATTGATACTATCTAGGTCTAGATTTGACTGATTTGAAGTTAAAATGTGGGCAGTATTAGAGCTAGTAATATATATAGTAAAGTGAAAGTCAAATACCAGAGATTTTTTCGGGCATATCAGTATTTGCTTGTGTCTTTAAAAGCATTCATTGCATAAAATGTTAACACACATCAGAAGTGACCATCTCTTTGTTTATTGTTGTTGTTGACCCCTCAGACTTCACATAAGAGTATACATATGATGTGCATTGATGAACTGGATTTGATGTGTCTACGTGCCTTTCAGGCTAGGGGTGGGGCTAGGAATTATCTTAATAGCCTTGTACTGATCCGTGTGTGTGTGTGTGTGTGTGTGTGTGTGTGTGTGCATGTGAGTGTATCTCAGTGTCTGTCCTTTGTGACCCGCCCTCCCTGCACATTTGGCACTAAGCTGTTGGGCCTATACTAGTGTTGTTTCCAACCGGTACAATGTTCTGAAACGATGTAAATATCATTTGATTGATCATTTTATTTGGCATCGGCAAATCAGATTGACAGTCAGAACAAATTCAACTATCACTGAGAAAAATAACAAAAACAAAACAAAACAAAAAACAAAACATCAACTAAGCTAGAAAACTCATCATGTTGTATATATTTGAATATGATTGCTCTTTAAATTTCTATAGGTAAAATAAAAATCCAGGATATTCTGGCTTGTGGCTTCTTGGATGACCTGTTGGAGGTAAATATTGTAACCTATTCTGCAGCAAGCATGAACTAGAGCTGCAGGTTCCAGTGACACAATTATACCTAGGACTAATGCATATATATGCTGCTTTTGGCTTTATTACCGCTTCAGACTGGTAAACTTCAAGGTCTGCTTTTTTATATAATAGTACAAATTATTTAATGGATGGCAGATCTTAGTGGGGCGTTTGTTTGCAGAGAGGCTCATGTGGGCCTGCCTTTGTGTTCAGTGTGGCTCAGTGGGTATTTATGTGTGTCTGTGTGTATGTATGTGCGTGTCGTTGCCTTGTGGTTTCCCAGCTGATACGGTGAGTGTAGTTCTACTATATTTCAACGTAGGGCTCCTCTAGCTTTTAGACACTTCTTGTCGGTACGAGTATTACTCTTCTTATAGCTGAAATTTGCCACTTGGTCTGTTTTGCCCTGAATTTGAACTATTCATTCACTCGGGCTGTCCATGAGGTTCCCCGGGCGGTGCAGTACGAGGTTCCCCTGGTGGTGCAGTACGAGGTTTCCCTGGCGGTGCAGTACGAGGTTCCCCTGGCGGTCCAGTACGAGGTTCCCCTGGCGGTGCAGTACGAGGTTCCCCTGGCAGTGCAGTACGAGGTTCCCCTGGTGGTGCAGTACAAGGTTCCCCTGGCAGTGCAGTACAAGGTTCCCCTGGCGGTGCAGTACGAGGTTCCCCTGGCAGTGCAGTACAAGGTTTTCCTGGCGGTGCAGTACGAGGTTCCCCTGGCAGTGCAGTACGAGGTTCCCCTGGCGGTGCAGTACGAGGTTCCCCTGGCGGTGCAGTACAAGGTTCCCCTGGCGGTGCAGTACAAGGTTCCCCTGGCAGTGCAGTACAAGGTTCCCCTGGCAGTGCAGTACAAGGTTTTCCTGGCGGTGCAGTACGAGGTTCCCCTGGCAGTGCAGTACAAGGTTCCCCTGGCGGTGCAGTACAAGGTTCCCCTGGCAGTGCAGTACAAGGTTCCCCTGGTGGTGCAGTACAAGGTTCCCCTGGCAGTGCAGTACAAGGTTCCCCTGGTGGTGCAGTCCAATTTTTCTTGATTGAATGTGATACTTTTATAGCAGTGCTGCTCTCATGGCATGCCAAGTCCAATATCTTTTTGGCATGAAGGCGGTGTGAAGCACTTGAAGATTTTATAAGTTGCTACTGTATGGGACTATTCATGCTAATGTGATAGGTAGGTTGTAATCAAGAGCCAAATGAAATTTCAATTTGGAATGTTCTACTCGAGTGGATTCTACTTTTCAAACCAACAATAACAACAAAGGGTATACAATTTGTTGATGTCACACTGTGGGATAGGGTTAGACATAACAACCACGATGAGCTTGATTGTAAATAGTCGCTAAAAGTTATTTTATTTTCAGCCTTGTAAATATTTTTGAAGGATTTTTTTTATACATTAAGATAATACTTGTCACATCAATAAATAACCACAAAAATTTATTTGAACCTTACATGCTCTATTTACAAGGCTAAAATTGATGCTGATGAAATAGCAACAAGGTAGGTGAAGAGAAGGAATGCTGGGAGGGGGTGTGACTGGTCGATGGCTGTGCAACGAGGAAAGAAATGAAACAGACTTGTTGGTTAGTGTTTGGAGTGGATTTTGAAGTTTATGCTAGCAAAGTGATTGTTTATATGGCTTTGATAAACAGGGTGGGGCTCATCTTCTGCTCTTCTTAAACTCCTTCACCATCTTGCCCAGTTCACCCATGGCTTCCAGAAGGCCTTCTCCACTTGTGGCACAGGTAGACTGGATGTACCAAGGGTGCGTCCTGATCTGGGTTAGCCCCAGCCTGTGAGCGATATCAGCGGACTTGTGTGCGTTGGGGAGGTCTTGTTTGTTGGCCAGAACCATTACTGGAACGCCTCTCATGTCGTCGGAATCCAGAATCCAGAACAGCTCGTCTTTCGCTTCGTGGAAACGCTCCTTATCCGCCGCGTCGACAACGTAGACGAGTCCTTCTGTGTTGTGGAAATAGTGCTTCCATAGCGGCCTAATCTTGTCCTGTCCACCGACGTCCCAGACAGTAAAAGTGACACCTTTCACCGGCGTCACCGTTTCTACGTTGAAGCCTATAGTTGGGATGGACGAGACAGTCTCGTTCAGCTTTAGCTTGTATAGAATGGTTGTTTTGCCGGCGGCATCAAGACCGAGCATCAAAATACGAGCTTCATTTTTGCCCAGGCTCTCCAAGAGCCCTTTCAATTGCGAGATGAAATTTCCCATAGCTTTTCTATTTCTGTGGGTTGATTTGGTTTGGATCGGCTTCAGTAGGTAGTTCTCGAGAATAGCTTGAAACTAATGAATGCTCTCTAGCTAACGATTTAAAGCGGTGTAAGCAACTCCAAAAATCCCTCGGGACTACTCATCGGTCAGCAAACTGCAAATTTAGGGAAAGCTATGAGGGCAATTGTTGCATAGATACTTTTGACGTGTTGATTGTTGCGGTACTAGTGGCAATTAGTGGGTTTTTGCAGTGGGCGTGGCTCTAAATTGCGTTCTATCCTATATTCATAGCTGAGAGATGAAGAATTGTCTGCAGAGAGTCAAGAATCCAACTGGTTCTCAGCTCCTTCCTCACTCAGGATATATGGTGAGCTCAAGAGCCATTGTGTGGCTGTGTGTCCATTATTTTTTTTTTTTACAGGGCAGTATCTTAGCCTGGACACAGACCACAATGGAATGCTGAACAAGAAGGAACTATCCAGGTATGAAGCATTGGAATGCATGGTATTTAATTTCTACATGCACAGTGATAATGTTAAATGTCATGTATTAAATATGCATGTCTAGGATCCAGTAAGCAATAAACAGTACTTTAATGAAGGTGAAGTAAATAATTATAACTTTGTTGACATCTGAACATGAATGTCATTTTAGCTCAAGCATCAATACATATTGTTTTTTGTTTTTTGGGTAACTCAGAACTTACCTTTACACAATACTCCTCACTTTATGGGCACTTCTGCTTGCCAACTAGTAAGTGTTACATAGTTGGGTTAGAACTGGTAAGGGTTGACAACAAACATGTCATCAGGGTTATGGTAAATTAGAAGAAGTGTCTGTAAATATTTGGTGAATTAAACTGAACAGAAAGCAGTTGGATTACCAAGGGACCATTCCTTCCCCACAGCAGAGACCAACTCTCATGTGAAAACTGAATATAGTGTGGGAGACAACCAACAGTACAGTTACTCCTGTGTTAAAACTATGATGTACACCATGCAAAAAAAAAAAAAATCATTAAAATACACAAAAGTTACATGTATATAGCTCTACATGGTTCCATTATTTAATATGTCTTTAATTCATTTAAGGTTTTTGTTACAACAAATTGTTTGATTGGTTTCTTTTGCATTATTCATTAGTATTTTATTGTGTACATTTCACCTTTTGTCAAGTCACTCATTTTGCCTGCCAGGTAACCATCTAAAGAAGTTTCTTCTTTTCCATTTTTTCCCTATGCATAAACAGTTTTTATACATAGTAACAGTGGTTGTTGTTGTTGTTGTTGTTTTGTTTCAAATTTTGTCTGTACCATGTGTGTAATTCTATCCACAGTTAGGAATTATATTTATAATGTATTTTCTGTTTGTGGTTGTTGTAATCCGGTATGTAGGTACGGTACGGGAAGTCTGACTTCACACTTTGTGGATCGGATATTTCAGGAGTGCCTCACGTACGAGGGTGAAGTGGTGAGTGATTTGGAGACTGTACATAACATAGGATGAACACAGCTAATTAAAAATACACTATAGCAGGAATTTATTTATGCCATAGGTATGGAAATTAAAAAAAAAATTAGCTCCACTTTCTGTCTCTCTCCACCCTCCCCCCTTCCAATAAAAGGGAAGGGGAGGGGGGGGGAAGAGAAATGTTTCATTCCGTGTGAAAACATTTTAAATAGTGGGCTTGATTTCCTAAATTCTTTACACACACGCACACACACACACACACATATAACCTCCTATTAAATTAGTTGCATGCAACCAGCATTGTGTGTGTGTGTGTGTGTGTGTGTGTGGTGGAAGTGTTGTAATGGGAGAAGAATGAGAATTGGAAGCTAATTCGTGTGAGCTTTTTAGTTTGGAATGGAAAGTGTACTGGATATTTAGAGGTGAGGCTATGTTAGGAAGGGAAGGAAAGAAGTTCTGTTGTTGATAAATTACTGGAAAGTGAAGGCATAGGGCATTAGCTGCAGGCAGTATTTGTTTGAATCTCATAAATGTGTTTATATGCATACTTACATACCAGGGTTCTATCTAGAAAATTTTGTTGGTGAGGAAGTTGAGACAAGTCCACTGCCCTCTATTTAATGCTGAGTTAAAGATTGAGAGTAATTATTAAGAAATTATTGTGAGCTAGCATGCAAATGGGAAGTAGGGTGGGAGGAGGGAGGGGTAGAATTTGAGGGGGAGGGGGGGGGGGGGAAGCTAAAAATGTTTGGAGTAAAAGCTCCCTCCTCCCTTCCCCACTACCCATACATACATACAGACATACAGACATACATACATACATACATACATACATACATACATACACACATACATACACACATATACACAAGGTGTACGTATGCATTGTAGATACCAATCACAAGTACATAATCTGTTAGGATGTCAGTTCAGTCTTAATAATCATGAGATTATGTAATTACCCATTCAATCAAGGTTCTACCGTATACACGTAGTATTGTTAGAAAATGAGTGGTATGAGAATGAATAGTTGCATGCAGACATGTCCCCGGGTAACGCAATTTCTGATTCCTCATTCTAGGAAGACACTAGAGGCTCACTGCTTCGTTCTTGCTCTATGAGTACCTGTGATTAATGAGTTGTGAGGTAGTGGGTGTAGACTGGGTGCTGGGAACTGCACATGTAACATGCTGTACTTGCATGTATGGCCCATGCATGCATGCTACATACATGCAGGGTCATACTCAGCACTTTAGACAAGCATACACACTTGATTAAGTAGCCCAAGAACCTTGTCTGCTGGTGAGGCAACTTCAAAGGTTTTAATGTGTACTGTGACCTGAGACGTGTAGGAACTTTCTGTTGCTGCTGGGAAGCTGTCATTTGCATGTTTTATTTGTTATTGTTTTATTATTAATCTAATTATCGCAGTTTACTAGAGCACTAGTTCCTATATTGTGTCAGGGAGAAATGAAATAAGATGGTTACGTTTAAGTAGCCGTTCCATCCAATGACAGGAGTTAACCGATAAGACCAAAGTGGTTGACACCACAGACCAAATATCAGCATTGTGGACTTCATCCCGGTTTGGTGTTTTCACTTCAGTTAGAGAATACCTATTCACTGTAGTGACTAGAGTAGTAGGTTTGCGTGTATGCACTCTCAATGTTTCTATGTATGTATACTCGGCAGATAATTCTGTTCGACAGCATTTGTAGATTGCAGTTGTGCGACCTGTGCATTCCCATGTTTGATAAATTGATGATACTTACCAAATTCAGTGAATTATTGCATGTTACTGACAACAGCTTACCATGCTGGAGTAGACCTTGCAGATTTCAGAGATACGAGTAGCTCCAGATCAAGCTCCCGGCATCAGATTAGTGTGTTATGTAGAGGTAGCTATCCATTGCCTTCCTATTTCAATGAGCATAGTATATATTCTCATAGTTTTGACTTCTATATGGCCCATAATAGTCCATGTGGTGGTTCTATGACCCCAGGGTATTTTTCTCTGTCATTTCTCCATTGCATGTCATTTAGTCATTTCAAAAGCAACATATACAAATGAATCCCCTGAACTGTCCTATCATAAGTGATGCAGATGGTGTTTTATCAACTTCTTTCAGTGTTTACATAAAGTTTATGCAAGTAGGGAATGTTCTGTTCATCCAGACTTCATTCACAGTGATTGATCACATCATTGAATCATCATGTAACAAGTATAAGGGACAGAATCAGTTCCATAATTTTGGTTGTTTGTTGTTGTTCTGGTGTTTTTGTTGGGTTGTTGTTGTTTTTTGTTTGTTTTTGGTTATCCAAGTTTGCATTGATTTGACAGCAGACTAATCAAGAATATTTCAATGTTTATTCTTCCTACTTGTTTACTGGATTTGTTGTTTGCTGATATCTTATTTGTTACTGAAGTGCTACTTACAAATTAGACTCCAGAAGTCATTTAGGAACCCTCCCTCTTTCATTTGACGTGACCGTCAATCGATATCGTCATGGCAAATTACAGTGATGTCTCCGTGGCTCCCCCACAGTCCTAAATGCATGTATGGCTTCCTCTTCCTCCCTCCCCCTTCTTCACTGGAGGGATTGGATTACTCTCGAGTGGTGGTTTTTCTCATACTCCTTGTTTGATGGTGGACTTCACTGGAACAATGTCTATGAGTTATCAGGCATCAATAATTGTAGGCCAAGTTAGGTATTACAGACCTTTCTTTTTGAAGTACTTCTGGCATCTGAAGTTATTTTGTATGTACAAGTTTATTTAGCATTACAATATGCAGCCACCTTAGTATTGGGTCCTACCTCTTCTTGATACGTCAGTATTTAGATTACTACTGGCAAGTATTCCACAATACAACCTTGTAAAAATACCTGAATTGTTTGTCAAGACAGGCATTTGTTTTCTAATTTTTATTTATTTATTTGTTTTTTTATTACCTTTGGTGGTACTATTGGTATGACTTTTATATTTCTCTGTCAGACTTTCGGTCCATAAATAAGTGGCCTACATGTGATCACCTGTTTTCCACATTACAATTCTGTTGGTATAATGTGATGGTCAGATTGAATGGGATGTTATTCTATGACCATTGAACTCTCAACTCTGTGAGGAAGATAAAAGATTAGCATCATGTTGCCTTCCCCTGACAATAGACTAGATAATCGTTCACACAGCACACTGGCTGGCTGGCTGGCTGGCTCGCTCTAGCTTGTGGGAGTGTGGGCCTCCGATGTAAAATGGGTTTCTTACATATGTCATGTTCTACATGTGTTTTGTCCACTGTAAACTGGTGGGCTTGTGTGGGCGCTGTCTCATAGCAACATTATCTCTGGACATGACATGTAACACGGTGCAGTCTGGGCTAGTGCATATAGGAGCAGTTGTGGGTGTGTGTGGGTGTGTGTGTGGAACTACCATTAGTTATCAAGTTATTTTAGAAGTTGTCATTGAGCTGTGCATGTGCATTTCGCATGGTGTCTTTTATTCAAGTTTGAATTTTTTTTGTTTTTTTGTTTTTGTTTTTGCTAATGCAGGATTACAAGACATACCTGGACTTTGTACTTGCCATGGAGAACAAGAAGGAGCCTCAGGTGAGTACTTAGCAGCACACACATACACACACACAGGTGACATTTTGTGATGGCAACTCATATTTGGGGTTTTCCTCCCGAGCTAAATCTATCTCTATAATATTTGGTAAAGGGTTTGTATTCATGCATGAACTATTGGGTTAATTTTTCAAATTAGTGAAGCAGTATTGATCTTATAAGCACAAAGATTGCTGTATATTTAGAGGAATATTTAGACCTTGAACTGCAATTATGTGGGAATTTCCTGTAAATGTTTTTTGTTTCGAGTTTTTTGAATAGTTTAAGATACAGGAAAGAGAATATTGAACTCTTCAAAGGAGGGTGTGCTATGTAATGGCAGATACTGCCTAAATAGGTATTATTGGCATTGCCAAGGAGACTTGACCATAATACCCAAGACCATATGTACATAATGTACATAATGACATAGGCCAGTACAAATTCATCTGTCAGTTGAACGAACTATAGGTTTGGCGCTTTGTTTATATCACGGGAGTTTTATTTCAATGTGATATACATGGTTAAATTTGCAGTATTTACCAATCCATTCTATGTTGTCAAGATTGAAGTGATACTAGTTGAATTATAAGAAGCTGAATCAATTACCTAATAAGTTACCAAGGCCGAGATTACTATTGTATATTTGGAGTAATTTGTGTACTTTTATATGTATTAGTGATTAGCTGTCAATATGTGTGTTAGTAGTCTTTGCTGGTTTAATTTCGGACCAAAATATGTAATGTCTGACCGCCTATTCAGACTATTCTCTCTATGGGGCACCTTTAATAGGCAGTGCAGCAGTCTTCACCAGTGCCTAGTGTGATCCTTACCTACTATTTCAAACAACCTCAACAATAGGAATTAATATAAGTCGTTGATTGAATATGTTTATAATTCTAGTCATATTTGTTTCTATAATGTGCTTTCAAATAGAATTGGAGAAAAAATAATATTTTAAGAAAGTTCTTATTTTATATTGTCTCTCCTTTAGTTTTCTTAAAGCCCTAAGGTGATCTAGCAATAAGGCGAGATTAACGTGTATTCACTTTTAACTAGTGATGTGCTTGAGCACAAATGGCAAGTGAACCTAAAACTACACTATTGTTAAACGATTGATTTTAACTTCTAACACTCAGGCTACTAAAAAAAAAGTCGAGCTTTTTAAATTACGTGTATACGGTAAAGGGTATTCAATGCCATAGTAACCACTCCCTGCAACTGTTTGAATAGGAAAATAAACGCAACAAAAATAGTAATATTCTTTAGATAAGTAGTAGTTGTAACCCACAATACTTTCACACAACTGAACATGCCTACACAGACTTACCTTCGTGGTTTGTCTAGTGGACAATGAATTTTCTAGTAAATACTGTTGCGTAGGGCTTAAACTATGACAAATAGCGTATTAACGTACCACCGCCACTAACTCAAATAGAAAAGAACTCTAGTAAGTTTTTTTAGTTTTAACTGCACCCGCAAAAGAATTAAAAGCGGTAAACAATTCAATTTCAGGGATGATGCAGGTAATGATTGATAAACGAGAGGATTCCGTTTAGTGAAGTTTAGGGCGGGGTCGAACCATGAGCTAACACAAAAAGACGAGAGGGTCAAAGTACAAAATGACATACTTACGTCCACACATAGATATAAACAAATATCCCCGATTCTCAATTTGACACCACTATATAGTGTCTCTTTCGCTTGCTTGCCAACTAACCAGTACCCCACCACACAGTGGTGCTTGACGTATTGAAAAAGTAAGATTGCAGTAGCATAAATTTTTTTAAATTCATCGTTGTTATCGTGATTCTGAGTCTCCTGTCCTTCTATTATGATTGTGGACTTAGGATTCGTGAAACTTTTTCCCTCTCATTCATACTTTCGCTTTTTTTTAAACCTGCACTGCCTTTCCTTGCCGATTTCACCAGCTTCCAGTTACAATTAATTGCTTTCTTGCTTTCTCTTTTGTACTTTCGCCTTCCTTTTTTAACCTATGCCACCTTTACTTACTGAGTCTTCCCGCTTTTTAGTTACAATTAATCACCTTCTGCTGAATGTGATGACACTTTACCAGATGTTTTACCAAACTGATTTTTCATGAATACACACACCGTTGTCGTCGTTACTGACACACAAGCGTATTATTATATAGATGAGCGTAGTTATCATTATGTGCCTTTAGATGGCCCTCGATTGAAACTATTCACCTTTCCATTGGCATATTGAATCTGAATCATGTGCTTGTCTTTTACTGGATACTTTTAGGCTGCTATAATTTGTTGCATACGATAAGGTGTGTCTCACTTCTTGCCGGCTTTACAAGTCCTAAAAAATATTTAGACTAAATGGTTTTCAATTTTACTTATCACATGTGGTAATGCTTACATACATGTGTGTGTGTGTGTGTGTGAGGCATATATACCATTAGTGACACTCCTTCTAACGTGCCTCAATTCACTCACTCACTCATGACTAGTCCTGTGTACAGAGCTTTCAAGTGCAGTCAAGGATAGAAAGCTGAACTTGTCTGTAGTTCTAGCAATTGACAATACAATTAGTTAACCCTCAGCGCACATGCACGAGAGGGTTATAGTAGTCGTTGTTTATTGGTTCTTGTTTTATTTTTTGCAGTCTCAGCAATATCTGTTCAGATTACTGGACATTCATGGACAAGGATTCCTGGATCCTTTCACCATCAGCTACTTCTTCAGAGTGAGAGTTCTTTGCTTGTAACTATAGATGAATATCAGTACCTAAATGCTTTCTAGTTGCAATTTTGATGACCACTTACCTTTTTATTATTGTTTGTAATTTCAGTTTTCAGTTTATTTTACAGAATGTATAGACAGTCCTAAGCATTGTCTATGTAATGTACTAAGTTTTTAATTATTTATTTTTTATTTATGTATACACTCACTCATGTATTTACTTATTAATTTATTTATTGATATTATTTGAGGTATGTAATACTATATGTATAGGGCATTCAAGAGCAGATGAAAGCCCTAGGGCATGAGCTGGTCAGGTTTGAAGACATAAAGGTAAGGATTGCCATTGCAAAAGCTGTTGATGATCATTGTTGATGCACAGGATGAGATATTTGACATGGTGAAGCCTGCTAATCCTAATCACATCACACTGCAAGACTTAATATCAAGGTACTGTTCAGCCACAGTTAGGATAATGAAGCTATTTACTGTAGCTTGTAAATTATTGAGTGCATAACATAAATGAGATGTATAAACAGAGTATATTTACCTGAATGTAATTCTATGGTAATGTTTTTGTTTTGTCAATCTTTTTATTTATTATTGTTTGTAAGTATTTTATTATAGCATACGAGCCTTTTCAGTGTTATGATGTATTTATTTGGTGCATTGCAGTAGTCAAGGTGATACAGTGATGAGCATTCTCATTGATCTCAATGGATTCTTTACATATGAAAACAGAGAAGCAACACTCGCTGAAAATCAAGAAGTTTCATAACTATTCATATACAGCAGTATTATCACTTTTTTCATTTTTTTACTACTCAATTCACGAGAATAAAATAGATTTGAATTAATTTAACGCAGTACTATTCAGTTGTGATACAATTATGCTTGCTATCTGCAGAAGTTTGTAACATCTTCTTTAGTGAAGTTTGAAATGCTTGTTGGTAGCGTGCATGTCATCAACATAACTGAAAAAAAAGAGCAAAGTTAAATAAACTTTATTCTACAAAAAAAATCAGTAATATGAATTTCTTATAATTTATGGTTAAAGTATATAATTCCCTACCAATGATGCTGAACTCAAGAATGTTGTGGGGAGATGTGTATGTTTTGTGCATTCAAAAAAAAAAAAATATATATATATATATATATATAATTCCCTACCAATGATGCTGAACTCAAGAATGTTGTGGGGAGATGTGTATGTTTTGTGCATTCAAAAAAAAAAAGTATGAAATCGTAATATCACTTTCAATGGGGCTGCTGGTTGGGGAAGGGGTTGTGTGTGTGTGTGTGTGCTTATAGTATTTGTTGAATCACTGTCCCCCAGACAGAGCAACTCACTTGGTCATTAAGCTGTTGACTTTGCCATATCTTCTAGGCTTGCTGATGGATTTGGGAAGAGTAGGATCCTTGGAGACATGCCATTTGTAGGGCTGGGACCCTTTGGCGTAGCCGGCTGATGGGATGTGCTGCCTTAAAGTTGACCATTTCTCATGTCTAGTAGCAGGAAAGGACCAGTATACCTCTTTCTCTTCTGCTGACCTTGAGAAAGACTGTATAGGAGCTTCTGCCACTTGGACCCAATATGAAGGCACTTTATCAACCGGCGGGGGACTGGTGACAAAATTTCTGGCCTGAGAGGGAGTCCTATGTCTCAGGTCTCTAGGATTTGTCCACCTATCCGTCCAAACCAGGTCATTATGGGGCTTTCTAGGCATGGACCCTGCCCAGTAGTGCTTACAGAACCCGCCGAAGCCCCTTCTCCCGATGGCCTCCTCAGGTTCGCTTCCAGCCCGCTCCATTAGCGGGCCAGGTTTTTGTTTATTAGGTGCGTTTCGTTGTCTGGGTAACTGGGGGTGGAGTGCACAGCCCAGAGATGGGAGGAGTAATCCCCAGATGCTGAACAATAGTGAGTTCTGAGGCCATTTAGTGTGATATGATTTCATTACTGTGAGCCGGAAAAGGCATTCGGGGAGAGTCTCTCGCTACATACACTTACGCACGGAGGTAGACCGTGTTTATCGGGAATTAGTTCATTCAGTAGTCGGTGTGTAAAAATGGCAGAAGCGGGCGAAGAAGGAAAGGCGAAACGGTGTCATTGTGGATTTTGGGGGTAAGATGGCAAATTACATACATAGACGGGCTATCTTACTGTGTTTACGGTGGGCGGGTTCTAGATGACCATAATCTTCGTATAGGCTGTCTGTGCCTTTATTTTCGACCTGGTTACCCAGTGCCCAGTCGCTTATTTTATGTAGCGACTAAGCAATGTTGTACACATACTGTGATAGCCAGTACTGGACTTGTGTACTGATAACAGGTGATGTACAAATTGTGTATTGAACTGGGGCCAAGCTTTCTGTAGATTTGATTTGATTTAATGTATCATATATTCAGATCACCACAGACCCTCAACATGTGTTCCAAGTGCTACAAAGGTAAGGGATCCCCAAATGTGTGCGGTTCTAAATGGAAAGTTCTTTATATGGCCAGTGTTTGTGCACCTTAGTCTAGGACCATGGTGTCTGTATAGTCTAGGACCATGGTATAGTATTATAGTAACTAATTCATAGTGTGTATCAGAGGGCTAGGGTTATATGTCTATATATAATATAATTGTATATAAGTCCCATCTTATCCATTCCTCTACAGACGTTTTTTTAAAAAATTTGGTTTATGTTGTAGATTTCTTAAAAGGCAAGGCGGGAGCATCATCGGCCAATTCAGAACAAAACGCAATATTGAAGCAATTAGGGCTAGTGGCCACCTCTTGCGAAGCGTCGTCCAGTAGTAAGGACGAGAAAGTGGATAATCACCAGGATACAGAGAAGCGAGAAGAGGTGGACAATAAACCCCAAGACCCATTCCTGCCCTCAGAGAGACCTCAACAACAGAACAAAAAGAAGTGCTGGGTGTGTAAATGTAAGCTAGAGCTGGCACAGCGAGAACTGGGAAGCTGCAAATGTGGTAAGTTTCTCTATGCAATGTACATCACATAATATATACATGCTGGTCGTGGTCTAGTGGATACTGTATGTAGTGAAGTACATATACATGTATATGCAGGGGGTGGTTTGATTGTATTTTAATGACTGTGTGGATGAGCACATGATGTGCCGTGTGTGGATTTGGTATATATCTGGTAATGCGTCTGTTGAGCTGCTGTGTGTCATCCAGTCAGGAAGCAACTACTCATTACTTTCCAGTGCCAGCGTGTACTGCCAACTCAGTGTGTGGGGCAGTTTTATTGCATAAAAACAACAACAACAGCAACAACTTACTACGTGTATTTGGTATAATTTCTGGATATATTTTCTCGTTCACGTTGGTATTGTTTTATGTTGTCACAGCAAAAACTGTAATACTGTAGGTATATTTACTAGGTATTTAGATGAGCCAATATTAGCAATGTTTGGAAAGGGAGAGTGGGAGTGGCATGGCACTTAAAATGTAACACAATAACATGGAAGTTACAGTGAGGCACTCTATGGAATAGCAGCAGGACTGCTGCTTCTGGTTCTCTTGAGGAATTCTACACATATTTTTATTCTATCACTATGGCATGAGTGTGAGATATGAAGTTGCAGTATTCCTAGATCAGTTCTGGAGTTATCGTATTTCCATTAGCACTATTTCAGCATTAACACGTGCAGGTCTATTGCTGTTGGTTTCATCAGGTAGTGGTAATTATTGTCCCATTCCCATTAGTTGTAGTGACTTAAAAACTTATCTGATCTCGACCTGGTAAGCAGGCTGATAAATTAGCTCCCACTTTGTCTGGTCCCTTGGCTGTACCAACTGCTGACATGCAGCAGACAATGGCTCCTGGAAGTGATGGGGACTACCTGCAGGTGTGACTGTGCGTATGTGTGTGTATGAATTCACAAGTTTTGTTCGTTTATTTGTTAATTTTCAGCAAATGTATGATGGATGACAAGGCTGGTTTGCGGTATCCAAAGCCTGAGTCTTGATTGTGGGAGTGTTTTTAAATTAGGGCTTTTTGTCAAAGGATGGTGCTGTCTACTTCTTAGGCTAGTCTCCTTCAGAGTTCACTAAAATGTCTATAATAAGGAGCAGGTGTTGCAGGCTGTACTGTAGTAATTATGTGGGCACGGGGTTTGAGGCTAGCAAGAATGCTAACATGGTATCTTGTGTGTATGTGCAGTCTTTTGAATTGATAGTACTGGCTTGACTTGTTCACTAATGAGTTGTGAAAATTAAGTAATTTCCTTTTATAGTTATAACTGACTTCTGTGAACTGGTGAATTCTGTCTAGCCTATCATCCTTCATTGACACCTGTAGAAATCTATTTTTAGTATGAAGAGCAGAGATCAACTGAGCATATCAGGAAAACCTCTACTAATTACATTACGGAATTCTGACTGGAGCCACTATAATCACTTGGTGTTTTCCCATCAGAGCTGGTTTGTGCAGATGCCTTGCACTGCATACAATAAACCGATAATCCATTATGAATTTCGAGAAACCTTTAGTGAAAGGTTGATTCCCATACACACATTATTCATTATTTCACTGTCCTGTATTCAGCTTCAGTCCCTAGTTGATGACTTTTAGCTGTCAGGGAAGACAGTGGGTCAAGCCATACTTTGTCCCCCCATATAGTTGGGATGTTTGAGTACACAGTCGTTTGTTGGGCATGTTACTGTAGCTAATGGCAACAGACAAGTGTTGGGGTCCATGAGATTGGCCATGGATAGGAGTTTAATGAGATTACAGCATCTGGACATTCCTCCTTTCCCACTTTGGAGTGCCACTTCAGATAGTGCAGGATGGGGGGACTTGTTGACAGCTGTGGGGTGCAGAGTGCACATATGGCTGTTTGGTTCCTCAGTGTAGCAGAGCCGGTTGAGTGGAATACTATCTGTGCTATTTGAGTTGATGAGGTAGTAGCTACGCTGTACGTAGCTGTGTGGTTCGTGAGGTATGTGCGGGTGGCAATTAAAATTCCTGCTTATGTGCCACTCTTTGCTTGTCCTTTAACGGACATGGATATTCCTTCGCTTAGCAGTAGGTGTGATCTCTCTCTGGTAGTAGGTTCAATTTGTAATCCTCAAATCCATTAGAATTTAGAACATAGCTGGTGTAGTTTTGTATTGTGACAGACGGACTTTAAATCTCTTAGGCCCTTCAGGGAGGGATTCTATATGTAGTGCCCCCGAGGGCAGGGCTTCTATATGTAGAGTACCTATAATTGTGTTGTTAGGAACTGTTGCTAGGTTCTAAATTAATTAGGCACTGTGCACAGTCGTTAACTACTGTTTTTAGGGTCCCTCAGGTCCTAAGTGTAGCGCCCTCGCTGCGCTCGGGACGCTACAATCAAAGACCTTCAGGGACCCTAAGTACAGTAGTTCCCTCTGAAGCAGCACCTTACTATTATTTAGGTCCTTCAGGGAGGGACTCTATTTGTAGTGCCCCCGCCTTCAAGGCAGGGCTTCTGTATGTTCTAAGTTAGTTAGGCACTTTGCATCAGTCGTGGTATCTCAGGCCCTAAAATGGTAGTTCCCCCTGAGGCAGCACCTATGTAACGTATATATGTGTCTATTTACTCTGACTTACCAGTACATTGTCTGAGAATACTAGCACATCAATGTCATATTATTATGGAGTACATGTATTCTTGGCTAGGCTATGCGATTTTGGAGACTTCTTTCTCTAAAGACTGTGGGAGTAATAAATGACTAAGTGACCCTTACCATATGTTGTGGTTGTGTGCATTAACTGTGTATAGTCTGCCGGTTGTACATTCATTATGGTCTAGGGCATGATTCTTTTGGCCAGTCTGAGTAGAGTGCAATTGCCATTGAAGTCCATCATGAATGAGTTTGCCACTCACACATGTGTAGACAACTGGCTCTATGAATTTGATCAAGCATAGTTCTCTATGGTGAATTTGATCCTAAGTCTTTGTAAATTTTGTCCTTCATACACAACTGTAAATTATACTAAGAATAGACAAAGGTTTTTTCTCCCTTGTATTCATGCCCCTTTCTTGAACTGGTGAGAATTGATTGTGTGGGCTGTCAATAGACAGTGCACATGTTATAGAGTCTGGGTTTCCCACTCACTCTCTCCTTTTTTCATAGCAGAGTTTCCAACTGAAATCTTTATTATCTAGTAACAGTTCATTAGAGTGCTGCTCTCTATAAAGGAGATAGTTTGGTCTGGTTCTTTTAGTGTGTGTGTGTGTGTGTGTGTGTGTTCCCAGAGTAGCTGAACTTGTACGTTTGTGGGTGCGTATGCACACTTGTATTTGTCAGGTTTTTTGGCTGGAACTCGTAAATCAATTTATTGAACTCAAAGAAAATCTATCAACATTGGGTCAATGGGATAGGACATGCCCACAGCCTGGATACATGGAGGAGTAAAGAATACCACCCACACCTTAGACAGGACACTTGTAATGAGTCCATTAGGTTTGCCAATAATTCAAACCCTTTACCAAACCACTGGTTGTTGTGAGTAAAACTTAGCCATTAGTTGGTTCCCATGGCACCCATAGAGTCATCCTGTAACATGACAGATACTGGTGGGTACACACACACTGGAGATACAACAGGTAAAACACACAAGTAGACTGAAACCAGTGCGATAAGAATTGACAGTTGTTGTTCCTTTTCCAGCTTCTTATTCTGTGATACAACTTCACCTTCATCATCTACAAGACTGCCTCTGGGAAATGACTAATATTCAGTATGGACATTGTACACAATGGACTAGTTCATAATACGTACATACACTTACTATTTACTGCATGTTTTGCAGCTTGTGGGTCAATAATTGGTACGTAATGTGTGTGTGTGTGTGTGTGTGTGTGTGTTGGGAACTGCTTCCTCAGCAGCCTGTCATATTATTTTGGTTTCCTTTACAATTTATTTTGTCTTACTGTGAAATCATCCGAGTAATTCTGGGAGAGTTTTGTAAATATAGTGTGTAAGACTTCTCATTGGAAATGTCTTCCATGTATGGCTATGCTACCCTGTGAATTGCTAACCAGGTGTACTGGGTATTGTTCCAGTGTACTTAACAATGCGTGTCCACATTATTTCAAGTGCCCATCTAAGCATTGAGATGAAACCCTATCCATTCATTAGTACTGTCCAATTACTGTAATGCAATAGCCTCCCAGTGGCTGGTGACCACACAAATGCAAGGAATGTGACATTGCTGCTTCTTGGGAACACAAATACCTCTGGATTATCACAGTGTCAGTGCTTATTATATGACCAGTGTGCCTGCATGTGTAACCATATCAGTGGACAGGTGTGGGACTACGTCATATGACTCATACCGCACAGGATGAGTCAGCTGTGTGCTGTGACACAGATGAAAGAGGGGCATAAGGCGAACAGCTATTGTTTTAAAGATACAGAGAAGGGCCACTTTTTCTTCCCTAATGAGGGGGAGGGGCAGCCATTTGTTTTAACAAGGCTTACTTGACGTACGTTTCATCCCTTTCCAACATTTTATTTATTATTTTTATTAGTTTACTCCCGGGAAGTAGTATTATCAAATTATTAATATTACATATTAGTTTTGTGGGGTGGGGTTTTGTTGTATTTTTGTTTTAGTTCTATAAGCTTAAATGTTTAATTTTGTGTTGCCGTTGCTCTGTTCAATTTTTATATTATTACCATTTAATATGGAAGTATATTATTAGTATGTTTAAGGAGTATTTCCCCACCATCACCATGCTGTAAATATTACTGTGATATTTTGTAACTCAGTACAAATACAAATGTGCTTTTGTGTTAGTCGCACCATTCTGTTTTGATTGCAGGGTATGTCTTTTGTTTCCTGCACCGGTTGCCAGAGCAACACAACTGCATTTATGACCACAAGGAAGGCGGCAGGCAGCACGCCATGAAAGTAATGGTTCCGGCCGGCAAGAAAAAAATTGGTCGATCATTCCACAGAATGGATTCCAGACCTGAATGATGCATCATCTGAGACTGTTCCACTCCAGTTTTTGTTGTTATTTTTGTTGTTTACCTTTTTAATGTACAGTAAAGGTACCTAGTATGCACATAACATGCATTGTCTCAAGACACCATGACTATTAATTATGCCTTGCTCTCATCAACAAAGAAAGTGCCAATGAAACATATATAAAAAAAAAAAATTAAACAATGACAATGGTTGTTGGAGTGTGAAAACAATGAGGTTAAAAATTAGAATGGTGAAACCATGAAAGTTGTTAATAAATTTTTTTCCGATCTTTTGGATCTTGCATTCCCCATTCTTTTAGATCCTTGTCTTTCTGGAGGTAGTGTCCCCTTAACTCCAGAGTGGCATAATAAACTGAAGTGAGAAGCAATAATAGCATCAGCATCATAACTGCCTCCTACCTGTCCTTCAGTTGGCAAGGACAGCATGTCGTAAACTATTGACTCGGCATAAAATGCATGCACTAATATTGAAATTCACATGTTGCACTTGCAGATCTACATGTATACACTAAGGAGCTGTAGGGCACTTGAGCAAGTCAACCTTATGAGCATCACATAATTCTACCCTAGACGACTAAAAAATTCACATCAACAATTATGTCAATACTGTTACACAATTTCAGTAATAGTTGCATTCAGCTATAAATGTTGGGCCTGACAAAATATCCCTCTTCCCTAACCCTGCTTTCGAGGTGTAAGAAATTAATCTCCATGACAGCAATGATAGCATGGATCAACTTACAGTCCACTATATAACGCCTGTTTTGAAAACACCACTTTCTGTAATCTATTAAAAAAAAATTATAATTTAATTATCGTAGTTACATACATAAGATTCCTCACCAGAGCTTTGGTTGCATTTTGTCCACTCTGAAAGTCCCACAGTAAACACTGGTATTTCAATGGCAACTACAACTGCACCAATAACACTCAACTTCCCCACTCTGGTCAACGGCATTAATTTTTCTTCAGAAAACCGCTCAGCTGACGACCTTCGGTAGTGTAACGACCTTTGGTAATTTTGTAAACTATCGGGGTGAGCGTTTACTGGAAGTGTAGTGATTTGATGGCTAACTCTTCGGTAAAGAAATTTCCTTTTTTAACCCTGTTAGAGCATCATAAAGTAAGTTAAAGTCCTCCAGAGTTATTGGTTAAATATAAATATTCTGTAGGCTCTGAAAGTGTTCGTGTTGATACTCCTGGTATTGCCATTCAGCCTCACTATAACTTACTGGTGTCACAGCACCAATAGTTTGGGTAAGAAGGAAGAAAATATATCATTTAATTCGGATGACCTACATCTTAAGATGAATTTTCCACCACCACAGCACACAGATTGTTCCCCACTGTTTTCATAAGCATAATGATTAGTAATCAATGTTATTATGCTTTTTTTCCTTCTAATTTTTATTTGTAGCTTTGACAGCTTTCACATATGTAGTCTTCTTTGATGTTGGGAGGTAAGCTTTACATACATGTATAGTATATGAGGTTTTATTTGTTGTTGTTTTTTGTTTGTTTTTTGTTGTTTTTGTTTAACTGTTAACTGCTTTCAGTTTAGCTATCTCTCTTCTCTCCATCTGGGCAGCTAGTCAGAAGCCAACACACAAGTTTTCTTTTGGGTAAGAAACTTTTAATAGACCTGCAATGCATCTCCTAATAGGCATAGCTCCTAAGTTATAGTTATTATTATTAATATTATTTAGAAAGAGAGAACCATAATGTGTTTTAAAATGTTTGGGAGTCAGGAAGAAACACTAAGGGAGGGGGAGGGGAGGAAAGGGGGTTTGAAGGGCATCAGTGTTAGAGGGTGGGGCTGTATACTTTGAGATGTGTACACATGCAGAAGTTTTCAAATGGATCAAGTGAAAATTATGGGCAATTCAATTATTCATTCAATCGTAACTTTTCAAATTACACCTTATTTAATAACAAGTAGTACATGTACAGTGCTTCCAACTTAAAGAGTGGATTTTTTGAAACTACTGTATAGACCCTCACTACAGTCATTTAACATACACATACCCTTTCTTCATCATCCCAATAATGTTTACAATAGTAAAACTGCCTGTTTAGAGAATGGAAAACGGAGAACAGCACTTTTCTCATTCACTCTAATACATTTTACGCCATTTTTTTTGACGTCAAGATTTTGCGGTAGTTCGTCATTAAACGCAACTAGTTAACGAGCTAAGGTCGAACGGTTATTTCCCTGAGCGGTAAGACGGGACTTTCCCTAACTGCAATCGGCTGTATGGATTCCCATCGTTCTACTAGCAGCAGTAAACGAAGTCACAGAATTGTTGGCTGGTATATTACTAACTTGGAGCCAAGCCTATCCAAGAGGTCATCTTTTTCAAGAGCTGAAGAAAAGCTGAAGGAGTTTAATACTCCCAAGGCTCCCAGCATTCGGTATTCTGACAACATCAGGGCGATGCAGTTGGAGTCCTACGGGTTGTGCAGCTCCAGATGGAAGCTAAAACGCTGGCCGCGATATGCAGTAACGCCGTAAAACTTGATACCTGCTAGGGCCTGAAATACAACCGTAGCTAAATCAGCCATACCCCTGCAACAATTAGCGGTAAACTGGCGCCCTTGCACAAATACGCATGCGCTGTTTTGTGACGTCGCGTTTACGTCTACTATAGGCCCACAATCCGCTGTAAACGTCATCATTTGATGACCCTTACCGTGCATAATTTTTTTTTGGTGAAAAACAGCCACAACTCACTTAATTTTCAAGGTATAGCTACCAAAGTTATACATAATAATTTTAAGGCAATTTTACATCATGTGTCAAAATTTTAGAGATATAACTCACTAAATTCAAAAATCCTGGCTTAAACACTTTTTTTCTTAAAATTTAAAATATTTCGAGATTCAAATTTCGTGTGCCCACAAAATTAGGCTCATATGAAACTTCAGGTATTAAAGTATCAGTATACCAAGTTATAGAGATAAGGACAAATAATTTCTCTTTTTTCAGCTTAAACACTTCCAAATTCACTGTCTGGAAGCTCCCAGTTCCATCACCTATAACCACAAAAATAACCACAAACCCACAAAATTGTTTTGTCTGTATGTTAATATGACATTAATGTATAATAATACAAATTTTTAGCTTTCTATTACACATACTTGAGAAATTATAGCAGAATTAGCAACCTTAACCAAAAAGCTAAAAAATCCACTCTTTAAGCTGGAAGCACTGTATATAGATTGAGGAAGCATCATTTGTGGGTGGGGAAAAGTGGAGGGGAACATTTTCTTTCAGGGGGGATTCAGTTTCCTGGCAACAAGTGAGATTTTTCACATTTTACTTATGCTTTTCCTTCGACCCCTTTGATCAAGAAACCACCAATGTACAGATGATTTGGCTGTGCTATATGGCAGCAAGTTTTGGGGGTGGAAAGATTCCAATAATGGGTTGAGCAGTGCTGTGGGGTTTTAAAGTTCTTTGTGGGAGGAGGGGCGTCTAATTATATACATATACACTTTTTTGCTCAGGTTTGACCGTGTGAATGTTCTCTCCGTGTTTTGTGTGACTGTTCTACTGGTGTTGTTCAGCCTCAACCTAGTCAAGCACAGGTAAACAACCAATCATCATACTGGCCAAAGGAGTGGAGTATAATTAGTTGTGCTCTGTTTTGCAGCCTGGAGCGAATATTTTCTCCACCAGTGGTGTCAACGTGAGTGAAATACAGTCGAATTATTAGTTTTTATTGTTCAAGTATTACCTCTAAATAACACTTTATAAAATTCACTAATTTGTTTGCTTATGCTATGATAGCATGTCATTCTGTGGCCTTGTGTAGTGTGTCGTTTGTTATTTCAATAATCATTGCTTGTAATTCAGGCATCGCATGATAGTAGCTGTACTATTGGGCGTGGCCATCCACACGATCATATCTTGTGTTGTTCCAAACGCTCCTCTACAGAGAGCCTCTGAAGGTGAGCTGTTTACTCAGTGGTTGATATCTATGGTTAGGTTAGATTCAAGAGCTGAAGCACTCATGGTATGCCAGCTAGCAGGTGAAGCATCACATGTTTGCTTTACTTACCACTAAGAAAACAGGAAAGAGTCAGTGTATATGCATTGGGATTGCTGGAAAGGAATTTTTATCTATAGGTTATAGCATGATGTTTATAGACTATAGAATATTCTATATGTTCCAAAAGTTGCCAGCACTGTTTGTACACCCAGAGTGTAGTAGTTGGTGTGATTCATACATAGTTGACCAGCACTGTTTGTACACCCAGAGTGTAGTAGTTGGTGTGTTACATACATAGTGACAGGTAAAGGAATGACTGAGAGAAATTATAACAGACCATTCTTGACACTACTGAGTAGTGGGTGCAGGTTATGTGGACACTGGACCAAACACCAGATAAGATGTGTGTGTGTGTGTGTGTGTATGTATGTATGTATATGTGTGTGTGCGTGTGTTTCCAGGTGCCAGTAGGAACTGGTTGCAGAGAGCTATGAGTGACTGTGGCTATACAGTGTCGAGTGTGTCTCCTCCTCTGGGGCAACTTCTACGTGCCAAACTCAATCCCATCACTCTGTTAATAATTGGAGGGGCATTCTCGGTCATTATGACCCAGCTCCTGGTGGATCTAGAGTGAGTCATGTCCTTCAACATGTGCCACGTGTAGACAGAATATGATAATGTGTTTGTATCTATCCATTGAGCATTACTCATTACAGATTGCTTCCACAGCAATTCCAGCAAGTGAAACCATAAGTTAATGTTATGTAAATGAGTTACAAGGAAAGTTGGGTAATTTTTGACTTAATTTGTTTTGTTTTTTCTTTGTGTGTGTGTGTGTGTGTGTATGTGTGCGTGTGTGGCATTTGCTGGCATGCAAATTCAAGGCCTTTCCTCATGAAACAGCAATGGTCCAGGTGGGACTTCGGGTGCCCACACCACTTGTTGTGAGGAAAGGTCTGTTCTCCAGCGAGTTCCTAGCCCGGCTCCAGGAGCTTTGCTTGCACGGCTCACAGTGCCTGCTTAGTGCACAGGTATCCTGGCTCTGCCAGGTGCACGTGACTGCCTAGCGGCAGCAAGAGAATTTGCATTTGCATTTTGTGTGTGTGTGTGTTTCTAATCTTATGGTTGGGCTTGATAGAAGCAAAGCATCAAGGTGCATGTACATTGAGTTAACTCGAAAATTTATTCCTTGACTTTCTAACACACACACGAGTACATACATACATCCAAACATACACACACACACACACACGCTCATAGAGAGAAATTAAACTTTGTGTGTGTGTGTTCCAGTGAGCTATTTGTGGCGGACGTCATGGGAGGTTTGTTCATCTCTGCCCTGGTGTTCAGTACTATGGTGCCTCTGAGTAGCTCTACAGCAAAGATACTGCTGCAGGTGAGACCAGCAACTGGTGGTCGAGTCAATGTTAGCTTCAAGTCATGGTAGCTGTTGCTGGGGAGAGTTTGGTTAGTTAGGCAAGCTCCTCTAGTAGCATATTTGGTACTGGCTTTACTGAGAGTCGGGTGGAGTATTAGTGCGACTCATTCAACTTTGTTTGACTCACCATCACCACAACTACCAAGTGCGATTAATTCTGGTACATGTCATGTTTGTGTTGTGTTTCTTTCCATTCCATGTAGACTGCACCTCATAAAGTCCTCCCAGTGCTGGACAAGACACTGAGAGAGGTGTGTGTATGTGTGTATGTATGCATGAATGTATGTATGTATGTGTATTATGTGTGTGTGTGTGTGTATGTATGTATGTAATGAGGTTAGTTAAAGCTGGCATTTGGAATGCAATGGCAGGACTTGACTAAAAGTGTATGCACTATTACCATGAGTATCACTCTAGTTTGAATCTTAACTTATGGCGGTTTAGCACGGCCGCTATAGGCAAATTTAATGTGCGCACACACACGCACACACATACAGAGATAAAGTATCACTTGATTGTTGTGCAGGCATCTACTCTGGATGGAGTTTTGGGGATTAAGAATGAACACTTCTGGTCTGTCACGTATGGCATATATGTGAGTTCCACACCTTACCACATTGTACCTGTGTGACATCCCTGTTTACCATGTCAGGCTGGTTCTCTAGATGTCCGTGTGAGACGGCAGGCTAATGAACAGGTGAGGTGCATGTGGTCGTACTTATTGGTATATGGATAGTTACGTAATAATGCTCGATTGACCCCCAATTGAACCCTTTAGTGCCTTTTATAATGTTCACACATTGTATAAGAATAATTTTGTTAGTTGAAGTGTGCTTTCTTTAATGCTTACTCCTTGGAAATCGCTGTCCTCTTCAGTATGAAGGATAACCTGGCTGTTTATAAATATTTGAGTATCTTGGGCCCATTACGTTAACTATAAACTGACTCAAAAATTACTACACTTACCGCATGTTCTTCAGGTGTACTGAGTTCTATAGTAATCAACTTTTTGTCTATTGGCTCCACGTATGTCATGACCTTTCAATGAGTTTGTATAAACTTGTGTATTCTAATCATATAATACGCGCATTGAGCTGGTTGTGTTTATAACTGTGAATGTATGTAATAACTATGTTGTTTCCTCAGGAGGTGTTAATGCAGCTGACGTCTCGACTGACGGGTCATGTGAATGACCTGACTGTCCAGGTAGTCAAGGAGGACTGGTCCAGACCCTCTGGTCCACCTTCCCCTTCCCCAGCCCGCACTACTCATCTGTCCTCCCTACCCCAGGCTTCGCGGCACTTGTACGAACCTCACACCTCAAAGATCTCGCCTCTGACTGAGAGCATGACTAGTGTAGCTTACGGTGGTCAGGCAGCCATGTTTGGAGGGGCGGAGTCAAGCGGCAGTCCTGGACCACATGTGGGACATTACTCTCTGAGTTCTAGACTACAACAAGACTCACACCTCTCTCAGCCTGTCTAACACATGGTTCACTGCATTATTGCATTAATTGCTACATTACAACATAAACTAGTAATGTTTGCAGGCATAGTAAGGTTCAAGTTGCAGGTCCTATTGAAATGAAGGGGAAGGAAGGGGATGTGTTAAATCTATTTACCATGACAACACTCATCTTACTCTCATAGTCTGATGCTGCTTGCATATTGTTTCTATAAAAAAAAAAATTCTCTGACTAGGAGAGGAAATGTTAATGACTAGTAGACAGGTGGACGTGGCAGAAGACAAGGCTGGATGAGAGTGTGCTCAGTAGTAGACAGGTGGGTGTGGCAGAGGACAAGGCTGGATGAGTGTGCTCAGTAGTTACACCTAAAACATTTTAGTAAACTAACCAGAACTAAATTTCACATAGGATGATAACTAAAAGTCACAGTACTGATGACGAAAACTTAAAAATAGCTAACCATTTTTAGTGACATCACTGAAAGACGGATGACCAGAGGTAGTCCCAAGAAGCAAAACCCTTTACCCAATTGTTTCTTCATAGCACCTTTGTTTGGCTAAAGCAACTGTTGGACAGCAGAGTGCGGTTGCTCGACTATCTAGCCCAACCCTTTACCTTAGCAAAAAAACAAAACTAAATCTAAAAACAAAATGAAAGTTAGTATATTTGAAAAACTAAAACTGGAATTGAAATGAGTACATTGGAAAAACCAAAAATAAAACTAAAATTGTAGTCTTTGCCAGCGAAAGCTAAGATTAATATTGAAATTAAAAAAAAAACAAAAAACAAAAAAAACCAATTAAAATGTAAATGTTCAACCAAAACAACATTAGTGTGCTCAGTAGTAGACAGGTGGGTGTGGCACAGGACAAGGCTGGATGAGTGTGCTCAGTAGTAGAAAAGTGGGCGTGGCAGAGGACCAGGCAGAATAAGTGTGCTCAGTAGTAGAAAAGTGGGCGTGGCAGAGGACCAGGCAGAATGAGTGTGCTCAGTAGTAGGAAAGTGGGCGTGGCAGAGGACCAGGCAGAATGAGTGTGCTCAGTAGTAGGAAAGTGGGCGTGGCAGAGGACCAGGCAGAATGAGTGTGCTCAGTAGTAGAAAAGTGGGCGTGGCAGAGGACCAGGCAGAATGAGTGTGCTCAGTAGTAGAAAAGTGGGTGTGGCTGAAGACGAGGCAGAATGAGTGTGCTCAGAAGTGGGTGTGGCAGAGGACCAGGCTGAATGAGTGTGCTCAGTAGTTGGAAAGTGGGTGTGGCAGAGGCTTGCTCAGTAGCAGAACACACTATTGGACTGTTGTGAGCTATAATAATAAACAATAACATTGTCAAGTGTATTAATATGTAACTAATAAATAATTTTAGCTACCACTTAACACATTATTGTGAATGTGAAAAGGAAAATTATTGTTTGCCTGTTAGCTACTTTAGTTATTTCAATTCAATGGTAGGAATTGTAATTGAGTGCAATAGAAGTATTTCATTACTGAAACCCGTTCAAGTGATGAGCCAAACAAAAAAAATTTAAAAATAAAAACAACAACAACAAAATAAACAAACAAACTGGAATAAAGGCTCTTAATTATTGGCAACCACATTTAATTTGACAGCACCACACCAGGGCAGCAGCAAATCAGAAAGTAAACATTTCAACTTAGGAAAGAGAAAGGGAGGATGGGAAGAAGGACAAGTTGAGGAATTAATTAGCACCTTATAAGCCAGGGCCAACTCAATTGAGAATCTAGCAGGAAAGAATGAAAGGTAATGGATAAAAAGAAGAGCGGACTGCATTAGGGGGCAGTAACAACAACAACAACAAAAACAAAAACAAAAACAAACAGAAAAAAGAAGGCTGGATCTATCTATAGAGGACGGAGAGAAAGAGGAATACACATACACAAAAGGTCATAAACGTCATACTATAATGTGTACTCTCGCACATGCACACTGTGGGCTGATAACTACCATATAAGATGATTATAACTGCTTTATGAGATGATGACAATGACCTCTACTAAGATGATTCCAACTAAGACTATATCTAAGATGAGTACAACTGTTATCTAAAGGGATGGCGACTTCTAAGTAAGATGATAATTATAGCCGTTATGTAAGATAATGACTATAATCACCTGGTCTGCACTCACATTACGACACAGCCACTATTTATTACTATATGTACATATAAGATTGTCATGAATGTATTTACATGGAGGTCTGGCATTCTATAACAAAAAATACAAAAGCAAATTTAGAAGAATATAATATAGCATACACATAGTTAATAACGTATGCTATATACAATCATGGCTTCATTTAACTCCTAATACTTGCCTCTTGATACTGGACTATACTTACCTAATTCCTCAAGTTCTGGTTCCGTAATTACTATAAACAGTGAATCTCACTGGGAGGTAAGTAGTGGCTCCAAGGTGACAGACTTGAACCCCAAGTGTAAAGTTCTCTGCATTGTAGGATGTTGAGTGGCAGCCATTAGATCAGTAATAGCAGTGTTGTCTTCAGGAGACACTAGACCTTCTACTCGAATACCATTAGTATTATAATTCTTAGTGTCATTGCCAAGATAGATATATGACAGACATGGAGAATTTTTTGATTTAGTTATTACAGATATAGCTGAGTGAAGGTCAATATTATTATGTGATAAATTCAGTGTACGTAACTCAGTGAGATGATGTAATATGGTGGCCAGATTAACTGCTCCACTTGGACCAATATTATTATGTGACAAATACAGTAAACTTAGTTTAGTGAGATGATAGAATGTGCCGGCCAGACCAACTGCTCCACTTGGTCCAATATTATTATGTGATAGATACAGTACAGATAACTCAGTGAGGTGATGTAATGTATTGGCCAGACTAACTGCTCCACTTGGACCAATATTATTATGGGATAGATACAGTATAGATAACCCAGTGAGGTGATGTAATGTATTTGCCAGATTTACTGCTCCACTTGGACCAATATTATTATGGAATAGGTCCAAATTTCTTAACCGTGTAAGGTATTGTAGTTGATTGGCTAATGCTGTGGCACCATCACTACCAATATTGTTATGTGATAAATACAACCCTGTCAATATAGTAAGACAATGTATTTCATTGAGTAATGTGATGACTCCACCAGGACTGATATTGTTACCTGATATACGCAGATTGCTGTGTATATTAACATTGGAATGTAGTCCATTGGCTAGAGCTGTAGCTGCAGCATCATCAATAATACAACGTTCCACAATAAGATTGTATAGATTATTATTAGTGAGGAGCTGTAGACCACTCCCTATTTCAGACACACCCCTGGAACCCATATCATAGAATTCTAATATTAAGTTCGTACTTGTGAGGTGAGTGAATCCACTGAGTAGTGTTGTGATGCCACCAGAAGTTGAGAAACATGTGATAGTCACATGTTGTAGACTAGTGAGATATTTGAATCTGCCAGCAATTGCCTTAGCGCTATCATGATGTATCTCATGGAATGTTAATACTAATTGGATAAGACTAGTACAAGATTTCAGTATGTCAGAGAGAGCTGGTGATGAATTATTCTTTACATTTGTAGTAAGTTGTAGTCTTCGTAAGATACTAAAGTCTTCTCTACGAATACACTCAAGAAAGTCAGCTATATCAGTACTTTTATCATGAAGATTATGAATTGATACTTCAGTGACTGGATGAGATGTATTGAGTACAACATAACCCATAGCATAAAGGTCAGATGGTGTTGGCCATAAAATGCCATACTTGCCCTCACAATATTTACCTACTATATCACACACTATCCGTTGTTGAGATTCTAGTGCACAATGATATAATATTGCATGATTTAATCCAAATTTGTACAACAACTGTTGTAATACGGATAGTACTATTGGTATTAATCTAATTGTAAATTGAGTTAATCCAAAATAAAATACTATTGTTGGTGAAGATATATTCTTGGACTCAGTCAAAATTTTTATTTGCTTATCTTGTTCTAAGTTTGTAATGTAATAAGCTGTTAGGAATTCTTGTACTGTCAAGTGAAGAAATGAGTATGTTTTAGTGACTCCACAGAGCTCAGCTATATGATTAATAGTGACTAATCCCAGACACCACTCGTCTGAATTACTACTGACATATTCACATAGTTCTTCGTCCATTATTTCTGGAGTAGCTACTTGCTTCTCACTAATACTCATGTTATATGCTAAATGACAGAGTTTGTTAAAATGATCCTTTAAGCTACCTTCTAACGTTTCTAATGAACGAACTTGTGCGTGAGAGTTGTGACGTCTAATATGACGTAGTATTGTGGAACGTGTAAATTCTTGGTAGATTTTAGTTTGAGTGTTTGGAATATTTCCTTTTTTATGTTTGAAGAGAAAACAGATCATAGCTACATAGACTGGTAAGTAGCACATGTTAAACACATTAGGATGCCTGTACAAATATTCCTTTAACTTAGCTGGGCATGTAGTGGCTACACTTGAGTCACAAGATGAACTACCAAATGGAAAGCTGTCGATATAGTCTAGAATTTGTTCTTTGCTAAATCCTAACACTTCTACTTTGTGTGTTACAACTTCTATTCGTAGAGTTTCTGTGGCTACTGGACGAGACATTACAATGACCATAGCTAGAGGAAGGAAAGTCTTGTTTAGTAGCTGATAAATGAGAGAGTTGTCTCTATCTTGAGGATGATACTCATCTAGCCCGTCTATTATGAAACACGCCCCTTCTCCGTTAGCTGCATTTATTTTTTCACAAACCTTCTTTAACTCCCTCTCACTGCGATAGAAAAATTTGAGTATACTAGACAAAGTTTCTTGTGTTGTGTTGCGATTGACTATTCGAAGAGTTACAAGAAATACTAAACGTGCTTTTCTGAGTGCATGTCCTTTACTCCAATCTCTAACTATTTTATCAACGAGTGTAGTTTTCCCGCTACCTGGACGACCTTTTGTAACTAGTAGTGCTCCAGATATATACTCCCCAAAGACTTTGTTGTAGTCAACTTTCTTTTTTACATTTTCTGCCTTTCCAGAATCTTCATTTGCTTGTTCTTGATCAGCTTGAACTACAGTTAAATTAATAAAAGACTTGGTACCTACTGGAGGCCATGAGTCTGGTGGTACTTCTCTTTGTCTGGAGTACAAGTCTAATAGTCGTTTCTTAGCTAGAGAATAGAGTACAGTTAAGGTGATCTTGTTGCTGCACTTCTCACTCCCTCTATAGCTCACACTACAAGTGTATTCTCCTTCTGTTCCCTGACTGGCATGGCTAACAACTAGTATGTCTTCATTGCATCCATAATAAGTGGAACTATTGGCTAAAGGTTGACCATCTTTCTTCCACTGGTAGCTCACAGACTCTTTGGGACTAACCTGAACCTGAAGGAGTGTGGACTTCCCATCGTCTACTTTTACATCATAACTCTGATTTGTTAGAGAGAGACTACTAGTAGAAGCTAGAAAATTGTGTGTGGAAGAACTTTGTCTAAGTCTGTACTTCTCTTCTAGTTCTTGAGCTACTCGACCATCTCCAACTGTTTCACTCCTCAGTGCTGTTAGTAGTGTGTTCATAGTAACTCCTGGAGGAGTACTGGTGTCTCTAGCTAGCCAGTGAAAAAGGACATTGTGTAGACTCAGCTTAATGTCACTATCTCTACAAGTAGTTCTTTCATATTCCAGAAAATTTAAAGCAACTGCAATAAGTTCCCATTTATGACTCACTTTCACCAATACTTCAAACATCCAGTTAACATCTTCTTTATCCAGACAATAATCTAAAGAATGACTATTAGATTCAATATCTCTGTCACTGGAGAACTCACTGAGACAGTCATAAAATATATCTTCCTCACTGGTAAGCTCATAGAGATAGTAATACATTTGTCTCTCTCCTATACTGACCAGAAGTGTCATGAACTTCTCCCACACACTCTCATCTTCACTGACCCTCACAGAAACTAGTCTCAATAGATATCTGACCTGTAGTTGTGGGTCCACTCTGCTGTGGTCCAGGGACTTGAAGAATTCACATTCCTTGCAGTCAGAGAGAATACATTGCTGAAGCATCTTGTGGAAGAATTCCACAGGGTCAGTTTTGCACCAACTTGACAGCTTTCCTTCATTATCACGGAATACTTCTACTAGTAAGTTACCCTGAACTGACGACATCGTTGCCCTTAGGAAATAACCGAACACGGAACAGTGCCACACCCAAATAACGTAAATCTGGAAAATATCGTCAATTCTACACGCTTCTTGACAACTGTCGTCAATAAAACATGACCGTAATTTGTTCATTGCCTGTGGATTAGTGACGATTAATTCTCACAGAACTCTCATATGCAATTAGATTGCTATAATATCTAGCTATGTTCAATGAATAATGAATCAGGATATTCACTGTATGAACTTGTAGACTCCATACAGCTAGCTAAAACTTCAAAGAAATTCTTTCAGGTGTTTTATGTATATTATTTGATTCAAATATGGTATTTTTAGTAATGACCTCTGCCATTATTTAAACCTTTCTTTGTTCAGGATTTTTAAAATTAGCACCAATGAAGGGGCATCTTTTGCTAGTAAAAATTAAACATTTTTTTTTTTAATATTTCCATATTGTTAGGGAAAAAACGTGGAAAATTCAGCACAAAATAGTCCATTAATTTGAAGCATTTTTGAAAGTCAGTAAATGCCAATGTGGTGACACTTCACAAATCACACAAAGCTATGATTCTTCCTTCCGTAAGAAGTGGTTTGTATGTGTTAAAGGGAAATGGTCATAAATTTTTTTTGTGTGCTTAATAATTGTTTCCCCTTTTGGAGTCTACACTAAGCTTGCATAAACAACAAAAACACTTCTATATAATTAGCACACTTGCTTCCTGTTGTGGTCAAATGTAGCCAGCGTAATCTCTTTGGGCAAATTCATTGGTAGAGGTAATCTGAAATGGTGTACAGGTGTGCTACAGCTGGCTGCTATAGCTCAAGCAGCACCAATAATTTACATTATTTAAGCTCCCAAAGAACCCTTAACTGAAGTTAGAGTGGGAAAAAGAGGTGTGAGGAATTAGAACGCATTGGAAGGATACAGAACGCTTCTTTATACTTCTATCACTGAATAATTGTAGTGGGCCTTCTACTTTTACAGGCATGCTACGACCCTAGTAAAGACTTTTAATTAAATGCAAGTAGCTATAGATCGAGTAATAAAGCTAGCTCAATTCAAATTTTTATCCCTTTCAGCAACGGGGCAATCCCATTTGAAATGCTACTTGTGAAGTAGTTATGATCCAAATACAAATGAGTTTGTCCTGAGCACAAAGAGGCGCTTGAAATGGAAGGAGCCAAATGACAAGTCTTAATACTTTCAAATAGAGTGAGATATGCAAATGAAATCATTATAATATTACTCCAGATCAATCATTACAGATACAGTCTGATTCAATAAATAACATGTAAGTTGCAGGCAGTGGCATAAATAATGATAAAACTAGTCCATGTTGGCGGCCATGAGCACAAGAAAACGAACAAAACAATAAAGACAAAAGACACAACAATTATTATTATTCCAATTAATGCCTAATCATTATAGTCACTGAAGTCAGCCTCTGATATTTTCTCCAGCTCTACTTTTAGAGTCTCTATAGAAACGACCAGAGAATGAAGTTGGTCCTTGAGGACATGGCGAGAAGGGTCAGACGACTTCTTGTGAAGTGCCTCTTCCAGATCTTTCTTCCATACCTCACACTGGGCCAGGATGGGCTCTTTGCGCATAAAAAAATGTTGTAGAACCACCTACGGAATTATCACAATTCTTTAAAATAAAATATTACATATTAATTTTGTTACGTAAGTAACCTACTATAGTTTCCCTGCCATAATATACACAAATTGTGTGTTCCTTAATGTTATTGAAGGAACATTCTTAAAAACCATCCACTCCAGCTATACCTTTGTGATTCTGTACCTTTTTGAAACACTGGGTAGGGTTCCTCATTTGATTGATCATGGCCCATTGAATGGTTGCCACGGAGATGTTTGAGTTGTAGGCCAGTGACTTTTGGTCACCGTAGGCAGTACCTCTAGACTGCTCATAGCCCGGCTCGTTGAAGTACGGCTCTGGTACCAGGATCAGCGACTGGATGGACACGAGAACCTAGCAGAAAAATCAAAAGTAACGATAAACGCATTAGCTCTCAACACTAGGCACTCATGTGAGCAATGACAGCAATATGGAGTCTGATTGTTGCCTGACCAGTTCTCATGGAGTCAACTTACCTGTAGGAAACTGGAGGTCTGAGCATTCCACTTCTCCTCTGGCCTACCATGCCACGTGTTGAGCACGCTCAGACACACCTAACAGGAACATATCAGACACAGTTCACCAACTGGTTCAGCAAAGTATGGAGTACACAGATCAGTCAAGTAATCCATCCTACATACCCTACACTCTTAAGTCAAGACGCTTTGATAAAATAGACTAACACACAATGTAAACTGAGTGTAGTGAATTTCAATGGTAGAAAGCACTTAACTAATACATGTCCACTTTACATATCCACTTCCATTCACACATTCCATGTTAAACACAATTATTATCTCACACAGATATATAACCAGCAAGTAGCTTTGATTCAGTCAGTGAGTATTCTTTTCATTATTATGAAAATAGCTACAATTCTTGTCTTTGAGAAAGATTTTGTAGTGGGACACTATCCTCATGAGAATTGAAATGTATACAGTCCCATGAGCATGACCGGTACTTTAAAATCTATATTGATAATGAGGATTTGACAAATTTAAGGGAATGGTTAACACTGTTACTAAACCAAATTCACGAAGATAAAGAGACGACCTAAACTATATACATACATGTATTTAAAACACTCGTTGGCTTGCCAAATATATGCCCCTCCCACAGCCTCGCCACACCCCTTTCTCTTCACCTTGCCATCATTGTAGAGGTTAGGGTTGAAGCGGACTCTGCCGTGACCTGTAGTCCGCAAGTTAACTAACATGGGACCTTTAGGATAGTCCGGAGGAAAGAACACGTCAAATTCAAAACAACCATTGGCATACGGAGTGTCAGACGGGCCTGTAATAAGTACCTACAAACACACAAACCAGGAAAAATTATAGTGGTAGTACAGTAGACAGACTTGCTGACACCAAAATAGCTGAAATTATTACGATATAAGACTGTTCAAGGTAACACACATAGAAGTCTGCAAGTTCTAGTTACTCTTTTGAACACCTCTAAATGACCATTCTTTTCTTCATAATTTGTCAAATTTTAGTTCTAGCCATTTATTAGTCAGTGGGGAAACTTCAAATATGATATCAAAAAGAAACGTTGGGATGAAATTGCATGTACTTCAACTTTCCACCACAGACCCACTCTATTAAATAGCCCCACCTTCATAATGTCCAGCCTCTCTTCATCGCAGCGCACGAACACGGAGGAGGAAGGTGACAATGGCAGGGAGGAGGCTAGGGTTGAAATTTCCTGGGCCAGACGTCTGGATCTTGCCGGGTTGTGGACGGCTGATGTAGAACTTTCCACCTTAGACTGATAGTGGAAGGATGTCAAGAAATTCAGCTTGCCATTCTCATCTTCCTCAACTAACTCACATGTCTCTGAAAGAAAGAAAGGGAGAATAATGGTGGATAACATCACAAGAATATCTCATTTTCTCCAAATCATTTTAACAAAAGTTTCATACGGAAGGGGGATAGCCCTGGGATCTCCCTCCTCCCTCCCCACAGAAGTAAATATAGTACATTAGTGTATACACAATCAAACAGGCAGCCTCAAAGTAGTATGGGTATAAGAAGGGTGTGGCTAAGTACACACAGTGTCTCCCACCTTCAGCACAAATCCCTGTATGAAACCTTGAGTAGACTCACCAAACTGGAGTGGCTTCATGGCATCTCCCCTGGTTGTCTCCGCCAGTGGGGTGCTGACACTTCCCTGCCGACTGAAACCACCAGACTCCGCCTTCCGTCTCGCCACTACCTCTGCTACTTTAGCTGACACAGCCAAGATCTTGGCCACCACTTCCACTTTGTCTGCAGTGTCACTTTTGTACGCTGTTTGGGGGCCTTGCGTCTGAGGGCATACATCTTCTTAGGCAAGGGGGCCCTGGGGGGCACCGGAGGTGGAGGAGATTCAGGATTGGGAAAATATTAATATAAGTGACATCGCTGAAAGAAGACGGATGACCAGAGGTAGTCCCAAGTAGCAAAACCCTTTACCCAATCGTTTCTTCATAGCACCTGAGTAAATTGTTTGGCTAAAGCAACTGTTGGACAGCAGAGTGCGGTTGCTCGACTATCTAGCCCAACCCTCTACCTTAGCAAAAAACCAAAACTAAATCTAAAAACAAAATGGACGTTAGAACTTGAATTGAAATGAGTACATTGGAAAAACCAAAAAAAAAAAAAAATGTAGTCTTTGCCAGCGAAAGCTAAAATTAATATTGAAATTTTTTTTCCAAAAAACAACAACAAAAAACAAACTACAATTAAAATGTAAATGTTCAACCAAAACAACATTAGTGTGCTCAGTAGTAGACAGGTGGGCGTGGCACAGGACAAGGCTGGATGAGTATGCTCAGTAGTAGAAAGGTAGGCGTGGCTGAAGACGAGGCAGAATGAGTGTACTCAGTAGTAGAAAAGTGGGCGTGGCAGCAGTAGTAGAAAAGTGGGTGTGGCAGAGGACCAGGCAGAATGAGTGTGCTCAGAAGTAGAAAAGTGGGTGTGGCAGAGGACCAGGCAGAATGAGTGTGCTCAGTAGTTGAAAAGTGGGTGTGGCAGAGGACCAGGCAGAATGAGTGTGCTCAGTAGTAGAAAATTGGGTGTGGCAGAGGACCAGGCAGAATGAGTGTGCTCAGTAGTTGAAAAGTGGGTGTGGCAGAGGACCAGGCAGAATGAGTGTGCTCAGTAGTAGAAAATTGGGTGTGGCAGAGGACCAGGCAGAATGAGTGTGCTCAGTAGTAGAAAAGTGGGTGTGGCAGAGGACCAGGCAGAATGAGTGTGCTCAGTAGTATAAAAGTGGGCGTGGCAGAGGCTTGCTCAGTAGCAGAACACACTATTGGACTGTTGTGAGCTATAATAATAAACAATAACATTGTCAAAGTGTATTAATATGTCAAAATAATTTTAGCTACCACTTAATACATATTGTGAATGTGAAAAGGAAAATTATTGTTTGTCTGTTACTTTAGTTATTTCAAATCAATCAATGGTAGGAATTGTAATTGAGTGCAATAGAAGTATTTCATTACTGAAACCCGTTCAAGTGATGAGCCAAACAAAAAAATTTTTTTAAATAAAAACAAAAACAACAATAACAAAATAAAACAAACAAACTGGAATAAAGGCTCTTAATTATTGGCAACCACATTTAATTTGACAGCACCACACCAGGGCAGCAGCAAATCAGAAAGTAAACATTTCAACTTAGGAAGGAGAAAGGGAGGATGGGAAGAAGGACAAGTTGAGGAATTAATTAGCACCTATAAAGCCAGGGCCAACTCAATTGAAAATCTAACAGGAAAGAATGAAAGGTAATGGATATAAAGACGAGCGGACTGCGTTAGGGGGCAGTAACAACAACAACAACAACAAAAACAAAACAAACAAAAAAAGAAGGCTGGATCTATCTATAGCCGAGGATGGAGAGAAAGAGGAATACACGCACACAAAGGTCATAAAAGTCATACTATAATGTGTACTCTCACACATGCACACTGAGGGCTAATAAATAATACTGTAACTATACCATATAAGATGATTATAACTGCTTTATGAGATGATGACAATGACCACTACTAAGATGATCACAACTAAAAGGCTATGATATATCTAAGATGAGTATAACTGTAATCTAAAGGGATGACGACTTCTAAGTAAGATGATAATTATAGCCGTTATGTAGAGATAATGACTATAATCACCTGGTCTGCACTCACATTACGACACAGCCACTATTTATTACTATAATATAGACCTACATGTAAATACATTCATGACAATCTTATATGTACATATAAGATATGTACATATAAGATTGTCATGAATGTATAAGATTGTCATGAATGTAATTACATGTGAATACATTCATGACAATCTTATATGTACATATAAGATATGTACATATAAGACCTACATGTATTTACATGTATTTACATGTATTTACATGTATTTACATGTAGGTCTGGCATTCTATAACAAAAAATACAAAAGCAAATTTAGAAGAATATAATAATAGCATACACATAGTTAATAACATGCTATATACAATCATGACTTCATTTAACTCCTAATACTGTCTCTTGATACTGGACTATACTTACCTAATTCCTCAAGTTCTGATTCCGTAATTACTATAAATAGTGAATCTCACTGGGAGGTAAGTTGAACCCCAAGTGTAAAGTTTTCTGCATTGTAGGATGTTGAGTGGCAGCCATTAGATCAGTAATAGCAGTGTTGTCTTCAGGAGACACTAGACCTCTCACATGAATACCTTTAGTATGGTAATCCTCAGTGTCAGTGCCGAGATTGATATGTGACAGATATGGAGAATTTTTAGATTTAGTTATTACAGATATAGCTGAGTGAAGGTCAATATCATTATGTGATAAATTCAGTGCTTCTAACTCAGTGAGATGATGTAATATGTTAGCCAGATTAACCGCTCCACTTAGATCAATGTTATTATGGGATAGATACAGTATATATATCTCAGTGAGCGAATGCAATGCTTTTGCCAGACTTACTGTTCCACTTGGACCAATATTATTATGGGATAGGTCCAATCTCCAATCTTCTTAACTGTGTAAGGTATTGTATTTAATTGGGTAATGCTGTGGCACCATCACAACCAATATAGTTACGTGATAAATTCAACCTCGTCAATTTAGTAAGACAATGTATTTCATTGAGTGATTTGATGACTCCACCAGGTTATCTGATATATCCAGATGGTGTATATTAACATTGGACTGTAGTCCATTGGCTAGAGCTGTAGCTGCATCATCATCAATAATACAGCGTTTCAATACAAATTTGCCTAGGTTACTATTAGTGAGGCGTTGTAAACCACTCCCTATTTCAAACACACCCCTGGAATCCATATCATAGAATTCTAATATTAATTTAGTATTATTTTTAAGGTGAGTGAATCCACTGAATAGTATTGTGATGCCACCAGAAGTTGAGGAACATGTGATAGACACATCTTGTAGACTAGTGAGATATTGGAATTTGCCAGCGATTGCCTTAGCACTATCATGACTTATCTCATGGAATGATAATTGTAATCTAATAAGACTAGTACAAGATTTCAGTATGTCAGAGAGAGCTGGTGATGAATTATTCTTTATATGTACTGTAAGCATTAGTGTTTGTAAAGTACTGAAGTCTTTTCCACGAATACACTCAAGAAAGTCAGTAATATCAGTACTATCACGGCAAATATGAAATGAAATTGCAGTGACTGGATGAGATGTATTGAGTATGACATAACCCATAGCATTAAGGTCAGATGGTGTTGGCCATACAATGTCATACCTGCCCTCACAATATTCACCTATTATATCACACACTATCTGTTGTTGAGATTCTAGTGCACAATGAAATAATATTGAACTGCTCGATAAATAATTGTACCCCAACTGTTGAAAACGTACTATTTCTAGTACTATTAGTTTCAATCTACTTGTACATTGAGTTAATCCAAAATAAAATATTATTGTTGGTGAAGATATATTTTTGGACTCAGTCAAAATAATTTCTATTTGCTTATCTTGTTCTAAGTTGGTAATGTAATAAGCTGTTAGGAATTCTTGTACTGTCAAGTGAAGAAATGAGTACGTTTTAGTGACTCCATAGAGCTCAGCTATATGATCAATAGTGAGTAATCCCAGACACCACTCGTCTGAATTACTACTGACATATTCACATAGTTCTTCGTCCATTATTTCTGGAGTAGCTACTTGCTTCTCCCTAATGCTCATGTTATATGCTAAATGACAGAGTTTATTGAAATGTTCCTTTAAGCTACCTGTTAATGTTTTTAATGAACGAACTTGTGTGTTAGAGTTGTGACGTATAATATGACGTAGTACTGTGGAACGTGTAAATTCTTCGTAGATTTTAGTTTGAGTGTTTGGAATATTTCCTTTTTTATGTTTGAAGAGAAAGCAGATCATAGCTACATGAACTGGTAAGTAGCACATGTTAAACACATTAGGTTGACTGTACAAATATTCCTTTAACTTAGCTGGGCATGTAGTGGCTACACTTGAGTCAAATGGAAAGCTGTCGATATATTCTAAAATTTGTTCTTTGTTAAATCCTAACACTTCTACTCTGTGGGTTATAACTTTCATTTGTAAAGTTTCTATGGCTACTGGACGAGACATTACAATGACCATAGCTAGAGGAAGGAAAGTCTTGTTTAGTAGCTGATAAATGAGAGAGCTGTTTCTATCTTGAGGATGATACTCATCAAGCCCGTCTATTATGAAACACACCCCCTCTCCGTTAGCTGCATTAATTTTTTCACAAACCTTCCTTAACTCCTCCTTACTGCGATAAAATGGTTTGAGTATACTAGACAAAGTTTCCTGTGTTGTGTTGCGATTGACTATTCGAAGAGTTACAAGAAATACTAAACGTGCTTTTCTGAGTGCATGTCCTTTACTCCAATCTCTAACTATTTTATCAACGAGTGTAGTTTTCCCGCTACCTGGACGACCTTTTGTAACTAGTAGTGCTCCAGATATATATTCCCCAAAGACTTCATTGTAGTCAACTTCATTTTTTACATTTTCTGTCTTTCCAGAATCTTCATTTGCTTGTTCTTGATCACCTTGAACTACAGTTAAATTAATAAAAGACTTGGTACCTACTGGAGGCCATGAGTCTGGTGGTACTTTATTTTGTCTGGAGTACAAGTCTAAGAGTCGTTTCTTAGCTAGAGAATAGAGTACAGTTAAGGTGATCTTGTTGCTGCACTTCTCACTCCCTCTATAGCTCACACTACAAGTGTATTCTCCTTCTGTTCCCTGACTGGCATAGCTAACAATGAGTATGTCTTCGTTGCATCCATAATAAGTGGAGCTATTGGCTATAGGTTGGCCATCTTTCTTCCACTGGTAGCTCACAGACTCTTTGGGACTAACCTGAACCTGAAGGAGTGTGGACTTCCCATCGTCTACTTTTACATCATAACTCTGATTTGTTAGAGAGAGACTACTAGTAGAAGCTAGAAAATTGTGTGTGGAAGAACTTTGTCTAAGTCTGTACTTATCTTCTAGTTCTTGAGCTACTCGACCTTCTCCTACTATTTCACTCCTCAGTGCTGTTAGTAGTGTGTTCATAGTAACTCCTGGAGGAGTACTGGTGTCTCTAGCTAGCCAGTGAGAGAGGACATTGTGTAGACTCAGCTTAATGTCACTATCGCTACAAGTAATTCTTTCATATTCCAGAAAATTTAAAGCAACTGCAATAAGTTCCCATTTATGACTCACTTTCACCAATACTTCAAACATCCAGTGAACATCTTTTTTATCCAGACAATAATCTAAAGAATGACTGTTAGATTCAGTATCTCTGTCACTGGTGAACTCACTGAGACAGTCATAAAAGATATCTTCCTCACTGGTAAGCTCATAGAGATAGTCATACATTTGTCTCTCTCCTATACTGACCAGAAGTGTCATGAACTTCTCCCACACACTCTCATCTTCACTGACCCTCACAGAAACTAGCCTCAATAGATACCTGACCTGTAGTTGTGGGTCCACTCTGCTGTGGTCCAGGGACTTGAAGAGTTCACACTCCCTGCAATCTGAGAGAATAGATCGCCTAAGCATCTTGCGGAAGAGATCCACAGGGCCAGTTTTACACCAGCTCGACAGCTTCCTTTCATTTTCACAGAGTCTTTTTACTAGGTTATCTCCAACTGACACCGACATGGTCGCCCGTGGCGATTGGGGAGGTGCCACAGCGTATAAAAGGTGGGTGGGCGTTGGGAGTGTGGGAGGAGCTAGACGGAAGTATCGCATTGAAGTCGGTATCAATTTGGCTGGCATAATTTAGCGCCTGCTCAAGGTTGAGGTCTGGAATTAAAATAGTAATAATTTTATACTTTGTACTGCTCATAGATAGCAATAAAAAATATTGATCTAATTCCATTATTAAAAAACTTTCTAAAACTCATGAATAATTCATGAAGCTAATTCCGAGCGCAAATAAATTTGTATTGAACTCTACGGACTTCCGTTTTTTTTGGCGGCTGGAGTGAAAACTGGAGTCCAGTACGCAAAACCGTGTGAACAGTTAAGCGTTCTACCAATTTTTTTTTTAGTTGGGATAGAAAGGGATGACTGGATCAGGAAAACTTACATGGATCAAATTTAAAAATTGCAGCCACCAAGACACAGGGTTACAGGAATAGACCTGAGCCAAATAAAAGTAAAATAATTATAGCACACTGGAAAAAAAAAACTTTCCAGTTTGTAAAATATTTGCATATTCTAGGGCCTTTTATGTTAATTAGATCAAGACATCATCTATTCAGAGTGTGTTGGTTTACCTTCTCTTTCAAAGATGCAGGCACTTTCAGAGTTATTGCATCCCCTTGTGTCAAAGTTTAGTGGACTACATATGTACTTTTAATAATAATTATATTAATGGCTTTAATGAGAGTAAAATTTTGTACGTACATCTTGCCCACCCCCCCCCCCCCCCCCCACCATGCCACCTCCCCCACTTTGAAACAACTTCAATCTTCCCGGCTATTTTTATGCTCTATGAGGCAGCAACATCACCCCATTAAATGGGAAGAGGTAAGAGTTGTAGACAGAACCAGTAAGAATTGTGAGTTGAAGATCAAGGAAGCTCTACACATACAGATGATACCTGACAACAAGTTTAATAGAGATAGGTTTAGAGCTTCTAGGATGCTGGCTGTCCATGCTGCATGCAAATCACCCTCCAGGATATAATAAACAGTAAGCGTGCCCTCCAGAAATCTTGCTGTTTATTTTGTGTTATTATATCACCACGGAGAGTTCGACCTCAGTTGACCCCTGAAGAGGACTTCGGCTAGAAGTCGAAAGGGTTAAGTTATAATTTGGTTGTTAAAAAGAGAAAAATTTCTTATTATTATAATTAGGAACATGTTTGGAATTGATAATGAATAGCAGTGCATACATGACTACAGCAACGTAGCACTTCTATACACTCTATAACTATAAAATAATTTCTCAGGCCAAAAGAATAATTTATTGGGCTATTCTAAATCAAGTATCAATATTGCTTAAGCAATAAAACAGTAGATGTAAGAAGAAGCTAAACAAGCAAGAGACACTCACCATCTCATAGTATGTAGTATCAGCACTCGGCTAACTTTTCAGCATAAAACAAAACTACAGGGGCAGTAAGAAATTATTTGCTCTCGTGATGATATGGGGCTTTACTCACTAAAGCTAGTTCCCACATGAAGTTGATAGCTACACTTATTTTTTCTTAATAATCAGCCTGAAATAAAAAAAAAGTAGTGCAATGAAAAGGTCTTGAATCGTCGTTTTGAGTAAGTTCATACCTATATCAATAGTGATCTCTAAAATTAGATCATTACAGACAGACACTCAGACAGAATGACTACTATAACCCTCTCGCATGCGCACTGAGGGTTAATAATATTACTGTTAACTACTATCTAAAATGATTATAACTGCTCTATGAGATGATGACTATGGCCACTTACAACTAAGACTATAACATATCTAAGATGAGTATAATTGTTATTTAAAACTATAACTACCACGTAAGATGATTATTGAAGCTTTTATTAAAGATACAGACTATAACCACAATCGGCACTTGCACTTGGCACTGAACTACTTACCTAATTATTCAACTTCTGATTCTGTAACTACTGTCTAATAGTACTGTAGATCTCCCTGGGAGGCAAGTAGTGGCTTCAAAGTGACAGACTCAAACCCCAAGTGTAAAATTCTCTGCCATGTGGGATGTTGAGTGGCAGCCATTAGATCAGTAATAACAGTGTTGTCTTCAGGAGACACTAGACCTTTTAAATTAATACCAACATGACAATAATTCTCAGTGTCAGTGTTGAGGCTGATGAGCGACATACATGGAAAATCTTTAGATGCAGTTATTACAGCTATAGCTGAGTGAAGGTCAATATTATTACGTGATAGATCCAGTTTACTTAACTCAGTGAGATGATGTAATGTGTTGGCGAGACGAACTGCTCCACTTGGACCAATATTATTATCTGATAGATTCAGTGTACGTAACTCAGTGAGATGATGTAATGTGTTGGCCAGACTAACTGCTCCACTTGGACCAATGTTATTATGTGATAGATCCAGTGTACGTAACTCAGTGAGATGATGTAATGTGTTGGCCAGACTAACTGCTCCACTTGGTCCAATATTATTGTGTAATAGAAGCAAATGTGTCACATGTGTAAGGTATTGTAGTTGATTGGCTAATGCTGTGGCACCATCACTACCAATATTGTAATGTGATAAATTCAACCCCGTCAATTTAGTAAGACAATGTATTTCATTGAGTAATGTAATGACTCCCCCAGGACTGATACTGTTATCTGATATAAGCAGCTTGTGTATATTAACATTGGAATGTAGTCCATTGGCTAGAGCTGTAGCTGCATCATCATCAATAATACAGTGTTTCAATACAAGCTTGCATGGGTTACTATTAGTGAGGAGCTTTAAACCACTCCCTATTTCAAACACACCCCTGGAATCCATATCATAGAATTCTAATATTAAATTAGTATTATTTTTAAGGTGAGTGAATCCACTGAGTAGTATTGTGATGCCACCAGAAGTTGAATAACATGTGATAGTCACAACTTGTAGACTAGTGAGATATCTGAATCTACCAGCAATTGCCTTAGCACTATCATGACTTATCTTATGGAATGATATTTCTAATACACTAAGACTAGTACAAGATTTCAGTATGTCAGAGATAGCTGGTGATGAATTATTCTTTACATTTACATCAAGCATTAGTGTTTGTAAAGTACTAAAGTCTCTTCTATGAATACACTCAAAAAAATCAGTAATATCTGCAGTACCATCATCTAGATGACTAGGAAGTAATATTGCAGTGACTGGATGAGATGTATTGAGTATGACATAACCCATAGCATAAAGGTCATGTGGTGTTGGCGATAAAATGTAATAGCTGCCCTTACAATATTCACCTACTATATCACACACTATCTGTTGTTGAGATTCTAGTGCACAATGATATAATATTGAACTGCTCGATAAATAATTGTACCCCCACTGTTGAACAAGTACTCTTTTTAGTACTATTAGTTCCAATCTACTTGTACATTGAGTTAATCCAAAATAAAATATTATTGTTGGTGAAGATATATTTTTGGACTCAGTCAAAATTTTTATTTGCTTATCTTGTTCCAAGTTGGTAATGTAATAAGCTGTTAGGAATTCTTGTACTGTCAAGTGAAGAAATGAGTATGTTTTAGTGACTCCATAGAGCTCAGCTATATGATCAATAGTGACTAATCCCAGACACCACTTGTCTGAATTACTACTGACATATTCACATAGTTCTTCGTCCATTATTTCTGGAGTAGCTACTTGCTTCTCACTAATACTCATGTTATATGCTAAATGACAGAGTTTATTGAAATGTTCCTTTAAGCTACCTTCTAACGTTTCTAATGAACGAACTTGTGCGTGAGAGTTGTGACGTCTAATATGACGTAGTATCGTGGAACATGTAAATTCGTGGTAGATTTTAGTTTGAGTGTTTGGAATATTTCCTTTTTTATGTTTGAAGAGAAAGCAGATCATAGCTACATGGACTGGTAAGTAGCACATGTTAAACACATTAGGATGACTGTACAAATATTCCTTTAACTTAGCTGGGCATGCAGTGGCTACACTTGAGTCATAAGAGGAACTACCAAATGGAAAGCTGTCAATATAGTCTAGAATTTGTTCTTTGCTAAATCCTAACACTTCTACTCTGTGGGTTATAACTTTCTTTTGTAAAGTTTCTATGGCTACTGGACGAGACATCACAATGACCATAGCTAGAAGAAGGAAAGTCTTGTCTAGTAGCTGATAAATGAGAGAGTTGTCTCTATCTTGAGGATGATACTCGTCTAGCCCGTCTATTATGAAACATGCCCCTTCTCCGTTAGCTGCATTTATTTCTTCACAAACCTTCTTTATCTCCTCCTCACTGTGAAAGAATGGTTTGAGTATCCAAGACAAAGTTTCCTGTGTTGTGTTGCGATTGACTATTCGAAGAGTTACAAGAAATACTAAACGTGCTTTTCTGAGTGCATGTCCTTTACTCCAACCCCTAACTATTTTATCAATGAGTGTAGTTTTCCCGCTACCTGGGCGACCTTCTGTAACTAGTAATGCTCCAGATATATACTCCCCAAAGACTTCATTGTAGTCAACTTCATTTTTTACATTTTCTGTCTTTCCAGAATCTTCATTTGCTTGTTCTTGATCACCTTGAACTACAGTTAAATTGATAAAAGACTTGGTACCTACTGGAGGCCATGAGTCTGGTGGTACTTCACTTTGTCTGGAGTACAAGTCTAAGAGTCGTTTCTTAGCTAGAGAATAGAGTACAGTTAAGGTGATCTTGTTGCTGCACTTCTCACTCCCTCTATAGCTCACACTACAAGTGTATTCTCCTTCTGTTCCCTGACTGGCATGGCTAACAACTAGTATGTCTTCATTGACTCCATAATATGTGGAACTATTGGCTAAAGGTTGGCCATCTTTCTTCCACTGGTAGATCACAGACTCTTTGGGACTAACCTGAACCTGAAGGAGTGTGGACTTCCCATCGTCTACTTTTACATCATAACTCTGATTTGTTAGAGAGAGACTACTAGTAGAAGCTAGAAAATTGTGTGTGGAAGAACTTTGTCTAAGTCTGTACTTATCTTCTAGTTCTTGAGCTACTCGACCTTCTCCTGCTGTTTCACTCCTCAGTGCTGTTAGTAGTGTGTTCATAGTAACTCCTGGAGGAGTACTGGTGTCTCTAGCTAGCCAGTGAAAAAGGACATTGTGTAGACTCAGCTTAATGTCACTATCTCTACAAGTAATTCTTTCATATTCCAGAAAATTTAAAGCAACTGCATTAGTTCCCATTTATGACTCACTTTCACCAATACTTCAAACATCCAGTTAACACCTTCTTTATCCAGACAATAATCTAAAAAATGACTATTCGATTCAGTATCTTTGTCACTGGTGAGCTCACTGAGACAGTCATAAAAGATATCTTCCTCACTGGTAAGCTCATAGAGATAGTCATACATTTGTCTCTCTCCTATACTGACCAGAAGTGTCATGAACTTCTCCCACACATTCTCATCTTCACTGACCCTCACAGAAACTAGTCTCAATAGATACCTGACCTGTAGTTGTGGGTCCACTCTGCTGTGGTCCAGGGACTTGAAGAATTCACATTCCTTGCAGTCAGAGAGAATACATTGCTGAAGCATCTTGTGGAAGAATTCCACAGGGTCAAGTTTTGCACCAACTTGACAGCTTTCCTTCATTTTCACGGAATACTTCTACTAGTAAGTTACCCTGAACTGACGACATCGTTGCCCTTAGGAAATAACCGAACACGGAACAGTGCCACACCCAAATAACGTAAATCTGGAAAATATCGTCAATTCTACACGCTTCTTGACAACTTGTTTTAATGCACGTACACTTGAAGTGTACTGTCTGGAAAACTTTGAAGTAAACTCTTATTTGGAACAAAAAAATGTCACTGTCGTTAATAAAACATGACCGTAATTTGTTCCGGACTAGAGTTTACTAGAGAGTAAACTAAATATTTACTTGACTGTATGCTTATAAACATTGCCTGTGGATTAGTGACGATTAATTCTCACAGAACTCTCATGTGCAAATTAGATGGCTATAATATCTAGCTATGTTCAATGAATCAGGATATTCACTGTATGAACTTGTAGACTCCATACAGCTAGCTAAAACTTCAAAGAACTTCTTTCAGGTGTTTTATGTATATTTGATTCAAATGGTATTTTTAGTAATGACCTCTGCCATTATTTAAACCTTTTTTTGTTCAGGATTTTTAAAATTAGCACCAATGAAGTGGCATCTTTTGCTAGTAAAAATTAAACATCTTTTTTTTTTTAATATTCCATATTGTTAGGAAAAAAAAGTGGAAAATTCAGCACAAAATAGTCCATTAATTTGAAGCATTTTTGAAGTCAGTAAATGCCAATGTGGTGACACTTCACAAATTACACAAAGCTATGGTTCTTCCTTCCGTAAGAAGTGGTTTGTATGTGTTAAAGGAAAATGGTCATAATTTTTTTTTGTGTGCTTAATTGTTTCCTTTTTTGGAGTCTACACTAAGCTTGCATAAAAAACAAAAACACTTCTATATAATTAGCACACTTTGCTTCCTGGTGGTCAAATGTAGCCAGCATAATCTCGGGCAAATTCATTGGTAGAGGTAATCTGAAATGGTGTACAGGTGTGCTACAGCTGGCTGCTATAACAGCTCAAGCAGCACCAATAATTTACATTATTTAAGCTCCCAAAGAACCCTTAACTGAAGTTTAAGTGGGGAAAAGAGGTGTGAGGGATTAGAATGCATTGGAAGGATACAGAACGCTTCTTTATACTTTTATCACTGAATAATTGTAGTGGGCCTTCTACTTCTACAGGCATGCTACGACCCTAGTAAAGACTTTTAATTAAATGCAAGTAGCTATAGATTGAGTAATAAAGCTAGCTCAATTCAAAAATTTTATCCCTTTCAGCAACGGGGCAATCCCATTGAAATGCTACTTGTGAAGTAGCTGTTTAATATGATCCAAATAAGAGTACAAAGGCGCTTGAAATGGAAGGAGCCAAATGACAAGTCTTAATACTTTCAAATAGAGTGAGATATGCAAATGAAATTATTATAATATTACTCCAGATCAATCATCACAGATACAGTCTGATTCAATAAATAACATGTAAGTTGCAGGCAGTGGCATAAATAATGATAAAACTAGTCCATGTTGGCGGCCATACAATGAGCACAAGAAAACAAACAAAACAATAAAGACAAAAGACACAACAATTACTATTATTCCAATTAATGCCTAATCATTATAGTCATTGAAGTCGGCCTCTAATATTTTCTCCAGCTCTACTTTTAGAGTCTCTATAGAAACGACCAGAGAATGAAGTTGGTCCTTGAGGACATGGCGAGAAGGGTCAGACGACTTCTTGTGAAGTGCCTCTTCCAGATCTTTCTTCCATACCTCACACTGGGCCAGGATGGGCTCTTTGCGCATAAAAAAATGTTGTAGAACGGAATTATCACAATTCTTTAAAATAAAATATTACATATTAATTTTGTTATGTAAGTAACCTACTATAGTTTCCCTGCCATAATATACACAAATTGTGTGTTCCTTAATGTTATTGAAGGAACAACCATCCACTCCAGCTATACCTTTGTTCTTTACCTTTTTGAAACACTGGGTAGGGTTCCTCATCTGATTGATCATGGCCCATTGAATGGTTGCCACGGAGATGTTTGAGTTGTAGGCCAGTGACTTTTGGTCACCGTAGGCAGTACCTCTAGACTGCTCATAGCCAGGCTCGTTGAAGTACGGTTCTGGTACCAGGATCAGCGACTGGATGGACACGAGAACCTAGCAGAAAAATCAAAAGTAACAATAAATGCATTAGATCTCAACACTAGGCACTCATGTGAGCAATGAAAGCAATATGGAGTCTGATTGTTGCCTGACCAGTTACTTATGGAGTCAACTTACCTGTAGGAAACTGGAGGTCTGAGCATTCCATTTCTCCTCTGGCCTACCATGCCACGTGTTGAGCACGCTCAGACACACCTAACAGGAACATATCAGACATAGTTCACCAATTTCAATGGTAGAAAGCACTTAACTAATACATGTCCACTTTACATATCCACTTCCATTCACACATTTCATGCTAAACACAATTATCTCACACAGATATATAACCAGCAAGTAGCTTTGATTCAGTCAGTGAGTATTCTTTTCATTATTACGAAAATAACTACAATTCTTATCTTTGAGAAAGATTTCATAGTGGGACACTATCCCATGAGCATGACCGGTACTTTAAATCTATATTGATAATGAGGATTTGACAAATGTGACAGGCCCTGGCGACCAAAAAAAATTGAGTTTTTTATGCTAATAAAAGCTACAATTTATCTCAACTTAGTGCTAAAATACTGGAGGGTAAAACATTCGACGCGCGGAGAAACTGGCAGTTGAACTGGGCTGTATTTAGCAAAGCAATTGAACTAGAAATCGAGAATACACAAATTGAATTTCCACTTACGGTATAATTAATGTTTCCGTATACTTAATGGCGTACTCCGCATACGCAATTAAATCGTACAGCCGCTTTTTAACGGCGACAAACGAAGTTTGCGTAGAGTTCTTTTTAGCTTTCAGAGCGTCTCACAGCCTGTCTTGTCAGAATCCTTGGCTACTCTACTCCATGTAGAGGTAAACTTTCAACCCGAGGTAAGCTGTAGATTGCATGCACTATTCTCAAAGCAATGCCGTTTTTTTTTTTTAGCTGCTTGTTTGAAACTCCGCCCATTCCCCATTTATTGTACTTCGAGAACGAGAGAGAATAAACAGTAGCTTGTCTTTCCATGGCACGCTTGGGGTCTTTTAAGTTGTTTCGGCATTTGAAATTTGGCGTAGACTTAGAGTAAGGGTCACTAAGACTAATTCTGAAAAAAACAAAAATAGGAGAAAGAAAGAATTTTTCCGATGACTTACTTCTGGAGCCTATATCTCAATTTCAATTTTTTGCATGAAGTGCCCCCTTTTCCCATAGACTGTCACAAATATATAGAGAAATTTAAGGGAATGGGTAACACTGTTACTAAACCAAATTCATTAAGAAAAAGTGACGACCTAAACTATATACATACATGTATTTAAAACACTTGTTGGATTGCCAAACATATGCCCCTCCCACATTCTCACACCCACACCACACCCCTTTCTCTTCACCTTGCCATCATTGTAGAGGTTAGGGTTGAAGCGGACTCTGCCGTGACCTGTAGTCCGCAAGTTAACTAACATGGGACCTTTAGGATAGTCTGGAGGAAAGAACACGTCAAATTCAAAGCAACCATTGGCATACGGAGTGTCAGACGGGCCTGTAATGAGTACCTACAAACACACACACACACACACCAGGAAAAATTATAGTGGTATGTAGTACAGTAGACAATTGCTGACACAACAAAAAGACTCGGTGTCAAAAAAGGTCACATCACTGCAAATACACAATGCTGTGTACAATAAAGTCAAATTTATATTTATAGTTGATATAGGACTGTTCAAGGTAACACACATAAAAAGGCTGCAAGTTCTAGTATGACATTACTCTTTTGAACACCTCTAAATTTAGTTCTAGCTATTTATTAGTCGGCAGGGAAACTCCATATATGATATCAAAAAGAAACGTTAGGATGAAATTGCATGTACTTCCAACTCTTCACCGCACACCCACTCTATTAAATAGCCCCACCTTCACACACACCCATTTTATTAAACAGTCCCATGTTCACACACACCCACTCTATTAAATAGTCCCACCATCACACACCCACTCTATTAAATAGCCCCACCTTCACAATGTCCAGTCTCTCTTCATCACAGCGTACGAACACGGAGGAGGAAGGTGACAATGGCAGGGAGGAGGCTAGGGTTGAAATTTCCTGGGCCAGATGTCTGGATCGTGCCGGGTTGTGGACGGCTGATACAGAACTTTCCACTTTAGACTGATAGTGGAAGGATGTCAAGAAATTGAGCTTGCCATTCTCATCTTCCTCAACTAACTCACATGTCTCTGAAAGAATGAAAAGGAGAAGAATGGTGGATAACATCACAAGAATATCTCATTTTCTCCAAATCATTTTAACAAAAGTTTCATACGGAAAGGGGCTAGCCCTGGAATCTCCCCCCTCCCCCCAAATATAGTACATTAGTGTATACACAATCAAACATGGTAGTATGGGTATAAGAAGGGTGTGGCTAAGTACACGCAGTGTCTCCCACCTTCAGCACAAATCCCTGTATGAAACCACCTTGAGTAGACTCACCAAACTGGAGTGGCTTCATGGCTTGCATGTATGCCTCCTCATCTCCCCTAGTTGTCTCTGCCAGTGGGGTGCTGACACTTCCCTGCCGACTGAAACCCACCAGACTCCGCCTTCAGTCTCGCCACTACCTCTGCTACTTTAGCTGACACAGCCAGGATCTTGGCCACCACTTTCACTTTGTCTGCAGTGTCACTTTTGTACGCTGGTTTGGGGGCCTTGCGTCTAAGGGCGTACATCTTCTTAGGCAAGGGGGCCCTGGGGGGCACCGGAGGTGGAGGAGATTCAGGATTGGGAAAATATTAATATAAGTGACATCGCTGAAAGAAGACGGATGACCAGAGGTAGTCCCAAGTAGCAAAACCCTTTACCCAATCGTTTCTTCATAGCACCTGAGTAAATTGTTTGGCTAAAGCAACTGTTGGACAGCAGAGTGCGGTTGCTCGACTATCTAGCCCAACCCTCTACCTTAGCAAAAAAACAAACTAAATCTAAAAACAAAATGCAAGTTAGTATACATATTTGAAAAACTAGCTAAAACTGAAATTGAAATGAGTACATTGGACAGACCAAAACTAAAACTAAAATTGTAGTCTTTGCCAGCGAAAGCTAAATTGAAATTTTTTCTTTCAAAAATTAAAATGTAAATGTTCAACCAAAACAACATTAGTGTGCTCAGTAGTAGACAGGTGGGCGTGGCACAGGACAAGGCTGGATGGAGTGTGCTCAGTAGTAGAAAGGTAGGCGTGGCTGAAGACGAGGCAGAATGAGAGTGCTCAGTAGTAGAAAGGTAGGCGTGGCTGAAGACGAGGCAGAATGAGAGTGCTCAGTAGTAGAAAAGTGGGTGTGACAGAGGACCAGGCAGAATGAGTGTGCTCAGTAGTAGAAAAGTGGGTGTGACAGAGGACCAGGCAGAATGAGTGTGCTCAGTAGTAGAAAAGTGGGTGTGGCAGAGGACCAGGCAGAATGAGTGTGCTCAGTAGTATAAAAGTGAGTGTGGCAGAGGCTTGCTCAGTAGCAGAACACACTATTGGACTGTTGTGAGCTGCTATAATAATAAACAATAACATTGTCAGAGTGTATTAATATGTAACTAATAAATAATTTTAGCTACCACTTAACACATATTGTGAATGTGAAAAGGAAAATTATTGTTTGCCTGTTTCTTTAGTAGTTATTTCAAATCAATGGTAGGAATTGTAATTGAGTGCAATAGAAATATTTCATTACTGAATCCCGTTCAACCGTTCAAGTGATGAGCCAAACAAAAAAAATAAAAAAATTAAAACAACAACAACAAAATAAACAAATAAACTAGAATAAAGGCTCTTAATTATTGGCAACCACATTTAATTTGACAGCACCACACCAGGGCAGCAGCAAATCAGAAAGTAATCATTTCAACTTAGGAAGGAGAAAGGGAGGATGGGAAGAAGGACAAGTTGAGGAATTAATTAGCACCTATAAAGCCAGGGCCAACTCAATTGAGAATCTAACAGGAAAGAATGAAAGGTAATGGATATAAAGAAGAGCGGACTGCATTAGGGGGCAGTAACAACAACAAAAACAAAAACAAAAACAAAAACAAACAGAAAAAAAGAAGGCTGGATCTATCTATCTATAGAGGACGGAGAGAAAGAGGAATACACATACACAAAAGGTCATGAACATCATACTACAATGTGTACTCTCGCACATGCACACTGTGGGCAAATAACTATATAAGATGATTATAACTGCTTTATGAGATGATGACAATGACCACTACTATAAGATGATTCCAACTAAGACTATATCTAAGATGAGTACAACTGTTATCTAAAGGGATGACGACTTCTAAGTAAGATGATAATTATAGCCGTTATGTAAGATAATGACTATAATCGCCTGGTCTGCACTCACATTACGACACAGCCACTATTTATTATTATATGAACATATAAAATTGTCATGAATGTATTTACATGGTCTGGCATTCTATAACAAAAAATACAAAAGCAAATTTAGAAGAATATAATATAGCATACACATAGTTAATAACGTATGCTATATACAATCATGGCTTCATTTAACTCCTAATACTTGCCTCTTGATACTGGACTATACTTACCTAATTCCTCAAGTTCTGATTCCGTAATTACTATAAACAGTGAATCTCACTGGGAGGTAAGTAGAGGCTCCAAGGTGACAGACTTGAACCCCAAGCATAAAGTTCTCGGCCTTGTGGGATGTTGAGTGGCAGCCATTAGATCAGTAACAGCAGTGTTGTCTTTAGGAGACACTAGACCTCTCACATGAATACCTTTAGTATGGTAATCCTCAGTGCCAGTGCCGAGATAGATATTTGACAGATATGGAGAATTTTTAGATTTAGTTATTACAGATATAGCTGAGTGAAGGTCAATATTATTATGTGATAAATTCAGTGTATGTAACTCAGTGAGACGATGTAATATGTTGGCTAGACTAACTGCTCCACTTGGTCCAATATCATTATGTGATAAATTCAGTGTACTTAAATCAGTGAGACGATGTAATATGTTAGCCAGATTAACTGCTCCACTTAGATCAATGTTATTATGGGATAGATACAGTATAGATAACTCAGTGAGCAAATGTAATGCTTTTGCCAGACTTATTGTTCCACTTGGACCAATATTATTATGGGATAGGTCCAATCTTCTTAACTGTGTAAGGTATTGTAGTTGATTGGCTAATGCTGTGGCACCATCACTACCAATATTGTTATGTGATAAATTCAACCCTGTCAACTTAGTAAGACAATGTATTTCATTGAGTAATGTGATGACTCCACCAGGACTGATACTGTTATCTGATATATGCAGACTGTGTATATTACCATTGGAATGTAGTCCATTGGCTAGAGCTGTACCTGCATCACCCTCAATAATACAACGTTGCAATACTAGCCTGCATAGATTATTATTAGTGAGGAGTTGTAAACCACTCCCTATTTCAAACACACCCCTGGAATCCATATCATAGAATTCTAATATTAATTTAGTACTATTTTTAAGGTGAGTGAATCCACTGAGTAGTGTTGTGATGCCACCAGAAGTTGAATAACATGTGATAGTCATATCTTGTAGACTAGTGAGATATTTGAATCTACCAGCAATTGCCTTAGCACTATCATGACTTATCTCATGGAATGATAATTCTAATCTAATAAGACTAGTACAAGATTTCAGTATGTCAGAGAGAGCTGGTGATGAATGATTCTTTACATTTACACTAAGTATTAGTGTTTGTATAGTACTAAAGTCTTTTCTACGAATACACTCAAGAAAGTCAGTACCATCATCAAGATAAATATGAAGTGATATTTCAGTGACTGGATGAGATGTATTGAGTATGACATAACTCATAGCATAAAGGTCAGATGGTGTCGGCCATAAAATGACATACCTACCCTCACAATATTCACCTACTATATCACACACTATCTGTTGTTGAGATTCTAGTGCACAATGATATAATATTGAACTGCTTGATAAATAATTGTACCCCAACTGTTGAAAATATACTACTATTAGTTCCCATCTACTCGTAAATTGAGTTAATCCAAAATAAAATACTATTGTTGGTGAAGATATATTCTTGGACACAGTCAAAATTTTTATTTGCTTATCTTGTTCTAAGTCGGCAATGTAATAAGCTGTTAGGAATTCTTGTACTGTCAAGTGAAGAAATGAGTATGTTTTAGTGACTCCATAGAGCTCAGCTATATGATCAATAGTGACTAATCCCAGACACCACTCGTCTGAATTACTACTGACATATTCACATAGTTCTTCGTCCATTATTTCTGGAGTAGCTACTTGCTTCTCGCTAATACTCATGTTATATGCTAAATGACAGAGTTTATTAAAATATTCCTTTAAGCTACCAGTTAACGTTTCTAGTGAATGGACTTGTGCGTTACAGTTGTGACGTCTAATATGACGTAGTATTGTGGAACGTGTAAATTCTTGATAGATTTTAGTTTGAGTGTTCGGAATATTTCCTTTTTTATGTTTGAAGAGAAAGCAGATCATAGCTACATGGACTGGTAAGTAGCACATGTTAAACACATTGGGATGCCTGTACAAATATTCCTTTAACTTAGCTGGGCATGTAGTGGCTACACTTGAGTCACAAGATGAACTACCAAATGGAAAGCTGTCGATATAGTCTAGAATTTGTTCTTTGCTAAATCCTAACACTTCTACTCTGTGGGTTATAACTTTCATTTGTAAAGTTTTTATGGCTACTGGACGAGACATCACAATGACCATAGCTAGAGGAAGGAAAGTCTTGTTTAGTAGCTGATAAATGAGAGAGCTGTTTCTATCTTGAAGATGATACTCGTCAAGCCCGTCTATTATGAAACACGCCCCCTCTCCGTTAGCTGCATTAATTTTTTTACAAACCTTCCTTAACTCCTCCTCACTGCGATAAAATGGTTTGAGTATACTAGACAAAGTTTCTTGTGTTGTGTTGCGATTGACTATTCGAAGAGTTACAAGAAATACTAAACGTGCTTTTCTGAGTACATGTCCTTTACTCCAATCTCTAACTATTTTATCAACGAGTGTAGTTTTCCCGCTACCTGGACGACCTTTTGTAACTAGTAATGCTCCAGATATATACTCCCCAAAGACTTCATTGTAGTCAACTTCATTTTTTACATTTTCTGCCTTTCCAGAATCTTCATTTGCTTGTTCTTGATCACCTTGAACTACAGTTAAATTGATAAAAGACTTGGTACCTACTGGAGGCCATGAGTCTGGTGGTACTTCACTTTGTCTGGAGTACAAGTCTAAGAGTCGTTTCTTAGCTAGAGAATAGAGTACAGTTAAGGTGATCTTGTTGCTGCACTTCTCACTCCCTCTATAGCTCACACTACAAGTGTATTCTCCTTCTGTTCCCTGACTGGCATGGCTAACAACTAGTATGTCTTCATTGACTCCATAATAAGTGCAGCTATTGGTTAAAGGTTGGCCATCTTTCTTCCACTGGTAGCTCACAGACTCTTTGGGACTAACCTGAACCTGAAGGAGTGTGGACTTCCCATCGTCTACTTTTACATCATAACTCTGGTCTGTTAGAGAGAGACTACTAGTAGAAGCTACAGAATTGTGTGTGGAAGAACTTTGTCTAAGTCTGTACTTATCTTCTAGTTCTTGAGCTACTCGGCCTTCTCCTATTGTTTCACTCCTCAGTGCTGTTAGTAGTGCGTTCATAGTAACTCCTGGAGGAGTACTGGTGTCTCTAGCTAGCCAGTGAGAGAGGACATTGTGTAGACTCAGCTTAATGTCACTATCTCTACAAGTAGTTCTTTCATATTCCAGAAAATTTAAAGCAACTGCAATAAGTTCCCATTTATGACTCACTTTCACCAATCCTTCAAACATCCAGTTAACATCTTCTTTATCTAGACAATAATCTAAAGAATGACTATTAGATTCAGTATCTCTGTCACCGGTGAACTCACTGAGACAGTCATAAAAGATATCTTCCTCACTGGTAAGCTCATAGAGATAGTCATACATTTGTCTCTCTCCTATACTGACCAGAAGTGTCATGAACTTCTCCCACACACTCTCATCTTCACTGACCCTCACAGAAACTAGTCTCAATAGATACCTGACCTGTAGTTGTGGGTCCACTCTGCTGTGGTCCAGGGACTTGAAGAGTTCACACTCCCTGCAGTCAGAGAGAATAGATCGCCTAAGCATCTTGTGGAAGAGTTCCACAGGGTCAGTTTTACACCAGCTCGACAGCTTCCTTTCATTCTCACGGAGTCTTTTTACTAGGTTATCTCGAACTGACACCGACATGGTCGCCTTAAAATACGAAATAATAGAGAACTGTGGCGTTTGGCGAGGTGCCACACCCAAATATCGCGTATAAAAAAAGGTGGGTGGGCGTAGGGAGTGTGGTGTAGGAGGAGCTAGACGGAAGTATCGCATTGAAGTCGGTATCAATTTGGCTGACATAATTTAGCGCCTGCTCGTGGTTGAGGTCTGGAATTAAAATATTAATAATTTTATACTTTGTACTGCTCATAGATAGCAATAAAAATATTGATCTAATTTCATTATTAAAAAAACTGTTTCTAAAACTCATGGATAATTCATGAAGCCAATTCCCATGGTCGTCGAGCGCAAATAAATTTGTATTGAAGTCTACGGACTTCAGGTTTTTTGGCGGCTGGAGTGAAAACTGGAGTCAGCACCAGTACGGCCGTGTGAAAAGTAAAGCGTGGGCCAGGTTTAGTCTGGCGTAGCCAGACCCTTTACCCAACCGCTACGCGGAAAAGGGTCTGGTATAACCAAACTTGTTCTGCCGGAATGCGGATGTGGTTTTGCCGTCGCTTGTCCCCTCAATTTGTTCTAGCGCAATAAAAATGTGATCGGCAAAAGCAGGTAACATAGTACGTAATGGCTACTTCAGTCGACTGCATTCATTGCTAGGCTGTGGAAATGACATTTCAAAGTCAAGAAAGCTTGGACCTGATTAAGAGCAAGGAATACCACATGAAAGAGTTATGGTGGACCTTGATAATCCTGGCAAGTTGTGTAAGCATTGCTTCAATGAATTTAAAAAGTACTACAATCTACAGATACAACTTGAAAGTAGTTTGTTGGCGGCACTGCAGCTCATAGTATCAGGCTCAGATGTCAGTACCATTTCTATCCCTGAAAATTCACCTGATAGTCAAGAATCTGAATGCAAACGGAGATGCACCCAACCATCAGTCAATGTTTCCGATTCTAGCTCACCGTCTGTAATGGTAAGGAATTTAAATAGATAGCTACTTCGATTTATTTATTCCCTTTTTACATTATCAGATCAACATTGGATACAAGACCACGTCCAAAAACTATTTAATAAGGACACCTAATAGACGGCACATGGGTAAATGCATTGCTCGAGGGTCAAAGAAAGGTCTGGTTGACCATTATTTTACTGATCCAAACACATTTTCACTAGTGATAAAGAAGGTTGTCAGACTGCTTAGGAAAGAAATCAGGACAATGTGTTCTGTGAAAACTGCTTCTGTCTTGCGAAGCAGTAATTATGAAATGAATTTTAAGTGGGATATGTAGTCGAGGAATTGAAGATTTATGCTTCAACTTTTGAGCTCATCCTACAGTCATGCACTGGAAAGAACAGCAGAAAATCAGCTATAATTGGTACCTGTGCCTATTCTACTTAAAAGTCGTTGTTCAAAGATGAGTCTTGTGCAGAAAATGATTATGTTGATTCTTCATGCTGGGCATTGTGGAAAACAGGTGCATAAAAATGTTTGCTTGTTTTTTAAGTGTGAAAAGTCACATTGTTTTTCAGGTGTATTCCAGGCTCCAACCCCTCAATCTAACTTTGTCTTCAATGTGTCCTTGACTCGTCTACTTGTCTCAATGGGACAAAGACATGATGGTGTGTGGTCCTTGACTGGAGGGATTCATTTCTTGAAGTTTTGAAAGATAGAGAGGTAATATTTATTTTGTATATGCATGAAATACTTCACATATTTCTGATGTAACAGATCATGTCAAGTACAAGTGATAGAAGAAAGACTGTCAAAGTCACGAATAGCAGTTGTGAGGAAGGTGGTGACACTGAAATTGCAAGAGATCCTGATTGGGAGGACCTTATTGCTTCATCTGATTCCGAGAGTACTGACATTGATGAGTGTGTTGAATTAAATGAAAGTGATAAAGATAATGATTGCTTCAGAGAGAGTGACTATGATTCTGATGAAGAAAGCCACCAACATAGCCCAGTATGTCAGACAGTTTCACCACCGACAGTATATGAGCGTTCTCTTCTGATCACTAGGACTGAACAATTCGAAGCACCTCACAAACCTCGAGGATACAGGTTATGTGGAGACAATATTGATAAAACTGTGTGGCCTAGATACATGCGTTCGGATGGGGGAAATCAGTCCTTGCACTACTTTTATTTTTATGCTGTGGAAAACAGAGTGGATGTATCTCAACTTTCTGATTCACCAGTAGACCAAGTACTTTCACATGAAGTAAAATGGCTAGCAGAATGCTCCCTTCTATTGCAGATGATTCTGAACTGAAGCGTAACATGTGCTGTACTGGGTGTCCAGAGTCTGGTATCAAATGAAAATTTTCAACTTTGCTTGTACTGATGTTGTCAACCGGCACATTCAGCACCAGTTTTCAAAGGAAATGTCGCAAAAATCTGTTGTGGTAAGTATGCAGATAGCACAGAGACTGGCGTGGTTACACATTCCGCTTGAGTGATAGTGAATAAGTGCTAATTTTATCAATGTTTAAGAGGTCTAATTTGTTTTGTTATAGGTCCCATTAGGTGTGTTGTTGAAGGATGAGAACAAGCGGGATGAAATGGTCGATACAATGTCTCACATACATCAGTATGTACCAGCAGTCACTTCAACAGAAGAAATTACCACTAGTACAGGTGAGACAGTTCAGGAAGAAAACACTGTTCTTCATCCTATCCTTGTTGGAGGAGATCAACTGACTGTGGCAAGAGCGAGAGCTGCTATCAAAGCTAAAGTCAACAGTCAAACAGCACTAAAACAGCTGAGTGGCATAATTCCGGTAATAGAGGACTGGCATACCAAGGCCAACTTTCTAGGCGTAAGACTAGAACAATATTTTTTTTTAAATTTATATTATAATATGTATGTTATTATAGCTTATTTTTAGGTATTATTACTCACCAAAATCGTCAGCTGAATATGGCACTCTCAGGAATGCTATCAACCGGACCAATGTAGTGAAAATCCCACTTGACAATTTCAATGCATGTGATGACTTTTTTGCCATGGTGATTGATGCTCTAAGCAGGGATGAAAATGATGAAAATGGATAATCTGGATGAAGTACCATCAGATTTATATGTGGCTGACCCACAAATTTTTTGGATGCTCCCCAAAGAAGATTGGCTTGAGTTGATACAAACAATTGCTATGAAAATTGTGGACATGTTTGTTGATGTGAGTTTCAATGATCACAAAGACTTTACATACGTTGACAAAACAAATTTGTATGCCCGAAATTTGCTGAGTTTAGGTCTTTTATATTTTGAGTACTCAGATGCTATACGAGAAGGTGATGGTGAACGTGTCCTTCGATGCTGGCGTTACATGCTACCAATGTTTGTTAGCTCAAGAAGAAAAAACTACGCCATTGAAGCATTCAATCTTCTCCTTCAACATGATTTTAGTCTTCCTCCTCGTCAAGCAGCCGAGCTCATTTGGGAAAGGTTTGTTAATACAAGTGGCTTACCAGGAAGAAATATTTCGAATGATCTTCATATGGAGCACCTTAATCGTGTCATTAAGACGTCTATTCAGAATCTTGGAAGCAGTAAAACAGAAGCAGCTATTACAAGATTGGGGAAAGTATTACGAATTCTTAATCCAGTGTTACAAAATTTTGATCAAGATACTGGGGTTTCTTCCACATCTGGGAAGCACAAGAAGCCCAAAGAAGACAAGGACATCAATATTATTCTAAAGAATCTCTCCTCATCATTTAATAAAATTCCTCATCGTACATACTCTTCATTCCCTAATCCAAGAGACCCTTTACATGCCATAAATTTACAAGACTTAAAAACATGGATAATTGATCATTTAACATCGAGATAAAGTGTAGTATTATATCACATATGTACATCATTATATAATTTGTGTTTAAACAGTTACAGTAAGAAAGTGAAGTCATTTTGCTTCATATCACATACACCACATTTACATGTCTTTGCACAGCACAAATATCGCAACACAAACACTTGCCATTGTCTTCATGTACATAATTGTTCATGTCACCATAATAGAACTCTTCTACAAAGTCTGATTATACTGATATCTTTTCATATATTTGTCAGATTTTCGAGTGGCAAAATTTGTAGGTAGAACTATAGACAGCGATGGTTTACCATCTCTTCCAGCCCGTCCAGTCTCCTGAATGTAGGATTCAGTGTCACATAGTACCCCCAAATGGATTACTTCTCTAACATCTGGGCAGTCAATACCCATGCCAAAGGCAACAGTTGCACACACAATTCTGAGAGGAGCTTCTGGATTGCAGAATGATTTTATAATTTGTTCCTTTACCTCAGAATCAGTAACTGCGGTGAACATATCTACAAGTCGAAACTTGGATAAATCTGGGGACTTACTTGGTTCTGTAAATGCCTCTCCAAGCTCGTCCCTGAAATATATATATAAGTCAGCACAGTCTTCATACATCCGACAGTATATAATTATTCTGGACATCTTAACTCTCTCTTTAATTAGTTGTACTAATATAGGTTGAAAAGTCACTGAAATAGACTGGTATAATGCTGCCACAGCATACATCATATGTTTCTTGCATGGCGACATTGAAATTACAGTAGGTCTCTCCATTCCCAGAATTCTTGCAATTTCATTCTGAAGAGTTCGAGTGGCAGTTGCTGTTAATGCCATTATTGGTGTATTTTCAGGAAAAATGCTGCGAACCTCGCCAATACGAAGCAGTGCTCCACGAAATGTTTCTCCCCTATAAAATAGATAAAGTATAACACTTACTTTAAAGCAAGAACTCTTTATGTACATTCAATTCCTTGCAAGGTCAAGTTACTTTGACTGGGCATGGTTAAAGTTTACCATTCATAATATAATCATTGCTCTTATGTAACCAAATAATAAATACAACAACATAAGCAAATATAAAAACAATTCATTGTAATATAACTTGACCCAAACTTTGATACTGTCTTTAGGCGACATGCTCTACTCATTAGATATTAACCTTACCATTTTTTCACACAGTGAGCTTCATCAACAATGAATGCTTTTATTCTCTGCATGTAAACACTGCTTGTAATTAATTCTCTCCAGCGTCTCTCCTGAAGCAGTAACTCAGGTGTGAAAAAGACAAGGCTGTACTTTCCATTGTAGACCCCTGCTTTACATCTTCACTAGTGTTGCTATTTATTGCTGCAACCGACAGACCCCTTTGTGATAATGATGCCACATGCACAAAAAAGAGCTTAATACTGCATGCATAGCTAAAGCTAGAAGAATATGAAATTTTGAAATCTTACTTGATCCTCCATAATGGCTATCAATGGGGTCACTACAATAACTATGCTTGGAAGAGGAAAGTTAAATAGATGGTCCAGTAGAAGTGGAAGAATGGCAAAACACAGACTCTTTCCATATCCCGTTGGAAGAATAGCAAAAACATCTTTCCCAGTTAAAAAAGATAAAATTACTTCAACCTGCAAATCTTAGTTGTCATAACCCAGCTGCTTCGCTACAAAAGGCGCTGATGACACAATAACTTCGTTTAGCACAAGGTGCCGAACAACTGGTCTTAATTGAAGGTGTGGTCAGGTGAGCTAGCTCTTTAATTACATTCCGTGGGAAATTGTAGCTTGTAATTGACCGCTGCCCGAAATGGGGCGGCAGAACAAGTTTGGTAAGCCAATGTTACCAGACCCTTCTCCGCGTAGCGGTTGGGTAAAGGGTCTGGCTATGCCAGACTAGGCCAGGTTGGGGATATGAACTTTCTGAGACTACCAATTTTTTTTTAGTTGGGATAGAAAGGGATGACTGGATCAGGAAAACTTACATGGATCAAAATTTAAAAGCAATTGCAGCCACCATAGACACAGGGTTAATCGTGTATCTATGCAGCCACAGGAGTAGACCTGAGCCAAATAAAAGTAAAAGAATCATAGCACACTGGAAAAAAAAACTTTCCAGTTTGTAAAAGTATTTGCATATTCTAGGGCCTTTTATGTTAATTAGATCAAGACATCATCTATTCAGAGTGTGTTAATTTACCTTCTCTTTCAAAGATGCAGGCACTGTCAGAGTTATTGCATCCCCTTGTCTCAAAGTTTAGTGGACTACACATGTACTTTTAATAATATATTAATGGCTTTAATGAGAGTAAAATTTTGTACCTACATCTTGCCTCCCCCCCCCCCCCCCCCCACACCCTGCCACCTCCCCCACTTTGAAACGACTTCAATCTTCCCAGCTATTTTTATGTTCTATGAGAGGTCTATGGAAGCAAAATGTAGAATGACGATATTTTCCCAGTTTATGACTTAGAAAATGCAATCTGCCGGTGTCACAGTAAATTTTAACTCCCTTGCAATTGTCTCCCCAGACATTATTCACTAGCGAATTTTGGTTGAATAATATTCCCCTTGCCTAGATATATTTATTACCCTGCCAATACAGAGTAATAGTTAATAGTTCAAGAACAAATTGCATTTCGAGGTGGAGCTCAAGTACAAAATTTGATGCAACAAGAATTTTCATCTAAATATCTTACAAACCTAGCCAAGTGTTGTACAACGGACAGGTGTCATGACTCTTAGATGATGAGAACAACTTTTGTGTGTGTAAACAAATGATAGCAGTTTCCAGACCCTTACGACTGTCATGCAAAATTTGGTCCCCCCTCCCCCCCCCAAAAAATTTGTCCAGCCAGACCGTCTGTATATAGTATAAACGTTTTTCAAACATAGCTACTTTTTTCAAGTGTTTTGTGTATTTGATTCAAATATTATATTGTCAGAAATGATTTTTGCCACTAGTTTAACCTTTCTACATTATATGTAAAGTAGCACTTTTCTTAACAGATGAAAGGATGTCTCATACTGGTAAAATTGATAATTAAACATAATTTAATCTCTCCATAGTTGAATAAAATGTGGAAAATTCAAGTACAAACTATTATCCCACTCTTTCAAAGCATTTTTGAAATCAATAGATGTCAGTTTGGTGGCACTTTACAAATTTGGTTATAATTAGATTAAATGGGAAAAAGAGGTGTTGAGGATTGGAGCACACTGGAAGGCTCTGCTCTTTGAGGCAGAATATTGCATGGTAATAGCTGCTCATAAAGAAGGAAAAGTTAAAGCCAGGAACAATTCAAATGATATTTCTAAGACCATCTTTATATAATGCCAATTCCTTAAAGTAAAACAAAAACAACCTTGTCAAAGACAAAGTCCAAAAGAGCAATTGTAGCTAGATAAAAATGAACATAGACAGGTTAGTTGACATACTTTAAAACAATCTACAAATATTTATCAGGTATTGGTTTTTTATGCTGAAGAATCTGCACTATAGCTACTCGTGCCAGTATAATAGAAGTGTTAACTAATGATAGCCAAACTCTTAAAGTAGCAATTCCAGAAGATCATACACTGCTGTTGACCATTCTGTTCCTAGTGGTAACATATCTGCTGCTTCTAAAGCTTTCTACAGGCATGCTGAGACCTCAGTAGTGCAAGTTTTAATCACAATGTGTGTCGCTATAGATTGAGTAATAAAAGCCAGCTTGATTCAAAATATTTATCCCTTTCAGCAACCCAAACCCATTGAAATGCTATGCGTGAAGTCGGTGTTCAATATGATCTGTAGACTCCAAATACAAATGGCTGTGTGCCTGCACCAGTAATGCCACTACATTTAGAACCTTTGGCATCATTTTATCTGAAAATTTGTGGTAGTAGCCAGTTAAAGTCTGGGGTTGAAGCTGAAGTTTATGCGAACATTTGCTTTATCATCTCAATCACAATAATGAGAATATTAACTTACAATAATGTTAAGTTCAACATTGCTAGTTTTAGGTCAGTGTTGTATAAAGAAATTGTGTCATATGCCAAGCTTTGTTTGATTCCAGAAGTGCTCATATATTTATTTTCACTGCTGAACAAATAGTCAATCTCCCTCACAATCATTCACTCAGTCCTCCCAAGGTGTCGTTAGGTAGGAAACAAGCTGTCTTGCTAAATCCTTGCCTCAGGTGACCTGCAACCTGAGTTCTACTTGTGGCTAGCCATTACAGCTAGCTACATCCTTAGGTAACACTTGTCTCAATAGGTAAGTAAAATATAGATTAAGAACATGCAAAGTGTAAGGTATGCATATGAACTGAAAATATTTAATACAAAGGACATATAACTTGGAGGATGGTCCCACATTTGTCTCTATAATGTACATTTGTAAGACTGACTGCTGCAATGCATTTCAATGGGAAAAATTACCAAAAAAGAAAAAAGAAAAAAAAAAAGAGATAAAAATGTTTTAGCACTTTATTTTTCAGGAAAGAAGATATGGGGTTAAAAGAATTTTTGAAATTCCAGCATATCTGCATGTATAACTAAGTATAGTAGAGTAGCAGCCATTATAGAAACATTTTTACATTTTTGTTTCTGATTACATATCTTCGCTATCCAAAAGCGTGGAATACTGATGTGACTGTCAAATTGAAGAACCTGTTAAGTATATTATAGTTAAATGTTCCTGTATTGAGATTCAAGAGATTTATTCTATATTAGGCTTAGTTTTAACTATATTTCTTCTAATCATGTAAAATAATTAGTTAGTTTACTATCAATTGACTTTGTGTGGTTTCTCAAAAATTTCCCTAGTGTATTTCCTTAAAAAATAGCTTATGTATGTTTTCCCTAATCATATTTCTGCAAAATTTTGAGTATATAAAGAAAGTATATTACTTTTTGTATTGTTTAGGATATGTTTTACTTAAAGGTTATTTAACAATTGCATAATTATAGGTGAATTATATCAATAAATATTACTAAGGTTTAGTTTTTTTTCCATCCGCTTAGGAATCATGATTTGACTACGGAGCTAAGGAGTCATTGTACATGAAACATATGCAGAATAGATTGTGGAAGCAAGCAAGGACCAAGGGAACAGTCAGAAAGCAAGCCAACCAATCATGTGGAGACTGTTTTGTAGCTAGGGTGAAGGGATGCAGTGTATTAACTGTGTTCGAAGGCTAACCATATTCACTATGCTCTACTACAATGATTCTTATTATCCATTGTGATTCATGCAGGCTATAAATATCATCAATTTTGTATGCAAAGGCAGAACTTCTATTTTAAGAATTTAAACTGAGCTGAACAGAATACAACAAAGACAACCCCTCCCCCCCCCCCCCCCCAAGAATATAGACTAATAACAAAAAATAATGAAGACAGGTGTTAAGTGAAAAACAACAACAACACTATACAATATATATATGGATGGATGGTACATGGTCATTTTATGGTAGCACTAGCATAGGCTTTTTTTTTTTCATACTGAAATATAGTTTTCAGGCAAACCAGAGATTTCTTCTGATACTACTGCAGTTAATAAATATCAGTTTAGAATATGTCTGATGCAGTTTTTGCATTATGACAGAGGGACTATAAATCTCTGCACAATGGAACACTAGTGTAAGTTGTACCTTATGAATGATGTTTTCCCACAAACTCTTGTATCCCGTCCCAACCAAGTTATTGAAAAGCATTATAAGGATGAATGTGTCACAAGGTAGGACCTATTGTTTCCTGCATTGGATCACCATTTTACAATTTAAAGTTCATATCAAAAATGATATCTCCATTGTTTGGTAAGACACAATCATATATAAAAAAATTCAACACATTTTATGCTAACAGTTAATAGTATAAGCTTGAGGTCTGACGAAATGATGGTGAGTTTTAATGTGTCCCCTGTTTACCAATGTTCCAATAAATGAGTCAGTATCTGTGATCAGAGATAAGCTCCAGAATGATGAAAATCTAGATGAGAGAACATGTCTATCTTCTGAGTGTTTCACAGTCATTAGAGGTCTGTCTTAGGTCAACTTACTTTAGGTACAATGGGAACTGGTATGAACAAGTAGATGGAGCAGCCATGGGTTCTCCTGTTTCTGCAGTAGTGGCCAATTTGCACATGGAATTCTTAGAAGAGGAATCAAGCTCAGCTCCAGTTAGACCTGTGTTATGAAGAGATATGTAGATGATACATTTTGCTTAGTCAAGGAAAAAAGTGAAAAACATTAATTTTGTTAGACCATTTAAACTCTTTAAATTCTATAAAATTCATAATGGAATCATAGGAAGATGGTAAGCTACTTTTTCTGGAGTACTTATAGGAGAGAGAGAGAGTGATGGTATGCTTACTTCCACTGTTTACAGAAAACCTTCACACAGATTGATACCTTCACACAGATTGATACCTTCACACAGATTGATACCTTCACACAGATTGATACCTTCACACAGATTGATACCTTCACACAGATTGATACCTTCACACAGATTGATACCTTCACACAGATTGATACCTTCACACAGATTGATACCTTCACACAGATTGATACCTTCACACAGATTGATACCTTCACACAGATTGATACCTTCACACAGATTGATACCTTCACACAGATTGATACCTTCACACAGATTGATACATTCACACAGATTGATACCTTCACACAGATTGATACCTTCACACAGATTGATACCTTCACACAGATTGATACTCACACAGATGGCTACCTTCACACCGATTGATACCTTCACAACACAGATGATACTTCACACGATTGATACCTTCCACAGATTGAGACCTTCACCAGATTGATACCTTCACACTGATTGATACCTTCACACAGATTGATACCCTCACACAGATTGATACCTTCACACAGATTGATACCTTCACACAGATTGATACCTTCACACAGATTGATACCTTCACACAGATTGATACCTTCACACAGATTGATACCTTCACACAGATTGATACCTTCACACAGATTGATACCTTCACACAGATTGATACCTTCACACAGATTGATACCTTCACACAGATTGATACCTTCACACAGATTGATACCTTCACACAGATTGATACCTTCACACAGATTGATACCTTCACACAGATTGATACCTTCACACAGATTGATACATTCACACAGATTGATACCTTCACACAGATTGATACCTTCACACAGATTGATACCTTCACACAGATTGATACCTTCACACAGATTGATACCTTCACACAGATTGATACCTTCACACAGATTGATACCTTCACACAGATTGATACCTTCGCTTTAAGTTTCATCATTCAAATAAAGCAAGAGAGGAATTATGAGAAGCTTGTAGCAGGGAGCTAGGAGGGTAGCAAATATGAGCGATAACTTAAAGGAAGAAGAGAAATACCTACACAAAGTATTTCAAAGTAATGGTTATGACAACGCAACTATTAGGGCAGGCTCTAAAGAGTTGGCTTTCAGAGATCACACAGATACTGAGACTAGAGAAAAGTTTAATTCTTACTATTCCATCATAGCAGGATTGAGTGAGAGTATTCAGAGGGTGTGTGCATAGACATTGACATCAAAATAGTATTTAAGTCGGGTAGGACACCTAGATCACATCTTACTGAAGTCAAAAGATACTATACCTGAGCGGGTGTGGCCAGCCGCCTGCCTGAGGTGGAGCTCCACTCGAAGAGGTCCGCCGCCTGTGGGGTCGTAAATCCCACCCTCAGTACAGGATTCGGGAGGAGTGACTTCGATTCCTGAGCTGGCTGGTTCTTGTGTAGGTCCCTGCTCACAAAGATGACGACTGGCTTTGACGATACTCGTGCCGTGCGCAAACTGGCCACTGCTTCTCTTTGCAGGATAATAAAACTTCGCACAGAACAAAGACAATGAAATGATCACATTATATGATTATGACTTGTGAATAAAGTTTAATGTTCGGTAGTGATCGATGCTGCGTCCGAACGGGCCCAAACAATACCCATTACCATTGAGTCATCCGTAGTGTATAGCAGACTAATTCATGTTGGAGTGAACCAGCAGCTGCCTACACTTCCCTTAGGAGACAGGATGGGCAGAATATTGAATCTGGTGAACTAATTTTAAAGCTCAGCTTTGACTTTGGCCCACAACTTAGCTCGAGCCACTTCTGGATTGAAGGGACTAAACAAAGATATCTTATTTGGTTTGAACAGCAACATAATTTCTGGTAAACAGTACTTATAAGTGGGGCCTAACCTGTGTGGTTGATTCCAATTTCTCCTTGCTCTTGAAATTGTATCCTGTTTCCTGCAAGTGAAGTAGTATCCTATTCTATCTGGAACTGCCACAAAAAAAAAAAAATAAATAAAAAGAAATGCGAGTGTTTGGAGTCTAAATCTGTCATACACTGAATAAACATTGAACTAGTATTTCCATAAAATTAGGAACATGATTCAGTCATTCTTGGCTGAAATAATTATAATAATAGGACATTTTTCTCTTTTTAAGCCAATATTTTAATTATAACTTAACCCGACGTTTCGACTTTTTGCCGAAGTCCTCTTCAGGGGTCAACTGAGGTCGAACTCTCTGTGGTGATATAACAACACAAAATAAACAGCAAGATTTCTGAAGGGCACGCTTACTGTTTATTATATCCTGGAGGGTGATTTGCACGCAGCATGGACAGCCAGCATCCTGGACGCTCTAAACCTATGTCTCTATTAAACTTGTTGTTGTCAGGTGTCATCTGTATGTGTAGAGCTTCCTTGATCTTCAACTCACGATTCTTACTGGCTCTGTCTACAACTCTTGCCTCTCTCTGCAGCAGCATCACCCCATTAAATGGGAAGAGGTAAGAGTTGTAGACAGAACCAGTAAGAATTGTGAGTTGAAGATCAAGGAAGCTCTACACATACAGATGACACCTGACAACAAGTTGAATAGAGATAGGTTCGATACTTTACCCAAGACGTGGCGACGATACTTTACCCACCACGGGATGAAGAGGCTTTACTCGACACGTGATGACGACGCTTTACCAAAAGCCATTTAAGCTCATTAATTATTCATGAATTACACCCACTGTCGGTCAATGTTGTCTATGTAGTTACTGATACACAAGCATATTATTATACACAAGCATATTATTATATAGAAGTATTTTACTTGAATAAGCTTCTATTTTTCTATTTCCATGATTACAAAAGTAGATTTTATGTATAGCAATTGACTGTTAATTTTAGCAAACAAATGCAAAATAATTTTCTAAACTCAATTTCTTAAGTAGTGGTAACTTCTGTTTAACAATTTAAGCCATTATGACTATCTGAATTACAAGTAACTCTTGACAACCAACTCTCAGCTACAAACAGAAAGGCCAGTGTTTTTTAGTAATGTTAGCTAATAAATGAAATTATGTACTTACCTCATCTTCTCCTGAGTAGCGGTAGCTTCCTTAGTATTAATATTAAGGCATTCTGGCTACCAGCATTTTGCAGGAATTATCTCACAATGGAGAACAAGAGCACAAGTAAGACTTGCTTAATGCTGTAGTATCAGAAAAAATAGAGATCAAGCCTAAAAAGCTGTACTTGAAAAAGGCACCTGCGTGTGCATTTAAGGGCCATATGTACCATCCATATATATAATGTGTATTCGATTTTTAATTGTCAACAGTACCTCGCTCGTTTGCTCGCTCGATAACTAGTGGTATGCTTGAGCACAAATATGGAGCGAGCCTGCCTAGTTAGGTTACGTAACTACAATAATATTGTTATATAATGTATCTTACCTGAAGAAGCTTAGCTTCTACCAGTGGCTCTTGACAACTAACTAGTGGCACATAGCAGCCCCAGAAAACAGTGAAGTTTGAGATTATGTCTGGTAAAGGGTTTTCAATGCCATAATAACCAGTCACAGCAACTTTTAATATCATGAAGAAGAAAATACAATGTTTTCCAGGAATTATCACAATTTGGGCAGTAAATGGCACCCATGTGCGCTTTTAAGTTATATGTGTACCATATATACTAGTGGTATGCTTGAGCACAAAAGGGCGAGCAAGCCTGCTATATAAGACTGGTATTATAGTAGTTAACCATTAATTTTAGTAAGCAAATATAGTTGCTTCTTACCTCAATTTCCAAATTAAGTAGCTAATGGTAGATTATGTAGCATCTAATTTTAAAGCCATTCTGATTGACTGAATACCAGTTACTTGTGTCGACAAGCACTCAGCCACACACACACACACAAAAACAAAACAAAAAAACAAAAACAACAACAACAAAAAACAAAAAAAAAGCCAAGAGTTGTTTTTTTTGTTGTTTTTTTTAGTAATTTTAGCAAACAAAAACAGAATTAAACACTCCCCTCAGTTTTTCCGAGTTGCGGTAGCTTTAATATTAAGGAATTCTGACTATCTGAATTACCCCTTGACAACCACTCCAACAAGCACTCAACAGACTTGAAAAGAAAGCATTTCAAGGGAACTTTTGTACGGTTTTGAGTATTGCCCTAAAATAAGGCTTGCTTGCCGTTATAGTACCAGAAAAAACTGGGGCATGTTTGAGAAAAAGAGCCCGTGTGTGCGTTTACGTACAATTCATACCTATATATATCAAACGTAATATTCACTGGTTCACTCCTAATAATATTTAGCTCATTGATAAAACTTTGATAGTGTTACACTTGATAGTATATCGCTTGCTTTACTCACTCGTCAATAATACACTTCTTGTATGTCAGTAACGATGACGGTTTGTATATTCATGAATAATTCATTAGCTTAAACTATTTGGTAGAGAGGCGTCATTACTTGAATGGGTAAAGTGTTGTCATATTTGGTTTTAGGCGATTAATTGTAACTGAAAAGCGAGTAAAATCAGCGAGGCTTAGGTTTCAATGCTGAGATAGTTTAGGAAAAAAGAGAGCAGGAGAGGGAAACAACCTTAATAACCAAGTGGCAATAAATAACTTGTGCTACTGCATTCTAACTTTGCAACACGTCAAGTTCCACGTGTGGCGGGTACTAATTTGAAATACCACCTAAATGATGGTGCTAACTAGAATTAGTCTTGCGAGCCAGCTGCGAAAAGATTTTGGTCAAACTTACTATGCTAGCTATCTCATTCAGCATCGTAAGCACTTTTATACTTGGGAAGAATTTTATTTATTTTAGTTGTGGACTAGCTAATTAAAATAAATATGGTGTATAAAAGTATTCCCTAATAAAAACCTAAATACATCTTTTGTTTTCTTTTTCCTCAGCCAATTTAATCCCTCTTGTAATTTCTGTTTACTGTTTTGTTCATTTCCTTAGATTACTGGCTTCCAGAAAAGTTTATCTTCTCCTTTAAGTCCTAGGAACTCCATGGCCAGCTCTAGTGCTTTTACTCCTAGCCAAGTCATTAATGACAGTAATCATAAAAAACGGTCAGCTCCGAGTTACTTGGATGATGAAGCTGACAGCAATGATAATGGAGTTGAAGAAGATTGTGATGATGATGATGATGATGGTGGTGGAGATGGAAATTTGGGTGGCACTGATGACTATAGTAGTTTTCCTGCTACACTCAACAAAAAGGTAGGTGCAGTTAATTGTAAATAAATGCATGTATGATTAACTATTACTTCTATTGGTTTCCTCCAAGACTAAGGTGAAGAAAACTGAATCGGACAAGTTTCCTTTGCCAGATCCTTTCCCCCTCCCAAAACATTATTCTCATGGTGTTGAAAGTGCTTTGTTGTCAAAAAGGATGACTAAGAAAGAAAAACAGCTATTCATATCTGAGATAGCTTCCTCTATGTTGAGGTATAAGCGCTATCCAGACAGGGAAGATTACACATGTGTGGCCCGTGCTATTATTAATGAATATCCATTTTTGAAGCCGAGCAGTGGGAATCCTTATGTAAGTTTTAACATATACATTTCTAGAATGTATTTGTTTTATCCTTCTATGATTGTAGGATGTTATAATTAGAAGTTTGATGAACCGGTTCAAGGAGTTCCGCAGAGAGAAACGAGTGAAATTGACACCTTCTACACCTAAAGGTATAGGTGAAAGGAACAATGCAAGTGTTGTAAACTTTCAATTGTTTTTTATAGCCACCTCAAAAGTTCAGTCTGCAGAAGGGATAAAGCAGAAGTCTCCTGGTATTGTAATGATGCCCTCATATCCCAGTATGGTGCCAGGAGAGGACCAAACCAGCTATGAGCGGCACACAAAGACATTACAGGTGAGAATGAGAGATCATTATCCTGTGATGATTATAATAGTACGCTTGTGTGTCAGTAACGACGACAACGGTGTTAGTATTCATGAATAATTCATGGTCTTAAACCAATTTGGTAAAGCATTATTATTGTGTGAATTGGTAAAGTGTCGTCACATTCAGTAGACCATGATTAATTATTGTAATTAAAAAGCGGGTGGAATAGACAAGGGAAGGCAGCATAGGTTTTAAAATGGGAGGTGAAAGTAGAGGCAAGTAGGTGATTCATTGTAACTAAAAAGCGGGTGGAGACGAGTAAAGGTGGAGTAATTTTAAAAAAGGAAGGCAAAAGTAACAAAAAGAGTACAAAAGAGAAGGCAAAAGTTTTGCAAAACCCAAGTCCACTATCCTAATGGAAAATCTTAAATAGTTCAGCAAGAAGAGAGCAGAAGAGGGAAACTTATGTAACCTTAACCAATGGTAGAGAATGATAACAATTGGAATATGTCAAGCGCCATTGTTTGGCAGGATACTTGCTAGTAATAATAATAATAATAATAATAGTAATCTTAACAATATTATTATTACAGTGATAGTAATAATTTGTGAATTTCTTGATTAAAGGTCCAATACAAGAAGTCTCAGAAAAATTATGCAATTATGAAGGAATTGATGGAACGTTCCTTCTCGTTTAGGCGTATAGAGGTATTGGACAATTCCCTTTCCCTTCAGGAAATGTTTGAAAAGTTTCCCTTTCTGCAAGAAATTGATATGGTAAGTAATTTTTGTTATAGCAGAATGTGAGGCCATTATTATTTTTTGTTTCCATTTAGTTGATGACTGAGATGGAGTTAATTACAAAATCCAAGACGTTGAGGGAGAGCTCTTTGGAACGGTGGATATTAAAGAGGGTCAATATTCTGGAACAAGCAAGATTAGAATCCTCACGACATTCCAGCAGGTTTTCTTTTATTTTTCCTATTGACGATGGTAATGGTGATATAATTAGATTTTCCTGTCTTTAATGGTACTCTGATGTGTACAGGTATAGATATGTCGCTCCATGCTCTGACTGTTCTACCGTTTCTACTGCCAGATGTCCGTGTGAAGGCTGACTCAAGCAAAATTTTGTATCTTGCTCAGGTAAAAATAATCATGTTATGTACATATGTATTATGCAGTGCATTAAATAGAATATGGTCCCAAATATAAGCTCAGAGTTATTGGAATTCTGTATTTTTTTTTTAAATCAACTACATGGATCTGATTACAAAACCCAACACACTCAAATTTAGGATTATTCAACTACTTAGTGGATTTTCTTTCTTTCCCTCCCTCCTTTGCCGATTATATTTTTTAATTGTTTCAGATAAAGACAGCATTTAATTTCTTTTCTTTTCTTTCCCTTTTTTTCCCCCCTGTTATTCCCTTCACTTTTATCTCTCTCTCCCTTTCTCCTCCTCCCTTTTTTTTTTTTTTTTTTCCCTTACAATTTTTTTTTAATTTTTGTCTACCTGATTTATCTACCTGGCCGCTTTTTTAATTTTTTTAAATTTTAACACGACTGTATTTATTTGCGTGTTATAAAAACAAGGGAGAGGGAAGAAACTAGTTTAAAAATGACATTTGGTCTGGAAGTAGGTTATTCAATGGGAAATTTTAAATTAAAAGGTGAAGTCTATAAAGATATTAAAGATAATGTTTATTGTTTACGATAGGTGTAATAACACTGTGATAGAGAAAATGTTTAATTAAAAATTTAATGCTGTATTTGTTTTATCTTGAAAAATGACATTACAAGTGTAGTTAATTATAACTTTTTTTTTCTTCCTGTTCTTCAGGATTGCACAAATCTGGCCTCGGTTGTTAAAGATGCTGGGATGCTGACCCCCTATGTGTTGGTGACGGGGACGTTGAAAGAACCAGGGCAAGCCTTCCTAGTAGTGGATAAAAACATAATTAATGAAATTACTAATTTTGACTATATTCCATTTGTGTTATTGTCAGCCTATTTTGTTTTTAATATAAAATACCCGATAGGGTGTAGTAACTTTTTTTCTTTTCTTGAAATTTTGCTGTTAAATTTTCCTATGAATAAAGCATCTATTACTGTGAAACATTTTTTCACTTCTATTTAGTTTTATTGTCATTGTAACATCTTTCTTTGTAAATAATATCAAAAAGTTTTAATTATAATAAAATCTATTAACAACTTGGTAAAACACATTTGATATGAGTAGCTATATGAGTTCACTCTATTTTTGGTGTGAACTCACAATAAAAATTGGTGTGAACTCACACTAAAATTGGCGTGTACTTCACACCAAGTTGATATGGTGTGCAGTTCACACCATGTTTTGGTGTGACTATTGTTACCAGTGATTCACGCTTAATTTGGTGTGAACTACACACCTTTTGATTTACAGTGCACTTTATAGCTATAAAATAATTTCTCAGGCCAAAAGAATAATTTATTGGGCTATTCTAAATCAAGTATCAATATTGCTTAAACAATAAAACAGTAGATGTAAGAAGAAGCTAAACAAGCAAGAGACACTCACCATCTCATAGTATGTAGCATCAGCACTCGGTTAACTTTTCAGCATAAAACAAAACTACCGGGGAAGTAAGAAATTATTTGCTCTCGTGATGATATGGGGCTTTACTCATTAAAGCTAGTTCCCACATGAAGTTGATAGCTACACTTATTTTTTCTCAATAATCAGCCTGAAATAAAAAAAGCAGTGCAATGAAAAGGTCTTGAATCGTCGTTTTGAGTAAGTTCATACCTATATCAATGGTGCATGATCTCTAAAATTAGATCATTACGGACAGACAGACAGAATGACTACTATAACCCTCTCGCATGCGCACTGAGGGTTAATAATATTACTATTAACTACTATCTAAAATGATTATAACTGCTCTATGAGATGATGACGATGGCCACTTACAACTAAGACTATAACATCTAAGATGAGTATAATTGTTATTTAAACTATAACTACCACGTAAGATGATTATTGAAGCTTTTATTAAAGATACAGACTATAACCACAATTGGCACTTGCACTTGGCACTGAACTACTTACCTAATTATTCAACTTCTGATTCTGTAACTACTGTCTAATAGTACTGTAGATCTCCCTGGGAGGCAAGTAGTGGCTTCAAAGTGACAGACTCAAACCCCAAGTGTAAAGTTCTCTGTATTATGGGATGTTGTGTGGCAGTCATTAGATCAGTAATAGCAGTGTTGTCTTCAGGAGACACTAGACCTTTTAAATTAATACCAACATGACAATAATTCTCAGTGTCAGTGTTGAGGCTGATGAGCGACATACATGGAAAATCTTTAGATGCAGTTATTACAGCTATAGCTGAGTGAAGGTCAATATTATTACGTGATAGATCCAGTTTACTTAACTCAGTGAGATGATGTAATGTGTTGGCGAGACGAACTGCTCCACTTGGACCAATATTATTATCTGATAGATTCAGTGTACGTAACTCAGTGAGATGATGTAATGCGTTGGCCAGACTAACTGCTCCACTTGGACCAATGTTATTATGTGATAGATCCAGTGTACGTAACTCAGTGAGATGATGTAATGTGTTGGCCAGACTAACTGCTCCACTTGGTCCAATATTATTGTGTAATAGAAGCAAATGTGTCACATGTGTAAGGTATTGTAGTTGATTGGCTAATGCTGTGGCACCATCACTACCAATATTGTAATGTGATAAATTCAACCCCGTCAATTTAGTAAGACAATGTATTTCATTGAGTAATGTAATGACTCCCCCAGGACTGATACTGTTATCTGATATAAGCAGCTTGTGTATATTAACATTGGAATGTAGTCCATTGGCTAGAGCTGTAGCTGCATCATCATCAATAATACAGTGTTTCAATACAAGCTTGCATGGGTTACTATTAGTGAGGAGCTTTAAACCACTCCCTATTTCAAACACACCCCTGGAATCCATATCATAGAATTCTAATATTAAATTAGTATTATTTTTAAGGTGAGTGAATCCACTGAGTAGTATTGTGATGCCACCAGAAGTTGAATAACATGTGATAGTCACAACTTGTAGACTAGTGAGATATCTGAATCTGCCAGCAATTGCCTTAGCACTATCATGACTTATCTTATGGAATGATATTTCTAATACACTAAGACTAGTACAAGATTTCAGTATGTCAGAGATAGCTGGTGATGAATTATTCTTTACATTTACATCAAGCATTAGTGTTTGTAAAGTACTAAAGTCTCTTCTATGAATACACTCAAAAAAATCAGTAATATCTGCAGTACCATCATCTAGATGACTAGGAAGTAACATTGCAGTGACTGGATGAGACGTATTGAGTATGACATAACCCATAGCATAAAGGTCATGTGGTGTTGGCGATAAAATGTAATAGCTGCCCTTACAATATTCACCTACTTTATCACACACTATCTGTTGTTGAGATTCTAGTGCACAATGATATAATATTGAACTGCTCGATAAATAATTGTACCCCCACTGTTGAACAAGTACTCTTTTTAGTACTATTAATTCCAATCTACTTGTACATTGAGTTAATCCAAAATAAAATATTATTGTTGGTGAAGATATATTCTTGAACTCAGTCAAAAATTTTATTTGCTTATCTTGTTCCAAGTTGGTAATGTAATAAGCTGTTAGGAATTCTTGTACTGTCAAGTGAAGAAATGAGTATGTTTTAGTGACTCCATAGAGCTCAGCTATATGATCAATAGTGACTAATCCCAGACACCACTCGTCTGAATTACTACTGACATATTCACATAGTTCTTCGTCCATTATTTCTGGAGTAGCTACTTGCTTCTCACTAATACTCATGTTATATGCTAAATGACAGAGTTTATTGAAATGTTCCTTTAAGCTACCAGTTAACTTTTCTAGTGAATGGACTTGTGCCTGAGAGTTGTGACGTCTAATATGACGTAGTATTGTGGAACGTGTAAATTCTTGATATATTTTAGTTTGAGTGTTTGGAATACTTCCTTTTTTATGTTTGAAGAGAAAGCAGATCATAGCTACATGGACTGGTAAGTAGCACATGTTAAACACATTAGGATGACTGTACAAATATTCCTTTAACTTAGCTGGGTATGTAGTGGCTACACTTGAGTCACAAGATGAACTACCAAATGGAAAGCTGTCGATATAGTCTAGAATTTGTTCTTTGCTAAATCCTAACACTTCTACTTCGCGTGTTACAACTTCTTTTCGTAGAGTTTCTATGGCTACTGGACGAGACATTACAATGACCATAGATAGAGGAAGGAAAGTCTTGTTTAGTAGCTGATAAATGAGGGAGTTGTCTCTATCTTGAGGATGATACTCGTCTAGCCCGTCTATTATGAAACACGCCCCTTCTCCGTTAGCTGCATTTATTTCTTCACAAACCTTCTTTAACTCCCCCTCACTGCGATAGAATAATTTGAGTATGCTAGACAAAGTTTCTTGTGTTGTGTTGCGATTGACTATTCGAAGAGTTACAAGAAATACTAAACGTGCTTTTCTGAGTGCATGTCCTTTACTCCAATCTCTAACTATTTTATCAACGAGTGTAGTTTTCCCGCTACCTGGACGACCTTCTGTAACTAGTAGTGCTCCAGATATATACTCCCCAAAGACTTCATTGTAGTCAACTTTCTTTTTTACATTTTCTGCCTTTCCAGAATCTTCATTTGCTTGTTCTTGATCACCTTGAACTACAGTTAAATTGATAAAAGACTTGGTACCTACTGGAGGCCATGAGTCTGGTGGTAATTCTCTTTGTCTGGAGTACAAGTCTAAGAGTCGTTTCTTAGCTAGAGAATAGAGTACAGTTAAGGTGATCTTGTTGCTGCACTTCTCACTCCCTCTATAGCTCACACTACAAGTGTATTCTCCTTCTGTTCCCTGACTGCTCCATAATAAGTGGAGCTATTGGCTAAAGGTTGGCCATCTTTCTTCCACTGGTAGCTTACAGACTCTTTGGGACTAACCTGAACCTGAAGGAGTGTGGACTTCCCATCTTCTACTTCTACTTCATAACTCTGGTCTGTTAGAGAGAGACTACTAGTAGAAACTCCAAAATTGTGTGTGAAAGAAATTTGTCTATGTCTGTACATGTCTTCTAGTTCTTGAGCTACTCGACCTTCTCCTACTGTTTCACTCCTCAGTGCTGTTAGTAGTGTGTTCATAGTAACTCCTGGAGGAGTACTGGTGTCTCTAGCTAGCCAGTGAGAGAGGACATTGTGTAAACTTAAGTTGTTCCTACTTTTTCTGCAGTCTTCAATTTCAGCAGGTGTTAGCTTAAGTGCTATAGCAAACTCTTCCCACTTCTGCCTACGTTCGACTAATACTTCATACACCCAGTGAACATCTTCTTTATCCAGACAATGATCTAAAGAATGATTATTAGACTCAGTATCTCTGTCACTGGTGAACTCACTGAGACAGTCATAAAATATATCTTCCTCACTGGTAAGCTCATAGAGATAGTCATACATTTGTCTCTCTCCTATACTGACCAGAAGTGTCATGAACTTCTCCCACACATTCTCATCTTCACTGACCCTCACAGAAACTAGTCTCAATAGATACCTGACCTGTAGTTGTGGGTCCACTCTGCTGTGGTCCAGGGACTTGAAGAATTCACATTCCTTGCAGTCAGACAGAATACATTGCTGAAGCATCTTGTGGAAGAATTCCACAGGGTCAGTTTTGCACCAACTTGACAGCTTTCCTTCATTTTCACGGAATACTTCTACTAGTAAGTTACCCTGAACTGACGACATCGTTGCCCTTAGGAAATAACCGAACAGTGCCACACCCAAATAACTTAAATCTGGAAAATATCGTCAATTCTACACGCTTCTTGACAACTTGTTTTTTAATGCACGTACATGTACACTTGAAGTGTACTGCCTGGAAAACTTTGAAGTAAACTCTTATTTGGAACAAAAAAATGTCACTGTCGTAAATAAAACATGACCGTAATTTGTTCCGGACTAGAGTTTACTAGAGAATAAACTAAATATTTACTTTACTGTATGCTTCAGTTAAACATTGCCTGTGGATTAGTGACGATTAATTCTCACAGAACTCTCATATGCAAATTAGATTGCTATAGCTAATATCTAGCTATGTTCAATGAATCAGGATATTCACTGTATGAACTTGTAGACTGCCATACAGCTAGCTAAAACTTCAAAGAACTTCTTTCAGGTGTTTTGTGTATATTTGATTCAAATATGGTATTTTTAGTAATGACCTCTGCCATTATTTAAACCTTTTTTTGTTCAGGATTTTTAAAATTAGCACCAATGAAGGGGCATCTTTTGCTAGTAATAATTAAACATCATTTTTTTTTTTTAATATTTCCATATTGTTAGGAAAAAAACGTGGAAAATTCAGCACAAAAATAGTCCATTAATTTGAAGCATTTTTGAAGTGCCAATGTGGTGACATACTTTTCACAAATTACACAAAGCTATGGTTCTTCCTTCCGTAAGAAGTGGTTTGTATGTGTTAAAGGGAATGGTCATAAATTTTTTTTGTGTGCTTAATTGTTTCCCCTTTTGGAGTCTACACTAAGCTTGCATAAAAAACAAAAACACTTCTATATAATTAGCACACTTGCTTCCTGTTGTGGTCAAATGTAGCCAGCGTAATCTCTTAGGGCAAATTCATTGGTAGAGGTAATCTGAAATAGTGTACAGGTGTGCTACAGCTGGCTGCTATAATAGCTCAAGCAGCACCAATCAAAGAGGTGTGAGAATGCATTGGAAGGATACAGAACGCTTCTTTATACTTTTATCACTGAAGAATTGTAGTGGGCCTTCTACTTCTACAGGCATGCTACGACCCTAGTAAAGACTTTCAATTAAATGCAAGTAGCTATAGATTGAGTAATAAAGCTAGCTCAATTCAATTTTTTTTATCCCTTTCAGCAACGGGGCAATCCCATTTGAAATGCTACTTGTGAAGTAGTTATTTAATATGATCCAAATACAAATGAGTTTGTCCTGAGCACGAAGGCGCTTGAAATGGAAGGAGCCAAATGACAAGTCTTAATACTTTCAAATAGAGTGAGATATGCAAATGAAATTATTATAATATTACTCCAGATCAATCATTACAGATACAGTCTGATTCAATAAATAACATGTAAGTTGCAGGCAGTGGCATAAATAATGATAAAACTAGTCCATGTTGGCGGCCATGAGCACAAGAAAACAAACAAAACAATAAAGACAAAAGACACAACAATTATTATTATTCCAATTAATGCCTAATCATTATAGTCATTGAAGTCAGCCTCTGATATTTTCTCCAGCTCTACTTTTAGAGTCTCTATAGAAACGGCCAGAGAATGAAGTTGGTCCTTGAGGACATGGCGAGAAGGGTCAGACGACTTCTTGTGAAGTGCCTCTTCCAGATCTTTCTTCCATACCTCACACTGGGCCAGGATGGGCTCTTTACGCATAAAAAAATGTTGTAGAACCACCTACGGAATTATCACAATTCTTTAAAAATAAATATTACATATTAATTTTGTTACGTAAGTAACCTACTATAGTTTCCCTGCCATAATATACACAAATTGTGTGTTCCTTACTGTTATTGAAGGAACATTCTTAAAAACCATCCACTCCAGCTATACCTTTGTGATTCTGTACCTTTTTGAAACACTGGGTAGGGTTCCTCATTTGATTGATCATGGCCCATTGAATGGTTGCCACGGAGATGTTTGAGTTGTAGGCCAGTGACTTTTGGTCACCGTAGGCAGTACCTCTAGACTGCTCATAGCCAGGCTCGTTGAAGTACGGCTCTGGTACCAGGATCAGTGACTGGATGGACACTAGAACCTAGCAGAAAAATCAAAAGTAACGATAACACTCATGTGAGCTGTCTGCCTGATTGTTGCCTGACCAGTTACTTATGGAGTCAACTTACCTGTAGGAAACTGGAGGTCTGAGCATTCCACTTCTCCTCTGGTCTACCATGCCACGTGTTGAGCACGCTCAGACACACCTAACAGGAACATATCAGACACAGTTACCAACTGGTTCAGCAAAGTAAGGAGTACACAGATCAGTCAAGTAACCCATCCTACATACCCTACACTCTTAAGTCAAGACGCTTTGATAAAATTGACTAACACTCAATGTAAACTGAATTTCAATGGTAGAAAGCACTTAACTAATACATGTCCACTTTACATATCCACTTCCATTCACACATTCCATGTTAAACACAATTATCTCACACAGATATATAACTAACAAGTAGCTTTGATTCAGTCAGTGAGTATTCTTTTCATTATTATGAAAATAGCTAAAATTCTTGTCTTTGAGAAAGAGTTTGTAGTGGGACACTATCCTCATGAGAATTGAAATGTATACAGTCCCATGAGCATGACCGGTACTTTAAAATCTATATTGATAATGAGGATTTGACAAATTTAAGGGAATGGTTAACACTGTTACTAAACCAAATTCACGAAGATAAAGAGACGACCTAAACTATATACATATTTAAAACACTCGTTGGCTTGCCAAACATATGCCCCTCCCACAGCCTCACCACACCCCTTTCTCTTCACCTTGCCATCATTGTAGAGGTTAGGGTTGAAGCGGACTCTGCCGTGACCTGTAGTCCGCAAGTTAACTAACATGGGACCTTTAGGATAGTCCGGAGGAAAGAACACGTCAAATTCAAAACAACCATTGGCATACGGAGTGTCAGACGGGCCTGTAATAAGTACCTACAAGCACACAAACACACACCAGGAAAAATTATAGTGGTATGTAGTACAGTAGACAGACTTGCTGACACAAAAATAGCTGAAATTATTACGATATAAGACTGTTCAAGGTAACACACATAGAAGTCTGCAAGTTCTAGTTACTCTTTTGAACACCTCTAAATGACCATTCTTTTCTTCATAATTTGTCAAATTTTAGTTCTAGCCATTTATTAGTCAGTGGGGAAACTTCAAATATGATATCAAAAAGAAACGTTGGGATGAAATTGCATGTACTTCAACTTTCCACCACAGACCCACTCTAAATAGCCCCACCTTCATAATGTCCAGCCTCTCTTCATCGCAGCGCACGAACACGGAGGAGGAAGGTGACAATGGCAGGGAGGAGGCTAGGGTTGAAATTTCCTGGGCCAGACGTCTGGATCGTGCCGGGTTGTGGACGGCTGATGTAGAACTTTCCACCTTAGACTGATAGTGGAAGGATGTCAAGAAATTCAGCTTGCCATTCTCATCTTCCTCAACTAACTCACATGTCTCTGAAAGAAAGAAAGGGAGAATAATGGTGGATAACATCACAAGAATATCTCATTTTCTCCAAATCATTTTAAGTACACATTACCATCAGAAAAGTTTCATACGGAAGGGGGCTAGCCCTGGGATCTCCCCCCTCCTTCCCCACAGAAGTAAATATAGTACATTAGTGTATACACAATCAAACAGAATGCATCAAAGTATGGGTATAAGAAGGGTGTGGCTAAGTTACACATGGTGTTCCCCACCTTCAGCACAAATCCCTGTATGAAACCTTGAGTAGACTCACCAAACTGGAGTGGCTTCATGGCTTGCATGTATGCCTCCTCATCTCCCCTGGTTGTCTCTGCCAGTGGGGTGCTGACACTTCCCTGCCGACTGAAACCACCTGACTCCGCCTTCAGTCTCGCCACTACCTCTGCTACTTTAGCTGACACAGCCAGGATCTTGGCCACCACTTCCACTTTGTCTGCAGTGTCACTTTTGTACGCTGGTTTGGGGGCCTTGCGTCTGAGGGCGTACATCTTCTTAGGCAAGGGGGCCCTGGGGGGCACTGGAGGTGGAGGAGATTCAGGATTGGGAAAATACTTTTTACTGGAAACTAATTTGCTTGGAGCGACGCTGGCCTGGGTTGTGGAACTCTCAGAGGACGGCTTGGATAATTTGGACAAGATATTTGTAACTATAACGGCAGCCGCTTCTTCTTCATCACTGGTATTACTCGAGACTGGCTCTGGAACTTTCTCTGTACTAGCTACTTCGGGCTTGCTTCCATCACCTGAAGACTCACTTACATCACCTGAAGACTCGCTTACATCAATAGTCTTCTCTTCGGCTGCCAAAGGAGTGCTGGAAACATTGGATGAGTCTTCCACTGTTTGGGAGACCTTTCCATTGACGTCTTCTTGGAACAAGCTCATAAGCATGGCTCCATCTTCACTGTCTAAACTGACATATTTAGAACTACCATCAACAGCTTCTGGAGGACTCTCCTTGGTCGGAAGAATGACTGGCTTTAACACACTACTAGCATCCTCCTCATTGGAGGTAGCCTTGTCTCCAGTAGAGCTGTTATCAATGGATACACCACTGGCAGTAGATAAGGCTGCGTTGTTCTGGGGTAGCTTTTCACTTGAAGCTTCCTCAGCATCACTTGCTGGTGGCGGAGGATGCGCTGACCCAGCTTCATTCAATTCCACGTCCACAGTGGGCGTGCCTGCCGTATTGGTGGTGACGGTAGACTCCGTGTCACTTCCTGTATCGGTAGTAGCGAGAATGTCTGGACTAGTTTCCTCTGCTGGACCAGCGACCTCTGTAATGACGGGGACTTCTGTACTGACTGGGACTTCTGAATTGGTTATCGTGAACTCTAGTTCACTAGTAAACTCGTGTAGTAGCACAGACTCTAATTCTTTGGTGACTGTTCTAATGATAGGCTGGAGGGCGTCGCCTACTTCAGAGGTGGTGACTAGCGCAGTCTTTACACTGGCTCCCGTGCCACCAACAGAGTTCTGGTCCACAGTGGTGGTCGCTTCATTTTCCTTGCTGTGGCTACCGCTGGATTCAGCACTGGAGTCAGCATTAGGTTCTGGAGGATCGGTCTTTGCTTGGGTCAGGTATTTGGGAGGTTTGCGAAGTATTGGCGGTGGGACGTTGGGTTTGGGTATCGATGCAGCTGCATCAAAGTTCACTGACCTCTTTGCTGTCTTTTCTTTCTCATTTAAACTACATCAAGGGAAATAAGTAAATTAATAAATAAGACTAACAACTACTTCTGATCCCTCATTGCTGCATACGTATATGATACTTTCAAAGATCCACATTTAAAAATGTCCCATTTTCTCACAGTAACTTCCCCTAAATTTACTTAACAACTAATAGACAATGACCGTAACATGCAACCCCCCTATACAGCAATGATGCAGCTCACTCCTAATACATGTTTGTCCACAGTCAAATAAATGGAATAATATGCTAATTGCTAAAGTCTACTCCAACATCTTACCTTACACGTTGTTTTAAGATAATACGTATATATACATACCGGGCAGTTTTCTGATAGATGAGAGCTATCTCCCGTAGTTTAGCAAGCAGCGAGGCTAAAGAAGTGACTCCGCCTGTGGCCACACCCTCTCCTCCAGGAGAAAATACGGGCAGTGTAAGGAGGTGTTGAGTTGAAGGATTAGTGGCCAGAGAAGATAGAACACTGAGAGCATTGTTGTATAGCTCCACGTGCTTGGAAATATCCAATACTGTAGTAATATAAGAAATATGAATTTTAATAACTAAATAAACCATAATACCGTACCCGAGTCATTGAGTAAGCATGTGGCTAGAGTGGGCAGCAAACAAGAACGACACAGGAGCTCTACGACTTCCACAGTACAGAAATCCAGTCTTGCTGTCTCCTCTTTCACATCCTCATCAACTTCTTTCTTCTCTGACTCTGGTACAGATGCATTGTCTTCACTTCCATCTTTCTCTTTCTTCTTTTCTGTTTCCACTTCTTCTTTCTTACTGGTATCTGCTTCCTCCTCGTTTTCTACCTTAGTATCGGTTGGACTCTTGCTGGCTCTGCCTCCATTCTCCGTCACACTCTTATCTTCCATCACGTTGAGGAACTCTGACAATATGGAGAAGCAGATACTCACGTATTTCTCTTCCAGTTGATGTTTGGCCCTGGCAGCACTGATGGTGTGAGAGGATGTAGTAGAACCTGTTCCAAACCCTGTTCCCTTGGCCCAGTACTGCTTGTCCATCGATGATGCAATTTTTTTCGGCTGGGAAAAACTAGTGGACAAATGAAGGAGATACAGAGATAAAACGGGTTGGTAGATTATAGAAAAAATAGTACAATACAACAAATAACTCAAAATAAATTTACTAAAAAAACAAAACAAATAAACAAAACAAAACAAAACAAAAAGAACAAAAACAACAAAACAAAAAACAAAAACAAAAAGGAGAATGAAGTGATAAAGTTTATTTATATTGAATGATTAACAGAAATCTTTATTACCAGTAATAGACCTACAAAATGAATAATCAATAGAAATAATACTGAAAGTAGAAAAAGAGTGCAGGATTACTACAACAATGCAAAACAAAACAAAAACAACAACAACAAAAAAACAACAACAAAACAAAACAAAAGCACAACCCTACTGCAAAAAAAAATGTTTGGTAGACAATAAATGATGTACACACCTTTTAAAATGGCTAGTCGAGTCATCTTTGACCCCACCCCCTTCAGTGGTAGTATCAATGCGGGGAGCTTCGTGGCTTGAGTTGGCCAGGCACTGTAGCACGTGCTGAAGGATGCCCAGCTCATACACCATGCAGCGTAACCTCCTCCCACCCTCACTGTGACCTGGACACTTGCGCAGAGTCCAACGGAACAGCAGGTAAGGGATGCAAGACAAGAATTCCGTGTTTATTTTGGGCAGATTTTCTACAGCATCGAAATAGTCCAGATATACATTATATGTATAAACATTGTAGGACTTAAAATAACTTGGATATTACATGGTAATTAGAAATAAAATAAGCATTGAGCAAAATAGAGCATTTCAAGGTATTGGAAGGTATGCTCTTTGAAATTAATTACCTACATAGATAATACTTAGTCTAATCAAATGCGGTTTTAATGCGTAAATGATATAATGTCTATTCAATAAAAAAGCTCATAATTAAATGCTTGACTAACCTTTACTGCTGTCTCCAAGCAACACCCTCATTAGCATGAAGGCTCCAGAGGGGTTTCCCCCCATTACCACCCCATACTCATCCAGCTGGAGACAAAGCCCCATCATGAGCAGAGAGTGGAACGGGATAGCGGTAGAGGGGTTCAGGACTATGTGGGGACGCAATATACCCCTGGGGGCAACATCTATCGCCTTCTGGCTGCCAGCCTTGTTAGACTCTGATACATCCATTCTGAGAGAACCAGGCCAGTGGTAAGAGTAGAGAGTTGGTAGACAGCCTGACAGAGGCTGCAGGCACTTGCAAGACACAAACAGATTGAACATGTCCACGCCTTTCTGAGTGAGGGCGTGGGTCGCTCTGAAGAGGATGGTAGAGTTGTCTACATAAGCTGTGAGGGGATATTCGTCCTGCTTGGTGCAAGGCTGGAGATGCTTCAAGCGAACATCGGCAGAAAATATCGTCCCACTGACGGAGTGGCGGAATAGAGCGGTCAGTGAGTTGAATTGAAGGATTTCTTTGTCTTTGAAAGTGGCAGCACAGAATAGAAGAGTCTTGTTCAAGGATGACCCGGTGTTGGAAGATGCAGACTGGCTTTCTTTGGTTACTTCAGACTCTCTCCAACTCTTCATGTCAAAGTTTTCAATATCGGGAGAAGCACACGACAGACTGACAGATTCTTCGGAAGACGGGACCACCTTGGGGGTCCTGCGCTGGCTGGCACGATCAGACGACTTCAATATGCTTGCCGGTTGCGGCTTGTTGACACGATGGCTCTTAATAAGAGTGTCCAGCTTGGACAGGTTGGAAGACACTGGGATATACAGGATGTAACTGGAGTCGCCGGTGGGCTGGGATGGGTGGTAGTCTTGAGTTTCATACGTCAGAGGGAGGGATAGTGCCTGTGAAGCCTCCTTCCTGGGATCATGCATCACAAAGTTGACAATTATGGGCATGGTGTCGTGGCGAAACACAAGGCCTGTGAGCAGTCGATGAAGAAACTGAGTCAGAATCTGGTTCTGGCGCAGAATGTCGCACACCAGGTGCACAAAGGCCACCTTGGTGGGATTGCAAATCTGTAGACTAATGCTAAAGAAGTCAAACGCCACTTCCTGCACGTACGCTACCTCGTGGGAGGTCACAACGGAGGTATCCATGGATAGAAAGCGAAGCATGGGCTCCCAGAACCTGTGGTTGGACTCCTTGGCCATCCACAGCTTTCCCGGCATCCAGTTTCGAAGGAAATCTGTGAAAAAAGCCAGGAGTACACAGAGGTAAGTGAGACTGTCTCGAGCGTCTGTTTCAATGGATTTTTCTGCAACAAACTCCTTGTCTGAGACAGGTTGATGGAGGAGGTCCAACAGTTTCTCAAAGCCATTAGTGAGTCTGGATACCATTTGAGCAATGAGATCAGACTTCAATAGTTTCGAGGTACAAGAGTACGACTTGGAGCATTGCGCTAGAGTACTCAACAGTCGAGAGGCTGTGGCAGGGTCCTTGATGAGAACATTGCTGCAGCTGTCCAGCAGCATGGAGAAGTAGCTGGGTTTAGAGCTGCACAAAGCACACAGCAGAGATCCAAGAGCTTGCTTGTACTGGAGATGAGGCTCCAGAGAGAACGCCTGCTCCACCAGCGAGTGGAAGGTTTCAGCAGATGTGATGGCACTCATTTCTTCTCCGAACCAGATGATGTGGGCAAGAGAACATGTTAAGTAGGGAAGGTGACTTGCTGATGATACCTTGGATGGAGGGAGGTTGGACAATAGGCGAAGGACTAGTGAAAGTCTAAACAAACAAAAAAAACAAACAAAAAAAACAAAAAAAACAAAACAAAAAAAAAACAAGTGAATAATAAAAATTATTAAATGCAAAGTTAGTCAATACCTTATCATGAACCATCAATCTTAAACTATTATAATTCCTGTAGTGATTGTGTAAGTACTGTAAATGTTCAATTCTGAAATTTCACCTTTCTCTGTTGAAATCGCTGGAGCTAGACAACACTTCAGGAGGTGTGCATAATTCTTTCAAGAGACGGTAGGAGAAGCTGGACTCCGCCTTGTTCAGAGTCAGCATGGCGTCGGGTGTCTTGCCCGAGGTGGAGAATCCCATGAGATGGTGCAGTATAATAGTGCCAGCATCAACAGAACTGTCTGCTATAGCCAGCAACAAGTTCTCCAGCTGGTAGCGAAACTTCCTGAAAGAACACAAGACATCATATTACATAATGACATAGCAATAATGTTATAGTCAGTTTAGAATATAATATATCTCAAGTAGAGCAAGTTTAAAGTCGCGTGGTAATAGGATTTTTTCCCTCTTTTTAAAAGCCAATAATATCGTTAATTATAACTTAACCCGATGTTTTGACTTCTTGCCGAAGTCCTCTTCAGGGGTCAATTGAAGAGGACTTCGGCAAAAAGTCGAAACATCGGGTTAAGTTATAATTAACAATATCATTGGCTGGAGAAAAAATTCCTATTATTATAATTATTTCATCCGAGAATGACTGAATTATATTCTTTACATGTAAAACAACAACAACAAAAAAAAACAAAAAACAAAACAAAAAAAAACAACATCAAAATTAAGACAATTTCCAGCTTACTTGGTGGTGGGTGTGGCTAAAAGGGACAAGCAATTAGGAAGGAGGTCTGGCAGGCCTTTGAAGAGAGATTTGAGAGGAGCAGCAGTAGATTCTGTGTTCAACCACTTGTCCACAATGTCCATCCAGTTGGAGCTACAAATACACACAACATACAGGATAACATGCAAACATGCTATCACTAGAGGGGCAGAAAATTTCTAAACAAATCTTTTTTATGAACAAACTCCTCTATAGAAATTTGTTCACAATATTCTGTTTAATAATGAATTGATTTAAACATGCCTATGAGCAATTTATCACTGAATATCTGACCTTGGGCTATCCTTCTCTCGCTGAGTGAGAGTCTTAGAGCCAGGGCCAATGGCCTCAGTGGAGTTACTGCCATACACCGTCCCTAAGATCTCCATCTTGGACACTGCAACTGCAGAGTGGAGCTCAGACTTGTAGAAGTACACAGCCAAGTACTGCGAGAGTACGGGCTGGTGGAAGGCCACGTTCACTATCTTGAGTCCGTTGGTCTTGAAGACTGGAGTCACTGGTACCATGGACTCCTGGTTGCTATGCATGGAGGAGTGGATGCACAGCCGGGATGGAATACCACTGGTTTTGCCAGCTGCCTCGGTCTGAACCAGGAATATAAAGTTATGTAGCAGAATAGGACATGGGAATGAGACCAACAGCTTCACGCACTTCTCGTCTTGCACAAAGGAGTGCATGAATAAGTACGAAGATGAGCGAGTTTCATTGGTGGGGATGGATAACCTTTTTGTTCCCTTGGAGCACTGAATAGAGTACGAAGATGCACGATAGAAATTGATGAGACTGCTAGCAGAACTGATTGCTTTCAAGGAAATATCCTTCAATCCAAGATTGCTGATGAGCTGTCTGGACAAGCCACGCCCACCCAACACACCTCCATTTTCTGCTCCTTGTCTATTAGATGCACTCTCCATGAGGCACTTCAGAACCACTCGACCTCCACCACACTCGATGAAATTGGCAGCCTGCTTCAAGCTGGAGTCTTTCTTGCCTAACAAACAAGGATCCCAAGTGATGAGGGAGATGAAGAGACCAGAGAACCGAGATCCTGAAGGAGAAGAGTTGAGAATGTGAAGGAATGGCTGGAATATGCGGGACGGGTCTCTGCAGCTGTTGTATAAGAACACAATAAACTTGTGGTAGATGGAAACTTCTTTAGTTCTGGTCTTGCCACACTGAGCAGAAACTAGATTGAAAACTTGGAGTAGCTTCAAAAGCAGCTGAGAATCAGCAAGGATCAGGACAAGACCCTTTGAGGCAGAGTCAGCAAGTTTCAAATAATCCACAGGTGTTTCATCTGACCCTTTACCAAACTTCTCCTCGCAGTACCTCTGCAAGGCTTGCTGGACACCAGAGGGAAGTTCACTCTCAAAGATAGCTATGAGCAGCTGCAAAAGATCCCGGGCTAGAGTGCCAGAGCTGGAAGTCTCTGAAACTGTGCGGCTCCAGGAATACTTGTACAAGTCTGTGGGTAGGTTGTAGTAATGCTTCCTCTTCACTGAATCATCCAGGTCTCCGCCATAGAGCTCAACACCTGCTCACACACATACGAACAACATGTCTTGTATGATCTGTACATGTAATATACATTGCCTAATAAACTGGTTAAAACTGTGGTTAAATAAACTCACTGTTAGGAAATAATGAATAATGTGGCCACCATCATAAACTTCCAATTAATAACTTCATTAACTTATAATCTGACAAAAATTGCAACCATCACACCCTTTCAGTACACATTGTTGCGTAGTACGGTCAAACAGTACTATGCATGAATAAATCTTGCTTTTATAATCTCAAACTTAGTGGACAAATCTGACACAAGTTTGTGTCTACATCTCAGCAACCAGTTTAAAATCAAGTCAACAAATAAATACAAGTAGACTATTAATCTGATTAATCCAATAATTCCCACATCTTTAGATTGAAGCTACACTACATGTATAACCATACATACATGTATAACCATACATATATGTATAACCATACATACATGTATAACCATACACTACATAGTATAACCGTACATACATGTATAAGCACATATTTATACTACTAGAATGTGTATTCTTTAGCTGCAGAATTAAAACTCACCAGGGAAGCAGTCCCCCGTGAGTATGTCAGGAAAGACTTCAGTACACGCCTCGCACAGACGATGGGTGAGGTCCAGCAGGAGAGAGAGGGAGTCTCCCTCGCTGTGCCACAGCGTACACACTGTGGAGGAAGACTGCAGACATTGGCTCAGCTCATACAGCAGCGGATTGCTGTAGACACGCCCATCTCTAAAGACAGACATAAAATAAATGTGTCAATCAAGCCAAGACAATAAATGACCCACAGTTTACAGACCTAAAAATTAGACATAAAGATACTAGTTAATGAGAAGCCCCAGTTTTAACCAATGCAGCAAAATAAATAAGTTCTAATTGATCTATACCTTCTGAGTACTACTACATCACCAGAATTTATAATGAAAAAAAAAACAACTTTAAATTTAGTCTACATGTATATAATTTTGTAGTAATGTAGCAGCTATTGCCATATTGCCAGTAAACAGTTAAAAGTCAATAAGAAAAGGAAGAAGAAAAAAAGAAAAAAGAAAGCATACCTGTTGTGGAGCAGTAAACAGTTAATAGTCAATAAGTAATGGGAAAAAAAGGGAAAAAAAAAAAAAAAAAAAAAAAAAAAAAAAAAAAAAAAAAAAAAAAAAAAAAAAAGAAGAAGAAAGCATACCTGTTGTGGAGCACTGTTATGAGCACATCCAATAGCACACACCCTCCAGACAAGGTAGCTCCTCTGCTAGAACTGTGCAGGTTTAGTGGGAGAACGGCTGCAGTGAGTTTCTGTGCAAGTCCCGGATCCACAGTGGACGGGCTACACTGGAAGAACTTGACCAGCAACTCCAACACCTTCTCATAACCTATGACCAACTTGGAACGAAGGTTGCCCAGGATGCACACGAGACCTGCCTGCCACACTGCGGGCGAAAGGAAGGTCTGGGTGAGGAGGAAGTCTACCAAGGTGTAAAAACAACTCTCAGAGGTCACCAAATATATTACATGCTGATCAACACTTTTTTTATCCAGCTTCTTCTTGGTTGACGGTACTAATGGCTCCTGTTCTTTTGACAAGACTGCGTTGCATTTGTGCCATAGAGAAAGGACAGCGATAATGTCCGTTTCGTTCAACAGCTGGTGGTGAGCAGTGGCCTGCTTCAGAAGTTCTTCAATGCTCCTAATGAGCATGCTCAGAGTCTCAGGAAAGACATGGACATCGCTGGACTCTAAGCCTTGTATGAACTGGTCTTTCAAGATGGACACCTCATCCACGTCTACTTCATGATTCAGCTCTCTGTCCTCACTTGCCCTTGATGGGTTCAGTGGCTTGGCATGCACAAGGGCCAGGAGCACGGAGCCATAAATAGCCCGGGCAACCTTCTGCAAGTGCAGCTCTGCTACGCTTTCTGGAGTGGTCCTTTTCCGAAATTCCAGAGTGTTGCTGATTATGAACGTGTTATACGGTATACTCTCAACTTTGGTAGGAGAATACTTGGAATCTTTCACAGAATCCTTAGAACAAGACAAGCCTGAGTTCGATTTACCAATTTTCATCGCTACCGACCTATCACTTGCTGGCTCGGATGTTTTGAGTATCCTAGTGAAGTTGGTGCAAGGCCACACCTCTCCATAGAAAAGCAAGGCACAGAACAGGTTCTGCAGCATCCCTCTCTGCAGCTCTAGACTGACACCAACTAAGGAACTGTCCGAGGGAGAGAGGCTGAAGGTGGAAGATCGCAGGAGACTATGGAGATCAGCTTCACTGAGGAGAGTGTGCAGTGGGTAAGACCACTTGGTGGAGCAAAGCAGGAGAGACACACACTAACAACAACAACAACAACAAAGCCAAAGTGCAATTATGACAGGAAAAATTAATTGTTTGGAATACTTTGAGGCTCTTAATCACCCACCGTAATCTGGTAACTTATATCCACCTCTTCCCATCTTCCCACCCACTCCCAGTAACCAGCCCCTCCCCTGTTTTATTTATGGCATCTCCACTAAATTATAGAGTAATATGAACCATTCTATTTAATGAAGACATTCAAAATTAAACAAACATTTTCTTGACAGCAATCCAACATTCTTTGTCTCCCCTGCCCCTAACATACACCCACATGAGTTACCTTGGAAATAACAGGTGTTAAGCTGGCATTTCCATCAGAAGAGCAGAGAGCCAGTATGTACCTGAGCAAGCCGCGAATGACTGAGTGACACAATTCTTGGGGCAGGCTAGCCAGAGCTGGATCCACACACTCTACTGGGTCAGGAACAGAGCTGGAGGTCGTAGCACTGCCACTGTCACTGGGAGTGTGATAAGATGAAGAGGTCCTGGGAATAGATTCTTGATATTCTACATGACCTCCTACGATACGCACACTGCGGTATACCTGGACAGAGGGAAAAAAAGAAAAAAAAGTGCGAAATCTTAAATACATATGTATACGGCAAGAACAAGCCTAATGCATTGAATCTAATCACCTCAATGATAAACTAGAATTGGGCCACGTCTGGTAATCCTGTGAACTGACTTTAAGGTTACTCCAGTTTGACAGAATAAGCCTTACAGGGCTGCATACAGAAACTGAATCATAAACAGCTTTCTTAGATTGTAGGTGAAAGAAAGTATGGACACATTCTGTTGCAAAAGATCTTGCACAAGTATGCTGATTCAATGTTGCATGATGAAAATGTCAGTACAAGAGTTTCTAGGGGGTGACAGCTATTCTAGATGGGGCAAACACCCCCTTTAAATCAGCCCTGTCTTAGTAACAGTGTTTCCCCCAGAAAAAACAAGTAGAGCATTATTTTAGACCACACCCCTGGCCACACCCATTTAAACAATAGAATAATACATGGCATGTCCATAATTATGGCTTTAGATGGCAGTATTAGGCCAGCTGGAAACGTTCTAGGGGGGTAGACAGTGCTTATTTTATGAAGTGTACATGTAGCTACCTTATTCACAACTATAGGTGAAGGGGCCAGCAGAGTAGCGTGATGAGGGGGAACCACTGAGTAACTTATGGCTGATCTACCCTATCTCATCCTTTCTTACCTCTTGTTCACGTTTCACATCTGATCCAGATTCTACCTTGGATGGCATGGGTGGGAAGCCAGAATTGGAATCTGACACCATAGGAACGGTCAGTGGTATATACAGACCATTCTGGGAGGAAGGGAGGATGACTGCAGACAGGAAGTGAGTCATCAGAAGCACCACCCACTGAAGAACTCTACTGTCTGAGGAAGAGAGAGGAGGGGGAGGGGCGGAGTCTGACTGATAAGGAGCAAGAAGTTGGAGGAGGAAGTTGAGTAGGCATGGTAACAGGTCACTGGTATTATAGGTGTGTAGACATAAGGCAGAAAGTTGCAGCAGAGCTCTATGTACCAAACAAACAATAAGCAAAACAATACACATGAAACTCAAATTATTGAAATTCCTAAATTTTAAATGTCAACTTTATTGAAATGTATAAATGCTTAAGATCTTAATCAATCCACCCACTTATTAGTAAAAGTACTAACACATCACCACAACCATGTTGACCATGTTGTGCTTTAGCGTATGTTATTGTCGTTAAGCCAGAAAACACAAAAACAAAACAAAACAAATAAAAACAACAACAACAACAACAAAAAAAAAAAACAAAAAAAAAAAATTAAGGGTCATGAGTAAACTATAAACACCACTAAGCTTCCGAGCAACCCCTTACACATGAGTGATCGTTATTGCATTTTATTAGATAGGCTAGCTTGCTTTATATCACAGGACTAATAAAGGACATGCATAATGTGCTATACACACAAAAAAATGATACAAAAATCTCTAACTTTCGTCTTTTTGACTAATGACACATGCACATCATATGTCTCAATTGCGAAAAAGTTCTGTATGCTCTTTGAACAACTATGTCAGAATGCAAACAATAATAGCAATAAGTGTTCAAGAAACAACTATAGCAAAAAACAAAACAAAAAAAACAACAACAAAAAAACAACAACAAAACAACAAAAAAAAGACAGAAAAAAAAGTATTGTAAGTTAGTTTTTCTGCACCCATCCTATGACAGCCAACTACATATATTGCTGTGAGGTCTTTGCAATAGGTAAGGACACAAAGTATTTAAAACTCACTAATGAAGAAACCGAACAACTTAACTCACCTTTCCTTGTTGAAAACAACAGTTTCCTGGCTGTCAAATAATTTCTTCAGCATCTTCACCACGAAGTCACCCCACCACTTCTGAGACCCTCCAAAGTTGATGAGCAGTGCTATGGCCCGCGCGTGCATCTGTGGAGTTCCGTGGATGCACAACATCAAAAACAACACCCGACAGTCATCCTCGGACAACATTGGCACTTGACCACACCCCCAATCCACATCCTCCTCCAGACCTTCGTCTTCAAGCACGCGATCAACTCGCGGCCACAGATCCCCTCCAGATTGTTGCGTGCCATCAAAATTTTCCTCAAAAGTCTCTGAATTCACCCCATAGTGTAGAGATAGGGTCGTGTTGAGTAAAGTACCGATGAGCTTGCTGAGTTTGCTGATGGACAAGAGAGAATAGTCCACACCGGAGCCGTCTGAGAGTTGGAACACTTGACTACGATCCTCTGAAGGCTTGAGGTGTTTCATCACACCCCTGAGGCGTGCCAATGACACCTGGGTCTTGAAGCACTGCTGGTAGTCGTAATTGACTCTTTCCTCGCATCGTTTCACACTCAGTGGGTTGCCATGGTGCGAGTAATAGGAGAGGAGGGCAGACTTCAGACTGTCTCGATGGAGGTAGTATTGTGAGAGAAGCTGTTCCTCTAGATTGCGGAGTTGACTTGTGGTAGGGGTGTAGTCTATTGAGAGAAGAGGGATGCCATAAAAAGAGCCTATGAGGAATTCTGCAGGTTCCCTTGAATTGGTCAGTGATCCCAAAAATGTAATCTAGGACAAAAATGGCCACAAGAATAGCAATACAATTTATTCTGACAGGAATTGAAACATTTATAGAAAGAAAAAAGTATGTATCAACTGAAAAAACTTGCAATCATTAGTTTAAGTTTAAAAACTTAAGTTTTTTATTTTATTTTATTTTAGAAAACTAATCATAACCATTAAAAAAAGAAAAAAAATCAAATCAAATATTTGCCTAACCTTGACAAATTGGCAGGGAGGTGGTGGGTTGAGCATGCCCAGCATAAGGGACTTGGTCTTCATCTCAGAGGACTGGGCAACTCTAAGAGGTGTGGTCTGTTCATCGGGAGTCAGCCACACGTCCACCGTGACGGATGACATGTTTGTAGTGCATGGGATGGTCAGGTCTGTCAGTAGCACGGGCTGAACAAATTTGATTATGGCCGAGTACGCCATGCCGGACTTGAGAGACTCAATTTGCATCACGAGCTCCTTGGGAGACGTGGAGATGTTGGCCAGAATCTGAGGAATCGGAGGCGAGTTCGTCGCCGCTGACAACAATGCATCTGCCCCACCTTCTGGAGGAGAATCGCTGCTGCTGCCTCCCTCGCTCTTAGACGCAGTAGCATTAAACGAGGGGTAGTTGTAGCCGGAGGTCTTTGAGACTGAGCCTACTCCCAGGCCTCGAGATTGAGGGAGTGGCTCAGGCATTTGCTGGAGAGTGTAGATGCTAGGCTCCAGCACAATCACATTGCCAGTGACAGAAACACACAAGTAGGACAGAGGCAAGGTCTCCAGAAGACCTCTCTGGTTGTACAGCAAGAAAGACCCGTGCTTGTAAGTGGGGAAATCAAATATGACCTTGTTCTTCTTGTTATCGCTATCCTTCCCAGTCGAAGCAGCATCGTTGGAAGAGAGCTTCTTTTTAGAAGAATTTAGAAGTAGCTGGAGTTCGAAGTCATAAATGGAATGAGAAGTCTTGTCTGCCACAACATGGGCAGTACCAGTAGACAGTCCTTTAATTAAAGAACCATCCTGACCAACTGCGGCCACCTTAGCTCCAGAGCTAGCTGGCAAGTTAGAAAGCCCTTCAATATGCACCGGGGCCAGATCCTGGAGTGAGTAGAGAGGAGAGATGGACTCAAGCTGAGACAGACTCATTCCGGCAGGCGTGGACAACAAGACCTCAGATGGGGAAGTGTAGGTAGAGGAGGTGTGGGTAGTTCCCAAGGCGTGATACGCTGACGCACCTTTAGACTTGGTGACTGGAGTGGTCGTGTTGCTCTTGTGACAGTAGGAGAGATAGATGTCAAACAAGTCGGGTTCAAACACTGCGGCCTCATGCTTGAACCTGTCAATACAAGTATTAATATTGAACATGAAATAGGGCATGAAGAGGAAGAGGGAGGGCAGAAGAAGAGGCTACAGTGTCAAACAAGTCAGGTTCAAACACCGCAGCCTCATGCTTGAATCTGTGAACACAGTATTAATATTGCATGAAGAGGAGGGAGGAAGTGAGAAGTGGCTGCAGTGTTGACTCATTAATGATAATGAGTCTATCTACTAATGTGTAATAAGATGTGGCCTCTGCTCTGACTGCCGACTGCATTTGGTGAATTGATCACATAAAGTTATACATTACATTCACAATTCCTGAATATGTGGTAGCCAGTTGTAATATTCCGTTGAATTCTTAAGTTCTCTAAAATAATGGCTAAGCTAAACAAAAAGAAATTAGCTGAAAACTGCTAAAAATAGGAATGGAAAAGAACCAACTGAGGAAGTGGGTCAGTATTAGTAAAAACTTGTGCGTCACAAATAAAGAAGTACTTGCAATACTCTATAGGATTAAACACTTACACCTTTAAATGTGAGAAATCAATTTAAATATTATTTAGTTGTTGTTTTCAATAAACAACAACACAACAACAACAACAACAACAACTACTACTACTACTACACTGATTACACCTATTCTGCCCTCCCCCATTCCTACTGAACCCATGTGCCTTACTGAGTGTGTAAGATCTGAGCAGGCAGAGTGTGTCTTGTGGTGAGCTGAGACCCCAGGTCCACCAGCAGCTGCATGCACATGCTACATGTGTTGCGAGAGTCACACGAACTGGTGAACATAGCAACCACACGCAGGAACCAATGCACACACGCTGCAGAAGTGAACATTGGCAGGATGGGGAGGAGTCTCGTGAAGCAACCTGAAAGGGCCAACCGGAATTTCTCCAAAGATAGCGAGTCTTCCTCTAGACCTCCCCTGTAGAAACACACACAATTTAATTTACACGGAGTAACACTTACAGGGGTAACACAATCGAAAATCGGGGATGTTTATTTATTTATTTATTTATTTGTATATATGTATGGACGTATGTATGTCATTTTGTACTTTGACCCTCGCGTTTTTGTGTTAGTTATGTGGTCGACCCCGTCCCAAATTGCACTAAACAGAATCCTCTAGTTTATCGATCAGTACCCGTATCACCCTAGAAATTGAATTGTTTACCGTTTTGAATTCTTTTGCGGGTGCAGTTCAAACTTGAAAACTTAAGGGACTTCCATTTCTATTCGAGTTAGTGGCAGTGGTAAGTCAATGCGCTCTTTGTCATGGTTATAAGCGGTGCGCAACAGTATTTACTTGAAAATACATTGTCCACTAGACTACTGCGAAGGTAAGTCTGTGTAGGTGCATGTCCAGTTGTGTCAAAGCATTGTGTGTTACAACCACTACTTAGCTAAAGAATATCACAAAGAAAACTTTTAAATAACGTGTATTGTTTTGTTTTTTTTGGTTTCCTTCCAAGCAGTTGCAGAGAGTTGTTACTATGGCACTGAAATCCCTTATACCTTGTATGCTAAATTTAAAAACTGGACCTTATTTTCAGTAGCTTCAGTGTTAGAAGTAAAAATCATCCATATAAAAATAGTATAGTCTTTAGGCTCGCTCGCCATTTGTGCTCAAGCACATCACTAGTTTATATACATGCACTTTTACACACCAGTTAAACACGCTAACACACACATGCACGTATGCACCCACACATCCACCTGCACTTACACACACACACACCCCAAACGCCTGTTTATACACATTCCCTCATTTACACTATCAACTCACTCACACACATACACACACATAAACACACACATGCATGCACAAACATGCATGCACACACACATACATGTACACACACACATACATGCACACACATGCATGCACACACACACACACATACGTACATCAACACAACCATACCTATACAGAATGACCAGTAGTCTGGAACACTTGTGAGCTAGCATCCTCGATCCCTTCACATAGCAGGCGTGCAACAGAGACAGCAACAGCTGCCCCACTGCTCCACACAGGACAGAAAACCCGATAGCTCCCAGCTCTCCATCCTGGACATGCACAAGCCCCACCCACAGGAGGACGTCCAGAGCTCGTTGCTGCATAGTCTCAGAAAACACGTTTCCCTCTCTGACGCTGGACTTGAAGGCTTCAGGTAGACCCCGGAGTTCACCGTCCTCTACTTGACCTTTACAAGCCGCCATAGTGAGGCGGAGGAGGAAGGTGGGGTCACTCATGGAGCTGCTGAGTTGCTCCACTGTGATGGGAGAGGACCGTAGAGATGACAGAGGGCAGGCCAAAGGGTACACACCGATCATCAGAGTAGCCTGAAATGTGAATGCATGGAGTGAAATGTGTAGGAATGAGGAATGGAATATTATGGAAAATACAAACGTGAAGAACAGAATGGAATGCAACTAGTTGGTGGAATGAAACATTCAATTAGAAATGTAAATAAATAAAAAACGGGACTGTGGACTACAACACAATATATATATATATATATATATATAGTCATGAAAGTATATACAAGTATACATATAAACTATATAGCAGTGGTGCTTGCTTCTGAAGACTTTTAGAGTGAGTGCCTCAGTTCAGAGATATTGGAATGCACATGTGAAAAACAACAACAATAAATTCCAACAGAAATCACAATCAAGTACAGCAAATAACATTTAACTAATCCAAAATACATGCAGAAATAACTTCCTTTACATCACACGTTCCACATTAGATCATTATAAACTACACAGAGGACATCCATAACTATTTTTTACCTTTACCACTAGCATATAATGATGAAACAATACAATGTATAGGTGTCGAAACGTCTGTATTGCTTCATTGTTATATGCTAGTGGTAAAGATAAAAAATAATTTATTATTAGTGACAGATACTATTCCTAGCAACAGCAGATTGTATAAACTACACAGGACATGCATGCTATGAGTGCTCTGTACCTTGACAGGAAAAGATCCCATAGTTGCATCCGCACAGGAGTGAGGCTGATGCCTGAAGGCGCGGTTCCGCCAGGCCTGCCTCCTAGATGCGGCGTCAGTGGCCCCAGAAACGGCATCCTCGTAGTAGGACACCGAGTTGTACTCGGAGGAGAAGAGAGAATCTATCAGCACCAACAAAGACCCGCAGCCAAGCTCCATCAGGTTGGGGTGAACCAGTACCACTTGCACACATTGCTCCGTCACATCAATGAGTGGCTTCAATCTGACCGGACCACATATCACGTGACGCTCCAAAGCCTCTCTGTCAGGAGACTCGGTAGATGGCTTCAATTTGAGTCTTCTGGAATTGGCAGTATTGTGGGGCCAGCGGATGGCTACGAGAGAGACTGTGGCATCCTCGTTGATACACAGCTTGTTGGCGAAGTTGAGTCTCACGCACACACTTCCTATTACGCTGGTGTCGGACACACCCACTGCCACTTCAAACTCATACCTGTCATCCACAGAATGCAAACCATACATTAACTATCAAAAATTGTCTCTCCCCCCCCCTCACAAAATAGTTAAACAAATCGATGCAGTGTATTTTTAGAACCAAACTGAGGGGGGGAAGGGAAATCAACATTTTTGAAGTTTCAGATGAGTTTCTCATTTCATGAAATTGATGAAAAGTTTGTGGCAAATGCCACCATATTAAGTTCAGTGGGAGGGGGGGAAAATGTCCCCCCTCCAAAAAATCCCTGATAGACAAAAGTACATTCTTCCATTCTTCCCTTATTGCTTACATAATAAAATCACCTCTTTTATCACCTGAATTCCTGCCAAATATAGAGGCTGTTTATTTGTTAAACTAAGAACATTAACTGATAATAATCCAATATTTCCCCTTCCTTTCTCCCACCCAGTTGACTCTCTTCTCTCCCCCTAAATCTTACCTAGACACAGGGTTGGCTACCAGTGGAGACTCGTACTGCAGTATGACAGAATTATCAGAGCTTCCTCCACTAGAAGGTGTGGGCGGTTCTGACAATGAAACACCTGCAGAAGGCGGTTGAGGGGGAGGGTTCACATGCAGGGGGCTCTTGCGGGTGACCTGCTCCAAGCTGATTCTACTCCAATCAACAGGACTACTGCAGGTAATGGGCAAGCCTCTAGAAGATGTCCGCACAAGGTTCAGCAGATGACCCAAGTCCTCATCATCCATAGACCAGTCAATGGTGGAGTCTGAGCCATCGAAAGTATCAGTAATGGCCCCGCTCTCACTGATCCTTCTTCCTCCTCCTTCTTCCTCGGCAAGATTGTTAATCTTCATGCTAAGCAACCTGCCACGCCTACTGGCTACAAACAGTTGTTTAGTGGCAGGATTGAACACGCACTGGGTAAATTCTCCAATGCTACTCTCTTCACCAACTTCCTCTTCATTCTGGCCATCACTCCTAGGATCACAGCAGCCCCGGCCAACATGGCTCAGACCCGTAGAGGAGCAATCCAGCAATAATATTCCCCCGGAGCCGTCCAAACAAGCCAACAAAGTCGAGCGCCGTCTGTCGAATTCACTGGGTTCGTTATCGGCTGAGAGGATATCTTCCATGCTGTCATGGCTGCTCTTCTCCGCTACATGGGGACCTGATGACTCCACCGCACAAATCCACAGGTGGGATGAAGGGACGACTTCACCTCCCACACGCCTCAACGTCACATGCTGATTAGCGGCCGCCTGAATCTGGTATAAAATAAGATGACAACACGGCTCGTTGGTGCCCTGGTCTGCAGTCTGGCAAGTCACGGCCAATAGATTCCCATCATCCAGTGGTACTATCTGTCGTATCTTCGGCACACACCCACTTTCTACTGAGCATGTCATGTCGTCCATCGGTATTATCCCAGCGATGTCTAGCACAATGGAGTTTTCCCTGGCGAACATGGACATACTGACAGCATTGGGGATGTCATTCTCCAGAGAACCCAGTGCCTGGAGAACAGATGACGACAGTCCCTGTGCTTCCATGCCCTCTGCATCAACACTTTCTCCAGTAGCAGACTTGGTATTCAGCTTGTGATGAGGGTCCTCCAAACACCGGTGGATAATTAGCAGGGGCAAGTGCTCCTTGATAAAGGATCGTTCCCTGGTTTTAGTGAGTCCAGTGAGTAAGACAGAGTAAGGAAACTGAGCTGCATTCCTGGCAGCCATGTCCGCTGCAGAAGATGTAGTGGCATTGACTGTGGCAGATCCTGTTGTTTTAGTGGGTCGGACTTCAGCGGCATGGGTAACAGACGGTGTACTTCCAATGGGGGTTGGCCGTACCAGAGACAGTGATGTAATGCGTACTTGTAACTTGCTGGCCGGGACATCTGCATTAACCTTGCTTTTAACTTCCTCATCTTCTCTATTTGTATTGCCATTCTGCTCCATTTCTTCAAGACAGATGTAGACCTCTTCATCTTTTCCATCCGACATCTCTGCAGTATCCCTACCATTCTCCTTGGTCAGGGTGTTCCTTCTGCCCTCACTTAGCTCCTCCTCCAAAGACATGGCCACACCCTCAGCCATGCCCCCACTACTCCTGGAAGCCCCTTCAGCTTTTTCATTCACACCACTGCTGGAGGCATCTTCAGAACCACTCACTAGAGCCCTGTCTTCCAACCACTTCTCTACATCTCCAGGTGTCAAGACAAGTTTGGCACAATTCTAAGGAGAGAGAACGGAAAGGGAATAAACGTCAAACAATTGGAGTGTGTGGATTAAGAGGGGAGAAGTCCATGAAATCTAATTCAAACATTCATCAATTAGTACATTGGATCAGGCATTATCACTTTGTATAAGATTGTACGTATGTGACAGGCTCTGGGGGGAAATACAACTTGGGGAAAATGTTTTTGTTGGTTTGAGTGAACTTTAGTGATGAAATTTATCTACCTGTTGATACCCTGCTTAATATTCAAGACCATTCAGCCTCTGACATACGGTGCTTTGAAAAGTGAGCTATAAAAACGATTACTTTGAGAAAAGTTGCCTCAAAATAACTTCTGTTACGATTAAATAGCCGAGTTCCATATAAAAGACCACTCACACACTGAATCCAGCATTTAAACTTAGCCCGGAGGTGACAGAAAGGATACCGACTATATGGAGGTTGAAAAAAAGAAAATTCTAATTTTAGATTTAATCTCGCATTTTAGCTTGTATTACAATATGTAATATTGCGCGAAGTTGTACCTTTTCAAGAGCCTGTCACACACACACACACACACACACACACACACACACACACACACACACACTATAATCCAATTTGACAAACTCCTGAGTGTGCTATTCTCACTCGTGCACAGTTACCACATTATTTCCCAATAACACACCAGGACCAACCAAATGTGGTAAGCCATAGGATACCAAGCAAACCCACACCAAGTGTCCAAAGCCGTGGCCAGAACTTTACCAACCACCAAACATTCAACACCAAACCTACGTACCAAAATAGTCAACCTGCAGCTCAAGTCCAATAAAACAATGTGTCCCCATTCCGTTCCGACAGCTACCAGCTGTGAGCCGAGGCTGGTTCCAAGACAGACTACCCTGTCCGTGTCCTGTTCTCCCGCCACCACGTGCAGTGCTGGGTGGGTGGCGTCAGTCAGAGACACCGGGACATTGTCCGTAGATTCACCACGAATATAGGGACACTGCAAGACGTGACGCTCATGCTCAGACCTACAATGTACACACAAACACACATATGGCACGAGCGTGCTAAAGAGTAGTGTAATTAGTCTACGCAAGGTAAGTAGGCACTATTTTGAGCAAGTTTAATACATTAAAATTTATGCCACTAAACTACTATTAAAATTGTAAAAAAAACAACAACACTTTATTCTGCTTAACTTCCTTGCCAAAATTATAACTTAGCTACGTGTTGTATAATGATACTGTATTAACTGCATAAATCCATCAATACAAGTATTTACTACACAATTGTCACACAACTTAGTGTAAGCAGGCCATCCCTTTACCAGATGATAACATGATACTACCATTTCCATAAATAGTAGTAATAGAGCCAGGTAGTCTCAGACTGCAGGAGATATTAATAAATTAACATGCCCTGCATGCCATCCACATGTAGGTAGGTACATACCAAGGCTCGTCAGACGGATCCCAGCTGTATAGGAACACTCGACACGCGAAGCAGGTCACCCTGTCATCATTACCCACCACATTCATGCCTTGAGCGTTCGCCTAACACACACACACACACACACACACTGTCATAACTGTACACCCTGTGATATACATATATATATATATATATATATATATTTATATGCACATATTGTATATAGGCAATAACTCACCATACGGAAAAAGCCAGCTTCAGCCATGGTGCGAGGGACTGCCCATCTATTTCACAAATATGCATACATGTAATCATCTTGATATCAAAGTGTAGCGTTACTAAAAGTACGATCTCACACAATACGTACCTCATTTCATCACTACGCCTTACCAACTTCACAGCACTACACTTTACACTCACTTCACTGAAACACACCCTTAATCACTCCATCAAACTACACCTTACCGACCCATTCCAATACACTACACCTTACTCATTGATTCCTACATTAGGCAAGATTACGTAGGGTCTCTTGCTGTCCACACACATTTCACTTCATTATTTAGATCTATTTAATAAAGGAAAATTGCAGCAAGTTTAGCTTGCCAATTTTGATTGGTGCAGAAATGATTCACATTGAGCATGCTTGAATAATCCAGAAGCAACAGTGGTAGGTGTAAACCCACACCCTACACCAAGTAACTCCATCAGGCCATGTAAGTTATAGCGCGTCCTGTGAGCATGTACTTGGGACCGGTAGTATAAATGCCACTAACTCTACCTTCTTTAGAAGAGGACGGTAATGAATGTCCAACTCTAATTTAAGCACACCATTCATCATAGTTCAGAGGCTACGCCCTCAAGTCATCAAAGTAGTGTTCAAAATGGGTGTGGCTAAGAACAGCAGTTTCGCCCCCTATCTCTCTTCACCCCTCCCAACTCTCTCTCTCTCCTTCTCCTAATTCCTCAATATGTAATAGACTTATAGACGCTGCCTCTGTTAGGGCTCACTTGTATTCCATGTGCGGCCATTCTGCAAGACTAAGTCTCCTGAGGGCCTCCACATTGACGTTGCTGTTGTCAGCGATCCCCATGGCAGCCACCGTCTCTTCCGCCTTGGTAATTTTGGACCAATGATCTGGATGGAGAAGCTGTAAACGCAGGACCAGGCCAGCCACAAGGGGCAGGGACGGCTTTATAGACAACCCTTTACCAGGTACATTAGTCACCTGGCCCTTGAGCTTGGTGTACAGGTAATTGAACAAGTTGCAGAGCTCATCCACATTAGCTGAGAAGGAACAAGTCAAATTCTATACAAAACATAAAGAACAAAACCGGATGTATTAAAGTTGGTATCATTTTACCAAACTACATACAGTGGAGTATGAGCTTTACATGTGAAAAAAAAAAAGCCATATCTTGTGAATATTTCAAGTAGTTGTTGTCGAACAACTTGAAATGTATCCTCTACTTACGACCGACTGACCTTTGCACCTGTGGCCCCACCACCACAAGCAGCTAGTTGCTTCAAAATGATGGCCTTGCAATCAGGCACCTTCAGGTTAGCACTGGGAGTTCGGTTGGACAACTCCTTCTCAAGGGAAGGCACCTAGTAAACAAACAACAGTAGGTACAACAAACAACAGTAGGTACAACAAACAACAGTAGGTACAACAAACAACAGTAGGTACAATAAACAACAGTAGGTACAATAAAGTGATAATTCAAGACACAGCTATGTATCTTCTGAGTCTACCACACCATTACCTGGTCAGTTAGTATTTCAATGGTGACTTGGTCTCCCTTGTTCCTGGCATGTGTCTGCAGTATGGAGCTGAGCAGGAGTGTGTTCTTGTACGGTCCTCTGGCCCCAACCTTTCCTTCGCTGGATGCCAACACCTTCCCACTGGGACTGTGGTATCCTAGCAACATAGGAGATTGAGATCCGCCTGGAACATCTGGAATGGAAATAAACAATAAGTGGATCATTCCCATTACTGTATATTGACTGATTGAAAGTGGATGGCAGGATTTCAGTAAGTAAATGGGAGCAGTGAAGGGGAGAGGGGATATTAAGTTTCAAGGAATGTAGAGTAAAACATCTGCATAGTGCTGTGGTGGTGGGGGAGGGGGAGGGGGAGGGGGGGGGGGGGGGGGGGGAGGAAGAAGGAAGACTTCTTTGGTACATAGAAAACCATTTAAAAAAGAAGTGAGACTTCAATTCTATTGACTAAGAATGTGCTAACTTCAGAAAAACACTTGTTCAAGAATGTGTACATCAAACCAAAAAGTTTAAACTTAAAACATATTTTTTCGCAATAATCAGCACCCATCAATCAGTTCACTATTCTCCTCTACAATGTGTTGTTTACCTCAAATTAAGCAATTAGTTTGTTTATGAACACGTGCGAAAATGAAAGTGAGAAAAAATAAACAAACCAGAGGTATGGTCTCCGCAAGCCTAATGAAATGTGAGCCATCTCCAACAACCATGATAGTGGCGAAGTGAAATTATTGATACCGGTGGACAAACGTGGTACAGAAGTTATACAAATGTGATCAATAATATTAGCCTAGGGGCCCTCGAAAAAAAAAAATTCAGCGTTCACAAAAAATATAAAAGAAATGATATTTTACAGTCACTTCTGCTGGAATATTACATTTATTTTTACACACCTGGGACACTCCAGGAAGTGACACCAATAGGTTGCACTTATTCAGACTCCTTGCCATAAGCTGTGGATGATGGAACTAGTTGTTGAGCCTCACAGCAGACTGTCCCAAATACAGACTGCTAAATGGTGCTCATGAAAAAGATGACTCTGTGCAGAAAATATCCGCTCTGGCTTAATCAAAGGAACTCACAGGGTTGGTTTAGTCATAGACTCACACACACACAGCCTTTCACTTCTGAAAGTGGGCAGAGTCAATTTCTAAATATTCAATGATGTACTGGTTGCTTGTTCACAGGCTCCATGACGATGGTTTGCAAGGCTCTATATGCTGACATTAATCAGTGCACTAGAAATGTAGGGCGTAAGAGAGCATGAGTGAAAACAATATTGTGGTGAGAAAAATATATTAGGTAAAGTTAAAGAAACGCCAGCCATTTAGTTACAAAACTATTTAGAATTGATTCTAAAAAATTGAAATTGTAAAGCTACTGACAATAATTGGTGCTCCTATCCACTCGGGTAAAACAACAAAAAAATAACAACAAAAAACAGCCAAACAAAAAAATAACAACACCAAGTCAAGTGTCACATCATCAACTCCAAACATTATAAACAGTGTTTGAAGAAGTTCTGGATATGCACAAGTTTGTTGGAAGAACAGAAGTGATATTTTCAATCATGCATTGTTTGAAAAATTGATCAAAAATAATTAGAGAACAAAACTTTAACAGGAACAACAGCAACTCTCTATATAGAAGTCAACTAGTGTTCTGAATAAGGGTACGATCCATTGGAAATATATTTTAAAAAAGCACAAATAATACCCATAATTCTTTAAACAGTT